>Ga0210057_1000010_pt1 | contig 524376 bp, 530 predicted proteins | sample CryGeyCG2114_010_2_FD_183968 | JGI IMG/M metagenome (GOLD analysis project Ga0210057, IMG submission 183968) | Groundwater microbial communities from aquifer - Crystal Geyser CG10_big_fil_rev_8/21/14_0.10 (SPAdes) (version 2) | ecosystem: Environmental > Aquatic > Deep subsurface > Groundwater... | reverse complement strand
TGGAGCGTACGATTTAGTTTAGAGCCACCACGCGCTCCGCGCGTGGCACATTACCGGTTTTTGAAATAGGTTTTAACTTGGTACAATAGAGACACACATATAAAAAGCGCCTGTTGCGGCGCTTTTTGTATGTGTGCGCGGGAGAGGATTTGAACCTCCACGGGGCTAAGCCCCACCAGCCCCTCAAGCTGACGCGTCTACCGATTCCGCCACCCGCGCAAAATATTTTTGTATCCGCATTGTAACAGAAAGATATATGCATTAAAAGAACCGCCACTGTGCGGTTCTTTTTTGTTATTCTTGTTTTGAATCTTCCTTTTTCTCTTCCGGTACCTCGTTTTGTTTCTCTGTCTGAACCGTTTCTGCTGTTACGTTTTCTTCCGTTTCCTTCGGTATTTCTTTTTCATCTGCCGGAGATATATCCGGTACCGGTTGTTCTTCCGGTGGCGCATCAAATCCTACGCGGCCAAGATTGTCCACATCAAGACGTTTCTGGCGGCGGCGAAGTTCTTTCGCCGCTTTTTCGCGTACATAGTAGAGTTTTGCGCGCCGTACGCGGGATCGCTTTACAATTTCGATTTTCTCAATATTGGGAGAATACAGAGGAAAAATACGCTCCACACCAACGCCCTGCGCTATCTTGCGCACAGTAAACGTTGCCCCCGCCTCGGTGCCGTGCTTGCGCGCAATAACAAGACCCTCGAATATCTGTGTTCGAGTTTTGTCTCCTTCCGTAATGCGCTGGTGAACACGAACTGTGTCCCCGGGACGCATATCAAGGTTTTTTCGCTCCGCTACCGGAACGGGTGATGCTATTATGCTTCCTTGCATGGATAAAATATTTCTCTATAAACTACCATGGTGTTATAGCAGAAAATTATGTACTTGGCAATATAGCCAGGTGCAGAAGAACGGTATGGAGATCCGCCGGTAAAGGCGCGCTTGCGTGTACTGTCTTTCCGCCAGGTACTACAAACTCCAGTTCTTCGGCGTGAAGAAAATGATGCGTAAGCCCTTCGGGACACACAAACCGCTTCCCGCCATACAAATTATCACACGTAACAGGAGTTCCGAGAGAAGATAAATGGGAACGAATTTGATGCGTACGGCCCGTATGCGGAAATACTTTTAACAGGGTAAACTCCTCATAGCGTTTTAGTACTTCATATTCCGTAATTGCTTCTCGGGCTTTTTCATCCGGACGCGGTGTTGCTACACGTTTTCTGAAATCCTTTTTCGAGCGCGTTATGGGCAGATTTATTACCCCTTCGCTCTGTGTCATCCGGCCTACCACAAGCGCTATGTAGGTTTTTTTAATGGTTCGCTCCTGAAACTGCTTTTTTAGAAATTCATGTACTTTTTTATTTTTCGCGATAAGAAGAACGCCGGACGTGTCTTTGTCCAACCGATGTGCAAGCTCCGCTTCGGGGTACTGCTTTCGTACATCGTCTAATATAGTTCCCTTGTTATAATGCTCGTCCGAATGCACCGGTACGCCTGCCGGCTTGTTTATCACAAGAATGTCATCGTCTTCGTAAATTATGGGCGGCATGGTGGGCGTAAGAGGACTCGAACCTCTGACCTCTACAATGTCAATGTAGCGCTCTAACCAACTGAGCTATACGCCCAAGCATAATCATTTATAAAGAACATATTATTGAATATAGGGCAAATGTGTGGTATTCATATGATATCACAAAACACGGTCCCATCGTCTAACGGTTAGGACGCCAGGTTTTCCCCTCGGGATTGCGATTTACAATCAAATCACAGATTTGAGTAAATCGGGAACATCCTGGAAATCCGTCTTTTCATAAAGGCACGACGATGAATCGTAATAAGAAAAAACGGTATTAACAATAGAGTGTTTGCACAAATTAATTAAGACACACGGTCCCATCGTCTAACGGTTAGGACGCCAGGTTTTCATCCTGGAAATCGGGGTTCGATTCCCCGTGGGACCGCCACACATAAGTCATAATTGTTCCCTGCATTAAAAATGATTTTTCATACTCTCCATTTTAACAAAACAGGCAGGTATCGGTATCCACATCCAGGTAATTACCCCGAAACATATCCACACCCGTACTCCTATTGCATTATTTTTTCTTAGGACTATACTATCGGTAGTACATTGACGGAGGAAATATTTATGGCGTAGGGGGCTCCCTGAATTACCAGTTATATTCATTACTCGCTATTAAAATATCACGATAGCATATGCATATGTTATTCATATGCTGCCGTGACGTTTTAATTCCATAGTCTTTCTACGCCTTCGCATACCTGTGTATTTTTTAGTGTACAAGTATGGTAAGTGGGTGTTTTTTATTGTTTATTATAATATATAATCCTATGCAATTTTTGAAGAAATATCTTGTTGCTATTATTGCCATTATTACCCTCGTCGCGGGACTTTCTTTCGCTTACGCAAACGAGGGCGGTGTGATGGCGGAAGAAGCGGGATCTCATGCCAACGTTGCTGTGACATTTCTTTGGATTGCCGTTATTTTACTGGCGGCAAAATTCTCCAGTCTGGTGGAACGTTTTGGTCAACCATCGGTTTTAGGCGAGTTGGTTATCGGAATTGTACTGGGAAACCTGGCTCTTATCGGCATTCATACGCTTGAACCCATTAAAGACAATGCCATTATCCAGTTTTTAGCAGAACTTGGTGTTGTTATTCTTCTCTTTCAGATTGGCCTTGAATCGAATATTCAGAAAATGCGCACCGTTGGAGGAAGCGCATTTTTAGTGGCTATTGTGGGTGTTGTTGTTCCTTTTATACTGGGAGCGTATATCGTAGGCCCCGTATTACTTCCGGGACTCTCCTCCAGTGCGTATTTATTTCTCGGCGCGGCCATGACGGCCACATCGGTTGGTATTACCGCGCGTGTATTTCGTGATCTGGGAAAACTGCAAATGAAGGAGGCACAAATCGTACTGGGAGCCGCCGTTATTGATGACGTGCTTGGCCTTATTATTCTTGCGGTTGTATCCGCAATGGTTACATTGGGTGCCGTTTCGTTTGGCGCGGTTGGATGGATTGTCGCAAAGGCATTTCTGTTTCTTGCGGGTGCTATTGTTGCCGGACGATTCGTGGCTGATTACCTGGGGCGTCTATTTTCCCATATCCATACCGGTACCGGAACGAAATTTACTCTTGCCATATCATCCGGACTTATCCTTGCCTTTGTGGCTGAACAAATCGGACTTGCTCCCATCGTGGGTGCGTTTGCCGCCGGTCTGGTACTTGATCCCGTGCACTTTCGGTACTTTAAGAATCCAAAAATTGTTGATGATATCGGAGAATGTATTAGTGACGATATGGATAAAGTGTGTCGGAACCGTATTGAACAAGTTATTGAATCCCATGCGCACAAACATGTTGAGGACATTATTGAACCGGTTGGATTGTTTCTTGTTCCTATTTTCTTCGTTGTAACGGGGATGGGCGTTAATTTAGCAACACTCGCGGACGGCCCTCTTCTTCTTGTGGCTCTTGGCGTTACGGTTGTGGCATTTATTGGAAAGGTTGTTGCCGGACTTGTTGCCGGAAATGTAAGTAAATCCATTGTAGGTTGGGGCATGGTACCCAGAGGCGAAGTGGGACTTATCTTTGCTACAATTGGACGATCTCTGGGTGTGGTATCGGAAGAACTCTTTTCCATTATTGTCATTATGGTTATTCTTACCACTCTCTTTACGCCGCCGGTACTTACGTTCTTTTTAAAACGTGCGAAAAACACATCCCCGGCAGATGTTCCCATTCCAACACCGGCACCGGCACATTAGTATCTAAATAACATAAAGAAAAACTCCACCCATGGGTGGAGTTTTTTTGTGTTGCACTTCCTCACTGAACGGTGTTCAGTTCGGTGAGCGCGGCTTCAAGTTCTTCATCGATATCGGCAAATTCCTGGTCCAGGGTGTCTATATCCGTATTATTAAGCTCTTCGTCGATAACCTTCAGTGTAGTGTCTGAACTTACCTGCTCAATAACTTCCGGCGGAAGGGCTCCGCTGTCATTATCATTATTCGCGAAATAATATACACCTCCCAAAATAATGGCCGCCACGATGATGAGAATTATGAGGTTTTTATTCATATTCTATTGTTAATTAATATCATCATCACCATTATCATCTTCATCGTCCGACTCATCATCTATGTTGTCGTCGGCATCACTATTCCCGTCTTGCACCGATACCACCGCATCCTTGAGAGCGATATGGGCCTCGCGAAGGAATGCTTTTACGTCTTCAAATAATGCTCGAGCGTTTCCGATAGCATCAGCAGGATTCTCCGCGTCCACCGCACTACGCAGTGCACCTTTAGCATCATCTAAAGATGTCTGCGCGCTGGCAATTGCCGCATGTGCCGTCGCAATATACTCACGTGCTACGCTTACATCGCGGCCGTTGCTTTCCAATAAAGCCAGGCGCGCGGTAAATTTTTCAGCAAGATGAGTGAGCCGGTTAATGGCGGCCTGTACACGATCTATAATTTTTTCCGCATGATTTCGAATACGCTCCTTACGCTCTTCGTTAAGCTTTGTCTTATGCTCTTCCCATCTTGTTCGTAATTCCTCCTTTCTTTTTTCGATCTGTTGTTTCATTTCGTCACGTTTCTCATCGACCTCACGCCTGCGTTCTTCCATACGCGCATTTATCTCCAACGACCGCCGTTCCATCATTTCATCCATCCGACCCTCTCCATTTTCTCCTGAAAACTCTTCCCGATCCATCATTATTCCCGGACGATTCTCTTTTATTTCTTCACTGTGCTCTCTTTGCATATCTGCCCGCATCTGCAATGCATCACGTCTTTTTTCCAAATCCGTAAGCTGGTTTTCTCGCTTGAGCCGCAACATCTCTTCACGTTCTTTTGCCGTAAGGTTATCCTTTAATCCTTCCTCCTGCATCATTTGCAAATCCGAAGAATTGGTAGGAGTGTCCTCCGCTAAAACTGCCATCGGTCCCGCAAAAGAGAGTGCGAAAACCGTAACTAAGGTAAAACCATATTGTAATATATTCATAATGGATATTTAGTACATAATAACTATATATCGACCGGATATGTATGTATGCTTTCTATCTCTTTATAATAAACGAGCACGAATAACGGGTCAATTTACAAACACACACATTAATAGTACCGTATGTCCATGCATATTCTCTCCATAGAAACATCGTGCGATGAAACATCCATTGCTCTTGTTGATGTGAATAATGATGGTGAAACGCCCGTTTTTTCCGTGCGCTCCCACATAACCTCCTCCCAGGCCGCATTACACAATGTATGGGGAGGCGTTGTGCCGAATATGGCAAAACGAGAACATGAGAAAAACCTTATTCCCCTTCTTCTTCAGGTTCTTGGTAAATCGGGTGTGGAGAATAAAAAATCCGGATCAAAAAAATCAGATCTTAGCGTTCTAGATTCTATTTTTGAACGCGAAACATATCTTTTGGAAAGATGTAAAAAGGAAATTACTCCTCTTCCCGTACCGGCAATTAACCTTATTGCCGTAACCCAAGGACCGGGACTGGAACCGGCACTTTGGACGGGTGTTAATATGGCGCGTGCGCTTTCATATATATGGAATATTCCCCTTTTGGGCGTTAATCATATGGAGGGACATATAATTTCGGCGGTTTTAAAACAGATAACGGACGAAGAAAACGAAACATACGCATTATGTACCGTACCTTATCCCGCACTTGCACTGCTAGTAAGCGGCGGACATACCGAGCTGATTCTCATAAAAAAAGGGATGCAATATGAAATTATTGGCGCCACGCGGGATGATGCCGCCGGTGAGGCGTTTGATAAGGTGGCACGCTTGCTTGAACTTGGATATCCGGGCGGTCCCGCTATTTCTCATTTGGCGAAAACACGGCAAAAAACGGATGAAAAAGAAAAAAATTTTGAAATTGTACTACCGCGACCCATGCTTCATTCCGGAGATTTTGATTTTTCGTTTTCGGGCATTAAAACGGCTGTGTTGTATTTAACCGAAAAACTTAAAAAAGAACATGTTTCCCTTGAGCAGATGCGTCCTTTTATTGCAAAGGAATTTCAGGATGCGGTTACGGAAGTTCTCGTTACAAAAACAATGAGGGCGGCAAAGAAGCATGGCGCCCGGGCAATTCTGCTCGGCGGCGGAGTTGCCGCCAATGACCAGTTGCGCAGACAATTAGGCGCAGAAATTAACAACCAACTTCCTCCTGATACCGCCTGTTTTTTGCCGTCCACCCGCCTAACGGGCGATAACGCACTCATGATAGCGATTGCTTCTTATATCCACCGCGCGGACGCCACGACAAGCATATGGAAAACTCTTCGGCCGGAAGCGCGGATGCGGTTGTAGATACGGTAAAAGCAGTGCTAGTATAGCGTTATGTCTTATAATCTATCGGATTTTGAAAAACCGTATAATCCCAGGGAAACAGAGGAAGTTATATATAATCAATGGGTGGAATCGGGATTTTTTAATCCGGACAACCTACCGGGTGAACGAACAGAACCCTATACCATTATTCTTCCTCCTCCAAATGTAACGGGAACACTTCACCTGGGACATGCGATGTATACCGTACAAGATATTCTTGTACGATTTTGGCGTATGCGGGGTAAAAAAGCATTATGGTTGCCGGGAACGGATCACGCCGCCATTGCCACGCAGGAAAAAGTAGAGCGGGAAATATACAAGAAAGAAAAAAAGAACCGGCACGATTTGGGTCGCGAAGAATTTTTGCGGCGCGTGGAAACATTTGCAAAGGATAGCCATGACACTATCGTAAACCAGCTTAAAAAAATGGGGTTTTCTTTGGACTGGTCGCGCGAGGCATATACGCTCGATGAGAAACGCTCATATGCCGTGCGCACGGCATTCAAGCGCATGTATGATGCCGGACTTATTTACCGCGGACATCGAATAGTAAACTGGGATCCGAAAATGCAAAGCACGGTTTCTGATGATGAGCTTGATTATAAAGATGAGGCGGCGCCGTTTTATTATCTGAAATACGGTCCATTTGTTATAGGAACCGCGCGCCCGGAAACAAAGTTTGGCGATAAGTATGTTGTCATGCATCCGGATGATGAACGGTACGCAGAATATAAAGACGGACAGAAAATTAATCTTGAATGGATTAACGGTCCCATTACCGCGACTATCATTAAAGATACGGCAATTGATAGAGAATTCGGGACCGGTGTTATGACCATTACTCCTTGGCACGATGCAACCGATTTTGATATTGCCGAGCGACACAACTTAGATAAGGAGCAGATTATTGATTATTACGGAAAACTACTTCCCGGTGCCGGTGAAGAGTTTGCGGGTATGAAAATTATACCGGCGCGCGAAAAAATTATTGAAAAACTGAAAGAAAAAGGGTTGGTGAAAAAAATAGATGAAACTTATCAGCACCGCATTGCCATAAATAGTCGTGGAGGCGGCACGATTGAGCCGCAAATTATGGAACAATGGTTTGTCGATGTAAACGCGCCGTTTAAGCATGAACATTCAACCATGCGGAACATTCCTGCCGGCACGGAAACGTCACTGAAAAAAATAATGCAAACTACCGTTGAAAGCAAGGAAATAGCGCTTGTGCCGGATCGGTTTGAAAAAATATATTTTAACTGGATCAATAATCTTCGTGACTGGTGTATTAGCCGGCAAATTTGGTTCGGACACAGAATTCCGGTGTGGTACTGCGAATATTCCGGTTCTGATAAAAAAATAAGTCCTCTTTGCGCGGAACCAATTGTAAGTATTGAGGAAATTACCGCATGTCCCCACTGCAAAGGAACAGTTCACCAGGATCCCGATACGCTAGATACCTGGTTTTCGTCGGGTCTTTGGACATTTTCCACACTCGGATGGCCGGAAGATACGAGTGATTTTCAGATATATCACCCCACCAATGTTCTTGAAACCGGATATGACATTATTTTCTTCTGGGTTGCCCGCATGATTTTAATGAGCGGTTTTCATACGGGAACCATTCCATTTCATACGGTATATTTCCATGGTCTTGTGCGGGATAGCACGGGACGTAAAATGTCCAAATCTCTGGGAAACAGCATTGATCCGCTTGATATGGCTACCCTATACGGCGCTGATGCAACGCGTCTTTCTCTTATCATAGGAAATGGTCCCGGAAATGATCTCAAAATGTCGGAAGATAAGATTCGCGGATATCGCAATTTTGCCAATAAAATATGGAATGCAAGCCGTTTTGTCCTCTCGAATATTCATGATACCAATCTTTCGGAAAAACCCCCTCTTACAAAAGAGGATGAAAGGATACTGGAAGAGTTGCATGTTTTTGCTCGGGAGATAACATCGGATATTGAATCGTATAAATTATATCTTGCCGCCGAAAAGCTTTATCACTATTTCTGGCATACGTTTGCTGATACGATTATAGAAGAATCGAAGCCGCGCCTTGCCAAGAAACAATCGAAGGACAGAGACGCCGCGATTTGGGTGCTTCATGAAATCCTTGAAACTCTCTTAAAGCTCCTTCATCCCTTTATTCCGTTTGTAACGGAAGCCATTTGGCGCTACATGCCAAAAAAAGACAAAGAACTCTTGTTAGTAGAAACATGGCCTTCTTGAAAGCATGCTCTATAATCCATAAGATAATGCCAAAAAATATTTATTTTTGCCTATCTTTTCCAAGACATACACTATGACATCTTTTGGCACACAACTTTTGTATGCTGTTTTAGGCGGTCTTATTCCTGCTCTTGTTTGGCTTTTCTTCTGGTTAAGAGAAGATATTCATCCCGAACCAAAGCGGCTTATATTTAAGGCATTCCTTGCCGGCGGTATCGCCATCCCTTTTGCTTTATTTGCGGAATCGTTTTTTTATTGCATAAACGCATTTTTATTTTTTCCGCCAAACGAATCTACCTTGTGTGCAATAAATCACCCTCCCCTTGCGGCATTTGCATCTATAGCCAATTTATTTCTTATCGTCACATTTGCCGCCACAGAAGAATATGTAAAATATAAAAGTGCAAAAAAACTCGTTTTGAAAGGACGCGATTTTGATGAACCTGTGGATGCCATGATCTACCTTATTACCGTATCTCTCGGATTTGCCGCCTTTGAAAACATGCTCTTTCTTCTTCCGGCATTCGGTGCAAGTGTTTTTGAAGGACTTATTGTAGGAAATCTTCGTTTTTTGGGCGCCACACTCCTGCATGCCGTAAGTTCCGGTATCGTGGGCTATATGATAGCGCTTTCATTTTATACCCCGGAACACCGGAAAAGTTACACATGGTGGGGGCTTGTACTTGCCACCATCCTTCATGCTATATTTAACGTACTGGTAATGTCCGAGGATATTTCAAGTGATGGCATAAGCCAGACCCTGGGAGTTCTCGTTCTTACCGGCGTTGTTCTTATTTTTGCTTTTGATAAAGTTAAGAAGCTAAGAAAATTTCAACGTGTTACAAATAACCTTTAATATGTATGTCTAACGACGATCGTTCATTTTTTGAAAAATTGACGGGAGTACATGACGAACATACCGAATCGAAAGAAGAAGACGATACCGATGAATCTCCTCAAGCAGGTGTTGCAAGCACTACTATTGCCATTGAAGACAATGGCGATGATGATAATGACGGTAATAAAGAATGGCTTGAGGAAGTAGAGGATCATGAGGGACAGCTTACGGTGGATGTATATCAGACACCATCCCATATTGTTATTCAGGCCCCCATGGCCGGCGTAAAACCTGACGACGTGGATGTTTCTATAACGCAGGACATGATAACCATTCGTGGAAAACGCGCGCATCATGATGAGGCAAAATCCGACGATCATTACTATCAGGAACTCTATTGGGGACTATTTTCTCGCTCCATACTCCTTCCCGAAGAAGTTGACTCCGATAATGCGGAGGCATCGTTTAAACATGGACTTCTTACCGTAAAATTGCCTAAATTAAATAAGCGATCCGGTACTCAACGGGTGCGCGTTAAAACAAAAGAAGAATAGTACTATAATACCCGGCATATGCCGGGTATTATAGTACTATTCAATAAAATATTTTTGATTTTCTTATTAAAGCATGCTATATCTTATACATATTGCCGCGGTAGCTCAGTGGTAGAGCAGTGGCCTGAAGAGCCTCGTGTCGTCAGTTCGATTCTGACCCGCGGCACATATGCAAACTATCTTCAATTAAATTACCGTTTATTGCATAAAAATCCTTATTGCGGTATAAATTAGGAACAATTTGAGCGTATAACTTAGTTGACTGGAGGTTTAGAGACATGGCAATGCCTCTAAATCGTTTACACTTTATAATATAATCTTCCGGGTGATTAGCTCAGTTGGCTAGAGGTTTAAAGACATCCCCGTGTCTTTAAACCGTTTACACTTTTAACGTTACACTGGTGGGGGCGCATAGCTCAGTTGGCTAGAGCGTCTCGTTTACACCGAGAAGGTCCAAGGTTCGAGTCCTTGTGCGCCCACCAGTGTAACGTTAAAAGACCCGAGAAGGCCGTAGGTTCGAGTCCTACATCACCCACCAGAGATGATTTTTCACTACGAACCGAAAGCTCTTGAAGTATCTCTTGGGGCAGTTTTAGTTTAATGTGTAACCGATCCGGGATTAGCTGGTTCTCTCTTTTTATTCCTGCAACAACATCTCGTTTTTTAAGTGGGCGTGAGTAAACGACAATTTCCTCTATTAGTGCATGAAGGATCTGATATATCTCATCTCTATTTCCGAAAATATCGTTGAGGGCAGTTTTATATCGCTTTGAAAACAACCCGATGCTTTCTATGTAGTTTTTTGAGAGATAACTTTCCGATCTTCTTTGCCGAATGAGATCCAACTCTTGTCTATATTTTTTTAAATCACCATTCGCTTCATTCATTTCTTGTTTTAGTGTCTCCATATTGATAAATCCGTTAGCGTGTTGTTCTCGGAGGTTGCTCATTTTTCCCGGCAACCCGTCAATAAGTTCAATATATTCCTTTTCTTGTCTGTCTAAATGTTCAATACCTTTTTGTGTAGATGCTAATCTTTTTTGGTATTCAAATGTAGTAATTGGATTTTTTAGAAGATTTTTTGTAAATGCTACAATGTATTTTTCTATCTCATTAGCAGGTAACGGCAGGGTTGTGCATAAGGCATCAATATCGTACTTACTCCTATTTTTTCTCCCACAATTATAGGCATGTGTATATGTACCACTGCCATCTATTTTCTTTCGAGATCCAACCCAATACTTTCTACCAGTTGCATGATCTCGTTTTGGTTCATAACATGCATCACATGTGAGCAAACCACTTAAAAGATATGTGTGATTTGAATGTGTAACGGGGCGTTCGTGTTTATTCTGTTCTAAACGCCTGCGCGCCTTTTCAAAAGTAAGATTATCAATTATTTGTGGTACGGCATAAGAGGATTTTTTCCATTGTTCTTTTGGTAATCGCTTACGACCTTTTGATTTGTTGTAGTAATAAACGCCCACATATATTTCATCAGAAAGGATACTTCGCACCGCACCAACTGTCCAATGGAATGGATTATTCTTTTTCTTGCTTTTACCCCCACGTTTTCCGTAATAGATTGCCGACTCTTCTGGTGATAGATATTTCATATCTTTAAGGCGGATTGCAATCAATCCAACTGCAAGTTTTTCTTGCAAAAACCAACCAAAAATTAAGCGCACAATTTTAGCTTCTGGCTCAAAGATTTCTGCTCTTTTTTCAAGAGTCTTCTTGAAACCAAACAAAGATGCATTACCCATTACAACACCAATTTTAGCTGCTTCATCCCGTCCAGCTTGTGTGCGTTGCTTAATGGTTTCAATTTCTAGTTCAGCAATGACACCAATAATACCAAGCATTGCCTTACCGAAAGGTGTTGATGTGTCGATACTTTCGTTGACCGACAAAAACTTAATGTTGTTGTATTCAAAAAAATCAATGATCTCTAAAAGTATTTTTAACCTTCGAGCAAAACGGTCTATTTTATAAACAGCAACAGCATCAAACGGTCTGTTCTCCGGCAAGGAATTAAGTATATCTTCTTTTAATCGCGTGAATGCGGGACGCTCTTCAACTCGCATTGTGCCACTAATACCCTCATCAAAATAGATATAATCTTCACCCGCAAAAACCAATTTATTATCAAGATGACCTCTCGAAGCTATAAGTGCTTTGATAGCTGACTCTTGCAGATCGCGGCCATATTTTTCAACCTGTTCTTCGGTGGATACCCTTATGTATATGGCCACTCGCTGTATTCCTTGTTGTGTATCGTCCTTTTGCATCTATTTGTATAAATAAGAGATCTTGTATAGAACTATACTATATTAGTATATAAAGCCTTGTATTTCCTTAAAAAGAAATGTAAACTTATGGTAAGTTATCTTGTATGAAAAAACAACAAGACAATTTCAAAGATTTGCCCCTAATACTCTCTTTAAGGCAAGTGAGTGAGATTTTGAGTGTTCACCCCAATACCCTGCGTAACTGGGATAATAGAGGCATTTTAAGGGCAATACGGTATGGTACACGCGGCGATAGACGGTATAGAAAGGTTGATATAGAGCATTTCTTAAAATAACTTCAAATGAGTTTTAAAGATATTCAGAGCATAATTGAGTGGATACAGAAGAGTTGGTATGAAAAGTACACTGGGGTTGTGATTTTTTTTGCAGTGTTCTATGCTGGTAGGCAATTTCTATCTTTTGTGTTAAAAGACTCAACAGACGACCTAATCATAAAAAATCTATGGGAGATGGTTACATTTGGCGCTCTATTGTTGGCAATTTTTTCTCTTATAATATGGTTTGTAAATACTCGGTACCCCAAAAGAAAAAAGGAGAACATCGGCATTGTAATTGCAATTAGAGACAATTCAGAAAACGCTCGCAAGGTGAAACAAGACGTCATAGACAACTTCCAAAGCATATTATCGGGAATAGAGAGTGGTGCTTTTATTGAGTTAATCGAATTAGAAGATTACCATGCAAAGAAAGTTGTGGATGATGACACTGCAAAGATTGCTTCAAATAAAACACGGGGACAATTTGTAATTTGGGGCAAAAGTTTGAACTATGAAGATCAATATAGATTTGATCTTCGTTTTATGGTAAGACATCGGCGGTTGAAAAAAATACAACAACAAGTTGTTGCTCAAAGTTTCACAGAGGCGTTAATTGATAAGAAATGGGATTTCGTAGCTAGGGATATTTTGGGTGCTATTCCTGTGACTGCACAAAACATAAGAGAAATAGCACTTTATGTTATTGGTATCGCCGCACATTTGAGTGGTGATTTTAATACACATAAAAAGCTCCACAGTGATTTATATAACATTCTACATTCTGATCTGAAAAAACGAAAAGATTTAAGTCCGGTTTTTCAGAGACTTCCATTTTGGCTTGCAGAAACAAATAGTATTCTTGGAACACAGCAGTATTTTTTAAGTAACTTGGACAATGCCATTGATTTAAATGAAAAAGCTTTAGCAATACTGCCAAATCATTACGGAGCGCGTTTAAGCAAAGCCTTATACCTTTTTGAAAAAGGAGATGTGTTGGGGTCAAAAAAAGTTATTAAACAAATTAAAAAACAAAATAGGAACAGTAGTTTACCTGATAGTGCTTGGAGATATAGCGAAGCCTTTCTTGTTTTACTTGAAGGCAATTTTGAAAGATCGTTTAATTTGTATAAGAAGGCACTTGATGGATATGTAACGGATTTTACGCTCAATAGTGTATTAGTGTTTTTAGCTGAATACTATAAAAAATATCAAAGCAAAAAAGAGCTTCTTTTTGTACAAGGCTTAATGTACGAAAAGAATAACAACATGCCGGGGTCTCTTAAAATGTATGAGGCATTCTTGAAAGAAGTTGATAGGCAAAAAGAAGAATATGATACTTTTATAAGATATGCGAAGGAAAGCTTAAAGAAGATCTATAGAGAAATGAGCTTGAAGAAAGAAGATCAGCTTCCCTTATCACAATTGTGATTATATAATTATACTTACAAACCTAACCCTTTAGATTTCTAAAGGTATGGTATCAAATCCTACGCGAATAAAGATGGTCGCATGACCGCCACTTATTCGCGTAGGTCAGTACCCGAAAGGGTGCTGGACAATTCCGAAAGGAATTGTCGGTGTGAGTTGTGCGGCCTTTTTTGTGGCCAACTTTTAATAGTTAAAACCTACGCGAACATGGAAAATCAAAACGAAAAAAAGCAGGATGAGCTGTACAAACCTAACTTTAAGTTGGTAGGCAAGCCAATCCCACCTTTTCTAAAAGGAAAAGCGCGAGAAGATTATTTTCAGTCTACAATAACTGACAAAGAGTCGCTAGAAAATTACAAAAAAAATAATCGCTCCGAATGGGACTTGTTTGGTTATTTGCTGGTAGTAGTTGGTTTACTTCCCGGCGTTTTTCTTGGAAAAGTAGGGGGTGATATTACTGACGAACCATTGTTGAGGCTCGTTTTCATAATTTTGGGGATCTTGATACTACTACGCCATAGGATAAAAACTTTGTTTATTAGAGGAAAATAATATAAACCATGAATATGTTTTCAACAACAAATAAATACTCAAAACTTACTCTCGTTTTCATTGTGCTGTATGTTATTGGATTACTGTGGGTGGGGATAGGAACATTTTTGCCGTCGTCGTTTGACTGGTTATATGATTTTGTATACAGGTATGAATACTTGTCAGACTGGTTAGAAAGGCATGAAGATTTGGATGATTTCCTGTTCTTTGCTTCCGAGAACCTTTTTGTTGCGTCTTTGTATCTGACCATCGTATTTATGATCTTTGCTGTTGCCACCGGCACAATATCGCTTATGCGTTTAGACAAAACAAAAGATAAAAAAGAATGGCGAATGATGTTGGTTTTTACACCAATAACGGTAATTCTACTGCTTGGTTATCTCATATTTGTGCGCCTTGTGTGGTTATCGTAGTGATGCCTGAAAGTATGTAATCAATAAGTTATTCTTTGGAATATCCCGCAGTATCCGAAAAGAATTGTCGATGTGTGTTATGCGGACTTTTTGTGTGAGCAATTATTAGCTTAAAACCTACGCGAAAATATGTTAAAATTAAATAGAATTGTTGGCAATTTTTTTATCGGGATTGCTATCGTTTTCCTCATAAGTTTTTCAATGATAGTTTCTAAAGAACCTGATGAGCCGTTTGCAAGAGATTTGTTTGGTTTTGCGATCCCTACTCCCCCAACTTGGACAGTGTTTATTCCTTATCTTGGTTATATACTTAATTTCATTTTTGAGGCTTTCTCGCTCCATGGGCTGGTTCAATTGAGTGTATTCATCGTGTTGCTTGGGATAGGGATTACTTTTTCGAGTAAAGCCAAAGAACAAAATCACTAAATATGCCATTGATAGCAAATCAGTGGATCCGGCTTACTTTAGGCAAGAGTTTCTATTGGTTCGAGTAAAATGCTTACTTTTGATGACTTATAGAGGAAACCCAGATACTGATTTGTGTTGATTATTTTGTATCCAACGAAGTAATCTATGACCCTGTTGCTTGGCTGATTTTGGACTGTAGCCAGCACCAATTGCCGCTTTAGTAGCATTTCCTTTATGCAAAAGAAATTGTTTGAAGAATTGCAATCGTCTGAATGAAGCACCATTTGCAAATACAGAAACTCTACTGTGGTAGTTATCAGCCATATAGTCCGCAATTACAAATAGGACTAGATCGTTTTGTTTGTGTAAAATAAGTTCGGATAGAAATATCGCTTCTCTTACTGAAAATTGCGTATGTTGCGTCGTTCTTCCTTTGGCGCGAATGGCACCATGAAGAAACTCAACAAGTTCTTTGCTGTCAACAAAAACATTATCCGGGTTAGTTTTTTTCTTTAACTTGTTCACGAAACTTTTTTGTTTTTCCAAATAAAAGATGTAGCAACTGATTGTTGTCGTACGCAACAGAGTCATACGAGATTTTCATTTGGCGCACAGTATTTCCAACTTTTGCTTTCAGTTTAGGTATCTCATTGCTGTAAAAGTAGTTTACTTTTACGTCTCCGTTGGGCAATGGATCACCAATAGCAATGTATAGCCCATCACCCGTGTCCAAGGACTCTAGTGTGGTGGGCAGGTCTTTGTGTTCAGATTTCTCCTCGTTTCTAAACATGTCTTCACTATACATGATCACATGCGCTTGACAAAAAAATCTCATCATGTATACTGGAGATATTAAATTATAAGCAGTGTTTTGGTGGCGCTACGGCGTTATCGAGGCCTAATCTAAAAGCTTATGGATCCATAATATTTTTAACGTACACAGACGCTCTATGTGGTCTGTTTTTGTTTATTAAAATTAACCGATCTTGGTGGTTAATAGCTATCGAGGTCAAATAAAATGGAATACAAAAACTTCTCTAGGAATAATACTCCTAACGCCTCTAAACTGATGGAGTCCCTTCGATTTAGCGGCTATGATAACAGCATCGCTTTAGCTGATTTGGTAGATAATTCGCTTGATGCTGACGCCAGTCTTATAGACATAAAAATTGAAAAAAACAGGGAGGATTATCGGGTATCTATTGCAGACAACGGGATCGGGATGAGTGAAGATGTATTAGAACAAGCACTAAAATTAGGATCTCTAACTTCCCGTGATACCCAGTCAGACCTTGGTAGGTTTGGGATGGGGCTTGTAACCGCATCTATATCCATAGGAAGAAGGGTTGTTATATACACCAAAGAGGAAGGACAAGATATGCTCACCGGTATTATGGATTTGGATTATATGGCGGAAGTTAATGACTTTAAGGTTTACAGGGAGAAATCATCCAAAGAGGATATGCGTATTGCGGCAGGATATGGGTTGGATAAATGCGGAACGGTACTAATCATTGAAAAGTGTGATCAGGTTAATTATACGGATATTAATGAGCTTTCTGACAGGGTAAGTAAGTATTTTGGTGAAGTATTCAGAGAGTTTCTCCGCGCGGGCAAAGTTATTACAGTTAACAACTCTAAAGTTGATATTGTGGATCCCATGTGGCAAGATGGTATTTTGGTGGATGAATATAAAAAACGGTCTGAACTTTACAGTAGTGAAAAGTTTTCGATTAAAGTTCCAAACATTGGAGAAGAAGAAATAGTTGTTAAGATCCATGTTCTTCCCATGTTTGACCAATCAATAAACAGGAAACTTAAACTCAATCAAACAAATCAAGGATTTTATCTAATTAGGAACCATAGACAAATCTCTGGTGGGGAAACGCTAAATATTTTCTCAAAACACAATGATCTAAACCGAGTACGAGTTGAGATATTCTTCCCGGGAACATTAGATCAGGCTATGGGTGTTAATTACTCCAAACATGGTGTGAAACCATCACAAGCGGTGTTAGACAAGTTGAAAAATGATGTATTGCCGCAAATCGATACTCTTCGGAACCGCTTCCGAAAAATCCATTCTGTAGAAGAGTCAGAAGATTTAAACTTTAGTGATGCTGAAAAAGCTATAGCTCAAAGCAGAAAACTCCTTGATGTGTCTGACGCAAAAAAGGAAATACCTGTAAAAAGAACACGAAAAGCAAGAGAGAAAGAAGAAAATAAAACGCCGGAGACAGATAAACACAGAGGACGCCCATCTCTTCCTGAAATAGCAAAGTTTGAATTACATGATTTTGGAAGCGCGGGAATTATATTTGACGTAGAAAAACAAGGTAAAAAGACAATTATTCTATGGAATATTGCCCATCCATTTTACCGACGTTTTATCCTTGAAAACAAGGATAATAAAGACCTGCTAAACGCAGTATCATTCTTGGCTTATTCAATGGGAGAAGCAAAAATTAAATATTCTACCAATGAAGATGCATATGAGATGATGGATAACATTATGGTCTCAATGTCAGCAAACTTACGAATATTATTGGGGTCATAGCCATCTAAAAAAAGCACCACCGCCTTGGTGGTGCTTTTTTGTTTGTCTATTAATTTCTGCAAGCAATTCTTTTAATTAATGTATCAATTTCGTTGCAAATCAACACTAAATTGTACTTTTCGTGGTATTTAGGTAATAATTCAGTTCTAGGTAAAAGATGATCGCCCACCATACATTATTAAGATTCAAAAGAAATACCGCCCTTGAGGGGTGGTATTTCTTTTTCACTTTCTTATGTATTAAAAGAGAGATCCCTGTACATATCGCGGGTCGTCTTTTGCGATTTCCCAATGTACCGGTATATCTACCCGCGGATCGGTCCGTGTTTCCGCCGCCACCTTACCGTGTTTTTTTCCATACTCATAAATATCACGCGTAATACGAACGTCATCCAGGCAATATTTTTTAATGGCTTCTATGTTCCCTTCCCGCCACCAGGTTATCGCATCCAAACCATGCCCGCTTTTTCCCACACCTAAATTAATCTTTGCCAAATTATCGAGGGATACGCGAAAACCCAAGTGATCTTGCGTTGCCTCTATAAGATCAAGGTGCGGAATCAACTTTAAATCAATTTGTATGTGTGGTTGTAAAACAGGAAAATCAAAATATTTACTGTTAAAACCTATAACGCGCGATGTGTTTTTAAGGACCTGTTCAAGTTCGGAAAAATCCTTTTCTTCATACGCCCGAAATGAATCGTCGGCATACTGATACACGCCAACGACCGATACGCCCAAGAGATGCATATTGTTTTTTCCCCCCACTTCCTGAAATGATTTTTTTGTTTCGATATCAAGTACGATTTCATTCATGATATATAGTATATGGTATGCAATATACGGAAAACAAGATATGTTTTCAACGTTGTTCTATATATTACCTTTAGCGCATTAGCTCAAAAAGAGCAATTCCTCCCGCCACCGAAACATTTAATGACTCCTTTACTCCCCGCATGGGAATGTGAATAACCGTATCGCATTGTTTCTGTAATGCTTTTGACAAACCACGCACCTCATTACCGACAATAAGCGCCATGGGATATGCTGGCACGTATGCTCTATAATCGACCGCTTGTTCACCCTGCTCAAGCGCCACAACGGAAACGCCCTCTTTTTTTAACTGGCATACGACATTTCTTATGCTTTTTTTGTATTTCCATGATACGACATGCTCCGCTCCCAACGCTGTTTTTGCAATCTCCGGACGAACATATCCGAGTGCACTAATCGGCTTTGATGTGTACCCCGTAAGGATAATACCCGCAACGCCGGCCGCATCCGCTGTTCGAAATAAGGACCCTACATTATGAAGACTGCGGATATTATGCAGTATGAGATAGACCTCCTTTTCCATTTCCATGATTTTTTTTCCTTTGTGCCAGTATCGTGCGTACCACCTCCCTATCATCGTGAGGAATGCGCGTACCGTCCGGCCCCATCATAACCGATTCGGAACCTTTCCCCGTAATAATAACAACATCTCCCTTTTGTGCCGACATAATGGCTTTTTCAATGGCTTTTTTTCTGTCGGAAATTTTTTCATAATGAAGTTTTTTTGTCTGCAAGGACGGTGCTTTATAAAAACCCCTTTCCACATCTTTTAAAATATGATCCAGAGGTTCGTCATAAGAATCTTCATCGGTAAGAAATATACTATTGCAATGCTCCGCGGCAATGCGTCCGTGTTCCGGACGCTTCCAAGTATCCCGCCCGCCACCGGTGGATCCTAGAACGCAAATAAGTTTATGCGTGCCTACATCAAAAGATTCGTATACCTTCTCCAGTGCGTCCGGCGTATGAGCATAATCCACTACAACACCAAACGGCTCTTCTTGTATAATCTCCAGGCGCCCGGGTATATATGTTATTTGTGAAAGGGCGCGCATACTTACTTTATCATCGACACCCAATACACGCGCCGCGGTGAGGGCCGCCATCGCATTTTCTTTATTAAATTCACCCGGTATCTTCAGATGCAGTTTTTTAGGAATATCCAGAACACTGTACACATGCCGCTCATCAGCGGGTATGCGCAAAAAATGATCGTACGTCTCTTTATCGTCTTTGTTAAGAACGTGAATAGGTGCCAAAGCAAACAGCTCCGCCTTTGCTTTTCTGTATTCTTCAAAAGATCCGTGTGATTCTATGTGTTCGGGGGTTATATTTGTAATAACCGCTATAGTAAAATCAATATTTGCATGCCGAAATTGCCGTATACCCTGGGATGTTACTTCAAGAACCGCATGCGTGCATCCGGCGCGCACAGCACTGCGTAAAAACTTTTGTAATGTAAACCGCCCCGGCATAGTCATCTTCGCTGTATTTGTTTTTTCACGGTCGTGAATACGAAAACGAATAGAGGATGTCGACGCCACACGATACCCAGCCTCCGTAAGAATTTCGGAAAGAAACTCTACCGTAGTTGATTTTCCGTTTGTACCGGTAACACCTATAACGATAAGATTCTTCGACGGTCGGCGATAAAGCATAGAAGCAAAGCCCGAAAGAATTTTATGGTAGTACGGCTGAAATATAATAAAGAGCCGCTCCGGAATTAAGCGGCGGAAAAAACGCAATATTGTTTCTGTCGGTTCCTGCATAATACTATTGTCCTTTTCCCATAATTTTAAGTGCTTCCGCGAGACGTTTTTTTGTTTCCGTAATGTCTGCCGGAATTTTCTGAATAACCTCGCGTGCTTCTCGCTGACCGTATCCCATAGCAAGAAGAGCATCAATAACATCGGCATCTCCCTGCATAGTCTCACGCACCTCATCACTCATCGTGTCTCCACCTAGCTTATCTCGTAACTCCACTATGATTTTTTCCGCCACACGTTTACCGATACCGGACACCTTGGTAAGATATATCGTCTCTCCCGATGCTATTGCGCGCTTCAGGGTATCGAGAGGAGCAACACCCAAAATACCCAGCGCTGATTTCGGTCCTACGCCGGAAACCGAAATGAGCGTCTCAAAGAAACTCATTTCAGCAAAAGTTGGAAATCCGTATAAATCCAAAACATCTTCCTTCACATGCGTATGCGTCCACAATGCTATAGAACCCTGATCTGACGGAATGGCTCTAAGGGTCTCGGGCGCTACGAACACCTTATACCCCACGCCGCCCACATCTATAACAAGAAACCGATTTCCCTTGAGTACAATCATGCCTTCAATGCGTGATATCATATGTTCAGTATTAGATGCTAACGGTCAGGATATATTGGTAGTATAGGTTTTTTTAATGAAAGAAAAAAGCGAAGCCGCGGCTCGCTTATAGATAATTTCCATTCCTTTTCATTTCCTCACCATACTGTATAATGGCTACGTTATTATGTCAAAATTTCATCTCTCATCACCATTCAAACCTACCGGAGATCAGCCCACTGCTATTGAAAGCTTAGCGGCCGGTATTCGGGAAGGAAAGCCCTATCAAACACTTCTGGGTGTTACGGGGTCCGGAAAAACATTCACCATGGCGAATGTTATTGAGCGTATTCAAAAACCAACCCTCATTTTTTCCCATAATAAAACTCTTGCCGCACAGCTTTATCAGGAATTTAAGGAGTTCTTTCCGGAAAACGCCGTACACTATTTTGTATCTTACTACGATTATTATCAGCCGGAAGCATATATTCCCCAAACAGATACCTATATAGAAAAGGATGCGAGTATAAACGAATTTATCGACCGTCTACGGCACGCATCCACACAATCCGCTCTTTCCCGTAAAGATGTTATTATTGTCGCCTCCGTTTCCTGCATTTACGGCATTGGGGATCCGCGTGAATATGATGCCATGAGTGCGCGCATTCGTGTGGGAGAAACCCTTAGCCGGCAGGATTTCCTACGAACGCTTGCCACTCTTCAATATACCCGAAATGACATACAAAGCCTTCCCGGAACATTCACGGCGAAAGGAGAGAAGGTAACCATTACCTCTCCAACCGGCATGGAAATAACGACAATCGAATTTTTTGGCAATCAGATTGACCGCATAAATAACACCTCCACACAAAAAGACATGCGTATATTTCCGGCAAAACATTTCGTCACGCCACAGGAAAAAATAGACACAGCTGTTGCAAATATTTATACCGAACTGGAAGAACAACTTGCCGTCTTTCGCAAAAACGGAAAACTTTTAGAAGCTGAACGCTTGGAACAACGCACGCGATTTGATATGGAAATGCTTAAAAATACCGGATATCTGTCTGGTGTTGAAAATTATTCCCGTCATTTATCATTCCGAAAAAAGGGAGATCCGCCATATACCTTATTTGATTATTTTAAGGATGACTACCTTGTTTTTATCGACGAGTCACACATTACGCTTCCCCAAATTCGCGGCATGTATAACGGAGATCAGGCACGAAAACGCACTCTCGTTGATCATGGATTTCGATTACCATCGGCGCTTGATAACCGTCCTCTCCAATTCGCCGAATTCGAAGAAAAAGTATCACAAACAATATATGTATCAGCTACTCCGAGTTCATACGAATTAAAACAAGGTCCCGTTATAGAACAAATCATACGCCCCACCGGACTACTGGATCCTGAAATAGAAATACGCCCCACAAAAAACCAGATTCAGGACCTGATTCAGGAAATAAAAATACGCTCCAAACGGGGAGAACGAACACTTGTAACTACTATAACAAAACGACTTGCGGAAGATATTGCGGATTATCTTAGAGATGCCGGTATTAAGGCCGAATATATTCATGCCGACATAAAAACACTGGAACGCCCCGCGCTTCTCAATAAGCTCCGCATTGGAACATTTGATGCCCTCGTTGGTATTAACCTTCTGCGAGAGGGACTTGATATGCCGGAGGTTTCCCTGGTAGCCATTCTGGACGCCGACAAAGAAGGGTTTCTACGCAATGAAACAACACTCATACAAACAATGGGACGCGCCGCGCGCCATTTGTCGGGACGCGTTATTATGTACGCCGATACCATAACGGATTCCATGAAAAGCGCTATGGGCATAACGGAACGCCGGCGCAAAAAACAGAACGCATACAATAAAAAGCATGGCATTATTCCCCACGCCATACAAAAAGATGTCCGGGAATGGTTTCCTGAACATGCAAAAGAGGAAACAATTGAAGATGCTGTTAGACGCGTAAAAACAGAAAAACGGTCGGTAACGGAATTAAAAAAGGAACTGGAAGACGAAATGCTGGACGCGGCGGCAAACTTGGATTTTGAACGAGCGGCAAAACTGCGCGATATACTCACCCGTATTTAGGTTTTGACATTAACCGTATATATGCTATAGTCGTAAAACTATGCCGAATATAAAATCACAAATTAAAGACCTGCGACAATCAGAAAAACGCCGCATCCAAAACCTGAAAAAAACACGGGCCTTTCGAGATACCGCAAAAGACATTAAAAAACTTGTGGAGGCGGGTAAAAAAGAGGAAGCCGTGGTACTCCTTCCAAAAGCGTATAAAGCAATTGATAAGGCGGCAAAGACAAATGTTCTCAAAAAAAATACTGCATCTCGTAAAAAATCCTACCTCGCAAAACTCATACAGAAAGGATCCTAATTTATAATGCAAGCAGTACATCCAGAAGGCCGAGGGATATATCCCCTCGGTTTTCTTTTGTTTTCGTATCCAACAAAGAGAGGCGATTATAAAAATTTGAAAGCTCCGCTAAGCTAAATTTCTTGCTTTGCATTATGGCCTTTTTAACTACAAAGGGATGAAGTTTTGCCTGGCGTGCAATATCACTTTCCCGTTCACCGTGCGCTACAAGATCGGCAACAACAGCAAGAACGCGCACATGCCATGCCAGTGCGCGTAATATCTGATCCGGCGCCATACCTTCTTCCTTAAACTGATGAAACAATTGAAACGCTTGATCTTTTTTTCGCATACCGACGGCGTCCGTAAATAAAAATATATTGGATTCCTTCTGCCCGGATACCCGTTCATGTGTGTCACCGTCTCCTTCCAAAAGAACCTTATCAAGACTATTGACGAGACGCCAAGAATCTCCTCCGGCATACGCAAGTAATTCCTGTTTCTTATCGGCCGGTAGAGTTCTTTTCCGCCTCTGCAACTCACTTTCCAAAAAAGAACGTATTCCCACCGAAGACGAAGAGCTAAATTCCTGTGTTTTCGTCGCGTATTGTTTTACCAATGAAACAAATTTTTTACATGAATCTCCCAGTCCCCTCTCCCACAGTACATACACATCCTCATCGGCGGCATATGCCGGGACGCGCTCTTCCACATATTCCCGAATATCCGCCGACGCTTCGCGACTTCCTTCTATAATAATGAGACGCTTATCGCGAAACAGTGATGGTGTTTCGATAGTACGACGCATATAGGCAATCTCTTCCGATGCGGCTTCAATGCGTACACTTGCCTCTTTTCCTCCCATAAGTGCGTGAAAACGGTCTTCAATCTCACGAAGTTTTTTCCGACTCCGGTATGTATCGTCCCCATAAAAAAAATACAGCATAATTAGAATATATCCGCAGGCTTCATTTAAAACATTTAATTAATGTATGCTTCGCTAAGAATTTTCTTTATATGCACAATAATCTCACCTGGCGTATATTGCGCCTTTATGAGAAAATCTCGCGCACCCAATGAACGTGCCCTATCCATATCCTCCTGCTGACCCAAGTTACTTAAGACAACAACGGGAATAGCGGAAAGTTTTTCATCCGCTTGTAATCGCCGAAGAACTTCAAATCCGTCTATTCCCGGAAGAAGTAGGTCAAGGAGAATTATTTGCGGCGCGACTTTCTGCAATACGGATAACGCCATTTCTCCATCGACGGCCTCATGTACCGTAAATCCTTCTTTCGAAAATTTATTCACAATGAGGTCCCGAAGAAATTTATCATCCTCAACAATTAAAATAATTGTTTCCTTATTTTGCACATAATGCGCTATAGGAACGTTACTGGACGACTCGTGATTCTTTTTCTCCTTCTCCTCCTCCGATAAAGACACTTCCCCCAGCTGAATACGAATTTTTTCTATAACGTCTCCCGGATTGAACTCTGCTTTTACAAGATGGTCCTTCGCTCCCAATGCCGTTCCGCGGTCAATTTCTACGGGTTGCCCCGAATTTGAAACAATAATCACAGGTATTGTGATGCCTTTTTCGCGCATGCGAGTCAATACTTCAAACCCGTCCATCGAAGGCAGTACAACATCCAAAAGCACCAGATCCGGTTTTTCTTCCTCTATCATACGAAGTCCTTCCGCGCCATCCTCCGCTGAAAGCGCTTCATATCCCTCAAGTTCTAGTTTATGCACCATAATATTCAGGTGATCTTTTTCGTCCTCAACAACAAGAATGCGCTTTTTCATAATGATCGGTATTTAGCGTATATCTTATACTATCATGACGCAACATGACTATACAGCGTCCATAAATTCCTTAAACGAATCCTTTTTCTCGTTTAAATCCCTACCATCACTTGGTAGGGTAAAAGAAATAGTTGTTCCCTTGTCCTCCTCTGAAGTAAACCACACCGTGCCTCCATGACGTTCGACAATATTTTGTACGATAAATAATCCCAGTCCCGATCCATCTGTTTGATGCCGCGTGGCATTTGATGCACGGTAAAAGCGCGTAAATATGCGGTCGCGTTCCTCCGCGGGAATACCTATGCCCGTATCGGTAATATCTACTTGCAGTAATTCGTCCGGACGCATAAATGCCGATACGATAACGGAACCGTTCTCTTTACTGTATCTCACCGCGTTATCGAGAACGTTGGTAAATACGGTATGAAGACGTTCTTTATCGGCAACAATCACAAGATCTTCAGGGATTTTCAGATCGGTGGATATGGCAACGTGTCGGCGTGCGGCATCAAGAGAAACTCCCTCAATAGCCTCACTAATACTCGTTCTTATCTGTATCTTATCAAAATGAAACCCATATCGCCCCTCCTCGATACGCGAAACATTCAAAAAATCATTCACCAATCGTATCATGCGCTCATTTGTATCGTATCCGCGCATAAGCAAATCTTTTTGTCGTTTTTGCAGTGTCCCTATATCGCCGTCAAGAAGCATACGTATTGTCCACTTAAGGGCCGAAAGCGGTGTACGCAGTTGGTGCGCCGTCACAGATACAAACTGTGATTTAATGCGTGATATGGCTGTATTTCTTTTTTGTGTTTCAACAAAGCGTTGAACCATAATATTAAAAAATGTGGCAAGTTTTCCAATTTCATCTTTCCTATCAAGCTTAATGCGTATATTCATATCGCCATCCGTAATGCGGCGCGTGGCGCTAATCAATAACTGTATGGGACGTGTAATACTGCGTGCCAGAATAAAAGAAAAAAATGAAACAAGAATAACAATAAAAAGAAGAATTAATAAAAATTGAATACGAACATTCTGCTCTACAATCGCCAGGATACCGCCGTGTACATAATCCCGTAAAATGGCTTGATATGCCGCCGCTATGAGAATGCCCGAAACAATAACCGGAATAATGGAGAGGCCGAAAATGGATATAAAAATGCGAAAAAATAACGAGTTTGTAACCGAAACTCTTCGTGAGTCAAATTCCATATATTGCTTTTGTACGGATGTGACGTTTTTTTCCGAAGATTCCATCACTGTATTGTATCATGGACAAATAGTGTAGCCATAACATACGTAAATTTATACACTCAATTCATACCAGTTTTTTCCTCTTTTACTGTCTACCGTAAGCGGTACGGCGAGCGTGCATACGGATTCCATAATGGATGCGATCTTTTTTGCGTAATGATCTGCTAAGTCTTCTTTTATTTCAAACAGCAATTCGTCATGTACCTGAATAAGAAGACGCACGGTATTATTACTTTGTTCCTTTTTGAGTTTTTCCGCTATCTGTATCATTGCGATTTTCATAATATCCGCTTCCGATCCCTGAATGGGCGCATTAATAGCCATGCGCTCCGCTTCCCGCCGCGCCTGCCATCCTAAAGATGCCATATTCCTAAAATATCGCCTGCGTCCAAATAATGTCTCAACATATCCCTCTTCTTCGGCTTGTTCCTTAAGTTCATTCATGTATTCCTTTATGCGCGGAAATTCCGCAAAATATGCTTTTATAAACACATCCGCTTCTTTACGCGTTATGCCAAGATTCTCGGCAAGACTTACCGCCCCCATGCCATAGAGAATACCGAAGTTAATAACCTTTGCCGCCCGACGCATACTGGACGTTACTTCCTTGAGCGAAACCGCGTGTACGGCCGCCGCTGTACGGGTATGGATATCTTCCCCGTTCTTAAACGCCGTTATCATTTTTTCATCCCCCGAAAGAGATGCTACGAGGCGAAGTTCGATTTGCGAATAATCACACGCGATGAATACATATCCCGGAGACGCTACGAAGGAACGGCGAATCTCCTGTCCTAACGGCGTTCTAATAGGAATATTTTGTAAATTAGGATCCTGCGATGATAATCGCCCTGTTACGGTTCCCGTTTGATTAAACGTGGCGTGGATGCGTCCCGTATCCTTATGTACAAGAACCGGAAGAACATCTACATAAGTCGACTTAAGTTTCGCTTCCTCCCGGTAACTCAAAATTTCATCGATAATCGGATGCATATCCTTCATTTTTACAAGTTCGGATGCACGCGTAGAGCGAGCTCCTCCCTCTGTTTTTTTCATGCGCTCCGGCATAATGCCGATGGTATCAAATAAAATTTCAGAAAGTTGTTTCGGCGAGTTTATATTAAACTCTTCTCCCGCAAGCGCATATATCGTTTTTTCTCGTTCCGTTATGCGCTTTTCCAACCTACGGGAAAATACGGCTAACTCTTTTGTATCAAGCGCTATACCTGTTTCTTCCATGCGTGCAAGTACCGGTATAAGAGGAAGTTCTATTGTATAAAATACATTATCCACCTTATCGGCTATAAGATTTTGCTCCTGTTTTTTTGTAATATCCTCCAAATAAAGTACACCTTCTTCATATGCTTTCAATTCCACTCCCAAATACATATCCGCCAAAGCATTAATGGTAAGGTCCCGCTCGATGGGATCTAAAACCCATGCGGCTATACCCGTATCATGGGCAAATGCAACATAATCCACGCCCGCCGCATGCAGGATGTGTATTAAATCTTTTGCTTCGTGGGCAATATGCTTTTTAGCGGCATCGCTAAATAGGTCCCGTATCATTTTTTTCATGCGAAAACATTCCTTGGCGGAAATATGCCATATCATTTTTTTATCTCCTATCAAAACGCCGGTGCGGTCTTCGTCAGGAAGCCATCCTACTATCGGCATATTCGAAACACTCTTTATGAACATTTCCTCCGTATCTTTTGTGCATTGATGCACGTTATGCTTAGTGCTTTTATCTTCCAGCACCTCCTCCTTTTTTCCGTTTTCGTTGGGCAAACGCGCTAAAAGGCTGCGAAATCCCTGCTGTTCCAAAAAAGTATAAGCATGTTCCGTATCAAACCGGGGACAGTATGTTTTTTCAAGATCAAAAGATATAGGTGCTTCCGTATGGAGACGCGCCAGGTCACGGCTAAAAAAAGCATCTTCCTTATACTCTTCCAGAGCGCGTACCACGCGCGGTTTAAATAATGCCGGATAGGCATCTTTTCTGGAAAGCGCTTTGTAAATATTTTCAATACTTCCGAATTCCATAATGAGAGCCGTTGCCGTTTTATCCCCAATACCCGGCACACCCTTAATATTGTCCGAAGAATCCCCCTTTAATCCTTTATAATCCGCAATATGCTCCGGTCCGAATCCATATTTTTCTCGCACACCCGCCGCATTAAGCGTTGTGTCGGATACGTTTTTATTTCCCTGCCGATATATCCGCACACGATCTTCATCCGCCAACTGAAGTAAATCCGCATCTCCCGATATAATAAGAATATCAACATCATCCGTATCTTTTAAAACACGGGTTACGATGGTGCCAATCATATCGTCAGCTTCAAAACCGGGAACATCATAAGTCGAAATATGAAATGCGTCCATTAACTCGCGTGTGGTACCGAATTGAGCAATGAGATCGTCTGGCGCTTCTTCCCGTTGCGCCTTATAACCGTCATAGGCATCATGGCGAAATGTCGGTTCCGCACGATCGAATGCGGCGGCAATGTAATCAGGTTTATACTCCTTCAGCATTTTAAGAACAATGTTAGCGACACCATACACAGCTCCTACGGGTTTCCCCGCCGGTGATGTAAGCGGAGGTAAGGCGTGAAATGCACGGTAAATAAGAGCATGCGTATCCAGAAGAATAAGAAGCTTGCGCGGTTGCTCTATTTTTTGGGAAGAAACCATTAGTAAGAAGTATTATAATATCTTAAGTAATATACGTCTTGTTTTTTCATGAATAACCTCAAATTGTATCTCCACATACCGTTCCGGTAATAGTTTTCGCGCTCTATCAGCCCATTCAATCAAAACAATATTATGGATACTTTTCATTATATCCTCCCAACCAAGGGCGTGTAACTGCATAGAGGTGTCCAGACGGTATGCATCGATATGCACCAGATTTTTAAAGGATTCGTGTTGTGTTTTTGTTGTTGTATACAGAGGAATGGGGTATGTGTTCATAAGGATAAAAGTAGGACTTAAAACGGTTTCCGTAATACCAAAACCTTCAGCGAATCCCTGCGTAAACGTTGTTTTTCCGCCGCCCAGATTTCCGGTAAGAGCCACCACCAACGCTCCCGCTCCCTCTAGCGGATTATTCATAAGTTCCTTCGCTATAGAACGGGCAATGGCCTTTGTTTCATCCTCTGAATGGGAGGTAAATTCTTTTGATTCCATATGCACGCATAGTAGCAGATATACGCCATATATAAAGCGGGTAAAGAAAAAAGCGACACCTGTTTTGATGTCGCTTAAAATGAAGGAACATGTTTTATCGAGAATTTTCATACCGGAATGATCCGTCCGGTTTTTTCTCGATAATGGTTTTTTGTCGAAACCGTTCTCGTCCGGTTTCGACAGTACTTTTATCACTATCGCAACAATAGTTATAATTGTTGCGTCCATACCACCCATTCCAGTGCCTATATCGATATCTATTATAATAATTATCGTTATAATGATAATTATTATAATACCGTGACCTATAACTCCTGTTATAGTATCGCGCTTCCGATACCGATGATATCCCAGATAATATGATAATTGCAATCAAAAGTACTATCTTCACTAATCCTCCTATCTAACCGCCCATAAAAGATACATTACAAGATCGTCGAGGGCGCGGCTACGCCTACGTTCTTGTAGTTCCTTAAGATTTCCAAGAACGGCACGAAGTTCACTTTTGCTATACGCCGCACGATTCGGATCACTTACCTCTTCAATGCCCATAGAAAGCGCAAGGCGCGCGTTTCTATACTCATCCGTAAGAGGCAGCTCTGCACGAAGCTGGTGCAAAGTATCAATACGAGGAAGTTGTGGCTTTCTCTTGCGCTCGCCAAGCGAGGCTTGCACATAATGAGCCGGCTCCGTCCTAAATTCCCCTTTTGCCGGTGGAGGTGGTGGAGGAATAAACTTCGGCGCTTTCTGATGGAATTCTCGCCTCTTTTTATCTCGCAACAAACTTCCATCGTTCCGCGGAATAGGATTGGGTGATGCCGTCCGAAACGGCGCGTGTAAAATCGTGCGACCCGGAAGCGTTTGGTCAACAGTGGACGTTTCTCTATTGTCTCCCAGTGCGTTAGGTGCGGCAAGCGCTGCATTCAGCTCCGCTTGTTTGCCCTGCATTTCGTATTCCTTTTTGATAGCAAGGCGTTCCGTTTCTTCTCGTTTATTGTTGTTAAAAAAACGAAGCAATAATCCCATACCTAGCACCGTACCAATAGTGGCAAATGCTGCTGTACGACCGCTATTATTGCGCCTCCTACGACCACCAGCCTCAGAAACGTCTACCGAACCAAATAAAAAGATTAGGGCTACCAAAAAAGCGATGTTCTTTATTGCCATATAATCCCCTTTTTTAACGAGAATAGATTTTTATCATTATACTGTTAAATATATAAAAAGTCAATAGTGCGCTCGCTTTCCTCTTATGCTAGGAATGAAGCATGGAAAATGGTGATATATCATCTTTATTGGATACTATTACAAAATCTGAGCGCGTAGGTATTTTACTTGGCAGTGAATCGGAAGATACCGACGTACTTGCGGCTCATGCTCTCAAGGAGCGACTTAATGATAGGGCGCATATAATGAATATGCCATCCGCTGTGCAAAAACGTTGGGCGAATCTTTTTCCCGAAAAAGGAATTAAAAAAGAAGTCGCGCTTTCTTTTAATATTGAAGAAAATCCCATAGGCGAACTTCGGTATGAAAAACAAAATGGGCATTTACGTATTTTTCTTTCTCCGGACCATCCCATAACAAAAGAGTCTTTTGATCTCGAGGAACATTATCCGGCATGTGACGCCATTGTGGCGTTTGGATTTGCCGACGAAAAAGATTTATCGAATACTCTTACGCATGATGCGCCGTTTAAGAATGAGCGCGTTATCCTTAACCTCTCCCGTTCACACATAAAGCATACGTACACATCCCCTCCCGCAGTAGACGTTAAAGAAAAGGCATTATTCCCCTGGAATGAAGCTCACATGAAACTTTTAGGGCGCGCACTGTTACGTTCCCATACTGATGAAGATATTGATGTACTGTGGGCATTTCTCCCAAAAGAAGATTTTGAAAAAACGGAAACAAAACCGTCAATTCTTCCTTCGCTGGTAGAACATATGAGCACCATTATAACTCTTCCCTCTATGGCTATTGTTTTATGGCAGGAAGAAATGAAAACCAAGCAACAAGATCATATAAAGGTGCTTATATATGGATCTGATCGGGAGATGCTTCGTATTATTTCTCTTGAAGCGAAAACGCCTCTTACAAACGGATATCTTATTCTGGAATCATACACGACTTTCAGCGAGGCGGAGATAGAAATACGAAAACTCTTAAAAAACGTCTTATAAATACCTGTGCGTATGGCATTTCCCGGATTATCTTCGAGAAAATTTGTTTCAAGAACGGAATGACAAATGATATACTTTCTCTATGACAGAATTTAGCGAAGATGAAGTAGATGAGCACCTGCGCGAGCTTCACATAAAAGAAGGGGAAGATCTCGCACGCATGCTTGCCGAAAAATACGGCATCCCTTATTTAAATTTGGATACTATATCTATTGATACTGATTCACTCGCCGTTATTCCCGAATCCATCGCACGAGATGCGGGACTTGCCGTTATTCAGATAGTCGGACGCAATATAAAAATCGGCTTGCGTGCACCTAATCATGATTCCGCACAGGCTCTTTTGGAAGACTTAAAACGAAAACGCTACATACCACAACTTTTTTTGGTTTCCACACACAGCCTGGAAAAGGCGTGGGAAAAATATAAAGAAGTATCAACCGTTAAAGCGGTTGAAGAGGGTGTTGTTGAACTCCGCGCTACGTCCGACATCACCAAAGCGGCTCGTACCATAAGAAGTCTTGCCGATCTTACCAATACCCTATCACCCCTTCTTGAAGCAAAAGAAGACCGTAAAACGAGCGGAACACTTGAAGTGCTTTTACAAGGAGCTCTTAACCTGGGGACATCGGATATTCATATTGAGGCCGAAGAAAAAGAAACACGTCTTCGCGTACGTATTGATGGCGTACTGGAAGACGTTACTTTTTTCTCGGAGCGTATTTACCTTCTTCTCCTTTCACGCATTAAACTGCTGTCCGGCATTAAGCTTAATATAAAAAATCGCGCACAAGACGGACGATTTACCATTCGTACGGATGATATTGATATAGAAGTCCGTACCTCTACTCTGCCGGGACCTCACGGGGAATCAATTGTAATGCGTCTTTTAAATCCGAAGACAATAGATATTGGTCTTAAGGATTTAGGAATGCAAGATCCGGTTCGCATACTTGTCGAAGAAGAGCTTAAAAAACCCAATGGCATGATTCTCACAACCGGTCCTACCGGTTCCGGAAAAACAACCACTCTTTATTCCTTTCTTCGAGAAGTAAACAATACGAACATAAATATTATCACTATCGAGGACCCTATTGAATATCATCTTACCGGTGTTAATCAGACACAGGTTAATACCGAAAAAGGATATGATTTCAACAACGGCCTTCGATCTATTTTACGCCAGGATCCCGATATTATTCTCGTGGGAGAAATCCGCGACCGTGATACGGCGGAGATTGCTATGCATGCCGCCCTTACCGGACACCTCGTATTCTCCACACTACACACCAATAATGCGCCGGGAACCATACCGCGCCTAATTGATCTTGAAGTAGATCCCAGTATTATCGCCCCTGCCATTAACATAGCCATGGCACAGCGGCTGGTCCGTCGTTTATGCGAACATTGCAAAGAGGGGTATATTCTTGAAGGCGAGGAGCTTGCGAGTGTAAAAGAAATGGTACGAGAACTACCTAAACCCTACACCACACCTCCTCTTTCCGGTGCGACAATATGGCGTGCTAAGGGATGTGCCTCATGTAATAATACGGGATACACGGGACGCATTGGCATTTTCGAGGTATTTCGTATTAATGATGAAATAGAGCATCTTATTCTTGAACGACCATCCGAAGCGGACGTACGGGAAGCGGCAGAAAAACAAGGCATGCTCACCATGCAACAGGATGGTATACTAAAAATGCTCGCGGGAATTACGAGCATTTCGGAAGTGGAACGCGTTACGGGAGAATAGTAGTTTTTTTCTTCGAAAGCCTCCGGACAATTGTCCCCGCATAGGTACAAAGGACTTAGAATCCAACGTGGGAGTACCCCAGCTACGGCACGTAAACGCGACGACCAGAATATCCGCAACAAAAGGATCCAGGTAAGGTGTATAGGCCTTAATTGTCTGGAGGCTTCCAAAGAAAAACCGCCTTTTTGGCTGTTTGCTGTTCTTAGAGTTTATAACAGATTTAAAAAGAAAAGTCAACCCCCTACTTTTATCGACATTTTATGTACCTCTGTTCCCGCTATAAAAAGACACGCAAAATAAATCTATATCTTCACTCATTATGGAACTAAAAAACGAACATATTCTCACTCCCGCCGGTGAACGCGACGACAAATCACTCGATATGACACTGCGTCCGCAAACATGGGATGATTATATTGGTCAAAGCACCATAAAAGAAAATCTTTCTATATTTATAGAAGCGGCTAAGAAACGTGGAGAACCCATGGAGCATGCGTTGTTTTACGGTCCGCCCGGACTTGGTAAGACAACACTTGCTCATCTTATTGCAAAAGAAATGGGTTCGCAAATTCGCATAACATCCGGCCCTGCCATTGAACGCGTTGGGGATCTTGCTTCTATTCTTACCAATCTATCCCCCGGAGATATTTTATTTATAGACGAGGTTCACCGATTAAATAAGCTCGTAGAAGAAATTCTCTACCCTGCCATGGAATCACGCTCTCTTGATATTGTTCTCGGGAAAGGGCCCTCCGCACGCGTCATTCAGCTTGATCTACCCCCTTTTACTCTTCTTGCCGCAACTACCCGTATTGCGCTTTTATCATCCCCGCTTCGCTCTCGTTTTGCCGGAGGTGTATTTCGTCTTAATTTTTATACGGAAAATGACATTGAACGCATTATTACCCGTTCAGCAAATATTCTTTCCGTTCCCATTGACGCAGATGCTACGCATGAAATTGCGCGTCGAAGCAGGTTTACACCGCGCGTCGCAAATCGCCTACTGAAACGATGCCGTGATTACGCCGAGGTGCGGGGAACCGGCACCATCTCATCCGAGATGAGTACCGCCGCTCTTCAACTTCTTGAAATAGACGGACTGGGACTTGATACGAGTGATCGGCGCATTTTAACCGCCATTATCGAAAAATATCGTGGCGGTCCCGTTGGGGTACAAACGCTTGCCGCCTCTACTGCCGAAGAAATAGAGACCATAGAGGACGTACACGAACCCTACCTCTTACAGCTCGGGTTTTTAGAACGCACGCCCCGCGGACGCATCGCCACCGCACGAGCATACGATCACATGGGTGTGCATATGCCGGAAGAACATCAAAAAAAGCTTTTATAGGCCTTATACGCACCATGGTTATTATAAGTCTTATTATTTTTCTTCTTATATTGGGCGGATATATCGCGTTTGCCGCTGCCCTTATTTATCATGTACGTACGTATGTGATTGAAAAAGATCCCACACATAACTTTATTATGCCGTTTATTGTTGTTTCAGGAATATTAATTATCCTCTCCATCATATTCTTTCTGCGCGTACCATGGAATGATCTTTCATTACTGTGATATAAAGAAAACACACCTCATTATGCCTATAAAACCTCTTCATCTTGATGCAAACGAACAAGTACTTCTGGTAATCCATCGCCATTGGTTTTCTCTTGCCAAAGATATTGCCGCTATTTTGGGTTTTTTGGTGTGCGGATTTTTTATTTTTCTACTCCGTGTTTTTCTTACCCCTTATATCGGTGAAGATATTGTTATTCCGCTCGGACGGCTTTTGTTCACTTTATATGTTCTTTTTACGGTTGCGTTTTTATTTACATCCTGGATTAATTATTATTTGGATGTGTGGGTTATTACCGATAAACGTATTATCGATCTGGAACAGCGTGGTCTTTTCAGTCGTGAAACTTCGGAATTCTTGATAGAGCGCGTACAAGATGTTACCGTGGAAACTCCCGGATTTATTCCAACCATGTTTGATTTCGGGAACATGACCATTCAAACGGCCGGAGAAAAAAGCTTTGTTGTTCATGAAATTCCGCACTTACATGAGGCTAAGGATCTTATACTCAAATATTCCCGTAAGATTCATAAAGAAACGAATGAATAATTATAATGGTAAAATTAAAAACGTATGTCAGGACATTCAAAATGGGCAAACATTAAACATAAAAAGGGCGCTAAAGACGCACAGCGAAGCGCCAATTTTGGCAAACTCTCCCGTGTTATTACCATAGCCGCAAAAGAAAAGGGACCGAATCCGGATATGAATCCGGCACTCCGCACGGCCATCGAAAAAGCACAAATGGTGAATATGCCTAAAGATACGATCGAGCGAGCTATTGCAAAAGCCAGTATGTCCGCCGATACATTACAGCAGGTAACCTACGAAGCATTTGGTCCGGGTGGTGTTGCTATAATTATCGAGGGTATAACGGACAACAATAACCGCACCTTTTCAGAAATTCGTAAAATTCTTTCGGATCATGATACTAAGATGGCGCCGGGCGGTGCCTTGTGGGCATTTAAAAAATCTGATGACGAATGGATAGCGCAAACAACCGTAGAAGCGGATGACGTTATTCGGGAAAAAATTGCCACTCTCGTGGAAATATTAGACGAGCATGACGATATTCAGAGCATCTTTACCAACATTGCTCCTTCGTCGTGAAAATACTTGGCGTTGATCCGGGATTCGGGCGCATGGGGTATGGTATTATTCTAGGAGAAGGTATGACCACCACCCATATCCGTGCCGGATGCATTGAAACTGCAAAAACGCTTCCTCATGCGGAAAGACTCCATGCGCTCTACAAAGAACTTACCCGTATTATAGAGGAAGAAAAACCGGATCTTCTCGCTACGGAAGAGCTCTTTTTTTCTAAAAATGCAAAAACAGCTCTCAAGGTTGCTGAAACACGCGGTATTATTATTCTTCTTTCCCAAATACATGCCATCCCTTTTGTAGAACTTAAACCCCTTGAAATAAAGGTTGCCACATGCGGATATGGAAATGCTGACAAAAAACAGATGCAGTATATGGTGACGCAATTACTGCGTCTTCCCGCCATTCCAAAACCCGATGATGCCGCTGACGCGCTCGCAATCGCTCTTACCGCGGCCGCTACAGCAAAAACAAAACATACTGCGTAATATCGTTAAAAAATAAGGATATTTTACCCGTTGACAGAGGTTTTTCTTTTTGTTATTTATTATAAAGCGTCTCGTAATTGATGATGCGCCAACGGTCGTTTTACTAGAAATAGTATTTATTTATACTATGGATGAGTTTATCTCAAATGAAGATGAAATGATGGAAGGCGATGAGATTACAGAAGAAGATGAAGAAGACGAGGACGAAGAGTAAGCGCGTATATTTTGAAAAGAAAACCCCGCACATATGTGCGGGGTTTTCTTTTAACAACTTTCTATTGTAAACACCATTACGGATATATAACTTTTATCATATGACGTTTCCCCACCCGAAGAATACCTCCGCTTTTAAACATGTATTCCGGCTTGCTAATTTTTTCACCGTCCAAAGATACGGCTCCCTGCCGTATTAGGCGACGCGCATCACTTTTTGATGAAGCAAGCTTAAGGCGGAAAAGAACAACATCTATTGATTCGTCCGCATGGACATGTGCAGAATGTATATCTTTTGGAATTTCCTTTTTTTGAAATACGGATGTAAAATATTCTTCCGCCTCTTTTGCCTTTTTTTCTCCGTTATACAAGGCGGTAATTTCACGCGCGAGTATCATTTTTATATCCCGCGGATTAGTCGCGTTCTTCATATCTTCTTCGTATGCTTTTACGGTATTCATCGGTATGCGCGTGCAATGCACGAAATAGGGGATTATTTGCCCGTCCGCCATACTCATTATTTTTCCGTACATATCATTCGGTTCATCCGTAATATTAATTGTATTACCCCAACTGGAGCTCATTTTCCTGCCATCAAGGCCCAGGATAAGATTACTTGTTATAATGTCCTGCGGTTCTTGTCCGTATTCTTCCTGAAGAGTACGTCCGGCGAGTATATTAAATCGCTGATCAGTACCGCCAATTTCCACATCCGCCTCTATAACCACTGAATCATACCCCTGCATGAGCGGGTAAAGAAGTTCCCTAAGCGATATACGCTTACCCGCATCCAAACGATCTTTTATATTTTTTCGTCCGATAAAATCATGCAGTGAAAAAACATTCGCCTGACGAGTAATCTCCTGGTAGGAAACATTATTAAGCCATTCTGAATTATACCGCACCTCTACCTTCTTCATATCAAGTATTCTACCGACCTGCTTTAGATATGTTTTCATATTCTTCTCAACACTTTCTTTTGCAAGCATAGGGCGTTCGACTTCCTTATCGCTCGTATCTCCGATAACACCGGTGAAATCCCCCACAATAAATACGATCTGATGCCCTAGCTCCTGAAAATCCCGTAACTTAAGGAGTTGTACGGCGCGACCAAGATGAATATGCGGACTTGTTGGATCAATACCAAGCTTTACGCGAAGCGCTTTTCCTCCGCCTGCCGATACATTAAGCCGGTTGCGCAAATGCTCCTTATCTATAACTTCATCTACCCCGCGGGCAAGAAGGTCGTCTATGCGCCTACTTATATCGTCTTTCATACCTGTAAGCGTACCATGGCATTATATATATTATCCAGACAACACACTTATCACCTCTTGCTACCTACTACGCACTCCTATATATTGACATTATGCCAAAAAAGCGGAAATGGGAACAATTTGGACGTATGGTAAAAGGGCTTTTTGTCCTGGGTCTTTTTTTGTTTTTAGCGGGAATTGCGGGATTAAGCATATTTATTCTCACCCTTGATATTCCCAGTGCCGCCGAATTACGGGAACGGGAAGTGGTTCAATCAACAAAAATTTTCGATCGCACCGGAGAGACGCTTTTATTCGAAATTTTTAATGAAGAAAAGCGCACTGTTATTAATTTTGACCATATTCCTCGCGAAATTAAAAACGCAACAATTGCCATTGAAGATGCCAACTTTTACAATCATCACGGCATATCGCCTTTTTCCATATTTCGTGCATTTATAACGGACCTTATGCGCGGACGCATTCTTGTTCAGGGCGGATCAACCATCACACAGCAGTTGGTAAAAAATACCCTCCTTTCCCCCGAAAAAACCATTACCCGTAAGTTAAAGGAGGCGGTACTTGCGCTCAAAATCGAACGCACTAATACCAAAGATGAAATTTTAAACATGTACCTAAATGAAATTTCGTACGGATCAAATGCCTATGGCGTGGAAGCGGCTTCACAAATATTCTTCGGCAAAAGCGCCGAAGACGTTACTCTTGCGGAAGCGGCATATTTAGCGGCTCTTCCACAGGCACCCTCCTATTTTTCCCCTTATGGAACTCATACTCGCGAACTAGAGGCACGTAAAAACACTGTTCTTAACCGTATGGCAGAACTGGGATATATAACAGAAGAGGATCGTGATTCGGCAAAAGAAGAAACCATAGCTTTTCTTCCCGTTGCTGAACACGGCATTCGCGCACCACACTTTGTTATGGATGTTATCAATCAGCTTCATGAACTATATGGTGAGGAATTTATAAAAAAGACCGGCTTGCAGGTAATAACAACGCTTAATATCGATTATCAACAGCACGCGGAGGAAACTATTGCCGAGTATGCGGAAACAATAGATAATGATTTCGGCGCTTCCAATACCGGTATCATAGCGATCGATCCGAAAACCGGTGAAGTACTTGCCATGGTTGGATCGCGTGATTATTTTAATCGTGAAGATGAGGGAAATTTTAATATAACAACCGCTCTCCGCCAACCCGGCTCCGCCTTTAAGCCGATCGTCTATGCGTCCGCTCTCGAACAGGGATATACACCGGAAACCATTGTTTTTGACGTACAAACAGAATTTGCATCCGCAGGAGCAGAAAGTTACCGGCCCGGCAACTACGACGGCACATTTCACGGCCCTATGACACTTCGGGAAGCATTAGCGCAGTCCGTAAACATACCCGCCGTAAAAGTTCTTTACCTCACAGGTATTAAAAAAGCTCTTGAAACGGCGTCCCGACTCGGTATTACTACCCTTGAAGGACAAAATCGATACGGTCTTACCCTCGTTTTAGGGGGCGGTGAGGTACAACTCCTTGAGCTTGCTTCCGTTTACGGCGTGTTTGCAAATGATGGCGTGCGCAATGAACCCGCCATGATTCTTCATATAGAACAAAATAACGGAGATATGCTTTTTGATTACGAACCAACCCCCCGACCCGTTCTTGATACACAGATTGCACGCCGTATTACCGATATATTGTCCGACAATGCCGCGCGCACACCCGCATTCGGGTCACAATCGGCATTATACTTCTCAACACGTCCTGTAGCCGCTAAAACCGGAACCACAAACGATTTCCGTGATGCATGGATCTTAGGATACACTCCCAACATCGTAGCCGGTGTGTGGGCGGGAAACAACGATAATTCCCCTATGGAGAAAAAAGTTGCCGGATTTATCGTAGCACCTATTTGGCATGATTTTCTGGAACGCGTATTTGAAACCTTGCCGCCGGAAGATTTTGTACCACCGGAAAGAGAAGACGTAACAAAACCCTTTCTTATGGGAGAATGGCGCGGCGGTGTTACATACGAAATTGATACCGTATCCGGAAAACGTGCCACAGATGCCACGCCTGAAGAATTCCGCGAAATACGCGTAGTACCGGAACTTCATTCCATACTGCACTGGGTGAATAAAAGCGATCCGCGCGGACCTATTCCGGAGTTTCCTGAACGAGACGCCCAATATAAAAACTGGGAAGAAGGTGTTAAGGCCTGGGCTGTACAAAATAATATCGATATTACCGGCGAACCAAACAATATTCCCACTGAATTTGATGATGTTCACACGGAAGAAAACAAACCGCATATTATTATAGTTCATCCGCAGGATGGAGCCACTTATCAGCGATCTCTTCCACTTACCATAACACTCTCTACAAAAGGAACGTATCCCATTAAGCAGGCGGATTATTTTCTGAATGGACAATTTATGGGATCTGATAAGGGTATAGGATCATTTTCGGTTGATTTTTCATCACTTACTCCCGATCAGAAAAACGCGATACTTCTCATTAAGGTCTATGATAATGTAGGAAATGTGGAAGAAAAAGAAGTGAAGTTTAAGGTTGAGTAAGGGGTGCGTGTTGCCGAATATAAATAAGATAGGTCATTGCTAAAAGATAGATTATAACGTACAATGTCCGAAAACCGAATAACCTTTGTAGGTAATCTTATTCGGTTCGGGCAGTAATGTAAGCGTGTAATTCTTTGCGTGAGTTGCGTAAAAGATACTGTGTCGCGTACGCAGAGTTTCTACACGTGCTCATTAACACACATACCTTCACATAACATAAATTCAGAATGGGGGATGAGTTTTATGTCTTCTGAAGAAAGGGAAATTGCCGATGCTCCCATCGATGTAGAATCCCTTCTACCGATGGTGCGCACTATGGCGCAGAATATGCAGAAATCCTTACGGCGGAATACTGTTTCTATCGAAGAGCTTTTTCAAAGCGGTGTGGTCGGCTTGCTTCAGTGTAGAGACCGGTATGATCCGTCTTATGGTGTTGCTTTTACTGACTATGCAAAGAAGCGAATCAATGGGGAAATGATAAAACATTTACGCTCCATTGATATAGCGCCGCGCTCTTCGCGTAGGATGGAGAGAGAAATTACTTCTAATAATTTAAATTTGAAGCAGGAGCTTCATCGCACTCCAACTCATGAAGAAGAGGCGGAGCGGTTAGGCCTCACCATGGAGGAATTTCAGAAAAGAAGGGCACGTGCACATATCGATGTAAGAGGTTTAGGGGATATACTGCCTCCCTATCCGGGTAATACAGAGAATCATTACCATTACTTGGAATCCTATGAATTCGAGTTGCCTGATTACTCGAATAATCCGGAATCCGCAGTAGAGGAGGCGGAATTACTCCGTATGGCGATTAAGACCCTTGATCTTCTACCACATCGAAGCAAACAAGTATTGACCCTTCTATTTTATGAGGATCGCACTGAAAAAGAAGTTGGACAAATGTTGAATCTGACAGAAAGTAGGATAAGTCAGTTAAAAACACAAGCCATAAAAGAGATGCGTGAGATCATGAATTCAGCGCCCGCAACCGGTCCTCAAGGGGGGAATTCCAATAAGGAGGTTAAAAAAAGGCGTTCTGAAAGCCTTCCCGTACCCGACAACCAGCCGCAAGGGTACCGCAAAGGAACAACAGAGCGTAGGGAACAGTATGAAATCGCCTTAACTGTGCTTAAGAAGCATGCGATGCAATATGAAAGAGATTGTTTTGTAGTAATGAATCCGAAAAAGATCCTCCGCCAAGCAAACGTCCCGGCATACGCTATGAAACATCTGATAGATTTTGATCTACTAGTATGTTTGAACCCGAACGACAATAAAGACAAACCGCGTATTTATGAAGTACGCGATCTATCAACCCGAACTAACGTTGATCATTCTCCCTATATTGATGCGCGTACATCATGCAAAGGCTCTGATTTTGGTACTGTCGGTAATGAGTCCGTCCGTCTTCCTGAAGCGATAACCGCATTAGCGATCAAGGCGCTTCTGCCCCGCAAAGAAGAAATACAACTTACCGACAGGGTCCAGGAACTTCGGAAGGAATTATCCTGTCTTGATCTTTATGCGAAGAAAGCTATCGTGATCGGATTGCTTAATGATCTCTTCCATGCCGCAGTATCAGAATAAGAGTCCCTATCTTGAGTTTCTACCCGTATGAAACAGGGATTTCTACAACAAAAGCGTACTATGCTTATGGTACGCTTTTTTCATAAGCAACCGCCGCTAAAATCACTGCTCTTGCTCTTCTCTCGAAAGTTAAACAATAATTTGTGTTACAAAACCAATACTAGTATATTGTAAAAAGATACTCGAAAAGAAATGGAGAACTTAATGAATGTCTATATAAGTGGAGGCAACATCCATAAAACAATAACACGCTATTATTCGCCCCATTTATTTACTTTCCTGGATACGATGGAAATTCCCTACTCTTTTAAACGGTGGAATCAAGTAAAGGAAACATTACCAACAGACGAGATCGCACTTGTAGAAATACCCCACATACAAGGGGTGGATTATAGAACAGAACTCGCAGTATATTGTTATGCACGCAGACTTATCTGTTTTATTAACGATAAATGGCTAGGTCCACAAGGCAACCCAAATGAAACCTCGTGGCTTCTTATCCAACTAGTGTCTTTACTGAAGAATAACAAGTTCTTATAACAAGCCCCGCCCAGACACCCCCATCTGGGCTTTTTCTTTCCCCACAAAAAAACATACCATGATATGTTCAGTGAACGTTCATTGGTATGTTGTCCAAAAAGTGCCTGACACCTATTTCTATTTTTTCCATTTTTATAAAAAAAACCCAATTATGCATTATTTGCAAAGGGTTTTTATTCGTTAGAGTGGAGTTAATTTTCGCTTAATCCCTGCCTTATTTCTTCCAAGGTGCGTTCTGTGGCTTCCCTTGGATTCTTGTCTTTAGTAATTGGGCGTCCAACAACAATGCGCGTTGCTCCGTTTCTAATCGCCTGAACGGGCGTTAGGAAACGTGACTGATCGTCTCCTTCAACTAAATTCCATTCAGGACGAATCCCCGGCGTATTGAGCCAAAATTCAGAATCGAAGTTATTTTTAATAACCTCAACTTCCTTGGGTGAAATTACGAGCTCATTTAAGCCGGCTAACTTCGCCATATGAGCAAATCGCAACACTCCATCATTAACGGAACAGTTAAACACACTGCGACATTCTTCATCATTAAGACTTGTAAGCACCGTAACCCCAAGAACTTTTGTTTTCGAAAGTACATTTTGAACGGCGCGCATACCGGAAGTACCCGCACAACACATAACCGTGAGTATTTCCGGAAAATAATCAGCCAGCAATAAAGCATCGGTTTTCATTGTATTTGGAATATCGATAAGCTTCAAATCCGCAAATACTTTCAAACCCCTATCATGCAACTTATTTATAAGATAATACCCCGCCACTCGTAGCGCGGAGTTAACCTTAATGTATACACCAAGACCTTCAAGGTTATCCGCCAGATTAAGCACATTACGGACAACATCCTTTACGCCACCGGATTTTTCGGGATCGTAGTCTGCCGCAATAATAAGCCGCTCTTCAATATCCATCACCTACCTCCTTTATTTAAGGAACATATCAGTATTATTTATAGGTAAGAGTTCATATAAAAGCAATAAAAAAATAATATATCGAACAGGATACTTTTATATTAAACCTTCATTGGCATAACAATATATCTATACCTTCCCTCCTCCCCCTTACTCTGCATTAACAAAGGACCGGAAGCGGATGTAAAGCCAAAAAACGTATCTCCACCAGGTAATTGCGTAAGACCATCAAGAACATAACGATGATTAAAACTTATCTGCATTGTTTCTCCTTTAGCCTCTACCGGAATATGAGATGTATTTTCACCCACTTCCGCATTTACCGTATCAACACGCATAATACCAGCAGGATCTACAAACAACGCAACATCCTGAAGTTTTCCTATAAACACACTGGACAGACGAAGCATTTCTAACACATCATCTCGCTTCACCTGCGCCTCTGTAATAAATTTTGTCGGTATAATGCGCTCATAATCCGGATATACACCTTCCGTTAACCGGGAGACCATACGGAAGCGTTTTGTTAAAAACGTAACATACCCTTTGGAAATATAAGCCTCTACCGATCCGTCTTCATTATCTAAGAGGCGCACAAGTTCATGTGCACTGCGTACCGGCAATAAAAAACGCATACCATCACCGGAAACTCCGTATGTCCCGGTAATTTTCGCTTCCGCAAGCCGAAAACTATCCGTTGCGGCTATTATAAGATCCTTTGGTGTAAAGGCGAATAAAATACTCGCAATTTCAGGTTTTATATCAGACGTTGCCGCCGCTACCGCAACACGCCTAAGTGAATCGCGTACTGTACGTGCCGGTAATTCAATCATATGTCCCTCCTCTGTTTTAGGAAGAAGAGGAAATTCATCCGCTGGATACACACGCATAACTGTTCGTCCCGCACCTGTTTTTAATACCAAATTATCCCCCTCAAGTAATCCTTCTACTTGCTCATCTCTAAGTAAACCTACATAAGAACTTAAAACACGCGCCGGAACCGCTATTCTTCCTTCTTGCTCAATCTTGCCCGGTAATGTAATTTCAATGCCGGTTTCAAGATTTGTGGCAGTAAGAGTAATACGCCCCTTTTCAGCTGTTATTAATATAGCGGACAATATAGGAAGTGAAGACTTGCGTCCGGTGGTTTTTTCCGCCAATAAAACGGCTTCCTTTAGATTGTCTTTGAGAACGGTGAATTTCATATATTCCGGATCTTTATTAATTACTTATTAGTAATAAAGAAAATAATTATTATTTTTTGCACTAGTAGTAAGGCCTGTGGATAGGTGGATAACTTCATAAATCTCCTACTGCACATCGTCTTATGTGTAATCGGTGTGGGGATAAAAAGAGGAGGAAGTAGGGTATAACATGTATGGTATGTGAAGGTGTTTTTCGGGAGGGATATCTTACAACTATGTTATACGTAGATTCACCACTTGTTATTAACGGGTAATCCCCTTTGTCTTTTGTAATGTCTTTTTATGGGGTTATGTACGGAATATCCTTACGTTTCATAGATTTGATCGCGAAGCATATTTATTTCATCGGACAATTTTGTATCGGTCTTCATGTCGCGTAAAATCTTCTCATAGGCATGAATAGCTGTCGTATGGTCACGGCCGCCAAATTTTTGTCCGATATACGGAAAGGATCCTCCAAAATCTTGACGTAGAAGATACATGGCTATCTGACGGGGACGTACAATTTCACGCCTACGGCTTCGTTCAAATAAGTGGCGTTCCTGAATATCATATAACTGACAAACTTCCTTAATGATTCGCGCCGCGGTAATGACTTTTTTCGGCTTATTAATTATTTGAAGAAGGATTTCCTTTGTTTCTTCGGGAGTAAGCGGGCGTCCTAGTACTTTACTTCGTGCAACGACTATATTAAGCGCTCCTTCAAGTTCACGGATGTTTTTTTCGACGGCGGAGGCTATATATTCAAGGGTTTCAGGCGGAACGGAAAGGTTGCGTGCGGCGGCTTTTGATCGTGTAATAGCAAGGCGTGTCTCGTAGTCGGGCTGGGATACATCAGCAATAAGACCGGCTTCAAAGCGAGAACGAAGGCGTTCTTCCAGATCGGGGATTGATTTTGGCGGTCGGTCGGATGAAAAAATAACCTGCTTATTGTTTTCATACAATGCATTGAATGTATGAAAAAACTCTTCCTGGGTACGCACCTTTCCGGCAATGAACTGAATATCATCGATAATAAGAACGTCGAATTTACGGTAACGGTCTTTAAATCGTTGGGGTTCGTTGTTTTGTATGGCGGTAATAAGATCGTTGGTGAATTTTTCTGATGTTGCATAATGCACGGAAAGAGACGGATTTTCTTTTTTAACCGCATTCCCGATGGATTGCAAAAGATGGGTTTTTCCAAGACCCACACCACCATAAATAAACAAGGGATTATAGAGGGACGCTATGTTTTTTACAACAGACATTGCCGCCGCATGAGCAAGTTCATTAAACCCCCCAACGACAAACGTATCAAAAGTATAACGAGGGTTAAGATTTGTTTCTTTGTCAACGCTAAAGTCCTGAAAATCAAGCTGTTCTTCTTGTCCGGTCGTTTCAATAACGACCGCTTGCGGCCGTGATGGTGTGTCGAGAGTATATATGGGCGGTGGAGAGGATGAGATAACGTATTCAATACTGCGTACGTCGGGATTATTACTTCTAAGAGCCCGCATAATAAGCTTATGATACTTATTTTCCAACCATTCCTTCGTAAAGGCATTTGGTACATGTACTACGATGCCATTATGTTCATTTTGTGCAATAGATGTGTGTTTAAACCACGTTATGAAGTTAGCGCGTGAGATAGCGAGCTCAACTTCCCCGAGAACTGCCTGCCATAATTCCTCGTTTGTCATAATTAAGAACAGTTATGGGTGACTAAAAGGTTCAAAGTTAAGAAAAAAGGGAAATATATTATCCACATGCCGTATATTTTTTCTTTGTATGTATATTGTATCAGAAAAGAGGTAAAGAAAAAAATTATCCACATATTATCCTCAAAATCAATCAATTGTGTATAACCTGTGTATGAACTTCTTATTTTAGAGAAAATAAACATCCATATTGAAGTATAAAAGAAAGTATGGTATGGTGTTTGATATGTCAGTTACCTATCAACCAAAGAACAAAAAACGTAAGCGTACGCATGGATTTCTAAAGCGTTCGTTGTCAAAGACGGGAAGAAACGTCCTTCTTCGACGACGTCGAAAGGGGCGGGCCAAGCTTACGGTATAACCTATAAAAACCTTGTAAATAAAGGAAATTGCTACCTAAAACACATCGTTTAGTAAGCAGAGGAGATTTTAAGGGGGTGTTTGACGCTCGTCATACGGCCCGAAGCGGTCCCCTTACGCTCTTATATAGCAGAACAGACCGAAAGTATATACGATTCGGTTTTGTTGTTTCCGGAGCTGTTTCCAAGAATGCTGTTGTTAGAAATCGTCTTAGAAGACAGCTTCATGAGATTATACGATTTTATCTGCCTTCTCTCTCCGGTGGGTATGATTGCGTATTGCGTACGTACCCGGATATTGTCGGTATATCTTATAAGGATATGAAAAAACATATAGAGATAATACTGAAAAAAAGTGCTATCATGAACGATAGAAGTAAGCACTCTAAGTTAGAAATAGATTAATAGTAAACATGGTCTTAGTAGCCGTATATATTATAAAGACGTATCGCTTTTTTTTCTCACCTGATCATGGATTCTTTATGAGAGGGCGTGCTCGCACGTGTCGTTTTTACCCATCTTGTTCCGAATACACCATAAATGCGCTCACAACATATGGGTTTATAAAAGGAATATGGTGTGGCATGCGTCGTATTGGCAGGTGCCACCCTTTTTCTCGGCATGATATATATGATCCTGTTAAGTAATAATTACCAATGAATATTTTTATAACACTCTATAACGAAATTCTCCATAAACCGCTCTTAAATGCGCTTATTCTTTTAACGACATTCTTACCATTTCATGATCTTGGTTTTGCTGTTATTATCCTTACGATTGCGGTGCGGTTTTTATTGTTTCCTTTTACTCATCATTCAGTGAAAGCGCAGGCAAAAATGCGCACACTTGAGCCAAAAATTTCCCAAATACGCCAAGAACATAAAGATAATCAGCAGGAACAAGGGCAAAAGATTATGGCATTGTATAAGGAGCACGGCGTTAATCCTTTTTCGGGATGCCTGATGCTTATTGTGCAACTCCCCATTCTTATTGCGCTTTATCATGTTTTTGGGGCCGGACTTAATATGGAAACGATTCCGGGAGAGCTTTACTCTTTTGTTGCGTTGCCGGAAACGATACATACCATGTTTTTCGGGGTTATCGATCTTATGGAGGCGAGTGTTTTTGTGGCGGCTTTAGCTGCAATCACACAATTTATTCAAATGAAGTTGGCAATGCCTCCATCCCCCAAAACACCGCCAAAAGAGTCTTCTTCCGGTATGCCCGACATTTCCCGTATCATGACATCGCAGATGATGTACGTAATGCCGATTGTTATTTTTATAATCGGACTTCGTTTCCCGGCTGCTGTTGCGCTTTATTGGACAACAATGAACCTATTTGCTATTATCCACGAGTCAATCGTGCGCAGAAAAGCACAGATAATAATGGCCACATCTTCCCAAGATCATGAACCAGAACGAAACAACGCCGGTGATACGAAGTCTTCTTGAAGAAACGCTTAAACGAATGAATATTGTGTCTTCGGTTGAAGAAACAGAGCTTATAGATAGCGTATGTTTTCATATTAAAACGCCTGACGGCGGCATTTTAATAGGGGAAAATGGACAGCACTTATTGGCACTTCATGCTATTGTAAAGCGCATGGCGGAGCGGGTTTTGGGAGATGAGTATATTCCCTTTCTTATTGACGTTAATGATTACCAGCGAAAACGCATTGAAGAAATTAAAGACAGAGCACGTATGAGCGCTCAACGTGTGCGGTATTTTAAAAAAGAAGTTATTATGCAGCCCATGAGCGCATACGAGCGCCGTATTATTCACGTATCTCTCGCAGAAGATCCTGACATAGAGACGGAAAGCATCGGGGAGGGAGAAACCAGGCGTGTGGTTATAAAACCTTCAACAAATACAACCTAAATATACATGGTTTTTAGAGACCAGTAAGGCGGTAGCTCCATAAGCTGCCGTCTTTTTTATTGGTGAAAAAGAGATGAGAAGCATCCCCTGAAGTGAAAAGATGCACAGCATCTACGTTCAACTCGCTTGTATCTATAAGTTTTATTTGTTCATTAGTATCCAGGTTGATGCGCCAAATGGAATCGGAAAATGATACGGTCCCCTGCCACCACGCATCAGGTAATGTCGTGCGGGGGAGTTTATCGGGAATACCACAATAAAGGATATGTTCCTCTTCCCGTGATGACCACACGCATTTTTCCGGAAGTGTTGTCATAGAAAGGGTGCGTACCACTCCGGTATTTTTTGAATAAAGATTTAGTGACGGGCTATTGCCGTTTTGGTTTGTTGAAAAATAGAGAACGGTATTTATATCCGGGGACCAAAGCGATGAAAGTCCGTATATTTCGCCCAATACGTTAACGAGATTTCCGTTTGGCGTTGTGAGGGTATATAAATAACCTTCAGCATAAGCGGACCCCTTTGTTTGTATACTTAGCGTCTGTGATCCGGGAAAGGCAAGTATAATGTCAGGGATGGACGTGCGAAGAATAGTGCTTTGCGCGGTATTATCCGGGCGTGCCGTTATGACGGCAGTCTCTCCGTTTACCGGAAGTGTATATGCCATAACATCACGTTCAGCGGACATAGTTATAGATGTGAGAGACGGCGGTAAAAAACCGGATTCTGCCGTTGTTGTGCCGGAGTATTTTGTATAAAAGTGTCGTATATCCCCGTCCGTATAATAGGAAAGTACCGCATACTCTTTTGAAGGAGACCAGAGTGCTTTTTGGATGGCGGGAATGGTGATATTTGACGCGCGACGTTCGTTTAATCCGTCGTAAGTATTTTCAAAAAGGTGACCGGTGGCTTTTTTAAAATATTTTATTTTATCAGTATCGGGTATGAATGTTGCTCCGATAACCGGTTCTTCCGAAACACGATTCAGGCGTGGCCCCTCCCCTTCTGCAGGTGTGTTCGGGCGGGGAAGAGTTTCTATACCGTCGCCTTCGCCGGGAATTACGGGCATATCTCCGCCGAACAGCCTTCCAAAAAATGACTGTTCGGAATTCTGACTGTCACCGCGGAAAAAGAAAAATATTCCTGTTCCAATAAGAATGACACCAAGAACGCTTGCGCCGATAATAATTATTTTTTTTCGTTTGTCGCTGTTCATATAATATCTAAGGATTTACGGATGCCGGAATGGGAGGAACAGTTAATTTTAAATTAATCAGATTGGGGTTTATCGTTATTAAAATAAGATATGCCGTAAGTGCGAGAAGGAGGCCAAGGATAGCATTAAAAATACGGCTTTTTGCGTCATTTATAACACTGGGGTTTCCGGCGGCGCCCACATATTCGGCTCCGGCAAAAATAAGCATAAGAACAGCTAAAATGCCGGCGGCACTTAAGAGAAACCAGAAAATTTGAGAAATATAGGTAATAAAGCCGTTACTGGTATCAATAGATGCTGTTCCGCCCGGCAAGGGCGCGAGCAGGTTGTAAGTGGCGGCATCCGCCCCCAACCACCCGACAGAAAAGAATAACAGGATTATTACAATAAAGAAGAATATACGCATAGAGAAGTTATTGTACATTGATGATAAATGAATTACGTGCCCGTTCAAAAATATAAGACGGATTTTCAATTTCGTAAGAAATAGTTTGCTTTCCCGCACTTCCCGAATCGGAACGATAATTCAGTATATCACGATCGGATTCATCCGGAGGAAGTATATCTGTGTTAATTTTCCAAAAAGAAGTAAATGATGATAGAGGCGTGCGTATAAAGAACGGAACAGCAAGAAATTGGGCTTCTTGACCCGACGTTAGCGAGAAACGATCTGTGATAGCATTATTAAATTGAGGACCGCGCAGAGGATTTATTTCGTAAAACAATATACGCGGCTCTTGCGGTTTGATGGTAACGCGTTTTTCTTGGGTGGTGGCACCCGAAGCGTCTTTCACGATTACGGACACAACATGTTCTATATTAGGACTTGTTCCGATAGTAAAATAAAATACACTTCGTCCCCGTCCGGAATATTGGGGTTGAATAATATTATTTAGCCGCCATTCGTAAAAAAGCTCGTTTGCCGAAAGGAGTCCAAATCCGGCCGCAATATTGGAAACGGCCGTAACGGTTACGGTAGATCCTCGGGTGGGAAGGGGTTTTCCTTGATATCCGGGCGGCACGTATGTATTCGCTGACCATATTAAATCCAAACTACCGGGGAAAATAGTAATGCTTTTTTCAACGCGTCTGCCTGTTTTTGGTATGGCAGTTAAGGATATGCGTGTTTCGGACCCCACCGGACCGGTTGTGATGGTTATGGATTTTTTACCGACTTCCGATTCCACCGTTACGCCATCTACTACCCAGGTAAATAGGGCTGTTTCCATATCAAAACTGAAAGAACGTGCATCCACCCGAACAGTTTCGTGAGGTCCGGGAGAAGGGGGTGTGAATATAAACTGCACATCACGGCTAACAAGAGTGTCTTGCGCATAAGCGGAGAACGTCATAAAACTAAAAACAAGAAGCGTACCACTTCCTACAAGAGCAAAAAGACTACTATATTTTTTAAAAGAATACGTCATTATTTTTTAGATTCGAATGAAAAAGGAATAATTTTTTTCTTATAAAAACGATAAAATAGCCAGAAGAAAAATCCAAACCATGCGGGAAGCCAATTAAAAACGGTATTACTGAACGTTGTGGCAAATAAAACGGTATATAATGTTATATTATGTGGATTGTCGGGACAAATTCCCTTAAACAAAAACCATAGAGCAATTCCTAAAAACATTATACCACTAAATACGGCTCCTACCACAGCACTGGCACCCGCAATAGCCCACCCTATAACGGGAATGACGGCGGTAAGCGCCCCCAACGCTTCAAATGCGTCCACACATAAGCCAATCATCATACCAATCCCTGATTCTACGGGACTAATGGGAAAGGGTTTTTGAGTACCGGTTTTTATTTCTTGGTTTTTTTCGGTATTTTTTTCCCGCCGCTTATCGGCCGTCCGTGCACGCAGAAGATCCGCCCGGCTTTCCTGTTCGGTATCAGATTGTTCTATGGATATTTGCGCTATTGCGTCTGATGCCATAGCAATAGATTATGCTTGTAAATAAGCTGTTCAAGATTTATTATAATCCCTCCTGTTCCGTAAGATCTTTTTTCGCTTTTTTAATGGCCAGTAATTGCGCCGGATCGGATGTAATTATCTGATCTTCCGTATACGACGCAATAACCTTAATGGCAACATGCTTTAATCCCGCGAAGAAAATACCCTCCCCCACATCTGATTCCAGTAAAAGGAACTTTTCTTCATCGGTAAGGTTGAATGTTTGCTGGATAATATCGATAGATGCGGGTGATTGGCGGAGAAGAACTTGAATGGAGGAGTTGGTTATAAGAGGTTTTCCGTAGGTGGAGCTGATAAAATCAGTAACATCCTGTGTAATGGCAGTAACACCCAGGTAATATTTACGCGCACGCTTCGCAAGACCGTACAAAAAAGAGGCACCATCTTCCGTTTTCATAATCCACCACGCCTCATCTACGATTAAAATACGCTTTTTAAGCTCTGAACGCACAACATTCCAGATGTAATGGGTAACGATATACATACCCACCGGACGAATTTCCTCTTCCATATCCCGCAGTGAAAATACGGCGATATGTTTGTCGATATTGATATTGGTGGGGTGATTGAGGAATCCGGCCCACGTTCCTTCGGTATACTTTCTTAGCCGGACGGCAATATGATCCCCTCCTTCCATGTCAGCAAGAATGGTTTGTAGGTCGGAAAGAAGAGGAGGAGATACTTTTGTAAGATCAGCATCGGGGGTAATATCTTTTGCGGCATAAGTTTCCGTAATGGCGCGGTCTAAAATAGCATCTTCTTCGGGCGTAAAGCCGCCCAGCATAATACGAAAAAGTCCGACAAGGTTTATGATATTTGAACGGAGTACGTCTGCCACCGATTCATCATCCTGCGGAAACGGAAGGTCAAAGGGGTTGATGTGATGAGGCGAGTTTACCGATATATTAAAGAAGCGTCCTCCCACCGTTTCGGCAAGATACTCATATTCTCTTTCCGGATCAATCACAATCACCTCTACGTCAAACATAAGGGAGCGAAGGATTTCAAGTTTTGTCATGTATGATTTTCCGGCACCGGCTTTTGCGAAGATTACCGTATTATAGTTTTCAAGGGTGAAGCGATCAAATAAGATAAGACTGTTATTGTGCCGATTGATGCCGTATAAAATACCGCGATTGGATGTAAGATCAAAGGAAACAAAAGGAAAAATACTCGAAATAGGAGAAGAATTCATGTAGGTGCTTATTTTTAACACATCAAGTGCTAAAGGAAATGTGCTCGTAAGACCCTCCTGCTGTTGAAACAATGCCGGTTTTGCGTATACCAAACGGGCTTCAAGAAGAGATCGAATTTCAGTTTCCGAATCATCTAACTCCTTGAGCGTATCGGCATATACGGTTATATAGAGTCCCAAGCTAAATAATTTTTCTTGGGCTTGTTGCAGTTTATCGCGGAGCGCTTCAAGATCTTGATATGCGGTATCAAGCACCGGATCGCGCACCAGTCCTTTTTCTTCGCGCAAGGAAATTTGCGACTGCACTTCGGCAACTTTTTTTCTAAGATCGCGCAAAATAATAACGGTGTTTACGGGATGGACAAATATTGCGACATCGAATATTTTATCCAGGTTAATGATGGGAGCAAACCAGCTAGTCGCAAGAAATCGCGGATAGGTAAATACAAATATGGTGCGGGCATACTTTTCACCGAGGCGAATATAGCTGGAATTCACCTCAAGAGCCGCGGGAGCTATAGCATCTCCCAAATCAAGCATGCCGGCGGCATAAATATCCTGCGGAAATACAGGAAGAATTTCATCCTCTTTTTTCTTATTTTTCCCCGTAAGGGAATCAAATAAACCCATAGTGTAATATTAGGATGCCGGGTATTGGTTTCTTGGAACCATTTCCAAAAAGCCAATATATGGTGCCCTAACCGGTTGTTTCCGGTATCTTCCCCTTCTCCGCTTCTCCCGGATTATAAAGTTCATAAAACAGCTCCACTAATTCTTCGGTGTTAAGCGGTACAACGCGCACGCCTGTGCGTATAAGTCCTTGCCGGACAACCTCCACACGCTGGTATAATTGCGTTTTATATTCTTCAAAGGCTCCTTCTTCAATCGGCTTTGATTCCTTTCCTCCCTTAAATAAAGAGGAAAAAACGCTTTGTACTTCTTTTTTCTTTAAAGATCCGCCCGGCGTAAAGGGAACAACGATATAAAAATTCTTTGTCATAATATTTGCGGAATCCACAAATGAACCTACGAAGTCGATATATTCGGTAATTTGAATTTTCATAAGATCATGATAGGTGTGTTTAAGGCGTTCGCGTAAAATATCAAGGTATGGATCAATATTCAATCTGCGTGATTGAATAAAGAATTCAACGGAGAAATCAAGCGAATTAAGAAAATTTTGGTACTGAAGCACGATAGCGTCCTGTTCCTCACCCGATTTAAGAGCGAAGTTAATAGAGGAAGCAATAAGTACCACACGAAAAGAACCGTCCTTCAAAAGAAGAACGCCGTCACGAACTTCCTTTATGGAGACAATGTCTTGTGCGGGGCGTGTGGATTGTGCCATAGAAAAGATTTATATTATTAGACGTCGGTCGTGCGCGGAGGGACGTTGTCCTTATCTTTATTCGCGGGGAATGCATTTTCACGAATGTTTGGCGGACGTTCTCGCTTTACATGCTCCATAACATCTAAAGACCATGCGAGGTCCTTTAGTTTATCCTGGGATACTTTTGGTATGTGCAGTCCCCCGCCTCCGCCCGTTATGACAGAATCTTTTTTGGAAAAATGTTCCTTCTTTTTCCAGATAAAGAGACGGGGGCGTGCTATGTAGCCAAAGTAGTTTCCGATAACAGAAACAAGAGGCTGTCCATTTACCGTGTAAAATGCGAGTGCGAGTGCGAGTGCTACGACAGGAATGGAAAGTATGATGAAGATCCAGAAATTGAAGAAAAACCAAAATAAAAAGGAAAGCCCGCCTCCACCCAGAAGATAGAAGAATTGTTTTGTGGTGAGAGGACCGAAAATTTTATCTTCCACCTGAATAAATTGTGGTACCTGAAATTGTTGCATGTAAGTATATGGTGAGGGTCGGATAGTGTGTTTTATGATATTGGTTCGCGGTAGGGATCGCTTTCATCTTGTTTTGAAGGAGAAAGGTTTTGTTTTACGGGGTTTGGCTTGGGTGGCGTTGGTGGTTTTGGCGGAGGCGGAGAAGCGGCCGGACGCAAGTAATCCGGTACACGAGGGACGCCCTCCACTTGTTTCTTTTGTGCGGAAAATCCGCGAAATGTGGGGATAGCGCCTCCTTTTGGTATGGTTTCCGGAGATTTTTCTTCAAGAGATACTATTTCAGGCGGAGATACGGGGGTTATTTCTTTAACAGGCTCTTTTTCTTGCGAGGAAGAGGTGAGCGGTGGAGGCGGGTCATTTTTCTTTTCTATAGGGGTAAAAGAAACTTTTTCATTGGCTATGGTATCTATGTCGATAACAGCCTTTGGTCCCGGAGACGGTATTTTTCTAAATGGAGAGGAAGAAAAAGGTTTTTCATTTGTATACGGAACAGGTGCGGCGGGAGGAATATTCTTTTTGGGTTGAAGGGTTGTTTCGGGAAGACGGGAGAACATGGGAGATGCGGGTGTGATCTTTTCTTCCGGCGGAGGCGGGGCTTTTTCTTCCGGCGGTTTTATTGATTTAGGGAATGGTTTTGGAGGCGGAGATGCATCATTGGTGATGGACTCACGGTACGGGTCATTCCGTGAGTAGGAATGACTTTCTTTTAAGTGAGGGGGTTCTTCTACCGCTTCATCAAGTTCGCGTTTTAATGTTTCAATGGAGCTGTTTTTTACAAAAGAAAGACTCTTTCCTTCTTCTTCTACGAAATTAAGTTTGTCGTCAAATAAGGAAGAAGCGGTACTTTGTTCCGTTGTTTCCGCAATATTTTGGGGAACCTCTTCCGTTTTTGTGTCTTTATCGCTTTCTTCCACGCCATGAAGTTCACGAAGTTCTTTTCGGACGGGGGCGAATATTTGCTTATTAACATCGTCGGCTATTTGTTTTGCAACGCTTTTATCTATTTGAAGGCGACGTTCCAAATTACCGACAAATTCATTTGGTTTTGTGGCACCGATCATAAAGTCGCCTATTTCGGACGCCAGTTCTCCCATTTTATCGATAAGAAGTTTGTATTTTGTACCAATATCAAATACGGCGTCAGCCGTAGCTCCCGCAAACAAAACGTGCCGAAGCGCCTTTGGGAGACGTTGTATGCGTTGATCCGCTTCTTGTGGTGTAAGTGTTGCCATATAAATTAAGGATTAAAATTATGACCTCTTGTTTTAGCTGAAGACGCAATTTCATGACTTATTTTCGAATTAAGAATTTGAGCGCCCGGACTTACGACAAAGAATTTCGCGGTCGATCTGCTTAGTTTATCGTATGCATGCAGTTCTTGAGAAGTTCCGGGAGGCGGTGTAATGCTTTTTAAGCGAGTGTATGCGCTTTCCAATGCATCACCAAATTTCTTTCCAAATTCATCCAATCCCGCTTCCAATACATTTGATTTTGCCGCCAAAAGAAGCGCATTCTGAACCTTTTCGTTGGCAAGAGAATCTTCCCTAAGATTATCCTGAATATCTTTTACGGTTAGGTTTGATACCGCTTGGTTGAGATTTAGTTCCTGCTCTTGAGGAGTTGCTCCGCGGGTAGCGGCAAGTTCAGGAAGTACTTTTTCAATATTCTTAATAGCTTTCGTATTTCCTGTGGTGATGTATTTTGCGTGATCGCGCCTAAGGTCTGCGGTGTCTAATGCATCCGCTTTTCCTTCTTCAACGGCAAGGCGCCGGATAAGTTCTTTATTGCCCGGAAGAGCTGTTCCCTGGAGTGCCGCTCGAACGGCGGTTTTGGAACCTTTCGCAATTTCACGGTATTGTTTTTCTTTTTCACTTTTTCTCTTTTCGTCTGCGCGCACAATAGCGGCAGGAGTTTTAGCTAGTACGCCGCCTATTACTGGAATGCTTGAGACGCCTTTCGTGACGCTTTGCGCTACTCCCCCGGTAGCTCGCAATCCTAAGTTTTTAGTTCCCCTACCGGCATATCCTTGCGCACTTTTTTGTATCTTTCTGCCAATATTGATGGCGGCATCAGCTCCATAGATACCCATTTTCTTTGCCACCAAGATGGAGCCAAGCAGGATGGCGGCGATACTCACATAACTGAATAGAGCGGCGGTATTAAGCGTTTGAGAATCTCGTACGATGGCGCTTATTTCTTTTCCGTATTGTATGGCAAGGTACATCATGAAGGCGGATGCCGGAAAGAAGAATGACCAGTTAAACAGTGCCCGCCACCAGTCCGTGCTATATCCTTTTGTTTGCGGGAGTATGCCGGCGATAAATCCGATAGGGGCGAAAACAAATATAACCATGAGAGCAATGGTGCGAATGATAAGAAGGGCGCCAAGCGCTATAAACACAAATATAAGAATGAGCAGTAGAATAAGAATGATAACCTGAAACAAGCCATCTACTATAAGAGGGTCAAACTGGTTGGGAGCTTGGCCGAGAGCCATTGCGGTCGCAGCGCTTGGATTTGCTACAGGGGAGTTATTGTACTTATTAAGAACATCGTAAAAACCGTTAGTAACCGCATCGGTAAACTCAATTTCTGTTCTTGGTGAAGTGCCCGCGTTAAGCGCTGTTATTTGGCTGATATTCATAACATCAGCAATTTTATTAGATACCGGATAAATGGGCTCTATAAATTGAAGCGCTAACAGATTGGACGCATCTACCACGGCAAATGATATTACCAAACTAAAGTTGATAAGAAGAGCGGTAATGACAAGGCGCGGAAGGAGTTGTTTTATGCCGTATGTTTCAACACGCAGGATGGTGGCAATGGCAATAACAAGAAGAATAAGAATAAAGAATATGTTGGCAACATCGCGCGCGATAGTCCAGCCCAGTTCAATAAATTTTAATTGTCCAAAGCCGGCAAGCGCTATGGCAACAGCTTGATCAAATAGACGTGCCACAATTCCCACCACCCAGACAAGAACGGAATTAAGAAATTGTATTATACCGATAAGAGCCTTGATAACACTCGGAAGAACGTACTGCACGACGGCACCACCGGCTGCCTTTGTGAGTGTGGCGGTGGGATCAACAGGAGGTGTGGGGCAAGATCCCGCCGAGGATCCAAGACATTGAAATTGAAGCCCTGTACACCCTTTTGCCGCACAAGCGTCTGCGGCGGCTTTTAGTGTTGCGCCCTCGCCGCATAAAGCATATTCGATTTTTCCCGGTATTACGTTATTTATGCATTCGGAATAAAATTGAGCATCCGCGCTATGCGATACCGCCGGCGAAAACACCGCAAACAGCGTAAGTAGGAGTATGCCACTAAAAAGGAGTATTTTATTTTGCAAAAAAGAAATCATTATGTAATCTTGTTTGTTTTAGTTTTCAGTCGGGTTTGGAGTATCCGTTTCACGATCATCAAATATGTCTCTGCATCCCGGGTCATCCGGCCAGTCGATGAGGCTATCCCCGTCATTATCAAGACCATCACTACAATGAGGTGGTGGTCCTCCTGTTTCGTCGTTGAAGAGAGCATTGGGACATTCGGGATCAACAGGAAAATCAATTCGTAAATCCCCGTCATTATCAAGACCATCACTACATTCGGGAAGAGGGTAAGCTTCTGAATCGTCATTTGCATCAACACAATCGGGATCGGCGGAATCTATAAGGCGATCGCCATCATTATCAAAACCGTCCGAGCACTGTGTTGTTCCTCCTCCGGGAATATCGGGCGGTGTTGGAGGTGCCTCACATACCAGACTTCCATTACATATTTTACTTGCGCACTGTTCATTAAATGAACATTCACAGCCACTGGGTTTTCCTGTTGCGCGGGCACAGGAAAGCGCTCCCGTATCGCCGGGATCCGGAAAATCAGGAACGGATCCTTTTTCGTAACCAAGGAGTCCCCCGCCGGCGCCTCCCAATGCCCAGGAAAGAAGTTCATCAAAAATGGCGGCAATAATTTCGTTCATTTCATCGGCTATTTCCAGCTGACGGATATCTTGACCAAGTGCATCGGCTAATTGATCCTCTACGGCTTTTCCGGGAGATTTTGTTATGTAGCCGTTATTTTTACAAAGCGGTTTTCCATCCTGTGTGGGGCCGGGAATCTGGTTTTCCGGCGGACACTCGCGAAGACCCAGAAAACCGAGACCGGCTGAAAAATCAAGAATGTTGGCATTTGCGGCGCGCGTTTCGCGGCCAATGGAAGTTTCCACGGAAAGAGTAAGAAGGCCTAAGGGGTTATTTTCATAGCGAGACGTTGCAAACCATGCTTCCCAGCCGCCGTTTTCAAAATCGTTATAAAAATCTTCGAGGTTGGCAACAATGTCGGTTATACTGCACCGTGCCTGATATTTAAAACTGCCGTAATCACGCCCGTAACTGTGTCCCAGGCCAAGTGCTACATCAAGACGAAACGGAGAACATAGATTATCATATGCATCTCCCAAATATTCCGAAAGAAAGACGCCTGCCGCATTATCCGCCGCATCAAGCACAAACTCATCTATGTTTGTTACGAATAACCCCCCGTTTGTACCGCCGAAAAAGAACGGATCTTGGCCGGTTTTAATCCATTCAATAATATTTTCAGCGAATTGTCGTAAGATAACGCGTGCTATTTCCCAAAGAATGGCATCGAGTGAAGGGTTTGTTATTGCGTCAACGATCCCCGTAACGCTTGCAAGGCCGGTTGAACTATGTTCTTTCGTGGCAAACCATCTTTCGGGTGATGCGCCTATTTTTCCCGAAAGCGCAACATCCCATGTTTGGCAGATGGTCGGGCAGTGTACGGGAACTACGGCATCGGCCGTACGAACGAATGGAAGGAATATACTACCAACTATAAAAAGAGCAACACCTCCCTTAACAAGAGTGTGAGATCTGAAAGACTGTCGTAGTAGGGAAAGAAATTTCATTTGCGTAATTCCTTATAACTGACAAACACCAGACCGCCGTCTTCTTCGGTAAAGGAGAGATCGTTTTGAACAATACTATCTATAATAGCGCCAAGAGGAGAGAGGGATTCTTCGGCAATTTCGGGATAGCGATTGAATGCCGCAAGCGCTCGAACCGGATCGCTGTCCACTTTCGAAAGACTGCGTATAATTTGATACTGATGCCAGAAGTTATTCATCAGAGCGATATGAGTATCTGCCATGGATTTCGGTACGGGAATTTTTTTAAGCGACTCTATAAGTGTCAGGTAGCCCGTAAGCTCTTCAGTAAAAAGATCTTCACTGATAATTTCTTGTTTGGAAAGTCCGAGAGTAAACAGCAGTATGCCGTTTTTTTCAATATGAGGCATGCTTTGTATGGCATTTCCGAGCCCATTTATATAGGTAAGCAGAGCGGATGAGGAGTTTTCTTTTATCACAATAATATCTTTTTCACTAAAGGGTGAGGAAAGATTTCGGGATGATTCTTCGACAATGGTATTTTGCAGTTTTGTTACAAGATCCGTACTCATGCGCTCCGTATCAATTGATGAGGTGGTGAATTTTTGTTGGAGATACGTTTTTCCGAAATCTTGGGCAATTTGAGCAACGAGAGAAGGCGGTTCGTCGTCAGAAAGCGTATCGGAGGCGGGTGATATGGATGCGATGGATTCAAGAGAAAGCGTGTGTTCCTGTGCTAGAACCTCTTCATTGTCAGAAATACCATCCCCGTCAGTATCGGGATTGTCGGGATTCATTCCCCAGAGAGTTTCCTCCCAATCAAGAAGTCCGTCGCCGTCCGTATCTTTTTTGGCTATGATGCCTGTGGAGGAATCCTTTTTCTTGGATGATGTGTTTGTCTGTATTGTCTGATGTGTTTTTGGAGAATTTAAATACCATCCCACACTCAAGAGTATTGTGAGAGTAAAAAGGAATATAAAAAATTTTTTACTAGGAAGGTATTGCAAAACGCACGGACATTACCGCTAATACAATATATTGTACCTTTTCCCGTGACAAATTTATGTTTTTCCGTGTGGATAACTTATGAACCTCTATATATTTTGCATGGTACGGTATATGATGTACATATGTACGGCATAGATAAACAAACAATATTTTTTTTAGGCGGCGGATCAGTACTTGCTTTTGTTTTACTATCCCTGGTTTTTTTAGGCACGCGCTATGGAGAAGACAATGAGTTGTCTCGTGAGAGTAAAGATTATTCTTCCTCGTCATATGTATCATTATCGGAGAAAGAATATACGGGCGGTTTGCATGAAAAAGTTCCTCTATTTTCCGCAATAAAAGAAAGCGATGATAATAACACTCAATATGATGTGTTTGAAACGATAAAAAACAATGTGGTGACATTATTACCGCACATAAATCAAGACGAGGTACCGGAAAAGGAACATTCTTCTATTCCTGCAACTACAGATTCTTCCCCCGACAAAACACCAGAACGTTCTCCGGAAGAGATTGAAGAGCTTGTTTTTGACCGGTTATGGCCGCCGACGTACAGGGATTCTTTGTATAATGTACAGCTTCTTATGAAGAATGAAGGGTTTATTGATGAAAAGGATATTAATCCGAATCCCGCTACGGACGAAGAAATCAGTGTTATTTTACGGCAACTCGTGGCATATGCCGCCGAACGCGGTTTTATTACGGAAGAGCAGAAAGAAGTGTATATATATCATATTACAACCACGCTTAAAGATGATGTTACGCGGGAGCGGCAGAGTTATGAAAGGGAGTTTAAATCGGTTTCTGTGATGCTTGGCGGGCAAAAGTTTCTTATAAGTACGGAAAATACGCATGATCTTGTACGGGATATACTGGATGCTGTCGCCTTTGTTTTAATTCCACAAGAAGCACGTGCGTCATGGGTAACGGGGGGATCATCATTTGGATTGGGGGGAGATTGCTATAAGGATGATGCCCCATTTTTTACGGTGCCGGGATTTAACAGCGTGATTGGCTGTTGTAATTGCGGACTTAATTGTACCGGTTTTGTGTGTGTAAGCGTTCCCGATTGTGGACCGCATTCCATGGGATGCACCATACCGCTCGGATGCCTTAATTTACAGTGCGGCGCCTGGCCAAATGCCATATGGGATCCACAGACGGGTATATGCGGGTGCGGGTAATATATGATTCGTATTATACGGTATGCGATTCGAGAACAGACTTGCTTTTTTAAATAATATGTGGTATTAATAATTCAATATAACTTTACGAAAGGAGGAGGTTATGAACGTGAACCTCTCAAGGATGTTGGGGTGGTGTGTTGTGCTTTCCCTTTCGGGGTGCACGGCCGCAGGCCCTGCGTTAATGCAGTACACGGCAACCAATATAGCAAGTGAGTTTGCCGGACGGGCAATCGGGGGTGTGTTTGCGCCAAAAGAGGTTGGCGTACCCGGTAAAGGCGTGGAAACAAGGAACGGTTCCCTTAGTGTGTTTGTTCGGCCGGTGTCCGGCAGTGCGCGTTGGACAGAGTTTCAGTTTAGCGCCACGAACAAAGGGAATATTCCTATCACAATCTCATCCGTACAAGGCGTTGATGTTAACGGCCTGTATAGACATCAGACAAGCGCTCTGGCTCCGCAAAAATCGTGGAGCGAACCCGTTGATTCATTAGGATTAAATTCTCTCGGAATAGGGGCTGTGATGCTCGGATCATCGGTGCCGTATGCCGGGCGTATGTTTGGAGCGGGACTGCAACATGCTCTTACAGGAAATCCACAGCAGGAACTTGCACGCTTGCACGAAACTCAGATACAAAGCGCTACGCTTGCACCGGGAGGTACGGTATCCGGCAGTATATTCTTCCCGTCGGGAGAATATAAACAACTCGCGTTTTCTGTCTTTAATGGTAGAAAGTATGAGTCGTTCGTGATTCCATTGCAGGCGAACGTGGCTCCCCGAGCGAGATCTTCTCCTCTTTCACTTTCTCCGGCCACACCGGGGGAAAAAATTTACAAACGAGGACCGGACGGATATATTCCGGTCTCGTAAGTAAAAATACTTTGTGAGTTCACAAAGCATTTTTTATTAGAGGTACTATATCCAGCCAGTTTTGCAACGACAATTCTTGTGGGCGTTTTGTGGAACATTTCCCCGCAATGCCTATTGATGAACGAAGCATTTTTCTTTTCTGGGAGAATGCTTTTTTGATTGCGGGGAAAAATTCTTGGGGCGTTGTATTATTTTTTATAAAGAACGCATCAGAAATTTGTTGTATGGTAATTACCGCAGAATTTACATCGGGTGGCGGTGAGAATTGTTTGCGGGATACGTTGAGTATTTTTTTTGGTGTACCAAAAGCTTGCACGGAAAGCGACAATAAACTCATGTGCGGCGGGCGCGCTATAATACGATCAGCCACCTCGCGCTGTACCATGAGCGTCATGGACACGGGTTTTTTTCTTAATTCTTCCAAAAAAAGGCGCAGGAAATGTGATGTAATATAATACGGCAAATTAGCGACAATAGAATAAGTATCGGGCAGTACGTCATGGACGGTGCTGTCTAAAATATCCCCTTCCGTAATGGTGAAGTTTTTTTTATCCGCAAATTTTTCTTTCAGAAAGAGAACCATGCGCGGATCTTTTTCTATGGCAAATACTACAGCTCCTGTTTCCAGAAGAAGTTCTGTTAATATTCCTTTTCCGGGCCCCACCTCCAACACAACGTCTCCCGGCGAAAGAGTAGCCGCGCGTACTATGCGCCCTGCCGTTTCTTTTGAGGTTAAAAAATTTTGCCCGAGGGATTTTTTGGGATGCATGTTGTTATCCTATGTCGTAGCCTATGATATCTTCTTCTTGAATAGCCGGTTTGGATGGTGTTTCTGTTATGAGATGTTCCGGAATTTCCGCAAGAAATCGCGACGGTTCATTCCATGTTTTTTCTCCGTAAAGCATGCGGGTACGTGCCATAGTGAGGAATAGCTGTGATTTTGCCCGTGTGAGAGCCACATAACACAGGCGGCGTTCTTCTTCGAGTTCATCCCCTGAAAATGCGCTTAAGCTGTGGGGAAACACACCCTCTTCAAGTCCTACAACAAATACGGTATTAAATTCCAGCCCTTTTGCGGCGTGTACGGTCATAAGATGCACAGCACCCGTTGTTTCATCCACCGTGTCGGCATCGGCAAGAAGGGATGCTTCCTCTAAAAATTGCTCCGTTCCGCGCGGAGCTGGCACGGAATCATATTCTTTTGTCACCGTAAAAAGCTCAAGAATATTTGCCCAGCGGTCTTCTCCCTCTGCTGTTCCATCCCGCAAAAAAGATTCATACGCCGTATGCCGGATGATTGTCTGTAAAAATTCGCTTACGGGTTTCTTGGCACGCGCTTCTTCCAGTATGCGCCGTATGTTTTCAAAAATGGAAATCTTTTTCTGTTCCTTTGGTGTGAGAGGAATGTTATTCTTGTATTTTTCCGCGAGAACCTTTCCGATGCCCCGCGCGGGAACGTTGCGAATGCGATCCATGCTTATGACGTCTTCCGGGTTTTGCGCAATACGCATATAAGCAAGCATGTCCCGTATTTCTTTTCTTTCGTAGAATCGCGTGCCTCCTACGAGGCGGTATGGAACAGCGTGTTTTATTAGTTCTTCCTCAATGGCACGGGATTGTGCGTTGGTGCGGTACAAAATAGCTATATCGTTAAGGCGCGTATGTTTTTGGGTAAGAGCATGAATGGTTCGCAAAACATATCGCGCTTCTTGTCGCTCGTCGTCCGTTACGGTAATGCGAATACGATCCCCTCCCTCATTTGCCGTCCAGAGGTTTTTTTCCCGCCGTTCGTTATTGTTTTTGATAAGCGTATTTGCCGCCTCAAGAATTATTGATGTTGAGCGGTAATTTTGTTCAAGCGTTATGACTGTTGTTTTGGGCCAATCTTTTTCAAATGCCAAAATATTGCGAAAATTAGCCCCCCGCCACGAATAAATTGCCTGATCTATATCTCCCACTACCATAATATTACCGGACCCTTTGCTTAGAAGTTTCGTTATGGTGTATTGTATATGGTTTGTGTCTTGGTATTCGTCCACCATAATGTACGGCCATGTACGGTGATATGCCGCAAGAACGTCGGGATATTCGGATAGCAAGCGAAGAGTGCGCACGAGCAGATCATCAAAATCGAGCGTATGTGCGCGTTCAAGTTCTTCTTCATACGCCCGAAATACATCTCGTATTATTTCGGGATAGGTGTGTTCCTCTTCTTCGTCATGTTTTGTCGCGGGATTATTTTTCATGTGAGAAATCATTTGGCGTATGCGGGCGGGCGGAAATTGTTTTGGGTCAGCGGAACGTTCTTTTAAAAGCCGTTTCACGAGGGCCCGCGCCTCATCTTCATCAAGAATGGTAAAGTTGCCGGGGATGCCCAGATGACTGCCGTGTCGCCGGAGAATATAAACGCCCAATGCGTGAAAAGTGCCTATCCATGGCGTGGTTTTGGGTGTGGGTGTTTCGCCGGAGCGTGCGTTTCCTGTTAATAGTTGAATGGCACGTTCCTTCATTTCGCGGGCGGCTTTGTTGGTAAAGGTAACGGCAAGGATGTTTTCAGGACGAACGCCTGTTTCTATAAGGCGTGCAATGCGGTGTACGAGCACCTTTGTTTTCCCGGATCCGGCGCCGGCAATAACCAAAAGAGCGCCGTCTTTGGTAAGAACGGCTTTTTGTTGGGCGGGATTCAGATCGTTTAAGATGTTTGTTTGCGACATAGGATTATAGTGTAGCGATACAGAAAGGATAACATGAGAGGACGGCTAGAGGATAATAAGAAAGCAGGCAATATAATATACAAAGAAAAAAGCCCCGTAAGCAGGCTTATATTATGACTTTTGTTCCTTCAAATAAGATAGATTCCAGAAATCCATTTTCTCGCTCGATCAAAAGATAAATTTCCGGGACAGAATCCTTAATTTCTCCTTCTTGAAACCCTACCACAATTCCCTTCACCGGGGCTCTTTTTTTTGTAATACCCTCGACAAAGTTCCCGTAAAGATACGAAACATCGGTCATACTTGCCTCCTCTTTGGCGCAAGATTACACAGGTAAATTTAACTAAATATAATATACAATAATACTATTTTATTGTCAATATTGCACGGTATGGTAAGATTGGTATCATGGTAGGACGTATATAGAACGCTCCGTACTCTGAAATTTCTCCGTGTTATTGTCGCTTTTCCGCATATTTAGAAGATTATCATTATATGCAATTCCATTAGTACGCAGAAAAAATCAAAACGTCTTTCTTTGTACCGATTTAAAAAGGCAATCCTGTTTGTCGTAGTTGCGCTTACCATATCCTTGTTTTCTATAGAGCAGGCACACGCCGGGCTTTTTTCATTTATAGGCGGTCTTTTAGGGCTTAATAATGTGTTGCAAGAAGCGGATGCGGATTATGACGGAACTACATCTCTTCAAACCATGCCTCTTTTGGAGGCACCACATAATCCGGATATAAAAGCGGCGGCTACCGGAGGAGCATCGCTTCCCATTATAGATGCGAGTACCCTTCTTCCGGTGGTGGGTCCTTTGGGAAGCATTGCCGATGTGGAAGAAATAAGGACCGATAGTATTACGCTTTATACCGTACGCGAGGGCGATAATATTTCCATCATTGCGCGCATGTTTGGGGTAACAACCAATACCATTATCTGGGCGAATAATATAACGCGCGGGGATCTTATCAAACCGGGAGATGTTTTGGTTATTTTGCCGGTAACGGGAATTCGTCATGCTGTTGCAAAGGGCGATACTCTTCAGTCCATTGCGAAAAAATATAGCGGAGATCTGGATGAAATTCTTGCCTATAATGATCTTTCGGCGGATGCGGTGCTTGCTGTTGGGGATGAGGTTATTATTCCCGATGGAGAGGTAACAAAAGAGCGCGTGATAGCGGCAGGTACAAGTCAGCTTCGGATTAATATAGGCAATTTAAAAGATGCTTCCGGCTATTATATCCGTCCTGTAGGTGGTGGAAAGAAAACACAAGATTTACATGGGTTTAATGGTGTGGATTTAGCACTTTCGTGTGGTTCCCCTATTTATGCATCCGCCTCCGGAACGGTAATTGTCTCTCGGGCATCCGGATGGAATGGCGGGTACGGAAATTATATCGTAATATCACATGCAAACGGCACCCAGACGCTTTATGCGCACAATACCGCAAACTGGGTTTCCATTGGACAGTACGTCGTGCAGGGGCAAACGATTGGTACGATCGGATCAACCGGACGGTCCACGGGATGTCATGTGCATTTTGAAGTTCGGGGCGCTAAAAATCCTTTCTAGCGGGCATCTGTAGTAGTTTTTAGACAAATAATGGATTGAGTTTCTTAAGGGAGACGGGTATGGCGCGCTTACTTCTCCATTCTTTATTCTTGTTTTCGGGGACGGTATTGAATGGCTTCCAGAATGTGATTTTCAGAGATGATATTTTCTCCGGCAAGGTCTGCGATAGTGCGGGCTATTTTTATAACGCGGTGATAACTTCGTGCCGAAAGTTCCAGTGCGCTCGCCGCATTTTGTAATGTTGCATCCGCCTTTGAAGAGAGTACACATAACGTTTGTATGTGTTTTGCACCAATATCGCTATTGGTAATGTAGGGAGTTTTTTTCAGGCGGTCTTTTTGAATAATGCGTGCTTTTTCTACTCTATCTCGGATAGTGCTCGACGGTTCTCCATTTTTACTAAGGGATAATTTGTCATGTTCAACGGCATCTACGGTAAGCCACATATCAATGCGATCCATAATAGGGCCGGATATTCTTCGTGCATATCGGTCTATTGCATGCGGTGGACATATACATTCCTTTTTAGCGCTTCCCGTATTTCCGCACGGGCACGGATTCATAGCGGCAACCAACATAATGCGTGCAGGAAATGTGATGGATCCCCGGGCGCGGGAAATAGAGATAACACCGTCTTCTAGTGGTTGACGCAACGCTTCCAGTACGCGTTTTTCAAATTCCGGAAATTCATCCAAAAATAATATTCCCCGATGTGCCAGTGTAATTTCTCCCGGGCGCGGTGTCGTTCCCCCTCCCACAAGAGCAACGTGGGACGCTGTGTGATGCGGGCTTCTGAACGGGCGCTCCGTAATAATACCCTCATGCGGCGGATATATGCCCGCAATGCTATGAATTTGAGTAATCTCCATAATTTCTTCACGTTCGGGTGGTGGAAGTATGGACGGAAGTGCGCGGGAAAGAAGTGTTTTACCAGAGCCGGGAGGTCCGGATAATGCTATATTGTGTCCGCCGGCCGCCGCAATTTCAAGTCCGCGTTTAGCGGCTTCCTGTCCTTTTATGTAGGAAAAGTCCGCATGGTGTTCCGTTGATTTTTTTTCTGTGCTCGTAATAGGAACGGGAGAAAGAGGAGAGGATCCTTCAAGGTGGTATACAATATCTTTCAGATGACGCGCCTCATAAACAGTTATGCCGTTAACGAGCGCCGCTTCCATACCGTTTCCATACGGGACATATAATTCTTTATAGCCATATTTTTGTGCGGCTATGGCAAGAGAAAGAGTGCCTTTAACAGGACGAAGTGTGCCGTCAAGTGCAAGCTCTCCTAAAAACAGCTTTCCCTCCGGTGTAAAAATTGCCTGTTCAGATACTAAAAGATAAGCAAGAGCTATAGGAAGATCAAATGCCGGACCTTCTTTTTTCAAATCGGCAGGTGCCAGGGAAACGGTAACACGATTATTTTTTTTATGCGGTGGACGGGCACCGAAATTCTTTATAGCGGCCGCTATACGATGCCGGGATTCGTCCACCGCTTTATCGGCGAGTCCCACGATTGAAAACGTATGTAAACCGGGTGATAGGTCGATCTCCACGTCTATAATAGCGCCATCAATACCGACAATTTCCGCTGAATGAATTTTTACGGACATTTTCAGAGGTTAGTTTTTAGGTTGTTCTCTTATTAGGAAAGATTAAGACAAAAAAATACAGGGCAGTGTGTATTCCCCGTATGTTCTTTATAGCATGTCTGTTTTAGTAAGCAAGACGACCTTCAAGGATGGGCTTTGTCTTGTGTGGGAGAAGTTTTCTATTGCTTAAAACTAAGCTTCTTCGCACATACATCCCGCCGCCGGATCGGCTTCAAGGCGCTCGAGAGGGATTGCTTTATTGCATTTCGGACATTGTCCGTAAGTTCCCGCCTCAATTTTAGCGAGCGCGGTCTTTACCGTATTAAGACGGCTTTCATAATTATTTTGAAGGGCAAGTGTTTGTTCCATTTCTTCAAACTTGTCCGCCATTTCATCAGCGCTGGACTCTTGTTCGTTGATGTCGTCAAATTTTGGCTCCCAATCTTCAGGATTTTCCGGATTCCGCCGCCCGACTTTCGAAAGCTGGATTTCCAATTGTGTCCGCTCTTCTTCGAGTTTCGCTTTGAAATTGTTGATATCTAAGGTCATGGATTACAAATAGTATATTCTGGTAACGAGTCTATTATAGGGTTTTTGGGAGAGGAAGTCTATCGTGGAGGAGAGACGAAGAGGCGGTTTATAAGGATTTCAAGGAATTCTTCCGATGTTGAAAGAAGAAGAAGATCTTCGGCAAAAATACCGTAGGAAAACGTGAGCCCGCCTCCGAGGGCGAGGGTGCGAACGTCTATGTTTCGAATAACCGTATCTTCAAAAAGTTGAGACGGTTGTGTTACGGCATCATCGAAATAGAGATTTCGGAAATCAAACATGATGCTTGATTCCCAGGAAAGCATGTGCGAAAGAGCGCGTTCGTCATCTTTCGCGTCAAGAATAAGGGCAGTGTTAGCACCATCGGGACGGTAATATACAAGAAGATCAAACTTATCTTCTAAATTATTCATAAATCCGGAAGGAACTTGAAATTTTAGAATGGAAAAGAAGTCCTCAATGGTGGCAAAACGAGATCCGCCACCGAATGATTCAAGTCGTATAACAACGTGTTTTATGGAACGTGACGGCAGGCGGTCACGGCGAGAAGCTTCGATCTTTTGCAGAAGGCCGGCACGGTCTCCGTCGCGGACGGTTATAACTTCACGGTCTTCCACCACAATAAATGCTTTTGCCGGAGGGGCTTCTTCAGCCGGAAGGGTGTTTCGCGTGGTGAAGAGTACAAATCCGCCGTATCCGCCGATGCCAAGAACAATAAGAAGGATAAGACCTAATACGCCCCGAAACCATCCTTTTTCGGAAATAGGGTCTTCCCGAACGAAGGGTTCGGAGGATTGTTTTTGTTGTTGTTTAGCGACAAGGTCCGAAAAAGAAAGATTTTTTTCCTTTACATAGTGTTGTACGTCATATTTCATTGTGCGAATGTGCGGCAGAAGTTCTTCCGGTGTAGACGTTTCTTTTTCTTCTTTTGAATCTTCTTGGGGAGGAAGTTTTTTTTCCGATTGTCTTCCAAACGGACTTGTTGATTTATCGGACGGCGATTCATTTATTGGTTGTTTTTCTTCATCCATGGTGTTTAGTATACCGTAGGAGGCAGAAAGTGATAAGTGGCAGATGCGGTATACGTTGTTTATAAGTACGTTCGGCGGGTGTCATACAAAAAACAGGCGGTATGTTTGTACCACCAGTTGTTTTTACTAGTTATTACACTATCTATGAACGATCATGTCTGTCGCGTGGAGCATGTTTTCCCTTATAAGGAGTGTTTTCAGAAGGCGGACGAGAGGATGATTTGCCTGCGGAGGGATTTTTTGCCTCAAGAGTGGCGACGCGCTTTATAGAGAGATTAATACGTCCCATGTCATCAATAGCGATAATTTCTACCGGCACTTCATCCCCTACATCTACCATATCGGTTACCTGCTCGACACGGAATGGCGCCAATTCAGAGATATGTACCATTCCTTCCGTGCGCGGCGCGATTTCAACCATGGCTCCAAAGTTGAAGAGACGTGTTACGCGTCCGGTGAATTTCTGCCCCACTTCATAATCTTGCACAATTTCTTCGATAAGTTTTTGCGCCTCCATTGCCGTTTCCGTGTTTGTTCCGGTGATGAAGATAGAGCCATCCTGTTCTATGTCTATCTGACATCCGGTTTGATCGATAATTTCGTTAATGACTTTTCCACCCGGTCCTATAACCTCACGAATTTTATCGGGCTTTATCGTCATGGTAATTATTTTCGGTGCATAGGGAGAAATTTCCTTCCGAGTTTCGCTTATAGTGGCATCCATGGCATCGAGAATTTTAAGCCGGCCGTTGCGGGCTTCCGCGAATGCATCGCGGATCATGTCGAGCGTAACGCCCTCCACTTTAATATCAAGCTGAATGGCGGTGATACCGGTACGCGTGCCGGCAACCTTGAAATCCATGTCGCCTAAATGATCTTCAACGCCCTGGATATCGGTGAGAACCTTATAGATTACTTTTCCGCTTGCTTTGTCGTGACGCACCATGAGTCCCATAGAGGAACCGGCGACAGCGGCTTTAATAGGTACACCCGCATCCATAAGTGCCATGGAAGATGCACATACGGAACCCATCGAGGATGATCCATTTGAAGAGAATGTTTCCGAAACAACACGAATGGTGTAGGGAAAATCTTCTTTTGGCGGAATGACGCCACGAAGTGCTTTTTCGGCAAGGGCTCCATGCCCAATTTCGCGTCTCCCCGGACCACGCATGGGTTTTACTTCTCCTACCGAAAATGGCGGGAAATTATAATGATGCATAAAATGCCGCTTTTCGCGTACCTCCATACCCTCAATAAGGAGCGAATCTCCCGGAGCGCCAAGAGTAGCCACGGAAAGGATGTGTGTTTGTCCGCGATAGAATATAGCAGACCCATGATTCCTTTCGGTAATATGTGTTTTGGTAAAGAGGGGGCGAATTTCATTAAGAGCACGTCCGTCGGCGCGTTTTTCTTCACCATCCGGCTTGTCCAGTATGTTGCGGTGTACGATATTATTCATAAGCTCTTCAAACATATGTTCCGCGAGCTGGGCTGATGCATCGGGATAAGATTCAGCAACGTGGCTCATCCATTCGTTCATCATATCGTTCATGCGTTCGGCACGAAGAACTTTATCGGTTTCATATATGGCATCTTCCACGCGTTCTTCATATGCGGCGAGCGCTTTTATGAGTTCATCGGTAGGCTCCGGAAGCTTAATAGTTCGTTTGGGAACGCCCATCTCTTTTACGATATCATTTTGAAATGCAATAAGTTGTTTTATTACGGCGGACCCTTCTTCAAATGCCGTAATGAATTCTTCTTCGGATGCTTCCTTGGCGCTAGCTTCAATCATGTTTATGTGCCCGGGAACACCGGTAAAAAACGTATCAAGAGTATTATCTTCCCGCTCTTCGTATGTGGGATTTATGCTATGCATCCCTTCAGCCGTTTTACAGACGCGTACGGCGGCTACCGGACCATTCCAGGGAATATTTGAAACGGCAAGCGCCAAAGAAGCCGCAAAGAGTGCGGGTACATCGGGGTCATTTTGTTCATCTACCGCAAGAGCCGTTACTGTTACCTGAAGGTCGTTTCGCATGCGGTGGTCAAATAGCGGACGAATTGAGCGGTCGATAACGCGCGACATTAAAATAGCTTCTTCGGAAGGGCGCCCTTCCCGTCGCATGAAACGTGAGCCTAAAATACGCCCCGCGGCATAAAATTTTTCTTCGTAATCTACCATTAACGGAAAAAATTTTGCTCCTTCGCGTTCTTTTTTGTCCATAACGGCAGTAGCAAATACGACGGTTTCCCCGTAGCGTACTAGTACAGATCCGTTTGCCTGTTCGGCTAAAGGAGAAAATTCCGCCACAAGCGGTTTTCCGGCAACTTCTATAGAGAATTGTTTAGTTTCCATTGATGGAATACGCAGTATTCCGGTACAGATCTCCAGATTTTAGACGCCTTGCTATGAGTAAGCATCTATCTATCTACAGACCTTTCCTTTCAACTGCGTTATTAATATATTAATTATTATTATGGTTTACTGGAACCTTTTTTAATGTTGATAAGGTATTTTTTCGGTTCTTCGGAAATATCTATAAATGTATCGGCCGCCTCTTTTAAGCGACTTGAGGTTGATTTGCCGAATGCCATAACTTCAATATGCCGTCCGCGGCTACGCAAATGATCGATCAGATCAACAAAGTCTCCATCCCCGCTTACCAGAACAATAGCATCCACAATTTCGGATGTACGAATAGCATCGATGACAATACCGACATCCCAATCCGCCTTTTTAGCACCCCCGTAAAACTCCAAGAGGTCACGTACGCGAATTTCGATACCTTGCTTTTGCAGTGCCTCAAAAAACGGCTGTTCTTCCCCCGTTTTTGTACGTATTACATAAGCAAACGCACGGATAAGGTGGCGGTTGGCCACGGCTTCTTTCAGTATTTCTTTAAAATTTACGCGCGCATTATGTAAACTGCGCGCGGAATGGTACATGTTTTGTACATCGATAAACACCGCAACACGTTCAGCAGGATAGAGAGGTCTTGTCATAATTCTTCTTTACGGCACACATATTTAGCATGTCTTCCTGTTATCCATGACGGTCTATCTGTTCCTTAAGTCATGGCTAAACCTATGTGTCTTTACGTTTTATGGTATGTTTTATAAAAATAACACCACCTAGTATAAGATGTGGCATTATTTCTTTAAGCCGAGTTTTTTGATTACACCTTGATAACGTCCGTCATCTTCACGAGCAAGATAAGCAAGAAGATTTTTCCGCTTAGCTACCATTTTAAGAAGTCCGCGGCGGGAATGATTATCTTTGGGATTTTTTTTCAAATGATCCGCGAGGCGGGTAATTTCTTCCGTTACAACGGCTATCTGTACGTCAGAAGAACCCGTATCCTTCTCATGGATACGGAATTTTGCTATAACTTTTGATTTTTCTTTTGCGGGAATCATGTACACGCATACTACCATAGTGTGCGGTTTTTTGCAAGCCCCCTTTATAAAGTAACCGGCAACTTTTGCCATATGTAAGCATAATAGGGGGCAATTTGGTACAATGAAAAGCATGAAGCTTATTGACGATTATCTTGCCTATCTTGAGATTGAAAAGGGACGGAGCAGGAAAACCATTGATAATTATAGGCGGTATCTTACCCGGTTTATTCGGTTTTCAGGAGTTACAAAGCCGGAAGCTATTACGGATGAAGTTGTGCGACAATACCGATTATGGCTTAACAGAGCCGCATTAGACAGAAAAACCCAGAATTACCACCTTATCGCCCTTCGGGGATTTCTGAAATATCTTGTGCGCCGGGACGAGCCATCGCTTATTCCGGAAAAAATAGAGCTGGCAAAAACAGACGGGCGCGAAATTGACTTAATAGATGAGCGGGATTTAGAGCGTTTGCTTGATGCGCCAAAGGGGTCTTCCCTTTCAGTGTTGCGGGATAAGGCGCTTCTAGAGCTTTTGTTTTCAACGGGTCTTCGCGTATCCGAGCTTTGTTCTTTGGATAAAGAATCGATACCGCTTGATCGAGATGAGTTTTCCATTCGGGGAAAGGGAGGAAAAATACGCGTTGTTTTTCTGTCTGATGGCGCAAAAAAAGCCATAAAATCATATACTGATAAGCGCGGAGATATTACTCCGGCCCTTTTTGTAAGTGCGCATAAGGGAAATGCGCTTACAGAACCAACACGTCTAACGCCTCGTTCTGTTCAGCGTATATTACAGTACTATGCCCTTAAGGCGGGTATTCCAAAAAAAGTAACCCCTCACACGTTAAGGCACATGTTTGCCACCGATCTTCTTATAAACGGCGCCGATTTGCGCTCGGTACAGGTTATGTTGGGGCATACGAATATAACAACCACACAGGTATATACACACCTTACGGATAAACAGCTTCGGGAAGTGCATAAGGCGTTTCACGGCCGCCGCCGGAAAGAAGAGTGACGCGCAATAAAAAACTCCTTATAAAAAGGAGTATTGTCAGAAGAAAAGCGTGTTTGGAAGGCCTATAATCCAGAGCAGTCCGCCTACAATAAGAAGAGGAATGCGCCAGGAAGCTTCACCCCTACGACCATCTTCTCGCACGCCGTAATACCAGGCAAGGCACCCCAGCATTTCTATAAAAATACAAAGAAAAATAAACACACCTACGGCAAAACCCAGTATAATGGCCAATCCACCGGCTTTTGCCGTGAGGCCAATGACGCCCAGAGGAATAAAAAAAAGAATACCGATATGAATATAAACCAATATTAGAGCGCTTTTTCGAAACGCTATTTTATTATCTTCCCATCCGGATAAAACAGCCCAAATAACAAAAAACAATATAAGGCGTTCCATGTATGCTCTCCTTTGTCTTGTTATTAAAAATACAGTAAATTTCTTATTTGTCAATAACGCTTCATTTACACCATTTGGAGTGTTTTTATATAAAAGAAAAAAGAAATAATAAAAAACGTAGAATGAAGTGTTTAAACTATTGACTTTTTAATAAAAAAGTGTTATATTGCAATCAATAATTTGAAAAAAGAGAGGTGATTTATGGAGAACGTAACGTGCCCGCTTTGCGGTGTGAGTAATGTTGTTAACTGGAGCGGCCCCTATTGCTGGGACTGCCAAAAAAAAGTGACTATAACCATAAGTCACCCTCAAGGAGAAGAAAAAAAAGAAGACAAGAACCACCTTAATCTGTCTGGCACAAAACTTGTTTTGCGTGTTTCTGAGCCAAAAGAAGAAGATGGTGTGGGGTATGTTACCGTGGCAGTTACGCTGTCACAAAAAAATAATACCCCCATTGAAGGTGTTGAAATACGTTTTTTCCTTGATGAGGTGGTGTATGAAACGCTGTCTTCCGAGGAAGACGGAAATGCATCTCTCGTTATGCGCGGCATTGAGCCAGGCAGTCATACGGTAAGCGCGCAGGTTGTGGGAACAACGATAAGGAAAGATAAAAAAATTTCCATCTCGAAACCGAAAGAGCCGGTGTTTAAGATACACCTTGAGCATACGGATCCGGTGACGGATCTGGATGGCAAGGGCAGTGTTATACTTACGGCTATTGTTTCTCGCGATGACAAAAAAGAGGTAAACGAAACAATTTCGTTTGATCTCAATGGAAGGGTTGTTGCGGACATGTCTTCTGGTGCAGGCGGCAAGGCGGTATATAACATAACCGACCTTATTCCGGGACAGCATGTTGTTGCCGCATATATTCGGGAGAAGTCAAGCGTGCGGCAAAGCGACACGATAACGGTTTTAAAACCAATTGTTGCAGCAGACTTTGATATGAAAATTCTTGAACAATCACCCGAAGAAACAGAGGCGGGAGAAGTTTCATACACCGTGCGCATGTGGGATAAGGATAAAAATCCATGTGCCGGAACCTGCGTCTTAAGCGTATATGAGAAAGGGTTCGAGAAAAGGATTATTGACATCGTTATTCCATTGGAGGGATATGTGAAGCGCAGGCTCTTTATACGGAGCCGAACAAAATTCTTCATCGAATCTCCACCGTTGGAACGAACAGAAAACTTTGATGTGTTCGGACCACCGGTTGTGAAAGTCTCAAAACGCGCCAGTAAGATAGCACACATACTTCTTGGTCTTTCAATTCTTTGTACTTTCGCATACTTTAATTACTTCAGTACAGCGGAAGTATTGCTGGGGGCTACCGAAGAAGAAAGAATGGCGCAGGAAGAGTTTGACCAGAAGAAGAACGAATATGAAGAGCGTCTTTCCGAATATAATGCATATGTGCGGTGGGGAGACCACCTTACGGCACAGAAGAGAATTCAAAGAACGCGGAAACTCCAAGGATTGCCGCCGATTCCTCAAAAGCCGGAAGAGCCGGTTTTACCGGAAATCAAGGAAATTTCCCGCATCGATTCTCTTTGGGAACTTCTATGGCTTTTGTGGGCTACTACCATTCTCATGTATTTGTATGCAAGCATCGGAGGTATTATCCGCGCTTTTAGATGGGGTAAAAAGAGAGTATTGGAAGACCTCGAAGGAGATACCCCAGAGCGCGAGGGGCGACCAAAGTTTTGGGAAATGTTTTCCGGTGGCATTGCGCCCCTTGCCGATATTTTCCGGAGTCTCTGGTTTTTCCGAAGAAGACGCTAAACGAAAAAAAGGGGACGCACCATGAGTACGAGAAGAATATTTGGAGAGCTGTTGTTGGTTATCTTTGCTGTTTTCTTATTTAGTTGGGTTGGTCTTATACCCGACTGGGGAACAATCTTTTTCGGAACCGTGCTTTTAGCTGGGTTGGCTTTATACTTGATATTCCGATTCAGGTATTTTCTTAGTTATCACGGCCGAATACGGAAATGGGCGTTTCTTTTCGTCTTGGCTGTTGTTCTTGCAAGGATTTTGCTTGTATGGAACATCGGTTCCTTAAACATCGGGCTATGGGCAAGTAACAATATCCCATGGCTTCACGGGGCAACAATAGAAAGGCGTCAGATCACGGAGAAAAAAATAGCTGAAGAAATTCGGCCTCCATTGGGAGAAATGCCGAAAGCGGATCTTTGCTACCTTATTCGTGATTCGTGGGAAGAAGAGATGGAAGAAGTTGTGGCGGGAACAGGTTCCGTTCCGGAAAAAACGGAAAAACTGAACCTTCTTAAGTATCAGGCTCATGCTCAAATGGCGCGGGCGGAATGTTCTTCCGTTGATGATCTTCTCACTGTGGAGACGGAATTATTCTGCGGTATGGTTCGGAGAGTATGGGAAAAGGATATTGAAGATATTCGTTTCCGAGGAGGAAGTCTTTCTCTAAGAGAGCGTGATGAAGCGGCTCGTATCCGTATGTCTGAAATGGAAAATGCGGTTCTGAGTTGCGGAAAACCGGCTACCGCTGTTGAAATGACAACAGACAAAGTTCGAGAGTACACTAATAAGGCGTGTGCTTACATCGGTGATTCTTATGCAAAGAAAATTGCCGATGTAACAAACGAACTTGTTACGCTGGATGTGGAAACGGACGAGTGGGTAAAGAAAAACGCCGAACGGGAAAAACTTCTTTCGGATAGAAAAACTCGTTTGGCGGCATGCGAGAAAAGCGCCGGCGAGGAGAAAATAGGGATTATTGACGGCATTTCATGGCGGCAGAAACTCTCTGGTAAAAAGCCCGTAGAAATATTAGCGGCCATGGGGCACATTACTGCTGATTCCATAGGCATTTCATTTTTTTGGGGGCTTCTGCTGGCCTTTCTTATTCTTTGGGTTGTCGTCGCCACTTTACTGAAACACATAGTAAAAAGCGACGCCGTACTGTCGATTGTAGGCCTCCTAGTGTTAGTTTTATTCTTTTATGCCTTCTCAAAAGGCGGAGGAAACACACGATCAATAAGTCCCCCGCATTTGTTGGAAAGAGCTGTAGATAGCCATGACGGCTTTTTCTACAAAGCGGGGGAAGCGTATCCTAACAACCCGCACAATATAAAGAGAGCCGGTGTTGTTCCTGCTCCAATTGTTATGGCGCCCGTTTCCCCGACTACTCCCGTATCAGCATCGACCATACCGGCGGCATCTTGCGTTGTTTCTAAAGTTGACGCCGGGCGTGTGGTTGGTGAGGTTGAGAAAAAATTTAAAGAGGGGTGTGGCGTTGTTAGAGTTATTATAAAACACAAAGAGGCATATTTCAGAGAGAACGAGATATGCTCTGGAACGACAAATCTGAAAGTCGTTTCGGGAATTCCGTGGTTATACCATGCGTCCTTGGATGCATGGATACGTATGACAACGGGTCCCATGCCGTCATCAATTGCGAAAGACCCGAAAGGTTTTTCGCTCGGTGGAAACGATTTTGATATGATCGCCCGCCCGGCGATTATTGATGTGTCGTGTTCCTAGTAGAGTTAACTTGCCCGGATGAGAGAAATCTCCTCTGGGCTTTATTTTGTTTATGCGATACGATATACTTGCATGGCTTATGAAGAGATAGACGATAAAATTATACAATAAAACGCGCTCGTAGCTCAATTGGATAGAGTGCTTGGCTTCGAACCAAGAGGTTCCAGGTTCAAATCCTGGCGGGCGCACATACTTTATTATGAAATTCCCTCCCCTCCCTATTGAAGTTGTAAACACGGGCGTCATACTTGTTGGCGCGGGTTTTGATGCATATATTGTGGGCGGATGTGTGCGTGACTTGTTGTTGGGGCGTACACCGTCGGACTGGGATATTACAACAAATGCGCGTCCGGAAGATATTCAGCATTTGTTTCCGAAAGACAGTTTCTACGAAAATAATTTTGGCACCGTAACCGTAGTTACGGAGAGTAAAAAGGATTCCCTTAAGCATATTGAAATTACGCCATACCGTGCCGAGACGACATATTCCGACAGACGCCATCCCGACGCCGTTACGTTTTCTAATACATTAAGGGAGGATTTGAAACGTCGGGATTTTACCATAAATGCCATGGCGGTGCGGCTTACGGCGGATGATCAGAATCAAACGGATAGCGAAGTAATAGATATGTTTGATGGTATAAAAGATCTGGAAGATAGGCTGGTGCGTGCGGTGGGGCGTCCGCAGGAGCGATTTTCCGAAGATGCGCTTCGTCTTATGCGCGCCGTACGCCTTGCCGTTCAGTTGGATTTCGATATTGATCTTGATTCCGCCCGTGCCATTACGGTGAATGCGGATCTTTTACAGCATGTTTCCCGGGAACGTATACAAAGCGAGCTTACAAAACTTATGATGGCGGATGCGCCTGCACGTGGGTTTGAGATTATGCGGGAGTTAAACATACTTACCTATGTGATGCCCGAACTTCTCGAAGGATATGGAGTGGGACAAAATCTACACCATATTTATACCGTATGGGAGCATAATTTACGCGCCCTTACGCATGCGGCAGAAGAAGGATGGCCGTTTGACGTTCGTATGGCGGCTCTCTTGCACGATGTTGCAAAGCCCCGCACGAAACATGGTGAAGGAACATATTCAACATTCTATGGCCATGATGTTGTGGGGGCTCGTATGACGAAAGTAATTCTGAACCGTCTTATGTATCCGAAACAATATGTGGAAAAGGTAACAAAACTCGTTCGGTACCATCTGTTTTATTACAATGTAGACGAGGTAACGGAATCGTCAGTGCGCCGCCTTATTATGAAAGTGGGTGTGGAAGATATGGAAGACCTTATTCGTGTGCGTATATGTGACCGTATCGGTTCCGGTGTACCGAAAGCGGAGCCGTACAAAATACGCCATTTTCGCTTTTTAGTGGAAAAATTATCGCGTGATCCTGTTTCCGTAGGTATGCTTAAAATTCGGGGAGATGATGTTATACGTATTACCGACATTGAACCGGGTCCGCGTATCGGATTTCTCCTGAAAATTCTTTTGGAAGATGTTCTGGATGATCCGGCACTTAACACTAAGGACTATTTAGAAAAGCGCGTAAAGGAGCTTGGAGAAATGAGCGATGCGGAACTTAAAAAATTAGCGGACGAGGCAAAAAAGAAGGCAGATGCGGTTGAGGAAGGAGCGGTAGGTACTATTAAAAAAAAGCACTGGGTTAAATAGTGAAGATCGGATATGAAATAAATAAAAAACCCGCCGGTAATGCTTGTGGCATCGCGGGCGGGTGGTTATGACATAATCCTTTTGGGATTACATGATTAGGTTAGGAAGTTTATAGAAGGCTGGTTGAGTCGTAGAGCGCACCTCCATCAACGCATAAATTGCCATTGCCTTGATCGTGCGGTACGCATACGGTAACTTCTCCGGAGCATGTGCCGCCGTTACCATCATCTGCGTCAAAGAAGATGTGGTATACGCGACCGTCTCCCGGCGTATTTTTGTTGCCGTTTCGTTCAGCACGTACTTCTAAAGGCGAGAGCGATGCGTCGGGTGATGTATTTCCATCACCATTACCAATGGCATTTACCTCTTCGTCCTGCCATACACCGGTTGCGGTTACGACGACACTATCACCGTCCGGATCAGTAACACCTTCAATGCCGATAGCGACGCCTTTATGATTTGGCGGCCACAGATAATCAGGATCAGCGTATGCGCCGGAACAGTCCGGATGTTCATTTTCCAGTTCGCAAACTGCAGAACATCCGTCGCCGTTGGCGTTATTACCATCGTCACATTCTTCACCGGCATCTGTAACGCCATCGCCACAGAAGGGTTCTAAGGTGCAAGTTGGCGAACATCCGTCACCGGGCAACGTACCACCATCATCACATTCTTCACCAAGTACATCAGTGATAACGCCGTCTCCGCAGAACTCAAGTTTGCAAGTTGTGGAACATCCGTCGCCCGGGTCGGTATTGCCATCATCACATTCTTCCGTTGGATCCAAAATGGCATCACCGCATTTAATCGGCGAAAGTTCTTCATCGCGTGCAATTATGTACGGTACACCTCTTGAGCCATCAGCGAAATCAATTTCCCCTGCTCCGTTGGTATTGCGTGCAATGGCAAGTGGCAGAAAGTCAGGGGGAAAACTATCAAACGCTTCGTGTACGGAACAGCTCCAATTTGACAGACTTGGGTCTGTTAAGCCGGAAAGTGCCGGATGTACGGCGACGATATGTGCGTCATTGAAGCATCCAACCCCGCGTACAGTAAACGCACCGAAAGGGTCAAGAAATGGAACGGGCGTGCCGCTGACAACACCATGGTAGTAACATGACAGTGTTGCATACATGCCCGTTTTTGTGGGATTGCTCGTTGCAAACGCTATACCACTATTAGTGACAACATCTCCACCTTGAGATGGAATGCCGTTGTAATGTGAGTGGTACATTGGATCTGTTCCCACAAGAACAACAGGGCCATCCACTTCAGGTCCCCATATTGCCTTGTTTGCATCGGCAGGTGCAATAGAACCGACACCCGCGCATCTTCTGTCACCAAATATGACGGCACGATACGATGAGAAATCGGAGCTTGTTATCGTTGGCCACACAGCGACCGTTACAATTATGGGCGTTAAACCAAGAGCAACAGACTCCACAGCTTCAGCACTACCCAGACCACCCGACACGGTTGTGTCCAGGATTATTACCGATGTTGCGTTGGGTGCCGGCAGCACCTGAGCTGTGGCCGGCAACGCTATTCCAATAAGCAACATAGCCGCAATTACAACCCCTTTTCCAATCTTCCAGAAAATACTTACAGACATGTCTCCTCCTCGAAAAGACAAACGTTGTTTTAATCTCCCCTTACCGAACAATTACTATACAATCAAATGCATCACCTCCTTTCCTATCCTTTTAAAGAAAGCCTCATACATATACACGCATAGGGCACCGCTATACATTATACTCATAATAAAATCGCTGTCAACTTTACGGGCGGATAGATGGGTAAAAATTTGACATATTATATTTTTTACTGTATGGATTAAAAAAACAGGAGGAGGGCGACATGAATTCTCATGAGCAAAAAAATAGGCAATGGCGTGCCTTTAGGATAATAGGTGCTTTTCTTTTTTTCTCGTTTTGCGGATGTTCTGCGCGGCAGGTTCCTCAAGTAAGTAGTTCCGAAGACATATTATTACCTAATGGTCCTGCCGTAAATAGCAATGAAAGTTTGCATGGGTTCATTGAAGAGCCGTCGGACGATGATTATTCGTTGGGGCCGGGAGACGTTTTGATTGTTCGTCAGGCAGTTCCTGAAATTAACGGCACCGACACAATAAAAGAGTTTGAGGTAACTGTAGCGGGTAACGGTACGGTATATGTATCTGAAGTATCGGCTTATGTTTCGGTTGCCGGTAAAACTCTTCCGGAAGCGAGTATGCTTATCAGGAAGGCTCTTAGTCGTTTTTATCGCCATCCGCGGGTGGAACTTTCTTTGCGGGAAAAAATAAGCAGTCGCGTTACCGTTACCGGCTCCGTTATGAAGCCAGGTCCTTACCCGATTGTTCCAGGGACAACCGTATTTAATGTTCTTGCATGGGCGGGAGGGCTTAATGAGAACACTTCCGGTATGAAGGTGTATGTAGTACGAGAAGGGAAAAGAATACTTTTCGATCTTAAATCATTAAAGACGGGCGTGCCTGATGGCTCTGAAACATCTTTTGTTCTTAAGCCGGGAGACGCAGTGTTTGTTCCCGAGGCGGAAACAGTATCCGTTTTAGGAGAGGTAAAAAATCCTCAGCAAATAAGATTAACGCGTCCGTATACTATCCAAGAAGCGGTGGCCGCTTCCGGTGGTTTTACGGAGTATGCCGTACGGGAGAATGTCATGATTGTGAATGCCAGCGGAACATCGACAATGGTGGATATGCGCAATAGTAGGCATTTAACGGAAGGCGACGTTTTGTATGTACGGCCGACGAGATGGAAAAAAACCGACGAGTGGCTGGAACGTTTTGGGCGCTTGATAGGTTTACGTGCTTTTTAGAGATAATATTCCGCGGAAGTAATTCCTGCGGAATTTTTTATATGTTGTGTATATAACTATTACCCTACTCTACCTCACGCCATGTTTTTACCGCAAATCCGCTTGTCGGTCCCCCGCTAAAGTTTAAACTTGCAAGACCGGATTCGTATTGAAGGACGGCGCCTCCTTCCAGTCTTACGCCATTTCCGTAGAGTGTTCTGATGATAGGGTTATTTTTTATAAATGCACTGCCTTTTGAAGCATAAACAATACCTACATCGGTGCCGTTGCCTTCAATGGTAATAGCATCATTTGTGTCCGGATCTGTGCTAAGGAGCATTGTGTACGAATCGGGATCGGAAGGAACTCCGTCTACGATACAATTGTTTTTTACCGTTATTTTTCCATCAACCACGATAATACCGGTAGCTGAACCATAAGAAGGATCAAGTTTAATGGTGCACGACCCTTCAATATCAAGTTTTCCTGATACATGTATGTCTCCTCCTAATGTAAGAATTGAAGAATTTTTTATGAGCATATCGCCGACAATATTCACCGGTCCGGTTGATGCCGCTACGTCACTGCCGTCCATAATAAATGTATTACTTGAGTTAACAGTGAAAGATCCGGTAAATTGCGGGCAACTGGAAAAATCGCACGTGCCGCCTAAATCCGCATTATCCTTAAATTGTTGAATTTGAGGGTCCGAAAGCGGTGCATCGATAGGAAGAACATCATCAAAGTCATTTGATACTGAACATGTAGGCGGATCAGCGCAGGGACAACTATCTCCACCAAAAGTATTTCCCCCATCATTAATATTACAGTAAGCGTCTCCATGGATAATAGAATTACCAATGTGTAATGCATGAGCATCGGTTGGTTCTGCGACTGTTCCTATTTGGATAGAATCGATGTATGTATCAACTTCAGCTAAATATAATTTAAACGCAATATCTGCAATACCGGAAGCGGGAGGGATCCAAACAGCACTTACTTGATTCCAATCCTGGGTGGTGTAATATGTTCCATCCGCGTAGGAAGTATCATCATCACCTCCAAAAATCCAATATTTACTGCCATTAAAGCCGGTTGAATTTATTATGATCCAGTAAGGTATGCCCGCAGTTAGAATATCCGTTGAGTTAAATGTCATGGAAACCCAGCTAAAGTTACTGTCTGATATGGCATCTTCCTTTAGCTGACCGCTTGCTATGGTATTGTTATGTAAGGGAGCGCCACTTCCGTCGTCAGGAACGATTCTTATGTTAAGATTTGGTACGTTCCCCACTTTTTTTACATAAAAATCCAATCGGAGAGGCTCTGCGGTTACGGTAGGGATAAATTGTTGTGCGGCATCCTGCAATCCATCAACTTCATGTACGAAAAATTCCCTTGGGGGATCTATAGTGCTTGTTTCTGAAAAACCAAGGGTATTCTCCTGATCAGGCAGGGTTCCAATACCCTTTGCTACAAATACATCTCCCGTAACTATATTGTTCAAACCACCGGAATCCCTATATACATTACCGTTAGAAAAAACACTCCCTATTACGCTCGAATCATTTTTAAAAGTTAGGCCAAGATATCCTATTTGTGCCGCATGATTGAATAAAGCCCCGGCGCTTGTTTCGAGCGTTGTGCTGACAATACGAATAGACTGGTTAATGTCTCCGGTGGCGACTATGTCTTTTTCGCCGAAGTTATCCGTAATGGAAGTCGTAACGGTTGAGTTATTTAGTGTGAGTGATTCAGATGCATCAATGGCTTTTCCGTTCATGATGCGATATGTGGCATCTTCAATACCTGATTCCGCCAGAAAATAGCTTTGCTTTGCCCGTAAAACAAGGCGCGTCGTTTCTTTTTCCTGAAGAGCAAGAGCGGAAAAACCAAATGTAAGAAGAAGGGATATGGAAAGAAAAAACATAACGGAAATCAAAGCCGCATATCCCCCATTATACTGATTTCGCGCAAGGTATTGTTTTTGTAGTATCATTATTGCCGGTTATCAATAACTTCTTCGAAGTAATGCAGTTGAATAAAAGTTTTTGCCGTTAATGCGCAGTTCTATTTTTATCGCTTCGGAAATGGGTGTTGCAATATACCGAAAGACTATATTTTCCACCGTTACCGTGTTTGGTGTAAGAAAATCAGGCGATGCAGAGTCTTTTTGTAGGGTGAGTTGTGATCCGGACGTGCTTATAGTAATTATTTGGGGCACTTCCGTTGTCGGGTCAATGCTCGAAAGCGTGAGTACGCCGGGGTGAGTATCGAAAACACTGCTTCCTATTGTAACGCCATCGGCAAACCGTATTTCACGTACAATACGCTCTAATGCTGTTTCCGCCGAGAAATGCATAGTACGGAGTTCTTTTGCTTGGCGAAATCCTTGAGCGAAGAATACGAGTACTTGTACAAAAACAACGGCTATAACTATTACAAGCGCTATATAAATGACAGTTTCTATAAGTGTATATCCCCGCTTCATTATTAATTTGCAAATATATTGGTAATATAACCGGAGATTGAAACGGTTACGATTTCTCCGCGCGAAGGCCACGAAACGGAGGCGATTATGCGTTTTGTGTCGGTATCAATCGTGCCTCCTGAATCGATAATATCATCGTTAGCATCTCGTTCCACAGATGACAAAGTAATGGTACGGGTAAAGGTGCTGTCGATGAGGGCGGGTGTTCCTGTTGTTCCCCAAGTACCCGAGGTAAATTCAAGGTAATACGGCGTGTCGAGAGTAAGAGAAGCGATGTTTGTTGTCCATCCATTGTCTCGCATAATGCGTACGGCTTCCATGGTTTCTTCGAGAAGAAAAATTGCCTGTAAGCGTTCCGTGTTTGCAGAAACCCCTGCAAACGATATGCGCGCTACGGTTATAAGCCCGAATATAAGGAATCCGACAATAGTAATGGCGATAACGATTTCTATGAGTCCAAATCCGCGTGAACGCGAAGAAGTGTTGTTCATGGGGGCTATAAAATACTTGAAAGGCCGGTTGATAATATGGAAATTTGTCTTGTTTGGGTGGCGTCCGAGGTAAGGCTAAGTGTTATGGTGCCGTATGCTGTTATTTCTCCGGTAAGGCGGGAAAATACGATATCGTCTCCCCCGCCCGCAAGAGAAATTCCCGATACGGTAACGGTACTGGGAAGAAGTGTTTCTTCATTTAAAGGATCAGAGCTTATATAGGTACTGCCAGTAAAGAGAACGATGCGGGATGATTCAAAATGAATACCATACTGCGTTGCATTTTCTGAAGAAAGTGTTCTTGCACGCGCTTCCAATAAAAGACCCAGGGTTTTTTCTGTTGCGGTATCAAGATCCGTTCCTTTTCGAAACGGACTGAAGGCAGATATTGTTATGATTGCAAGAGTACCTAAAATGGCAATCGCTATCATGATTTCCAAAAGGGTAAATCCCCTCCTCCCAAAATAGTACATGTGCTTATTATACCACAATATTATTTTTTTCCTGTGATTTTTTCTGTGTATTATATTTTATTACGGCAGTTATTCTTTTTAAAAAGTAATCGCATAGTATATAATTCTTCCATGTTGTACATAGGAAGATTTTTTAATGCCATTATCGTGCTTGTTGTTACACTGGCGGCAACATCTTTAACGACATACATTCTCGGTAAGTGGAAGAGTATCGGGCGAGAGCTTCGTTTGTTCGGCCTTTTTTGGTTTTTTACCGCTTTTCTCTGGTTTCTCGTTACCATACGTTCTCTTGCGGGTGCTTTTAATAATTACGAACTGGACGCTCTTTTTTTCGAATATGCGCAGATATTCGTCTTTCTCTCGGCATTATTTTTAGGAGGGTATGTATTTGAAAAACTTTTTCATAAGAAATTTGTTACTATTATTGCCCTTTTTGTTTATGCTGTGTTGGGTATGTTGGGTATTGCGGCAACACTTGTATATAACAGTATCCCCGTTGATGTGGTTAATTTTTTTATCACTGAATATGAGCCAAGTTATGAAGCTACTCTTGTTTTTCAAATAACCATGTTCCCTCTTTTAGCCCTTTTATTCATTGATGTTGTGCGTCAGGGTATATTTCTCATGCAAAAAAAGATTTCTTCTTATGCTGATCTTATCGCTCCTTTTTCCGTTCTTTTATACCTTGTTATAGGTTATTTTGATCAAATAGGTATTCCCGGGTGGCCTGTTCTTATGTTCAGGTTATTATTTGTAGGGGCATTTCTGATGGCGTATGCTAGTATTACGGGGGTGCCTAAAGAAGAATATGTGGTTTCTTTATCGGACAATTAAAAGACATAATATAAAAGACAAAATATATTTTATATTATGTCTTTTATATGAAGGCTTCATATAATATAGATAATTCCTTTATTTACAAGACAACGTTTCATATGAAACGGTAAGATTAATATGTTGAGGGTATATGCCATCGCCAACGCGTAAAAAAGGAGATATTGGGGAAAGTATTGTAGAGATGTTTCTTGTGAAACAAGGGTGGTGTATTATAGAGCGAAATTATCTAAGAAAATGGGGCGAGATAGATATTGTTGCTGAAAAAGGGGATATAATACACTTTATAGAGGTAAAAAGTTCCATTTCAAACTTTTTAAATCCAGAAAATGATGTTTCATATGAAACTATGGATGTTATATATACTAAAAATCCTCCTTTTTTCTACAGGCCTGAAGAAAATATGACATTCGGAAAAATGAAACGCTTTGAAAGATCGATCAGATCATATCATATGGAACACAGTGAATTAGAAGATAGGGAATTTGTTATTGATGTCTATTGTGTTTTACTTGATTTTTTATCAAATAAGGCTATTATATATAGTATTGATAACGTTAATTTGGGATGATTATATAACGCCGTTCTAATTGGTTTTATGGATTTACTCATATTCCTGTTTCATATGAAACGGGAATCCATAAATACTATGGGGTTTGTGTAACGAAACGTTGTTAATATGAGAAAAACTTAATATCAGGGTATAATGCAAGAGGTAGATTTATATGTCGGTGGTATATAAATCCTTGGTTTTAAACCAAGTGAATCTAAAAGCATTATGTCTTTTAGTAGTTGAAAATTGTATATATCGGGGTGTGGTGTAACGGTAGCACGCTTGGTTTGGGACCATGTAGTTCGAGTTCGAATCTCGGCACCCCGACAAGAAGAATTCATAAATTGTTAAGTGTGAACCTGTTTTATGTGAAATAGGTCTTTGGTATGTATAGTATGTAAATATTTCATTTGTACTATACTAAAGTACGGATGCTTGTATTAGTCTGTGCGATCCATAAGTTTCATGAGAAACAGTTTGTATAAGTAATATTAAGTATTCGGGCCTATGGTCTAGTGGTACGATACTACATTCGCATTGTAGTGACGGGAGTTCGATTCTCCCTAGGTCCACAAAATAATGCCTGCAATTGTTTCATATGAAACAGATGAACGGCATTAATTAAATCCTTCACGTGAAGAATATATATGAATTTTTTTGAATCCAATAAGCGTTCTGTTGCAAAGGCAATATCTTGGCGTTTTTTGGCAACTGTGTTTACGTTCGGTTATAGTTATTACTTAACACGAAGTTTTGGACTCTCTGTTCGACTTACTGTTGCTGTTACGTTATTTGGACTCCTTACATATTACATTCATGAACGGATATGGAATGCTATTTCATGGGGTAGGGAAGATAGAGAGGAATAATATTGGACAAAAAGACATTTTTATGTCTTTTATCCCCATGTCTCACAGGTTATCCCCAGATTTTATCCTACCGTTGTTATTTTAATGTATTTTCTGTAGAATCGAGAGACGAATAAAATATTGTGCGGGTGTCGTATAGTGGCTATTATGACAGCCTTCCAAGCTGTAGAGGGGGGTTCGATTCCCCCTACCCGCTCCAATTTTGTACCATTCTTTATAACAAAAAACTATCTTTAGGTAAGATATGTTGTGTCTTTGGATTTTATGGAAAAAGATAAGCATTTTATAGCTGATATACCGCAAAAGGCCCTACTTGAGTATGGGGGGCGCGTTTTGCTTGTAAAAGAAACAAAACAAGCAGGAAGATGGCAATTACCGGGTGGGCGCCTTAATGAAGGAGAAACGCCTAAGGAGGGGCTTAAAAGGGAAATAAGAGAGGAGCTCTCTATGGAAATAGATGTAGAAGGCATTTTTGATACATTTGTGTACAAAAGTGTTTCGGGGTTAAATCACTATTTGGTGATATATCGATGCCATTTTATGGGAAACCCCGAAGATATAAAGCTCGATAAGGAAAATCAAGAAATGAAATGGGTGCGGAAAGGTGAGTATGAAGACTTGGATCCTATGTGGGATGAATATAGAGCGGTACTTGATAGGTTTTTTAATCAATCTGTTCCTATAAAAGAAATAGATTAACGAAATACACACAGTTATATGTATTCGGTTTTGTGTTCATATGTCATAATGGGGTATGGAAATAATCATAGGGACGCTGGTTATCTGGTTTATAAGCCAGACCATAAAATATAGTATTCGTATTTTGGGAGGGGAGCGTGTTTCGTTTCAATCATTTTTTTGGGCATATATGTGGGCATCAGGGTATCCAAGTAGTCATTCGGCCGTCCTTGCGGGGCTTACCTACTTTGTTGGCGTAAAAGAAGGTTTTAGTACGACATTCGCCATTACGGCTGTTGTTTCCTCCGTCCTTTTATATAATTTAATCGACAATAAAAAACAGCAGGATCTTCTTAAAAAATTTCATCAAAGGGGAGGTGCTTATAAGCATCTTATAGACATGAGCGGACACAAGTTGGGGGAGGTTGTTATGGGTGTAATGCTTGGGGGCGTGCTAGCGTATATACTTTCTCCCATTTTGTTATAGTTGTATATCTTTGGTTGTTTGATTCGTATAGATAAAACCGCCTCTACTAATGTAGTAGAGGCGGTTTTGTTATTTCGAGACAAAAGGATGTTATTTTGCCACGGCGTCTTTAAGAGCCTTTCCGGCACGGAATTTAGGTACCGTTGTTGCCGGTACATGCACTGTTTCACCCGTGCGGGGATTGCGTGCTTCTCGTGCGGCGCGCGGCTTTGCGGCAAATACGCCAAAACCGGCAATACTTACGTCCTCTCCTTTTGAAAGGGAAGATGTAATAGTTTCAAATACAGCGTCAATTGCGTCTTCTCCTGCCTTCTTTGTGCCGCCCACTTTATCCATAATTGCTTCTGCTAAATCTGCCTTATTCATAAATATATTTTATGATTTTCTTTTGGCGCATACTCGAACAAAACCATTTAGTATTGTGTCTTAATATGTCCAAAGTAAAATCTTCTGATCTAATAAACTGTACGATTGTTATATAACAGGCTTCGACGGACCTGTAGCAACTTCTGGTGGTATTATACACTATCTTTATTTTTCAACAATATCACATGAAATACCTGTGGAAATCCGTTTCTATCTGATATTACCGGGCATATTCAATAGTGCGTGTTTCGCGGATGACATTTACCTTAATCTCACCCGGATATTTTAATTCGGCTTCCACGCGATCAGCAATGGTACGCGCCATTTTTTTGGCATCAAGATCGGAAATACTTTCGGGAGATACAAAAATACGAATTTCGCGTCCTGCCTGGATGGCATATGCCTTTTCAACACCATCAAATGAATTTGCTATGTTTTCAAGCTCGCCCAGGCGTTTTAGATAGTTTTCCACGGTGTCGCGGCGGGCTCCGGGCCTGCCGGCTGATATAGCATCAGCAACCTGTACGATAATGGATTCCAGTGTTTCATAAGGATATTCCTCATGATGCGATTGCATGGCCTGTATAATACGGTTATCGGCATTAAACTTTTGTAGAATGCGTCGCCCTATTTCCACATGCGTACCTTGTACTTCATGATCAACCGCCTTTCCTATATCGTGCAACAAAGCACCTTTTTTAGCAATAGCGACGTCTCCACCCAGTTCGGAAGCAAGCATACCGGACAGATGCGCCATTTCAACGGAATGCTGAAGAACGTTTTGTCCGTAGCTGGTACGGAACTTAAGTCGTCCCAAAAGCTGTAAAAGTCGTGCATCTAGGTCAAATATACCAATCTCATACGCCGCTTCTTCCCCCGCTTTTTTAATGAGTTTTTCCATGTCCGCTCGTGCTTTATCTACCACCTCTTCGATACGCGCCGGCTGAATGCGCCCGTCTGATATAAGTGTTTCCAGAGCCATTTTTGCTATATGTCGGCGTACCGGATCAAAGCCGGAAATGATAATAGCTCCCGGAGTATCGTCAACGATAATCTCAACACCGGCGGCGCGTTCAAGGGTACGGATATTACGACCTTCGCGCCCGATAATTTTCCCCTTAATGTCTTCGGACGGAATAGGTACGGTGAGCGTTGTAAATTCGGATGCCGCGGAAGAGCCAAGACGATGAATAATGGCGGCCAGAATATCCTTCGATTTACGTTCGAGTGCTTCATTACCGGAGCGTTCGAGTTTTTGCATACGAAGGAGAATATCCTCTTCATACTTTTTTTCGGTTGCCGCCAGTAATTCATCGCGCGCCGTTTCGGGGGAAAGTCCGGTAATGCGTTCCAGTTCAACGCGGCGTTTTTCCTCGATGGCGGTAATGCGCTCCTTCGCTTCCGTTATTTTTTCGGTTTTTTCCTTCAGTGATTGTGTTTCGCGCTCAATATCTTCATATTTTTTATCCATTACCTCCTCGCGCCTTTGAACGCGTTCTTCAAGGCGGCGGATTTTTTCCTCTTCTCGTTTTGATTCCGCGGTAGCGTCTTCTATGATTTTCACCGCTTTATTTTTTGCTTCCAGAAGTGCTTCTTTTGCCTCCGTCTTCGCATCAAGGAGCATTTGTCTGATCTTGAGTTCAATGGAATTACGTCTCTGTTGCATGAGAAGATGGCGAAGACCATAGCCAACTCCTCCTCCCAACAGAAGAGCTACTACCGCAATTCCTACGGTTACCGTGTTCATAATAGTGATTGTTTCGTTACAGCAAAAAGCAATGGTTACATACCATGCACGGAACATAAGAAATTACCCTCCATTGTTATGACAGGGAGTATGAGGCGTGAAAACGCCAAGTTGTTAGAGACAAAGCCAAAATAAGGAAAGTGCTGCTTTGAAAAAAACGAAAGGAATTGGTCATACTAGTTGTTTCTCGTGTTTCGGACACGGTCGGATGTGTCTGCTGTGTAAGAGAACGTAGTTATAGGTTTGTAATAAGCAACAGGCAAATAATACCAGAAAATAAGCGACAAGGGAAGTCTTGACAAAATTATTATAATAGTACTTAGTTATTTTTCTCCAACAAATTTTAGCCATTTTTGCCCGAAAAAAAACTCCGCGTGGGAGCGGAGTATTAGCACTTCATATAATTTTTACGACCTTTCCCCATCTTCGGGGCTACACACATACAACGAGTTTATATATAAAAAAGTTACAAACGCCTTTGCGTGCTATGCGTTATGCCGTAAAAGCGTTTGAGTACTGCGCATCATGTCTTTCATCATGAATATGCCCGCTATGCCAAAACCTACGATAAGCATTTGCACTGTTATTTCCGTGTTTATAAATGCCTGTCCGAAAAAGGAAATCATCATAAGGGGGGAGCGGGTAAGCGTATGCACGACCGCATTCCACAAAACTTGGTTTATAAATACGTGTTCGGCGATTTTTTGAAGAGCAAACGCGAGCACTCCCATTTCCACGACAAGCATGGGCAGTACGCGGCGTGCGAAAAATATCAAATGCACGCGGCGCATGAGGGAGTTTTTTGTGGCAGTAGATAGTTCCATATTTGTAATAAGCTTAAAAAAGCATGAATAGTGAATAAAAAGGTTCGACCGTTATTGTATGAATTGTTTTAACTGTTTCTTTGCACGAAACAAACGCATTTTTATGGTGGAAAGGGGAAGGCGTTCTTCCGAGGCGAGTATCTGGTAGGGTTTTCCCTCCAAATAGTGTCCTTCCACCAAGCGACGCATATCATCGGGTAACTGCTCTAATAATTCTTTTGTAAAAAGACGATTTTCGGCATTTCCGAGAGAGTGTTCTTTGCCGGGAAGATTATTATAAATTTCGGGATCGAGTGGCGCCTGGTTTTCTCGTATGCGTTTTAACTTGCGATAGCGCGATATGGCCGCATTAATAACAATACGATACGCCCAACTTTTAAAAGATGCGCCTTCCTGTTTTTTAAAACTACCGGCGTGCAGATATATTTTGGTAAACGCTTCTTGTACGATATCTTCCGCTTCCTCTTTTTGCCGCACAATGCTGTACGATGCTCGCATAAATGCTTCTTGGTATCGATCTATGATAATACTAAACATGTGCGGATTTGAAAGGGAGGCGGCAAGAATATCCTCATCGGCGTGATTAGTAAAAGATTGCGGGGGAGAGTTGTGAGAAAGATACGGCATAATCGGATGGTTTCTTATATCTGTTCTTACTATACTATAATACGCTTTTTGCCTCTATAAAGTTTCTTCAGGAAAATGAAAGGTTTGTGCACGGTAAGACCCCTCATTTTCAAAGTGAAGGGCCTTACCGGACAAACAGCGTACTATATGATCGGCGGATGTGTTTCGGAATTGTTCTTTATTTCCGTCGGTTCAGTTGTAGGTGAGGGGATTAGTTCAGGAACGGGTGTTTCTATGTTCGTAGGAGCGGAAACACTCTCTTTGCGGACAAAGAGAATAATAAGTCCGATGATAAGCACCCCTATGCCGATAAAAATAATAGCAACGGCACCCTTATTGTCTGCAAGTGCGGATATTACGCGGGCTACTTGAGAGGATGTACCTTCAGAATTTGAAGAAGCGCCATCAGATGTATCGCCGAGAGATGCAATAATGTCGGCCGTGGTTGTTCCGGAAACAGTTGTATCAGGTGCCGGAACAGTGTTGTTTATAGCAACATTGTGATTCTCTTCCGATCCATTTGCGGACCCTACGATACTGGTATCTGTAGGAACGCCGGATTGGATAAGGGTACGAAACGCGTCAATTTCGCGTAATTGATCACTCGTGAGAGGAAATGCTTTTGCGCAGTAAATTTCATTAATTTTCTTGCGTGTTGTTATGTACACATATCCGGTTCCGGCTGTATGGTTCCATGGGGCAAGAATATCTCCGAAATATTTTTCTTGGAATGTTGTTACGGCATCAAAATCGGTTTGGGTATATATACCGTCTACCGTAATATCCGTAAATCCCTCAAAATCACGTAGGAATACTTCTAACTTTCGTACTTCGGTAGGATTATTATTCGTTCCCAAACGAATAAATTCCTCCAAATACGAGCATTGTGCAATGTTCTCCACCGGGGTTGTTATGGGAGGAGCTATTGTTGTAGAAAGCGGCGTTAAGGAAAGCTGGATACCAATAGCTTCTTCATTGGTGCGATCAGAGAGAGGACGGAAGAAATATTCGGTTCCCGCCGTAAGACCGTATATCGTCATACTGTGTGACGTTGAAAGGGAAGTATCTTTGGGTGTTGTAAGAGGATAAAGTGTCTTGTCGGCCGTATTGTGAGATAACGTGTCGAATATAACACGGCTCGTTGCTTGCAGGTTTGTGTCCCATGTAACAACAGCGGTCCCCTCTGCATTAAGAGCAATAGCTTCATTGCTGATTTGAAGGGTGATAGATGATCCGCCCCCACCACTTACCGGACCGAGGGGGCCATTACCACCGCCGCCACCGCCACTACTTCCTCCTCCGCCACCGCTTCCACTACCACCGGAAACGGTTACTGTGCGAGTTACCTCATCAGCCGCAAGTCCCGCGGAATCCGTTACGTTGTAGGTTATTACATATGTTCCGGCAGACCCCGTGTTTACACTATCTCCGCCTATAACAATACTGGACGTTATGTCTCCATCTTCCGCATCTGATGCCGTTGCTCCCGGATCGGTAAATCCATCACCGACATTTGCGGTAATATCACCGCCTAAACGCGTAATAACCGGCTTCGAGTTTTCAGTATCTATCGTAGGATCATATGAGTCTGGATTATCCGGATCTCCGTCCGTATGACAGGCAGAATCGTTAATGTCGGAAAACGTATCACCATCGTTATCAGTATCATCAGAACATTGAGGTGGATCTTCTTCGCCTCCGCCTCCTCCATTATCATCTTTTTCTTCAACCGTTACCGTACGCGTTTTCTGATCAGCAGAAAGACCGTCCGAATCCATTACATCATAGGTGATGGTATAGCTACCGACAGGCGTAGTAGATGAAACACTATCTCCGCCTATAACAATACTGGACGTTATGTCTCCATCTTCCGCATCTGACGCCGTTGCTCCCGGATCGGTAAAGGTATCGCCTTCGGTGATGATTATCGGATCATCTCCCAGTACGGTTATGAGAGGTTTTGAGTTTTCGCTTTCCAAGGAAGGGTCATAGCTTGCAGGATTATCCGGATCTCCGTCCGTATGACAGGCGGGGTCATGTTGGTCGACAAGATTGTCGCTATCGTTATCTATGTCGTCGGAACATGCGGGAAAAGGAGCTTTTTCGGGCATAACGATTATTGTGCGAATTACCTCATCAGCCGCAAGTCCCGCGGAATCCGTTACGTTGTAGGTACGCGTGTAAGACCCAACAACATCCAAGTCTATCAATCCTCCCGTTATAATGTGGGATGAAATAACGCCATCTTCCGCATCTGACGCCGTTGCTCCCGGATCAATGTAAGAATCTCCCTTTGTTATTGTTACGGGGTGAAGACCTAAACGCGTAATAACCGGCTTCGAGTTTTCAGTATCTATCGTAGGATCATATGAGTCTGGATTATCCGGATCTCCGTCCGTATGACAGGCAGAATCGTTAATGTCGGAAAACGTATCACCATCGTTATCAGTATCATCAGAACATTGAGGTGGATCTTCTTCGCCTCCGCCTCCTCCATTATCATCTTTTTCTTCAACCGTTACCGTACGCGTTTTCTGATCAGCAGAAAGACCGTCCGAATCCATTACATCATAGGTGATGGTATAGCTACCGACAGGCGTAGTAGATGAAACACTATCTCCGCCTATAACAATACTGGACGTTATGTCTCCATCTTCCGCATCTGACGCCGTTGCTCCCGGATCGGTAAAGGTATCGCCTTCGGTGATGATTATCGGATCATCTCCCAGTACGGTTATGAGAGGAGGATTGTTTTTTGGTGTGCAGGAATCTGAAAAGGTAATGGACTTGGAAGCAAGATCGCCCGTTACATAAGCATTATTTTTCAGATGAACATAATAACCTTCAATACCATGCGTTGATGTTTCATGTTCAAGGAATATGTGTCCGTCCGGTGCAAATACGAATGGGACGAATGAGTGATTACGAAGACGGATAGCGCTTTCGGCCGTCGGATCTTCGCGATAAGCATTGTTTAGGGAAATAACCAAAACCGCACTATCCTCATCTTCCGTTCCGGTAATGGAAGAATAACTTTCCGATATGAAACGACTTGAAGATATGCGGTCATCCGGATTATCTGTGATAATGACTTCGGAATTACCTTCGTAGGATGAATCAAGTGTTATAGAAGAGTTATCATCCATGGTAAGGTTTCCCTTTACCCACAAAGGACCTGTTAGGACAACGCTGTCGGTATCCTTCATGCGCATATCGCAATTTACAACAGCAGGACCGATATGTTGTCCGGGAGTAGGTCTAAATGGACAGGAAACGGGAGTAATATCCTCGCCAGCCGCCGCAACAGCTTTCCATGCGGAAATATCATCAGGAGAAATGGCGTAGTTGCGCTCTGCCAAAGGTGTTGGCGGAGAAACAAGAGGAATAATAGAGCCGCTAACGGGGCTATTTACATCTATGGAAGAAACAACATACGCATCTCCCAAGATAACCGTATTTATAATTGTATCTGCATATGCATCTCCTCCTATCGTTTTTTGGCCGTTGCCATTGGTGGATGAGAATATTTCCGTTGTGGAAAATGCTGATCCTTCCACAAAAATATTACGAATACCATATCCGTAAGCATTTCCTTCCACGGTGAGTGTGTGTTTTGTGTGGTCTCCGTTAATGGTTGACTTTCCCGCAACGGAAAGGTCACCGGTAACGATAGGATCGTTTTTAGAGATTGTTGTTCCATTGGAGAATACCGATCCAAAAACACGAGAATCCGATTCAAAGAATATGCCACCGGTATCGGCAAGTACGCTTGCGTCACCAAAAGAAACGGTACGAGAATCATTATCCGTACACTCCGTTGGAATAACGGTAACGATACGCGTTTTCTGATCAGCAGAAAGACCGTCCGAATCCATTACATCATAGGTGATGGTATAGCTACCGATAGGCGTAGTAGATGAAACACTATCTCCGCCTATAACAATACTGGACGTTATGTCTCCATCTTCCGCATCTGACGCCGTTGCTCCCGGATCGGTAAAGGTGTCGCCAACAAGATGAAGGAGGGGATTGTTTCCAATAACGGTAATAACAGGCTGTTCGTTCACAAGACACATAGGGTTAAAAGGCTTCACCACAACATCTTGGTCGTGAAACCTAAATAACATCGATGATCCTTTTGTGTTTCGTTCTGCAAAGAATATATCGAATTTCTTTGGTGTTGAAGAAAGCGTAGTGCTTGCAAAAATTGTATTTTCGCTATGTTCACCCGAATTATTCACCACAAGTTCGCCGTCTATATAAATCCACGAATCATCATCGGACGTTATACGAAACTCGTAGGAGCCGTCCACAGGCGCTGTTACGAGCGCTTGCCAGTGTACGCCAAAGTGAAATTCGTGATCTCCGGTAAATCCGGTATGACGCTCCTCTGTAAATGGATCAAATGGGAAATATTCATCTCCAAATTCAAGATCGGTATCAAGAGCGGAAAAACGGAAGTAAGGAGCATCGTACCAATCTGCTGTCCATGGAATCGTATCCGAAAGCGGGTCGCCGTACGCATCTACCGGATCAAGGTGGAGTGTTTCCATTGCCGGATGACTTGCCGGGTAATTAAAGTATTCACCGTACCATCCGGTGCTTTCGGAAATAAGAGAACAGGAAGGTCCTTCGGGAAAATCCCATTCGGTACGCTGATTTAGTACAACAAGCGTACGATGAGGTTGGTACTCGGTAAGGATGATATGGCCGTCTGCGTTTGTGTCGCGGTTTACATCGTCAGATTCATCCTCTGTGAAAAGTTCGCCCGAGAAAGGAAAGAAATCGTCGATGGATGAAATTGAAATGGTGTGTTGATCGTTATAACGTGGTTCATTCCAGCCATCGTTCGATAGAATTTCCTCACCATAAAAGTATCCACCAAAAGGAAGTTCGTCGTAAGTGATACATTCCGCATCGTGTGACGAGCTGATGAAAGTGGTATTTAGGGAAAGGGGTGTTTGAAAAACCGAATCGGGAAGTGTTCCTGTTGATTCTTTCACCGTACCATTACCGGCAAACGTAAGTCCGGGTATGGTAAATGAAGTTGCATACTCTGATCCGTCAATTATATCGCCATAAGCATCCAGAGTCATTTTGCAGATAGAAATGGATCCCTGTTCTTCTTCCGGTTCTTCTTCAATGCGGTCAAATGCGGCACAAATGGGGTGTACGCTGTTATACTCCTCCGCATCGGATGGATATATTGCATGAACAGCTGTTACAGAATTGACATCCGTCGGTATTACAAGGTGTGTTTCTACCATTTCCGAAACGGTTGCTTGCTCAACGCCATCGGGGATATCAGATACGGGGGAAGTGGAAGTTATGTCGGTGGTGTCGTTTTTAAGCGCGACAAGCCATGATTCGTCGGTTTGTGCGGTACTTGATCGGCCCTCATAGCCATCCCATGAATAAAGGGAAACGGCATATGTTCCCGCAGGAATGGAGGTGCTGACCGGACCAAGGTGCGCATCTTCCTCTGTTCCGTTAGAGACGATGTATTTTGATGTATCGAAAACAGTAATAATACGGCCATCTTCCGCGGCAAATCCGCACAATGGAGGTACGATAGAATCGTCACTTGCAAGAACATTCGTATTGGAAAGTGCGGAAATGCTGACAAAAAGAAGCATTACGGCAAAAAACACCAATCGTTTGGTATATGTCATGAATTACAAGATTAATAGTTGTCATTCCCCCAACAAAACAAGAAAAATACCCATCCAATGTGTTTGTTATTGGGGGAATAATGCTGATAAATTAAGGAAGTTAGATTTTTTTGAGAGAATTGTCCAAGAACAATCCTTTATAAGACAAATTTGATAATAAAAGACATTTCGCGATTATGTCCTTTATAAGCATACACAAAGAACGAGGAAAGAACGTATAAAGCTTTAAAATAAGTACAATAAAGAACAAAATAGTCAGTATAAAATAGCATTTTTATGGTAATAAGTCAATGTTGTGTGTTAAAGTAAAAAACCCTTTCTATAAGGTGCTTTTTGGAGAAATTCTTTATACAACACAAGCTACCTAAAAGGATTAACAAAAGCATAAAAAGTAGCGGAATGTTTTTCTTAACACGTCATATGGTGTAAATGATGTGTTTACTATGATAATTATCGCAAACGGTAAAACACGCCCTTGCCTGTTTTTCCCACTTGTTCAATACTGCCCTCCTTTTCCAAGCGCTCCAAATAGCGAAATGCTGTAGCATCCGATACGCGGAGCGCTTTCTGTACATCGCGATTGGTAATGCGCCCCTCTTTAAGTAAAAAATCCATGACTTTATTGAGTTTTTTTTGTTTTCGTGCCTGAATTTCGGCGCGCGCTTTTTCTAACAGTTCATATACGGCTTTTGAGGGTTCTTTTTTTGTAAGTTCCGGCACAGAGCTTACCGCATCCTGTTTTACGGGATATTCGGGAATATAGCGTGGTACAGATCCTTGTTCGTTTTCAACCTCTCTTGGCGTATTTCCCTTTTTTTCTGCCGGCTCCTTCGCTGTCGAGAGGGAAGATGTTGTTTCCTCTGGTAAAGCAAATGCTTCTTCAAAGGAAGGTGTAAGTATTTCTTCGGAAACCGCGTTTTTCGCAGTAATGGCAATAGGAATAAATTTCTGTTCATCCATATAATACAGTATATCAAAATTTTTTATGAAATAATGGACTTTATAGCAGGAGGTGTGGACATATTTAAATAAAAAACCCTAATATGTAGGGTTTGTGAATATGAAGAAGAATATTTAATATGCGGTAATATTCTTAACTAATCTTTTTCGTCGAACGGGTGTGTCTCCGAAAGGCGTCTTGATGCGTATTCTTTTACGGAAGGTTCAGTTTCGGTGTTTGCGACCAATTCTTGGCATATTTCCCGAAATACGGCGTCTTCCATACCCCTTCTATAAGCGAAAGAGTCTTCTACGCTCATTCCTTCTGTTGGGGGTATGCCGTCGGCATCAACACGAGCATAAAAATCCGCACCAGATATTATCTTGTTTTTATCAAAAAATACCGCATCTTCTTCGCAAAATCCCGAAGAGGGAGTCGGAGATTTTTTGGGTAAATCGGTAAGAGCCATATGTGATCCTCCTTATGATATTTCGTGCCTACCGTATCATATATTACAAAAATAAAAAATACCCATCTAAGTGGGATGCTTTTTTCAAAAAACCGTAAAATGGAACCAATAACTTTTCCCCAGTATTTTTTATATAGTGTGGTGTTATTCCAGCATTTACGCGAACCTTCTCTCCGTCGTTCGCGTCGGCCCGAGGCACTTCCTCTCGGCGTTTGGTGGTAACTTGAACGTCCGCTCACACTTCGCAAGCACCTCGCACTGGCCGCTCGCTTCGCTCACGATGCCTGCTCGGTGCTTGCTTCGTGTTCGCTCTGTGGCTTCGGCGATGTCAGTGGTAGTTCTTTGTGCTTGCCCCACCACCCTGTGCGTGCACAAGCTCGTCTGCTAACGCAGGCGGCTCCCTAGAAATCAACCAAGCCGAAGATCTTCGGGCAAAAACTGATCAATTTCGGTATCCGACCAAGTGTAGTGTTCTCCACCCGAAGCGCCAGCCGTATGCAAACGCTTTTGCGCTTCTGCATATTCTTTCGTTCCTGTTTGCGGGGCAAGATCAGAAATTACTTGATATTCAGCTTGAAGCGAATCGCGGCGAGCAATGACGTTATTTGGCGGTGTTTGTTCGTTCATTGTGTCCACTATTAGAGAACGGTACTTATCCCGCAGTTGCATATATTTCAGTGCCGAATTTTTATGTGCGAGCGCAATTTGTTCAAAATTGAAAGTGAGCTGAACAATTAAAAAAATTATTTCGCCTGCCGCAATACCTGAGCCCAGATAGGAGAAAACAAGATTTGATTGGTTTGCCACTTGAAGAAGAAGCATAATCAGTGCAAGTACCACGATGCCAATGTTCGCAATTTTCACTTTAAGGGCGTGGCTTCCCGCATTTTCAGCGGCCACCTCCTGAACTTTGTGAGTGAAAACGGTATTTGCGAACGATTGTCGAATATTTGCGAGATTTTTTGTATCCATAAATTTATCCGATTGGCACAAACACGTGTCCAACGGCCACGCATTGACCATTTTTAATTATGTAACACTCCACATAGTGCTCACCATGATAGAGAGTGCTCTCTTTTTTTGTTTCTGACCCATCATCATCAGTTATCTCGCCGCGCAGGGCACCCAAATCACGCGCATCATTACCAAAGTTTCTTACCTTCCACTTCACGCTATACGGATCGGGAACGTTGTGGGAAATTATCTTAAACAAAAGACTTGCGTTTTTTTGGATACGATAGCCTCGCCTTTGAAACTCACTCAAAAGCCAGTGATTCTGTCGCCATCCATTCTGGTTGATGTTTACGTCTACTGTCAATGAATAGGCCGGGTTGAGAACGGTGGCGATGCCGTATTTGCGATCAAGGTGTTCCTCTGTCGTTGCCGGAAAGAGTGCCTGTAATTTTGATACAATTTGGTGGAAGGTGGCGACGATACCCTTCTCCGTTTCGGCAATAGGAAAATCGTCGCCGAATATCTTTTGCCACTCTTCGGTTGCTTTATCCAGTTTCTGTTCGTTTTCGAGATCACAGGCCTTGGTTGCCCGACTTAGTGCAGTGTTCAAATGGCTTCGTAGGCTCTCATCCGAGACAGAGTTGTAAAAATATGAGAAGAAATCACGGATTGTCGGCGCATACTCGCCGCCACTGTTGGTGGAGAAGAAATCAAGAACTTTATTCTCGATTGCGTACGATTTCACTTGCGCCGTGCATAACTCCGACCATTTCTTAATCATTCGTATCAACGCCTTCGTCTTGCCCGTTTTTTCATCGGAGGTCTGTATCCTCTTAATTTCAGTACGCGGGTCGACGATTTCCCAACTTCCGCCGTTTTCTGAGTTTGGGATAGTGAATGTGCCGTCCGTGTTTTCCCATGCAGGTTGCACTTCGACGTTGTGTTGCGGATCCGCAAACTCCAATACAACAACCTTACCGAATGCCTTGATTGGTGTGTCGGGATACTTTTCTTCCAGTATCGTCTTGATGTCCTGAAGAAGTTGGGACTGGCAGTTTGAGTTGTTATCGTCGTATTGAGAAAATTTTTCCGGCGGCATAATGAAAATGACATCAATGTCTCGGGCGGGGCGAATGTGGGTTCGCTTACCATAGGAGCCGATGAGAAATCGTGTACCACCATCGTATTTGGTGTCAGGGTAGTAGTATGAGTGGAGCTTTCCGCACACGCCGTCATACTTCCGCTTCGCGTCCTCACGTTGGGCTTGCGTCAGTCTTATGTTTTCGTAAAACTTCTCAAATTGTTCTTGGATAGCCATAATTTGGTGCGATGGTTATGTGGATAAGTCGTACTTGTTTAGGTTATGTTTAGGTAGTATACTAAACTCATGAAGCAAGAGTCAAGCACCAAGACAGACAAACCAACCAAGCGAGAAGCGGAAGTGCTCCACTTTGTGAGAGAATACCGCCGCGAGAATGGTTACTCACCCTCAATGGTGGAGATAGCCGAGCATTTTAAGATATCTGTTCCAACGGTACACCAACACATATATTCACTTCGCAATAAAAATCTGCTTCTGGTAGACAAGGGTAAAAAACGCTCAATCGTTACTCCACAAGATTACAAATCACAGCTTGTGGATATTCCGCTTCTCGGCATTATATCTGCCGGTGGTCCGATTGAAGCGATAAGAGACGAGGAGATGATCGGCGTACCGCGTTCAATGCTCCCAACGCCATCCCAACACTATGCACTCAAGGTTTCCGGTGTGAGTATGATTGAGGAAGGAATTATGGATGGCGATATCGTTATTGTTCACGACCAGCAAACGGTGGATGATGGCGAGAAGGCAGTAGCATATATGCCGGATCGAAACGAGGTTACGCTTAAAAAAATTTATAGAGAAAAAAATCGGATCAAACTTGTCCCTGCTAATAAAACCATGAGTCCGTTCTACGAAACCAATGTGCAGATTCAGGGGAAAGTTGTCGGAGTATTAAGAAAAGAAATATAATAAATATATGTCATTAGTAACAATACAAGATGCATCAAAATGGGCGACAGATTATCTCGAAAAAGAGGTATCGCCTACAAACATTTCATATCTTGTACAGTACGGCAAGGTAAAAAAGCACGGTGAAAACGGCTCTACGCTCGTTGATTTAAATGATTTGAAAAAATACTACGCTTCGTGGCGTGGGCAACGCGAGGTTGATTGGAAAAAGAAACTTGGTGACGATTTGAACTGGGCACTTTCTTTTGACCATCTGCGTGAGAAAGACACAACAAAACATGTTCATCGGCTCCATCCATATAAAGGCAAATTTATCCCTCAACTCGTTCAATATTTTATTGATGACCATATGGACGATTTCAAAACGGATGTGTATTTCAAGAAGGGTGATGTTGTTTTAGACCCTTTCTCTGGCTCGGGTACAACTTTAGTGCAAGCAAATGAAATGGGTATTCATTCTGTTGGAATAGATATATCCCATTTCAATTGCATGATTAGCGATGTAAAACTGCACGCATACGATTTTATATCACTAAGACAGGAAATAGATCGTATCAAGAAGGCGATTACAAGCTACGAATATGACAACAGCATTGTCGCTTTCGAAAACGAGCTTATGCAGGAAATGTATAAGTTTAATACTGAATATTTTCCAAGTCCTGGCTTTAGATATCAACTCCAGCAAGGAAAAATTAATGAAAATAAATTTGCAGAAGAAAAAGAAAAGGAATTTTTAACGGTTTATAACCGACTTGTGAAAAGGTATGGTGTTGAACTAAAACAAACTAAAGCTGATAATTTCTTAGATAAATGGTACTGCCGCAATGTACGAAAAGAGATTGATTTTGCTTTTAACCTTATCAAAGAAATTAAAGATGTTTGTAATAAGAAATCATTGGCAGTCATTCTTAGCCGCACAATTCGCTCGTGTAGGGCAACGACCCATTCTGATCTAGCAACGCTCAAAGAGCCGCAACTGACAACGTATTATTGCTGGAAGCACAAGAAAATCTGCAAGCCGCTTTACTCGATTAAGTGTTGGTTTGACCGGTATGCAAGCGATACACTCGCACGACTCCAAGAATTTGACCGTTTGCGTGGTGAAGCGCACTTCACTGTATTGCCATCCGATTCTCGGACAGTCAATATTTTTTCGGAAGCTAAAAAGCGCAACAAAGCACTTCATAAAGTTTTGGAAAAACAAAAGATTCGTGGCATATTCACTTCGCCACCGTATGTTGGGCAAATTGATTATCACGAACAACACGCTTACGCTTATGATCTGTTTGGTTTTGATAGAAAGGATAATCTAGAGATTGGCCCGCTTTATAAAGGCCAAGGATTAGAGGCGCGCCGCTCTTATGTTGAAGGAATTGCTGACGTGCTAAATAATTGCAAAAAATATTTACAAGATGACTATGATATTTTCCTCGTTGCCAATGATAAGTATAATTTGTATCCAGAAATTGCAGAAAAATCAGGAATGAAGATTGTTAATCAATTTAAGCGACCAGTACTAAACAGAACAGAGCGGGATCGCAACCCGTATTCCGAAATAATTTTTCACTTTAAATCACAATAATCCTATGGCTTTATCTAAAGAACAAGTAAAAGATGTCGAAGATACGCTCAAAGCGAGTCTTCGAAACAAGTTTAAAAATCACAACCCCGAGCCGGCTTCAATGCCTTTCCATACTCGTTTACTTGGTAAGGATCGCCTGGCGCTTTATTCATTTATCCATTCGCTAAATACAAATTTTGGTACAACTATTTTTGAACCGGTTGCGCTTGCGCTTGCTCAAAAGAATTTTAAGCTTGCTGTTTCGCAAGCAAAAGTAGGAAATGAAATCAGCAGTGGAGCGCAAGCAGAAATTCAGCGGATTATAGACGGACTTACCACGGCGACAACATCACCCAACAAGTCGGAGGAAATTGAAAAGATACGAAAAGTTGCGAAAACTGGCGAAATGATAAAAGTAAAACCGACCAAGATTGATCTCATGTTTGAATCTAAAGGTGGTGAATATTTTTTGTTTGATATAAAAACAGCCAAACCAAATGCTGGCGGTTTCAAGGAGTTTAAACGAACACTGCTTGAGTGGGTTGCCGTGATGTTGGCGGATAAACCGGAAGCAAAGGTAAACACATTTATTGCCATTCCATACAACCCTTACGAGCCAGAACCCTACAATCGTTGGACAATGCGCGGTATGTTGGATTTAGAAAACGAGCTTAAAGTAGCCAACGAATTTTGGGATTTTCTTGGTGGCAAAAATACTTACAAGGACTTACTTGATTGTTTCGAGCGTGTGGGTATTGAATTGAGAGATGAAATTAATAACTACTTTAAGCGCTTTAATAGATAGCGGCGGAGCAAACCAAAAATTTTCTTCTCCTCTTTCCGCCTTGCGGCGGGGGGTTGGGGGGGAGGAATTCCGCCGCGCCCGAGCCGAGGCCCCGCCGCCTGTTCATCAGAACAGAAACCGGCAGGGAAGTTTTCTTTTCCCTAATTAAAAAAATTTGGGGGCGCGCGAAAGAAAAAATCGTAAAGAAAACTTCTCTGCCGGACACGCGAGCAAAGCGAACGGCGACGAGGCGACTAATTCAATTTGGTGGACCTGATCGGGCTCGAACCGACAACCTCCTCCATGCCATGGAGGCGCGCTACCAATTGCGCCACAGGCCCATTATGATGTACTCCGCTATTCCTGAATAATACGCGCATTGCTTTCTGATACGCTTGGCGGGGAATTTGCCGCAAAAAGAATTACAGAAAGAATAATGATAATACCGGCAAAAATAAAGACGATTAAAAACAATCCTCGGTTTTGTATTTTTGCGCGTGAAAAGGTATCTGAATGTTCTTCCATACGTGAAGGGGAAGAGATGGGGGATGTGTGGTTTGGGGATGAATTGCCGGAGGATTCCATATGATGATTAAGCATTATAGATGGGGGTTATGTTTCTTTTTGTTTTCTGTAGGATTATAACGCCAAGAATAAATAATGCCGTTGATGATGTGGCTGAAAATATGCAGTACAGACAAAGAGCATCCAGAACAAAAACCTGCAAGCCGATAAGAACGCACGATGTTGCAAAGCCGCCGAATGTAAGATAGCTTCCATAGCGCATAACATACGTCTTCTTCGTATCAAGATAAGCAACCGCAGATACGGCAAGTAAGAGATAGTACAAGGCGCCAATAAGGGCGATGGGTATGATTCCTATAGTGGCATATATGCTCGTTGTTACAACTTCGCATCCTTGTGTGAGGGAGCAGGGGAGAATAGTGTGTGTATAGTGAGCATAGGTAAGATATGCCGCATCGGTAAATCCGGCAAGCGCTATTAAGAGGAAAAGAGTAATAAGCCCGTTAGAAAGTATCGGTTGATTCATTTGTTTCGGATGTTGCCGGTAGGGGTTGGTTTGTTTCTTCAATGGCCGCACGTATAAGAGCACGGAACTCGTCATAACTGTTGGGAAGTATTTGTTTACCATTTAGGAAAAATGTCGGCGTTGCATTAACGCGGGATGCATTGCCGCTCTGAATATCTTCCTTAACAAAATTCTCCACATCATTTGCCGTTAAGTCGTCTTCAAACATAGCAACATCAAGTCCAAGCTCTTCGGCGTACGAAAGGAACATTCCCTTGGCACTTGGACGAAGCGACCACTCCTGTTGGCGTTCAAAAAGAATATCATGCATTTCCCAAAACATTCCCTGCTTGCCGGCGGCTTCCGCGGCACGTGCACCGGGTTCGGCGTTTGGATGGGCGCGCGTAAGAGGAAAGTGTCGGTATGAGAATGTAACTTCGTTGGCGAATTCCGATTCAAGCTGTTTTACGAGAGGATAAAAGGCACCGCATGCCGGACATTGAAAGTCGCCATATTCAACAAGAGTGACAGCCGCATCGGGGTTTCCGCGTATCCAGTCATTGGTTGTCAGCGTGCTTGCAAGAGTGTTTACGGAAGTGTTGTCATGCGGTGTATCGGTATCTTTTCCAAAAAGAACAACGCTTCCTATAAGGATTCCTATGGTAATAATAAATCCACCCCAGAGAAAGTATCTTTTTGCACTACGGGATGTTTCCACGCTTGTTTCTTTTGCCCGTCGCTCTTCGCGTTTTTTTGCCCGTCGTTCCTTTTTTGTATAAATCCCCTCGCCTCCTGTCTGTTCAGCAGGAGATGTTGTTTCCTCTTGTGATTCCATAAAATATGTTTTACATGAATAATAGTTTCACTCCAATTGCTACTTTGTATGGATATAGTACACCACGAATGAGCTTCTCGCAATAAAAAACGCGCCTGACAAAAAGCGCGCACGGATGTATAAAACATGCCGGTTATTGTTATGTTCGTTGAGAGGGGGGAGGGATAGTAATCATGGGAGTTGGGGGACGCATAATATCGTGAAGAAGAAGAAACGTTATAGAGCCGGCAATTATGGTTATAAGGATTAATACTAAAGAAGCACTCCTTTTTGTTTGTATGTGCCCTCCCGAATGTTCGATAAGGAATCGGGTGAGAGACATTCTTTTTTCGCGCCGTAATTCAAAAGAAGGCGTGTTCGTATTAAATTGTATGCCAAAATCATCACGTTCGTATTTTGTCATAATGGTGAAACATATAAGATAAGCAGGTGCCCTCGGCAGGAATCGAACCTGCATCCAGGGATTAGAAGACCCTTGTTCTATCCGTTGAACTACGAGGGCGGTTATATTCGTTTGGCGCGGAAAACGACAGCGTTCTATAAAGTTACAAGAACATACTACCATACTTTTCACTCTATTCCAGGGCTATTCAAAAGTCTGTCTAAAGATGTCTTCAATAGATTGCTTCACGATTGCCCGATTGTATTGGTTTTGTTTAGTGTTAAGAGTATTTACGATGGGCGTGAAATGATACTCATTTAAACGTTCTATGCTTACGGGAGGATTAAGAACAAGTCGGTCAATCTCTTTTACATATGCCCAGAACACATACGCATTAAAAGTGATTATACAAATTCCCATACCAAGAAGAATAATAAGCGTACTCCCCCAGGCGCGTTCTGGGGTTGCGCGAAAAGAATGCCATCGGGTACGCAGATTTTTTTGAAGTGATTCTATTGTTGTACGAATGGAAGACATGCGTGTGTTATGTGATTGCTGATTATTATTTAAGGGTAAGAACATCCACTGTTACCGTACTCCGTATAGGGCCGGTATGGCCGTTTTGGTTTATAGTTGCTGTCAGAATACGCGCATGAAACGGTATATTTTCGAGAAGAGTTATATACTGATAGATTTCGGGAAACGTTCCATCAAGAAAAAGATCAAATACCGAATGCTGTATTTTTTCTTCATCATTAAGCGAAGTAGAAGCGGAGTTAATAGTAAGGTCCGCGCCGCTAATAACAGCAATGCGTTCGAGTGTTTCTACAAAGGTAACGATATCGGTTGAACGGAGAAAGGCATTATTAATGCGGTTAATGTCGGATTGCTTACTGATAACCGTTGCTTCTAATTCTTTTAGGAGACGTTCTTTCTTTTTAAGAACGGCAAATTGTTCGTGTGATGCAAGAAGAGATGTATAGGAATTTTGTATAGCTTGAAAAATAAACAAATACGCCAAAAGAACAAGAAGAGCGTTTCCCAGAATACCGAATATAACCGTTAGTATAAGTTTATGCTTCTTCATCAGGTTCCTTTATAAAGATAGTAATATTAAACAGCAGATCATGCTCCCGGAGCAGGTTTGCAACCGGTGAATCAACGGATGAGAATGCCGGATAGTTTTCAAGAAGACGGATGAAGGAAAGAAAGTCGTTGCGTGAAAGGGCAATTCCCCGTATTGCTATTGTATTTTTTTCTCCTTCAAACAGTATAGTATCTATATCAATTGCAGGAGATGTTCGGTCGGCTATAGCGCGGAGATATGTTGAGAGGGGGGCTGTGGCGGAAATATTCTCGGCAAACAATGTTGTTAATTGTTCGTTGGTAGTATGAATAGTGTCTTCCGCCTGGCGTACGCGTCCTGCCTCAACGCTCTGTTTGGAAAGAGCTATTTGGCGAAGGATGGAAGGTTCTTTTAAGGAAAGAAAGAAAAAAGAAGGAAGAAGAAGTACGGAGCCTACTGCTATCAAGAGAGCTGTTATGCCAAAAAATGCAAACAGTAAACGGCTGATTTTTTCTTGACCGATCAGGGCTTGTTCTTCAGGAGAAAGTAGATTTAATATGGGGCGAATCATAGAGTGACGTGTGTAATGGGTATGGTAATTAGTTATAAAATGCGCGGATGGGATTGTTACGCTGTTTGATTCGGAAGATGAGACTGTTTCATGGTACCTAGCGCCAGTCCGATGCTTGTTGTGTATCCGAGTGATGTATTAAATTCTATTTCAGGAACGTACGATGGTACGCGTACAACATTGGTCCATACATTAGCGTGTTCCACCGGAAGATCGATATTCTTCTCTATGTAGCGGACAAGATGGGTAAGATTTGCATCTCCCCCGCACAGATAAACTTTTTTTATAGCCATATCTCCTGCCTGATTAGTTCGAATGTTTTCCGATTGCCAGAAATTAATACGTAATATGATTTCGTTTTGAATGGCTTGTACGAGGGGGAGGAGGGCGGTGAATAATTTTTTTGTTTCGTCAGATTCTGAAAGGCCGTATCGTTTTTTCATTTTTTCAGCCTCACGAACGGATATATTAAGAGTGCGCGCGATGGCTTCATGAAAGTGGTTTCCGCCTATGGCGATGGTTGATGTAAAATGAGCAAACCCATGACGCGCAATGAGGAGACTTGTACGAGTAAGACCGATATCCACAATAAGTGTTGGGTTAGCTAATTCGTTTTGTGGAACTACGGCACGTGCGATAGCTTCCGATTCAATTTCGGCCGCAAGAGGCGTAAGGCCCGCACGTTGAACGGTTGTCTTATACGATTCAACAATAATTTTCGGATAGGCGACAATTAAAACATCAAGAGTGTCCTTTTTTGTTTCGGATGGTATGACATGATGAGCAAACGTAACATCTTCCGGTTGAAGGGGGACGTGTTCATCAAGTTGAAGACGAATGGCCCCGGCGACATCCTTTTCCGGCATGCGGGGGAGCTGGATACGGCGTACAAACCCCTGTTCTTCCGGAAGAGAAAAGGCCGCATAAGTATATGGTTTTTTATGAAATGTTTGCTTTAATAAATCCGAAAGAGCATCTTCATTTTTAATAATACCCGCACCCACAATTTCAGAGGGAATGGGTACTGATCCATAGTCTCCGATACGATATCCTCCCTTGGGGTGTTCTTCCAGTTTTATATATTTATATGAATTATCCGAAATATCGAGTCCACATGCGTTTAAATGCAAAAAAGGGGGACCGTGAAATAACGCTCGTAAAAAATTCATAATGTATTAAGTATAAAGAATTACGAATCAAGAAGAAAGAACAAAAAAGAAAAAATGTGCAAAAACTATATTATATGTTTTGTATTATAAAACCGCCATACTCGTATGGCGGTTTTTATGTTTATGAATGATTAAAATCCTCCGCTCACGGAAGAATAAAGCGGTTGAATCATGGAAATTGCAAAAAATCCGACAACGATACCGATAATAACCATAAGCACAGGTTCGATAATACTGGAAAGATCTTTTGTAGCGGCGGCAACTTCTCCTTCATAAAATAATGCAAGCTCCTCGAGCATTTCATCCGTTTTTCCCGTTTCTTCTCCCACGGCGATCATCTCACCGACCAATACGGGATACAAATCGGTATGGGTTATGAATGATTCCGAGATAGTGGATCCTTTCTGAATATTTTTTAACGCTTCTTTCAGAACGTTTTTATACAAATGATTTTGGAGAACATCCTGAGTAATGTTTAACGCTTGAGTTATGGGAACGCCGGATTCAATAAGAGATCCCATGGTGCGTGCGGTACGCGCCGAATTCATTTTTTTGAATAATTCACCCAGTACGGGAAGGCGCATTATAATAACATCAAAAATATATTTTACCCGGGAAGTGTGCATGGCAAGGTAAAAAAGATACCCTATAACGGGCATTAGAAACACGCTGGTAACGCCCCAGGTTGTGAGTCCGTTGCTTATGGCTATGATAAGTTTTGTGCTTGCCGGAAGATCAATGCCCAATTCTAAAAAAGTGGAAGAAAGGGTTGGTACAACATAAACCATCATAAGAATACCGATCGAAATCATAACGGTAATAATAACGCCCGGATAGATAAGTGCTCCTTTTACTTTGCGGCGCAGTTCATAATCGTTTTGCATCTGAATGGCAAGTACCGAAAGAGATTCATCAAGTTTTCCGGAGACTTCTCCCGCCTGTACCATGGCCGTAAAAATATGTGAAAATACTTTCTGATGTCGTTTGGTGCTTTCAGATAATGATATACCGTTCTTTACCTGTTCGGACAGATCAAGAATAACTTTTTTGAATGTGGGGTTTTCGCTTTGCTTGTGCAGTACTTCAAGTGCTTTTGTAATGGAAAGCCCGGCACGTATCATAACACTCAAGTTGCGCGCAAAAATCATCTTGTCTTCCAAAGAAACTTTCCCCAATTTTTGCAGTATATTTTTTAGAGATACAAGAGATTTTTTCCCCGCACCTTCTTCTTCGGCATGTATGAGCATGTACCCTTCCTCCCGAATGGATATGGTAAGATCACGGATGTCTTTTGCCGCGCGTGTACCGGTTGTTTCTTCTCCGGTTATTTTTTTTGCTCTGAAGGTATATGTAGGCATTATTCACTTGTTACGCGCATAATTTCTTCAATAGTGGTGAGACCTTGGGCGGCTTTAACGATACCATCTTCAAACATAGTCATCATACCATCCTTCTTTGCCGCCGTTTCAATATCATCGGCGGTGGCATTTTGTGCTACGAGGCGTTTGATGTTTTCGTTCATAAATAAAACCTCATGAATACCGATACGTCCGTGATATCCATCCGCGCATTCCGCTGTTTTTTTAGGGCGATAAAAGGGAATATCATCCCATCCGGTTCCTTTTTTTATAATATGTTCGTCTTCAAGAAGAGTTCGCACGCGTTCCAGATCAATTCCCGCTTCAAGATGAGCAATATCTTCTTTTGTTAATGTATATTGCTCCTTTTCCGCACACAAGGTGCGCACGAGCCGTTGCGCTATAATGACATTTACGGTGGATGCGATAAGGAATGGCTCTACTTTCATATCCAAAAGGCGGGGCAGGGAGCCGGCCGCCGAGTTTGTGTGCAGGGTGGAAAGAACAAGGTGTCCGGTAAGAGCGGCATTTATGGCAAGGGAAGCGGTTTCCTGATCTCGAATTTCTCCCACCATTATAATGTCAGGGTCTTGCCGGAGAAGAGAACGAAGTCCATTTGCAAATGAAAATCCAATATCTGGTTTTACCTGGCTTTGATTAATGCGCGGCATACGGTATTCCACCGGATCCTCAATAGTGGAGATATTTACCTCCGGCGTGTTGAGTAAATCAAGAACAGTATAAAGGGTGGTTGTTTTTCCTGATCCGGTAGGTCCGGTTGCCAGTATCATGCCGGTGGGGCGTTTTATATTGGCGTGTATTTTTTCTAGCTGATCTCCATGAAAGCCCAATTTTTCAAGGGTGAACCCTTTGGAATTTTCGGGCAAAAGACGTACAACAATCTTTTCTCCTTCTGCAATCGGCAAGATAGATACCCGAAAAGAAACCTTGTATTCATCGGTTTCTAGCTTAAATCTTCCGTCTTGCGGTAGGCGGTGTTCATCGAGTTTCAGGCTTGAGAGCACTTTAATGCGCGCCACAATACCGGGCGCCACCGTTTTAGGAAGAACCATGGCGTCATGAAGAATACCGTCCAGGCGATACCGTACAAGCACTTCTTTTTCCATGGGTTCTATATGTATGTCGGATGCTTTTTGTAATATGGCATGGCGAATAAGCGTATCCACAATTTTAATGATGGGAAGATCTTCAGCGATTTTCTTCAAATCTTCCGGTGTTTGATCCGTTTCAGAAAAGGAAGATTCTTCCAGGCTTGGAAGTGGCGCCACAGCCGCCGACTCCTGTTTTATAATATCTCCAAATTCTGCTTCAAGACTTTTTTGGTATTGTTGTAAGGCGTGTTTTATGGACGCTGTAGTGGTAAAGCGCGGTATGATGCGCAGATTGGATTTTTTCTTTATAAAATCAATGGTAGCCATATCTTCCGGATCTATCATAGCAACTTCAAGATCCTTTCCTTGTTTGCGAAATGCAATAATATTATGCCTGCGCGCAATGGGTTCCGGAATAATGCGGAGTATGTCATCATCAATTTTTTCCTTTTCCAGGCTGATAAAAGGAATGCCCAAAATATACGCCTGCAGACGCATGAGTTCGTCCTCCTTTATTTTTCCGGTCGCAATAAGGATGTGGGATAACTTATCCCCTTTGTCTTTTGCTTGCTTTTCCGCTTCATCCAGATCTTTTTTGGAAAGGAGCTCTGCGTCAAGAATAAACGCCTTAAGTTGTTGTTCTTCAACGTGGAGTGGCATGGTAAAAGTTAAATGGATGCTTTAATTTTTTGGCAAATTTCATCTAAGCTGTAGTTTGCCTTTATTAAATTATGTTTTAGTACCAAGATGCGGTGTCTTTTTTTGTTTCCCCCTAAACTGATTCGTTTTTGATAAAAAGGGATTATAGCCATGGAAAGTTTATTATATGGTAACGTCACGTTTTGTGACTTTTGACGGCACTTGTGAAGAGTCTGTTTTGGTCGAATCTGCATGGAGTAATGTCTTTTTCGGCGTGATGGGTAAGGTAAACCAAAAGGTTGTATGCTTATCTTCAGCGCTGGTAAATCCCATAGAGCCACCCGCACCGGTAACAATTGCTTTTGCTACATAAAGTCCGAGCCCGCTTCCTTCCGTTTGCCATTTAATAGATGTTCGTGCGCGGAAAAACTTTTCAAATATACGGCCCTGATCTTCGTAGGGTATGGAAATACCTTTGTTTGTTATGGACCATCGGACATATTTTTTCTCTTTCCGCAAAGAAATAGTTGCCGTAGTACCGGGGTAACTGTAGCGAATAGCGTTATCAACAAGATTTTGCACCACCCAACGCGTATAGATGGCATCTCCCATGGTAAGCGGCAAGTCGGAGGGTATATCCTCTATAGCAAGTGTGATCTCGGATTTAGTGGCGGCATCACGATATGCCGTTACGATATCGGCGGTAAGATCGGCGATGGAGAGGGGTTTTAAGGTAAGGGAAAGTTGGTCATTATCGATTCTGCTAACGGCAAGCAGATCATTTACTAAGCGAAGCATGACATCGTTTTGATTATTGATCATTTCAAGCTGTTCTCGTACTTCAGGCAGGTAGTTTTTTTCCTCCAATAAAACTTCCAACTGCCATTTTACGGAGGTAAGCGGACTTCGTAGTTGATGTGACGCAATGCTTACGAATTCGGCTTTTGCACGTGCGGCTTCCGCCATTTGTTCGAATGAGCGGATAATAATATGGCTAAGGGCAAATAAAACAGCGGTGACTCCCGGTACAACGATGAGAGTAATTTCGGGAGTAGCATATCGTTCAGCGGCAATAAAGGTACCGAGGATGGCGCAGATAATAACGATTCCCATGATAATAAAAAGAAAATGAGGACACGCCCACAACACGACATGATAACGTGCGCACTGTTCTGAAATATTCAGTTCCCGAAAGATGTTATGTATAGTCATGCAATCAGTATATCATGCGTATATTTTCCAACAATGGATAGAAGTCATGTATGTACAAATTAATCCCCAACCTTCATACTTACAATCAAAATAGGAGGCTCTATGTCGTTTACATTAATGCTTTGTTTTTTTTCGGGAGCGGTTTTATTTATGATGTGTTCAACCATAGTCGAGAGGTGCAGAGCGTTCCCCGAAATATTGTACGTGCTGTTGCGGATTTGTTCGGGGGGTTGTCTCTTGGGTGGCGTAGCTCACATACCTTGGATGCTATACGGACCCATGGGGTATGTAGGAATAGTGCTGGGCGGCATCATGGCCTGTATCTTATTTGTCATGATCATAGCAATAGCTAATATGTGGATGATTGGTTACGATATTGGTTGACGACAGGTCGAAAAATATGGTACTATGCACACATATTCGGTTTTGCTTTGTTGTTATTGTCTGCTTGAGAGAGCGGACATTTTTATTAGTAGGCATCGGGCGCGCTGTCGTGGGAAGCGTCTCAATGCCTAAATCATAACATCCACTATCATGATGGATTTAAAAGTAGTTCATTCTATGCTCGATCAGCTTGCCGAGGAAAAAGGTATTTCCAAGGAAAAAGTGCTTGAGACCATAGAAATGGCATTGGCGGCGGCGTATAAAAAAGATTATGGCAGAAAAAGCCAGATCATACGCGCCGAGCTTGATGCCGCCACCGGTGCGGTGATATTTTCGCAGATAAAAATTGTTGTCGACGAAACGCTGGTAAAAACAGAAGAAGAAATTGAAGCCGAAGAAGAAACTCATACGGAGGAGGATCCGACAAAACAAGACGAGGCATTGCGCCGTTCCGGAAGAAAAAATAAAGAATACGAAATGGAAGACCTCCCGAAAGAAGGGGAAGAGAAGCGTATTCGGTTTAATGCGGAGCGTCATATCATGCTTTCGGACGCCCGTGCCATAAAAAAAGACGCGGAATTGCATGATGAGCTCGTATTTCCCTTGGAAACCCATGATGATTATGGACGCATCGCGGCTCAAACCGCAAAGCAGGTTATCATTCAGCGCATTCGTGAGGCGGAGCGGGAGGCGGTGTTTGATGAATTTCAGGACCGGGAGGGAGAAATTATTTCCGGCATAGTACAGCGTATCGAAGGAAAAAACGTATATGTTGATTTAGGGCGTACCACGGCACTCTTGGCTCCCGAAGAACAGGTGGTGCAGGAACGGTATCGCATCGGAGAGCGTATGAAAGCACTTTTGTTTTCGGTGGATCGGGAAGCAAAAGGACCGTCTCTTCGCTTGTCGCGCTCGCATCCCCGATTTGTTATGAAATTATTTGAGCTGGAAGTCCCCGAAATTGCAAACGGAGCGGTGGAAATTAAAGCAATCGCCCGCGAGGCAGGGGCTCGATCAAAAATTGCGGTTGTGTCTCACGAAGATGGCGTGGATCCGGTTGGTTCTTGTGTGGGACAAAAGGGCGTGCGGGTCAGTACCGTTATTGCGGAGTTGGGCGGTGAAAAGATAGATATCATCGAATGGGATGAGGATCCTATGCGATTTATCTCCAATGCTGTTGCTCCTGCAAAGGCGCTGGAGGTTATTCTTTCAGAAGAGGAGCGTTCCGCTAAAGTGATGGTGGGAGGAGATCAGCTATCTCTTGCAATCGGAAAGGGCGGACAGAATGTACGCTTGGCGGCAAAACTGACCGGATGGAAAATTGATGTGCGTTCAAAGGACGGAAGTTCTCCGGAAGACGTATTTGTCGGCGAGGCGGACGAAGAGGATGACATATCTTTAGCGTCTGACTCTACGGAAGACCCGGACGATTCTTCGGAAGAAGAGAAAGAATAATAACTATCCTATTACGAATTAGAATATAAATATCATGATTGAATTATTTGCTATCGGTATAAGCGGTATCGCCATTCTTTATGCATTTTTCTTGATGCGTAGTATTACAAAGGCGGATACCGGAAATGATGAAATGCAAAGCATAGCCACCGCCATTCAGGAAGGCGCCCAGGCATACTTGAAACGGGAATATCGTGTTATCGCAATTGTTGCCGTTATTGTTGCTGTTTTGCTCGCGGTATTTTTGAGTATGAATGTGGCGGTTGGGTTTATTATTGGTGCCGTCGCATCCGGATTTGCGGGGTATCTTGGTATGAAAACAGCAGTACTTGCAAATGTGCGCACGGCAGAAGCGGCGCGGAGTGGTATGGACGGCGCATTTCGTATGGCGTACCGGGGAGGTGCCGTTACAGGATTTTTAGTCGTAGGACTTGGTCTTTTGGTGGTGTCCGGTCTTTGGTATGTGGTAAAAGATACGCCGGATGGCTTGCAGGCGCTTATTGGTCTTGGATTTGGCGGGTCTCTCATTTCGGTATTTGCGCGTCTTGGCGGCGGTATCTATACGAAAGGCGCTGATGTGGGTGCTGATCTTGTCGGTAAGGTGGAGGCGGGTATTCCGGAAGACGACCCTCGCAATCCGGCGGTTATCGCTGACAACGTGGGTGACAACGTGGGAGATACGGCGGGAATGGCTGCTGATTTATTCGAAACATATGTGGTAACAACGGTAGCCGCTATGATTTTGGGATCCAGCATCTTTGGCGGTCTGGAAGCTGTACAAAGTTATCCGATTTTATTAGGTGCGGTATCTCTTGTGGCGTCTCTCATCGGATCTTCCTTTGCGCGATTAGGATCATCAAAATCTATTATGGGAGCACTTTATTGGGCGCTTGGCGTGTCAGTGGTAATTTCAGGAATTCTTTTTATCCCCGCAACGAAATTTTTTGTAACAGCCCCGGGAAGTTCTTCATTCGGTCCGTTTGCCGGCATGTCGCTTATTCCCGGTAATTGGACACACGTATACGGAGCCGCGCTGATAGGGCTTGCCGTTGCCGTGCTTATGGTAGTGGTCACCGAATATTATACATCAAAAAAATTCCGTCCGGTGCAGTCTATAGCTGAAGCATCAGCCCAAAGTCCCGGTACGAATATTATTATAGGTCTTTCGGTTGGTATGGAAGCTACCGTACTTCCTATTATTATCATCGCGTTCGGTATGCTCTTCGCCTTTAACTTGTTTGGGCTTTACGGTGTTGCCGTAGCGAGTGTTGCCATGTTGTCTCTTACCGGCATTGTGGTCGCTATTGATGCATTTGGTCCCATTACCGATAATGCGGGCGGTATTGCGGAAATGGCGGGATTGCCGAAAGAAGTACGCGAAATAACCGATGAATTGGATGCGGTGGGAAATACCACGAAAGCGGTTACAAAAGGATATGCCATCGCGTCTGCCGGACTTGCCGCCTTGGTGTTATTTGCTTCTTATACGGAAGAACTTGCCGCCGCGGGTGCCGATGTTTTATTTGAACTATCCGATCCGTTAGTTATTATCGGTATTTTCTTTGGTGCGACGTTGCCGTACCTGTTCGGTTCTCTTGCTATGCGCGCTGTGGGACGTGCGGCGGGAAGCGTAGTGGAAGAGGTACGTCGTCAATTTCGGGAAATCCCCGGTATTATGGAAGGAACGGCAAAGCCGGAATATGCACGTGCGGTTGATATTGTTACGAAAGCCGCACTAAAAGAGATGATACTCCCGGCCATTATCCCGATTATTGTCACTGTGGCGGTTGCTCTCGTATTTGGCGCAAGTGCGCTTGCCGGACTTCTTATTGGTGTTATTACGTCAGGGTTGTTTGTTGCTCTTTCCATGACGTCCGGAGGCGCCGCTTGGGATAACACGAAAAAATTTATCGAAGAAGGAAATTATGGCGGCAAGGGTTCGCCGGCTCATGCGGCGGCTATTATCGGAGATACTGTCGGAGATCCGTATAAAGATACGGCGGGACCGGCAATTAACCCTATGATTAAGGTGGTTAATATTGTTGCCCTTCTTCTTGTTAGTTTTCTTGTTTAGAAAAAGAGCGAAGAATATAAAAGCCCCCTCATTGCGGGGCTTTTTTTACCGGTGAATATATGATACGCTCTAAGTCAGTACATTGGAAAAGGAGGAAGGCATATGCCTAAGGATATTATACTTCTTGTTGATTTTGATGGAACATTAGCTTGTACGTTACATCTGGGGGAGTGCGTGCGTCTTGCGTTTGCCGAACAAGGATTTGAAGTTGAAGACAATTTTGTCGAAAAATTTCACGGAAATAATTTCTCTGCATTTGTAACGGAGTACTATCCGAATCTTGATGTGGATAGTTTTAAAAAATCCGTAACACTTCACGAGACTCAAAAAAACAACGGGTTGTATGAAGGAGTTCTCGACATGCTTCTGTGTTGGAAGAATCTTCCTATTCGATTGTGTTTGTTTACGGCACGTGACGAGTGTTCCGTAGAAAGTCGGCTAGATAATCATGGTATACGACATTTTTTTGATGTCGTATGTACGAGTGATCACTACTATCCTCTCGGAAAATCGGATGTCGGCAGTATGGAGATGATGCTGGGATATTATAGGGAACGTAATATTGATGGCACATTTTGGTATGTGGGTGATTCTTATATTGATTTTTTGTCAGCAAAGAATAATGGCATAGGGAATACCTTTTTTAGGGCTGTTGTACACGGAGACGTCACGCGGCGAGATGAATTAATCAATTCCGGTGTGCCGGAAGAACTCATTATCAACCATCCTTCCGAGATGACTCTTATTATGTTTCCTGAACTTCAACGATAGCCGTGCATAAACCCGGCTTTTTTCTTACATAAAACAATAGATAGGCAATAATAACCTTTATACGCTATAATGAAAAAACAGTATTATTTTTTAAGTAGAACAGCGTTTTTATGCCCAATAAAAACAAACCGGTTATTCTTATCGTAATGGACGGCGTCGGGATAAGTCCGTATCCGAATGATTCTCCTTTCGCCCAGGCAACGATTCCCACGTTTCATGAGCTGGAAACAAACTGGCCGTTTACCACGCTTCGTGCATCCGGTGTGGCGGTGGGTCTCCCTTGGGGTGAAGAGGGAAACAGTGAAGTGGGACATCTTACAATGGGGGCGGGACGCATTATTTATCATCATCTGCCCCGCATCATAACCGCCATTCAGGATAAATCCTTTTTCGAAAACGAGGCATTTCTTACGGCATCCGCACATGTAAAAAAACGCAACAGCACACTGCATTTAATGGGGCTTTTTTCAACCGGTTCGGTGCATGCTTATATTGATCATTTGTACGCACTTCTTGAATTTGCCGAAATGCAGGATATTCCCAATGTCATGATTCATATTTTTACGGACGGACGCGATGCTCCACCCGATGAAGCTCTTGGATTTATAAAACAATTTCGTGAACGCATGGATACGCTTTATCCCCGGGCGCGAATTGCATCGATTATAGGACGTCATTATGCGATGGACCGCGAAGAAAATTGGAATCTTACGGAACAGGCATATAATCTTCTAGTAAATAGTGTCGGAAATGCATTTAGGGATCCGGGGGAATACATCAAGCAGTCGTACGCCAACGGAAAAACGGATGAATTTATTGATCCGGGATATCTTTTTGGAAACGAGGGTGTTCCGCGGGGAAGGGTGCAGGATGGAGATGCCGTTATTTACTATGATTTTCGCGAGGATTCCGTACGCCAGCTTACGGAGGCCTTTCTTTCGGATAATTTCTCATACTTTAACAGAGAAAAAAAATTGGAAGATATTTGTTTCGTAACCATGACGGAATACGAAAAGAGTTTTCCGGCACTGGTGGCATTTCCTCCGTTGGAAGTGGAGTGGCCGCTTGCACGCGTTATTAGCGAAGCGCATTTACTTCAGCTTCATGTGGCAGAGACGGAAAAATATGCGCATATTAGTTATTTTTTTAATGGTGGCCGTGAGAAAGTATTTGACGGCGAGGAACGAAAGCTCATATCTTCACAGGTTGCCGGGCAATTTATAGAGCATCCCGAAATGGCGGCAGAGGAGATTATGCAGACAATACTTTCCGGTATTGATACCTACGATTTTATTCTCGCAAATTTTGCAAACGGGGATATGGTGGGACATACGGGAAATTTTAAAGCCACGGTAAAAGCATTGGAGGTTTTGGATACAGTTTTAGGAAAGATTATTCCGCCGGTGCTCGAAATGGGAGGCGCTCTTGTTATAACTGCTGATCATGGAAATGCCGAAGAAAAGCGCACGCATGACGGCGAGCCGCGAACAAAACATACGGCAAATCCGGTTCCGTTTTATGTGGTTGCGAATGGTATGAAGCGCGAAACGCCGCGTACACCGGACGAAATAACGGCCCAAAGAAAAGAAGTGGGCGGCGTACTGACGGATGTTGCACCCACTGTTTTAGATCTTATGAATTTACGTCCCTCCGGTGAGATGGCGGGCATTAGTCTACTCTCTATTCTCAAAAACCAAGTATAAAGAATTTATTTTCCGTTTGACGTTTTTCTCTTAATTATCTCATCAATAATACCGTACTTCTTTGCTTCTTCCGGTTCCATGTGGTAATCACGATCCGTATCTTTGTCTACTACGGTTATCGATTTCCCGGTGTGTTTTGAAAGGATCTGGTTAAGCTTGTCTTTTAATCGTAAGATGTGGCGTGCTGAAATTTCAATATCGGTAGCCTGTCCTTCAATGCCGCCCGCCATAATCTGATGAATCATTATCTCCGCATTGGGAAGTGCATAGCGTTTTCCTTTGGCTCCTGATGCCAAAAGAAGAGCCGCCCCCGATGCCGCAAGCCCTACGCAAATGGTAGAAACGGGCGGTTTTATGTATTGCATGGTGTCATATATGGCAAGCGCGGATGACACGGAGCCGCCCGGTGAATTTATATAAATCTGAATATCCTTCTTGGGATCTTGTGATTCCAAAAAGAGGAGCTGTGCAATAATGGCGTTTGCCATAGGATCGTTAATGGGGCCGCCAAGAAAAATAATACGCTCCTTTAATAAGCGCGAATAAATATCATAAGCGCGTTCGCCGTAAGTGGATTTTTCTATAACTGTTGGAATTAACATTTTTTGATGCTAGGTAATAAATAACAGGTCGAAATATTTATATATTACGCCGTCAAATTGTTTTTTTCCGAAGAATCGGACACATTGCCTATACCTTCGAGAAAGTGGAATACGCTTTCATTTCGCAGTACACCATAAGCATATTCTTTTACGCGCATGGGGTCAATTTGTTTTCGTACTTCCTCATCCTGTTTTTCCATATACATATCTGCCCATGCCGTAACTTCTTTTTCCGTAGGATCTAAAGATTCTTTTTTACCGATCTCCTTTAATGTAAGCGCGCATTTTACCCGTCGTTCGGCATCCCCTCGCCATTCATTAAGCAGATCTTCCTCACCTTTTTTAATGTGCTTCAAGTATTCTTCCCATGGCATACCCATCTGACCTATATTCATCTGAAGTTCTTGGAGCATTTTTTGTTGTTCGGAAGCAATGAGAAGTTCCGGTAGGTCCATTTCCGCCTTCTCAATTATTGCATCTAAAATTCCCATCTTATGGCTGTCACGCGCTTTTTGTTCTTTCTCAAGTTTAAGATTTGCTTCAATGGTTGTTTTTAGTTCGGCAAGTGTTTTAAAGTTTCCTACCGATTTTGCAAATTCATCGTCAAAAACGATTTTCGTACTTTCGTCAGTTTCGTGTGAAGACGATTCCTTTTTTTCTTCCCCCGCTTCCTTTTGTTCCCGTGTTTTCTTAAGCCATTCAAGCGATTTTGTAATCTCTTCTTCCGTTACGGTGATAGGGTCTTTTTTCTCGGTATTCTTCTCCCGTGCAATGGCGGTATAGTCGGGAAGGGTAATGTCGGGCATAGTCATTACTTCCGCTTCCCATTCAAACGGATTACCTTTTGCCAGTTTTTTTATCTTTATCTGTGGCCGACCAATAGCGTCTATTTTATGTTCCGTGAGTACATGCGGGTAATGTTCCTCTAGTGCCATTTGTGCGGCTTCCTCCAAGAGTTTACCTTCCCCCACGCGCTCAAGCACCATATGTTCCGGAGCTTTCCCTTTTCTGAATCCGGGGAGCTCGGCTCCTTCCATAATCTGTTTTGTGGCGCGCGCAACAAAACGGTCAAAATCCTCTGCCGGAAGCACCCCCTCTATTAATACAAGTGATTTTGGTTTCTTGGTTACTGTTGTTTGCATTACAATAGTCTACCATATTTTTGAGAAAAATCAATATATCCGGATGTTTTCTCGATATTCTTCCAACACCCCAAACACCCTAATATATAGGGCATATAACGGTTGATTATGGCGTTTGAGGTCATTTTATTGTAGAATTGCGGACATCGGAATGCGGTATGTTTAAGAATGTCAAAAGCGGGCAGATTCCATTACCTAAGACGCGCCATCCTTCGGCCGGGAATCCCACTTTAATCATATTAAAAGTGAAGAATGGAGAGGTGGCAGAGTCCGGTTGAATGCGCACGACTCGAAATCGTGTATACCGCAAGGTATCGAGGGTTCGAATCCCTCCCTCTCCGCCAAAAACATATACCCATTCCATGGGTATATGTTCCCTAAGTTGGAAAGAGGGATTCGAAGGGTACTTTTTTAGAATGCCGGGGGCATTATAAAAAAGACCCGGGCTGTGAAGGAGGAGTGAAGCAGGGGCCCGCGAAGCGGGATGCGGAACGACGGGTGAACAGGAATCCCTCCCTCTCCGCCCGTAGGACGAAGACCGCGCGCAGGCTCTTGTTGTCCTTTGTTCACAACAGGTTTTTCAGGTTCGAACCCGCCTTTTTCTTTGGGTCGACGAGACAGAGACTTTTCGAGGAGGAAGAATGGTTTTTTGGCTTGCAGACAGAGTTTTTTGTCCTTCAACGTGAGGTTCGAACCTAAGACCGTGAGTATCTCCTTTTTCGTCTTCGGATCACCTTGCGCAAACCATTCTCGGGCGAAGCAGGCAAACGTAAACGTCTGCTCTGTGGTTTAAGAGGTGTTTGCTCTTTTACATCAGGAGCGATGCGATGCACTTTTTTGGTTGTTGTTATATACTTCCATGGTACCACCTGTTATATCTCACAGAAAGTTTGTCTGATATTTTGGGTATCTGTCACTTCTTTCCGTTTCGATACCTCAACTGCTAAGCAATTCTATGCAGTAGGGATTGCGAATTCTGGCGCCGCTCTTTTTGAGTCTGTTGCGCTGGGCGTAGGAACAGCAGATAATTCAACCTTGTTAAAAATTTTTAATTTCTACCATAGCTTATGGGAGGCGATAGTTATAAAATATACTCAAGGAAGCGGATCGTGAAAAACTTTCAAAATCCGCTACACAAATTTATGTATCAAAATGATAAAAACAATAAAGGAATAGATTTAAGTGGTTCGACCAAAGATTCCGGCACCGATGTGAAGTTTAAAGAATATCGAATATCGCATCCATATTATCCTGAAACGTCAAAGATTATTCGGTGGGTAATTAAATATTCAGGCGGGCTTGTCAAAGACGAAAAACAGGCAAGTTATGTTTTGTTTGGGTTTGTTGTGGCGGCAGCAGTTATTATTTTAATAGTTTTAATTTTTAGTAGAAGTTCATCAAGTGAGATTAGAAAGATAATACCGAAAAAAGAATATATTGATCCCCCAAAACCATGGATACAAAATCTTTAAAACATAAATCCGGTTTTACGCTTATAGAGTTATTAGTGGTTATTGCCATCATTAGTCTTTTAGCCAGTATTGTATTAGCGAGTTTGAACAACGCACGGATTAAATCGAGAGATGTAAAACGACAAGGTGATTTAAAGCAATTACAACTTGCGTTGGAATTATTTTTTGATTCAAACGGAAGCTATCCTAACGGTTGTTGGAATTATTATGAAAAAGACGGCATAAATTATATTCCCGGACTTGCCTCTTCATTTATTGCACAACTCCCCAGAGACCCCTTACAAGGTCAATCTTGCCCGGGGGGAATTGGCGACAACAGTAATTTAAGGACATATTATTATTGTTCAAATGGCCAAGAGTATAAAATTAATGTCTGCTCTGAAAGCGTAATTCCCCTGGGTAGCCCTTGGTATGATATCTTTCGTCCTGGGTATGCATGGATGGTATGTAGTGGAGAACCAGCTTGTAGTTCATTCTAATCCCAAGCATTCCCACCCAAACTTTACCAAAAAGTTCCACGGGAACAAAAATTGGAGGAGAATTTTTTGAGGAAAATTTCTGCCCGCCTGTCAGATCTAAGACAATTTATTGTAGGTTGGTTAATGCTTTGGAGTGTGATAATCTGACACGGCTGAATTATTATATATGAAAATACTCAAGATACGGAATAAAAATGCGATGCTAGAACTTTTGCAGAGCGGAGCTTCGTTCGAGAAGATATCTATTGCAAACGATCTGGATAGAGATAATCTCACGCAACAAATTATTACGGCGGCTGAGAAAAGACGAATACCTATCGAGAAAGTGCCTATTCAAAAAATGGTGCGCCGGAGAAGCGGTCTTACCAGAGAAGTATTAGTGGGGTATCTCATACCTGAAAATATCCATACACTTAGGGATATTTTGGACGATCTTCATGAAAAAGACCGTTATCCGTTCTTTTTGCTTATTAACCGTGTTGATTTTGAAAGTAATATCGGCGTTATTGCACGAACTGCCTTTGCCGCCGGTATAAACGGCCTTATTTTTCAGGGGGATGAGGAGAAATTTTTAAACGAAGAAACGGTCCATATTTCCATGGGTGCCATTATGCGTATCCCTCTTGTTAAAATGACCATTTTCGAAGCACTGAAAGAAATGCAGAAAAATGGCATTGCAACCATGTGTTTACAGATGGGGGGCGAGATATATTCGGACGTAGATCTTTCGGGACCGGTTGCTTTTGTAGTGGGAGCGGAAGAAAAAGGGGTATCGGATGAAATACTTGAGCGGTGTGATAAAAAAATATCAATTCCTATGCGTGATGGTATTGATTCCCTTAATGTGGGGGTAAGTACAGCTATTGTACTTTATGAAAAAATTCGCCAGGACGGAAAGGTACTTTAATTAGAGGGTATGTTTTTGTGGTCTGCTATTCGTTTCCCGTATTGATTTCATTTTGTATGATGAAAGAATGTTTCGCAGAACAAAACGACATCAAAAAAAACACGACGAATGCGTGCTTCGTTCGGCGAAATGGCATGCATGGAACGGGTATGCTGTTACGGCGGATTTACCCGGATATCCCCGCCCGAAAACAATTTACGGCTACATTCCGGACATGATTGCCCGAAAGCGCGGACGAGAGGTGATACTGGAAGTGGAAACACATCTTTCGCTGTACAAGGATTCTGATCAACACAGAGCGTTTCGCTTGTATGCCAATAGAAAGAAGCACCGGCAGTTTCGGATTAAATTGGTTTAAACGAAACTCGCTTTAGTTGTTATAAAACGTTATTTTTGCTACACTTTTTGTATTGTACCTCATATTTTCAAGGATATTTTTTGCAATACGGAATAATATAACTCATTAATGTATTTTATTATGTTTCCATCCACCGATGTTATACTTTTTGGTGTTATTGCGGCATTCACTCTTGTTCTCTTGATGGTTATCTATCAGTTGTGGCGTGTGGAGAAGCGATTTGCCAGGCTCATGAAGGGAGGAGATGCAAAAAGCTTGGATGAAGTAATTGGACTTATGCGTCAAGAAATTGTGGAAGCGAAAAAAAATATACAGCATACCTACAATCATCTAAAAAATGTGGAAGAGCGCGTGCAGAGCGGTGTGCGCAAAGTGGAAATGGTGCGGTTTAACCCGTTTAAAGATGCCGGAGGAGATCAAAGTTTCTCGATAGCTCTTCTTGACGAAAAGCATAAAGGCGTGGTTATATCAAGTCTCTACTCGCGCGAAGGCGTGCGTGTATATGCAAAACCGGTAGACAATGGCACATCTACTTATGCCCTTTCGGTGGAGGAACAGCATGTTATTGATAATGCGACAAAGCAAGCGTAGAAATTATGCCTAAAAAATCTAAAGAACAAAACAATGAAGCGCATACGGTTCGTCCGCCCGTGGTGGTTGTAATGGGACATATTGATCATGGAAAAACAACGTTTCTTGATTATATCCGGGAGGCAAACGTGGCGGGAGGCGAGTCGGGGGGGATTACCCAGCATGTTGGTGCGCATGAAATGAAACACAACGACCGCCGCATTACATTTCTCGACACTCCGGGACACGAGGCGTTTTCTCGTATGCGTGCACGCGGTGCGGGAGTGGCGGACGTGGCGATTTTGATGGTGGCGGCGGATGATGGCGTAAAGCCGCAAACCATAGAGGCTCTGAAAGCTATTAAAGATGCCGGCATACCGTTCGTTGTCGGTATTAATAAAATTGATAAGCTCGAAGCGGCTCCCGATAAGGTAAAGGGGGAGCTCGCCGAACATGAAGTTCTCGTGGAAGGATGGGGTGGAAATATACCGGTAGGGCTTATTTCCGCAAAAACGGGGGAAGGCGTGCCTGATCTTCTCGATCTCATTTTGTTGGTCGCTGATCTGGAAGAATTTACCGGGGATCCGTCTTTACCCGGGCGTGGTGTGGTGATTGAATCGCATATGGACGGCCGGCGCGGTGTTACGGTAACGCTTCTTATAAAAGACGGTACGCTTAGGCGCGGCGATTGGGTGCGTGTAGGGAATTGTTTGGCGAGTATTAAAATAATGGAGGACTCAAACGGAGATATTCAGAATGAAGCCATATTCTCAAGTCCGATGCGCGTATTGGGATTTAGTGCGGTTCCTGAAGTGGGGCAGGAGTTTGTTGCTTTTGCCAATAAGAAAGAGGCGGAGAAATTCATGTTTGAGGACCGTCCTTTAGCGGAAGACTCTACCGATGAATCTAAAACGGAGGAGGAAAAAAAGGATGTGGTTGAAATTCCTATTTTGATAAAAGCGGATGTAACGGGATCCGAAGAAGCTATCGCACAAAAAATCGAAGAGCTCTCCAAAGGACCAAACATAACACTGCGCGTTCTTAGGAGCGGTTTGGGAGATATTTCGGATGATGATGTAAAAGCTGTTTCCGCACAGGAAGGCGCTATTATCGTAGGGTTTAAGGTGCGCGCTTCCGCTTCCGCCCATGCTCTTGCCGAACGTTTTTCTGTTACGATAAAAACATTTGATATTATTTATGAACTGATAGACTGGCTTAAAGAGGCGGTGGAGAATCGCATTCCGCCGGAGGTAGAGCGCGTGGAAGGGGGGAAGCTCTTGGTGCTTAAGGTGTTTAACAACGAAAAAAACAAACAGGTATTTGGCGGAAAGGTTACGGAGGGCGCACTGCGCATTAAAGCCATATTCGATTTGGTGCGAAAAGAGCATGTAATAGGCACGGGCACCATAACGAATCTTCAGCAAAATAAGATGAACGTGCAGGAAGTATTGGCGGGACTTGAATGCGGGCTTGCGGCGGAGGCGAATGCTGAAATAAAGGAAGGGGATGTGATTGCTACATATTCGGAACAAGTAACGCAAAGAAAACTCTCCGTTTAGCAAGAGTCTATGGATGATATACGAAATGAGCGAACATTATCGCTTCTGAAAGAAATTGCGGGAAGGTTTATACAAGAAGAAGTGGACGTACCGCCCGGTATGCTTCTTACGGTTATGCGCGTGGAGTGGGGAGCAGATAAAACACACGCGATTGTATACGTATCTCCTTTTCCCACAAACCGGGTTGGTATGGTACTTGAGAAATTACGCCGCTTACAGCTTCCGTTTAATACCTATGCGCGAAAAAAGTTGGGCATGAAGCATATTCCCGATATACGTTTTTATTTGGACGATACGGAGGTAAAAAAAGATCGCGAAGAAAAGATGTCGGAGGAATAAATTATAGGTATCGTTTTTGGGTATGCTTGTATGAAGTGCTTTGCCTGCCTATAATAGGATAGCGCATGTGTTCTCTTTGGGCATGGTAGCCAAGTGGTAAGGCAGGGGTCTGCAAAACCCCTATACGCGGGTTCGATTCCCGCCCATGCCTCATAACGGATGTATGGGCCCAGGTGGTGGAATGGTATACACGGGGGACTTAAAATCCCCTGCTCGAAAGGGCTTGTGGGTTCGAATCCCACCCTGGGCACCAGTTGGGAAAATCCATACGATTTGGTCGCCGAGCGAAGCGAGGCGACATCTGAGTCCTTTGCTTTTCGAACGTGGTGTATTTATACAACCACGCTCGAACCTATTTCCAAAATCGCTGACAATTCCCACGCGCGGAGCGCGTTGTAGCTTTGAACTAAATTATACGCTCCGAGAAAGTCCCACGCACTGGTGAGTACGCCAGCAACCCCGAAAGAAAAAATACTCTTTGCATTTCTGATTTGGCGGGGGTGAATTTTTTCTTGAAAAAGGAAAGGGTGTTTTTCTTTCGGGGTTCTGCCCTCCAAGTATTCGGGCAGTGCGTGGGGCTTCAATGCGAATTTTGTTTTCGCTTCGCGGTTAAAAGGTGGGGGTGGTTGGAGGGAAAAATATGCCCCTTGTATTAATTGCATAATTATTATATATGTAGAAATGGAAATTCAGAAGATAGGAGATCATACTGATTTTCTATGGTTCATAGCTCTTTAACAATAAGGAAAATATGCGTACAGAAAACAGTCTAACAATTGGCGTGCCGGTTCGAAACGAATCGCGAACGCTTGAGAGGTTCATTGGATCCCTCAGGGACTCTGTGGATCTTCTTCCTGTTCATCTTACTGTTGAAACAATCATTTGTATTAACGGCTCTACTGACGGCTCCGAGGAAATTGCGAAACATCTCGTTCAGAAGCATTGTGGATCTCGCCTTGATATTTACGTCGTGTACTCGCAAGAGGGCAAGATGGAAGCTCAGCGAACCATTCTTCTTTCTCGCCATCTTCATGGGATGACAGCATTCTTTGACGCTGACACTATCGTGCATCGTTATTGCCTGCTACATCTATGGAATATGATGGAAAAAAATTCGCAACTGAAAGTGGCTTACTCTCGCGTCAAAGCACTAAACCACGGATACGAAACAATCGTGGAATGGATTGAGTCAGTCCATTATGCGTTCCCACACTTTCTAACATCCAGAAGATACTTCCATGGACGGGGATATTTTATCCGCCCCACGGAACTATTTTTCTGGGACGACGGAAAAAAGGAACGGGTAAAACAGTTGCGTCACAAATGGATGCGATTGGATGCCGGACCCATTGTGGACGATATTCATCTTTCCAGAGTGTTGGTGCAACGCTACGGCCCCGAGAGTATTCAAGAAGTTTATAATGCGGTCGTTGAGTTTACAGTTCCACGAACGATAACAGACTTCTATCACGGTCAACGACGTTTGCTCATTGAGCTACGACGTCTTGACGCATTGTTTCCGGAACACGCTTATCTTCATAAGGATTTTGAGCGTAAACCAGACCGCAAACAACTTCGCCAAGCACCCTTCGATGTGCGTTTTCACCATTTCCTGTATCGTTTCATGGAAAAGTGCATCCGCATAATCGTAAGGATTGAAATTTTCCTTTTGGTCTGCTTCCGCGGGCGATTGGAAAATTTCTGGATTCCACTCAAATCAACAAAAGAAAACAATGGAGGAAATAATGATGAGGATCGCTGATCGAGACTACTCAAAACTCAACCTCGGCTGCGGAAGGGACATAACCAAAAAACTCCCGGCACCGTGGCTGAATGTAGATGTGGAGGGGTCGGCGGCGGATGTCCTGTATGACATACGTCGTTTACCCCAAGGGTGGACAAAAGCCTTTGATGAAATCAGGGCATCGCACGTTCTCGAACACTTCTTCTTGGACGAAATGCCATCACTACTTACAGAATGGCATCGTGTTCTTGTCCCTCATGGTCAAGTAAGAATCATCGTCCCAGATCTCAAGATAATAGCTACGGCGCTTCTGAGAGGGATAGACTCCAAGGGAAGAAGAAGTGTTTCTGTAACCGACACAACCGCAGTTCTGGCACAGATCTACGGTGTTGGGTACGAAACTTCAAGAACGCAAAATGAATGGCGACACAGATTCCTGTTTAACGAGGAGCTCCTCAAAGAGCTTCTTAATCAAAACGGGTTTCAAAACCCCGAACGCTACAACCCAAACGAAGACCCGACAAAAATATACGGAGTGAATGATGATTCACAAAATCCATTTTCTCTGTGTGTTATTGCTCAAAAATCAAAAGGAGAAAACCGGTGAAAATCCAATTCTGGAAACCAGACGAGAGGTCATTCAACGAAACCTCTATCCAAGAGATGGCGAGAACATGTGGTCAACGCTCCTCGGTTCTTGCCAAGCTAAGCGTTATCGCCAGAGATCTTGGATTTTCAATTCCAGAGTTTCTGGTTATTACCACAAGTTTCGCTCACGAAGTAAATGAGCGTTATGAGGAAACAGGCGGTGATGAAGATGCCCGGGGCTATCTGGCACTAAGTGAGAAAAGAGTTAATGCCTATCGGGTGCTACTGGAGCCTTACCTACCGGAAATCATCTCTGCAATCAAGACCGTCACAGACGCTAACCCAATTCTGCGTGGCAGCTCGTCTCTTGAAGGATCGAACAGTCTTTCTTTCGCAGGTGTGTGTAAGACTGTTATTCCTTTGAGAGATATCGGACTCGAGGACTACGTTAAGTTTGGTGTGGCAAGGGTGCTGGCGGGAAGCTTCACTCCTTATGCCAATTACTACTTGTCACATCACAACATCCATTCAACGAGTCGAGATGTCGGACTTATGGCAATGAAGTTGGTGGCAACACCTATCATTCATGCGGCCGCGTACACATATCCGGACGAGCTAAGAGTTCGGTATTTTCTCAACCCAATCGTCGGATCGCCATACATAGGAGGACATGAAATGATTCTGAGGCGAGACGGGCTTTTGTCCACCACACTTCCGAATCATGCTGAGGACCTCAAGGCGACTTGGCATCATATCGCAAGCGTGCTCTGGAATCTCCATGACAACTTTTATGGAGAACCAGTTCCGGTGGATGTAGAATTCCTTGTGGATCAAGATGGAGAAAAAAATGTTCTCCACATCGTCCAGATGCGTCCTGTTAGCAGGCCTCACGAGAGGAACTACCTGCAGGCATGTTCGCTCAGGAGGGTGCTCAAAAAAACGCAAGGAAATATCGTCATTCCGCCATCGCATCTATATCACTCGGTAGGTGAGTTGGAGGATGGTGTAGTAATTGATATGCGCGACGCTACACGCCTATCAGACCTCGGAGTTATGATTGATGGGATTTCTCATCCCGTCTTTCTTGTTTCTCATGACAGAGGAGATGGCACATTCGGCTTTCTGAAGGCGTTACCACACCATGTACGCAACGGCGTGGTGCTTATTGCTCATCCAGAATACCGTGAACATGACCATCTGCAGTATTCGGTCTACGAAGACCGTCGTCTGGATATGGTCATTCACTGCGACGAACGGATGCTTGCTGACATCACGAGTGGCGACAGGATTGAAGTAACTTCAAACGGGAACACTGCTTCTCTAAACATAAAGGAAAAATAACATGTCAACACAATTCACTCATCGGTTCTTGGATCCGGCTGAAACGCTTCCACTGCAAGAGAATGTCAGTGCGGTATTTCTCGTGGCGTTTCAGGGTAGCAAGATCCTTGCGGCTAAAAACGAGCGAACATGGGATGTTCCGGGTGGTCATCGAGAGGGTGATGAAGACTCCCTCGTGGCCTTGCAACGTGAAGTTCTGGAAGAAGCTGGAGCGTATGTACGAGGTGCCGTGCCATATGCGGTGCTCACCTCCTCAACCTCAACAAAGGTGATGCTATTCTTCGCAAGCAATAACATCAACCTCGTCAAGTTCGTTCCTTCCGAAGACGCCCTCGAGAGAGAACTTCTCGATCCGGAAGAGCTTTTACGCCGTTACAACGGTGACAAGGATCTTCTCAAATCGCTCATCAAAGGTGCACAGAGAATGCTCGGACTTCCGTAGTTGACTCTGTTCCCCAAAAACCAAATGGCGAGACAATCGGAAATTGTCTCGCCATTTTTACAAAATTTTTTCCCTCCAACCACCCCCACCTTTTAACCGCGAAGCGAAAACAAAATTCGCATTGAAGCCCCACGCACTGCCCGAATACTTGGAGGGCAGAACCCCGAAAGAAAAACACCCTTTCCTTTTTCAAGAAAAAATTCACCCCCGCCAAATCAGAAATGCAAAGAGTATTTTTTCTTTCGGGGTTGCTGGCGTACTCACCAGTGCGTGGGACTTTCTCGGAGCGTATAATTTAGTTCAAAGCTACAACGCGCTCCGCGCGTGGGAATTGTCAGCGATTTTGGAAATAGGTTCGAGCGTGGTAAAATAGAGGCACCAACGCAAAACACCCTTCGGAGGGTGTTTTTATGTGTTTGCTTTGAAAGTGACCTTTTCCCCGAACGTGTGTTATATTAGTACTCATATGCAAAAACAAATGACCTGTACCGTTTCTGGGCGGGTTCAGATGGTAATGTACCGCGATTTTACCTGCCGGCGGGCTCGCGCACTCGGGCTCACCGGATGGGTTAAAAATAACGATGATGGTACGGTAACCGTTGTGGCGGAAGGAGAAGAAGATGTTTTACGGGAACTGCTCTCCTTCCTTCATAGCGGATCTATGCTTTCGCGCGTAGATGATGTACGTTCAGCGTGGAAAGAGCCCTCCGGCTCTTTTTCCTCGTTTTCCATCGTTTATTAGCTTTTTATTTATGGAAAAGAGAAACGTACCAAAATGTGTAGGGCTTATAATTGACGGCAACCGAAGATGGGCACGCGCACAAGACCTCCCGGCATTTGAAGGACATCGCAAAGGATATGAAAAATTAAAAGATGCGGTCAGGTGGGCGAAGGATGCAGGCGTGAAGAATGTGATTGTATATGTATTTTCTTCCCAAAACTGGAACCGTGCCGAAGAAGAAATTTCCTATCTTATGAAGCTTATTAGGCGTCTTTTAATGGAAGATGCGGAGGAGTTTAAGAAGGAAGAAGTGCGTCTGCGTATTATCGGCGATCGCACGCGGCCTTCGAGAGATATTATGGAAACGGCGCGAAAACTTGAAGAAGAAACAAGACATTTTACGGCATGCACCCTTGCTCTTGCATTTTCGTACGGCGGGCGCGAAGAAATTACGGATGCGGTGAACCGTATAGTGGCGGAGAAGGAATCGTTTGGCGGGCGGGCAATAACCGAAAAAGATATAGCGGAGCGTTTATGGACGGCGGATATCCCTGATCCGGACCTAATAATCCGTACCAGCGGAGAGAAGCGACTTTCCAATTTTCTTCCCTGGCAGTCGGTGTATAGTGAGCTCTTTTTTGTATCCAAGCACTGGCCGGCATTTACGAAGGAGGATTTTTTAGGAGTTCTGGATGAATTTGCCGGTAGAGAACGTCGGTATGGGAAATAATAGTTTATTATTATGAGCGAGTTACTGTATGACGTTAGAATCTCTTTGGAGGAGTTAGGAAAAGTGTTTTTAGTGCCTGTATTTGTAAATTAACGTTGAACTAACTGTGGACAAGTACATAAATGCACGCTATTCTGGCATAAGATTTGCAAATAGGAGGTTCTATGTCAGATAAGAAATATCGTCTCCAAATAGATTTCGGCGAGGAAGCATACCATGAGCTGTGTGATTTGGAACAACAACTCGGTGCTCATTCTAAATCAGAAGTAATCAGAGATGCTCTTGGTGTGTTGTGGTGGGTAAATGATGAGATACGAGATAAGAACAAGATTCTTGTTGAGAAACGTAAACAAGAAGGGCAAGAACAAGCCGAAGTAAAGGAAGTCGTTTTTCATTTTATTAAAAAACCTTCCACCTAAACCCAAAAGACAATTCCCCCTCTTTATTAGAGGTTCTAATTCCCGCTATGGGTAGCGGGAATTTTTGTTGAGAAATAAGGGTTTATTATATGGAGCGAGTTACTGCATTACGTTAGAACCTTTGTGGAAGGACTTGGGAGGTTCATTTCTATACCTTTGTTTGCTCTGAATGGGTAAAAAGTGTTGAAATATAGGGATTTTCTGTGCATTCAGGATGGACAAGCGAAGAAATACATGCTAAAACAATGCCAAATTGGAGTACTCGTTGAAAAATGAATAAAGGAGGAGCTCATGAAGCATTTCATATGTCTTGAAGGCATAGACACATCACAATCTGTTTCAATTCTGGCTCTAAAGGCGGTACTACGGAAGCTCAAACGCCGCGTGGCTTGGCAGAGTATGAGGTATTAGATCTCTATAAAAATTGGGATGATGTTCCTGAAGATTTCCGTCCAAAGTAGAAATCTATATTCTTTAATCGGCTGATCAGATATTTCTGGTCAGTCGTTTTTTTTCATGCTATATTCATATGCATGAAGACGGAATACGAAGCCACATTTACGAATATAGATAAAGAATGGATGCGCTCAAAATTAAAAGAAAGTGGTGCAATTCTTGTGCGTCCGGAGTTTCTTCAAAGACGTGTTACTTTTAATTTGCCAAATGGGGTTATTATACAAGGTGGATGGCTGCGCGTACGAGACGAAGGAGATAAAATCACGCTTTCTCTCAAAGCAGTACACGGCGATGGAATTGAAAGCCAAAAAGAAATACTTCTTACAGTTGATGATTTTAATCAGGCGGCAGGGCTTTTGACCATTCTTGGCTGCAAGCAGAAATCATATCAGGAAACAAAACGAGAATTGTGGAAGATCGGCGCCGTGGAAATTACCATTGACGAATGGCCGTTTTTGGAACCGTTTGTGGAAGTGGAAGGATCATCTGAAGCAGAAGTGAAATCTACATCCGAGCTATTAGGGTTTGATTACAACGATGCATTGTTCTGCGCTGTCGGAACACTGTACAGCAAAAAATATGGAATAGAGGAAAGTATTATAAACAACAAAACGCCAAAGATTGTTTTTGATATGGAAAACCCGTTTCTTGCTACTTGATTCTTGAGCGGGTAAGGGGAGTCGAACCCCTATCTCATCCATGGCAAGGATGTATAATAGCCATTATACGATACCCGCAATCAGCTTTTGTGTGTCTTTTATAACATAGTTACCCCGCTTTTTCCAGTTATGAGTAAGATATATAACGGGATATCGCAGGGTATTTTATTTTCATACCGTGTTAGTGTTTTTGTACATTTGCACACCGCATATTTGGAGTAAATGACACACTACACAAAAATATCCGGGAGATATTTTGTGTGCCGGGGAGAGGACTCGAACCTCCACAGGTTTCCCTACCAGTTCCTAAGACTGGCGCGTCTACCAATTCCGCCACCCCGGCGTGTTACGCTAGCATATAGTTTTTATGCCGTCTTGTCTATATTATATGAAAGGGTCCAGGATGGGGCCGGGAATAGGGGAAGGTGTTTGCGAGCCAAACAGAGTGCCGGAGATAAGGCGTACAATCCCCCACATGCCGATCATTATAAAAAGAGCAATTATGCCCCAAAAGATGAGCTTCCTTCCTTGTTGTATTTGCTGTTCGTCACCTCCCGCGGATACATATCGGATAACGCCCCATATGAATATGACGGTGGCAAGTATCATAAGAACCGGAATGGTGCTGTCTAGAAAGGTGGTCATGCGGGTAAAAATATCTTTTATGGTAAGGTCTCCTCGGACGGTAGGGTTCGTTGTTTGCGCATATAAATTATAGGGAGATAGAAGTGTTGTTCCCAGAGAAGCTACTGCTGATACTATGTTTTTCATGTATATATTGTACCGTATTTGATATAAAGATAAAAATAAAAACCCGGCATGGCCGGGTTTTTATGCATCACGATCTTCTACTGTTGAGGTCCGAGTGGGATAGGTGTTGGATTGTCTGCTGATCCGCTAGGATTACCGCTGCCGAAAACAAAATCGAGCAAGATATTTACGAATCCCCAGATGGCAACCATAACGGCAAGAAAGATAATGCCCCAGATGATGTAACCGCGTGCTTCCTTTATCTTTTCCTCGTCGCCTCCGGCGGTAATGTATTTCACAATACCCCATAAAAAGAGGAACGTAGCAAGAAGAATAAGAAGAGTAATGAGGAAGTTAACAATATCGGTTACCGCCTGCAAGTTCTCCTCTATATGAGTTCCCGAAAACGTTTGCGCGGAAGCAAGAAAGGGAGCTGTCAGTAAAGAAAGAGGGGAAAGATATTTAAGTAATGTTGTCATTATGCTCTTTGAATATTAATTAATAATACGAAAAGTTCGACCTGTATTGGTTACTGATTTGGTCCCAAGGGAATATCGGTAAAGCTGTCAGCCCCTTGTCCAAAGATAAAATCGAGAATAAGGTTTACGAATCCCCAAACGGCAACCATAACGGCAAGAAAGATAATGCCCCACACAATCATCCCGCGGGCTTCTTTTCGTTTTTCTTCATCGCCACTTGCCAGGATGTAGCGCACAATACCCAAAAGGAAGAGGAATGTGGCAAGAAGAATAAGGAAACTTATCAGGATGTTGATAATATCGGAAGCGTCTGCAAGGAGATCTTCAATATTCACATTTACCTGCGCAAGGGCGATAAAAGGAAAAAGAAGAGATCCTGCCGCAATGCCGTAACGTAAACGATGTATCATGACAAGAAAATTATATTAATAATGTCTGCCCGCGGATAAAGCAGGCAACCTGCTTGTTTGAGTAAGAATTGCATGTATGGTGCATACAATAATGACCTTTGAAAAGTACATATAAATGTATCGTAATAGTATCATGAGCCAAATAGTGTCTACAATACGCAAGAAAGGAATGTTGGGGATAGTTTTCTCCAGTGAAAATTTTCGTTCATTACGGAAGGGCGCCTTTATCAAGGCGCGGGCCGGGAGGAATTACATCATTATTATTAATGGCATTTGGGTCATCGAATACAAAGTTAAGAAGAAGCGCAACAAATCCCCAGATGGCAACCATCACAGCAAGAAAGATAATACCCCATACGATAAACTTTCGTGCTTCGGCAATTTGGTCTTGGTCTCCATGTGCCGATATGTACCGCACGATGCCCCACATAAATACCGCCGTTGCTAGAAGTACAAAAAAAACGATACTGGCATTGATAAAATCAGCAACGTCAACGAGAACGTCCCCAATATCAATGTTACCCTGGGCTGATGCAAAAAACGGCAGGGATAATATGCTGTACATAACGGCTATGGGTGAGATGTATGCGTAGTGTTTGAACATAATGATAATTATGAATAAAGGACAGTACTTATATTAGGGTAGTCTGTCAATTAATGCGTTCGTATTTCCTTCGGGACCCATTGGTATGGTGGTGAAATCATCTGCTTCTTTGTTAAAAAAGAAATCGAGCAAGATATTGACGAATCCCCAAACGGCAACCATAACGGCAAGAAGGATAATGCCCCATACGATAAACTTTCGCGCTTCGGTGCGCTCGTTTTCATCTCCTCCGGCGGCAATATAGCGAACAATACCCCAGAGAAAAAGGAATGTGGCGCCTAAGATGGCGAGGGATATAAGGATGTTGAAAAGAATGGAAAAAGAATCAAGAACATTGAAAATATCATCTCCCGAAAACTGCGCGAGTACCGCTCCGGGAACGGCAAGAAAAGAAAGGGAAGGCAGGATGTAGTGTAGAAATGTTTTCATGTTTTGTGCGGTGCTGATATTGTCTATATGGGCTGTACGATATCTATGGGAATGGTTGGTGCCGGATCAAGGCCTGATCCGAAAACGAATCCGAAAAGCAGTGCAACAAGTCCCCATACGGCGGTAACGACGGCAAGAGAGACGATGCCCCAGACAATAAATCTTCGTGCTTCAGCGATTTGGTCTTCATTTCCGCCGGCAGTGAGGTAGCGGACAATACCCCACATAAATACCGCCGTTGCCGTTACCATTAAAAGAGGAATAACGATATTATTTAGAAGAAGCGCAATATTATGCAGTATGGCATCTATAGTAAGCATTATAATGCACTGAAGAAGTTAGAAATAACGAGCATGATGGCGCCGGTGCCAAACATAATAAACATACCGACAATGCCCCAAATGATATAGCGTTTTCCCGTTGCCTGCGCTTCCTCGCTGTCAGCGCCCGCAATAAACCGGATGAGACCTATAATGAATACTACGGTAGCGAGTACAAACAAAAATACAATGGCCGGTAATATGGCCTCATTCCATAGTTTTTTAATGATATCACCAAGCGTAGGGCTTGCCGGAATCTGTGCATGCGCCGAAGGGATGCCAAATAATAATTCCATGTAGGAAAGAATAATACTCATGGTACGCTAAGATTTTTAGCAAAGTTTACGATGGCCGTTGCGATAGCAAAGGCACCGATAACAATGACACCGCCGATAAGTGCCCAATAGAAAGTTGTTTTTGCCTGTTGGAGTTTTTGTTCATTTCCGCCGGACGTAACAAACAAGAACCCGGCGTAAATAAGAAAAATGGCAACGAGAGGAATGCCTATAGCAATAACGGCATTTGCGATTGCTTGTACGAGTTCGCCGAATGTTTTTGCGGCGATGGGATTGCTAATACCAAGCCCTCCGGTGGGTCCGGCAGGTGGCGGCGGTGTGGGTGTGGGTGAAGGAGGTGGTGGAGGAGGTGGTGGAAGTGATTGCGTATTCCCTGATAAGGGCAGGGTGAGTGCAAACAGGGCGAGAAGCATTGCGCGCTTTTTTGCAAAACGGATTACGGATGAAATAGTCATGTAATTATAATACTACAGAAAAAGAAACTGCTATAGAGGATTATCCACAGAACAGAGAAAGTATAGCGGAATTCTATAGTATAATGAAAAGCATTATAAGATATTAACTATTGTAACCATGATACGCGCGCGCTTTTCCTTTATGCACATACTTTTTTCTGTCGTATTTGGCGTGGGAGGTATGCTGGCGTTATTTTTTACATTCACGTATGCACAGTCATCAGCGTGTCATCTTTTGAATTCAAGCAATCCGGTTCCGCAGGGATATGGTGCCGCATATAATTCATTTTCAACAGGAAGAGAGCTTATTGCCGAGACGTTCTGTGACAATAATACCGTATCTGTTGTGGTAGGACAAAATGAAGATCAAAGTACGGTGGCGGTATGGAAACAGGGGTGGAAATGGAACGGATCGTCGTGGTCGGAGATAACACTTTCCGGAACGCCGTTCACGGAAGATAGTAACTGGATTTTAGGAACGGGGCGCGTATTTATTCCGAGCAGTTCTTTTTCGGAAGGAGTACATGCGGTGGCGGTATTCGCCTGTGTTCTTGAGGGGGGTAATTGGCAATGCGGGTGTCGCGATAACTCTTGCGGTACCAGTAATTGGATGCTTCAGCAATTTGCTGTTTCCTCAACACTTCCTCCGTCACCGAGCGGATGTATAGGCGCACCGCAGGGAGTGTGCGATGCGTACGATAACGGAACGGCAACGGGTACATACTGCAAAGACGGAAATACCCGTACCGTAACGGGGGATCCGGATTATGTATTTTGGGCCGCAAACAACACTATTTACCATCGTCTTTCCGCGCATGTCTTTATTGAGGTGTCTACGGGAGAATGGGATGCCGGACAAGCGGTATGCGAATCGGTGGAAAGCGCGCTTGATGTTGGCGGCGGCGGACAGTCATGTATAGGCGCACCGCAAGGAGTGTGCGATGCGTATTTAAATGAAACGGCCACCGGTACATACTGCAAAAATGGCATAATGAGTACCGTAACAGGGACGCCCGAATATGTATATTGGGGTGCAAATAATACTATTTATCACCGCATGGCACACAATGTATTTGCCGATGTTCCCCAAGCAGATTGGGACGTATACGAGACAGCATGTCAGGCAGGTACGACGCCAAACGGGTGCACGGGCGCGCCACAAGGAGTATGTACGGCATATATTAATGAATCGGCAACGGGCACGTATTGCAATGACGGCGTGGAAAGTACCGTGACGGGAGATCCGGATTATGTATATTGGGGTGGGAACGATACCATTTATCATCGTCTTTACGATAGGGTTTTTAATACGATTTCAAAAAGCGAATGGGACGGCACGAAAGCTATTTGTGCGGCGGAAGAATCGATTGCCAACTCGATAGTGCAGTGTAAGGGCGCGCCTCAAGGAGTGTGTGATGCGTATACAAACGGCATAGCAACGGGTACATACTGTAAAGACGGAAATACCCGTACCGTAACGGGAGATCCGGATTATGTATTTTGGGCGGGGAATAATACTATTTATTATCGTCTGGGGACTGGTTCATTCGTACCGATTTCAGAGGCGGACTGGAATGCCGGACAGGCGGCATGCGGGAATGAATCGGTGCCACGGTGCATAGGCGCGCCTCAAGGAGTGTGTGATGCGTATACAAATGGTACAGCAACAGGCACGTATTGTACGGATGCAAGTACCCGTACCGTAACGGGAGATCCGGATTATGTATTTTGGGGTGGGAACGATACTATTTACTACCGGCTTGCCGAAGGAGTATTCATACCCGTACCGCGTTCCGAATGGGATGCCGGGCAGAGTGCCTGTGAGGCAATGGAAAGCCAGCTTTCTTTGGGTACCGCATGCGTAGGCGCTCCGCAGGAATTGTGTACAGCATACAATAATGGAACGGCAACGGGTAATTATTGTGCGCATGGCATAATGAGTACGGTTGCGGGAGACCCTGATTATGCATACTGGGGTCCTACCGATACTATTTATTACCGTCTTGCTCATAACGTTTTTGTTCCGGTGGCGCGCAATGAATGGGACGCATATGAACAAGCATGCCTTCTTGGTATTAATAATGAAAACAGATGTGAGGGAGCATCAAGTTTTGTGTGTGACACCTATAAGGAGGGTATCGCTACAGGAACATATTGTCGGTATGGTGCGGAAAGTACCGTAACGGGAGATCCGGATTATGTATATGACGGTTTTTCCGACACTATTCACTATCGTTTGTGGGATGGTGTGTTTGAAACAGTGTTGAGTCCTAGTTGGGCGGCGGGACAAGCGGTATGTGCGTTGGAAGAGTCGGTGCGGAATACCTATACAACATGTACGGGCGCGCCGCAAGGGGTATGTAATGCGTATAATAACGGAACGGCAACGGGTACATACTGCAAAGACGGAAATACCCGTACCGTAACGGGGGATCCGGATTATGTATTTTGGGGCGGGAACGATACCATTTACTACCGGCTTGATAAAGGATCTTTTGCGGAAATACCCCGTGCTACCTGGGATGCATTTCAAACACAATGCGATAGTATGTAATTGCACATAATACAGACAAAAATCCGTTATTTATATAACGGATTTTTGTTTAGGCACCATTTATGGTGTGTCTCAAAGGGGAGTTCCGGTGGGACAAAAACTTAATCCCAGTTCTTTGCCGATGTATTTATCATTGACGCTTTGTGGGACACGGACGGAAATTTTTAATGTACATGCCTGTTGTGGTGTAATATCCAGAAGCATAAGCAGGTCACGTTCCATTTCAGCACGTACAAAAGGGATATTGGAGCCGTTGTTTATGCTTACGGTAAAGCTTGTATCCGGCGGGTAATACAAAAGCGTATACGAAGTTTGTTCGTCGTGGAGAAATACAATATGTTCTTCGGTGATTATGATCGTGGGATCCGTATAAAAATTATGTACGGACATTGGCTCACCGGACCAGTCGTTAACGGTGAACGTATCTCCCGTAGGTAAGGGGGGTGCGGTAATATTTCCGTCCCCGGTATTCGATCCCGGTATTGTTCCGGGAACGGGAAGCCCGTTTTGACCGGGATTAATTATGACGTCCGGAGGCGTCACGGATGTACGAAAAAAGAACGCGTATATACCGAAACCAGTAATACTGACTACGACTATAACTATAACAATAAGTAAATGGCGAATATTCATAAATGTACTGTACTATAAATCATGATTTTAAAAAATGACGTATAAGTAAATGATAAAAGATGTAATTATAATAGATTACAGTCGCCGGCGGTTGACCAATCTTTCCAGGTATTCCCCGCTTCCGCATATACCTGACATGCTGCCTTAATGTTTGATTTGGCATTTTTTGCCGCAACAACACAGCTTGTATAGAGGCTTTGGTTTACAATGACATACTTGCCTCCGCTCAACTGAAATGCGGATGGACAATTGAGTCCTGCCACTGAATGAACAGCTATATTGATTTGAAACAGTCCGATGGAGAAAGGGCAATTATTGGGTGGATAAGGCGCGGGGCATCCGCCTCCGGTGGCGCGGTCCACCGTGCTTTCTCTCGTCGGGTTACCCGCGCTTTCAGCGCCACATATCTGCGATGCTTGGTTTGCCACGGATGCAAAGCATGAGGAAGGAGAAGAAAGAGCGGAGACAGAGCACGGTCCGATGCTTACCGGACTGCATGTTCCCCCTCCCGCCGCCGGACAGTTATCTCCCGGATTATTATCTTGGCACGTTGTCCATACTTTGCCGTATGTCGCGTTCTCGGTACATACTTGAGAGCCGCTTGCCGGTCCGCAACCCATAAAATTACATGCCTGGGTATCTCCCAAATTTTCCGTACAAATCTCAAAGCATGCTGTGTCCCATATACCGTTTAAACACGCTTGTGTACCAGCACCTCCGGAGGTGGTTGTGCACGCACGCGTTGGTGTAGCTGTCGGGTCGCATGCTTCCGCGCCTCCTCCCCCTCCTCCGCCGCCCGTAAATGCTGGAACGATACGTGCCTGACAGGTAGGAAAATCGTTCCAGGGAAGACCGCCTCCGAAGTTTTTAAATCCGATTGTGGAAAGAAGAGTGCTGATAATAACCCATGCGGCAAATGCAATGAGAATACCGATAATTGTGTTGTATAGAGCGGCTTTTCCGGTTTCGAGTTGTCCGGGGTTTCCGCGGGATGTAAGAAGGAGTATACCGCCTATAAGAAGGGATATAACGGCTACCGGAAGAATAAACTTAAAGAGGATAAAATCGATAATATTCTTGACGAGTACATATAAGTCGCATAAATCGCATGCTTTTGTATCCCCGCAGGGAACAAGACCGCCACTTTGCGCATGTGCCATGTCACCCAATAATACGCCGCCTAATCCGAAAAGGAGAACAATAATAAAGAGAGTTGTAAGGATGCGGCGCATAGTTATGGTGTGTATTATTATTTTCTATCGTCGAGTAAGGTTGTAAGGCGTGCATGCGCTTCCGTTGCCGCGGTGTGCGGTTCGCGCCCGGCCAAAACGGCTTGTATCATATTTGTAAAAATGGTATCGGTTTCTTTTTCATGCGGATCATACCAGGTACGCGCCCGACGCGCCTCTTCATACATAATCGAAAAAATAGAATTTTCATGTCCGCGAGCAAGTACTGATCTTCGCACCGGCGCCATGCCAAAATTGGCGGCTATAAAGGGCGCTATGTCTTCCGAAGCAAAAAATTTAGCAACTTGCCACGCCTCTTCCTGGTTGGTTGATGTTCGGGATACCACGAATCCTTCCGTGCGTCCGTATCCCATACGAAGAGGGGCATCCGTATATTGAGGTACTAACGCTACCCCTATATTTACATGCACATTTGCTTTCATAATATCCGTAAGGTCACTGGCACGACCGACAAACATGGCGAGATCTTCGCGTGCAAAAGCCGATACGGGATTGGAGAATGTGCTATTCCAGCTGTAGGATGTTTTTTCTCTCTTGCCAAAATCCGTATAGAATCGAAGAGCCGATTCCGTAGGAGAAACATTAATGGAGTTTATGATGCGGCTTTCTCCCAGCGTGACATCTTTTGTTGCCGGATCAACAATAGCAGTGCCTCCCTGTAGAATAAGCAAGCTCATAATATCTTTTGCGTGTGGGATATTACGCGCAAGACCCATGGCGGATCCTGCACGCGTGATATTATCGCCCCCATTTTTTTTGGTAAGACGGATGCTTTGAATAAGAAATTCATCCCACGTGGTGGGCGGCAAGGACAGCGCCTCTCCGGCAAATAAATCTTTATTCCAAAATAGCACGAGAGGATCAATGGCGAGAGGAATGCCGAGGATGAGGCCATTTTGAAAAAATATATCACCGGCGGCTTCAATGTTTGTTTCTTCAAATTCTCTTTGAGTCATGTAAACGGAGGGTACCGGTGTTATCTTGTCTCGCATACGATGAAGCATGGTGTCGGGAATAAGCCACATATCAGGACCCGTGTCTATAGCAAGAGCGTTGATGAGATCATTTTCGAATGTATCCGAACTTTTTTCAACGTAGGAAATTTTAATACTTGAATACTCCCGTTCGAATAAATCAATACTATCTTTCATGACGGAGTACGGATGTATGCCCCATATGGTAAGGAATGTTTTTCTATTTGTATTGCGAATACCGGGGATAATACCAAGTAAAATAAGTACCACGACAAAAATAATGGCAATGGTGCCGATATAAATGGCAAGCTGGAGTTTGCTAGTTTCTTTATTCATAGCATTGCTTATTTACCGCCATCCGTTTTTTTAAATAACATACCATAGTGATGTGATCCGGCACTGAATTCTTTATCAAATACAAATCCTTCCTGTATCAGTAAATGTTCCACTTCCTTGCGGGGAACACGATATGGCAAAGGAGGCCCCGTATCCGATCCGCCTTCATCCCAATCGATAACGGCAGTATATCCGCGGGGTTTAAGTATGCGCCATGCCTCTTTAATAACAGCATTCTTTTTATCCGTCTGAAACAGTATATTAGCTATAAGAACAAAATCGATGGCGGTATCGGCAAGGCCGGAACCGCGTGGGCGTTCTACATCGGCACGGATTGATTCAATATGGTGGATACCGGCGGTTTCCGCTTGAGAGCGTACGGCTTCCAATGCTTCTGTTTGTACGTCAATGGCATATACGATTCCTCCGGGTCCTGTTAATTTTGCAAGCGAGAGCGCCCAGTGTCCGCCGCCGGTGCCAAAATCGGCAATATGCATGCCGGGCAAAATATTAAATGCTTTTGCAACAACGTCGGGGTGTAAAAATGCCATACGGATAGTATACCGCAGTACCGGGTAAGTGGTAAGTGGGTTCTATAAAGAATATGTGAATAGATGTATGAGTGTGGGGAAATAAAAACACCCCTATATGGGTGCAAACAAAGATAAACGCCCATATATTTTATGGGCGTCTAGATGCGGCAGGAAATGAGGTGGGGGTTATATGGGTGGAGGTCCTCCGCATAAGTAAAATTTTAAGTAAAGAACTTAAGGGTCAGCCCGTGGCTGGGCCGGTGAGTATTTCATCTGCCCTCCTCTTTAGGTTGATGTTTAGGTTGATGGGTTGATGAGATTAACGGGATATTAGCATAAGGCGTATTATGCGTCAAGCCCTTATGTTTTTTACTGTAAGTAACGGCAAGTAAAAAAATATTGTGAAATAATGCTTTTATTCCAATTAAAGTAATCAATCTTCTAAAAAAGGAATTAGAGAGTGGTGATGGACGCTATTTTATCATTTGTATCCATCTTCATGATGCGTACGCCTTGTGTGGACCTGCCGAGCGTGGATACGGTGGATAAGGTGGTGCGAATAACCTGTCCGTGCTGGGAGACAGCGATAAGATCTTCTTCATCGGTTGATATAATGCGCGCGGCAACGATAGGTCCGGTTTTCGCCGTTATGTTCATAGTCTTAATGCCGGATCCGCCGCGTCCTTGTATTTTATATTCTCCGATATTGGTTTTCTTTCCGAATCCGTTTTCCGCAACTACCAAAAGTTTCTGATTTTTTGCCGTTTTTGCTATTACGTCGGCTCCCACAACGTTATCATCTTTCTTTAGTTTAATACCGCGCACGCCCGCTGATGTGCGTCCCATGGTGCGCGTATCTCCTTCCTGAAAGCGGATACTCATCCCTCCCTTGGTAACAAGAATAACGTCATCGCTTTTATGCAGTGTATGCACCCACCCGAGCGCATCGCCTGCTCCCAGTTTAATGGCAATAATACCGGATCTTCGGACATCGGTAAAAAATTTCGCTTCTATTTTTTTAACGATACCGCATCGGGTAATCATAATAAGAGAAAGTTCCGCAATATCTTTTTGGGCTTTTGGTATGGGCAGAATGGAAGTTATCTGCTCGGTGTCGGCAAGCATGAGAAAATTGGCTATGGATTTTCCCTTTGACGTGCGTCGTCCTTCGGGAATTTCATAGGAGTGAATCTGATATACTTTGCCCAGGGAGGTAAAGAATAAGAGATTATCATGTGTATGCACGGTAAGAAACTGATCCACAACGTCTTCTTCTTTTGTGGCCATGCCGATAGTGCCCTTTCCACCGCGTTTTTGCATACGATACTCCTGTGGATCAATGCGCTTAATGTAACCGCTTTTTGTAAGGATGATGGCCGCTTCCTCCTCCGGTACCATGTCTTCTATGGAAATGGATTTTGCGGCATGCGCTATTACGCGCGTGCGGCGCTCTTCGGGGAATGCTTTTTTCAGTTCCTCTGTTTCATTTTTAATGATGGCTAAAATCTTTTTCGGATCCTTTAAGATGCCCTTTAATTCGGCAATCAAGCGCAGTTTTTCGGCAAGTTCATCTTCTATTTTTTTACGTTCCAGTCCGGCGAGAGTTTGCAGACGCATTTCAAGAATGGCGCTTGCTTGTATGGTGGTAAGTGTGAAATTATTTATCAGATTTTTATGTGCTTCTTCTTTATCTTTCGATTTTCTGATTGTGGCTATTACCTTATCAATGTGGTCAAGGGCGATTTTAAGACCCTCCAGAATATGAGCGCGTTCTTCGGCTTTTGTAAGGTCAAAACGCGTGCGCCTTTCAATAACCACTTGCCGGTGCTTTATAAATTCTTCCAGTATTGTTTTGAGAGCGAGAACTTGAGGCTGTAGACCATCTATGAGTGCCAGGGTATTTACATGAAATACGCGCTCCAGATCAGTGTGCTTATAAAGAGCGTTAAGTACTTTTTGCGGAAAAGCGCCGTTTTTAAGGTCGATGGCTATACGCATACCGTCTTTATCAGATTCATCGCGCAGGTCACGAATACCCTCTATACGTTTTTGATTTACCAGGTCGGCAATTTTTTCCAGAAGCGTCGTTTTATTCACCTGATAGGGGATGGAGTTGATGATGATTTGGAATGATCCCTGTTTTGTTTCTGTTATTTCAGCTTCACCCCGTGTGAGAATACCGCCTCTGCCGGTTGCATAGGTTTGTCGGATGTCTTTTTTATTGAAAATAATACCTCCCGTAGGAAAGTCGGGACCTTTTACGAATTCCATTAAATCTTCCGTAGTGGCTTGGGGATTTTCTATTAGGTGTATGATGGCATTCGCGAGTTCCAGCATGTTGTGCGGTGGAATATTTGTTGCCATGCCAACGGCAATACCCAAAGAGCCATTGAGGAGTAATTGCGGTACAACAGTAGGAAGTACGACGGGTTCTTGTTTGGATCCGTCATAATTCGGACTAAACGGAACGGTATCTTTTTCAATATCGGCAAGCATAAGCTCGGCAATGCGCGCCATACGGCACTCGGTATACCTCATTGCCGCCGCTGAATCTCCATCAATACTGCCAAAATTACCCTGTCCTTCAATGAGCGGATAGCGAAACGAGAAATCTTGCGCCATGCGCACCAAAGAGTCGTATACGGCGGTATCTCCGTGCGGATGATATTTCCCCAGTACTTCTCCCACAACATTTGCCGATTTTCTGTATTTGGCAGAATGGGTAAGTCCCAGCTCATGCATGGCGTATAAAATACGGCGGTGTACGGGCTTTAGTCCGTCACGAACATCGGGGAGGGCGCGCATGACAATAACAGACATCGCATAATCCAAATACGATTCTTTCATTTCGGTGACAATTTCGCGTCCCTCGGTTCGTTCAATAATATCGTCCATAAAAAGTAATGGGAAGTATAATTATATTAATCGTAAAAATGTGTAATGGAATCATGAATCATTTCTCCCAAAAAAGAAAATGGGGAGGAAATATCGGCGGAAAAATCCTTAAACAAAATGGTTGGAGATGATTCTTTAATGGTAAGAGAATGTCTTGTAACGGCAAGCCACATACCGATAATGCTTGTCATGATCAGAGCAACGCTTATGAAAAGAATGCGTTTTCGTATATGTTTCGGCTTGTTTTGTACGCGAGCGATAAATGAAAAAAAATCCATAAGGGTTAACTTGTTTTTATAGTGAAATTGCTCAATGCCGATATGTTCGTTTATTTGCCGCCCTGCAAATAAACGAGCCGCATACCTTCCGTTGGCAGATCCTTTATTTTAAACGTGAACTTTTCCTCCGGCTTGGTTCCTTCTCCGAATTCTTTAATAAATGCATCGGGCGCGTCAAGAGGAAGAGAAAGTCCCGGAAGTGCATAATACATAGGAATAATAATACGCGGTTCAATTTGAGTTACAATAGTTGCCGCTTCCGATGCGGTAATGGAGTTACTTCCTCCGACAGGTACAAAGAGCACATCCGGTGTGCCGATAAAGGCGCGTATTTCATCAGATAGCTTTGCTGTGCCGATGGGTCCTAGATGACAAAGGCGCATCCCTTCCCATTCTATTGTATATAATGTGGCAAGTTCGCCCGCCATACCTTCTATGGTAATGCCTTTTACCTCATATTCTCCCGGATCAGTTATAAGAAATGGGTTTCCCGTGAGGGTATCCATGGTATTGTGTGCGGCATTTGCTTTGGTGGTAAGAGCCACATCTGCCTGAAACCGCGGGGGAGTAAGGCCTGTTTCTTTTGAAAAAGGATCAATCGCAAGAACCGTATCTCCCGATTGAATTTTAAAGCATGTCACGCCATAATAGGTGATTATCATTTTCGCATTGTAGCGTTTTATACATGCTTTGGATAGCTTGACAAATTTATAAATACAATATAGAGTATTGTAAAACTCATTGATGAGGAGGGTGTTATGGAAAGGGGTTTTAGGCCTTGGGAAGTGCCGTTTGTGATGTTGGCGGTTTTATACCTTATGTCGGAAGAAGGAGAGCAGGGACTTACTATCCATGAGATAATTGACCATGTTTACAGTATAAATGAAGGGAAGCGCAAGCTTTTTTATGGAACGGCACGAAATGCGCTTTTTCGTATGGAGCGCATGCGTTATGTCAAAATGACATGGGAGTTGAGAAAAACAAAAAGGGGCAACCGTCATATGTGGGAAGTGACCATTCTCCCCGCAGGGATGGATGCCCTCCAGGAAGAACTGAAAATGGTTGCTTCCCAGTTTAGCTTTGTCCTTGCTGTACGAAATGTTGATATGTTGAATATTCGCCGCCGTAAAGCGGCATAAGGGCCGGAACGTATTGCTCCGGTTTTTTTCTTGCATTTTTTTTAAATCTCCGTATACTGACGGATACATATTATGACTGAAGAACAAGCCCACAACAAGGACACGTCCCTTCATCGAGCACCGGAAGGAAGCGAAGAAAACGGCGGTACCGATCAGGCAACAGCTGTTTTGGATGATGCTGAGCACGCCGCTTCCCAGCGCCGGTTTATGGATGCCGTATATAAGATTATGCAACCTATTGCTGTGCCTAAAGTCGGCGAGCTCATGGATGGTGTAATAATTGCCCGTAAGGGGCCGTATGTTTATATTGATCTGGGTCCTTTCGGCACCGGTGTTATTTATGGTCGCGAGTACTATAATGCCCGTGATCTCATAAAGCCGCTCAAAACGGGAGATGCCGTAACTGCAAAGGTGGTGGAAATAGAAAATGAGGATGGATATGTTGAGCTTTCTCTGCGTGAGGCGGGACGGGATAAAATATGGCAAGAAGCTGAAGACCTCATGAAGAAGAAACAGCCGGTACCTATGAAGGTATTTGCGGCCAATAAGGGCGGACTTGTTATTTATTGGAACGGCGTACAGGGATTCCTTCCGGTATCACAGCTTACAGCAAAACATTATCCGCGTGTGGAAGGGGGTGATAAAGGACGCATTCTTTCCGAGCTTCAGAAATTTGTGGGCGGGTTTATGGACGTAACAATTCTTGATTATGACCCTAAAGAAGAAAAACTTATCTTCTCGGAGAAAAACGTGGAATCGGATGAACTGAAAGAAACATTATCTCATTATGAGGTGGGACAGGAGATCGAAGGAGAGGTGACGGGAGTTGTTGATTTTGGTGTATTTGTGAAAATAGAAGAAGGTCTTGAGGGACTTGCTCATATCTCTGAACTGGATTGGGGGCTTGTTGAAAACCCTTCCGATCTTTTTTCGGTGGGGGAGAACGTACGCGCTAAAATAATCAGTATTGAAGGCGGTAAAATTTCCCTTTCCATCAAGGCGTTAAAACATGATCCGTGGCAGGATTTTGCCGGTAAGCACGCGAAGGGTGATATTGTGGAAGGTCATGTTAAAAAGCTTGATAAGTTCGGCGCCTTTATTGAAATTCCCAAATTCTCTTTGAGTGGTCTGGTGCATATTTCCGAATTTGGTTCCGAAAAAGTTATGAACGAATCTTTGGAGGCGGGAAAAGATTATCATTTTCAAATTTTAAATTTAAACCCGGCAGACAGAAAACTATCTCTTAGTTTTGTCAAAGAAGGAGGTGAAGCAAGTACGAAGAAGGTCAAGAAAGAAGAAAAAGAAAAACCTGACACCGAGAAGGAAGAATAACGAAATAAAAACAAAAAGCAAAAAACAGCAGTTATCTTTAACAGCTGCTGTTTTTTTGGGAGGCATGTATGAATCGAGCGGAAGAGAAAGAGTTATTTGAATATGCGGTGGTGCGCTTCATTAAAAAGGCATCCCCCGTCGATATGCGCATTTTGTCTTGTATGATCAAAGAAGTATCGCTCAAGCATAATCATGAATGCATCATATGGGCGTGGCAAGAGAAGTGTGGCAAACTTAATATAAAAAACGATTACGGCGTTACGGAAAAGGTGCGTGATGAACAACGCCGCTATTATAGCTGTCCGCAGGAATGTTGCATCGCGTTTCTTCGCTTCATAAGATAATCTTATGAAGTTTTTTTATGCTGTAGCTCTTCCACCGCTTCCGCTAGCATTTGGCAGTAAAGATTCATACCAATCTGATTTACATGTCCGGATTGATTGCGTCCGAGTATGTTTCCCGCGCCACGAATATCTAAATCACGCATGGCTATGTCCTGCCCGGCGCCAAGATATTGTGTACGAAACAAGGCATCCAGACGCATAGAGGCCTTTTCTTTGAGATGTTTCGCCTGATAAAGAAAGTAGGCGTATGACTGCACGGAACTGCGCCCGATGCGTCCGCGAAGTTGATGCGCTTGGGAAAGTCCGATACGAGAGGCGTCTTCCACAATAAGTGTGTTCGCGTTTGAGATATCAATGCCGTTTTCAATAATGGTGGTGGCAAGAAGAATATCCGTTTTATGGTCGCGAAAGTCATGGATGGTGGAAATAATATCATCTTCTTTCATGCGTCCGTGTATGGTGCCGATACGGGCACGGGGAATCAGTTTTTGCAGAAACTCTTTTGTAGGACTTAATGTGCGAATACGGTTTGATAAAAAATATACTTGTCCTCCACGCTCCAGTTCCGCTTCAAGTGCCTGTGCAACGGTACGTTTTCCAAAAGGAAGGATGAATGTTTTTGGCGCTATGCGATCCGGCGGAGGCGTATGAATAGAGCTCATGGTGCGCAGGGATGAAAGGGCGAAATGGAGCGTGCGTGGTATGGGCGTTGCCGAAAGAGACAATACGTCCGTTCCCTCTCGCTTATTCTTCAGCTGTTCTTTTTGTTTCACGCCGAAGCGTTGTTCCTCATCTATAATAAGAAGACCTAATTGTCTGAACTCTATATCTTTTGAAAGGAGGCGGTGCGTACCTATAACAATATCAACCGTACCTGCTTGCAAGCGGCGCACAATATCACCCTGTTCTTTTTTCCCTTCTACACGGCTTAATCGTTCCACACAAACGGGGAATTCTGCAAAACGGCCGGAAAATGTTTCAAAATGTTGTTCGGCAAGAATGGTTGTGGGAGCTATTATAGCAACTTGCCTCTTGTTGAGAACTGAACGAAATGCGGCACGGAGTGCTACCTCTGTTTTTCCAAAACCGACATCCGCCAAAAGAAGATGATCCATGGGATGAGGAGATGCCATTTCCGAAAGAATACTCTCAATGGCGCGTATCTGATCGGGTGTTTCTATGTGTTCGAATCCGGCGGCGAGTTCTGCCTCCATAAGAGGAGTTGCGAGAGCGGGTGTTCGTTCGGCAAGCTCACGAGTTGCATACAAGGTAAGAAGATCTCGCGCGAATGCGATAATATCTTCCCGGACTTTTTTCTTTGTGCTGTACCATGTCGATCCTCCCAGGCGATGTATGGCTGGTGTACGGAATCCAACATAGGGGGTTATTTTTTTTATCATATCCTCCGGCACTAATAGTATATCCGGAGGCGCATTTGCTCCCTTTGGTCGCGCATATTCGATTTGAAGATACGACGCATGCGCATTATTCGCGGGTATTTCCGGCGTCACGGAAGGATTTATCGGCACGGCACTCTTTTTTGTATTTTCTGGCGGCGGTATTGGGGCGACAGGTTTACTATCTCTTTGGATAATTCCCTTAAAAATTCCTACGCCATGATCCACATGCACAACAAAATCACCGGGGCGAAGAGATCCCAATGAGCATTTCTCAAGAAGTTTCTTTTGTGATGCGTCAAGTTCCGCTACGGGTACCGGCGGCGGTATGGCTTCAATTTCTTCCACCGTATTTCCCAAAAAATCTATACGGTACGGTGTTTTCGTATTAATGGGAAATATGCGCACCTCACCTCCCATAACCGTACACTCACCAGGATATGTAAGCATATGTACTTTTTCGTAGCCAAGATCGTTTATAGTGCGGAGAAATTCGGATATTTTAAGGGGGGTATTTTTTGTGATAAGAGTCGTATGTGTGCGCCAGAAAGGGTTTAATGTGCGCGCATGCCGTATGGCTTTGGTATTTTTTCCAAACCAAACAACGGACTTTTCCAAAAGATGGGGGTGTAGTCCGGCTATAAGAAGTTCCTGTAATTTATCTGCCTTTTTCGGTGGCACATTGTTTTATATACTATAGAAATAAATAGCAAACAAGGGGGGTACTGTGGAACTGAAAAAAAACATCCCTACGCGGTCTTTTGAAGCATGGGCGGAGGGTAGTAGTATTATCGGTTTGGTTGCTTTCAGGTTCGTGCTCCTTGGTATTATAGGCATTGCCGTTGTCGCGTTATTTTTCTGAATGCACGGCATTCATTGCCTTTGAGAGTCCGTAACAGAGCACCGCTTCCACGGCAGAAGCGGCTTTTTTTACCCCCTTTTTCAGCACCGTTTTTTCTGCGGGAGACAAAGGGCCTGTCACTATCTTATGAACAATTGCTTTGCTTTGTGATTTTTTAATGTCGCTTGCTTTTGCAATACCAATGCGTATGCGCGTAAATTCCTTTGTTTTAAGGGAACGTACAATGGATTCAATCCCTTTGTGTCCGGCGGTACCGCGATTAAACATTATTTTTACGGTTCCGAGAGGCAGATCCAAATCATCGTGCACCACAATAACACGTTCTGTGATTTGTTTTTTAGACGGAATTTTAAGCGCCGTTGTTGTACGCCCGGAATTATTCATAAATGTTTCGGGAAGTAAGAGGAGTACGGGTTTTTTTGCAATATACCCCTCTGAAACAAGTGCTTGTAGTTTTTTTTCTTCTTTGAACGAAGAGAAATTATTATCATGTGCTAAAAGTTCCAGTGCCGCCCGCCCGGCATTATGCCGTGTGTCTGCGTATTCCGCTCCCGGGTTGCCGAGCCCCAAAATATATATTGGTTTTTTGTTCATGTATTCATTATGCACGACCGGTACTCATTTTAACAATAAAGCGAATCCTTGATTTTTACTGAAATATGGGGTATTATTGTCTTTATAGAATAAAAAATATGCAAGAAACACAGGAAAAAAAATCAACACATAAAGAAGATGAAGATATAGCGATTACAAAAAACGAGACGAAAGACAAGCACCGATCTTTTAAGGAAGAAGTTTTTGATCTCTTTAAAGTTATCGTTATTTCTCTCGTTATCGTACTTCCCATTCGGTTGTATGTAGCTCAACCCTTTATTGTACGCGGCGCTTCTATGGAGCCAAATTTCTCAAATGGGGAATATCTCATCGTTGATGAAATTTCTTATCGCTTACATGAGCCGAGGCGCGGGGACGTTATCGTGTTTCGATATCCGGAAGATCCTTCGCAATTTTTTATAAAACGCATTATTGGCCTTCCGGAAGATACGGTAATCATTAAAAGTGGGACGGTTACCATTCAAAATGATAATTATCCTAATGGATTATCTCTCGATGAAACATATATCCCTTCGGAAACACGCACCGTACCGGACGGAGAAATCACGGTGGGCAAGGATGAATATTTCGTATTGGGAGATAATCGTGAATTTAGTTCCGATTCCCGAAGATGGGGAATGCTTAACGAGGAATTTCTTGTGGGACGCGCATGGCTTCGGCTGTGGCCCCTTCTTAATATTGGGGTAATCGGAGAGTAAGGTGTTAGTAATGTTATAAGTTTAATTGAGTATACCAGTATGCCGGCAAAAAGAATTCCAAAAGAACAGATACAAACTCCCAAAGGAACACGGGATATTCTGGCTCAAGATGCGCCTTATTTTGAGCGCGTTATTCAGGTAGCAGAAGAGATTACGCGTTTTTACGGTTTTATGCTTATTCAGACACCGCATTTTGAAAAAACAGAAATCTTTGAACGCACACTTGGCGAAGCGAGTGATATTGTCGAAAAGGAAATGTATAATTTTCGCACGCGGGGCGGAGATCATCTTACTTTGCGCCCGGAAGCAACGGCGGGTATTGCGCGGGCGTACATTCAGCATGGCATGGGATCGTGGCCGCAACCGGTAAAGATTTATACGCACGGATCTTTTTTTCGGCATGAGCGTCCTCAACGAGGCCGCTTTCGGGAACTAAGACAATTTGACTGGGAGATATTAGGGGAAGATGATCCTATTACTGATTCCCTTGTTATTCGTATCATGTATACGGTTCTTGTTGAGCTCGGGTTTAAAAATATCGCTGTTCAGATTAACAGCATCGGGGACACCGAATCACGCGCAGTATACAGAAAAGAGCTTGTTGCTTTTTATCGGAAAAATGTAAATACTCTTTGCAAAGACTGTAAGCGTCGTTTGAAGGAAAATCCTCTTCGTTTGCTTGATTGCAAGGAGCATACCTGCATCGAACTTCGGGAAGATGCGCCGCAAATAATTAAATATCTGGGAGATGCGTCCAAAAAACGTTTTAAATGCCTGCTCGAATTTTTGGAGGAAGGAGATATTTCTTATTTTATCAATCCGTATTTGGTGCGCGGATTGGATTATTATACCGATACGGTATTTGAGATATTTGTTAATTGCGAGGATGCATCCGGTATTATGGAACAGGAAAATACAGATGGGAATAAGCCGACGCCGCTCGCACTTGGAGGGGGTGGCCGATATGATGGCCTTATGAAAATATTGGGAGGAAAACCCACGCCGGGAGTGGGTGCCGCATTGGGTATTGATCGGATAGTAATGGAAATGAAAGAACAGGGACTTAAAGCCGCCGAAGAAGTTCGTCCGCATGTGTTTCTCGTGCAGTTAGGACCTTCCGCAAAGCGTAAATCATTCGGACTCATGGAAGAATTTCGTAAGGCGCATATCCCTATAATGGAATCGGTGGGAAAAGATTCTATTAAAAGTCAGCTTAAAATTGCGGATAAGGTGGAGGCGGATTACACGCTTATTTTGGGGCAAAAAGAAGCATTGGATGGCACGGTCATTGTGCGTGAAATGACTACGGGCGTTCAGGAGACGGTACGGATGGCGGACGTGGTACAGAATGTTAAAGACAAGCTAAAAAAGAAGCGCTAGGGTTTCCTAACTCAATCAGTGCCTTTTGTGGTACAACATACATTTTATGGAAGATTGTATATTTTGCAAAATAACCAAAAAGGAAGCGCCGGCGGAAATACTGACCGAAACGGATAATTTGGTGGTATTTAAGGATATTAAACCATCAGCGCCGGTGCACCTCTTGATTGTTCCCAAAAAACATGTAGTATCAATTGCAGAGCTGAAGGCAGAAGATCGTGGCCTTGTTACCGATATGATATATATGGGAAAGGATATGGCGGTAAAAGAGGCTCTTTCCGGGTATCGCTTATCGTTTAATGTGGGGCGCGGAGGAGGTCAGCTCGTGGATCATCTTCATCTGCATTTGTTGGGAGGATGGAATCAATAGTACTCCTACCTAAAATAATAATAATATAGAGATATGCCATTATTTGTACATAAAAAGCAAAAGGAGTCGGTAGGCGCGTTCTTGCGTCGTTTTTCGCGTGTCGTGCAACACAGCAAAGTTCTTGTGCGCGTGCGAAATAATCAATTTAGAAAGCGTCCTTTAACGGAGCGGCTTGAGAAATATAACGCCATTCGTCGTGCGGAGAAGCATGTAAAAATGGAGAAATTACGCAAACTGGGTAAGGTAGAGTAGAGAACATATGTCGAAAAAGCAAATAGAAGAACATCTCATGCAGGCCATGAAAGAAGGGAACGACGAAAAGCGTTCCATCTTACGTATGGTTCTTTCCACGATCCGTAATGCGGAAATTGAAAAGGGTAAAAAGGATGAAGGTCTTTCTCCCGATGAAATGATTCAGCTTTTGCGTACTGAAGTAAAGAAGCGAAAAGAAGCGGCGGCTGAGTTTTTAAAGGGAAACCGTTCCGATCTTGCCGAAAAAGAAGAACGTGAAGCCGCTATGCTTACGGTATATTTGCCCCCGGAGCTTACCGATGATGAGCTTATCGCTATTATACGGAAAGCCATTACGGAAACGGATGCTACGTCGGAAAAGGATTTTGGGGTGGTTATGAAAACAACCATGACGCTTGCAAAAGGGCGTGTGGGGGGAGATCGGGTATCTATTGCGGTAAGAGAAGAGCTTAAGAAATTGTAAGCTAGAACATTTGTGGTGTCTCGAAAAAAAATCAGCACATTAGCTATTACAAATACTACGTCATACCGCATCCCGCGCAAACTTTTGCAGGATGCCTTTTCTCTTGCGGCTAAAAAGCATATCATGGAGGTAAGTCTTGTATTTTTATCGAATGCAAAGATGCGTACTCTAAATGCAACGTATCGGGGGAAGGATTATTCTCCGAATGTTCTTGCTTTTCCGCTTGATGAACATGGCGGAGAAATTTGTATAAATCCCATGGTGGCGAAACGGGAAGCTAAAGAATGTGGATGCACGTTACGTATGCGTTTTGTGCAATTATTTGTCCATGGTCTTTTGCATCTACAAGGGAAAGATCATCAAAATACAAAAGACGCCGAGGAAATGGAACGGGAAGAAGACAGTATCGTGCGGAGTGTAATACCTACTGTATGAGAAGTTTCCGGAAATGGAGTTTCTTAAAAAGCCCCTGTTCTATTACATAAATCTTAACCAAAAAGGATGGGAAGAAATAATATAACGGTAGGGCTTGATGTGGGCTCATCCACTATTCGTATTGCGGCTATGGCACCGGACACAAACGAAGGTGCTTCTTTGTTGGGATACGGCGTTTCTCGCGCGCTTGGTGTGCGCCGGGGAATTGTTATTGATGTAGCGGATGCAACAAAAAGCATTTCTGAAGCGCGTACGGAAGCGGAGCGTATTATTGGCATGCCTATTACGCATGCGTATGTTTCGTTTGGCGGACCGGGGCTTATGGTATATTCCGCCCGCGGAACGGTTGCGGTTTCCCGTGCCGACGGAGAAATTAGTGAACATGATATTGACCGTGTTCAACAGGCAGCTCACGCCGAGTTGCCACAGCTTTCGAATAGGGAGATTTTACACGAAGTCGTTTTAACATATGCCGTAGATAGGGAGGTTGATATTAAAAATCCGGTGGGCATGATTGGTAATCGCTTGGAAGCGCAAATGCTTTTTATAACGGCATTTACACCGCATCTAAAGAATTTATTACGCAGTGTAGAGGCCGCCGGTATTACGGTGGATGATGTTGTGGCGGCTCCTCTGGCATCCTCTCGTGCGATATTATCCAAGCACCAGAGAGAAATTGGCGTTTTGCATATGGATATAGGGGGCGCTACGGCATCACTGGCGGTGTTTGAAGAGGGATCGCTCCTTTCGGCAAGTATTTTCCCCTTGGGATGCGATCATATCACTAATGATATCGCTATAGGGTTTCAAATTCCGCTTGATGCCGCGGAGCATATGAAGATCATGCATGGTACGCTTCTTTCCGAGGCGGAATCGAAAAAAGACGTAGTACGCCTGGCAGATTTCATGCCGGAATCGGAAGCATTTGTTTCGCGGAAAGATCTTGCCGATATTATGGCCGCTCGTGCCGCTGATATTTTTGAAATGACGGAAAAGCATTTGAAGAAAATTGGACGCTCCGGCTTACTGCCTTCGGGCGTAGTGCTTACGGGAGGGGGAGCGAGTATGCATGGCGTTGTTGATTTCGCTCGCAGAGAACTTAAGCTTCCGGCGGAGATCGGTATGATTCAGGCGGTTGCCGCACCGGAGCATATTCTTATTGATCCGGCTTGGACGGTGGCGATAGGACTTTGTTTATGGGCCGGAGAAAGTAATACGGGGCGTTCATTTGGTGCGTTTTCAATGCCAAAGGTGGGAGCATATATTATGCGCGTTATTCGTCCGCTTATTCCGTAAACGTATTTTATCCCCACTCTATCCACAAGAAATACCCATATGTGTTCTTTAGAGCACATATCTTTTGTTATTAGCGCAAGATTGACGGCGCTTCATGAGGGCATTAGGATAGACATACACAGGTACGCCGAATTATAGTAATTTTTCATTGTATTATGCCAAGTATTAAACCAGACGTAGAAGCATTTGCCCGTATTAAACTTGTCGGTGTGGGGGGAGCCGGAGGAAATGCGGTAAATCATATGATTCGTCTCAAAGTACAGGGGACGGATTTTATTGCCATCAATACCGATGCGCAGGATCTTCATCATAATCTTGCTCCCAAAAAAATTCACATAGGAAAAAATCTTACAAAAGGATTAGGTGCCGGCATGAATCCCGAGCTGGGACGACAAGCGGCCGAAGAAACAATTGAAGAAATTAAGGATGCTCTTAAGGGAGCGGATATGGTTGTTGTTGTTGCGGGTTTGGGTGGCGGCACCGGCACCGGAGCGGCTCCGGTTGTCGCCGAAGCGGCGCGTCAGCAAGGAGCACTTACTATTTCGGTGGCAACAAAACCGTTTTCATTTGAGGGCGCACAACGCATGCGTATTGCTGATGGCGGTATGGAAAAACTTAAAGATGCCGTGGATGCCATGGTTATGATTCCAAATGATCGTTTACTCGCCGTGATTGAAAAAGGAACATCGTTCAAAGAGGCGTTTATCGTATGTGACGAAGTGGTGCGTCAAGCTGTTCAGGGAATTTCCGATCTCATTACTATGCCGGGTATCGTAAATGTGGACTTTGCAGATGTAAAAGCGGTTATGCAGGACGCCGGATCGGCGCTTATGGGTATCGGAAAAGGAACGGGAGAAACGCGTTCTACGGATGCGGCAAAGCAGGCAATTAATTCGCCCCTTCTCGATATCGCCATTGATGGTGCGCGCGGCGTTCTCTTTGCTATTCATGGTGGAGCAGATATGTCCATGTGGGAAATTCAAGAAGCCGCCCGCGTTATTACGGAATCTATTGATAAAGATGCAAAAGTTATATTCGGCGCCGTGGAAGATACGCGTCTTAAGAAGGGTGAGATGCGAGTTACCGTTATTGCTTCGGGATTTCCGGCCGATGCACGCATTGGCATGGGGCAACCTTCGGGAGTTCCAATAGCATCGGTGGCGGACACGTCTTCCACGGAACGAAAACGTTCACCTTCGGGAGAAACGGTGATTAGTGTTACAAAATCAAATCCGGCACGTACCCAACCGGCAAAAAATGAAAACGAAGAAGACGAGGAGAAGGAAGATAATGAGTGGGATGTTCCGGCATTCTTTCGCCGCCGAAGGTGAGGTTGGCAAAGAGTTATATATAGATTTTGAATTCTCGTGATATCATGAGTAATCGCAAAAAGAAAAACACTCGTGGAAACACGAGTGTTTTGATAGGAGCGCGCGTCATTTTAGTTAGATGGCGGCAAGTTTAACAGCAGTAACAGGGCTAAAATAATAAAAAATACACCAAAAACATAAAGGAGACACAGTCCCACTTTGGTTGTTGTGCTTATCCGCATTAAGAACCTCCTATGACTCTTTATATATTAAAATACATTGTCGAGCAATCAAAAAACCCGCCGGTAAGGCGGGCTTAATGACGTGCGTATATCTATAAGCCGGGTTCTGTACCAATTTTATACAGAATATAAAATTGGCGATGATCATCTATCTAGTCGTACAATTACTTGTACGATCAAGCTCCTTCCTTACATTAAGTAATGCAAGGCACAGGATTGCACCGGATAAGTGTTTTTCACCCGATATTGTTGCCAATGCCGGCTGTGAGCTCTTACCTCACCTCTTTTCACCCTTACCCGGCACATATTTGATATGCGAATACATACCAAATATGTGCCGGGCGGTATAGTTTCTGTGACACTATCTCGTTCCGCATAATGCGGAAGGCGGCCGTTAGCCGCTATCACTCCTTCGACATTGCGTCAAAGCGGTGCCCGGACTTTCCTCCCGACATATATCTATTTCTAATAGATATGTATCTAAGAAATAGATATACACCCGGCGATCATCCGATATACAACGCATATTATACAACCTTAATAAATATAAGTCAATAATGCTCTTACTTGCTTGGATGAGCGGTATGCATCTATAATGAAGTGTACGTTGTGTGATATCAGGATAAGTTAATTAATAGGAATTATGGAACCACCATTAACAAAAACATCTTTTCGGAGTGAAAATGTTTCCGGGGAATGGGAAGAAGAAGCAGGATCAATAGCGATACATGGAAATACTGTTTTCGAAGAAGATGAACAGCTAAAAACATCTTCATCCGACGAATCAGAGGAGGATTCTGTATGGACGCGCATTACTCGCTGGGTAGTGTATCTAATAGCGTTGTTAGCGCCGCTTTGGTTTTTGCCGACGACGGTAACACCGCTTGAAACCAATAAGCTTTTCCTTGTTTCCTTTCTTGTTATTATCGGATTCATCGCATGGTTGGGTCGTGCCATTTATGCGGGAAACGTTCGCATACCCCGCAGTCGTTTGCTCCTTGCTTTGCTTGTGTGGCTAGGTATATATCTCCTTGCTTCTGTTTTTTCTGGAAGTCCGGATACAAGTTTTTGGGATCCGACGGCACGTTCATTTTTCAGCCTTTTGATATTTTCACTAATAACATTTCTCACCGCTGTTAGTTTGGAAGCAAAAGATATCCGCCGAGTATACGGCTTTCTTCTTATAGCTGGTACGATAGTTGCGGTATTTACTCTTTTTCGTACGGTGTTTAACCTTAATTTTCTCCCCTGGACATTTGCGGGCGGGCGTACATTTAATCTTATCGGATCATGGAATGCGCTCGGTATCTTTTTCGGATTTTTACTGGTGACGGTGGCGCCTCTCTTGGAAGGCAGTCTTCCGCGCATTACAAAAGCATTTTTGGGTATACTTGCGGCGGGATCATTATTGTTAGCGGCTCTAGTTAATTTTTCTTATGTATGGATTGGTATCGGCTTTATATCCATTATGTTTCTTGCGTATTATTTGTCTCGTTCCGTCAGTAGAAAAGCAATCGGTATGCCGCTTATTCTTCTTCTTATATCCGTTTTATTTTTTCTTTCCCGCAATCAGATTGGCGCGTTTGTAACGGCTCTTAACGCACCTCTTGATGTAACGCCGTCATTTTCCACCACGTTGCATCTTACGGGAGAGGTGTTAAAAAAATCACCCGTTTTCGGACTGGGACCAAATACATTTGGTCAGGCATGGGATTTATATAAAGATCCAAACATTAACAATACTGTTTTCTGGAGTCTTCGTTTTGAAACGGGGTCAGCTTCTGCGACAACTCTTCTTGCCATGACAGGCGTACTGGGCGGTATCGGATTTCTTGTGTTTATAGGACTGATTATATGGTATGGCCTTATGTTGTTGGGAAGGTTTCCTGATGAGGAAGGACCAATTAAGAAATCCATTGTGATAGGAACTTTTTTGGGAACCGCCTTCCTGCTGTATGCATGGTTTGTGTATCCGCTTAATAGCGCGCTTTCCATACTTACATTCTTGTCTATCGGACTTTTGATTGCCGAGGGGCGCATTATCGGCTTGGTTAAAGAGCGGAAATTTTCCATTGTAGCTGATTCTTCCAAAGGGTTTATCGCCGCTCTTCTCATAATTTTCTTTATGGTGTTTGGTGTTGTCGGTGTTTATATTACCGGACAAAAATATGTAGCATCGGTGTTTTATGGTCAGGGTATTTCGCGTCTTAATGAAGATGGAGCTGTTAATGCCGCAGAAGATTCATTTCGGCGCGCTGTTACGTTTGATGCAAATCGTGATGAATATTTGCGCGCGCTTGCTCAAACATCATTTATAAAATTACAACGCAGTGTGCAAAATGCCGAAAATCTTCCCGCCGAAGATGTTCAGAATACATTTCAGCTTGCCCTCTCCAATGCTATATCGAGCGCTCTTGCCGCTACACATGCAAATGGCGGGGATTCGGTGAATTGGCGGCTTCTCGGACAAATCTATGAAGTTGTCATTCCGTTCGTAGACGGAGCATCGGAAGCATCCATTAATGCATATAAGGAGGCTATTGACCGTGCGCCATTAAATCCATCGCTCCGTGATGATGTTGCCCGCGTATATCTGATTATGGGGGATCAGGTTCAGGCACGGGAATCATTGCAAAAAGCCATTGAGCTTAAAGGGGACTACGCAACGGCTCATTTCCGGCTTGCACAGATTGCGTCCATTAAAGGAAATACGGAAGACGCAATTCAGAATACCGAACGAGCAGCTCTTTCGGCTCCGAATGATATCGGTATTCTGTTTCAATTGGGGCTCCTGTATTATCAGGAAGACCGTTTTTCCGATGCCCGGCAGATTTTGGAACGCGCAGTACGTTTAAGTACTAACTTTTCCAATGCACGTTATTTCCTTGGTCTCACGTATGCCGCATTAGGAGAGGATGTCAGTGCTATAGAGCAGTTTACGCGTATCGCGGAGCTTAATCCGGATAATAGGGAAGTTAAACAGATTTTAGCGAATTTGGAAGCAGGACGAAATCCTCTTTCGGGTATTTCGCCTCCCGGACCTGCTCCTCTTGAGCGGGAACAGCCTCCGGTGGAAGAAGAAATTACGGAAGAGCCGTCGGATGAAGTCATAAACGAAGAATAGCAATATAATGAAAATAAAGCGGTTACGATTAAGTCCGGTAAAGACGGTGTCGTTGTGACCGTTTTTATGTAACATGAGACGAGTTCTGGAGTTGTTCCATAGAGAATTAAAAGGAGTACATCAAGCTGCCGTGCTTCTTGCGGGAGCAACAATCGTAAGTAGTCTTTTAGGGCTTTTGCGTGATCGTTTTTTGGCGTCCACCTTTGGTGCCGGTGCCGAGCTTGATATTTATTATGCGGCATTTCGCATTCCTGATTTTCTCTACACGGTTTCCATTTTATTTATAGCGTCTACGGCAATTATTCCCGTATTTCTTGATGTTCTTGTAAAAAACGAAGAACGTGCCAGGGAAATTATTCATGCGCTTTTGACAATTTTTCTGTTATTTATGGGGGTGGTACTAGGGATCGTATATCTGGCGCTTCCGAATATATTGCCCTTTCTTGTTCCGGGATTTGGCGGCGAAGACAGTGCGCGTGCCGTTGAGGTATCGCGTATTTTACTTCTTTCTCCTCTATTTCTTGGTCTTTCGCATCTTCTCTCAAGCGTTACGCAGACATTTAAGAGGTTTTTTATATATGCCTTAAGTCCGCTCTTTTATAACATGGGTATTATAGGGGGAATTATATTTCTAGTGCCTCGTTTTGGCTTGTCGGGACTTGCAGTGGGTGTTGTTGTGGGGGCGTTTTTACATATGGCTATTCAACTACCAAGCATTATACGGCTGGGATTTCCTCTCGGCTTTACATTTGTATTTCCGCGGGAAATAAAAGATATTCTTATGATTTCTTTTCCGCGTACTATCGGTCTTGTTGCTATGCAACTCACGTTTATAGCCATTACCGCCATAGCATCCACTATTGGTGTGGGGTCTATTGCAGTATTTAATCTCTCTTATAACTTGCAGTCCATTCCGCTTTCCGTTATCGGTCTTTCTTACAGTATTGCGGCATTTCCCACCATGGCGGAGCTTGTCATAAAAAAAGACCGAAAAGTATTTTTCGACCATTTGGGCATGGCGGCGCGGCATATTATGTTCTGGACCATGCCGCTTTCCATTTTATTTTTGGTGTTGCGTGCGCACATTGTCCGCATTATCCTGGGCGCCGGAGCATTTGGGTGGGTGGATACGCGCCTTACGGCAGCAAGTCTCGCATTATTTTCTTTTGGTATTGTGGCACAGAGTTTAGTTGCGTTATTTGTACGATCATTTTATGCGCTAGGGCGTACAACAGCTCCGGTGGTTCTTAATGTATTTTCTATGGGACTCACCGTTGTTTTTGCATTCGTCTTTGTTTCCCTTTTGAATACAGGATCAATGTTTGCCGATATATTTTCACGTATCCTTCGCGTAGAAGGTGTTCCTAATATTTCCATGCTGGGACTTCCTTTTGCGTTTGCATTAGGGAGTATTATAAATGCTGTGTTGTTGGGAATAGGTCTTTCGCGTATTGATTCATTGTTTCGAAATTGCCGTATTCTTGTTTCTTTGGGGGAAATTATGGTTTCAAGCGCATTATTGGGAATTACATCCTATATAGTTCTTCATGTTTCGGCAAATTGGTTTAATCAGGAAACATTTCTGGGTATATTCCTGCAAGGAATATGTGCCGGTCTTGCGGGAATAGGTATGTTTCTATTATTTCTTAGAATAAGAAATAATAAAGAATTCAAAGAAGTATACGTGGCCCTCACACGAAAGTTTTGGAAAGAAAACGATGCTTTTGCGCCGGAGCAAGACAGGATCTAATATAAAATATATGTTATAGAGGAACTTATGCACAGGAATATGGAAACAAGCAAGGAGTATATGGTATAATATAGGTCATATGGGAAACATGTATACTAATCAAAAAAGCACAACATCTCGCTCTGAAGAACGGCCGCATAAATATGGTCCTTCCGTTATCCATCTCATCGCTATCGGCGGCATTCTTCTTATAATGATAGCGACCATTTTTGCAATGCAGTCATAGGGTGTGTTGCAAGGAGGAAATAAAAAAACCACGCTTATAGGTGTGTTTTTTTTATGGAATAATCGTATGGTAATATTCTTTTTTTAGAATCTTTTTCTGTAAGCATAATTTTGACAAAAGGCTTGCCGCGTAGCACAATGGATACGCTATGAATACATCACCAGACCGCATACGTAATTTTGTAATTGTTGCTCATATTGATCACGGAAAGTCCACGTTGGCTGATCGTTTCTTGGAGGTGACCGCCACCGTTGAAGACAGGAAGATGAAACCTCAACTTTTAGATCAGATGGATCTGGAGCGTGAGCGGGGCATTACTATTAAAATGCAGCCGGTTCGCATGCTCTATACCCTCCATGAAGTTCCGTATACTCTTAATTTAATAGATACACCCGGACATATAGATTTTTCGTATGAAGTATCGCGCGCGCTTGCCGCAGTGGAAGGTGCCATTTTGTTGGTGGATGCAACGCAGGGTGTGCAGGCGCAAACGCTTACCAATCTTTATATTGCTATGGATCAGAATCTTACGATCATTCCCGTTTTGAACAAAATAGATATGAAGGAGGCGAACATAAAAGAATCGGAAGATGAGCTTATACAGCTTTTAGGGGTTGAGCGGGAAGATATTATGAAAGTTTCGGGAAAAACCGGAGAGGGTGTAAAAGATCTGCTGGAAGAGGTTATAAAAAAAGTTCCACCGCCTGCGGTTTCCGGAAATACTTCCCTGACACGCGCCCTTATATTCGACTCGGCATACGAAAGTCATAAGGGAATTATTGCATTTGTGCGTGTTATGGAGGGGTGTATTGCGCGCGGAGATAAGGCTCATTTTCTCGCAACGGATGCTTCGGCGGACGTAAAAGAAGTAGGAATTCTTCTTCCGGAACACACATCCTCCCATTCCTTGGAAGAGGGTGAGATCGGGTATATTGTAACAGGAATTAAAAATCCGTCCGATGTGCGTATCGGAGACACTGTCTCGGTACAGCATACGAAGCAGATAATGAAGGTAGAACAGCTTCCCGGCTATCGGGAATCGCGTCCGATGATTTGGGCAAGTTTTTACCCCGAATCTCAAGATGACTTTGATATGCTGGAAGAGGCACTGGGTCGTTTGCAGTTAAATGATGCCGCGCTTACATTTGAAACGGAATCATCTTCCAGTATGGGACGCAGTTTTAAATGCGGATTTCTCGGTATGCTTCATTTAGAGATAGTAACGGAACGCTTAAAAAGGGAATTTAATGTTCCCGTTATAACAACAAGTCCATCGGTGGCATATGAAGTAACGCGAAATGACGGCAGTACGGAAATTATTTCTTCTCCGGTAAAGTTTCCACCCAAGGATCAAATTATGCATGTACGTGAACCATGGTTCTCCGTGGATATTATTGTTCCGGAAGCATATCTTGGTAATATTTTAAAACTTATTGATGCTCACGAAGGATCAGTCCTTTCCACCAAGCCGTTCGGACAGGGAGAGAATAGCGGGGATTCAGGACGGCTTATAGTGGCATCGGAAATACCGCTTCGGGAAATTGTTTCGGATTTTTTTGATACGCTAAAAAGCGTAAGTTCTGGATATGCCTCCATGCATTACGAAGATGCCGGCATGCGTCCGGCGGATGTGGAGCGCATGGATATTCATGTAGCGGGTGACAGTGTTCCGGCGCTCTCGCGTATTCTTTCCCGAAAAAAAGCTCCATATGCGGCCCGTGAAGCCGTGAAGTCATTAAAAGAAATACTGCCCCGCCAGTTGTTTCAGGTAAAAGTCCAAGCTCTTCTGGAGGGACGCATTATAGCATCGGAAACAATATCCGCCCTCAAAAAAGACGTTACCGGCTATCTTTACGGAGGGGATAGGACACGCAAAATGAAGCTTTGGAAAAAACAGAAGGAGGGAAAGAAGAAATTAAAGGAGATGGGACGAGTTACCATTCCTCCGGAAGTTTATCTTAAAATGATGAAAAAATAACCACTATCCGAAATATTCGGAAGCGAGATTTCCGCCGTCCACTCGAAGCCGGAGAATATCGAGAGGTTTTTCCTTTTATGGTATCCTGGTATTAGCCAAGTTATCAGAAAAAAAGAGAAGGACCGAAAGAGAAAATAATCATGCTAAGAGCAATGAGGATACTAAAGATAACCCACATGCTCTTAAGAACTTGTTTTGATTTTCGTGACCGCATATATACAAGTATAAAGAATTAGAAAACAATAAGGAAGTCATGAGAAATTTTCAAGAAAAACGACAATGGCGCGACATTTTATCTTCCCGGTTTATTATTATACCGCTCTTTTTACTTCTTATTATTGGAGGCGTTTCCAGTTTTCGCGCCCTTATGCAGGGATGGGAAGCTCAAAGTGCACGTAAAGAAACGGAAGTGCGCATTCAGGAGCTTGAAGAAGAGCGGCGCCAGCTATCATCCGAACTGGAAGAGTTTAAGAGCGGGCGCGCTATAGAGCGCGAAGCACGGCAAAAATTGAATTTACGTAAACCTGGTGAAGAAGTCATTATTATTGTAGATGGCGAAGATAAGGAAGATAGTCCTGTTTTGGAGAAAAAGGGAATCGGCGCCCGTGTGGCCGATTTTTTCAGGCAGTGGAGAGAATAAGAAGTTTTTGCTATGCTGTAATTATTATTATGAATACTTATATTATATGAAACGATCCGCTGGTGTTATTCTTGTTATTGTGGCCATTTTTGGTCTGGGGCTATTTTTTACGGGACTCTATCCGGTGGCACGCATAAACGAGGATATTGTTCTGCGTCGTACGTTTAGTGAACGCGCAAAAGCGCTTATACAGTTTGAAAACAGAACGCGCTCACGCATAAACGGAGCAGAACTTACGGAGGATGAACAGCGGGAATTGGAGCGTGTTGTTCTTGAAAATCTTATTATAAACACGGTTCTCACGCAATACATTAGACATAATTTTACCGAAACAGATCTTTTTATTGAAGCGGAACTGCGAGTGGAAGAAGCGCTTTCATCGGCCGATGCCGATGTATTACCGCGTGCTACAAGCGAGCTGTATGGATGGAGTGTTGATGAGTTTAAAAAGAATGTACTTTTTCCACAGGCGCTCATGACCGTTCTTGAAGAGCGGGTTTCTGTGGATAATTCCAATTTTAAGGAATTTGTACGGGAACAGCTTGTGTATAGTGACGTTTCCCTTTATCTTATTCCGTGGAAATGGCAAAACGGCGAGGTGGTGGAAAGATAAATTCGCAAGAAACCATACATTATATGGGTGGTACGCATATTCACGGAATAGGCGGACACCGTTTAGTAACGGAGTGTAATCGTGCGTAATATAAGCGCTACCGGCGAGTGTGGTATAACGGCATTACGTAAGCTTCCCAAGCTTGAAACGAGGGTTCGACTCCCTTCACTCGCTCATTCGGTTATACTCCCCGCAAGAAACCTGCCGGTGCGTTAATGAAAAAAGGACGTTACGGTTCCAATAATAATCGCTTTTCGAAGCTTCCACGTTCTTCAATTATTTTGTTTTTCACCGCATTAACATCTTCCTGTGAAAACCCTTTTATGCTTCGCATAATATCGGTAATTTCGTAGAGGTATGCAAGTCGTGTTTTAATAAATTCCGCATTATCCGGCTCCTCCGTCATTTCTTGTATTTCTTCAATAAGTTTTCGTCGAAGCCACTCAAAGTATTCTGTATCATCTTCCAGAACGCGTGTTTTAAGTTTCGTGCCTTCGGCCGCAAATTTTTCGGGCATCTTGTCCCGAATCAGTTTTTTAAATATTTTCATACAGATAGTATACTATACTCTGTACTTTTTATGCCACCGTTTTTTTGTCATTGAAAAACATGAATTACCATGCTATTTTTGTACATACGTCATGCCACCTTAGCTCAGCTGGTAGAGCGGTTCCTTCGTAAGGAAATGGTCCGCGGTTCGAATCCGCGAGGTGGCTCCATGAACGATCTAAAAGAACGTCTTGTGCAGATAATGGAATCCGTTTCCCACTGGCAGGCGGGAAATATTGACATTGCAGGAAAAAAGGAAGAAATCATTCGATTAGAGCACGAGGCAACTCTGCCGGCATTCTGGGATAATTCAGAGCATGCGGCCGAGGTGACAACTCGCATGGCTGACCTAAAGGAAGAAATAGAAATATGGGACGCATTATTCGGCGAAGCAAAAGAACTGGAAGAACTATTGGCGGTTGCCGGTGCGGATGAATCCCTGTATGAGGAACTTACGGAAAAAATAACGGTTCTTGAAAAAAAATTAAAGGATGCCGAAATGACCCTTTTATTTGCAGGAACATATGCCCGCAAGGGTGCTACCGTATCTATCTATGCGGGTGCGGGCGGACAGGATGCGGAAGATTGGGTGCGTCTTCTTCTTCGAATGTATCAAAAGTATGCAGAAGATAACGGATGGTCCGTAACGGAACTGCATCGGCATGAAAATGAAATGGGCGGTATTAAAAACATAACGTTTGAAATTGCGGGGAAAAACGCATACGGATATTTAAAAGGAGAGCAGGGCGTACATCGTTTGGTGCGTATTTCTCCGTTTAATGCCGATAAAAAACGACATACGTCATTTGCGTATGTAGAGATATTCCCCGACATTGATGATGCGCCTGATGTTCATATAAACGAGGATGACATCGAATACGACTTTACACGTTCCGGCGGCAAGGGCGGACAAAACGTTAACAAGCGCGAAACGGCCGTGCGGCTTACGCATAAGCCGACCGGCATTGCGGTGCGCGTGGAAACACAGCGTTCACAGGGACAAAACAAAGAACGCGCACTCAAACTTCTTCGGGCAAAACTGTATCAGTTGCGGGAAGCATCACATAAAAAAACAATAGAAGAATTAAAAGGCGCAAAAATAGCTATAGAATGGGGGAGTCAAATTCGTTCGTATGTATTTCATCCGTATCAGATGGTAAAGGATCATCGCACGGGCGTGGAGACGTCCCAAGTTGATGATGTCCTTGAGGGAGGGCTGGATGATTTCATTGCGGCGGAAATTCGGTTATAATAGAAATCACATATGATATTTTTTGATAACGTATCACGGATCTATTCAGGAAATGCGATAGCGCTCGAAGGAGTAACTCTCACCATCGAGCCGGAAGAGTTTGTTTCTATCGTGGGACAGTCAGGAGCGGGAAAGAGTACGCTTCTTCGTCTCTTACTCGCAGAAGAGAGTCCTTCTTCGGGAAAAGTTTTTTTTGATTCTCTGGCATTAGATGAGCTAAGCCAAAAACAGCTCACGCCCATACGCCGTCGCATTGGTACGGTGTTTCAGGATTTTCGTCTGCTACCGCATAAGACCGCATATGAAAACATTGCCTTTGCAATGGAGGCGGCCGGTCAGCCGGATGATGCAATTCATTCCGATGTTCCGCAGGTACTGGAACTTGTGGGTCTTCTCGATAAAGTGGAAAACTTTCCGCATGAGCTTTCCGGGGGAGAAAAACAGCGCGTTGCTATAGCGCGCGCCATTATAAACCGGCCGGATGTGGTTATCGCAGACGAGCCCACGGGAAATCTTGATCCGCTTAATACTTGGGAAATAATTAAACTGCTTGCAAAAATAAACGAGTTGGGAACAATCGTTCTTTTAGCCACGCATAATCGTGATATTATTAACGCATTAGGAAAACGGGTCATCACGCTTGAAAAAGGGCATGTCGTTCGGGATGAAAAAAGAGGCCGTTACGTACTTAAATAACGCATACTATGTTTATAACAATCAAGCGCATCACCAAAGGAGGTATTATAAATTTTTGGCGCAATGGCTGGATATCATTTGCCACCGTTTTGGTTATGGTCATAACTCTTTTTGTAGTGGGAGGTCTTTTTTTGGGGAGTGTTGTTCTTTCATCGGTACTTGATTCTCTGGAGGATAAAGTTGATATCACAGTATATTTTGCCCAGGAAGCGCCGGAGGGGGATGTTGTTGCTGTGCGGGATGCACTTCTTACGCTTGGCGAAGTAGAGGACGCGCAGTATATTTCCCGCGAGGAAGCATTATTAAGTTTCCAGGAACGGCACAAGGAAAATACTCTTATTACGCAGTCGCTTGCCGAACTGGGTGAAAACCCCCTCGGTGCCAGTATAACCATTCGTGCCACCGATCCGTCGCATTATGAGGCAATTAGTAATTTTCTGGAGGCGAATGTTCTCTCTAGTATTCTCGATAAAGTAAACTTCCGGCAAAACGAGCTTGTTATCAATCGGCTTACTAATATTCTTGATGTATCGCGTCGCGTAGGCATTGGTGCCGGGATTATTCTGGGATTTGTCGCGTTTATCGTTGCGTTTAATACCATACGCATGGCAATTTACACGAGCCGCGAAGAAATAAAAGTAATGAAGCTTGTGGGTGCTTCTAATTGGTACACGCGCGGTCCGTTTTTAGTAGAAGGCTTTCTCCACGGTCTCTTTGCGAGCATTATTACGATACTGGTATTTTTCCCCATTACGTTCTGGGTGGGACCGCGCGCGGAAGCGTTTTTCGGCGGTCCTGATTTGTTCATATACTACACAACCCATATCATACAATTATTCCTCCTCCTTTTCTTTGTGGGCATTATGATAGGCATCCTCTCAAGTTCCTTTGCCATTCGCCGGTATTTACGGGCGTAAAACGGAGAGCCTCGATCTACACTTGCTTTTTTTATGCGCTTTTGATACCCTTAAAAAAGATCCTCTCTTTACCTGCCGTAAGCGGACAGGGTCATAAGCAATTCTCTCCTCCTGAATTAAGCTGGCCTTGTCCGCTCCCTCTTCATTTTTCTCTGCCCTTCGGGGCTTTTCTTTTTGGTTGATTAATCATCTTTCATACGTTACATTATGAGTACCTATTGCCGGATAGTGAAATGGTATCACGATTGGTTCTGGTCCAATTATTCTAGGTTCGAGTCCTAGTCCGGCAGCCAGTTCGTGCGTAGTGTTTATGCTCAAGGAGCGTAGCGATCTCGTGCGCTCAAGGTGCGTTGTAGGCAACTTGTTATAAAAATATGGCGGTTGCGATAAAATAAAACTATGAATAAAAAAACTAACATTCTGTGCATCCATGGAGGGATGACGTTTAAAAATAAGAAAGATTATCTAAGTTTCTTAAGGAATAGGAAGATATCGATTGATAAGAAGGTAAAGTGGTCGGGCAAGTATTTAGATGAGAAGCTAGGGCGAAATTTCCAGATCATTAGGCCAAGGATGCCGTTACAAGACAATGCTATGTACGAAGATTGGAAAATTCACTTTGAAAGACACCTTCCATTTTTGAAAGGGAAATTTATTCTCATTGGAGAATCACTCGGTGGTGTCTTCTTGGCTAAATGGCTATCAGAAAATAAATTACCTAAGAAAGCAGTTTCTGCATTCTTAGTATGTCCTCCTTTTGATAATGATCTGATTGGAGAAGATTTAGTTGGAGGTTTTAATCTATCTAAAGACCTGTCTAAACTCACTCACAACGCTAAAAATATTTATCTGATGTTCTCAAAGGATGATGATTGTGTCCCTGTGTCTCATGCTGATAAATATAGCAAGAAGCTACCCGATGCGAATATCATTATTTACAAAAGCAAGAACGGACACTTCAATATCTCCAGCTTTCCTGAAATTGTGAGATATATAAAGGATGACGTTCGTAAAAGGTAAGGTGTCTTGCCCGAGTGTTTGTTAACGTGCTCGAAGAGCGTCGAATTGGTAAAATAAAATAGTTGAAAATAACCTTGCGGGGCTTGATCGACCACGGTTCTAGCTCGACTCGGCCAGCCCAAATTTTGCCCAAATCTTCGATTTGGATGCAAAACTTTAGGGCACTGGAGCTCCACAGAGCTTAGCGCATACATTATAAAGAAACGCAGCGACTATACGATTTTGTTTACTTATAACCGAAAGGAGTTAGAAAACAAGAAGTGCCCTCGTGGTAAAAACTTCAGGTGCCAAAGCCCGCGCACGGGCGTGGTACATACCTGTCAAATCTTCGATTTGGATGCAAAACTTTAGGGCACTGGAGCTCCACAGAGCTTAGTGCATACATTAGGGTGCCAAAGCCCGTCGCGGCATACCTGTTGAGTGCAGTATCCAGAAAGAAAAACCCACCCGCGAGGGTGGTTTTTCTTTCTTCCAAAATCAGCTATAATTTTAATTAATGAAAACTGTTTCGCCGATTTCAAAGTACCTCCTTCTATTCGCTGTTCTGGCGTTCTTTCTTGTCAGTTTTTTTGGGTTGGGACATACAAACATGGCAACAGGTCCGGATGGACAAATGTCCTCAAGTAACTGCTTCATGCCCGGCATGACGGCATCGCTCTGTCAAATGAATCCATTTGAGCATATCGCCACGTGGCAGAGTATGTTCACTGCGATACCGAGTCAGAGTGATTTTGTCTTGCTTCTTTTTGCTTTACTCGCGCTTAGTGCTTTTTTCATTCGGTCATATCAGAGTATGGCCCCACCTCAAGCACTCGTCTTGTTACAACCAGTATTTGCATACTACAAACGGCGCATGCCAATAATGCATTCACTTCAAGAAGCATTCTCAAACGGCATTCTCCACCCAAAGATTTTCTAAATACAGCTGCTCTCGTTAGCAAAAAGCAAAGCGGTTTTTTGCCGTTTATTAATCCTTAATCATACTCAATTAATTATGGAAGAATCATCAAAAACAAATATATTATCAATCCCCATAGCAATTGTCATTGCCGGAGTACTCATTGCCGGAGCTGTTTACATGGGCACTAGTAATAAGGCGGGCATTGCAGAAAACCGGCAGCCGCAAGTTGCTGAACAACAGCAATCAGGAAATCTCGATCAGATGGCTCCCATTACAAGCGAGGACCATATTCGCGGCAATCCGAATGCCCAAGTTATAATCGTCGAGTATTCCGATTACGAATGCCCGTTCTGTAAAGGATTCCATTTGACTATGCAGAGAATTGTTGATGAGTATGGCGACAAAGTTGCATGGGTCTATCGGCACTTTCCGCTCGATTCCATTCACTCAAAAGCGCGCTCGGAAGCGTTGGCGGCAGAGTGTGCCGCAGAGCTTGGCGGTAACGATGCTTTCTGGAAGTTTACTGATCGCTTCTTCGAGCTGACGCCGTCAAATAATCAAACAGACACGGCTACCGTACTGCCGCAAATCGCGCGTGAGATTGGACTTAACGAACCACAGTTTGCTTCATGTCTCACAAGTGGAAGGTACGATGACCACATTCAAGCAAATCTCGATAACGGTATTGCAACCGGCGGAAACGGTACTCCATGGAGTATTGTTGTTACAAAGAGTGGTAAAAAATACCCGCTCTCGGGCGCACAGCCGTACGCATCAGTGAAGCAGTTCATTGATCTTGCGCTCCAAGAGAAATAACTATGAGCACCCATCTGCACAACATCAAACAAGCGTTTACGGAGGTGTTCGCACATACTTCCTACATCGCGCTCGCAAGCGTACTTACGCTTTTTGCGTTTGTGTTTGCAGTGTGGTTCCCGAATCTCGGACTCATCATTGACGTATTCACCACTTCAAGTGCTCCGATAGTAGCAAAACTTAAACTCATAATGAGCTTACTTGGCGGTATCGGTACCAACTTTAGTGTGCTTTCTGCAGGATACACAATTGCTATTGCCATTCTCTTCGGAATACTTGTCGCGATGATTGTCTATCTTATAAGGAAGAGACAAGCACAACTTGGAGGTGGCACTCTTGCTACGGGACTTGGTGGCGTGTTCAGTGGCATCCTTGGTGTTGGATGTGCAGCTTGTGGATCCTTCCTCCTCATGACAATACTTGCTTCATTCGGAGCGACGGGTGCAATAGCGCTTCTACCACTCAAAGGAGGAGAGTTCGGTGTTGTGAGTGTCGGATTACTTGTTATATCACTTGCGATCACCGCCAGGAAAATTACTGAACCATTAACATGCGAATCATAACTATGAACAAACAAACGATATTCGCTGGAACCATAGTTTTCTTGTTTATCGCGGGGGTATTCATTCTCGGAGATTCTCCTAGCGGACAAGACGAACATGGCATCAGCGGGGTTACGAAAACAGCACTTGCCGCGAAGTTCGAGGATTTATCACAAAACGGCAACTCATCTTGTTCGGGAGGATTCAAGGAATCCATAGCCGCCATGCCGTCCGAGGCACATCTCAAAGGGTCGTGCTGTTCGCCCATGAGCCTGCATCGCTACTCCGAACAAGTGGAAGGCCTGGAAAAATTCAAATCAGTTCCGGGGCAAGACATCAATCTCATTCCGAACAATCCATACGACATTGAAGTAGGACTCGCCCAAGAGTTCATCGGCTACTACGACCTCATCCTGACGCCGGAAGAACAAGCGGCATACGACTACGCGATGCTGAACTCAAACGAAAGAGGTCCGTGCTGTTGCCAATGTTGGCGCTGGTATGTGTACGGAGGCTTGGGTAAGTACCTTATTCAAAATCACGGCTTTACTGGCGAGCAGTTGACTGAACTCTGGAATCTCTCTGACGGCTGCGGTGGAGATAGTGAGCATCGCCACTAATACAAACTAAACAACCATTATGAAAAATATACTTATCATCAGCGGTATCGCCATACTGCTTCTTGCCGGAGGGGTATGGTGGTCAAAGTCGCTCCAATCAAGCGATCCAAATGTTATCTCAACACGTGGCGTGCACTGGCATCCAGAACTGACCATCTACGTGAACGGCGAGAAGCAAGATATTCCCCCAAACATCGGCATAGGGACGCAGTATGCATCCATGCCGACCTTCGACCAAAGCATGCGCATGACCGCTATGCACACGCACGAACCGGACGGTATCATCCATCTTGAGTTTCCCGGTCGTGTGACGCTAGAAGACACGACACTCGGCAACTTCTTCGCTATATGGGGCAAGGACATGATGAAGGACTTCGGAACACTCACAAGCATGACCGTGAACGGAAAAGAAGCAAACGAGTTCGAGGCGTATGAAATGAAGGATGGTGATAAAATTGAGTTGAGGTACGAATAAATCCATGATCAAGATTCTTAATGAAAACAACGCAACGTTCTATTAGTGTGAAATCTGCGTCTATCGGTACAAAGAAAAAGAGTGGACGGAGAAATGCGAAGTGTGGCTTAAAGAGCACCACAGCTGCAATCTTGATATAACTTCTCACGCTTAAGAAAATAAATAATTTACACTCAACAAAAAAACCACCCTCGCATGTGGTTTTTTTGTTGATGATTTTCTTATGCCATCGTCACCATCTTTTCTGTTTTCATGCCGAGCTATGTATGTGGCAGTGCCGCTCTCAACTCAAATCATAAATACAGTATAATGTTCCTCTATCCTTTTTATGGAGGTAATATGGTATACAGTATTATATGAGAAAGACATTTTCAATTATTATCATCATACTAGTCGTTGCCGGTTTTGGCGTAGCGTGGAAGGTTACGAAAAAAGAGGCGGCGATACCTGATTCGATCGTAACAAATTTTGAAGAATGTGTGGCGGCGGGTAATTTGGTTATGGAGTCATATCCCCGCAGGTGCCGGAATGCAGGAGAAACATACACCGAACATATAGGTAACGAGCTTGAAAAAGCGGATCTCATCCGTATTAATTCGCCGCGCCCCAATCAGAGTATTGAAAGCCCTCTTACCATTATAGGAGAAGCACGGGGCAGTTGGTTTTTTGAAGCAAGTTTTCCTGTATTTCTTACCGACTGGGATGGTCGCATAATTGCCCAAGGAATTGCCACGGCCGAGGGAGAGTGGATGACAACGGACTTCGTACCGTTTAAGGCCGTACTTGTGTTTACGGTGGATGAGAATGTCTACAGCACCAGAGGAACTCTTATTCTTCAAAAGGACAATCCTTCCGGACTACCCGAGCATGATGATGCACTTGAAATTCCGGTAGTGTTTGTAAAATAATAAATATCTCACGGTTGGGTGACGGGTTTGTATATCGTCTACTCGTAAGATGTTAACCTATACATATATGAAAAAAATAATCTTATTCTTTGTTTTAGCAGGAATAGTTTTTGGCGGATGGTATGTTTATACGCATATAGCAAGTCCGGAGACTGTAATGAGTGTTTCGGATCCTCTTAACGCAACCTACGTTATTGCCGGAGAATCATTTACGTTAGTTGATGGATTGGCGGAAAAGGAGATTGCGCCCGGATCCGCTTCAAAGAAAGTAGTGCGGTATTTTGGCAATGAGCTTTATAAAGATCTCAATGATGATGGCAGGGAAGATGTTGTTTTTCTGCTTACGCAAGAAACAGGAGGTTCGGGCGTATTCTTTTATGCAGTTGCGGCACTTAATATGGAAACCGGTTATGTTGGATCGGAAGGGATATTTCTGGGCGACCGTATTGCCCCACAAACAACCGAACCGGGTACCGGAAAAATTGTGATTATTAATTATGCGGATCGTGCGCCCGGTGAAGCATTTGCCGTTCAACCGTCTTATGCCAAAAGTTTATATATACTGCTTGATCCGAACACCATGCAGTTTGGCGAGGTTGTTCAGCAATTCGAAGGTGAAGCCGATCCGTCCCGTATGACGCTTGATATGAATGTATGGACATGGATTAAGACGGTCTATAATAATGACACGGAGTTGGTACCGCGTAATCCAGAAGCGTTTACCATCAGTTTTGCAAACGGCGAGTTTTCTGCCACAACGGATTGCAACGCCATGATTGGACAGTATAAAGTCGAAGGCGATACAATCACATTTGGGGACATTGCTTCGACAAAAAAGTTTTGTGAAGAATCTCAAGAGCAGGAATTTGCTTCCATGCTTAGGGATACGGGATCGTTTTTCTTTACAAGCAAGGGCGAACTTATCTTTAATCTCGTTTTTGACGGTGGTTCCGTTTTGTTTCGGTAAGATATCTTGCAATCTTTTTTGTCGATCCGATTGTCGGCACGGCACTACAATTACCGGACATCTCCCTTTAATGAAGAAGATGTATTATCGGGTATAAGCTAACCTAGTAACAATATGAAAGGATATATCATTAACATTGAAAAATCTACAAAAGATAATACCGATTATCGGCGAGTTTTATATACGGCAAAACACAGTCAGCTTGTTATTATGAATATACGCCCGGGCGAGGAAATCGAGGAGGAAGTGCATGATCTTGATCAGTTTATACGCTTTGAGGCGGGGGAAGGTGTGGTGATACTCGACGGCGTTGAGCATAATGTAAAAGCGGATGATGCCGTTATAATTCCGGAAGGCACGCGTCATACAGTTGTAAATACGGGTTCTGTTGACCTTAAGCTTTATACAGTATATTCTCCTCCGGAACACAAGGATAGTGTTCTGCAGAAAACGAAAGCAGATGAGCATGAAGAACATTTTGATGGCGTAACAACAGAATAGGGCTGTTATTGGCAAACGGTAATGCGTAAGAGGGAGGTTGTTTCTGAATGCTACCGCTTCCGATGGTGAATCAGCATCCAATTTTTTGCGAAATATACGAAGCATACGCCGGCGGAGAGAATCAGCAAATAGGTAAGCATGATTACCGTATATGAATACGGAACGTCTCGGAGAGTCCCCAATATAATGGCAAATGTCCACGAAACAGCCGAAACAACGCCGCTTGAGAGAAGAAATACGCGATGTCGAATAAATTCATCAGAAGAAGGAAGATGATGGTTTAAGTGCCGAAATAAGCGGGGCAAATGGCTTTTATGGAATATAACGCCGTTTATGACGATAAGAAGAACGATAGTCATTTTAGAGAGAAACTTGGAAGAAGAAAGATACATTTCCATATCAAGAAAAAATAGACCGGCACCGGAAAGGATAAGAAAGATGAGCCCGATAATAACCATGGAACTTCCCAGGGTAAGAAACCCCAGTTCCGTTTTTGATATGCGTTCATCACGCACGGATTTAAAAAACATGGCATCCGACGTAAAAGCGCCTCCCGCGCCGATAGCAACGCCGAACAAATGAGTAATAAGGAATACTGTTTTTAGATCAATAAAATCGAACATAAATCTATAATAAACAGGGTGCGGCGGTTTGGAAAGGCATGATTATTTGATTTTATTCGGCATGCGAGGGAGTATTAAGGATATGAAACAGACAGGATTTTTTTATATTCTTATTTTCGTATCACTCGCTCTGCATGTAGTATGGGAATCGTTGCATGTGGAATTGTATACTGGCTACGAACATATAACCGGACTGCCTATCGTATTGTACGCGTCCTTAGGAGACGTACTATACACCTTTCTTGCGCTTGGCGTGGTGGCACTGTTTAGGGATTTGCCGCGGGCGCTTTTTTCGATGCACCCGCGCGATTATATCGGCCTTGCCGTTCTCGGATTTTTCATAAGTGTTTTTGTGGAATATAAGGCGTTTTTCTTCATGCGGTGGGAGTATACGGACGCCATGCCGATTATTCCTTTTTTGGGAATAGGGCTTTCACCGGTTCTCCAAATGACAATTCTCCTCCCGCTTTCGGTGTGGATTTCTTGGTACATATATGGCCTATGCATAAAAAGATTACCCACTTGATTATAGGTTGGTTTTTGTTTGTAATTTCTATATGTTTTAGGTGGTTGCTATGTTTAAGGGGATGTGGTTATGAGGGATGAAAGGGGTACTGGAAGATATCTTTTTCCTCCTGTATACTGGCTTCATAAACAGTAGCTGTCATACATGAACCATATCGACAAAGAAGATTTTGACGAATCAGTGTCTCCCGGAGACGATTTTTTTCAGTATGTAAACGGCGGATGGTTGGAGAGTACAGAAATACCTCCCGCGGAAAGTACATGGGGTACGTTTTATATTCTTCGCGACCAGAGCAATGCTCAACTAAGAGAGATTGCGGAAGATTTGCTGGAGGATAACAATAGGGAAAAGGGGAGTAATGAGCAAAAAATCCGTGATTTTTATAAAACGGGAATGGATATGAGTACGCGAAATGAGCATGGTATAAAAGCCATTCAAGAAGAGCTGTATAGAACGAATGTTGATACGAAAGAAGATGTTATTCAGACACTCGCCCGTTTCCATACTCTGGGTATCGGTGCTTTGTGGATGCCCTATATAGAATCGGATGATAAAAATGTGGATGTTATGATTTTTCGCCTGCATCAGGCGGGTATCGGACTTCCGGACAGAGAGTACTATCTTGCAAAAGACAGTGAGCGGGAACAAATTCGGCAGAAGTATGTATCTCACATAGTGCGCATATTTTTGCTTATTGGTAAAAATGAAGAAGAAGCCCGAAAGGGCGCGGATAGTGTTTATGCTATTGAGCATGCGCTTGCTGAAGTATCCATGACGCGTACCAAGCTTCGGGATATAGCGGCACAGCACAATAAAATGACGCGTGAGAATCTTGCAATATCGTATCCCGCTATTCCGTGGGCGGCATATTTTTCTGCCGTTAATCTTCCGGATACGGAGCAGGAAATTATTGTAGATCAGCCGGAATTTTTCACAGCGATAGAAAAACTATTACAAACGCTATCATTCGAAGACTGGCGTTTATATCTTACGTGGTGTCTTGTTCACGCCGCCGCTCCTTTTTTAAGTGAAGAATTCATTAATGAAAACTTTGCATTTTACGGACGTGTGCTTGGTGGTGCAAAAGAGTTGCGTCCGCTCTGGAAACGCGTAATTACGGTGCTTGATGGCGTATTGGGAGAATGTATTGGTCAGGAGTATGTAAAACGTTATTTCAGCAAAACAGCAAAGGAGCGTATTAATGAATTGGTTGATAATCTCATTCTTGCCTATGAGGATCGTATTAAAAATCTTTCATGGATGGGTGAAGAAACAAAACAAAAAGCGATTGAAAAATTACACGCTATTGAAAGAAAATTGGGCTATCCTGATACATGGCGGGATTATTCTGCGCTTTCCATAGGAAGCGATTCATATATAAAAAACTATTTTCGGGCAATGGTGTTTGAATGGAATCGGATGATTGCCAAATTAGGCCGTCCGGTGGATCGTACGGAATGGCATATATCTCCGGCAACCGTTAATGCTTATTACAACCCGCTCTACAATGAGATTTTGTTTCCTGCCGCCATCTTACAGCCCCCGTTTTTTCATGAGCGCGCTGATGATGCTCTTAACTATGGCGCAATTGGTTCGGTAATCGGACACGAACTCACACATGGATTCGATGATCAAGGAAGTCAATTTGACGCAAAAGGAAATCGAAAGAACTGGTGGAATGAGGAGGATAAGAGAAAGTTTGAAGAAAAAGCCGGCATGTTGGTCGAGCAATATAATGCGTACGAAGTACTCCCGGGAAAATATATAAACGGCGAACTTACATTAGGGGAAAATATTGCCGATTTAGGCGGTCTTACCATTGCTTATGATGCGTTTCAAAAATCACAGAAAGGAAGGGAATTTCTTCAGATAGATGACATGACACCAGATGCACGGTTTTTTGCCAGTTTTGCCATTGGAGAGCGCGGTAAGATGCGCGATGAGCTTGCGGCACAGATGCTTATTGTCGATCCGCACTCACCGGCGAAAGCGCGGGTAAATAATATTGTTTCCAATATGGATGAATTTTATAATGTTTTTCGTGTTACGGAGCAAGATAAACTTTATCGTTTACCGGAAAAACGGGCAAAAATTTGGTAAGGCATTATTACATTTTTGGTTTTTTTATCACCTGGACAACTTTTCCGTTTATAAGAAAATTGTCATCGGGATGAATATAGATGGGAGGGAAGTCTTTTGTGGAATCGGAAACAAGAACAATCTGTTTATTTTCCGCGTCCCAATAATAGCGTTTGATATTTGCGGTATCATCGATTATGGAAAGCACAACATCACCATTCTGGGGGACGATGGCATCCGGATCTATAATAAGATAATCTCCGTCCTCAATATTTTTTTCGGCAATAGAAGCCTTGTTCATGGAAGGACCACTCGCCTTAATGGCAAAGATGTTTTTTTTGCGGCCCAAAATTGCAGAAGATATTTTTAAATATCCCTCAATATTTTCGTCTGCAAATATTGTTGCGGGACCGCAGTTGGCGGCTCCCACAATAGGTACAGAAACAAGAGGAGAGTTATGAATACGTCCGCGGGATACTTTCTCGATGGACTTTTTGTGCGTATCTATTTTAAGGAGACCTTTTTTCTCTAGCTGGGATAAATGATGTTTTACTTTTTGGGGATACTTTTCGCCAATATGAGATCCAATTTCTCGAAGCGTCATACCGCTAATATTTTTTTCATTTACAAGAGTAAGAATTTTTTCTTGAAGAATATGCATGGCATACAGGTTAATAAATAAGTAAAAGTCATAACAATACTTGTAGAATACGCCGAAGAGGGTGGTATGTCAAAAAGTTATCCACATCTTTAGAAAACTAGAATTGTTGACAAGCTGTACGGATAGAAACTATCATAAGAATATTATTAAATAAAAAGGCAAGGGATGTGTTGATGTACAGCATTTTATAGATTATGTACTGCTAATGCATACCGTCTTTCAAACACCATGAATAAAATTACATCGGTGCGACTCGTTAAAGGAGAATTAAAAAAGGTCAATCAAATTATCGATTACAAAATTCTTCACGGATTTTCTTACCATAAAGAGGCGCAGTATCATAAGTCGCTCTTGAATCGCCTGAATAGTCTTACGCGCCATGGGTGGATGGGAAATCCGTTTACAAGCTTTACATAACATCATATGGATACGGCACTTTATTCTATGCAAGAAACATGTGAGATTCTCGGACGAGTTTATTCAACACCGGAAAAAATAGCAAAGATACATAAAAATTACAAAAATAAAAAGGGGAATTATGAAAATAACACTTTGCGGATCATTAGGCGTAATGGACACTATTATGGCCATAGGGAAGGAGCTCAAACAATATGGCCACACCGTTTTCTTTCCCACCCAAGATAATAGGCAGGAAAATAACAGCGTGCAGAGAAAAACTTATATAAGTAAGCATATGAATAAAATAAAAAACTCTGATGCAATCTTTGTGGCGAATGTTGCAAAAAATGGTGAAAAGAATTACATTGGCGCACATACATTTATGGAAATGGGATACGCACATTATTTGGGAAAGAAAATATTCACCCTCAACGATCTTCCCGATCAGTCATATATAAAGGATGAGATTATGGTAATGAATAGCATGACTGTAGGAGGTGATTTTTCAAAACTTGTATAAAATTAGTATCGCATGAATATAAAAAAGAACGGTATAACAAACGCAAATTCACATACACGTCGTTGTGCGTGGATAAAAGGAGACACCCTTATGACAGCATATCATGATGCTGAATGGGGTGTTTCTTTACATGATGATAAAAAATTATTTGAATTTCTTATCCTCGAATCTTTTCAGGCAGGATTAAGCTGGAAAACCATTTTATATAAACGAGATAATTTTAGAAAAGCATTTGATAATTTTGATATTAAAAAAATTTCATTGTATGACGATAGAAAAATACATACGCTTCTTAATGACCGCGGGATTATTCGTAATCGTCTGAAAATATGCGCCGCAATAAAAAATGCCCGTTTAATTATTAATATAAAAGAAACATACGGTAGTTTTGATGCGTATATATGGAACTGTGTTCCGGGACTTCCACTGCAGAATGCATGGAAGCATGTAAGTAATATTCCTGCGCGCACAAAAGAATCCGATTTTATGAGTATATGTTTAAAAAAGTATGGATTTCAGTTTATTGGCTCGACCACGTGTTATGCTTTTATGCAGGCAATCGGAATGGTAAATGATCATACAATTGACTGTTTTAGGTATAAAGAGGTATGCGAGTCACGTTCTGTGTCTAATAAATAAGGATATATGTATTTGTGTATCGTTATTTGGTATCATGATGGTGTAGATGTGGCGGGGTATATTATTAGAAATTAGAAGATTATTATGGATGCAAAAAAGAAAATTCTCCTTATTGACGATGACATGGCAATGGGGAAAACACTCAGTGATTATCTGGGGAAAATAGGATACGAGGTACATTCGGCACTTGACGGGGAAAAGGGTTTTGCAGAGGCAAAGGATTGGATGCCGGATATTATTCTTCTCGATATGATCATGCCTGTTATGAATGGCATGGAGACGTTAAAAGCGTTACGGGAAGATCCGCAAACAGAGAAACTTCCGGTGATTATACTTACGAACGTGGAAATGCCGGAAGAGGTTTCCGAGGTTATGCAGATGGGAAGCGTTTACTACTTAATAAAAGCGAATTATAGTATGGAGGATATTGAGAAGAAGATTAAAAGTGTTCTTGCTGAATAAGATACGGGTAAACGATGGTATATATAATTAACGGAACAATTACAGAATATGTTTGACGTATCTCTTTTTGTGGCGTTTGGTGCCGGTATTGTGTCGTTTCTTTCCCCTTGCGTGCTTCCCATTGTACCGGGATTTTTGGCTTATTTGGCAGGTTCTTCACTCGACACAGCGGATACAACTGGGCGCCGTGAAATTTTTATAAACAGCATATTTTTTGTTTTGGGGTTTTCCGTTATATTTGCTGTTTTAGGGGTAATACTAAATGGTTTTTTGCAGGCGGCAGCATATACACTGCAGGAATGGCTTTCCCGTGTAGGAGGTGCTGTTATTATTATGTTCGGCCTTTACCTTACCGGTCTTATATCCTTACCATTTCTTGAAAAATCTCATACAGTACGCGTAACAAAAACATTTCAATCGCGCTATGTAACATCCTTTGTATTTGGAACAGCATTTGCTGTAGGGTGGACACCCTGTGTAGGAGCGGCATTGGGAGTTATTCTCGGTCTAGCGGCGACTAACCCGGGAACGGCACTGTATCTTTTGTTTTCTTATGCGTTAGGGTTGGGATTGCCGTTTTTGTTGGTAGGATTTTTTGCGGCGCAAGCGGCAGGTGTTATAAATCGGTATGCGGAAAAATTGCATTATATAACAGTTGTATTCGGCGGTATTCTTATTATTCTTGGTATTTTGGTATTTACACAGAGTCTTTCCCAGATAGCCAATTTTGAACTTTTAAATAGATGGCTTTTACGGGAATAGAAGTCATATATTATAAAAAATCGATAGATTCATGAAACGAAAAAGCATTATAAGTATATTGGTTGTGGGCGCTATTATGGGCGTCATTATATTTTTGGAGTCTGGTAAAGTTGATATGGTAAAAATTCAGGATGGTCTGGGCGATCTTAATATATCATTATTTGGCACGGACGATGATTCCTCACAGGACCGTATTCAGAAAAAACAGGAACAATATGAATTTGCAAAAGAAATTTCTACGCCTGACGGATTTATAAATACGGATGGCAGTACAATTGAAGAGCTTATAGGAGAGAAAATTATCCTGGTTGATTTTTGGACCTATTCCTGTATTAATTGTCAGCGTACAATTCCTTATCTTAACTCATGGCATGAAAAATATGCCGACGAAGGATTGGTCATTCTCGGTATTCATACGCCGGAATTTGAATTCGAAAAAGAATATGCAAATGTAAAACGTGCGGTAGAACAATTTGGTATTATGTATCCGGTCATTCTTGATAATGATTTTTCTACCTGGCAATCGTACAAAAACCGCTACTGGCCGCGAAAATATCTTATTGATATAGATGGCTTTATTGTATACGATCACATTGGAGAAGGTGGATACAATGAGACGGAAGAAAAGATAGTAGAACTCTTAAATGAGCGGCGGGGCGTATTGGGAGAACAGGGGAATGTTTCCATAAATACCGCCTCTCCCGTAGGCGTTGAAAGCATTACGGACGTTCGCACACCGGAGACATATTTGGGTGCAAAACGGGTGGAATATTTGGCAAACCTCCCGTCGGAAAAATGCATAAGCATGTCATGTACGTATGAGGTCCGAGGGGAGATAGAACAAAATACATTTCAGCTACAGGGCGTATGGCAATTACGTCCCGAGGAATCTACGCTTATTTCCGGAGAAGGATCTTTATTTCTTCATTTCTTTGCCGGCAAGGTAAATGTGGTGGCGGGATCTGAAACTCCTGTTGAGGCCGAATTATATCTCGATGGAAAACGCGTTGAGGATGAATTTGCCGGTGCGCATGTAAAAAATGGATCTGTCATATTCCAAAATCACGATCTTTATAATCTTATCGATCTTAAGGGAGATGCCGGTGCTCATATTCTTGAAATCCGCGTGAAAAAATCAGGACTTTCCGCGTTTGCTTTTACGTTTGGATAAGCCGTATATTATGAAATTAGTATCTTGGAATGTAAATGGTCTTCGAGCCGTGCATAAACGGGAAGAATTTTTGCCGTTTTTAAGCGCGATAAAACCGAACATACTCTGTTTGCAGGAAACAAAGGCGCATCCTGATCAATTGCCAAAGGAGCTCACGGAAATTCCCGGGTATTATGCTTACTTTGCATCTTCTGAGGTAAAAAAAGGATATAGCGGAGTAGCTTTATATACAAAACGAGAGCCAAAACGTATAAATACAAAGTTGGGAATTTCCAAATTTGACGAAGAAGGACGTATGATAGAAGTGGAATATGACGACTTTATGTTGTTCACGGTATATTTTCCGAATGGCGGCCAGGGTTCGCACCGGATCGAATACAAACTTGAGTTCTATGATGCATTTCTTTCATACATAGAAAAATTACGGAAGAAAGGGAAAAATATTATTTTCTGTGGGGATGTAAATACGGCGCATGAAGCAATTGATTTGGCGCGCCCGAAAGAAAACGAAAAAAATACCGGCTTTCTGCCAGAGGAACGCGCCTGGTTGGATGAGCTTGCGGCGCAGGGATACATTGATACATATCGGCATTTTAATCCGGAAAAGACGGGGGCGTACACGTATTGGGATATGAAAACATTTGCTCGCGACCGCAATGTTGGCTGGCGGATCGATTATTTTTTTACCCATGCCACCTATATGAAGAATGTAAAAAAAGCAGATATCCTCGCAAATATCTACGGCTCGGACCACTGTCCGGTGACATTAGAGCTTATATAATTATTTTTTCTTTGTCATACATTTAAAAAGATATAATTTTGCATGTTATGGTGTTGGGGAGGTGATTTTTTGGAATCGCCTTTTTTATTTTCCTCATACGCGATATATTTTATATATGAAAAATAATTTAAAAATAGCCACTTTCGGCGCGGGATGCTTTTGGGGTGTGGAGGCGGCATTTCGGAAAATAAAAGGTATAGAGGATACGGCTGTGGGATATATGGGCGGGAAGACGGAAAATCCGACATATGAGGATGTGTGCGGCAACACAACGGGACATGCCGAGGTGGTGCAAATAGAGTATGATCCGGAGATTGTTTCTTATAAAGAGCTCTTGGACGTATTTTGGAAGATTCATAACCCCACAACGATGAATCGCCAGGGACCGGATATCGGTTCGCAGTATCGATCGGTCATCTTTTTTCATACGCCGGAACAGGAAGCTATGGCGTGCGCATCAAAGCATGCACTTAGCGAATCTCATGCGTATGACGATCCGGTTGTAACGGAGGTTGTGCCTGCGGACGTATTTTATAGGGCAGAGGAATACCATCAGCGTTATTTTGAAAAAAATGGCGGAGGAACGTGCCATATATAATATGTTCCATAATGGAGTGAAAATCCGGCCTTCCCGGTTTTTTTTATGCAGTTTTTTGGATAAATAGAGTATAGTAAATATATGAAAGGAAGTATTATTTTTGGCATAAGTATAATTTTTTTATTTACGGGAATAAAAGGTGTTCAATTCTATAAACGGTTTCGCATTAGTAAAGATCTTGTTCAGAGCGCGAAGCCGTTTTCTTATACAAATCCTCTTTCTTTTAAAAAAATACTGATAGTAGGTGATAGTACGGCTGTGGGCGTGGGAGTATCCGCACCTGAACAATCCATTGCCGGAAGGATCCATAAAGATTACCCGGAAATTTCCATAGAAAATATGGCTGTAAGCGGGCAAAGACTTTCCGATACATATGCTATTTTAAAGACCGTCACCGCTTCGTATGACCTTATTCTCATACAGAGCGGTGCTAATGATATTTTATTTTTTACCGGTAGGGAGGATACTTTTCGTAAAGCGCGTCTTATGGTTATGGAAGCGAAAAAACACACACAAACGGTTGTTTGGCTCACGTCTGGTAATATCGGTCTGGCACCTCTTTTCCCCCGGCCAATAGGTTGGTTGTATGAAATGCGTTCTCGAAACTTTTTGCGCGAATTTCAAATAATTGCTGACGATACAGATGTTTTATTTGTTGATGTGTATACGACAAAAGAACATGATGTATTCGGTAGGGATGTGGAAAGATATTATGCGGCGGATACCCTGCATCTTTCCGGTGAAGGGTATGCCGTGTGGTATAATAGCATCATAGAAACATTGCGGGAATCAAACACTTTGCATGTTCTTGGGGAATAAGTAGTTATAAGGCAATAACACATATGAGTATGTATCTTTTCGCTCGATGGTTTATAAATGCATTCGCCATTATGGCGGTGGCATACCTTCTTCCGGGCATTGAAATTTCGGGGATCTATATAGGACTTATAGTGTCTCTTATAATAGGTCTTTTAAATGCAGTAATACGTCCTATACTGGTTCTTCTTACTCTCCCTATAACCATTATAACGTTGGGATTTTTTATATTGGTCATAAACGGACTTCTTTTTTGGCTTACAGCAAGTTTCATAGATGGTTTTACTGTTCATGGATTTGTCCCTGCTGTTATAGGCTCACTACTTTTATCGGTCATTAGTTGGATGGGCAATAGAATTCTATTAGACATAAAGGACGATGGTAAAAAAGACAATAAAATGTACTAAAGTGTCTTTATAAGTCTTATAGATTTGACATTCGGACATGAGTCTCCTAGATTGGAATTATGTCCGATATACAACAACGTTCTCTTTCTGAATTTTCTCTATCGCTCACATCCGCTCTTTATCGTGTTACTGATTTGTTAGCGGAAGAAGAACCTCTTCGCGAAGCACTTCGCAGGCATGGAATGCATATTCTTGAACTCGCGTCAGCCATTGAGACAATTGAGGAGTTTGGTAAAAAATTAAAATCTATCGAATATATCTTACAATCTATATCTTCCATGAAAAACGCCCTCGCTGTAGCAAAAGAGGGAGGATATGTATCGAGAATAAATTTTACCGTACTTTTTGATGAATACGGACGATTGGAAACATATATAACCAAACTTCGCATGCCCTTTTTACAAATGACTACAGGAGCCGAGAACACTGATATATCGGACAATATATTAAAGGACATAAAAGACAAATTTAATAAGGAACAATCTTCCGCTTCCGATCAGTATGGCAAAGATGAACCGTCTTACGAATCCTCCAAGCATACGCGTAAGAATTCCCGTGTTCCGTCGTCATCTATTAACGAACGGCATGAACGCATATTATTGTTTTTGCGGGAACAGGGATCGTGGATGAGTGTTTCGGATATAGCGGTACTTTATGGAGAAGGTGTGAGCGCAAAAACCATTCAGCGTGACCTTAATGATCTTCTTTCTCGGGGATTAATCATAGCTGAAGGGGAGCGAAGATGGCGTCGATATGCTATTATCCGGGAAACATAATAGGGAGTCTGTATAAGCTAATGTGGCATTGACGAAAGGGGCGATATTTCGTATACTGTACAGGATCCGCGAATTGTTTCTTGACTTGTCTTATCCACAGTTTTTAGGGCAAGTTCCTTTGGAAATAGAGGAAATTATTCTTATAATGGGTGTACCTTTCGCGTAAGCGATGTTGCGGTGAGCGGAATGTAGCGCTTTTTGTTTCTTTACTATCCGTCTATACAATATATTAGCTTGAATGATGGTGGCATATTTTCACTTGAAATATATGTACATGTCGGTATCATTCAGGTCGATATGTTAGTCCGGAGAATGTAATCCGGTTCTGCAAGACTGAACATTAACAAATGAATAGTGAGCAAAAAGACGGCACAGAAATGTGTGAAGTTTTTTCATTTGTTATTCGACAGAGTTATTTCACAAGTCGATTACATTATTAGTTCGGATGTGCGTGTTGTGCGTATGGTCGGTATGTGCAACATATTACACACATCCAAAAAAACATTACTATTAGATTTTAAGCATATGAGTAGATATCAGAAGATGGTGCGAAAAGCCACTTCCGTATTTGTGAGCTTGACGACGACTATCTGGCTTGCCGGATTCGGTACACTTGTACCTTTTGCCGCTAACGCGCAATCGGTAGCGGATTTGCAGGCGCAGATTAACGCTCTCTTGGCGCAGATTACGGCGCTTCAAGCGCAGTTAGCAGCTGGCGGCGGATCAGTTTCCACCGGCGCTGTATCGTGTAACTTTACACGAAGTCTTACAATCGGAGTGCAGGGCGAAGATGTTCGTTGCTTACAGCAATACCTTAATGGCGCAGGCCACACGCTTGCTTCCAGCGGCGCTGGATCACCGGGAAGCGAGACCACATACTTCGGTCCCATTACCCGCGCGGCAGTATCAAGTTGGCAGGCGGCAAATGGCGTGAGTCCAACGGCAGGATATTTCGGTCCTATTTCGATGGCGAAATATAATGCGTTAATTGCGGCCATTCCTCCGGTAACGGGTGGTGGTACCGGAACAGGCACGGGCACCGGAACAGGCACGGGCACAGGTACTACCGGAACGGGTATTACGGTAGGATCAGCATCCCAGCCGGCGGCAACGCTTGCGGTACAAAATGCTATCCACGTTCCATTTACCTCGTTTACCTTAACGGCATCGTCCGACGGTAACGTATTGGTAGATTCCATAACGGTGGAACGAACGGGCTTGGCAAATGATGCCGCGTTTGCAGGAGTGGTTCTCTTAGATGAGAACATGATGCAAATTACGCAGAATCCAAAAACATTTAATTCTAATCATCAGGCAATCTTGACCGATGATTTCACGGTTCCCGCCGGACAGACCAAGCGGTTTTATCTCGCAGGTAATATGGCGGCAAGTCTTACGGCATACGCAGGACAGGTGGCAAACCTTCGCTTGGTAGCGGTAAATTCAACCGCGCAGGTGAATGGCGCACTTCCTATAGAAGGAACGGGACACACTATCAACGCTTCCCTTTCCGTAGGTTCGGTAACGCTTACCCGCGGTACGAACGATCCAAATACGGGCGTTACGAAAGAAGTGGGAACAACGGGCTATACGTTTTCTTCCATAAAGGCAACAGCCGGATCCGCGGAAGATATGCTGGTCAAGTCCATTCGATGGAACCAGTCCGGATCAGCCTCCAAGGATGATTTGGAAAACGTTATAGTAGTTGATACAAAAACAGGAAATGAATATACGCCGACGGTTTCTTCCGATGGCAAATACTACTCTGCCGATTTTGGTAGCGGTATTTCTATCAAGAAGGGAGAAAATACGGAAGTATATATCAAGGGAGACATTAAGTCGGGTTCCGGTCGTACGGTAGACTTCGACTTATACCGCTATGATGACTTTGTATTCGAAGGTAAGACCTTTGGTTACAAGATTAAACCATCTTCAACCGAAACATCGGCTGACAACGATGACGACTCCGAATTCCAGGATTCACAACCACGTTATGATGCAAGTCAGGTTGAAATCGGCACGGGAAGTCTTCGCGTTGAGAAATCAAATGACGTGCAGGCAAGTAACGTTGCAAACGGTGCCGACGGCGTAGAACTTGGTTCGTTCAAGTTTGATGTAGACGGCGAGGCAATTAGCTTCACGCAGTGGGTTCTTACGATCGCAACAACCGATGCCGACAGTGGTGGTGAGAACAGTGTTCTTACCAACATCACGGTATACGACTCAAACGGTAATGCTGTAGCTGGCCCTACTGATCCAAATTCAGCAGGAAGCGCAGTAACCATTACCGATTCCATAACGGTACCGGTGGGTGATAATATCTACACGGTGCGCGGTGACTTAAATAACAACTGGCAAAACAACGATACGATTATTGTTTCCTTTACCCCATCTAGCGCATTATCGCAGGTAACGGGTGATACAACAGGAAACACTATCACTCCAACGCCTTCCACGGCTGTTTCGGCAAACGTGCAGACAATTAAGGCGGGAGGTCTTGTTGTAACGCCTTCAACTTCGCTCGCAAGCCAGACCCTTATCGAAGGATCAAATGGCGTTGAGCTCGGACGATTCGTTCTTGATGGAACCGCTTCCGGTGAAGACATTAAGATTACGGTCGTGAAGATTCTTGGTGATGTAACAGGTGCAGACATCAACGATTTCGTAAGTTTGCAATTGTTTGACGGCACAACGGCTTTGAACACCGGTTCAAATGTTCTCCAGCCGGCGGCAACTGCGGATGGCACCGACCTCGTCCTCTCCTTCACACTTGATTCTCCGGGACTTATTATTCCAAAGGGAAGCACAAAGATTATTTCCCTGAAGGGTAATATTACCACCGCGGCAAACGATGGCGATCAGGCCAAATTTGACTTCTCGGCAAGCGTTTCCGATGGTGACTGGGGTACATCCGGTGTAGATTCCGGGCAGGATATTGTCGAAACCTTCTCAACGGCGGCAGGTGCAACAATCACCACGCAATCAGGTGGCGGTTGGAGCGTTTCAGCGGCACCTTCCAAGCCAACAGAGAAATGGGTAACGGCGGGAGCAACGGGTGTAACATTGAACGTACTTCGTTTCAACTCAACGTCTGAAGAATTTGCTCTTACCGATCTTCGCTTACAGATCGACACAACGGGTTCATCTACGGGTGCCGACTTCACGAAGATCTATCTCTATGATGGAAGTACGCTCTTGCAGTCCAAGACACCTGCCTTTACGAATGGCGTAGAAGACTTTACTTTCCCAACAACGGGAACAGGGGCCTTTGTTATTCCGAAAGATGATTTCAACGAGCTTACTATCAAGGCTGATCTCGCAACCATTGGCGCATCCCAGCCAGGTACGGCAGGACAGCTTGTGGGTGTTGATTACGATGGTGCTAATTCAACAAAGAATAAGGCACAGGGTAAGGCATCCGGAACAAGTAAGCATTCCAGTACGGCATCTGACGTAACCGGAAACGGTGTTGTCTACTTCCGTTCGGTACCAACCATTGAACGGGTAAGTCTTCCACAAACAACGCTTACATCTGGTAATCATGTGCTTTATCGGTTCAAGATAACGGCAGACCCAGCATATGATGTTGCATTGCATAAAGTAGCCTTTAGTGTTGCAACAACCGGTCCGGCAACTATGGCTTTCTCCGGTTCTCCAGCAAACTTCACGCTTTGGAACACAACTGATAACAAGAGAGTATCAGCGGCGACAGGTACAACAAATGCGATCTATGACGACATTAACTACTACAATGCAAACAGTCAGTTAATTGTTCGTATTCTCGCAGATACCACCGATTATTCCAGCGCATGGGTAACTATTCCGGCAGGTCAGACACATACCTTTGATCTTCGCGCGGATATTATCAGTGATGGTTCTGGTGATTCGGTGTCTACGAAACTCCTTGGTGATGATGCGCGGGACCCAAGACTTTCGTTAACGGGATCGGCTGCCGTTACCATGCAGACTGTTGCTGCGATAGACGATGGTCATAATGCGGGTGGAACCTCGAACGTTGCTTCCAGTTCCAACTTCATATGGTCAGACTTCTCTACTGACGCAACGACGACGCATGCTATAACCACGCATGACTGGATGAACGGCTTCAAAGTGCCGGGACTCCTCTCAACGGGTCTTGACTCATCGACATTGTCGAACTAGTAGTCCCTCGATTTTACTCGGGATAAATCCTGAATCGGTCGAAGAAAAAAGTCCTAGATCCTTGTGCTAGGCAAGGTAAAACCCCCTCCCGTATTGGGAGGGGGTTTTCGTTTATTTGGGTTTATTCATACTTTCTAATTTGTTTTTCTCGTGCTACTATATCCGCATGAAAACAGAAATTAAAATTATTGGGGGCATTATTATTGCAGGACTTTTCGTCTGGGGCGGTATATTCTTTCTGGGAAATAAAAACGCGGAAGTACCTGCTAATGGGGATGGTATATCGATGGAACTGCCACCCAAGCCATCCGGATATGATATTTTAAACAAGAATGACGTCATTATAGCAGAGATTCCGGAAGACAGGCGAGTGCAGTACGAAGATGAATTCGAAGAAACGCTTCAAACGATAACAGAACACCCTGATTCGTTCCTCGCATGGATGAACTTGGCAACCATCAAGAATGCATTTGGGGATTATGAGGGTGCGGAAAAAGTATGGCTCTATGCAACCGAAATTTCGCCTAATCAGGGGAGATCTTTGGTGAACTTAGGTGATTTATACTGGAATAAGCTTAAGAATTATCCGCGCGCCGAATGGGCATATATAGAAGCAATTGATCGGGATCCGGTAAACGCGCGGGCATATCGTGATTTGGCCTCTTTGTACCAATTTTCCTATACGGAAAAAAAGGATATGGCCATTAATATACTACTGTTGGGAATAGAAAATAGTCCTGATAATGAGGTTGAATTTTTAGCGCTGGCAGGTCTTTGGGCTTGGGAAAATGGCGATATTACGGACGCTATAGGGTACTACGAGCGTTATTTGGAGTTAAATCCGGATGACAATGTTGCGCGCGCGGATCTTGTAAAACTGCGGTCGTTGCGTTAAAAATTTCTAACAATCGGAAGTATAAAAAATCTGTGTACCACTTATACACAGGTTTTTTTTGACAACTATATACCTATATGGTCTAAGAGTATACCATAAAGTGTATTACTAGATGAAATTAAAATATATGGAGAATGTATATATGCTTTTCTCGTGGAAGGACATACGGGTGGGATTAGTGGCATTTTTAGTGGCAGCAGTTTTCTTTGTCGCTATAAGTGTTTGGGCTACAACAATTGGCACTAATATTGACGCAACGGGCACGCTCGGAGCGGCTACAAGTACGCCATGGGGCACGCTTGCCGTTGAACAGCGGGCTGATCAAGGTGAGCTAAAACCGGTATTTGTTGTAGGGGATTCCGGCACAAGTTCGCCGGCTATATTTGTATCGCAAAAAGGGGTGGTGAGTTTTGGTTCGTCGACACCAACAGCTACACTCCTTAATTTAGGAGATGTGGCCATTGGGCGTAATGGATCAACGAATGATGTATATATTTCCGGCGGATTAGGTGTTGGGAATGCTACTACTACGGATGGAAATCTTGAAGTAAACGGTCGGACGCTTACCGCGACTTTAGCAGTGGGTACCGGCAATGGTAATGTGGTAGACAGAATGGTGCATGGCACCTGTACGGTTAATCCGCCGAGTTTATCTGCCGGAGATACGGGACATGCCGCTTGTACGGATGCCACAGGCGTTACGGCAAGTGACCGTGTTCTTACCGGCGTGGAAGGTTCTGCATGGCTTGATGATGTGGTTATTACGGCGGCATCATCAACGGCGGCAGATACGATCAATTTTGTGTTCAAAAATACATCCACAACAACAATTCGTGATATCGCAAGTGGGGTTCATATTTATTACTTCGGCACACAATAATATACAACAAGTATGATAATACAAGTACGTAATACTTTTGTTGGCACGCAAATTACGTGGTGGCTGGGGGCAGTGTTTTTAGTAGCGACTCTTTTTGGGGCGCGGTGGGCCGATGCGATAACAACAAGTCAGGACGTTACGCTTCAAGCCGCAACCGGCGGGGATGTTACCATGATTTCGGGATCGTCATTCGATACGCTTACCACCAGTGGAAATTTCTTCACCTTTACATTATCAGGTGCACAATCTGTTACATTGCGTGATAGCGACAAACATATAATGAAAACGAATGTGAGCGACCTAACGTTTACATGTAATGAGGGCAACTCCGAGCTTGTGATTTCAGCGTCAGATGCGGCAAGTATTCAGGTTTCAATAGAAGGGTTTTCCTGTGGAGGCGGTCCTGGAGGGGGTGGTTCCGGCGGCGGAAGTTCTTCCGGCAGCAGTTCATCTTCTACTACAGATACAACATCTACCGCAACAACAGAAACAGCAGATGATTCCACAACAACTGTGGCGGATACTACAACAACAGACGATAGCCGATTAAGCGGTACGGGAACAGCAGCTGCACTCGAAGCGGCCGGCTCTGACTCATCGCCGATAACTACTAGCAATAATATTTCAACGGCAGGCAGGTTTCCTGATATTCTTAAGCTTTCACGCGGACTTGATATAGGTTCTGAAGGGAATGATGTACGTTCTTTACAGGAAGCGCTTGCCAGTATGCCGGATTTGTATCCGGAAGGGATAGTATCGGGATATTACGGCTCTCTTACCCGAGCGGCAATAGCGGCGTTTCAGATGAAATATGGCGTTGTTAGTTCCGCCAATGATGCGGGGTATGGATACGTAGGACCAATGACGCGCGCAAAGCTGATAGAAGTATTCGGAGGGAGCGGTAGTGTCACTAGCGGCTCTATTACCTCTACCGGGCCGGTACTCAACTCATCATTTACGTTTACACGGGAGCTCCAGTTGGGGGACGAAAATAATGATGTTTTGCAATTACAAACATTTCTTGCGGGCGATGCATCTCTTTATCCGGAAGGGATAGTGTCAGGATACTATGGTTCACTTACCCAAGCGGCAGTGCGCCGGTTCCAGGCAAAGTACGGCATTAGCCAAGTGGGGCGTGTCGGACCGCAGACAATGGCAAAATTGAACGAGGTTATGGGATCGTCAGGAAACGCGCCCTCCACTACTAATGGGAGCACGGACGATACGGCGGAGGCGGCCGCACTAAAGAGTCAGATAGAACAACTGCAGGACATGATCGGCTCTCTAAACGCACAACTAGGAACAGATCAATAGAATATACGAGAAAAACCCCTGCTTTAAAAAGTGGGGTTTTTTGTGTAGAATAATACTTTCCTATATTTGAGAACGTGATATACTGTTTTTAGAGGGGGGTTAGTAATATAAGACTAATCTCTTTTTTTATGTCTCGATTTGTAATTTCTCTCATAATTTTTGCATTCCCAGCACTTGTTTCGGCAGATGTTTTTATAAATGAAATCGCTTGGATGGGAAATGGGAACTCGGCAAATGATGAATTTATTGAACTTTATAATAATGGTGGAAATACGGTTAATCTTGAAGGATGGTCTCTTGTCGCGGGTGACGGTTCTCCTAATATAGTGCTTTCAGGAACTATTTCTGCAAAGGGATATTTTTTATTGGAAAGATCCGACGACGATTCCGTTCCCGGTACTTCGGCAGATATTATATACGCGGGCGCTCTTGGGAATAGCGGCGAACATCTCACGCTCATGAACTCAAGCGGTGTTTCTATCGATGCGCTTTCCTATGGAGACGGATGGCCGGCGGGGGACAATACAACAAAGGAAACCATGCAACGCACATCGTCCGGTGCATGGATAACGGCGGTCCCCACTCCGCGGACGGCGAATATCGTTACCACCGAAGAGAGTAAAGAAGAAACAACGGAACAGAATAATATGTCTTATGATGCATCCAATGAATCCGGTAATACAGCATACATTCCCCCCGAAAAATTACCGCACATTACTGTTTATGCGGGGAAGGATAGAACTGTAATTGCGGGAGAAAGAATATTATTTGACGGATCGGCATTTGGTCTCGAGGGTGAGCATCTTGAAAATGCCCGGTATGTGTGGAGTTTTGGAGATGCGCAGGTGCGTGAGGGAAAAAAAGTTCCCTATGAATATATGCATCCGGGGTCATATATAGTTCGTCTTACCGTTTCTTCGGGTAAGTTTAGTGCGATAGATGATATGCGTATTACGGTTGTTGCCGGGGAAATTGCATTAAGTGAAATAAAACCCGGCGCGGATGGGTGGATTGAGATTGTTAATAATGAGTCGAGGGATGTGCATTTGGGGGGATGGATACTGAAAACACGTTCATCGCCGGCAACAACGTTTATTCTTCCCTCCGGCATGCTTATTGCAGGGAATAGCCATATTGTATTACTAAATACAACAACGCATCTTTCTTTTACGGAGGCGGGTGGATTGGTTACGGCATCCTATCCGAATGGTACAATATTTGACAGCATATCATATGCCATGTACGTTCCGCCCGATAAGAGTATTTCAAAAGACAATACGTTCATAATGCTTACCAATCCAACGCCGGGTAGGGTAAATGGCATTGATGGCACGGAACAAGACATGAAGATTAGGGAGGAAAATACGGGAGCCATAAAGTCTAAGGAAAAAAACGAAGAGAAAAATATACAAAGTGTAGAAAACATAAAACAAAACGAGGAGAACAAGAAAATAACATCAGAAAAGGAAAATACACAGAGTGAAGAGTTTCGTCCATTATCAGCAACGGTATATGATAGCGGAGGAAGCGGCGGCCCTTTATCCGTTACGTTTCGCTCCTTACTTATTAGTATGGGAATCGGTGTGGGCGTAGCTATTCTTGCTTTGATTGCGAAGAAACGGCTTCATCCTGATATAACGCGGTTGTCCGGTCAAGCATAGTATTAAATGAAAACATGTCGCAAACATGCGCATGTAATGTTTTTGCCAAATGTATGCGTAAATCGGGACGCGAGAGAAGGCGTATAAGGGCAAAGGAAAGATCGGTGGAAGATGCCGGATCTACCAAGAGGCCATGAGTTTCGTGTTCAATAATATCGGGTATCCCGCCGACACGAGACGCAATAACCGGTATTTCTGCAAGTCCCGCTTCGAGGATGGTATAAGGAAGGCCCTCCTTAAGGGAAGGAAGGACAAATATATCAAATGCTTTCAAGTAGGGTGCGGCGGGAGAGAGGGAAATAAATAAAACAGACTCTTCTACGCCGAAATCTTTGCTTTTTTTTCTTAAATCCTCCTCATCCTCACCCCAACCTATGAGCACCAATTTTGTTTCCGGAAATTTTTGAAGAATGTCTCTGTACGCCCGCAGTAGGTATAAGATACCTTTATTTGCCGTCCATTCGGCAATACAGCCAATAACCAAAACGGAAGGATCTACGCCGAGTTTTTGGCGGACTTGCTCTCTGGACATAAATTCAGGGGGAATAATACCATTTTGTATAAGCGTAACTTTTTGGGCGGGAGCAATGTTATACGAAAGTGTTGCCGCTTTATCTTTTTGGGAAATAACGATAAGAACATCCTGAAACCGTGCCGTAAGGCGGCTTGCGAGGCGCCGCAGAAAAAGATCCCACGCGGGACGATGTTCTAAAAATGCCCAACCATGTACGGTAAATAGTGTTTTTGGCCGGTTCCCCGTAAGAAGTCGGTAGATGAAAACGGCAACTCCCGTAAGACCGCCGGCTTTTGAACTGTTTGCATGTACGACGTGAGGGTGAAATTCATATAAAATGGAGAGAAGTTCAAAAAGAGCCCCTATTTCTTTGAAGGGATTTACGGATTTCTGAAAATTCTCCACATCAAACGTGGAAATATTGGCGTCTTCGAGTCTTTTGGCAAGATCGCCCGTTCCTCCCAGGGCAACTGCTACATCATATGTTTCTATGTCTGCATGAGTCGCGAGATCATATACATATTTACCTGCGCCGCCCCATACCGATTTTGTTATAACGTAAAGAACGCGTATTCTTTTGTGAGGGTTGTCTTCCATAAATAAATGGTATACTAATCATATCATACACACTTTAGGATAAGGATGGAAAAAAGCAAAAAAGGTATTATTATATTTTCAACGGCATATCTTCCCTTTATAGGGGGAGCAGAACTTGCCGTGCAGGAAATAACAAGCCGTATCCATGAATACCAATTTTTTCTTATAACGGCACGTATGGATAGAAAGATACCAAAGGCGGAGCACGTAGGTTCCGTTTTGGTGTATCGTGTAGGCGTGGGAATACCATTTTTTGACAAAGCATTATCCCCGATCCTTGCTTTATTTAAAGCGCGAAGGATTATGAAAAAATATTCCATCCACGCACTCTGGGGCATTATGGCAAGCTATGCTTCTGTAGCACCTATTTTATTAAAGTTATTTCATCTCAATAAAAATATCCCGTTTCTCCTTACTCTTCAAGAGGGAGATTCCGAGGATCATATTGCTCATGCGCGTTTTGGACTCATTTCATATACGTGGCGCCGTGCTTTACGGTCTGCGGATCATGTGCAGGTTATTAGTACGTATCTTGGCAGTCGTGCAAAAGCATATGGTTATCAAGGCGCGATGTCTGTGATTCCTAATGGCGTAGACGGAAACCTATTTAAGGAGAAAAAAACAAAAAAGGAAAAGAAAAAAATTATCATTACAACATCCCGGCTTGTTGAAAAAAATGGCGTAGATATTCTTATACGGGCATTTGTGCTAGTAAAAAAAGAGATAAAAGATGCGAGGTTGTATATAGTAGGAGATGGTGCGTGTAAAAAAGATCTGGAAAAGCTGGCAAGCAATCTTGGTGTGAAAGATCATGTAGATTTTGTAGGGGAAATACCCTTTAATCAAGTGCCGGCATATCTTTCGAGGGCTCATGTTTTCGTTCGTATGTCGCGCTCGGAAGGGCTTGGTACGGCATTTTTGGAAGCCATGACGGTAGGACTTCCGGTTATTGCGTCCCGTGTGGGGGGTATACCTGATTTTTTAACGCACGAAAAAACGGGCCTTTATGCAAAAAATAATGACGCAGAAGATGTTGCAAAGCATATAATACGTCTTTTAACGGATGAAAAGTTATATGATAATCTTTCCCGTAACGGGAAGGCGCTTGTTCGGGAAAAATATTCTTGGGATGATATAGCGAGTCGCATGAATAAAATATTTAACAGGATCGGAGCAAAAACTTCCCAATAACCATGAATATAGTAATTGCTACCGGTATATTTCCGCCGGACATTGGCGGTCCGGCAACATACAGCAAGTCTCTCGCAGAGGAATTTTTTGCGCGCGGACACAGAGTTACTGTTGTTACTTATAGCGATGCGGCGCCTTCACGTCATGATCCGCGGTATACTCTTCGCTGTATACCGCGTTTTATTCCGAAAGGATTGCGTCATATGGTGTATGCATATTATATTGTACGAAGCAGTATATCTGCGGATGTTATGTATGCGCAGGATCCTGTAAGTGCCGGTGTGCCGGTGTACATAGCATCACTCATAATACGAAAAAAATTTATTCTTAAGGTAGTGGGTGATTATGCATGGGAACAGAGTATACAGCGCTTTGGCGTTACCGATCTTCTCGATAATTTCCTTGTAAAAAAATATGGATTTCGCATTCAAATGCTTAGGTGGATCCAGTCTCTTGTGGCACGAAAAGCATGTAGGGTTATTGTGCCGAGTATGTATTTAAAATCCGTTGTACAAACGTGGGGTGTTTCGGAGGATTATATTGCAGTGGTGTATAATGCCGTTCATGTACCGGATATTCCTTACACAAAGGAAGAAGCAAAAAAAGAACTTAATCTAAAAGGGACGATACTGCTTTCCATAGGCCGTCTCGTTCCCTGGAAAGGGTTTCGTATGCTTATAGAATTAATGCCGACATTGGTGGCTCAAAAAAATGATATACGGCTTATCATCGCAGGCGACGGACCTGACAGGGAAGAATTACAAAAAAGAGTATACGATATTAATATGCGGGAGTATATAACTTTTTTGGGTGCGGTACCGAAAGAAAAACTTATGCGGTATATTCTATCTGCGGATATATTTTTACTCAATACGGGCTATGAAGGATTTTCTCATCAACTTCTTGAGGTCCTTACGATTCCTATTCCCATTATTACAACTACCGCCGGAGGAAATAAAGAGATCATGCAAAGTGAAGATGAGGCAGATTTCCTTGCGGTAGAGTATAATAATGCAGATGCATGGGAACGGGTCATTATGCGTGTTTTGGGAGATGCTTCATTGTATGCGCAATTGTCTCGGCATACGGGATATGATAACCATATCTATACCACGGATGATATGGTAGCAAAGACATTACAGGTGTTTTATGATGCGTAATTAACTATTAGACATATCAATATGAATATTCTTATGTTGAGCAGAGATCCTGCGGTAAAAGACCATGCATCGGATACGGCACAGCGATTGCAAGAATACCGTAATCTTGTTGATGATATGCATATAGCCCTTCTTGATATGAAGGGGAGTGCGTTTTCGCGATTACGCGGTTTGTATATGGAGGGACGAGCATTTCTTGCGCTGGGTAATAATAAGGGAATGCTTATAACGGCCCAGGATCCGTTTGAGGTGGGGCTGGTGGGGTATCTATTGCATATGCGTTTTCGTGCCCCTCTGCAATTACAAGTGCATACGGATTTATTCAGCCCATATTTTAGGCGCGAATCTTTTAAAAATCGTATACGAGTGTATATGGCATTATTTCTTTTAAAACGCGCCGACTGCGTGCGTGTAGTAAGCAGGCGAGTTAAGGATTCTCTTGTAATGCATGCCAAAGTTAAAGAAGAACGTATTACGGTACTTCCCGTTTTTGTTGATGTAATGTCGTACACTCACCTTCCGCGCATTGATGATGAGCATAGTATTATATTTCTCATCGTTTCACGTCTTTCAAAAGAAAAGAATATCCCTCTTATTTTGCGGGCATTTTCGGTATTGTCAAAAAAACATACCAATGTACGACTTACCATTGTGGGAGATGGGCCGGAAAGAGAAAATTTAGAGCGTTTGGTGGCACGTCTCGGTCTTAAGCCGCTTGTTGAATTTAAAGGAAGACGAGATGCGGTGGTAACATATTATCAGCTTGCAAGTTGTTTCGTGCTCGCATCAAATTATGAAGGATATGCGCGTACGGTGGTAGAGGCGCTTGCATCCGGCACTCCGGTAATCATGACAGATGTTGGTGTGGCGGGGGAGGTTGTCACGCATGAAAGCAACGGACTTGTTGTACCGGTGGGAGACGAAAATGCTTTTTTGAATACCATGATTCGTATCGTTGAAGATAAAAATCTTCGGATGTATTTATCAGAGGAGGGAAAAAAAATAATTTCCGCATTGCCCGCAAAGGAATTATATTTGCAGAAATATAAAGAATCCTGGGAGAAATGTGGACCCTTGCATTAATAATATAATTTACATGTACGCATGAAGACAAAAATCTGCTACGTTCTGAATGAATATAACGAGAATACTGATACGCACCTTGCTCATACGTATGTGTTTCTTCATGCCCTGCAGAACACCAGCGGTGTGGATGTAAGGATTGTCTCCTTGAAGAAAGGAATATATGCAGGATTTTTTTCTATTAAAAATGCGCAAAAAAATGGGTATGAGATTTATGTGCACTATTCTTTTAAGGGGGCGTTGATGGCATGGTTGATAACACGCATATATGGCGGGCATGTTTTTTATTGGAATTGCGGTATGCCTTGGTTGTATAAGAGGGGATTATTTGAGGAAAAAATGTTTCGGTTTATTTTACGGAATACGGTTTTCGTAACCGGAACGGTGGGTATGGCGAATGAGTATAAAAAGCATTATGGTCTTAAAGAAGAGCATATACGCATAGTGCCGAACGCAATTAATATATCACAGTTCCAAAATGATAATAAAAGAGATGTACGAGAAATGCTTTCTATTCCACAAGATAAAAAAGTTATACTATTTGTTCACCATCTTTCTCGCAGAAAGGGGGCACATATGCTCCCGGAGATTATAAATCATTTTAACGGCAGGGAAGATGTTATGTTTATCATCGTAGGTTCGGGACCGGAAGAAGAGTATTTAAGAAAGACCTTGCAGGTCGTACAACGTACATTGCATGTTGCAGTACGCCTTGAGGGGTGTGTGCCAAACAAGATTGTAGCGCAATACTTTACCGCATCAGATATATTTCTTATGCCTTCAGAGGAAGAAGGATTTCCTCACGTACTTTTGGAAGCAATGGCGGCGGGTATCCCGTTTATAGCATCCAATGTGGGAGGCATACGGGAAATTATTCCTCCCGATTTTGTTCATTATACATATCCACCAAATATGCCTGATATGTTTGCAGATGGTTTACAAAAGCTTTTATCGGACGCAAAAGAACGGGAATATATTTCCGTAAAAGAACGGGAGTGGATCAAACGATATGATATTTTTCGGGTGTTGCCGCAATTTTTGGCATTATTTCAGAAATGAATAATTTATTGCAAAATATATGGCAAAAATACCACACGGAATTTCTTATATTTTCCGGGACATTTTTGGTGCGCCTTATTGTCTTTGGTGCTCTTTCGTATTATGCCGTAACAACAGGAACTCTTTCGTCAAACATCGAAGTGCGGCAGTATCCCGTTATTGGAAGTGATTCAGGAGGGTATATCGCAACGGCGCGTCACATGCTTGCTGAAGGGGAGTTTGCTTCTCCCGGGGCGGGTGAGCCGCAAAGTTATCAAGTGCCGATATACCCTCTTTTTCTTGCAGGCGTCATGGCTTTATCAGGGGGAACGACGATTATTATTTTATTGCAAATACTAATTGCAGGATTATCATCCGTACTTGTATATAAGTTGGGAAGTATTATTTCACATACAGTCGGTATAGGATCTGCTCTACTGTTTATGGTTGATCCTATAAGTGTATTCTTTTCAACGACTATTCTAACAGAAACGATATTTATATTTTTTCTCCTTCTTGCGATATATATTCATATGCGCTTTTTTGGTTCATTATGGAAAGGTGTGTTGCTCGCCGGTATCGTATTAGGTGTTGCGACGCTAACACGCCCGAGCGCCATTGTATTGCCGCCCATTTTTGTCTTAACATTTTTATTGACACACACGCTTCCAACTATAAAACAAAAGCTTATACCTATGGTGGTATTTTCATTTGGTTTTTTTCTTGTGGTATTCCCCTGGCTTTTGCGAAATAAGGTCTTATTTAATACATGGGAATTAACAGCTGTTGCCACCATACAATGGTACGACTATAATGCGCCGCTCTTTTACGCTCAACAGCACAATATTACACATACTGAAGCGAAAGATATATTTCGAAGTCGCCTGTTCGAAATAAATCCGTATAAGAATAATGATGGAACATTACAAAATACGCCGTATATGCGGCAGGTGGTATACGAGTTCTTACGTGAAGATCCTCTTGGATATGCAGGGTTTCATATTATAAAAACCATACCGTTCTTTGTATCCGACGGACTTCGGGATATTGCGCGTCGTATGGAATTAGTGGGGCATCAGCCGAATATCGGGGACGCGGTGCTTCGCTTCGATCTGCCGAAATTACAGCATATTCTGTTTGAAAGCGGACGCTCTTCACTGCTTCTTATTACGGGATCCGGTATGTGGGTGTTTATTACGTTAGGTATGATTATAAGCATGTTGGGATATCGTCGTTTAAACGAAAGAGCACGTCGTATACTTCTTATAAGCATACTTGCGGTATTCATGACTATGCTGATTGCCGGCGGACCCAATTCAAGTGCGCGGTATCGTCTCAGCATCAGTCCGTTTATGTTTATTGCGGCGGCTTACGGATTATGGCTTTTCCGTGAGTTCTTGCATGCGCGATTCAATCGTACGCAATCCCTTCCAAATGTTCTCGATAAAAAGGAGAGGGAGATAAAACGTATATCCGATAAGGAGATATGAGGTATAAGGAAATATGAATCCAAACGGTGTGAAATAATGTTCCCCAATAAGAATAAGGGCAAAAAGAATGATAGTGATAAAAAAATCTTGAAACTGATGAAAAAATCTAAAGAAAGGATAGGTGTGCTTATATTGTTTCCGTAAATCGGCAGTGTTTTCTGCTATTTGGGATGCAGGAAAAACATCAGTATGTTTAATATATTTTTTAAGGAATATTTGATATGAAAGCCCGTGGCCGGCACGAAGGAAAGCAGAAGTAAGTGCAGTAATCGTTCCTAGAATAATAATAAATTCAGGACGGAATATTGTTTGATTTGAAAGTCCCCATGCAAGTCCCAAGAAAAATAAAGATGGTACTACCAGGTGATTAATTTCATCCAAATATATTCCTTTAAGAGAATATATTTTTTTATAACGCGCAATTTCTCCGTCCACTCGATCTAAAAGCAAGTTGAGATAAAAAAAGAAAAGCCCAAAAAGTTTAATATGCCAGTCGGGAGATAATAGGCATAAAGTTCCGGCAACACCAAAGAGAATACTTGTGATTGTAATATGATTCGGCTTCACGGGCACCGTCAAAAGGATGCGTGTTATAAAAATAGACGGTCCGCGCTGAAAGAGGCGATATCCCCACGGACGCTCCCGACCTTCTATTTTTTCTTTTTGCGTTATTTCCCGCAGTTCACGGATTGATTCCATGATAGTTTTGTAAACTTCATAAGCCGGGAAATCTTATGAGATTCACGAGGTTAAACCTCGTGAATCTCATAAGATTTTTTTTGAAAGCTGGAGAAGCTGTTTTGTTAGTTGTTAGTGTCCTTTTATTATAGCCAATGGCCGTATATATGCTACCGGTTTTACTATTCCCGCTTCTTCCATAGGTGTTATTACCGCCTGAAGTCCTTCATCTGTGCGATGGGGGACTTTGATTATTTCTTTCTCCTTTCTCTTACTCACTAGGGTGTAATGCGTAAAGTCCGGTTTACTTTTTCCTTTCCTATCAAACATATCAATTGTGCGTCCCGCTGATTGTGATGCTGATGCAAATGTTGCGTTGGTTTTTGTACCGCCAATACCAATATAAGAACGGGTATGAAAACCGGCAATCATAACAGGATTATCGGGAAGAACATGTACCGCATCGTTACGGTGTACGATAAATTCTTGTCCGTTGTGGGTTTCCTTGCGGATAGAATTATGTGCCGCGTCCCACAATAATGATACAGTACCTTCGGGGAGTGCGTCTTGAATACGGCGCAAGAGAGCGACGCGGAATCCGTAGCCATAGTTGAGAGCAATGCCTATGGATTTCATGAGACGCACACCTTCTTTGGAAGAGGCGGATATACCGGGAAATGGTTTACGGGAAAAATACATGCGCCAACGTGCGCGTATGCCTTTAATACCGTTCCATGATAAGAAATGAAAAGGTATTTTTAATATAAAGAGAATGGCTTTTTCGGTGGAAGTATTTTTAATACGATTTCCAAAGTAGCGTCCCAGATGATATGTTGCGTGTCCGCCACCGCCATGATAGTAAAATATAAGCTGATTTTTTTTGAGATTCCATTTTTGTGCCGTACCTTCATCTATAATATCCTCTACGTAATGAATTTCCAGAAAATGGTTGCGCCCAAAATTATATCCCATTTCATGCCGTCCGTTCACATAAGCAGATTTCGGCACGAGAGAATGAAGGTCTTTTTTTGTAACGGCGGCGGTTTCAACGCCTCCATATTCCATGTGTTCCAGTTCTTTTTCAGAGAGGTTGTATTTTTTTATTGCAGCGGGAGCACCTTCCGTAAGAAATGCCTCAAATTCTTCATTTGTGAGATCATATGACGTATGGCGGTTTTTGTGGAGTCCGAAACGCGCCAAAATCATTTGCATGCGTGTTCGTCGTGGATATACGCCGGCACGAAGTTTTTCAGTAAATATTTTTAAAAACTTTTCAGAAAAATCATCTTTCGTAAGGTTAGTAATATAAACGCTCATGCCGCAATTCATGGCGGGTGCGGAAAGCCAGGGGATAATTATATTTTTTGTGGCAGTAACGCATTGGGGAGGAGATTCCAGTTCCGGTCTGAAATGGATATTCGGTAGACAAACCAATGAACGTCCCAAATTACCCACATGTTTTTGAATGAGGTTAATTTTTTTCTGAATATTTTTATCAGGTAGGTTGTCGCAAGAAAAAGGCATATTATCCTTTAAAAACGGCTATCGGCTTGGTGTACGCAACCGGCTTCATAAGACCAATTTCTTCAAGTGGTTTTACGACCGCATCTAATCCTTCACGCGTTATATGAGGGACTGTTTTTTTATAGGGTTCTTTCGTGGTATAGATATTAGTCGTTCCGGGTTGTTCTTTCGAGGCACCTTTTTCATGGAGTTTCTTTATTGTTTCTCCGGCGCCATGATCTACGGAAAAAAGCTGTTCTAGGCCGCTTTCAAGTCCGATGCCAACATATGAATTTGTGGTGTTAAACCCGGGGATAATAACGGGTTTTTCTTTAAAGATGCGTGTTGCTGTGTGGCGATGCACGATAAGATTTTCCATACCGACTTTCTCCTTACGAATGGAGTTATGTATATTATCCCAAAGAAGCGTATGTGTTACGGATGTGCCAAATGTCTTATCCAGAGAATCATAAATACGTTTAACGATAGCAAGCCGGAATGCATAACTGTAATTAAGAGATGCCGTTATAGACGTCATAGTGCGTTTTCCTTCATATGAACTAGCTGGAATTTCCCTAAATTCTTTTGGAGTAAAATAATAACTCCAGCGTTCTTGTACATGCCGCAACCCATTTACGGATAAGAAATGAAAAAAGAGTTTTGCGGTAAGTTGAAACGTGCGCGACTTCCAGCTAGTGCGATCTTTTTTTCGGTTCGCAAAATAGCGTGCGAGATAATGCGATACGGCACCTCCTCCGCCGTGGTACATAATGACAATACCATCCTTATTTAGTCCCCATTTTTTTGCCGTCTCATCGTCCATAATTTCATCGACATACTGCAGTTCCAGAAAATGATTCCCTTTAAATCCGTATCCGATATCATGCCGCCCCGTTACCCATGCGGCGCGTGGAAGAATGTCTTGCAGGCGAAAGGGGGTAAGGCCTTGTCCATCGGACGCATCTCCTCCGTATTCAACATGCGCAAGCGTATCTTCGGGAAGATGATATTTTTTTACAGCCGCTTTTCCGCCATACATTACCATGTCGGACAATTCTTTTTTTGAGAAATCATATTTATGTACAGGGCGCCGTATAACGCCAAGCCATAAGAGAATATTTTTGAACGATCCATAACGTAATCCTAAATGATCTCGCATATGCCTATAAAACAATTCCAGTTTTTCAGGCGTAATATCCCTACGCGTGAGTGATGTTACTATCATGCCCATACCGCATCCCACAGAAGGAGCGGTGAAATCAGGTATTATCGTGCTATGAGTTGTGGCTACGAAGGAGCACGGAGCTTCCGTTTTTTCTTTTAGATGGGTGTCAGGGAGACAGACGAGTGACTGAACGCTTTTAATGGCGGAAATGCGATCTAAAGTATCTCGCACGCCGGGATCATTAAGCTCGCATCCCACGCTTTGTATTTTGTCAGTAGGCATAGTATCATTATTTTACAACGTTTTTTTGACTTTTTCAACATGAAATTAAGCTATATAACGCCTCTGGTATTCCCCTCAAAACGGGCAAATAGAGTTCAGGTTATGAAGATGGCGGCGGTATTTGCTGATGAGACCGATTTTACGCTCTTCATAGCAAAAACGGCCACGCCTATGAGCGATATCCAATCATCTTATAACGTACCCAGGCCGTTTTCGGTTTCAGAGGCGGGAATACCGTTTGGATGGCCGAAAAGCATGTGGCTTGCGCGTCGATACGCACGCATAATACGCACCTCCGATAACGATACTGTGTGGTACATACGGGATGTTTTATTAGCGTTTTGGCTTACATATTTTTGTAAAAAGTTTAGAAATCGATTCTTTTTTGAATTACACACTCTTACACGGTTCCCGCCGATTATGTATGGTCGCATAATACGATATGCGAAGGGTATTATTACTACCAATGAAAAAAAGAAACAGGATTTAATTGAGAGATATCATATTCCCGGTGGGAAGATACTGGTATTCGGAAACGGTATTGATCTTGAAGAAATAAATGCATTACCTTCACAGAATGAAGCACGGAGTTTATTAGGTTTACCAAAAGATAAGAAAATTATTGTATATGCCGGCACTGACGCGGAAGAGTATGGGACGAACATTCTTCGAGAGGTTGAAAAAAAACTTTCAGAGAATATAATGATTTGTCTTGTGGTAGGGAAACAGCGCAACGAAGCACTTCATTATATGGCGGCGGCGGATATACTTATTGCCCCTTATGCATCGATGAGTGATCATTTTCGGTTGTATATGTCTCCCATGAAGGTTAAGGAGTACATGGCATTGGGAAAGCCAATTATCGTTTCCAATTTGCCATCCATAAAAACATTTCTCCCTGATGACGCGGCACTTTTTGTGCCTCCCGGAGATGTGGCGGCATTAAGAAGTGTTATCCAATATAGTATTGATAATTTTGAAAAAGCAGAAAAGAAGGGGTTACGTGCCCGAGAACTAGCACAAGCGTTTACATGGGATAAGCGCGCGCATGCCATCATCTCTTTTATGGAAAAAAATATATGAAACTAATACACAGTATATTTTGGAGCACAGTATATTATAGCGGTATTAACGCGCTTTATCAGCTTTTTTTTCGTCCCCGACTTACCGTACTGGGGTATCACAGCGTTTCCGATGCCGGTAGCGGGGAGCTTTCGCATAGGGAACTTTATCATCATTTAAGCGTGCCGAGAGAGCAGTTCGAACAACAGATGGTTTATTTACAAAAAAAGAATTATTCATTTCTATCGCTAAGTGATCTCATTGCTATACAAAAAAAAGAGCAATCCATGCCGTCTCGCGCGGTATTTATATATTTCGATGACGGATATAGGGATAACCTTTTAAATGCATATCCCATACTTAAACAATATAATATTCCCGCCACCATATTTTTAATTACCGATTGTATCAACCAAAAAAAAATACTGTGGGAAAGCGACATTGATCCGTATACTGCCGGTATATTTCTCACCTGGGATGAAGTAAATCAAATGAAAGACATATGTACATTCGGAACACATACCGTTTCGCACAGAAAACTTACGAGTCTTTCCGGAGAGGACATAAAGGAAGAATATACGGCATCAAAGAGGGAAATTGAAGAAAAAACAGACAGACCCGTTTTGGCGCTTTCTTATCCAAAGAGTCGCACTACTAAAGAAGCAAAACGCATTGCCGGAGAGTTATTTCCGGTCGTTTTAGCTCATGGGCGCGGGTTTGCGCATAGCAGGGATTTGCATTACTTATGGAAAATTCCGGTTGATCCGCAGGACAGCATGATGATATTTTATTTAAAGCTTGGCATATATTATCCGTTTATGAACGCATTACGTACATGGAAAACCCGATTGTAGAGCGTAAATATATTTTTTTCTCATCTGCCCGCGTTATTTTAAATGATAATTTGTTTTTAAGCTTGGTAAAAAAGAAAGCATACTCGTATATTGTTGGAGTTTCTCATAAAAAATTACCGGTGGGTCCTGACATAAAAATAAAGCATAAAAAAACAATTAATATTTATCTTAATGGTACGTTTGATGACATATTTAAAAAGTTTAATGATACATCGCGGAACGAAATTCGAAAAACATTCAATATGAAAGAATATTTTTTTAAGCAAGGTGATGTCGATATGGACGCCGTGTATGCTTTGTATAAACCGCATCGCATAGAGAAGAAACTTGAAGTGCGCAGGAAATCATTTTTAGCGCCTTGCCTTATATTTACGGCATATTATAACAATGAACTCATTTCCGTTATAACGTGTTATGATGCAAAACCTTATCTTCGTATTCAAAATATTTTCTCAAAGCTTTCGAATGATGATAAGGAAATACGTCGTATTACGGGATATGCATCGCGACGCTTGGTATATGAACTTTGTAAATACGGAAATCAACGAGGATATATTCTTCTTGATATGGCATCGGCTAATTTTACTGATCCCGGAAAAGCCGGTATTACCCAATTCAAAAATTCGTTTGGCGGCAGAATTGAAGATGAGTATATATATACCTATCGAAATACTATACCGCGCATATTGGGTAATCTAAAAACATGGATAAAACGATGACCGTTTCTTTTGTAATTTCGGCGTATAATGAAGAGGCGACACTCGGACAAGTTTTAGATATGGTAAGAGAGGCGGTATTACCCGTGGGTATTACGCGGGAGATAATTGCCATTGATAATGGATCGCATGATGGAACAGCTGATATTATCAAAAGTTATTCTGATGTGCGCATGATTTCTCTTTCTCCTAATCGTGGTAAGGGAGGTGCCTTGAAGGTGGGGTTTGCAGAAGCGAGGGGAGATATTGTTATGATTCAGGATGCCGATATGGAATATAACGCCGCTGATTATCCGGCATTACTGGAGCCGATTCTTTCGGGACGTACGGAGATGGTGGTGGGGCGTCGGCCGCTTTCGGTGGTACCGTTTTCTGAAGGTGTCAGAAACGTACAGCATGTGCTTCCATATATCGGCAATAAGATTGTCATGAAATATTTTATTAACTGGCTTTATGGAGATTCGGCGTCCGATTATGCATGCGCTTATAAAGTGTTTACTAAAAAACTGGTGGACAGCATTACCGTAAAGGCAAATGGATTTGATTATGAGTTTGAATTGGTTTGTAGAGCAATGCGGAAGAGAGTGCCTCTTGTGGAAGTACCTGTGCGGTATTATCCGCGCACTTATGAGGAAGGAAAAAAAATCAGAACAATGGATGGACTTAAAATTTTACGAACGGCTCTAAGAAGTAGGTTTTTTAATTGATTATGAATATATCATTTCGAGATATCGGTTATATTACCGTTACTTTTCTTGTACTTCTGGGATTTGCCATATATCATCCCGATGGTAGTTTTGCTATGAACCCTACCTATTGGGCAGATGAGGCAGTTTCCGTCGAGAAGGCGCGTAGTTTACTTACCTACGGAACGCTTGATATTGCGGTTGCGCCAGGCGTACTCTCCGATAAACCGTACGCAACAGCCGCCGCGGGACCTCTTCTTACGGTGCCACTCGCCGGTTTTTTTAGCGTGTTTGGTATTAGCGTTACGGGAGTGCGCGTGTTTATGATGATTGTTCTTGGTATTCTTACGGTCTCCGTATATTTCTTTGCTCGTTCTTTGTATGGGCAGGGAGTCGGATTCGCGGCGACTCTTCTTTTCGTTACATTTTCACCACTCTATGCAAACGGAAAAACGGCAACGGGAGATATTCCCGGATTTTTAGCGCTTCTCTTTGGTTTATGGGTTTTGTTTAAAAAACGTTGGTATGTATTCTCCGGCATATTACTCGGCGTAGCCATTACCACAAAGCCGTCGCTTTATTTGCCGGTTGCGGGTATTGCCGTGTTGGAGATTTTTTTATCCGAACATACGAAAGAACGCATCATTCATGCTCTGCGTCTTATGGGAGGGTCGCTTATAGTTTGTCTTCCCTGGCTATACTCTCTTATTCCCGACATGAAGAACCCCGCTTCATGGAAAGAGACATATTTCTTTTTTCGAAATCCCTTTCCGGACGATGCCGTATCGGTGATTTACCAATTAATGCAGGGAAATATATCAGCTCTTGTGCATACAACCATTTTTCATTTTTTTATTCTTTTCATTGTAGCGGGGACGGTATATATTTTTACGCGCCACCTGGACGAAGCCCGGTATCGGTTTATACGATTCGCCGTTCTTTATAGCGCCGTTGCATTTATCTTATACTTACGAAGTCCGTCATGGCTTCGATATCTCATTGCGGGAGAATTACTTCTTTTTATTTCGTTTCTTCCATCATTAGAAACAATATGGCATGCGCGCGCGTTTCGGTATTGGGTACCAAAATGGTTTCCTGCTTTTATCGTAGGATTTCTTATTATGTTGCAAGGTATTCATATGGGATTTTTTGCATGGCGTACCGCCTCTTGGACGGTACCGGAAAAAGCGCAGGCAATTACGGCACTTTTGAATCCTGGAGACACTATTGGTGTTATCGATGACATTTCAGTAGCGTCTCTTATTAATTCCCGTCAGAAATTTCAAATAGTGCGTATCAGCGGAAATACGATACTGGGGAAGAATCCTCTCGCATATTCATCAAATGAATTGCCTACATATATCTATATACCGAGGAGTAGGTTTGGAAATATGGCGGTGCGGGATTTTGTAGATCCGTACAAAGATATTTTAGAAACATATTATAAAAGCATTCCTGTTCCAGAGGAACGGTATATGTTATATAAAAGATTATAATGCGATCATATCTGCAAACACCATTAGCCTTGCTTATTATGGCCGTCGTTCTTGTGAGCGGCGCGTATTCATTTTATTATCATGATCGTCCGCGCGTGGATGCGCAGGCATATGATAAAATTGGATGGAATTTGGCGCGCGGATTCGGATATATTGAGGATGAATCTCATGCCGGTATGCCGGAGAAAGATGATGCTGTTGTTCGTGTAGGTCCCGGGTATGAGTTTTTTCTTGCCGGCATATATTCCATTGCGGGGCATGTCATATGGGTGGTTTGGATTTTTCATGCGCTTCTTAGGGGAGCAAGTGCCCTTTTGCTTTATTTCATAGCACGTTATGTGTTTGAGAAAAAATCTGACGTAGCAGGTGTTAACGAACAATCTTCCTATACTCATGCTATTGGTATGGTTGCTGTAATTCTTTTCGGGTTTTCACCCGATCTTATAGTTATTAACGGACTCCTTCTCACAGAGACGCTCTTTATCTTTTTACTTTTGTTATCGGTGTATGCGACGTTTTGGCTTTTCCATGAAGAAGAAGTCTGCACATTACGAAAAGCTCTTTACGTAGGTTTATTCTGGGCGCTTGCTATTCTTACGCGTCCCGTTGCGTTAGTGCCTTTTTTTGTGGTGTCTGGTATTCTTTTTTGGCGGCGTAATGGTATTAAGTCTGCCGCAATATTACTGTTTCCGATACTTCTTATAGGCTCGTGGTCTTTTGTTATGACCACAAGATATAATCATTTTATTCTTACGACAACTGCCGGGTGGTATGATATGTGGGTGGGAAATAATCCGGAAGCGGAGGGAGGGTTCATAAAAACACCGGAGATTCAGGCATTTCGTGATAAAAATTACGACAGTACCATATTAGACAAGGTGGGGCGCGAAAAATATTTCGAATTCCTTACGGAACAACCCCTATCATTTTTGGAGTTGCAGTGGCGGAAGGCATCAATGTATTTTAGTTTGATGCGTCCGGGAGGGTATTGGATACATTTATATGCGCGTCCATGGGATTTACGTGTCACGCTTGGTGCATCAGCTCTATGGACAGCTTTATTGTTTGTGGGCGGTATTGCGGGAGGTTTGCTTGCGTGGATGGCACGAAAGGATTTTCATACGCGTTTATTTCTTGTGTTTGCCATTATACAGCCGCTTACGGTAATTCCTATCATTGTTGAGACGCGGTATCGATATGCCCTATTTCCCTTTTTAGCAGTTCTGGCGGCATATTGGGGAGTCTCATATGTAAAGAAGCTTGTTCCTCAAGCGCTTTTATATAAGGTTGTGGGGGTATCTTTTACCCTCATCCTAATTTTTACAGGATATGACCTTTGGTATAACGGAGAAGATATTAATAGCAAGATTAGGAAGGTAATATCATAATGCAACGCATTCTTTACATTACTAAATCTCCGCTTTCCTTTTCTCGTGCTTATGCGCGTAATATGGTAAAGACGGCAGAGTATCTCAATAGGGAAGACGACATTTCCGTTACGCTTTTTTCTTTCGGTAAAGAACAAAAAACAAAACAGGAAATTTTTTCCGAAAAGGAGGTGCAGATTCCATTTGATATGAATATTGCTTCAAAAAAACGTTTCCTCATAAAAGAACTTTTCAGGAGACGAAATCAATTTGATATATTATATTTCCGTGATCCGTTGCTGTGGCGTGCGGCATGGCTGGTAAAAAAATGGTGGGGCAAACGAATTATTTTTGAGGTTCATGGAAGCGAAGAATGGGGTACAAAAACGCCATGGAAAAAAGCAGTATGTTTCGCTGATGGCTTAGTATTTATGACGGAAAAATTACGTAGGTATTATAATCCAATAGTACCGTACTGTGTAACGCACTGTAACGGTAACGATGAAGAGCAGAAAAAAGCGGAAGGAGCGGATGTGTTTGCCATACGGGAGGCATTGCATTTTCCAAAAGAAAAAACATTAATAGGTATTACGGGAAGTTTTCAATGGGATTCCCAGGATTTACTGTTTTCCATATTAGTACTTCTTCCTTCAGCGGTAGAGTTGGTGCTTGTGGGGGTTAAAAAGGAAGCAGTGGATACCGTAAGGAAGAAGGCGCGTATATGCGGTGTGGAAAATCGCATTCATATAATAACGCGTGTTCCTATGAAAGATGTTTTTTTCTACACGCTTTCTATGGATATATTGATAAACCCGCTTGTCATTTCATATCCGGGAAGTCTTTCTTCAAAGTTGTATGAATATCTGGCGGCCGGAAAACCAATTGTAACATCTCCGGGCGGTGCCAATGATGAAATTATAGAACATGGTAAAAATGGTGTTATGGTAGATCCTCCCACGCCAGAGAATTTTGTCCATGCCATAGAGGGTATTTTACGGGACGCCGCATTCGGAGATGCGCTTTCGCATTATGCCGCTGAATCGGCAAAACGGTATACATGGGGTAGTCGTGCGCGGTGTATAGCCGATATTATCCGGCTCATATAATAAAGACATATGCATATTTCAATCGTGGGATTTTTTGAGGAAGACCATGCCACGAACTGGCGCTTTTTGAAGGGTCTTGAAGAAAGAGATATTACGTATGCGTTTTGCCATATACCCTCTAGTATGACGCGGGCATCCTGGAAAGAGACACATCGATTTCTGAAAGCAGAAAAAAAGAAAACGGATGTTATATGGATTGGTGCATTTAGTCACCGTCTTATTCCTTTTATATATGTGCTCCGTTTTCTTGTATGGGGTTTTGTGCCGCCCCCGATAGTGTATGATAGTATTATTTCTATTTATGATACGCGTGTGTTTGACCGGGGATGGGTGGGACGGTTTAGTTGGCGAGCGGTGTATTACTATATTCTTGATTGGTTTGCGTGTCGGGTGGCAAAACGTCTTGTCGTGGACACAAACGAACACGCACGTTATTTTCAGAAAACATTTTTTGTGCGTCCAAAAAAATTAAAACGATTGTTTCCGGGAGCAAATCGTGATATTTTCTACCCACGGAAAATTACTCAAGAAGAACGAGACGAACGCTTTACCGTGAGCTTTCACGGGAAGCTTATTCCCGGCATGCTTGGCACGGAGTATATTATAGAAGCGGCACGCATATTAAAAAATGAACCTATCCTTATAAAAATATTCGGGAAAGGGTCGCTCTATGAAGAATATGAGGAAATTATTAAAAAAGAAAACCTTACGAATTTAAAATTGTGCGGCTATTTGGAATATAAAGACGTTCCGCACGAAGTTTCAAAATCGGATGTTCTTCTTGGTGCCTTTGGTACAACACCAAAAGCGCTTAAAGTTATTCCACTAAAATTATTTGAAGGCATTGCCCTTGCAAAGGCGCAAATTATTGGAGACACGCCCGCCGCCCGTGAATTATTTAAAGACAACGTGCATGTCGTATATGCGCATCTTGCGGATGGGAAGAATCTTGCTGAAAAAATACTGTTCATGAAAAATAACCCCGCATTGCGGGAATCTATCGCGAAGAATGGGTACGCACTGTACGAAGGCGTATTAAGCGATAAAGAAGTGGGAGAAAAGCTGAACAATATATTTAAAGAACTTTTGTAATATGCAAAAACCCTTTTTTCATTTCTCTGTCGACGACGTGTTGGATGCGCTTCTTCAAGTTTCAGAAACAGAGCAGGAATTATTTTCACATCCATTTTTCGCATTCTTAAAAGAACTGCATGATACGCACGGTATCACAGTAGATCTCTATTGTTTTTATCAGGAAAGTAAAGACAGGAATAAAAAAACCTTGGCAGATGTAAGTGATAACTATCAATCGATATTCAAAGCAAATCCGTGGATACGCTTTGGCCCCCATGCGCTTGATTATGAGACAGCTCCCTATGCGCAAACGCCGGAAGAACAAATAGGCGTGTTTGATGCCATCTACAAAGAGATAGATCGGTTCGCCGGCGCGGAAGCGCGGAGCTTGTGGGTGCGTCTTCATTATTTTTCGGAGTCATTCGAACTTGCTGATTATTTTCATGAAAACGGCGTCACAGCATTATTTACCACCGACAAAGATGCCATGAGTCATCGTATGCCGGAAGAGGTAAAAGTTTCTCTCCGTGCTACGGGCATGGCGGAATACAAGGGGATGCAATTTATTCGAACCCATTTCCGCGCCGAGAATTTTGCCAATGAAAACGCAGATGAAAAAGTAATAAAAAAAGATCTTTCAGAAGTTTTGAAAAAACATGGATTTGTGACAATGCTCACGCATGAATACGAACTGGTACGCCCGGAAGTACGGGAAGTAATACGAACGGTCACACCTATTGTGAAGAAAAAAGGTGTGATGAAAAATATATAAGAAGGAATACACGTACTTGCTCTCAATACTGTATTGGTATAAGGTGGAGAAATATAAAACATAATTCTATGCTTATGAGTGAAGATAAACGTACATGTGCCGAGTTTGTAGACACAATAGATAAATTAGGCACGCGGCTTAATACCAATACGCAGTATGGAGATAATGAGTTAAAAACGTGGCTTCCGCCGCATTTGGAAGTAAGGGAAGGAGAGCGGATCCTTGATGTTGGGTGCGGGGACGGAACGCAAATGCGGCTCGTTGCGGAAACAATCAAGAAGGATCATATGTGTATTGGCATAGACAACGATCCGGAAATGATCGCAAAGGCAAAGCGGCTCAGCGAAGGATTTACACCGGCCGTGGATTTCATGGTGATGGATATGGATGCGATTGGAAATGACAATTCGCCATTTAAAGACGATGAGTTCGATCTTATGTATTCGGTGTACGCATTTTATTATTCACAAAATGAATTTAAGGCGCTTGACGGCATGAAGAAGAAATTAAAGCCGGAAGGGAGGATTGCTATCACAGGACCATATAAGGATAATAATATTGATTGGTTTAATTTTCTAAATCAATATATGGATATGGCGGACTCCATTATGGCATCTACCACGACGTTTATGGAGGGCATCAAGAAGTACGCGGACGAGAACTTTTCCAATGTGCGCACAAATGAATTTGTAAATAATATTACGCTCCCGTCATATGAGGCGCTTAAAGAATATTGGGTGGCGAACATTTATTATGATCCGAAATATGATGAAGGATTTGAAAAATTCGCGCGCAAGCATTTTGAAACCAATGATAAGTTTACGTATTTCAAAAAAGCACAAATGATTATCATGGAGGGCAAGAAGTAATATCTCATTATGGCAGAAGAACCCCTTGTCAGCGTTGTTCTCCCTACCTATAACCGCGCTCGCGTATTGCCAAAATCTATCGACAGTATTTTAGCTCAAACGTTTACAGACTTCGAGCTTATTATTGTGGACGACGGCTCTACGGATAATACAAAACGTCTTGTTACTGATTATAGTGCGCGCGATAGCCGTGTGCGGTATGTGAAGCACGAAGCGAACAGAGGTCTTGCCGCGGGGCGGAATACCGGCGCGCGGGAAGCGCATGGGCGATATATTGCCAATAATGATTCGGATGATGTATGGATTTCCGATAAATTGGAAAAAGACGTTGCGGCTATACAGTCAGCATCTCCGAATGTTGGGGTGGTGTATTCCCGTCTTAAAAAGACATTAGGTAATGGAACGGAAGTATATGTTCCGGCAGATAATTGGCAGTGGTTGAATGGAAATTTACACCGATCGATTCTGGAGGGAAATTTTATAACCATGCAGGTAACACTCATAAAAAAAGAGTGTTTTCAAAATGCCGGCTGGTTTGATGAAGAGTTTCCCGCGGTGCAGGAAGGTGATTTTTTGTTGCGAGTGGCAAAGAAATATGAATTTCTCTATCGGCCGGAAGTAGGAGTGATAGCCGCGGTAAGCCCAGATAGTATTACCGCAAACCAAGGGAAGCGCTTAACGGGAAAGGAAATGCTGTTCAATAAACATCTTATAGACTTTAAAAAATATCCTCATGCATTGGCGCGCTTCAGTTATAGCTTAGGGCACGCCTTTTCGTTGCGGGGAGATATGAAAAGGGGGAGGAAATATCTATTCCTTGCTTGGCGGAACCATCTTTCCCACCCTAAATATCTTCTCGCATTTTTTCTTTCTTTGTTTGGCTCACATACGCTCTATAAAAAAACTGGTACCATATACCTCAAACTGAAATAAGAGGTAGTAGAACTTGATAATAACATATATTTGTGATATTCTTTTCAAAAGAATTTTAGAGGAGGATCGTGAATGGATCAACCGGATCAAGGACATGGAAAGATCGCAGCGTACTGCATGGCTCTTTTAACCCAACCGCTTGAAAAAGCGGACGCCATAGCGGTGTTTACGGGAGATGGTCGGACGCGTGTCACGCATGCGCACGAAATTTACCAGCGCGGACTAGCGCCACTTCTGATGATAACCGGAGCTGATGACTTGCTATCGGCGAACCCGCAGGCGAATGCCGAGGATTATGCGCACTATTTGATAGAGCAAAAAAGCATGTCGCGGGATCGTATTGTCACTGACGCCACGGATGTCAATCCTGATTTCGGAAAGACCTGCCTGGGGCAGGCAGCAAGTATCGTGTACGAAAGCCGAAAAAGAGGATGGCAGACGATCATTCTCGTGGCAAGTCACTACCACATTCCACGGGCGTATATGACGCTTCTCAAAATTTGCCTGAAGGAAACATTTGACCTTCGGATCATAGCGGCCCCGTCCCGGCTTCCTTGGTTTTCCGGAACGGAAATCAAAGTACATCCGGTGGAGCCCTGGTTGCGTTTCTGGGACGAAGAATGGCCGCGCATCACTACATATCAGGATAAAGGTGATGTCGCTACCTGGGGAGAGCTGGGAGAATACCTCCTGAGGCAGAACCTGTAAAGAAATTATGTCTTTATAAAAAGGCAAAACCCACAATCATTATGATTGTGGGTTTTTATTTTTATATGAGAGGTGGATCATAACTCCTTCACCATCTCTTCAAAAGAAGGAATGGTAAGTTTCGCGTTGAGGTCGTGCACTGTCCGAAGCCGGCGGTCGATAGCGACAGAAGCTTCCGTGGGAATTATTTTTCCTCCATAGCCATACTTTTCTTTAAACACGGTCAACATATCGTATTTTGAAACATCGTTTGAAAAAATGTGATACGTACCTTCTTTTGGATACTGATCTCGGTTCTCTATTATTTTCTTAACAATATTCCCGTATTGGTACGTTGTGATGCCATTCCAGAAATGATTGGTAAAGCCATTGAGGGACGGTTCATCTTTTTTGCTTCGGAACCATTCAATGAGGGATGAAGTGGTCCCCACCTCCGGGCCTATGATGGAGGTACGGAGCACCAGAGAATGAGCCGGCTCGCCCATTACCTTTGAAATGCCGTATAAATCTACCGGTGTTTTCACGGACACTTCCGTGTAAGGAGCTTCCGTGAGGCCGTTATAAGCACAATCGGTAGTAATATGAATGAGTTTTTCTTTGTATGCACCACTTAAGGCATGGGGAAGAGCGCCATTAATAAAAAGAGTTGCGCGGGGATTCGTTAGGCTATGGGGCTTTATAACGCCGGCGCAATTTATTACGGCATCCACATTTCCAATAACATCAACCAAACGTTGTATAGTTGGACCCATGCCGGTTTCCTGGAAGCCCTCCAAATAATCCTGCTCTATATCGGCAAGGTCAAATATAATGATTTTGTGGTTTTGAACGCCGCCGTAGGCATCGTTAAGAAGATTAAGTTTTTTCTTATCGCGCGCAACAAGCACTAAATCATGCACATCTTTAAGGGCACGGTATACGCCTGATCCGAGCATGCCGCCGGGGGCAATAATTGCTATTTTTTTCTTCGAAGTTTCCATAAATATTACCGGTGTTTTGTCTGCCAGAGATCACCCCAGGTATACGGATCATATCTATGATCATCCTTAAGAGATTCTTTTGTTGTCGAGGAGGATCCGCAAAGAAGAATGGTATTATCTTCCAAAGATACCCACCCGTTCGCATAACCCGGCGGGATTACGACAAGAAGCGGCTTTCGCTCGCCACTGGTGAATTGATACATTTCCTTCGGATTATCCGGATTGATGGCGATAAATTTAGCAGAACCTTTTACGATGACAAAATATTTCCATTCTTTCTTATGAAAATGAAACCCTCGCACTACACCGCGTACTGGGTTTACAACATAATATATTCTCTTAATAGGGCGATCGGGCCCGTCCAATACGGGCGAGAAATACCCCCGATCGTCTGCAAAGAGTGGAACCTCTATAGTATGAGGAATAATATCTTTTTTCTTTGGCATAATATATTTTACAGCGAACTGGTACCAAGATGTTTCGCGTTGCTATAGGTAATATGTTTATAATCTTTCACGCGTCCGCTCCGCACGAGTTCCGCCATTTCTTTAATGCCGTACATGACATCCTTTTTTGTGTCTTGGGAAAGCACATTATCGCGTTTCGCCTTTGCGGTGCTGGCAAAATAGTGGCGATTATCTTCAAAGCGTTTTCCGGAAGAGTGAATATGGCACTTGGTATGTTTTTTCACCATTTCGGCAATTTCCACAATATTATGATTTACGGTTGATACATTATAGATGCCGGTATTCTTGGTGAAAAGATTATGCACGAACGTGCGGGCAATATTACAAACATGAATATTGGGGCGCTGTTGGTTTCCCCCAAACACGGTTATCTCTCCATTGGCAACCGCATTGGTAGTAAGCGTGTTTACCACAAGATCGGTGCGCGGCCGTGAGTAGGTATCAGAAACACCGAATGCGGTGCCAAGCCGGAAGATAATGGCGTTGGGATGTTTTAAGAGATGCTGTTCAGCGTTTACTTTTGTAGTAGCATAGAGAGATAATGGATTTGGTTTTGATTCTTCAGTTACTTCTTCCTCATTCGATCCATAAACGGAACAGGTTGATGGAAAGAGAATGCGTCCCTTGTAATTCCGTGCGAGCCATTGGATTGCTTTTTCGTTTATATCGACGGCGGCAAGAGGTTGTAAGTAGCATGCACCGTCACCCACAATGGCCGCGAGCCAGATAATATCGGTATAGTCGTTTATTATGTTTTTTAGTTTTTTTGTGTCCCGCACATCACCATAGACAAAATCACCGCCTGGTTTCAGATAACGATCCTCGTAGAAGAGAGCATCATAGACGGTGTAAGGGATTTTTTTCTGAGCAAGAATATCAGTAACTGCACCACCAATGTATCCGGCACCGCCAACCACCAATACCCGTTTTTTTGCTTTTTGCTTCATAAAGAGAATGTTATACTAACAACTACTCATAGACGCTATAATACTGAATATATGCCAAGATGGCAAGAGGCGAAGATAAGGATATAACGCCAAAGGAATTCTTTTTGTCATATGAAAATTAAGTACCTTATACCATTTCATTATTTTTTTGGAAAAATATATTTATTTTTGCGCCAGTCATTTCATCATGCATTTGTTAAAATTATTAATGGCTACTATAAAATACGCTACGGCGTTCCAAGAATTCGCGATAAGACTACCGATTTGGCGGTTTTTAAAGATATTTTTATAAAACGAGATCTAAAGATAATGAAACGTATAGAGCCGGTATATATTGTTGATGTTGGCGCGTATGTAGGATATTCATCGTGGTGGTTTCATATACAATATCCCGGTGCTCGTATTCTTGCGTTAGAACCGCATCCGGAAACGTATGCTCTCTTGAAGAAATCTTTATCGCATATGCCAGGTAGTACGTGTTGGGAAAAAGCATTATGGTCTAAGAAAACACACATACATCTCGAAGACCGTAATACCGGCGAATGGGGGTATACGGCAAAAGAAGGAGGGACGATTCAGACAGTGATACCGCTCGAGTTATTTCAAGAGAATAAAAAAATCGATATTTTAAAAATCGATATAGAAGGTGGTGAAAAATATATTTTTGAATCGGGGCATGATTGGCTTGAACGGGTACGTATTCTTATAATAGAATTACATGACAGAATTTATCCGGATGTAAGTATAATTTTTTGGAACGCTATAGATAAAAATAATTTTCAATGTACTAAAAAGGGAGAGAAAATTATTTGTTACAATATGAGTAAATAGACTAAAAATATTTTTTACCTCTTTATAAAAATTTCTAACATATTCCCGTGGATAAAAAGAAAGAAAAACAAGATATCCAAGAAGAAGAATATCAATTTCCTTATCACTGGACACTTAGAAAGGAGTCTCGAAAAGGAGTCGTTTATTATGGGTATTATAATCTGGCTCTTGCGGCAGCTGGTCCGCTAGCAGGCAAGCGTGTTCTGGATGCGGGATGCGGGGATGGATATTTTACGAGGCTTATAAAAAAACAGGGTGCTGAGCAGGTAGTAGGCACTGACTATTCCGCGCGTGCTCTTTCATTTGCTCGCCTCCTTGCTCCCGGTATTGATTTTACCGAGGCTGACCTTATGCAGTTGCCTTATGAAGATGTATCATTTGATGTTGTATTTTTAGTAGAAGTTCTTGAGCATATTCCAAGTGATGGTCAGAAACATATAGTGCGGGAGTTGGCGCGTATACTAAAGCCGGGTGGTCTCTGCATTATAACAGTGCCATCTGTTCGTATGCCGGTAATTGAAAAACATGAAGAACATTTTACCAAAGAATCACTCGCACGTCTTTTAGAGGTGTATTTTTCAGTGAAGAATACGGAGGGGCAAGATCGGGGTGATTGGGTCGCGGATCTTTTTTGGATTTTTTGGCGGTTATGGGATAATCGTTTTTGGCGCATTAAGCCGCTTGTGGGTATTGTATTGCCGGCAATATATATGCGATTTATGAACGCGGTTTCTGCGGAGACAGGGCGGCGGCTTGTCGGTACGTTTCAAAAGAAGTAGTATGAGTATATGATTTTTTTGCTTATCAGTAGTATGGTAATCATCCCATTGTCGGCGGCAGCATATTTGGATCCGGGGACGGGAAGTTATATTTTTCAACTTCTATTAGCAACTGTACTGGGAGGTATGTTTGCCGTAAAAATATTTTGGCGGCGTATCATGGTTTTTTTCAGCGGATTATTTGGCAAGAAAAAAGAAGAAGGGGTATCGTTGGTAGATAATAATACTCATCATGAAGGAGAATCAGAGGGAGCGTAATGGGCGCATACAGGGTTCTTTTCGAGACCCGGACGGGTTTCTTTTTTTACGTGATAATGTTCTTTATCGGCAAGTGAATCAGAATGGTAAAGAAAAGTATGACCTGTTTATAAAATCAGGATTATACGATGAACTTACGAAGAGCACCATGCTTATTCCACACGATGAAGTATCGATATTACCAGAAACAGAAGAAGCATATATTATTATAAAACCGGTGCGGATTCCCCTGATTACTTATCCGTATGAATGGAGTTTTAGCCAGTTAAAAGACGCTGCACTCCTGACGCTTCGTATGCAGTACGTGGCGTTTCGACATGGTATGTCTTTAAAAGATGCAAGTGCCTACAATATACAGTTTTATAAGGGACGGCCCATCGGTATTGATACGCTTTCGTTTGAACCATATGCGGTGGGGAAACCGTGGGTTGCGTATCGACAGTTTTGTCAGCATTTTTTAGCACCCTTGCTTCTCATGAGTTATACGGATATTCGGTTACAAAGTTTACTTAGAACAAACATTGACGGCATTCCGTTGGATTTGGTAAGTCGCTTGCTTCCACGGCGCACGTGGACAAAGTTTTCCATTCTTTCGCATATTCATTTGCACGCACGTTATCAGCAAAGATACGCTGATGCGGGGGAGTTAGTAGTTCAGAAAAAATCGGAACGCGAGATACAATTAGCACCTCTTCTAGAAAACCTTTCTTCCCTGATTCAAAAACTGAAACCGCACGGGCAAAAAACGGAGTGGGCTACGTACTACAAAGAAACAAATTATACAGATACCGCGTTTGTAAAGAAGAAAAAACTGGTAGAGTCGTTTGTAAGGGCAATAGCTCCGCAAGTTGTGTGGGACATAGGAGCAAATACGGGTGTGTTTAGCCGCGTGGCGGTCAAGGCGGGTGCGGAAGTGGTGTCATTTGATATTGACCCTATTGCTGTGGATGTGAATTATCGTATGGTGCAGAAAGAGAGAGAGGGACATATTCTGCCGCTTACTCTTGATCTTACCAATCCAAGTCCATCATTAGGATGGTCGCATGAAGAACGTTTATCTCTTATAGCACGAAGTGCTAATGTTGATTGTGTATTAGCACTCGCTCTTATTCATCATTTGGCTATTTCTAATAATCTTCCGTTTGAGTACATAGCGGAATTTTTTGCCCATATAGCGCCTGTGCTTATTATTGAATTTGTGCCAAAGGAAGACTCTAATGTAAAGCGCCTTTTAGTAACACGGGAAGATATTTTCCCGCACTATACGAAGGAAGGATTTGAGAAAGCATTTTCTGCATTTTTTTCTCTTGAGGAATCAAGCTTTATAGAAGGAAGTACGCGTATTCTCTATCGCATGAAGCGAAAAGATATATGAAAATAATATCACACACAATATTATTTGCGCTTTATCCCATACTGTTTCTATTTGCCGAGAATACCGACGAGGTGGTAGTGGGAGATATTATAGTTCCCGCTATGTTGTCATTGGGGCTTACAGCATTAGTGTACGGCATCTCATGGTTATTGTATCGGGATTCTGGTAAGGCAAGTATTTTTACCTCGTTTTTTTTGCTATTGTTTTTTTCCTACGGACATATATTTGAGCCCGAAAATGGATTGTATTGGATACGGCACCGATATCTTCTTACGATATGGGTGGTATTATTTGGTGCTGGTATGTATGGATTATGGCAAACAACACGGAATACAAAATCATTTTCAGCCATACTTAATATAATTGCTGTCGTATTGGTAGCAGGTTCCCTTTTTCAAATTGGGAGTTACATGTTTAGGGTACAGAATATTTCTACAAATGGCGTGTACGCTCACCTTGATACAGCTGAACACACGAACGCTATAATTACAGCAAAAGAAAACACTGGTATACGGCCCGATATTTATTATATTATCCTTGATGCCTATGCGAGCGCTGATATACTGAAGGAAGTGGGATACGATAATACGGCATTCCTTGCGTTTCTAGAAGACAGGGAATTCTATGTGGTGCCTCATAGTTTTAGCAACTATTCGGCAACGCATCTTTCATTGGCGTCATCTCTTAATATGGATCATATTGCCACATTAAGTACTGAACCGGGTTTTGTTACAAAAGAAACAATTGACCATCGAACGCTTATAGAGGCAAATCGCGTCCGGCAATTTTTGCAGGAGCAGGGATACGAATTTATTCAGTTTAATTCTCATTGGCACGCTACGTTCAAAAACCGATTTGCAGATGAAAATGTAAGCGTAGGGTATATGCCGGAATTTTTAAATATTTTATACCAGACCACAGCGGTTTATCCTATCGGTGAAAAATTTGATGCATTTAATCCGCGCAATATTCAATATAGGCGCATCAAGAGTCACCTTGATTATTTGCCTGAAATAGCAAAGCGTGATGGCCCAACATTTGTATTTGCACATCTCATTGTGCCGCATCCGCCATATGTTTTTGATAGAAATGGCAATTTTATTCAAGATGAACAGGAAACGGAAGAAGAATTACGGATGGCGTACATTGAGCAGGTAATGTTTATAAATAAACAATTAGCAAGAGTCGTTGATGAAATTCTATCAGAATCAAAAACACCTCCTATTATTATTTTACAAGGAGACCATGGATCTCGTCTGGAAGATAAAACAGCAATCAAAAAAGAATCTGAACTCACCGACTGGTTTTTAAAAGAGCGGCTTGGCGCGCTGAATGCCTACTATCTTCCTAATGGAGGACAAAAAGCATTGTACGAAGGCATGACGCCGGTTAATACTTTTCGTGTTCTTTTTAATTACTATTTCGGCACGTCGTTTGAATTGCGGCCGGATGATAGTTATCTCGCGCCTCCATGGAGCGATGGATACGACATTATTAACGTTACAGAACAAATTCGAGAAAAATAAAAAAGCTCTGCTGTCAGAGCTTTTGTGACAGGATAACTATATTTGTCAAGATTTCCATGCGGATAAGTCTTTCCCAAGAAGGGATGCCAGTTTTTCGATATCGGCAGCATAGTAAGAGGAGAGTTGGGCGCGTATATCCGGCGTAAGTGGGGTATACGCTGTTTTTTTCTCACTTTTTGTGACAACGGCGCGGCGTATCGGATTATATAACACTCGCTTTATCGCATTATTAATATGTAGAAATTTCATAATGCGAATGATTATTCGCCCTATAGGATTACGCATGGCGTGTTCGGAGGTAATGGTAAATGAGCGTTTTAAGGTTGATGCTTTGGGTGCTGATGGATTTACTTCCAACACAAGGGAGGGAGGTATAAAGGAAGGGTTAATGTTAAGGAAGGTATAGAGATTTTTTATGAATAAAGCCGGTTTTTTTCGCATTTCTTCATAGATACCTATAAAAATTTGCTCGCGCGGGAATACTGTAAGGTATCGTTTTATATATTCGTAATATAATCCCGAGGCGAGGTACGCGTCATTTTTGATAAGCTTCTCAAATGGCGGATACGTTCTTCCTTCTGCCTTATGTAGGTACTGGGAATATGTTTGGTCTACGGGATTTCTGAGAAGAAGTACTAGCTTAATATTGGGGAAGTGTTTTTTAATGAGTTCCGGTGCCTCCGAATCGTAAATGTAATCAGTGCTCCATTCGCCTTTTATGATAGCGGACGCACAGTGAGTAAAATGGTTTTTGTACCATTCCATGCCTTTAGTGTAATTCCATAGATCAGGTCTATCTTCAAATGAAAACAGCATGAACCGCCGCCTGTTAAAAAAATGAAGTTCCTTTGGTTTCGATACACATGCTTCGGGATGTTCATCTACACATGCAGCAGCCCATGAGGTACCGCATTTGGGTGCTCCTATGCCTATGAAATCAAGAGTAAATTGATCAGATGAATTCATGGTTATTCTTTGAATTTAAAAATAATGAACCCTAATAATTGATTAATGGAGCGTCCAAGGATATGTCCTATAATAGCACCCCAGATACCAAACCAGGGAATAAGAGCGAATACGGCTACTATCTTAATAACCGGAGAGAGAATTTTGAATGCATATACATTCTTTATCGTGCCCTCTGCTTTTAAGATGACACCGAATATATTAAACGGATACAGTACTAATGAAAGGGCAAAGATTTGGGAAAGAAGAACGGATTCCGTATAGCGGGGAAACAGGATGTTAAATAATAAAGGAGCTACCAGAACATAAGTGAGTACTATAAGCGTGGTAATGGTAACAGCGCGGTATGTTCGGCGGGTTATTGTTTGTTTGAATGTATCCCATTCAGCCGGATTATCCATCTTACCGACAATTTTGGGGAACGCGATGTTGGGGATAATATCAAGAAATCCGCGAAGGCGCTGTACTGGCACGATAGCAAACGCATAAACAGCAACGGCACTCGGACCTAAGTAGGTGAACAAAAGGAAAGAATCAATATGACTTGCAATGGTAGATGGTATGTCAAGAAGACTTAAGTGAAGTCCGTAGCGGAGTGATGCCGGATCATTTTCTTCTGTTACTGGAGTAGTGCGGAGCGTAAGAAGAAAAGAAATAATATTAGGAATAGCGTAACCTATGGCATAGGCACCGATGAGAAGAAATAACCCTTCGGTATGAGAAAGTTCATGTATATAAAATGTTCCCACCGCAGATGCTATGAGTATGCCGTAGAATAGGTATCCGGCTATGTTTAAAAAAGTTTTTTTACGGAATTCTTTTCTGCCGTCTAAATATGCACGCCAAGTACCCAGTCCGTCTATAAATGGCGCAGCAAGAGCAATAACAAGGAGGCTTTCCGCAAGAGGAATATTGCCTTGGAGAAAAAAATAGAGTGCTGTACTGAATCCGCCGAGTGTTATAAGAAATGTAGAGAGAAAAATAATGCGAGCACTCTCGCGAAACGTACCCGCAAAACCGCGCGCAACGCTTCGAGTGAGTGCTAAGCTAACGCCGGGAAGTGCAAAAACACCAAGCATGCCAATGATGCTTAAAATATAGCGATAATCACCGTACAAATCTTTGGTAAGATAGCGTGCAAATATGATGGACAAGCCAAGCGCTATTATAGTTTGTACAATATTAGCAACACTTAGCCATGCGCTATTTTGAAAGATGTATGACGTATCAGTGCGCAGAAATCGTTCAATTGGTTTTGTTATTCTATCCATATAAGTATTATTACTCTAGCAAAATAAAGAGGCGTCTGCTACGTTAATGTATATGAAACCAAGTTATCGTGAATCACATAAGACAGAGCGGAAGAGTCGGATGTATGAAGAACTGGTCTATAAACAAGGATCATATGATGATATGGTCTGGCAGTATGAAAAGAAGCTTCTTGATATGGAACTTGCTCGTCTCAAGGAACGTGTGCCAAGTGTACTACGGTATCTTGATTTTGGATGCGGAACAGGGCGCATTCTTGGATATCTTGAAGAGGAAGTTGGGGAAGCTACCGGTGTTGATAATGCGGCTTCCATGTTGGCATATGCTCGTAATCAGGTAAAGAAGGCGAAACTTATAGAGGCAGATCTTACGGAACATGATGTTCTCGCGGGTGAAGAGTATGATTTTATAACGGCATTCAGGATATTTTTGAATGCAGAACCAGTATTACGGAAAGAAATGATGCGTGTACTGACACCAAAGATGCGTGATGAAAATAGTATATTTATTTTTAATATGCACGGTAATATATGGAGTCATCGTTTGTTTACAAAACTCTGGCTTACGTTGCGTGGGAGACGCCTAAATACGATTTCGTATTGGCAGGCACGGCGTTTTGCCGAAGCGCATGGTCTTTTTGTGGAACGTTGGTATGGGTTTGGGGTTTTGCCAAAAGTTTTTTATCGGTGGTTTGGCAGTACGCGTATGTATCGGTTAGATAATATGTTTGCCCGCGTACCATTTATGCGCTATATGGCATATGATCTTGTATTCGTATGCAAGAAAATAAGAAATCTTAAATGATTATTGTCAAGATGCGCATATAGTACTCATATTGTATCGTAAAGTATATGAAAAAGGCTCTTATCACCGGTATTACGGGACAGGATGGCTCATATTTGGCTGAGTTATTGCTTAATGAGGGATATGAGGTGCACGGTATCATACGCCGCGCCAGTACATTTAATACCGGACGTATTGATCATCTGTACCAGGATCCGCATGAAGACGGCGTACGTTTCTTCTTGCACTACGGGGATCTCGCCGATGGCAGTTCCATTAATCGTCTTATTCGCACTATACGTCCCGATGAAATCTATCATTTAGGAGCGCAGAGTCATGTACGAGTCAGTTTTGATATGCCGGAATACACAACGGATGTTGTGGCGGTAGGAACACTTCGCTTATTAGAGGCGATTCGTGATGCCGGACTTCCCAATACAAAATTTTATCAGGCGTCCAGCTCGGAAATGTTTGGGAAAGTAATGGAAACGCCGCAAAAAGAAACAACGCCGTTTTATCCGCGCAGTCCGTACGGAGCCGCAAAGGTATGCGCGTATTGGCTTACAAAAAATTACCGTGAATCATACAATATGTTTGCGGTAAACGGTATTTTATTTAATCATGAAAGTCCGCGACGCGGGGAGACGTTTGTGACACGCAAAATTACGCGTGCCATTGCGAATATTCTTGCCGGCACGCAGGACAAATTATATCTAGGTAACTTAGACGCTCGGCGCGATTGGGGATACGCGCCTGATTATGTGCGAGCGATGCATATGATGTTGCAACATACCGAGCCGGATGATTTTTTGGTGGCAACCGGCGAGACGCATTCTGTACGCGAATTTGTGGAAGAAGCCTTTGATCTTGTGGGACTTGATTGGAAAAAATATGTCGTTATAGACGAGCGGTATTATCGGCCGACAGAAGTTGATCTCTTGTTGGGGGATGCCACAAAAATAAAGGATACGTTAGGATGGAAGCCGTCCGTTACTTTTACGGATCTGGTTCGAAGGATGGTGGAGGCTGATACGGAAAAACATTTTCATGATCACGTTACCAGATAAACATATCGTTGTTACGGGAGGCGCCGGGTTTTTGGGGAGCTTTGTGGTGGAGGAATTGAGGCGGCAGGGTATTTCTCCAAAGCAGATTACGGTGCCACGGGCGCGGGATTACGATCTCCGGAAACGTACGCAATGTGAGCAGGTAGTGCGTAACGCGGATATTGTTATTCATTTGGCAGCAAATGTGGGCGGTATTGGTTATAATAGAGAGCATCCGGCCGAGTTGTTTTATGACAACCTTATCATGGGTACGGAGCTAATGGACGCGGCATTTCAGGCGGGCGTACAGAAATTTGTAGCGATCGGCACGATTTGTTCGTATCCTAAATTTACGCCAGTGCCGTTTAAGGAAGAGGACTTTTGGAATGGATATCCGGAGGAAACAAATGCGCCGTACGGCCTTGCGAAAAAAATGCTTTCAGTTCAAGCGGCAGCGTATCGAGCGCAGTATGGCTTTAATGTGATAAGTTTATATCCCGTTAATTTATACGGCCCACGGGATAATTTTAATCCAACATCTTCACATGTTATACCGGCACTCATAAGAAAATGCCTCGAAGCGCGTGATCAAGGAAAATCTCATATAGACGTATGGGGATCGGGTCAGGCTACGCGAGAATTTCTATACGTGGAAGACGCTGCACGTGGAATTGTTCTGGCGGCAGCGCAATATGATAAGCCGGATATCGTAAATTTGGGAGCCGGCCGGGAGATTTCTATTCGTGATCTTGTGCATATAATTGCGCATTTATGCCAATTTAAAGGAGAGATCCAGTGGGATACATCAAAACCTGATGGCCAGCCACGGCGTATACTGGATGTAAACCGTGCAAAAACAGAATTTGGGTTTACTGCAGATACATCATTTGAAGAAGGGCTTATGAAAACAATTACATGGTATGAACAAACAAGAGCATATTAATTATTTCGATACCATCGCTCCTAAACGGGATGAATGGAAGAAGCGCAACTGGTACTACCATAAAGCGTTGGTTGATTTGATGCGTTTTATTATTCCCGAAGAAAGCACGGTTCTTGATATTGGGTCCGGAACGGGGGACTTACTTGCATCGGTGAAGCCAAAACGGGGCGTTGGAGTTGATATTAGTCCGCACATGATAGAAATTGCTGGAAGAAAATATCCTACGCTTGAATGGCGGCGGGATGATGCCGAAGCACTCTCTCTTAATGAGAAATTTGATTATGTTATGCTCTCGGATACGATCGGGCACGTGGAAGATATAGAACGTGTATTTCATAATCTTCCAAACGTGACACATTCGGAAACACGCATTATTATCACACATATTAATTATTTCTGGGAGCCCATGATGTGGCTGGCGGAAGTATTACATCTGAAAGCGCGCCAGCCGTTGCAGAACTGGATATCACCACATGATGTAGAAAGTATGCTCCACCTTGCCGGGTTCGAGATAGTAAAACAGGGACGTCGCATGATTATGCCGGTATGGATCCCGCTCCTGTCAGTATTTTGTAATCGCGTACTGGCGCATCTCCCGCTATTGTCACGATTAGGGATTATTCAATATGTGGTGGCGCGTCCGGCACCAAAAGATAGAAAGGAGTATTCCGTATCAATTATAATTCCGGCGCGTAATGAGAAAGGGAATATAGAGCGCGCTCTTGTGGAAATGCCTGCTTTTGGATTATCGCAGGAAATTATTTTTGTCGAAGGAGGTTCAATAGATGGTACGCTTCTGGAAATAAAGCGCGTGGCAGACGCCTATGCCGAAAAATATACGGTGCGTTATGCGGAGCAGAACGGTACCGGAAAAGGAGATGCTGTACGGAAAGGGTTTTCTATGGCCACGGGTGAGATGCTTATGATATTGGATGCTGACCTTACGGTGCGCCCGAAAGATTTGCCAAAGTTTTATGAAGCTCTCGCTACGGGGCGGGGAGAATTTATTAACGGATCGCGTTTGGTGTATCCGTTGGAGAAAGAATCAATGCGGTTTTTGAATATTTTGGGGAATAAATTTTTTAGCATAATGTTTAGCTGGCTCTTGGGACAGCGCATTAAGGATACACTTTGCGGCACAAAGGTACTTCTTAAGAAAGATTACGAACGTATAGCCGCAAACAGATCCTACTTTGGAGACTTCGATCCGTTCGGCGATTTTGATCTCATTTTTGGATCAGCGAAACTAAATTTAAAAATGGTAGAAATCCCCATACGGTATCAGGCACGTACGTATGGGAGTACTAATATTCAGCGATGGAAACACGGTCTTATTCTTCTTAGAATGGTGGTATTTGCCATGCGTAAGATTAAGTTTCTATAATGCAAAAACTTTTTCAATCGCCGCTTCGGCTGTTCATTATTATTCTTTCCCTAAAGATTCTTTTTGTGGTGGGTGTTGTATTCTTTTTTGGAGCAGATCGCCTTCTTTGGGGAGATGCGCATCTTTATATTGATATTGGTAACAATATATTTTCCGGGAACGGATTTTCTAGTACATCATCCGATGGTACGTTTTATCCTAATATATTACGCACACCGATTTATCCGGCGATAATAGGTTTCTTTAGTACTTTTTTTACGCATGGTCTTATTATTGTTGCTCTAGTGCAAGCAGTTATTGCATCCGCCGCCGCTATCCTCATCTACCTTATTGGGCGATTCTTTTTATCACCCGGCTTTGCCTTACTACCGGCACTTTTGTTTTCCTTTGAACCTCTTCTTTCCGTTCTTCATGTTCTCATTCTTCCCGGGACGTTACATCTCTTTTTTATTCTGGCCTTTACCTATTTTTTCCTATGTTTTCTGGAAGGAAATAAATGGCAGTATATTATATTTGCATCAGTTGCACTGGGGATTTCTGTGTTAGTAAAACCTATCTCCGTGTATCTCTTTGTAGTTCCTGTTGGCATAATGCTTTTCTATAAGAAGGCTTGGAAGCAGAGTTTTATTTTTCTCGGCTTATTTTTTCTTCTTCTGTCTCCATGGATAGTGCGTTACCACGCAGTAACAGGATCTTTCGGCGTGAGCGCCAATGATAGCAATAATATCTGTGGGTGGGGATTGGGCGGAGTTCTTGCTATGGAGCATCGCATTGATTCAAGTAATTGGGCGGAAATCTGGGGAACGGAAAACTATTCCTCCGTAAGCGCGCGATGCACGAGCAATAGTGAGGCGGTGTATTTGTTTCTTACAGAATATCCGACAGCGTTCATAAAAACGATGGCACTTGCGGCGTTTTCACTTCTTACCAATGAAGGATATACTGTTTTATTTGAAAAGCCATCCGATGAGCAGATAAAAATACATCATAATTATCTTACACCGGCGGTGCTTACTAATACTGATTGGCAGCAAAAAGTGATGGCGGCATGGCAGGAGTTTTCTTGGGCGGAAAAAACGATTATTATAGCGGGAAAGATTTTTTGGATGGTAATTCTTATAGCGGCAATCCTCGGTGTATTTTTTCTTCTGAAAAATCGTACCACCCGTATGACGGGATTGCTATTTTTTCTTATGGTGGGATATTTTGTTGGAACGATTGTTGTCAGTACGGCATTCGGCGTGAGTGCGCGTTTGCGGCATCCGATTGACCCCTACCTTTTGATGCTTGCTTCTTATGGTATATATTATGGAGCAGGCAGGGAAAAGAGTCAGAACAATAGCATATGAATATAATGTCATGGCTGCAATTACCGGAAATGAAAAATGCCTCACAAATAAGTGATGCCGCGTTAACGCTCTTGCATGGGCGTATCATAAAGAAAAAACCGTTTTTAAAAAAGATATACGAAGATTTTTACAAGGAACAAAAAGAAAAAATTCCCGCTATCGGAAAACAGCCGGTTATTGTAGAACTGGGAAGTGGCAGTGGGTTTATAAAAGATATTATTCCCAATACTATTACGTCGGATGTGTTAGAGCTTCCCGGAATAGATATGCAGTTTTCGGCACTCCAGATGCCATTTGCTTCATCCTCGGTGGATGTTTTCCTTATGTTGAATACGTTTCACCACATTCCGGATGCCGAAGCATTTTTACACGAGATGGAGCGCTGTCTTAAAAAAGGGGGCCGTATCATTATGATTGAACCGGCAAATACATTGTGGGCGCGTTTTATATACAAGAATTTTCATCCGGAACCATTCGATCCCTCTGCCGGATGGCGATTTCATAGTAAGGGACCGCTTCTGTCAGCGAACGGAGCACTTCCTTGGATTGTGTTCTTACGCGACCGGGCGCGCTTTGACAAAGAGTATAAATCGTTTAGAATAGTAGCGTTGCGTATGCATACGCCATTTCGGTATTTGGTGAGTGGCGGGGTCTCTATGCGTGGATTATTGCCCTTATTTCTCTACCCTGTTGTAAAGGGTGTGGAATATCTGCTGATGCCGCTTTCCGGTTATATAGGCATGTTTATTACCATTGAAGTCGAAAAGATAGAATGAATATTTTGGGTATATCAGCGTTTTACCATGATTCTGCCGCCTGTCTCCTGAGGGACGGCGCTTTTGTTGCAGCAGCTCAAGAAGAGCGATTTACCCGTAAAAAGCACGATCAGGATTTTCCCCGACGGGCCGTTGCTTATTGCTTAGAAGAGGCTGGTATTACAATCGAAGATATTGATTACATAGCTTTTTATGATAAGCCGTTTCTCAAATTTGAGCGCATCTTGGAGACATATCTTTCTTATGTTCCGCGCGGCATCCAGTCATTTCTAAAAGCGATACCCGTTTGGATGAAGCAGAAACTTTGGATTAAGGACATTATTGCAAAAGAATTAAACTATACCGGCACGATACTATTTCCGGAACATCACGAATCTCATGCGGCATCTGCTTTTTTTCCATCTCCTTTTGCGGAAGCGGCCATTATTACGGTCGATGGCGTGGGAGAATGGGCAACGGCGAGTTATGGAATAGGGGAAGGCAACACGATACGCATTATGGCTGATATACAATTTCCCCACTCGCTCGGCCTCCTCTACTCAGCGTTTACATACTATACCGGATTTAAGGTGAACGCGGGGGAATACAAGGTTATGGGTCTTGCTCCGTACGGCGATCCTGTTTACAAAGATATTATTTATAAACATCTTATAGATGTAAAAGAAGATGGATCGTTTGCTCTTGATATGAGCTATTTTAATTTTGGCGCCGGCCTTACTATGACCAATAATAAGTTCCATGATTTATTTGGCGGTCCGCCATGCGTTCCAGAATCGAATCTCACACAACGTGAAATGGACTTGGCGCGGTCCATTCAGGAGGTTACGGAGGAAATTATGCTACGTATAGCGCGTCACGTGCACGCCGTAACGGGAAAGAAAAAATTATGTCTAGCGGGAGGTGTTGCTTTAAATTGTGTAAGTAACGGAAGACTTCTCCGTGAAAGTCCTTTTGAGGACATATGGATTCAACCGGCGGCGGGGGATGCCGGCGGTTCTGTCGGGGCTGCGTATATTGCGTGGTATCACTATGCGGGTATGAATCGCCGGAGCAATGAAGAGAACGACGCCATGAACGGATCATATCTGGGACCTCTTTTTTCGTCAAAAGCTATAGAGGAATTTTTAATTGCAAATAGCATTCCATTTCATAAATTAGGTGCGCGGGAATTGTTGGAACGTGTTAGTAAGCTTCTTTCCGATGGAAATATCGTAGGATGGTTTCAAGGCCGTATGGAGTTTGGTCCCCGTGCGCTCGGCGCGCGTTCCATTTTGGGAGATGCGCGATCTCCCAAAATGCAGTCGGTAATGAATCTCAAAATAAAATTCCGCGAATCATTCCGGCCATTTGCACCATCCGTTCTTAAAGAGAGAGCAAGAGCATATTTTTCTTTGGAAAAGGAAAGTCCGTACATGCTTTTTACGGCCGTGGTAAACACTGAACGGAGAACTGAAATGTCAGAAGAGGAGCGGCAGCTGTTTGGTATTGATAAACTTCATACGGTACGATCAGACATACCGGCCGTTACGCATGTGGATTATTCGGCGCGTATTCAGACGGTAGATCAAAAAACAAATACGCTGTATCATGCTCTTCTATCTCAATTCGAAAAAGATACAGGGCACGGCCTTTTAGTAAACACATCTTTTAATGTGCGCGGTGAGCCGATTGTTTGTACGCCGGAAGATGCCTATCGATGTTTTATGCGTACGGAAATGGATTATCTAGTATTGGGACCGTACATCCTCGACAAGAAAGAACAAAAGAGGAAGACTCATTATAAGCAAGAAGAATTCGCACTGGATTAATAGTATGATTAGGGAAGAATTAAAAATGATTGAAAGCAGTGATGCGGATGTGAAAAATTTCTGCAGGGTTATCGGCATTGTCTCTGCTGTAATAGGGGGGTGGCTATTATGGCATGGCGATGAGTACGCCCTTCTTTTGCTAGGCGTGTCTTTTATTCTTATTGTAGGAGGCATTATTGCACCATGGGCATTGCGTCCTTTACAGAAGCTTTGGATGGCAGGGGCTATCATACTGGGATGGATTATAACGAGGATTATTCTCGCCATTCTTTTTTATGGCATTGTAACCCCGATAGGTGTGGGAGCGCGTTTCTTAGGCAAAAGGTTTCTTACGGGAATAAAACGGGAGGAGCAAACGAGTTATTGGGTTATGCGTACGGAAGACGTAACAAAAGAAAAATATGAACGGCAATTCTAAGCAAGCAGTTTTCTTTTTTATTTTGGGAATAATAACAATTTCTTCAGGTCTTTTTTTCAATGAATGGCTTATCGCCCATTGGATTAGTTTTAGCGGCTCTCTTAAAATATCGGATCGTATTATTATATGGGTGATTGATATTCTCTTGGTTGTCGGCGGCGCTATTTTGTTGCGGCACAGAAACACGATTCATATTGGAAAGGCGGAATTTTTTCTCTTAACGGGGACGCTTGTATTACTGCTCGTTTTCAGTGAGGGTGCGGCGCGCATAATAGACAATGCGCACGGCGGAGATTTTGCCGCTAATAAAGCGCGGGCCGAACGCCCTATCATTCCATTTCGTATGTTCGGTCCTGTTCTTTATGAAAAAACAAACGAAGGAATGGAAATTATAGGGCGGCACGGCGAGCGGTATCCGTTTGAAAAAGGAGAAGATACCTTTCGTATTGTTGCATTGGGAGGGTCAACAACGCAAAACCGTATCAGTGGTATACACTATCCGTTGGTACTGGAACAACTTCTTCAAGAACAATTTCCGGAGAAAAAGATAGAAGTTATTAATGCGGGTAATTCCGCCTATGCAACACCGCACCTTATAACACTGTTGTCGTTAGATATTATATCGTGGAACCCCGACCTTATTATTGTAAGTGAAAACATCAATGATCTCACAGTGTCTTATTTTCCGGATTTTTCTCTTGATTATTCAAATAAATATAAGAACGAAACGTTTATTCCTTACCCGTCTCGCCTGCAGGCGTTGTTTGGATGGTCGCGCTTATACTGGATTATGCGAAGTAGAAAAGAAGCGCTAACATTCCGACTATTGGAAACAAGTAATGCCGTGTATAACAGGAAATCATATGGAGATCAGGCACCGGAAGAAGGAAAAGCAGTGTTTAAACGTAATCTTGATACTATTGTTGATGTAGCAGAAGCACATGCCATACCGGTTATTCTCGCTACCCAGCCGCTCGAGCCGTCGGAAGAATATTGGGACCGTCATATGCGGTATAAGACATACAATACGATTACGGTATATCCGCTTCATAATGAATTTGTATTGCACCACAAAGATTTTAACGCTACGATCAAAGAGGTGGCAGAAGAGAAAGAAGTATTTTTTATTGATAATGATGCGGTGTTTGGCGGGGAGAGGGAACTTTTCACCGATTTTGTGCATTATACAAAGGAGGGGGTGGAGGTTTTGGCGCATTCCTATTTTGATTTTATAACAGAACGCAATATTATACGGTAATATGTCAAAATTTTCGTTAGCAAAAGAGTTTTGGGATTTTCTGAAAGTACGCAAAAAGTGGTGGCTGGTTCCCATTGCCGTATTTCTTTTTTTGGTGGGCGCTCTTTTAGTTGTAACGCAGGGATCGGTTTTAGCACCTTTTATTTATACGCTGTTTTAAATGAAGATTTCGATTATTATCCCTACATACAATGAAGAGCGTACCATACGCGAGGTTGTTCATGCCGTAAAAGAAGCATCATTTGGTTTTGAAGCGGAGCGGGAAATAATCGTGGTGGACGACGGATCTATGGACGAAACACGTAACATTTTATCTTCCCTCGAGGATATTATTGTCATACAGATGAAGTATAATCGGGGAAAGGGAGCGGCTCTTAAGAAAGGGTTTGAAAAAGCGACGGGAGACATTATTCTTATACAAGATGCAGATTTAGAATACACGCCAAAAGATTATCCAATACTCTTAAAGCCGTTCCGGGAAGGAGGAGCCGACATTGTTTATGGATCACGGTTTCGAGGAGAGTCCCAGCGTATGCTTTATTTTTGGCATTTTATGGGGAATAAGTTTCTTACGCTTCTTTCCAATATGTTCACTAATTTGAATCTTTCGGATATGGAAACAGGATTTAAGGTATTCCGAAAAGAGGTGATAATGGACATTACACCAAAATTGATGTCAAAACGTTTTGGTATTGAGCCCGAAATTACCGCCCGCATAGCACATAGTCCTAAAAAATGGCGCCTCTATGAAGTGCCCATTAATTACTACGGACGCACATATAAAGAAGGAAAAAAAATTGGTTGGCGGGATGGCATAAAAGCCATTGGTGCGATATTTTATTTTAATCTTATAAATAGAGTGTGAACAGTTATTGCTTGCAGAGACAACATGGTATTGGTATCTAATTGGGTGATTAGAAATTTTCTATCGTGATGCAGCGTGGGAGGGTATAAAATATATTGTCATGATAAATGGTGATTGGAGAATTTTTGTAGTCTTAATGATGTTTGCTGTTGCGGGAAGCATTATTATTGGGGTTACAGGAAAAACGTTAACACTTAATTCGTTTGATGAGTTGCGTGATGATGCAGAGGTTTATAATGACCAGGCGTTTGCTTTACTGGATGAGCATACGCTAGGCGAGAGTTTAGGGAACTTTAAGAAGCCACCTGGATATTCTCTTTTCCTTACCATACCGTACGGACTTTTCGGTAGGCATCTTACGGTTGCATGGGTAGCACAAGTATTATTGTTTATTGGAGCTTTATTCATGTTGTGGCGCATGAGTAATATGCTGTTTGACAGGTGGGTAGCGGTAATGCCGCTACTGGGGATATCATTTTTTTGGGGCATTACTTTTTATGTATTTAAAATGGAATCAGAAATCCTTGCCTTGTTCCTCGTAACACTGCTTATATATACTTTGTTTTGGAAATGGAACGAAGATGTATTCTGGAGGAAGACGGTTGCGTGTGGGGCAGTTTTTGCTTTTCTTGTTCTGACGAAACCGATTTTTTTATATGTGGTCCCGATTATTGTCTATTTTCTTGTGCGGGATACATGGAGGAGAGACTATAAATGTGCAACTATTCACGCAGCAGTTTTTATAACTATTATTGCATTAGCGTCTGGTGGCTGGATGATACGCAATTATTTAACAACGGGGGATTATCAAATAGAACAAAATACCGGACATATTATATGGGGGCGCGGAGGTGTTGCTGAATTATCTACCCGTGAGGTTGTCGCATATACTACAGCTTCGTTATTCGGAAATCTCGTAGCAGACTATGTATTTCCTGGCTACGCTGAATTTCCGGTGCCGTCTGCTAATCGGCGTTATATTATTGATCGTATTCATGCCATGAGAGATGACGGAGTCGCCGATCATGAAATTAATGCCTTTTTTCTTGCCGGGGGGGTAGAGAAGATACGGCAAAATCCGATTAAGTATATTGTTACTACGGTACCGGGCATTTTTGAATTAAATGCTCTTGTTAATCATCGCGGATTTTCTCTCGTACATGTATTTATAGGAACACACGAAGAAATCCCCCGAGGTGTTAAATTTGCCATCATAGGCATGCTTCGTACCGGATGGCTCTTATTTCTTGGTGTAGCGGTATATGGCATGGTACAAGCATGGAAGTCTTATGATAGGCGGTGGCATGTTTTTATCTTTCTCGTACTGTACGTAAATATTATTTATGCACTTATTATAGCGCCTGTCGAACCACGGTTTTTAGTGCCCGTTTTGCCGTTTTATTTCCTCTTTTTTGTTATGGGAATACATGCTATTATCGAAAAATTAACAAGAAGAAAAATGGTATCCATATGAAAGTAGTAATATTATGCGGGGGTACGGGAACACGCCTCAAGGAAGAAACTGAATATAAGCCGAAGCCACTTGTTATGGTGGGGGATCAGCCTATTTTGTGGCATATTATGAAGCTCTATTCCCATTATGGCTTTAATGATTTTATTCTCTGTTTGGGATACAAGGGCGATATGATAAAAGACTACTTTCTAAAATACGACGAACTCGCTCACGATTTTACGCTAAAGCTTGGTACGGGAGAAAAGCAAATTATCCATCACGAGAAAAAAACACCGAATTGGAACATAACCTTTGCAAACACGGGACTTGATTGTATGACGGGGAGTCGTATCGCTCGTATAAAGAAGTATATTGATCCTGATGAAGAGTTTTTCCTTACGTATGGAGACGCAGTCGCGAATGTAGATATAGAGAGTCTATATCAATATCACAAAGAAAAGGGGAAAGCTGTCACGGTTACGGGCATTCAGCCGCCGAATCCATTTGGTATCATTAAGGCGGAGGAAGGCATTGTAAAAACATTTGTCGAAAAGCCGCAGTCAGTGGATTGGGCGAATGGCGGATTTTTTGTCTGTAACAAAAGTATATTTAACGAGCTTTCTCCGGAAGGGTCTATGGTTTTCGAAGAAAAACCGCTCCGTACCGTAGCGGCACGGGGAGATCTCGCAATCTATCAGCATAATAATTTCTGGCACTGCGTTGATACGTTCAAGCACTTGGAAGGACTAAATGCTCTCTACAACAAGGAAAGTCGTCCATGGATGGTATGGGAAAATTAATATAACGTACTTCTCATACTGTTATCAAACGGCACCAGCGGGTCGCCGTTTTTTATTTTATGTACAAAATCGGGGTTTGCAAGAATAAAACGCCCGTACGTTACGAGATCAACTAACCCATTTTCAAGTTCTTTATGAGCATCTTCCAATGATAAACTCGCACCCGCAAGAATAGTATGAGGCCAAAGAGGGCGCACCATACGCACGATTTTTCCGGATGTTTCGTGATAATTACTGCGGGCACAGCTAATATCCAGCATGCGAAGACCAATTGTATTAAGTTGGGGTATTAAATAGGAGATCATGCCTTCCAAATTCGGCCATTCATAAAGACCTCCCATGTCGCGGGACGGGGAAATACGAAGCATGGTACGTTCCGGCCCGGCAACATCCAAAACTGCTCTCACAACTTCAAGCCCGAAGCGACTCCTGTTTTCCATGGAATCCGCACCGTACGCATCTGTTCGCTTATTAATACGTGTATCAAAAAACTCATCAATTAAGTATCCGTGTCCTCCGTGTATTTCAACGCCGTCAAAGCCCGCACGAAGCGCATTTTTGGTGGCTGTTCGAAACATATCAATGATATCGGGAACTTCTTCTTGTAAAAGTGCGCGCGGTGTGGGGAATGGCTCTTGTAACCCCGGAGCATTACCTTCCGCTTGTACGGCGGATGGCGCCACGGGAAGTTCGCCATTTAAGTAGGTCGGATGCGATATGCGCCCACAATGCCAGAGTTGACAAAATATTTTTCCGCCTGCTGTATGTACGGCATTAGTAACTTTTTTCCATTCCTCGATTTGCTTCTCGGTATAAATATGCGGCACATTGGGATAGCCGTCTCCGCTTGGGTGAATAATGGTGCCCTCCGTTAAAATAAGCCCTACATCATTAGCGGCACGGCGCTCATAATACGCGCGCATATCATCCGTGGGACTATGATCTTTATCGGCAAAGTTTCGTGTCATGGCGGACATGACGATGCGATTTTTAAGGTCAAGGCCGTTTTTGGAATAGGGGGTAAAAATATCCATAAACAAGAATTAAGAATAAAGAACTACAAAATATTGAAGGAATAAATTTTAAAATCGTAGGTTGGGGCGGCCGAATTTGCTTTGCAAATTTGGGGTTAAGCGATTTTCAAAATTTTATTCCTGAAATGTTTTGTAGTTCTAGATTAGTTAAATAAGTCTTTAAAATAATCGTGTTTCAAGTATTCTTCCAGCGCTTCCCGCCACGGCCGCATCTTATCTAATCTTTCCTGTATAAGGCGCTTATTTTCCATCTCGGCATATTGGGGACGGCGCGCGTTTTCACGTGTTTTCCTTTCTATATCGGCGGCAGAGACTTTTATTATCTCTATCTTGTTGCTAAGCCCAAAAACATCCACCATGGTCACCGCCACGTCAAAGAATGATGCCTCGCCTTTGCTTGCCATGGTATATATGCCTTCTTTGCCTTCTTCCAACAGCAAAACGGAATTACGTGCCAAGTCTTCCGTGAATGTCGGTTGCCATACACGGTCGCCCACTTCAATGGTGCGTATTTCGTTATCGATGCATTTCCGTAGGTGCTTTGCAAACTTGCCGACAAAGTTTTTATCTTTCTCATCGCCACCGAAAAATCCGGCCATGCGGACAATGAGTGCATGTGGAGCCATTGCGTATACTATTTGTTCCGCATCCCATTTCACCTCGCCATATACCGATAACGGATGCGGTACGGTAGTTTCCGTGATGGGGGATTCGGCACCGTCAAATATTAAAAACGATTGTGGATAAAAAAGTCTGGCTCCTGTTTGCTTGGCTAATAGTACGATATTTTTAGTGCCTTCCACGTGGCTTTGAAAACACGTTTTCTGATTCTCCTCACAAAAATCGGCATTCACAATGCCGGCGGTATGAATAATCCAATCAGGCGCGTGTTCTTTCTCGGCGAGTACGGCATCTCGATTAGTAACATCAAGAGCCGCATGATCCAGTGCTCGTACGGCATAATCCTTGCCCGCAAGAATATCGACGAAAGCTGATCCGAGCATACCGCTCGCTCCCGTAATAAGCACATTTTTAGGGGAATTCATACTATAATCCTATGGGAAAAAGCACTATATGTCCATGTAATTCAGTAGTATGACGTATGCGTTTTTAGTAACCAGAGCTCTTGTATTTTATAGAATATATTGTACAATTTCTTCGAGCGATTTTTAGTAATAACCTTTAACAAAGGAGGTGAGTGGTGGTACGCCACAGAACTTAATCCAGAGCTTGGAAAACCCAAAACCGCATGACACGCATTGGTTCTCTGAATGTCCGTCCAATATGGTTGATATTCAAAAGGACTATGCGCCGTACATTAATGAGGCGATCAGAACATCGGGACTCTAAGAAAGGAAAGACGGGATGTCATACAATGATCAGCCGGCAGTAACGGAACTCACGTCAGAGGAGCTTCAAACCTATTTGGCTCTTCAGAAAAAAGTAGGATGGCAACGTACCGGAACAGAAGTGTTTGAGTCATTTTTCGGAATTTTGCCAATGGTACCATTCGAATGTGCCGTTGTTCGTTATATTGACGGCGAACCTTGTGTTCTCTTGTGGCATAGGGACGATGAACACTACACGGGATGGCATATGCCGGGGAAATATCTCTTGCGGGGCGAGACGGACGAAGAGGGTGTAAGGCGTGTTCTCAAAAATGAAGCAGATTTGGAGCTTACTTCTTTTGAATTTATACGTCACTTCAATACGCGCCCCGAGTCTGGAGACGTGCCCCAGCATCAACAAGCGCTTTTCTGGCTTTGCAGGGCAGAGGGTGAGCCGACCGTTGGAAGGTTCTTTCCGCTTACGAAACTGCCGGAGGATATTCTCGGGCATCATCGGCGGTATGTTGATCATTTGCGTGCGTATTTGATGAGAGACGAGCGCTTGAAGTCAGATCATTTTTTCCGCGACCATGATTTTAAGGCACATGAAGGAAAATGGTTTGTGGCAGTGGATCGTTTCGCTGGTGAATCAAAGGAGTGGTACGTAGATTCATCAGAATACGATACACTAGATGCGGCAATAGAAAAGTATAAGTCAAACAGAGAATACTCTTCTATTTTTGATGACCTTGGTCACCAAATCTGCTAGTTGACGTGATTTTTTTACTCTAGTCGAATACTCAAACGGAACCTCGGTTCCGTTTTTTTATTACGGCACACAAACGTGTATATACGTTCTTGTATAATATTCTTGCCGTCTTTGATATTTTTGCGTATAATGCGTTCGACAAATGTTTCATAAGAGGAGGCTGTAATGGAGCAATATGCTATTTTCTGGATAGCAAATGGATTTGATCCGGGTAATGGAACAACAACTGATTCTTTCTCTCGTATTGCATTGAATCGTGCTTCAGATAGGTTTAAGAATCTGCAAAGCGATGATAATGTGGTGAAATTTGTTATTGTGCGTTCCATAGTAATGTCAGGCGAAGGGACAATTTTATGGAATGTACTTGAAGCAGAAGCAAAGGAATACGCTGACATTCCTGAAGAAAGTATTGTTGTTACCGAAACAGAAACAACGGGTTCCACCACAGATGGTCTTGCTATTACCAAGTATGCATCAGAACACCCCGACACGTTCATTGAAGTGTTTACCGCGTCTCCACAATTTCGGGATTATGTCGATGTTATGTATCGCGCTGTAGCACGATGGGTTGAGGGAAGACGAAGTAATTTACCCATGAAGGTATTTAGTGCAGTCACGATTCCCCATTGGAAGAGCCGGTTGTTGTATCGGGTACTTTGGGGCATTACGGCGTGCGTATCAAAGAGCGGATTTCTCTTTATTATATGGTACAATTTGTTAAATACTATCTACAAAAGGCGCCTTACGCATTTCGAGAGAACAATTTCATGACGCAATATAACGGTTGAAAGACCGTTATTTTTATTGTAGAGTAACTCCCATGCAAGACGGCTATTGGGCGAGGAAGAATGTGTTTATAACCGGCGCCGCCGGCTTTTTGGGTTCGTGGCTCACGAAGTTTTTGGTGGATGCGGGTGCTGATGTGACCGTTCTTTTGCGGGATGTTGTGCCGGGCTCTAATCTCTATCGGAATGGATATGTTCATAAAGTGAATATTGTGCGTGGGCAACTGGAAGATTACTTTGTTTTGGAGCGGGCTTTGGGAGAATATGATATTGATACTGTTTTTCATCTGGGTGCACAAACACAAGTGGGTATTGCGAATCGGAATCCGTTATCCACATTCGAATCAAACATTAAAGGAACATGGAATGTACTGGAAGCGGCGCGTCGAAGTCCTTTAGTAAAAAAAGTGATCGTGGCGTCATCCGATAAGGCATATGGCATCCATAAAGAACTTCCCTATACGGAAGAAGCGCCTTTAAAAGGATCGCATCCGTATGATGTTTCAAAAAGTGCGGCGGATCTTATTGCGCGCACATATTACGAATCATACGGATTACCGGTTGTCATTACCCGGTGTGGTAATTTTTATGGCGGCGGGGATACTAATTTTAACCGCCTTATTCCGCAGACAATTCGTCATATCTTAAATAACGAATCCCCTATAATTCGATCCGACGGCACATTCATTCGCGATTATTTCTATATTGAAGACGGCGCGCACGCGTACATAGAACTTGCCGAGAAAATGGACGATGAGCGCATTCATGGACATGCTTTTAACTTTAGCAACGAATCCCAAATGACGGCACTGCAAGTGGTGGAACGTATTGCGTCCCTCATGCAAACTCCGCTTAAGCCAACCATATTGGGAGAAGCAAGCAATGAAATTCCGCATCAGTATCTTTCAGCGGCAAAAGCACGCAGTATGCTTGGCTGGCAACCGCGCTTTACGTTTGATCAGGGTCTTCAAAATACGATTGCGTGGTACAAGGAATTTTTAAATTAGAGTAGAATAGAAATATGACGAAAGGAAAAAAAGAACGTGTACTTATAACGGGGGCTACCGGTTTTGTCGGTGCGAATCTAGTGCGCCGATTGGTTTCGCGTGATGCAGACGTACATATCATTGTGCGTGACGGATCAGATCTATGGCGCATCCGTTCGATTCTTCCAAGTATTACGGTGCATCGAGCAAATCTTATCGATGGGGACGCTATAATGTCTACTGTTCAGAATGCGTGCCCTCATATCGTTTATCATGCAGCGGCCCACGGACTATTTTTAAAGCAAAAAGAAGCTGATCAGATGATAATTTCGAATATATTGGGAACGGTTAATCTTTTTGAAGCCCTTAAACATGTTGGTTCAGCAAATTGTATTGTAAATATAGGGAGTATAGCGGAATATGACCCTAATGAATCACGGGTAGGAGAGAATTCGCTTCTGCAGCCGGCTAATGTGTACGGAGTTTCCAAAGCTTCTCAGAGCTTGTTTGCCCAGTATTATGCACGATATCAAAAAATGCCTATTGTTATTGTGCGTCCGTCTTTATTATACGGGCCATATGAAGAATCACGGCGATTAGTGCCGGCATCTATTCTCGCCCATTTGTGCGAGATACCTTTGAATCTGGCATCGCCAAAATCACGGAAAGATTTTCTATTTGTGGAAGATGCACTTGATGCATTTGAGCGCGTGCCGATATGTAATATTATGCCCGGAGAAATTATTAATATTGGAGCAGGAAAGGATTATTCTATTCAGGATGTTGTGCTTGCGGTGCAGAGGATAACGGGCGTACAGGTTCCGTTTCAATGGGGCATGCTTGGGGAACGATGGTGGGACTCGGTGCAGAAACATGTCTATGATGTGTCGAATGCAAAAAAATTATTAGACTGGAAAGCATCACACACGCTTGAGGAAGGGTTGTCTCAAACAATTGAATGGTTTCGAGAAAATCATATAGAATATCCGTATAAAAAATAGGATGAGCCAGTATCTTACACATAAGCGAATATCAGTTGTTATTGCGTGTTATAATGAATCAGAGAATATTCTTGCTATGCATGAACGGCTTTGTCGTGCGTTCGAGTACATAACGCCGAATCGGGAAATTATCTATGTTGATAATGCAAGTATTGATAATTCGATGGAATTATATAAAAAACTTTGCGAAAAGGATGCTATGGTATCGGTAATTCTTATGGCTCGTAATTTTGGCAATTCCGACACTTCTTATACGGCAGGTACGGAATATGCATCGGGTGATGCGGTGGTTTGGATAGACGGGGATATTCAGGATCCGCCGGAGTTAATCCCTGAATTTACAAAAAAATGGCTTGAAGGGTATGATGTTGTGTATGGGGTGCGAAGTAAGCGTAAAGTAGGGTTTTTTCTTGGTAAGGCATACAATGCATTTTACAAATTATTTAATCGATATTCCTACATAAAAATGCCATTGTATGCAGGAGATTTTTGCCTTATCGATAGAAAAATAGCCACTATATTAAATTCGTTTCCGGAACGTGACCGTTTTTTGCGCGGACTTCGCGCTTGGGTGGGATTTCGCCAGACGGGCATTGAATATATCCGGGAAGAGCGCACAGGGGGGCGTACGACGCAGAACCTAGGTAGGTATTTTTATGCAGCTAAAAAAGGCATTATTTCATTTTCTTATGCGCCTCTTACGCTTATTTCCAATATTGCATTAGTTGCTATGGCGCTTTCGCTTGTTGCCTTACTAGCATTTCCTTTGCTTGCTATATTCTATCCGGCTCCGCGCGGATTCCTGACACTTTTGGTTACCGTGTTATTTTTAGGGAGTGTGCAATTTTTTATTCTAGCTATTTTGGGTGAGTATCTTGGTCGTGTATTTGAAGAAGTAAAGCAACGTCCGAGATATATTATTCGTGAGATCCTTAATAATCGTCAAGTACAAAGTAAATAATAGATATAATTTATAAAGAATATAATATGAAAGTCCCCTATGCAAAATCGGTACATGGCAAACCAGAAATAGACGCGGTAGTATGTGTATTAAAAGGCAACACTGCTCTTGGCGCGTATACGCATGCATTTGAAGACAAGATCGCAAAACTTTTCGGGAAAAAGTACGGCATTATGGTAAATTCCGGCTCATCCGCGAATTTATTGGCGGTAGAGTTTATGGATTTACCGAAAGGTTCCGAGGTAATAACGCCGCTTCTCACGTTTGCTACCGTGGTAGCACCCCTCGTACAAAAGGGGCTCATTCCCGTATTCGTAGATGTGGAGCCGGGCACCTATCTTATTAATATCGACCAGGTAGAGCGCGCTATTACTAAAAAGACGCGCGCGTTGTTCATCCCGTCTCTTCTTGGCAATGTGCCGGATCTCCATCGTCTTCGCCGCATTGCGAATAAACATAATTTGATATTAGTGGAAGATTCATGTGATACGCTTGGCGCCACGCTCGGAAAAAAACCTACCGGCATTCATTCGCATATCACCACCACGAGTTTTTACGGATCACATATTATTAACGGTGCGGGCGGAGGCGGAATGGTTATGGTAAACGATCGTGTGTGGCGGGATCGGGCAATTGTTTTTCGCGGGTGGGGACGCAGTTCGTCTCTTTTTGGAGAAAAAAAGGAATCAGAAGATATAAGAAAACGGTTTAATGTATCGTTGGGAAATATAACATATGACACTAAGTTTATATTTGGTGAAATGGGCTATAATTTCCTTCCTTTAGAAGTAAGTGCCGCTTTTGCGCTTGAACAATTAAAACGTTTGAAAGATTTCTCCCGCTTACGTAATGATCACTATGCGCGCCTCCGAAAATTCTTTACCGGATACGAGCACTGTTTTACTTTGCCGGAAACGACTCCGGATGTGCGTACAAATTGGTTGGCGTTCCCCCTTACCATAAAAAAAGGCACCCCGTTCACTCGGCGTGATATTACAACTCACCTAGAGAAAAACGGCATACAGACACGCCCAATATTTACCGGTAATATTTTGATGCATCCGGGGTTTAAGAACATACCCCACAAAAAAGCTGAAAAGGCATATCCCGTTACGGAGCATATTATGAAGAATGCATTTTTAGTGGGATGTCATCAGGGACTTACCGATAAGGAGCTTGCATATATGGAAAAAACATTTCAAGCGTTTTTAAGGAGATATGAGTGAAAAAATCGATAAGAAAATTTCGGTAGTGATTCCTTGTTATAATGAAGAATCAAATCTTCCTGAACTTTATACGCGGGTGACGGAAGTTCTTGCTTCTCTTGCTGTACAGTATGAGATCATTTTTACCGATAATAAAAGCACTGATACTACGCGAAAGCTTTTGCGTGATTTAGCGGAGAGAGATAAGCATGTAAAGGTGCTTTTTTTTGCGCGTAATTTTGGAAACTCCCAATATGGATATTCCGCCGGTAGCGCATATGCAACGGGAGACGTTGTTATTTGGATGGAGGCTGATCTTCAGGACCCACCGGAAGTAATCAGAGAATTTATAAAGAAATGGCAAGAAGGGTTTCAGATTGTCTATGGCGTGCGGTCACAAACAGAAGGTTCATTTTTTTCACAATTATTACGACATGCATTTTATAAAGTTTTTAAAAAATTGTCATATCTTGATATTCCCGTAGACGCAGGGGATTTTTCGCTACTGGACCGCAAGGTTATAGATATATTTAATACCATGCCGGAGCGCTCGCGACTTGTGCGCGGTATGCGTGCATGGATTGGGTTTCAGTGTGCGGGTGTTGCATATAAGCGTAAAAAACGTGCGGGGGGAATGACGTCAAATCCGAATTTTATAAAAAACCTTTGGTGGGCAAAAAAATTGATATTTTCTTTTTCCGAAACGCCGCTCACTTTTATAACAAACATTACTCTCTGGCTTGTTATAATGATACCTTTTTTCATTATCTTTATGGTTTTGCTAGTATATATTGAAATTATTTCTTGGATTATGGCATTTGCGTTCATTGTAATTATGGTTATTTTGACACTACAAACTATCGCATTATCATTTTTAGGTGAATCAATGAATATTATGTTTGAAGAAGTAAAACAACGACCACTATATGTTATTGAAGAGAAAATAAACTTTTGATTAATCATGCCTCATGTAATTTTACGAAGATCTTACTTATTTTATGGAAGAGGAATAATTATTTATTTCTTGTGAATATTTCGAATGTATTCATTTGCGAATATGAGTAGAAATATGCTACCTTTTCAGTGAAAAAACAATAAAAATTAAGCAATAATATAACAAGAGTCATTAAAAACATGAGCTCGAAAAGAGTAAAATGTGGTATCATTGGAACAGGTAATATCGGTATGGATCTGTTGTTTAAGGTGCAACGATCAGAGTTTTTGGAGTGTAGTATTTTTGTAGGGCGCAATATGGAATCGAAAGGAATTCGAAAAGCGGAAGAAATGGGTATTAGAACTTCCACTGATTCTATTCGGGCAATTCTTAATGAGCCGGATATTTGCGAAGTAGTTTTCGATGCAACTTCAGCAAGAGATCATATGGTGCATGCGCCACTCCTTTCAAAACTGAGTATGTTTGTCATCGATCTAACACCATCGCGATTTGGTAAAATGTGTATTCCTGTTATGGATCTCGAAAACGGTTTGAGTTCCCAAAATATTAATATGGTAACATGTGGCGGTCAGGCCATAGCACCTATAGCAAAGGTGTTAATGGAAATACATCCGGAAATAAAGTATATAGAAGTTGTTGCAACAATTTCTTCAAAATCGGCTGGTCTTGGTACTCGAGCAAATATAGATGAATATACACAGACAACTAAAGATGCGATTGAGTATTATTCAGGGGTACCTCGCGCAAAAGCTATAATTATTTTAAATCCCGCAGAGCCACCGATTCGAATGCATAACACGATATATGTCGAAATTGATAATCCAAAACTGGAAGAAATTAAACATAGAGTTACGGAGGTTGCTTCTCGTATAAAAAAATATGTATCAGGATATGTTATTGCTTTGGAGCCGACTTATGAGAATGGACGTCTTACTATAATGATAGAAGTTGAAGGTCGGGGAGATTATTTGCCACCATATTCCGGAAATTTAGATATTATAACTTCTGCAGCGGTTCAGGTTGCTGAGGAACACGCGAGAAAGAAATATGCATGTATATGAAAAATCCACGCTTTTTTGACTCAACGTTACGGGACGGGTCGCATGCGGTGCGGCATCAAATTAGCGTTGCGACAATTAAAGATTACTGTGAAATAATTGATGGATCAGGTATATATGTGGTTATTGTAGGGCATGGTAACGGTCTGGGTGCCTCTACTTTGCAGGTTGGTCGATCTCTTCACTCTGATTCAGAGATAATTTCGACAGCTCGTGATGCTCTTCATAGCACAAAACTCGGTGTGTTTATGATTCCTGGATTTGGGACAATAAAGGATGATCTGGCTCCTGCGCTGGATGCCGGAGTCGATTTGGTCTGTATTGGCGTTCATTGCACTGAAGCCGATGTGACTCAGCAATATGTTGAATATGTGAATAGTAGAGGAAAGGAAGCCATTGGCGTACTTATGATGTATCATAGAGCGTCAAAAGAGCGGTTGCTGGAAGAAGCACAAAAGATGCAGCAATATGGTGCGCATGGCGTGCTACTGATGGATTCTGCTGGTTCGTCTACTGCCGATTTGGTAAGGCAAACAATCGAATATCTTGTTCGTAATCTACAAATTCCCGTGGGATTCCATGGGCATAATAATCTGGGTATGGCGGTGGCAAATTCGTACTATGCCTTAAAGTCGGGTGCGGCGTTTATTGATGGTACTACGCTGGGGTTTGGGGCTGGTGCGGGGAATTGTCAGCTTGATGCCTTAATTGCATTATTACAAAAGAATAAGATAGATGTCGGTGTTTCATTATATAAACTATTGGATGCGGGAGAAAAAACAATAAAACCTATTATGGTAAAACCGCAAGGAATTGATGCTACGAGTATTGTGAGCGGATTGGCGGGTGTGTTTTCCGGTTTTGCACCGCATGTTAATCGAATAGCAATGGAATTTGGTGTAGACCCAAGAGATATATTTGTGGAACTTGGTAAAAGAAATGTTGTTGCTGGTCAGGAAGATATTATTGTTGACGTTGCAGTGGAGTTATCTAATAAAAAATGAAAGTTGCTGATTACATAATTGATTTTTTTGAGAAAAAAGGCGTTACAAATGCGTTTGTGGTTGTTGGTGGTCAGGCAATGTTTCTTGATGATGCGGTGTATAGGAGTAAGAAAATTAAGCCGATTTTCACTCATCACGAACAGGCAGCTGGCATGGCTGCTGATGCATGTAGTCGGTTAAAAAACAAGCCCGCCATTGCTTTAGTTACAGCTGGTCCCGGAGCTATAAATGTAGTAAATGGTGTGATTGGTGGATGGGTTGATTCTTCACCCATGATTATTTTATCAGGACAAACAAATTTATCTTTTATCAAATATCAAGAGGAGTCTGGTATTCGGCAGTTTGGTGTGCAGGGTATCAATGTAAGGCCGTTAGTCGAACGATCAGTTAAATTTTTTGTTACCGTCGATGATCCGAAGAAAATTTTATATTATTTACAAAAGGCATATTATCTTGCCACAAGCGGCAGACCCGGACCTGTATGGTTAGATGTACCATTAAATATTCAGGGAGCGCCTGTACCCGATGGTCCTTTATTAGAATTTACGGAACAAGTAGATGACGATATCCCGCAGGATATAAACGAAAAACTGAAAGATGCAATGCATTTATTACAGTATGCTAAACGGCCACTTATTTTAGTTGGGCAGGGCGTACGACTTGGTAATGCTATAGAAGAACTTAATATGTTTATAGACCGTGTTCGTTTGCCGGTCCTTACGGCCCGTTTAGCAATAGATGTAATACAAAGCAATCATCCGTTATATGTGGGTAGACCTGGTACTTATGGAGAGCGGGCGGCAAATTTTGCCATTCAGAATGCTGATGTAATTTTATCGGTGGGATGTCGGCTCGGCACATCGTTAATTGGTCATGATGCAAAGGATTTTGGGAGAAATGCAAAAAAGATTGTCATAGATATAGATCAAAAAGAGTTAGATAAACCGGGAGTTGATATTGCCGTAAAAATACGCACTACAGCTAAAGATTTTTTTCAGAAAGCGCTTGCGGAGTGTGAGGGTTTAAAATTGCCTGATTGGAAAGAATGGATTTCCATATGTAAAGAATGGAGAAAAACATATCCTGTTGTACTGTCTTCATATAAAGATGAAAAACCCGTTAATTCTTACTATTTTATAGATAGATTATCTGCCGTTGCTGAAAAGGATGATTGGGTTTTGGTTGATACGGGATCTTGTTTTCATGTGGCATCTCAAGCATGGAGCGTAAAAGATGGTCAGCGATTTTTAACGACGGGGGGAATTTCCACTATGGGGTATTGGGTTGCAGGAATTGGTGCTTGCATGGCTCGTGATAAAAAACGGGTAATCGTAATAACAGGAGATGGAAGTTTGCAAATGAATCTTCAAGAATTTGCGACAGTCAAGCAGAATGAATTACCGTTAAAGGTGTTTATATTTAATAATAACGGCTATTTACTAATGCGGATTATGCAGACCAATTTTATGGACAAGCGATTTATGGGTGAAAGCCCGAAAACTGGTTTATGGTGCCCTGATTCATTGAAAATTGCCGAAGCATACGGTATACGGGGAATAAGAATAGATTCGACTAAGGGGATTGATGAAAAAATTAAAGAGATTCTTGATTATCCAGGTCCGGTCATTTGTGATGTGATGACACCTGATTGGCAGATTTTAGCGCCCCGCACGATGTCTGATAAGACGCCTGAAGGAAAGTTGGTGGCGCGGCCATATGAAGATATGTATCCGTTTTTAGATCGTGATGAACTGAAACGGCAGATGATTGCGGAGTTACCGGATGCATAGTAGTTATGAATATGAAGATATTACTTTTGGGTGGTTCCGGATTTATCGGAAGGAACATTATCGAATTATTGGGTGAGAAATACGATATCACAGCGCCAACACATCGGGAGTTGGATCTTTTAAATGCGGATGCTGTACAATCATTTTTGAATAAAAAAAGATACGATAGAGTAATTTATGCGGTGAACGTGGGAGGGAAGCGTAACCAAAAGGCACTTACCGGCGTGTATGATGCAAATTACCGTATGTTTTTGAATGTCGCAGAACAGGGTGAGCGGTTCGGACGCATGATTTTTTTAGGTTCTGGGGCGGAATATGGAAAACAGCGTGATATTGTTATGATAAAAGAGGAAGATTTTGGTACCATTCAGCCTCTTGATGATTATGGTAGATCAAAATATTCTATTTCGGAATATATTAATGAACATGAAAATATAATCAATTTGCGGTGTTTCGCAGTTTTTGGAAAGTACGAGGATTATAAGGTTCGCTTTATTTCGAATGCGATTTGCCGCGCTTTGTTTGGATTACCGATTACTATGCATAGGAATGTGAAATTTGACTATCTGTATATTCTTGACTTGGTAAAAATCATAGAATATTTTATTGTCAATCAACCCATGTTAATATTTTATAATGTGGGTTTTGGAAAACCTATTGAGCTTACGGAACTTGCCCAAATAGTAAAACAAGCAACATTGAACGACGCGCGAATTGAGATAGAGCAGCTAGGGTATAGTAATGAGTATACGTGTGATACAAGTCAACTGAAAGCGGAAATAGGAGATATGGCGCTCACTTCGTATGAACAAGCGATTAGTGAAATGATCGAATACTATAAGAACATTCTTCCTATTATGCAATATAAAGACTTGGAAGAATAATATTTATATATGCATTTTTATGAGTATCAGGGAAAAGAGTTATTTGATGCATATCGTATACCTGCACCGCGTGGCGTGCTGGTGCGGGATGCGGAGGACGTAATTCCATTTTCGGGTCCGTATGTAGTCAAAGCACAGGTTCTTTTTGGAAGCCGAAAAGACGCCGGCGGTATTCTTTTTGCTTCTACGGCAAGCGCGGCAAAAGAACATGTGCGTACGCTTTTGGGAAAAAACCTCCAGGGAGAATATGTTGCTAGTGTGTTGATAGAAGAAAAAGTTCAATCGCCGATTGAATATTATACCTCCTTTAGTTATGATACTGTTACGCGTGGACCCATTCTTATGCTTTCTTTGCGAGGCGGATCTCACTTAACGGAGACCGTTACATTTCCTGTTGATCCTACCTTATCAAAAGATTCAATCATACTTTTTTTAAAGAAGGCACTCTTCCGAAGCGGCTTTTCTTCTTTGGATATTGCTCCATTGACCGTCTTTATTTCGCGTCTCTGGGAATTATTTGTTAATGAGCACGCCCTCTTGGTTGAAATTAATCCTATTTTAAAAATATCTTCAAATCAATTTGTTGCAGGAGATGCAAAAATAATATTAGATAATGAAAAGGTAAAACCGAATGAGCGACCTTTTTATAATTTAAAGGGAGATATAGCCATATTGGCGTCCGGCGGAGGTGCGTCACTTCTTAATATAGATACCCTCATGGCATACGGTGGTAAGCCGGCAAATTATACCGAGTATTCAGGAAATCCTCCTGCTGACATAGTTCGGGACCTTACTGTCCGTGTTCTTTCACAAAAAAACTTAAAAGGATGTTGGGTGGTCGGCGGTACGGCAAATTTTACGGATATATATGAAACCATGCGCGGCTTTTTAGATGGTTTGCGTTGTATTAAACCGCAACCGCAATACCCTATCGTAATTAGGCGCGACGGTCCGCGATTTAACGAAGCGGCAGCGATGTTGCGTGCGGCTGCGAAAGAAAATAAGTACAATCTTCATATTTTTGGAAGTGAAACGCCTATGTCTGAATCTGCCAATATTATGGTTGATTTGGCATATAAAAAGTAAATATGGCTATTCTAGTTACAGAAAAAACGAAAGTGCTTATCCAGGGGATTACGGGGAAAGAAGGATTAAAGGCGCTGGAAGGTATGCGTAATTACGGTACGGATGTTCTTGCCGGCGTTACTCCCGGAAAAGGGGGTGGGTATATTAGTAATGTGCCCGTGTATAATACGGTGCGCGAGGCGATGCAAGATCACCCGTCTATTAACGCAACATTATTGGTAATGCCAGCTCTGGCAGTGAAAGCCGCCGCATACGAAGCAATTCAGGAAAAAATACCGCTACTGAATATATTAACGGAACATGTTTCCGTCCGTGATACTGCGCTAATTATAGCGCAAGCCAGAAAAGATGGTGTGAACGTAATTGGTCCGTCTTCAGTTGGCATCATATCTCCGGGTATTGGTAAAATGGGAAGTATTGGCGGAGAAAATCCTGGGCGTATGTTCCGGCCGGGACCTGTTGGTATAATTTCAAAAAGCGGCGGTATGACTTCTGAAATTGCCATTACCTTAAATAGGTCTGGACTTGGCCAGAGCACAGTGCTTGGCATTGGCGGAGATCAATTAATTGGATTTGACTTTATAGATGCGATGAAATTGTTCGAGAAGGATGAGAAAACGCATGCAATAGTAATTTTTGGAGAAGTTGGCGGTACGTATGAGGAGCAGCTTGCAGAATTTATACAAAAAGAAAGATTTAAAAAACCCATTATAGCTATTATAGCGGGAAGATTTACTTCCGCATTTCCTTCTGGTACCGTATTTGGTCACGCGGGGACTATTGTTATGCGTAATCGTGGAGGATATGAATCAAAAGTGAGCGCCCTTCAAAAAGCAGGTGTTATGGTAGTAAATACCTTGGAGGAAATACCGTTATTGCTCAAAAAAAAGTTCTATGAGAGGATGGGATAATGAAATGGAGAACGGCAATTAGCACACAAAAAGACAAGGAATTATACGTACGCGGATCACGTCTTACGGATCTTATTAAGAAAGCAAGTTTTATCGAATCTATTTTTCTTATATTACGCGGGCAATTTCCGAAAAAAAAAGAAGCAAAAATACTGGAAGCTGTTTTTGTCTCTATGATTGAACATGGCGTTGAGGTTCCATCTGCTTTTATTGCGCGGAGTGTTGCCTCAACAGGAAATTCACCACATACTGCGTTAGCCGCTGGTATTCTCGCAATGGGAGATTTTCATGGCGGCGCAATAGAACAAGCGGCTCGATATATTCAATCAAAAGAGACGCCGCGCGCTGTCGTTACTCAGGCACTTAAAAATAAAGAGCGCTTGCCGGGTTATGGCCATAAAGTGTATAAGGCGGGGGATCCGCGAGTCCGTGCTCTTTTAGAAAAGACGCAAGAGTTGCAATTATCCCAAACATACATAAAGCGCGCTCGTGCGATAGAGCGTGAGTTAAAGCGTGCGAGCGGCATTAGCGTACCTTTGAATATTGACGGAGCGGTTGCTGCCGTCATATCAGAACTTGGGTTTGATTGGCAGTTAGGAAAATCTTTTTTTGTTTTGGGCCGCCTGCCCGGGCTTATTGCGCACGTTGCGGAAGAACAAAAAAATGAAAAACCATATCGTCGCCTCGATTCCGATGATATTGAATATATCGGCCCGCCTTTTTAATCTCATTCTTACCGACCCTCTCTCGACAAAAGAACGGCAATTGTCTTAAGCGCAATTGTCAGGTCCAACACAAGAGATCTATTTTTTATGTAATAAAGATCGTATTGCATCTTTTGAGGAGCATCTTCCACAGAAGCATCGTTTTCCATATTTACCTGTGCCCAACCGGTAATGCCGGGGGTTACTAAGAGACGCATGTCATAAAAGGGGATTTTTTCACGAAGCTCGGCTACATAATGTGGACGCTCTGGACGAGGACCGATAAGCGACATATCACCCTTGAGAACATTCCATATTTGGGGAAGTTCGTCCAGATAAAACATACGAAGAAATGTACCGAATGGATATACGCGCGGATCATTTTGCATATCTTTTACGCCACTCATTTGTTCGGAACCAAGGCGTTGACTGCGAAATTTAAGAAAATCAAATTCTTTTCCATTTTTTCCCACGCGTCGTTGGCGAAAGAAAATACGCCCGTCTCCTTTTCGTGCCCGTCGTTTTTTGTGATGCCATATATCTTTAGGTGTTGAGAGAAGAATACCAAGTATTATAACGGGAAGCAGGGCAAGAAATACAACTCCAAGCATAATACCCAGAATGATATCAAAAAATCGCTTTGAAAATTCATATGCTCGCTTACGGATACCTACCAAGTTTTCTAAAAACCATATTTCCGAAATAAGGGACGTAGGAATTTTCCCGGTAAGCGATTCGTAAAATGTTGGGAAATCAACAACCTGTATACCTAATGGCAATGCCTCATAAAGCATAATTACAAATTCCCTGTTTGAGCGTATATCACGGGAAGCTACAATAAGAGATATCTGCTTTTCTTTTATGTGTCGCTGAACGGTTGTGTTGAATTCTATTATGGGCAGAGATGAGTCAAGAGAAGCAGTCTTTTCTCCATCATCTACAAGAAGAGAGACATAATAACCGAAATGAGGATTGTTCTTCAGAGTATGTGCAAGTCCCAGAACTTCATCGGAAATACCAAAAAAGAGAATATTTGTTTTTGATGAACGGCGAATAATATGATTTGCCCCTATGCGCCATCCGAGAATGAGGAGTACGGTAAGAATCGCCTGAATAAGAAGATTTGTTTTTGGAGTAATGCCAAATGCTTCTATGAGATAAAAAAGAATTACCGCAACGGCGGTTGATGCAATCATGGTGCGTATAAAGCGTTCGCGAAACGAACGGTCTGCCGTCCATGCGGATTGATCATAAAGTCCCGCTATAAAGAAAAATAATATCCAGATGATAAAAACAACTGTGAATGGTGTTTTATGGATGAGCCAGGGTTCTCTTAGTGCCGTTTGATAGCGTATAAGGAGAGTAATGCCAAGTGCCACATAGAGCGCCATTATATCTCCGAGAAGAAGAAAAAAGGTGATAGGTTGCTTTTGTTTCATACTGTGTATAGTAGCGCAGATATATAAAAAAGGAAGAAATAAACTCCGTAAAAACGTAATGGTAGACGGGAACTATTCGTGGTATAAGTAATCTATGCAAAATGGGTATGTGGAGCGAATATTATTATGGGGAACCAGAATAGGCATCTGGCTCCTTTTGTTTGTAACTCCTCTTGTTGTATCGGGGTCACTTTTCTTCCCTTTCATTACCGGAAAAAATTTCTTTTTTCGTATTGTGGTTGAAATCGTGTTTGGACTATGGGCGGGGCTTGTTGTTGTAAATCCGTCATTTCGTCCACGCAAAGGACCTCTTCTTTGGGCATTTTCCGGATTTGTGAGTATTCTCTTTATTGCAGGAATGCTTGGTGCCGATGCGGCACATAGTTTTTGGTCTAATTTTGAGCGCATGGAGGGTATTGTGACACACCTTCATTTACTAGCTCTTTTTATCATGACGGCGTCGGTTTTTCGGACAAAGAAAGACTGGATACTTACGTTTCATGTTTCTCTTGCCGCAAGTTTCATCGTGGCATGCATAGGATTATTGGAAAAGACGGGGTCTATAGCCATTCCGGGATCAAGTCCGGGGCGCGTATTTGCGACACTGGGAAATCCTATTTATTTGGCTCTCTATCTTCTTATCCATATGTTTTTGTTGGGCATAGTAATTCGATGGATAACGCAGTATTGGGCGCGTGTCGCATATGGTTTACTTTTCCTTTTTGAGCTCTATATCTTTTTTGCAAGCGGCACGCGGGGCGCCGTAGTGGGTCTTTTTGCGGGATTTATTGTGGGTCTTGTGGTATTCATGTTCACAACGCCGGACGCACGCATGAAACGGATATCGCTGGTTCTTCTCATAATCGGGTTCATGAGCGTAGGTGGCTTATTTATGTCCCGGGAATCCGTATTTGTGCAGTCACGTCCGCTTCTTACGCGGTTTGCCAATATTAGTTTATCATCGGCAACTGCCGAGTCACGTTTTACCATTTGGCGTATGGCATGGGAGGGGTTTAAGGAACGCCCTATTCTTGGATGGGGCCCGGGGAATTTTATTATTCCGTATGCCACATATTATGATCCCAATTTGTTTGGAAATGAGCCGTGGTTCGATAGGGTGCATAATATGCATTTTGAATGGTTAGTTACAACGGGAATTATAGGGTTTACGGCGTATGTGGGATTGTGGGGATCCGTTGTTATTCTCTTATGGCGATTATGGCGCCGGAACGTGTTTGATTCCATAACAGTCTCTCTTCTCGCGGCTCTTTTTACGGCATATCTCGTACAAAATTCATTTGTGTTTGATACGGTTATTTCATATATGCTTATTACCGTTTTGTTTGCGTTTTTACACAGCTTGTCTGTTCCTTACGGTGAAGAAAAATCGAGTATTTTATCCGCAGGTATGCGGAATAATCGCATACTTGTAGCGGGATGTTGCGTAGCGGCTGGTATTATACTTGCATCAACATTGCATACGAAGCAAATACAAGTGGCGCGTGGCATTATCACGACATTACAATCGGCATCACAAGGTACGGCACTTATATTAAATGAGCAATTTGATGCCACTATTGCAAAAGGGACATTTGGTGTTACGGAAGCACGCGAACGGTTTATGGATCTTGTACTGCAGGCATCACGCGAACCAAATGTATCGGGGCAAGACTTACTTCTTCTTGTTACCAAAAATATTGATGAAATGGAAAAACAAGTGGCAAAAAAGCCTCAATTATTACGTCATCATATTTCTCTGGGTAAGTTATACCAGTTACGCTTTGCTCTAACGGGAAATAAATCTGACAGGGATCATTCTATTGATATATATAATGTTGGTATTGCCATGGCGCCGAATTATCCGCCTACCTATATTGGTATCGCCGAGACATATCTTACGGATAATAATTTTGAGGAAGCCACTAATGCGGTCGACACTATTTATCAGAAAATGACACGGCCAAATTCGATTATCTACAGCGTTCTTTTGGTGAGCGTTTTGGCGGGGGATTTTGATCGGGCGGCAGAGCAGGTTGAACGATATGTAAGTTTAGGTAATACACCCGAATATCCGGCACCGGCATGGTTTGAGCCGCCAAAGTTAGAAGATGTTATTAGAAGATCATTTGTGCGAGGGGGAGTAGCTGAAAGAGAAGTATTTCTTCGCACTGTTTTAGCGGCTCAAGAAAATTCTATAGTATTAATGGCACTTGCGGAAACACTCGTAGAGCAGGGAAAAAACGAAGAAGCGCGTTCTTTCGCATTGCGTGCACGGGAAATTGCACCGCCGGAGGGCGTTATAGAAATCGATAAATTTATTCGCGGACTTGACGATTTTTAAGTATGGTAAAGGTATTCTCACGTACTATTCAATACATTCTCATCGCTATTCCTGTTCTTATACCTCTTGTATTTTGGCAGGAGGTATTTTTTCCTTATACATTTCCTAAAACGATACTCTTTCGGACGCTGATAGAAATTGCATTTGTGCTATGGCTACCACTTGTAATATTTATTTCGCGATACCGTCGTTTATATTCTTTTCCCGCTATATCGGTAAGCGTATTTTTCGGTGTCCTCGTTATTACGTCTCTGACCGGTGTAGATGTTTTTAAAAGTATATGGTCGGATTTTGAACGCATGCTTGGTTTATGGACATATGTACATCTTTTTGTATTTTTCCTAATGTTGGTAACTATGATGCGAAGTATAAGGGATTGGAATCGACTACTGGTAACTTCAATAACGGCGGCAAGTCTCATTAGTATTATAGGTATCGGAGAAGCGGTAATATCCGAAGGGCGTATTATTGCAACAATAGGCAATGCGGCATTTCTATCCTCTTATTTGCTCTTGCATGTTTTTTTATCCCTTATGCTTCTTCTTAACGAGGAAAGATTTAATTATAAGGCCGGATTTTTTGCCTTGAGTACCGGTATGATAGGAGTCGCTCTTTTTCTTACCGAAGCACGTGCCGGACTGATAGGATTATTTGGCGGCCTTGTGGTTCTTAGTGTATTATTTCTGATTTTTAGCGAGACTGACGGACAGACACTTTCTATTCCTCATAAAGTTGGAAAACGAATTGGTGGTATTTTGTTGGGATTGTTTACGGTTATGAGCGTATTTTTTATATTATTTCCTAAATCGATAAGTCCTTACGTTCCGAATCAATTACGACGGTTTACGGATGTAAGTTTAGCGGAGCGTACGGCAGAGGGGCGTTTTCTTACATGGCGCGTAGCATGGGAGGGCTGGCAGGAGCGTGGTATTACCGGATGGGGGATCGAAAATTTTAATATCCTTTTTAATGCGCATTATGATGAACGGTTATTCAGGCAGGAGCCATGGTTTGATCGGGCACATAACATTATTTTTGATATAGGAAGCAGTACCGGCATTCTTGGTATATTTTCATATATGATTCTTTTAGGAAGTATGTTTTTTACATTGTACCGAAAATGGCGGAATAATATGTATACGTTTTGGACATCCGCGGTTCTTGCGGCTTTGTTGGGAGGGTATGTTCTTCAAAACATGTTTACATTTGATACTATAACAACACTCATACCGCTATGGATGATATTTGCCTTTGTTGCCGTTTCTTTGCACGATGAAAAGTACGTCATAGAAGATAAACAAAAAAACAAACTAATACTGGGTGGTGTTGTATTACTGTCAGTAGTTCTTATTCCCGGTTGGTATTATGTAAACGCAGCACCAATGCATGCAAATAGGGCGGCACATATCGGTTGGGAAACCCTTCGTCTTGGAGGTGGGGATGAAGAAGCCATTCAGTTATTTAACAAAGGTCTTTCATATAAGACGCATGGAGATGTCGATATACGGCGTTTCTTTGCTGAATACGTGTTTGAGTTTTTGAAGCAGGGCGGTGTGCGTCCGGACGAATCATTATTTCGGCTTATGACGCAGGCGAATGAGTATATGGACGAAAATATTCGGGCAGATCCGCAAAATGTAAAGTGGTATATATATCAGGGGGAGTTATATAATTTGATGGCGGTGCGATTTGATAGTTCTTATGCGTTATTGGCGGAAGAGTTTTATTTAAAAGCCCGCGCATTATCTTCGGCGCGCCCGCAAATTTATCTGGGTCTTGCGGAGGCGTATAAGCGGCAGGGAAGGATAGAAGAAACATGGCAGGAACTCGATACTGTGTTAGAAAAAGTACCTGCATTTCTTGCCGCACACGAAGCGGCAGGGATTACTGCGATAGAAACGGAAAATAGAGAACGGGAAGAACAGGAAGTAGAATGGATTATCACAAACGGACATGAGGCAGGTTCTTTGCGGGACGCCTATTTTCTTGCCGAGCGTTACGGAGATGCCGCACGCATACAAGAGTATATTATTCACGATGATGACTTGCTTCGGAAAGATCGTGCAACCCTCTATGCCCAACTTGCCGCTCTCTACAATCTTGCGGGAGAGAAGGATAAGGCAAGGCAGGCAGCTTATGCTGTACTGGAGTTTGATCCAATGCGCAAAGATGAAGTGGAAGCATTTTTGAATACCCTTTAAGTTGTCCTGACTCAAAAAATCTTTATGTATTTTAGTTTTGAATTGTTACATATGACACCGGAAGATGATTCTAAAAAATGTTCTTAAAAGAGTAATGCAATAAAGCTCTTTTGGTTTATCAAAGACTTATGGTTGAGTAGATGCTAGTATAATAGGGTTATATACACAGGAATAGTTGACTTTTTTGTATAAATCTGTTACTATGGGGTTGTGGGTTATTGATAACAATAATTTCTACTACATCGCACATAATTCCGCTTCGGCGGAATTTTGTGCGTTTGGGAGAGAATGCTATTATAGACGTGGGATCATGTGGTCGAACTCACATCTGATGTATGTAGGAGGTTATTACGCCCATGATCCCACGAAAGAATCCTGTTTTTCTAGCGGGATTTTTTTGTTTTTTCTGATATACTGTTCATATGGAAATTCAGATACAAGAAAATGTCCCTCTTGCACCTTATACCTATCTCAATATAGGCGGACTCGCCCGATTTTTTGTGGAAGCAAAAAAGGAGAAGGATATTTTGAATGCCCTCATATGGGCGAAAGAGAACGATATGCCGTATTATATTATTGGTGCGGGATCAAATATATTAGTGGCAGATAAGGGATTTGCCGGTCTTGTCATTAAAATATCTCTTCATGACATATCATTTGGTGTAAATGGTATGTGTATTAATGCCGGTGTTCCCATGGCGCTTGCCGCGGCGCGATCGGTGGCAGAAGGATATATTGGATTCGAGTGGGCTATGGGAGTGCCGGGTACGGTTGGCGGTTCCGTGTATGGTAATGCCGGATGTTTTGGCGGAGAAATGAAGGATGTTGTAAAAGCAGTAAGAGTGTTGGAACAACAGGAAGAAGGTTTTAAAAAACGTATTTTTACGAATGAAGAATGCAAGTTTGGGTATCGAGAAAGTTTTTTTAAGAAACATCCTGAAATAATTATTCTTTCAGTGGACATGCAATTAAAAGAAGGAACACCTGAAGAAATAAATACCGCACGCTTACACATGCGAAGCTCCGCACAGGCACGTGTTCAAGAACAAGATATCGGCGTACGGACCGCCGGCAGTACGTTTAAAGGGATTCCTATTACGGACAGTACGGAAAAACGCATGTATACGTATGGACCAAAGTGGCAGAGGGGAGAAAACACCTGTTGGGTGCATGAAAGTAGAAGAGGTATGTTTGGCGCGGGATTCTTTATTGAACAATCCGGTTTGAAAGGTATGCGAATAGGAGGAGTTTCCGTTTCGGAAAAACACGCTAACTTTATGGTAAATACGGGAACGGCGACGGCGGAGGATGTTGTTATGCTTATTGCTGTTATAAAAGAACGTGTGCATAGTATGTGCGGCATAATGCTTGAAGAAGAAATTCGTTACGTTGGATTTTAATAGTATTATAAAATATTTTTTTTCATACATATTTTTATTTTATTTATCCACACCTTTGCACATCTTTGTATATATTTAAAAAAAAATCTCAACTAAAATAAGTGTAACGAAAACATTTTTGAAAATAGTTTTGTTTTCAAAAGTTTAGTTTTGTTACTTATTATGAAAGGTCGTTTTATTTACGTATAAATTTTTATACTACAATGCCAGCACGCAAAAAACGAAAGACAACAAAAAAAGCTGCTGCTAAGCACAAGACAACAAAGAGGAAGACAGTTAAGCGCAAAGCAGCTAAGAAGACAGCAAAACGAAAGACAACGAAACGAAAGGCAGCGAAGAAAACAACGCGCCGCCGTCGCTAATCTTCTCTTAAGTAAAGACCCCGCTCATGGCGGGGTCTTATTTTGGAACTGTCAAAAAAGAGTATATAATGGAGTACATGAGAACAATAATAAAAGTAACCAATACGGTGCTCACGCCCGCATTGGAGGCGCATATTGAAGAGAAAGTTATAAAATCATTAGAGCGACTTGTGGGTAAAACACATATGCCAAGCGCGCGGCTTACGCTTGATATCGGAAAAATAACGCGCCATCACAGGAAGGGATTAATATGGCGTGCTTCGGGTAATCTTTCTTTAAAAGGACGTGTCCTTCGAGCAAAAGCAAACGGAGAAAAGGCACAAGAAGCCGTGGATCTTTTGCGCGCAGAGTTGGAGCGGGAACTAAAAGCATATAAAGGGAAAAGAAAAACAGTAGCTCTTAAGGGAGCACGTCTTGCAAAAGAAAACGCAACCATAGCGAAAGCGGCGCGTGAATAATTTGGTTTTGCTTAAAAAATAAAAAAAGCCGCACGGGCGGCTCATTGGCGTTCTCGAACGAAAAGAGGTACCTCGTGCATTTTTTTTCGTACGAGATTATTAGCCAAAAGAAAACAAATAGCTTTTGCTGTCTGATTGGGCTCAAGATTAAGTTCATTTCCCATTTCAGATTCTGTGAAAGTTTTTTGCCGGCAAATATAACGAACAAGTGATAATACCATAGTTTCTGATATTTCCCCGTCCTTCATTTTACATAAACCCTCCCTATTTTGTAGTCTACAGGCAAATATAGTGGAAAATAGCAGTATGTCAATATGCTTGCATGTGTATAGTGATTAAAAACTTTTTTCCGGCTATTTTATACGCCCATTGATTATACGGGTACATTCCCGTATTATAGATACGCTATGCAATTTTTAGAAAAAATTTTTGGAGATCCCAGTACTTCGTTTGCTAAAAAATCACAGTTCGTTGTGGGTAAAATTGGCGCATTTGAAAAGGATATGGAAGTTCTTACGGCGGATGATTTCCCAAAAAAGACACTCGAATTCAAAGAGCGTCTGGGAAAGGGCGAGTCGCTGGATGACATTCTTCCCGAAGCATTTGCTTTGGTGCGGGAGGTATCGAAACGTACGGTTGGCATGCGTCATTTTGATGTTCAGCTGTTGGGTGGTATGGCCCTTCATAAGGGGCATATTGCCGAGATGCGTACCGGAGAAGGAAAAACGCTCGTTGCAACATTGCCCGTATATTTAAATGCGCTAATGGGCAAGGGCGTGCATGTTATTACCGTGAACGATTATTTGGCGCGACGGGATGCGGTATGGATGGGGCAGATATATGATGCGTTAGGTATGAGTGTGGGATGTGTAGCGCATGATGGGGCGTATCGGTATAATCCTCATTTTAAAAATGCTGAAGAGGAAGACGCGGTGCGGGACGCGGTGGGGAGTTTTAAAATTATCCATGAGTTTTTAGAACCGGTAAGCCGTAAAGAGGCTTATGGGGCTGACATTACATACGGTACCAATAATGAATTCGGGTTCGATTATTTGCGCGATAATATGGCGTATAAGCCGGAACAGGTTGCGCAAGAAAATCATTATTTTGCCATTATAGACGAAATGGACTCCATTTTAATTGATGAAGCGCGTACACCGCTTATTATTTCGGCTCCCGATCAGGATTCCGGTGATTTGTATCAGGTATTTGCCGAGATAGTGCCAAAGCTAAAAGCGGGAGAAGATTATAACGTTGATGAAAAACAAAAGGCAACCACTCTCACCGAGGAAGGTATTGAAAAAGCAGAGTCGCTTTTGGGAATTAAGGACATATATACGGAAAAGGGTATGCGGTATGTGCATCATTTAGAGCAGGCGTTAAGAGCTGAAGCTCTCTATAAGCTCGACAAAGATTATGTTGTAAAAGACGGCGAAATTATTATCGTAGATGAGTTTACGGGGCGTCTGATGCCGGGACGGAGATGGTCGGAAGGGCTTCATCAGGCGATAGAAGCAAAAGAAAAGGTACCTATTCAGAAAGAATCCCGCACACTTGCGTCCATAACATTTCAGAATTATTTTCGGCTATATGAAAAAATTGCGGGCATGACGGGTACCGCCAAAACATCCACGGAAGAATTTCATAAAGTATACGGCCTTAATGTGGCGACCATTCCCACAAATAAGCCGCTTGTTCGTGATGACAAGCCCGATCAGGTGTATCAGACATATGCGGGGAAAATGCGTGCGGTAATACGGACAATAAAAGAATGCCATGAACGGCGTCAGCCCATATTGGTAGGAACTATATCCATTGATAAGAATGAATATCTTTCCGCACTTCTTAAAAAAGAAGGAGTACCGCATCAGGTGCTTAATGCAAAAAACCATGAGTCGGAGGCAAGTATTATTGCTCAAGCAGGCCGTCCGGGCGCCGTAACAATTGCCACCAACATGGCGGGGCGTGGTGTTGATATTATCTTAGGTGGTAATCCGCCGGACGAACGAGAAGCAAAAGAAGTACGTAACGCGGGTGGACTCTTTATGCTTGGCACGGAACGTCATGAGGCGAGGCGTATCGATAATCAGCTTCGTGGACGTGCCGGTCGACAGGGAGATCCGGGCGTATCTCAGTTCTATGTATCTTTGGAAGATGATCTTATGCGTATTTTCGGATCTGATAGGATAAAGAATCTTATGGGAACATTCGGTATTCCGGAGGATGAGCCCATTGAAAACAGAATGGTTTCCCGCTCTTTGGAATCGGCGCAGGCAAAAATCGAAGGATTCCACTTCGATGCCCGGAAACACCTTCTTGATTATGATGATGTTATGAATCGTCAGCGTGAAGCTGTGTATCGCACCCGAAAGGAACTACTGAAAAGTACCGAAGAGGATCTTAAAGATCGTATTTCCACGATGATAGAAGAAGATATTTCTCATCTGGTGGGTATGCACACGATGCATTTGGCGGAGGATTGGAATATTACTGAGATTATTGAAAATATTCACGCAATGAATATTTCTACGGAGGGGCTTGAAAAAGAGCTTACAGATATAAAAGGGATGCAAGAATCGGATACGGTACGCCGAGGAAACATGGAAGAGGTGCTTATAGCGCGTGCTCATGATGCGTTTGCAAAAAAAGAGAAGGAATTAAAAGAAGGATTTTTAAATGTTATCCGGTTTTTTGCGCTTCAAACAATTGATTCTTTATGGACGGATCACTTGGAAGCAATGGATTACACGAGAAGTTCCGTACGTCTTCGTGCATACGGGCAACGGGATCCATTAGTGGAGTACAAAAATGAATCTGTAAAATTATTTCGGCAGTTTAATATGGCGGTAGAGCATCTCATAGCACTTAATATCTTTAAGTTTTCCGTGTCTCCACAAGCGGCACATAATCATGTGCATGCGCCGAACGAAGGCCAGCTTACCTTTTCCCGGCCGTCGCTCACCGGCGCTCCGGCTGCGGAAACCTCAAATGCCTCGGGAACACATACCGCTACCGCCAAGCAGGCATCAGTGGATCCGAAATATCAAAACATAGGCCGCAACGATCCGTGTCCGTGCGGGTCCGGCAAAAAATTTAAGAAGTGTCATGGGAAGTGAGAACGAAAAGTTTTACAGAATAGTCGTAAACGGCGTAGGGATCTACGAAGCGGTGGATCGTGACTGTCCGAAAAATGATTCAAGGCGAAAAGACAAACCCGATGGGTCATGGCTACCGAAGAAAGGCCTTGATTATCCTGAAGCGATATCATTTTGGAGCGAATACGGATTGAGGAAATATCGTGAATCAGGATTGATGAACTGGTATGTATCAGTTGTGGGAGGCGAAGTCGAAGTAGTTACAATCAATCGACCAACGGATATTCTGTACGAAGACGAATATCAGATTATTGTGAAACCAGAGGCGGCAGTTGAAATATCTAGGAAATCGCTTGAAAAATTCATACGGCTTAGTCAATAAGCAACAGAAGTGTGGCATAATAGGTGCTCCGGAGCATAAAAGATAATCGATAAAACTAGGGGATTAATGAGGTGTAGTATCTATGCCGCGTCTTTTATTTTTATATATGGCGAGGCTACGGTATACTTATCCGAGGGGAAACATGTTACTAAATAATACAATAACTATGAAAATTGCATTTTTTGGACTTGAGGAATGGGAGAAAGAATACATTAAAGAGCGTCCGATTGACGGTGCGGATTATATGTTTATATCTGATCCTATCGATCCGGACCATATGCCGGAAGATAAAAGTTTTGATGTGGCGTGCCCCTTTGTAAATGCGAAAATGGATGCGTCCGTCATTGAACAGCTGCCGAACTTGAAACTTATTGCAACGCGTTCAACAGGGTTTGATCATATTGATTTGGATGCCGCAAAAGCCCGAAATATTCAAGTGGCGAACGTGCCTTCATACGGAGAACATACGGTGGCGGAATACGCATTCGCTCTACTGCTTACGTTATCGCGAAATGTATACCAGAGCTATCACCAACTCCGAGACGCCGGTACATTTGATCGGAAAACACAACGTGGATTTGATCTTGCCGGAAAAACAATTGGCGTGGTAGGAACGGGACGCATTGGCAGGAACGTAGTGAGTATTGCAAAGGGATTCAATATGAAGGTACATGCATTTGATGTGCATCCCGATGAAACGTTTGCAAAAGAAATGGATATTACGTACATAGCGCTGGACGAGTTGTTTTCTACGAGCGACATTATCACACTTCACGTTCCGTATCTCGAATCTACGCACCATTTGGTAAACAAAGAAGCCTTCGCAAAAATGAAAGACGGCGTGTATCTTGTTAATGATTCCCGAGGTGCCGTGGTCGATACACCGGCATTGTTGGAAGCGCTTCATTCCGGAAAGGTGGCGGGTGCCGCACTTGACGTACTGGAAGAAGAAGGACCACTCTATGATGAAATGCATTTTTTAGTGGAAGGACATCCGGATCAGGAAAAAATGTACACAACACTCGCAAACCATGCGCTTATCAACATGCCGAACGTCATTGTAACGCCGCATAATGCATTTAATACCTGGGAGGGTCTTATGCGTATTCTGGATACCACCCTAGGAAACATAGAAACATATAAGAATGGATCCCCGACTAACATCGTCTCCTAACTTTCACGAGGTTAAACCTCGTGAAGAAATCCTTTTTCCTACCGGCGGGTTTCTATATAATCGCCAGAAACAGGAAATACTTCTTCATTTGCGCGATGGTAAAACGCCCTATAACCCCAACAAATGGGCGTTCTTTGGGGGTATGTCGAAGAAAGGAGAAACGCCAGCGGAATGTTTTGTGCGGGAGATGTACGAAGAGATTGGACTTCTATTTTCTGTAGAAAATGTAATACTGTTTCGGGAGTATTATCAGGAAGACTCGGGGTGGCACAAATATGAATTCTTTATCTGTTCGGATGCGGATATAACAACGATGATTTTGGGAGAAGGGGCTGGTTTTAAGTGGATACCGCTTAATGAAGTATTTGCATATAATCTTTCTCCGCGCACACGCGAGGGACTTACATATTTTGTACAGCAAGTTTTACGATAACGAGATAGATCTCGTTTTTTATTTGCAAATAAACAAAAATACGATTACTCTGGGTTTTATGCATGTGGAACCCATAAAAACACGTATTTTTAATCCGCCAAAAGATGATCTTTTTAAGATCTTTAAAAGTGCCATCCGGAGCATACCGGAAAAAAGTATTCTTGCCGTAACATCAAAAGTAGTTAGTATAGCAGAAGGGCGATGTGTTTCGGGGAACGGCATAGGGAAAGAGGATCTCATAAAAAGGGAAGCAGAATATTATCTTCCGCGTGTGCATGTGCCTGGAGAATTTGTCACACATACCATAAAAAACAACCTGGTTGTGGCATCCGCCGGCATCGATGCGAGTAATGCGGCGGGATATTATATCTTGTGGCCTAAAGATTCATACGCATCAGCACGTACCATACATGCATGGATTCAAAAAACATATGGGGTATCTGATGTGGGTGTTCTTATAACCGACTCTCACTCTATTCCATTTCGTCGCGGCGTTATTGGCAGTGCTTTGGGATATTATGGTTTTTTGCCGCTTAAGGATTATCGCGGAAAAAAAGATATTTTCGGAAGAGAACTTATTATGACGATGACAAATATTCCCGATAGTCTTGCGGTTTCAGCAGTGGTTGTTATGGGAGAGGGAAATGAAACAACGCCCGTTTCTCTTATAACGGACGTGCCATGGATTACATTCTATAATGGGCCGCAATCTTCAAAAGATCTTTATTCATCCTTTGAAGTACCAATGGAAGAGGATACTTTCGCACCCTTTTTCAAAGATGTTCCTTGGGAAAAAGGTGATGGAGGTATTGTTTTTAGTGGATAGAATTATTCAAGGAAAAGCAGTGCGTACATAGCTCCCACACCGATACTGATACCGATTATTTCATATATGATGTTCCAAATTCCCGTTTGTTTATGGAGTTCCGGTACAAGATCTGAACTTGCCGTATAGATAAATACTCCGATAGCGAGAGGTACGATCCATGCTTCGGTTGCTGATGCGATACGGTTCGCAAAAAGCGTAATAGCGCTACCGGCGACAGCAAAGGAGGCGGAGTAGAAATTCACAAGAATAGCTTGCGTTTTTGTGTATCCCGCATGAATAAGTACGCCAAAGTCGCCAATTTCTTGAGGAATTTCATGAAGAATAATGGCGCCTGTCGTGGCAATACCTACTTCAATACTAACAAGATAACTTGCCGCTATAATAACGCCGTCTATAAAATTATGTAGTCCGTCTGAGATAAGGATGATGTGCCCTAAAGATTTATTTTTGTGAGAATTTTCTTCATGTGTATCATGTCCATGATGATGGAGGTGAAGAACTTTTTCTAAAATAAAAAAAAGAAGCATGCCGCCGATGATAAGCAGTGATGATTGGACGGCATTCTTGGTATGGGTAAATGTTTCGGGGATAAGGTGAATAAATGCATCCCCCAGTAATGCTCCTACGGCAAGTGCTACCATGGGAGATATCAACATACGAAGGCGTCGTTCATTTGTTGCCAAAACAAAAATTCCAACAAGTGACATAAGACTTACAATAACAACACTGCCAATGGCATAAAATATGGGCGTGCTCATATAAACGAGTATACAGGATGAAATTCAAAAGGGGAATGTACTGGAATATGCAACATATTTTATATATACTTACGCAATATAAAATATGGTATAGAAGAAGGTGTGATGAAATATAATAACGGTATACTTTACATAGTGGCAACGCCCATCGGCAACCTCGAAGATATTACGCTTCGGGCCCTTCGTATCTTAAAGGAAGCAGACAATGTATATGCGGAAGATACGCGTGTAACTAAAAAATTACTTGCACATTATGATATTAAAACGTTTGTCAAGCGATACGACGAACACGTGGCTGATCGGATGCATAATGCCATCGGACAGGTTTTAAAGGAAGGACAAACCATCGCTCTCGTTAGCGATGCGGGAACGCCGGGTATTTCCGATCCCGGTGCGCGTCTTGTAGCATATCTACATAACCATATGCCGGATGTGGTTGTTGTGCCTATACCGGGGCCATCCGCATTAGTAACAGCTCTTTCCATTGCGGGTGTTTCCGGTGATCAGTTTACTTTTCTCGGATACCCTCCTCATAAAAAAGGACGAAAAACGTTCTTTGAAAAAATACCGATTATAGAAACGCGTCCCGTTGTATTGTATGAATCCCCGCACAGGGTGGAGCGTACGCTTGCGGCACTTTCCGAAAATTTGGGCAATGGACATCATATTGTTATTGCGCGGGAGCTTACTAAAATGTATGAAGATATATATCGGGGCACTATAGAGCGTGCGCAAGTATACATAACGGGAGAAAGGAAAAAAGGCGAATTCGTTATTATTGTTTTTTAGTATATGACACACCTTGCGTTTATAACCGGTAATGATGCCAAGGCAAAAGAGGTAGAACGATATCTTTTGGTGCCGGTAAAACGATATACATATAATTTGCCGGAAATACAGTCACTTGTTCTGGAGCATGTTGTGCGGGATAAAGCCGAACGCGCATATGCATTTATAAAAAAACCGGTTCTGGTGGAAGATGTCTCCGTAACCTTTGGCGCTTTCCAGTACATGCTTCCCGGACCCTTTATTAAATGGTTTGTGGAGGGTGTGGGAAATGAGGCATTATGTCGCATGCTTGATGGATATGATAACAGAACGGCAATAGCGGAAGTGCAGTATGGTTTTCATGACAGTGATGGTGTTCATATTTTTTCGGGAAAAACAGAAGGAATTATTGCAGATACGCCGCGTGGGGAGGATGGATTTGGATGGAATTCTATTTTTATACCATCGGGGCAGAAAAAAACGCGCGCAGAAATGACGGATGAAGAGAAAGACAGAACTTCTATGCGAAAAAAAGCGCTTGGTGCATTAAAAGAGTATTTAAAAGAAAGAAACATACCATAATCCTATGAAAGTAACCGTACGCGTAAAACCCAATGCTAAACATCCCGGTGTGGTAGAACATGATGATAAATCTCTGGATGTTTCTGTGCACGCATCTCCGCACGAAGGGGAGGCAAATAAAGAGCTTATAGAACTTCTAGCCGATTATTTTGAAGTCTCTAAAAGTTCTATTGAAATTGTGGGAGGTCATGCGTCGCGTCGAAAAGTTGTGGAAATTAGTTTGTGGCAAAAGCGTTAATATCTGTTTATAAGGGCAAACGCTGTATTATTGGATTTTCTGATGCCATACATATATGCATACATCAAAAACAATTATTCTCTTTTTTATAATTATCATAGGTGGTATTGGTGCCCTCGGGTTTAGTTCGAGTTTGCGTGGTGACGAGGAGAATAGTGGTCATGGAGCCGTCATAGATTCACTTGAAAAATTCGCTTCCTATGAAACAACAGATCTGGCATTTGAACATACTAATCTTACGGTGTGGATAGCGGATACCGCATTAAAACAGACAAATGGACTTATGCATATAACAAAACTTCCGGAAGATTATGGCATGCTTTTTGTGTTCGATGATGTGATGCCGCGCACATTCTGGAATAAGAATACCCTTATTGATCTTGATGTTATATGGATTAGTAATAATACAATAGTTGGTATTACCGCTCTTTCACATCAAACTGATGAAGAGATAACTCTTGTTTCTTCACCGAAAGCGGTAGATTATGTTTTGGAAGTGGGTGCGGGATGGACGGCAAGACATAATATACAAGTGGGAAGCACATATAACATGATGCCGCGTTAATAGTATTATGATTATGTAGTTGGTTATCCACATCTTTGTTTTCGTTCTTTGGATGGGAACTTGGTATACTTCATTCAGCAAACATTTTTTAGGAGAGTAGTTGAACTACACTCCTCTCGGGCCAGATCTCCCTGGTGCATGTGCTTTTCTGTTACAACATTTACTTAAAAAGCGTATGCATCAGGGAGGTCAAAAAAAATGGCCATTGGGGCATTACCCCATGAGAGTCGATGTTTTGCTATCTCCTAAAAATTGAGAACTTTCAACAAATTCTCTATTTTATGCCCCGGACTTCCCGGGGCTTTTTTTCGACACAAAAAACCGTTCCAATTGGAACGGTCATGCTATATGAGTAGTATTGTTTGTTAAATTATGGATTACCTGCCAGAAATTCTTTTAGGCTTTTGCCCGTTTCGGCTCGTACCGTGGCATCGATGGCAAGGGGTGTTAATGAAAAAAGATTACGTTCCGTTATGGAGGATGATTCCCCTTCATTGATGGCAAAAATAAGTCCGGCAAACGTACCGGTGAACGGATTTATAATAATACCACCCGATGACCCCTTTTGAGATCCAATACCTTGAGTTGATTCAATAATAAATGCGTCTTGCGCACGCACGATGGTTTCAGAAAACGATAAATGTAAGTGTCGTACAATGGCTTCCGATCCCAATAATTCTGCCGGATAACTGAAAGTAGAAAGAGGGCTGTTGATGGACGGTGCATAGAGCGGATTAATTTCTAAGGGAGAAAGATCCGCAAGAGTGTTATTTCCGATAAAGGTGGTTATTTTCCATATAGCTATGTCACGTACTATGTTTGCGTAGGCAAGAGATGTACCGGAAAAATCGGATGGAATAAATATTCGCTCGGCGATAGCAAAATTTTGTGCAGGAGATCCGCGTCTTATCAGGCAGGGTTTGGGGTTCTCTGCGTAGGCGACATGAGCATTGGTCAGAATATAGCCGGCATCGTTTAGGATGACGCCAGTAGCAATAGCAACTTCCCGGTCACCTAATTCGCAAAAAAGGTTAACAACATGACTGGCGCCGAAATTATATAATTCTTTTTGCGGAATACGTGCTGTCGGAACAGGTTTGGAGGGAGAGGTATCTTTTTCCGGTTCTGTATCTGTAAAGGAAGGCGTGACAGTATGATTTTCGGCAAACGAAATATCTTTTATTTCAGCAGGTTCGGGTTTAGTATCAGAAAAAGAACTTTGTTCAGCAGGTTTGGTATTGGTAATGGAAGTATCTGATTCTTCAAAGGAATTATGTATAGTTGTGGCGGTTGAGGGGGAGGGATGCTTCATGTTCACAGAAGAGAGGAAGGGTATTTCCACGCCTAAAAAAACGGCAGCTTCGGCGAATATTAATCCTCCCACGATGAACAAACCAACATACTTCATATGCGTGTAAGTATACCATTAACGGCATGGCGGTAAACAGGCAATAATTAATGGATACGAGATATACGCAAAATTTTATATCTTATGGTATTATATCCGCGTATGCATAGATTTTTTGTAACGATACCCTTAAAAGAGGGACCGCTCCTTATTCCCGATTCGGCTATTGCTCATCAGGTGAGGCACGTTCTTCGTATGAAGCCGGGGAATAAAATAGTTCTTTTTGGGGGAAGGGTGGCACGAGACGGCGGGTGGGATTTCTTATTTCGTATTGATTCTCTGAAAGACCAGGCTCTTGAGGGAGAGGTAATTGCAAAAGCTCGTAATGACAGAGAGTCTCGCGTAACACTGACGCTCTACCAGGCAACGCTGAAAAAGGACAATATGGAATGGATATTTGCAAAAGGTACGGAGGTTGGTATTGCGCGATTTGCTCCGGTTTTGGCGGAGCGTTCGGTGAAAACACGCGTACAGTATGAAAGAGCCGTAAAGATAGTTAAGGAAGCGGCTGAACAGAGTGGGCGAGCATTTTTTCCGGATGTACTGCCTATTGTTCCGTTTGCGGAGGCTGTAAAGCGTGCAAAAAAAGAAGGAGCACTTAATATTTTGGCGCATGAGCGGGAGCATAGAAAACGCATGGATGCACTTCCGCTTACCAGTATGCATATCAATTTATTTATTGGTCCGGAGGGAGGGTTTTCGCCGGCGGAGGTTGCAGAGGCGGAAGCCGCAGGATTTTTCATAACATCTCTTTCGAAGCGTGTTTTACGTGCGGAGACAGCGGCAATAGTGGGATCTTACGCTGTTCTCCATCGCTTCGGTAATTAAAAAATAACAATAAAAAATCGGAAAGTTTAGCTTTCCGATTCGATAAATTTTTGATTTTATTCCTCACTCGCATTACTTTTTGTGTTTATGCGAGTAAGGCGCAGAATCAAGTTATTTGAATTATGCCACCCAGTTCAGTTATTGTAAGGAAACTTTCAGTATGTTTTTTTGCAACAGATATCTTTATTTTTACACCGGGCCCTTTGTCTGTTTGCAATAATTCTGTTTCCCTCGTTATGAACACTGCGTTGTATATGTTCACAATAGTATAAAGTAAAGTAAGTTTCCCAATTTCTTTTTCAGAGAAAAAGAAACATAACTCTGTTGTAAGCATACATACCCCCTTTTTGTTTTATAATAATAAACTTGCCAGTATGTATAATATAATGTTTTATATATTATGTCAAGTTGACAGGGTATGAGAGGTTGTATAGTATGGGGATATTCCGCAGACAGTGGGCGTCCGATAAAATGGAAATAAGACCCGCCAAGGAAAAGTTATGCAGATGGCTGTATAACGTGGTGTTGGATTACTTTGGTGATTCTTGTCTGCGGCTTATCGGCCGTATTTTTGTTTGAGATTAATATCCAAGTTCTAGTATCTAATTTCCAAATATCATGGCAATAACACGACAAAGAAAGGAAGAGACCATACAAAAACTCAAAGAAGCATCCCATGCATCCCATTTGCTCATATTTTTACAGTTTCGCGGTCTTACGGTGGCAAGTGTAACAGAGCTTCGCAGTGCGCTCCGTGCCGTGGGAGCTAAGTATATTGTGGCAAAAAAGCGTTTTATGGGATTGGTTCTTAAGGAGGAAGGTACGGACATGCCGATGCTTGAAGGGGAGGTTGCGTTTGTATTTGGGGGGGAGGATCCCGTTAGTACCGCGAAAGAAATCCACGCATTTACAAAAAAACATCAAGAAGCAACGATAGCCGGAGGCGTGTACGAGAAAAACATAATAGACGCGGTGCTGGTAACCCGGCTTGCGAAGATTCCGTCGCGTGAGGTTTTGCTTGCACAATTGGTGGGCGTTCTAAAAGGACCACAGCGCGGACTTGTGGGTGTGTTGGGAGGTGTGCCACGTGGTTTTGTTATGGCGCTTAAGCAAATAGCGGAAAAGAAAATATAATTATTTGCCGGTCGAGTACAGTAGGATATGTAACATATTACAAGGTAATAACGTATAAATACTATGTCAGAAGAAAAAAAAGATGTTGAGGTGCCGGAAAAATTTAAGGCCCTTGTAGGTGAGATAGAAAAAATGAGTGTACTGGATCTCTCCGAGCTGGTAACGGTTTTGGAAGATAAATTTGGTGTTTCAAGTGCTATGCCTATGATGGCGGCTCCTGCGGCCGGTGCCGGCGAAGATGCAGGTGCGGTGGAAGAGAAATCATCGTTTAACGTAGAGCTTACCGGTGCCGGCGAGCAGAAGATTCAGGTTATAAAAGCAGTGCGTGAGGCTACCGGTTTGGGGCTTAAAGAAGCAAAAGATTTGGTTGACTCGGCTCCAAAGCTTATAAAAGAAGGAGTAAGCAAGGAAGAAGCTGAAGATCTCAAAAATAAAATTGAGTCCGCCGGCGGTACGGTGGAGCTTAAATAAGGTATGTAATATAAAGCAAAAAACCCGCATCGTATGCGGGTTTTTTGCGGGCGGGTATAATGTTATCACCCAAAACGCCGTATTACGTCAAGATTGTTTTTAGATCAAAAGTTCCCCATACTATATATTACATATTACCCCTATATTCATATTATGTTGGAAAAATTATTTGGATCTCATGCGCGGGTAAAATTGCTAAAGCTTTTTTATTTAAATTCGGATAGTATATTTCCGCCAAAAGATGTTGCCAGAAGGGCACATATTACCGCAACTGTGATGCGTCGGGAGTTGCGCGTACTTGAAGCGGCTGGATTTATCAAGAAAGCTACGGGATTTATAGAAATTCCGAATAAAAAAGATAAAAAGAAAATACAGAAAAAACGCATTAGCGGATATAAAATTGATACATCCTTTCAGCTTTTTGATGAATTAAGAGAATTAGTGCTTACGGTGGCACCTCTTTCTAAAAAGGATTTAACGCAAAAATTAAGGCGTGTGGGTAAGGTGAAATTGGTGGTTCTTGCAGGAATTTTTCTAAAAGAGAGCGGCGCGCGTGTTGATATGCTTATTGTGGGAGATGCATTAAAAAAAGGACAGCTTGACTGGACGCTTCGTATGATTGAGTCCGAGGTGGGAAAAGAGCTTGATTATGTTATTCTTGATACAGCCGATTTTAAGTACAGAACGGGTATGAATGATAAATTTATGCGGGATGTTTTTGATTATCCGCATGAAATAATTATCGATAAAATAGGATTTGTAAAGTAAGAAAAAAGACATATAAACATTACAGGTAAAAAGATACACAATGTCTACTGCGAAACATATTTTACTTGTGGGAGATGCGAATTCACGAAAACCATTCTTAAAGCTTTTTGAGAAAGCGGGGATTCTTATTACCGAGGGTGAAAATATGAAAATTGCCTTTGAAAAAGCGCTTGCACTCAAGCTTGACGGTATTTTATTTGTAACACCACGATATTGGGATGATGTTACGCGTTTTGTGGATGATATCCGTACGCATCCCGGTTTCGAAAATATGCCTATTATATATATAGGAGCTCTTATTGAAGGGGAGGATATGCGTATTTTGCAAATGAAGGGTGTTCATACGCTTACATTGGGTCCGGTGCCGCACGAAGAAATGGTTCGGTACGTTGTAGATAAGTTAACATAAGAGTATAAAACGGAGAAAATGTTATTCACTTTACTCTTTGTTCTTCGTCCCATGCCCTGTGCTATACTGAAATCATGAGCTTACCTCTCGTTGTTTTTGAATATTTAGCGTGGCAATACGGGGAAGGTGTGCAGGAGTTTTTACGTGTATGGCGTAATGTTCATTGGGTGGTATACCGTTTATTTTCTATTTCCATTTTACTACGCACATTTTTTTCGCCGTTTCGCCGCACAAGTGAATCATATGGGAAGGGGTTTGACCCCAAGAGATATGCAGAAACGTTTGTTATAAATATTGTAACTCGGCTTGTGGGCGTTGCGGTACGAAGCATACTCCTTTTTATAGCGTTTTTTCTTCAAGCGGCAATGTTGCTGTTCGGAGCATTTTTGTTTGGGATCTTTTTACTTACTCCCGTTATTATTCCTTTGGGGCTTGTTAGCGGTCTTATTGTTATGTTTATTTGATTTATGAAAGGGCAAGAAGATCAATTTACCATAGAGCTTCTTACGCGCAGACCACGCAATTTACGTGCGGCGCGCATTGAGACACTTGTTCCTCATGAACGCCGCAAGCATATGGCTCCCGCCTTTGTTGCGATTGCCTTTTTTGTATTTCTCTTATTTCTTTTAGCGGCGGCAGCAAGTCAGTTAGGAGGAGTGGCAGACTCCGCTACTGGTATTGTTCGGGCGCGTAATTTTCTTTTAGGACTGTTTCTTATAAGCGGTTCTCTTGCGTGGACCGTGCTTATGGTTGAATTTTACTATCGTTCAGTTTCGCGTCCGGTTCCCTTTTTTCGCATAACGAAAGGCGGGGAGGAAAAAATAATATACCTTACATTACCGGCGGCGCTTCTACTGTATCGTTTGCGTGCGCTTAAACGAGCACAGTCGGAAATTGCCATTCATGATATTCGTACGGTACTTACCACCGATCCGTATGCCACACAGCTCTTCTTTCGTTTGGGGCTTTCGGAAGAGGAGCTTGATTTTAGCGCCACGGAAGATACGGCTGTTATTTCGCGGGAGGAATTTTTCGCTTCTCTGGTAAGTAGTATACCTAAGGATTCTGATATGTTAACAGCACGCGAATGTGTCTATGTGCTGTATGAAAAAGATACGGTATTTAGGGAAGTTCTTTTTGCAAAGGAGGTTCGTGAAAAGGAACTTATCGGAGCCGCAGAATGGGTTTCATCTATAAAAACACACGAAGAGACCGCAAGCCGCTGGTGGGAACGGGGGCGTCTTTCGCGTATGCCGCATTTAGGAGCCGCTCTTCTTTTTGGCTATACGTTCGTTCTCGATAAATACGCCCACGACATTAGTCCCGGCACGCAGGGAAACATTGTGGCAAACGGCTCGGCACATGGACAGGAATTAAAAGCGTTGGAAGAAATTCTTTCCCGCTCAGGCAATACAAACGTTATCATGGTGGGAGATCCCGGTGTAGGAAAAATGGCGATATTGGAAGAGCTTGTGCGTCATGCGGCGGAAGGCACTGTTCCGGCTTCCCTTCTGGAAAAACGTTTTGTGTCTATGGACGCATCTTCCTTAACGGCAAGCACTAAAGAAAAAGGACTTTTAGAGGAGCTTATTATTAAATTGATGAACGAAGCCACATCTGCCGGTAACGTTGTCCTTGTTATGGAGAATTTACCGGTATTTGTTGAATCGGCGTCCCATATGGGAGTGGATATTCTTTCTTTGATGGAGCCCTATCTTGAAGGATCTTCCCTTCAGGTAGTGGCGTTTACGGATCCGGATGCGTATCATCGCATACTCGAGCAAAATGTCGTTGTAACAAAGGTATTTTCAAAAGTAGATGTCAGAGAGCCTTCCACAGAGGCAACTACCTATATTTTGCAGGAAGTATCGGTAGATCTTGAAAAAAAGACAGGTATACTATTTACCTACCAAGCACTTGAGGCGGCATCTGAAATGGCTGATCGATATGTTACACAGGGCGTTATGCCGGAAAAAGCAATTGATCTTCTTGATCGTGCGGCCGCCAGTGTGGCACAAACGGGCAGACGCATCGTTCGCAAGGCAGATATAGGGGAAGCCGTGGAAAAGCAGACGCACATTCCCGTTGCTAATGCGGAAGGAGGGGAAGCTGAAAAACTTCTTCATATGGAGGCATTTCTTCACCAGCGTGTTATCGGGCAAGATATCGCTGTTACTGCGGTTGCGAATGCGCTTCGGCGTGCGCGCTCCGGACTGCATGCAGGAAAGCGTCCCATTGGTTCATTTCTCTTTTTGGGTCCTACGGGAGTGGGAAAAACGGAAACCGCAAAAGCTCTAGCGGAAGTATATTTTGGGGCGGATACGGCTATGACACGATTTGATATGTCCGAGTTTCAGGGCACTGACGGCATTGATAAGTTAATTGGTTCCTTTGTTACCAAGGAACCGGGAGTTCTTTCCAATGCACTTCGTACGAAACCTTTCAGTCTTTTATTATTTGATGAGCTTGAGAAATCGTCACAGGATGTTATCAATCTTTTTTTACAGATCCTGGAAGAAGGATCATTTACGGATGCGTTTGGAAAAAAAGTTTCAGCGCGCGATACTATCATCATAACAACGTCCAATGCGGGCAGTAATGTAATCTGGGATATGGTTCAGGCAGGTAAAGATCCGGCAGATTTGCAGAGTGAGGTAGTGAATACTGTTCGTACACAAGGTATTTTTGCTCCGGAAATCTTGAACCGGTTTGATGCCATTGTTGTGTATCATCCTCTTAAGCGTGAGCATTTATTAAAAATTGCCCATCTTCTTTTAATAGGCCTTCAAAAACGTCTTAAGAAACAAGATGTCGGACTTACTATTACGGAGCCGCTTATAGAGAAGATTGTGGAAATCGGATACGATCCGGTTATGGGCGCACGCCCCATGCGTCGTGCCATTACCGACAAGGTAGAGCAGATAATTGCACGGAAGCTTTTGGAAGGCGTATTAAAACGGGGAGACACCTTTACGTTTAGCGAGGAGGATATTATGGCGCTTAAATAGAAGAGCATTAAATTATGGAAAACAGCAATGTAAGACAAAACATAATAGGAATGTTCCTTCTTTTTTTGTGCTTTAGTTTTACGTTTTTTACTTTAAGTTTTTCGTTTGCTTCTGCTCAAGATATTACATCAGGATTAGTTGGGCATTGGAAGTTTGATGAAGGATCAGGAACGGTAGCAGGAGATTCAAGCGGGTTGGGCAATAACGGGACGCTTACGAATGGTCCTGTATGGGGGGTGGGGAAGGTAGGGGGTGCGTTAAGTTTTGATGGGAGCGATGATTACATAAACCTCAACACACTCAATGTATCTGGTAGCGCGTTAACACTATCCGCATGGATTCGAGGAGATACCTTTTTACCAAGCGATGCGCGTGTTATTTCAAAATCAATAGGAACTGCAGAACAAGATCATTATTGGATGCTCTCTATTATAGATAATGGAGGAATAAAACTTCGCTTTCGGTTAAAAACAAATGGTACTACAAACACGCTTATTGCATCTTCCGGTAATCTCTCACCAAACACCTGGTATCATGTCATAGCTCGCTATGACGGCTCCACTATGAAGCTGTATCTGAATGGAGCAGAAGTGGGAAGCACATCAAAAACAGGAACTCTGGATACTAGTAATATTGTTGGTGTAAACATTGCACGCAACCCTGATGGCTATGGGAAGTGGGACGGCCTCATTGATGACGTTCGTATCTACAATCGTGCACTTGCCCAAACAGATATCACCGCACTTTATAACTACACTGGTGTCTCTGATACGGAGGCTCCTTCAATGCCAACAAATCTTACCGCAACTGCGCAATCATCCACGCAGATTAATCTTTCTTGGAATGCAAGTATAGATAACGTAGGCGTAACGGGATACAAAATTTATCGCTGTTCAGGGAGTGGCTGTACTCCCATTACACAAATAACCCTTTCGACAAGCTTAGGGCAATTTACCCAAACATATTCTGATACGGGACTTTCTGCTAACACAACCTATCGCTATATGATTGCGGCTATTGATACCACCGGTAATGAATCACCCCAATCAACGATTATCCAAGCAACAACCCTTGCGCTAGACACGCAAGCCCCATCAACACCAACCGGTTTCTCTGCAACCGCGCAATCAGCAATACAAACCTTTCTGTCATGGAACGCCTCCTTTGACACCGGCGGATCCGGTCTCTCACACTACGAACTTTATCGTTGCCAAGGCACAAGCTGTACACCAACAACACTCGTTGCCTCTCCAACCGGCACCATCCATGCCGACAACAGCCTCACTCCCGAGACAACCTACCGTTACCGCGTGCGTTCAGTAGACGGTGCCGGTAATACATCAAACTATTCAAACATGCAAACCGCAACAACTCCCGAGAGTAATGATCCGACGACGTTGCCGCTTTTACGGCTTTCAGATTTTGTCTATGAAGGCGGGTTTAAGATGCCAAGTGGGCAGTACGGATCTGATGGTAATTCACTATTCTCTTATACAGATGGCGCGATGGCCTACGATTGGGACAATAATCGATTTTTTACATTTGGACATACTTATGGCGATTATATTGCACAAGTAAACAACCCAGGTCTCGGCTTAGCAACAAATCCCGCCTTACTCCCAACAGCAACAGTCCAGCAAAATTTCGCCGATGTACTTAATGGTGTTCCTATACCGGCCGCAATTGATACCATCGTTGGCATTGAATATGTTAACGGCACACTTATTGGTAACGCAATGAATTACTATGATGCGGGGCATACTGTCCCTGAATCTCTTTTTGTTATTGCTAATCCAGATAATTTAGCCACCACTCCTGTGCAAGGGTATTACAATTCTGGCTACGGTTCTCACACTGCAAACTGGACATCGCCAATTCCTGCCGAATGGCAACCAATACTCGGCGGCCATACGCACATCGCCGGAGGGTCAAGTGGTTGGCCGATTATTGGGCGGCTTTCTGTGGGGCCATCGTTGTTTACGTTCAATCCGTCAAATTTGCAAAGCATGACACGGTGGATGGATTTTAATCTTACCAACCCGATTCATTCAGATCTCTCGAATACAAGCCTTACGAATGACTTATGGACGCATCTCACTAAAGCAAGTTACGGTTTTATTGTCCCCGGGACACGTACCTATGCCGTGCTCGGGAACTCTGGCGGCCATAACAGCGGCATATGCTATAAATGTACTAACGATCAAGGAACAACGTATGGTGGGTATGGTTCATATGAAGCCGCCGACAACTATTGGTACTACTGGCTGTTTGACATGAGCGATATCATTAATGCAATTAATCCCTGGGATCCGCGACCATACGAGAGAGGTATTTTTCCAAAACCAATTAATACATCGAGTAATGAAATGGGGAATAGTAGCTTCGACCCAACAACAAACATGGTATACGCATATCTCCCGAGGATGTTGTCCGGACCGACACCGGGCGTTATTGCGTATTCATTTACCATAGGTGGTGGTTCGGGGGACACCACAGCTCCCACTGTCTCCCTCACACAACCAATCAATAGTGCAACGGTTTCCAACACGATCACTATCTTAGCAAGTGCCTTTGATAACATCGGAATCTCTGGCGTCCAATTTCTCCTCAATGGAGCCAATCTTGGAGCAGAAGACACCACCGCACCATACTCTATCACTTGGGACACCACCACGGTAACTAACGGCTCATACGCGCTCACCGCAGAGGCAACTGATCTTGTCGGGAATACAATGCTTTCGTTAAGTATTCCGGTTACCGTCAATAATTTAGCAGTACTTCCGTCTGCCTGCACCCCACTCCCCGCACCAAATAACACAGTAGTCAACGTCTCAACCGTCGCGCAACTCCGAAACGCGGTAGCAAACCTCAACTCAAACACCACCATCATGATTGCCTCCGGCACCTACAACCTCACCGACACGCTCTTCATTCCCCAAGGTATCTCAAACATTACCTTTCGTAGCACCACCGGTAACCGAAGCGACGTCATTATAGACGGCGGTACTATGACAAGTGGTCTCAACTTCGGTTTCTGGGGAGACAACATCTCAAACATTACCTTTGCCGACTTCACTATCAGAGATTTCACCGAACACGCATTCATTATGAACGGCAGAGTCGAAGCTCCCAAATGGCATAATGTTCGTATGATAGACATTGGTGATCAATTCATTAAGAACAATCCACTTATTGTTGGTACTGAAGGCGTTGATAACGGTATTGTAGAGTGTTCAATTATGGAATACTCTACATTTGCACCTGATACGTACACCAACGGCGTTGACGTGCACTCCGGTAAGAACTGGCTCATTAGAAACAATACGTTCCGTAATATCAGAACAATCACCGGCCTTGCCGGCCCTGCAATCCTTATGTGGAATACCTCGCAAAATACCATCACTGAAAATAATGTATTCTTAAATACCCACCGCGGTATTTCTTATGGTCTTATTGATCAATCTGGTCGTGCCGATCACTCTGGTGGTATAATTCGTAATAACTTCTTTTATCGATCAAGCAGTCAGTCGGGCGATGTTGGTATTCACGTAGCTGACTCACCGAATACTAAAGTACTCAACAATACCGTGATTCTTTCTGGTACATACCCTAATGCAATTGAATATCGCTATCCACAAACAACAGGTACTGAAGTGCGGTATAATTTAACTGATGCAAATATTACTGCTTTAAACGGTGCAACCGGAATAGTCTCCGGTAATGTCACCAATGCACAATCAAACTGGTTTGTTAATCCAGCCATAGGAAACTTACATCTTACAAGCTCTGCAACACTCGCTATTAATAATGCTCTTACGCATATAAATGTACCTACCGATTATGATGGTGATACAAGGCCACAAGGAATTATGGCCGATGTTGGGGCTGATGAATATACTGGCGCACTCCAATCCCTCATAGGCGACATCAACTCTGACGGTACCGTAAACTCTTTGGATTGGAGTATTATGTCTTCCCAATGGTTTACCTCAAATACACAATCGGATCTTAATACCGATGGTATTGTAAACTCCATAGACTTTAGTCTGATGAATGGGAATTGGGGGAGGGTACGATAGGATATACGAAGTACGTAATCATTATATCCTAAGAGAATATATGCATATATATCCACAGGTACGGAAGGTTATCATTTTTTATTAGAGTAATATTATGTACTATAAACCTATGAAACGATTTATGGTGTATATATTTGCGGTAATGCTTGCGGCACCACTCTTTATGCTTGCGGAACAGCCGAAGAATTATGCTGAAATGGCGTCCCTACTGGGATCTCTGCAGGAAATTGTCTCGAATCTTACAACACAAATTCAGAATACGTTGCCGCATACTCCCATAGCGGTGGCGGCTCCAAACGAAACAGATGTAACGGGGGACGGTGAAAATAACAAGGAAGATTGGGAGTTTTTACGGGATCGGTGGTTTAGCGGAGATCCTATCGCAGATATTAATGGAGATGGAATAGTAAATTCCGTTGATTTTGGTTTGCTTAATAAAAATTGGAATAAGAAAGTTCAATAGTGCTTTTTATGGGTAATTTTTTTATAAACAACATAGTTCGGTATGTTCTCATTGCAGTGAGTATGTTTTTGCCAATGTCGGTTTTTGCCGCAACTCTTTCTCTTTCTCCCGTATCGGGAACATATACTATAGGGGATGAATTTTCGGTGAATGTGTATCTTAATACGGAAAGCATAGATATTGCAGCCGTTGATCTTGAGCTGACCTATCCGGCTGATTTACTATCCGTTGTTGATAATAACTCTTCCCAAAACGGTGTTCAAATTATGCCAGGCTCTCTCATGCCGGAAGTCCCTCTTAACATTATAGAAAATAACAAAGTTCGTTTTGCACAATTAGCATATGCAGGACAGCCGTTTTCTAACAATGAACCACAATTATTCGCTACTATATCATTTCGTGCGATTGCTTCCGGAATAGCGCCTCTTACCATTCTCCATACTCTCGGTAATACGCGTGATAGTAATGTTGCGGTAAATGGAACGGATATTCTTTCCGGAGTTACAAACGCATCGTTTTCCATTCTGACATCTGACGGACAGTTGCTTACGTCTAGCCCTTCTTACTCCTTCACACGCGATCTTACCATAGGAAGCAGGGGAGAAGACGTACTCCAACTTCAAAAATTCCTAAATACAAATGGATTTACCGTATCAGTAACCGGTCCCGGTGCGCCCGGAAGTGAAACAGATTACTTCGGCTCTCTTACTAATGCCGCCGTCGCTCGTTTCCAGGAAGCATACACGGCACAAATTCTTTTGCCGGTTGGCCTTAGTAAAGGAACGGGTTACTTCGGACCATCCACCCGAAAACAAATACACGCGCTTGTAGGGAGTGGAGGAGTTCCTCAACCTCAACAATCATCCAATTCTCTTCAACAGCAAATTCAGCAACTACAAGAGCAGGTAAATGCATTGCTTCAACAGTTGGGAATGGTGCAGTAATACTAAGGAGTTATATTAAAAAAGAAGGGGAACCTAAATTAGATTGCTATGTGTCTTAAAAAGTCTTTTATCGTATCAATTATAATCTTCGCGAGTCCCTTTCTTGCGTCAGCAGCAACACTATCTGTTTCTCCCGCAACGGGTTCTTTTACGGTTGGAGGTACGGTAACGGTTCAGGTTCAGGTTAATACAGAAGGAAGTACAGCTGATGGCGTTGATATACGATATTTAAATTTTAATCCCGCACTCCTTCAGGTAATTGACGAAAATACGGGCGTTGCAGGTGTTCAGATTGCACCGGGTTCGTTGATGCCAAATACGCCTACTAATATCGCCGATAATACCGCCGGTAGGATTTCTTTTTCCCAAGTTCCATCTGGCGGGGCGGTGTTTTCAAATTCCGCAAATCAAACACTCGCCACCGTTCGTTTTACTGTGGTAGGAGCTGGTACCGGTGCGCTTACATTTAATCACGTTCCAGGGGTTACGTCGGACTCGAATGTTGCATCTGGTGGATCAGATCTTTTAACATCGGTTACAAATGGAAGTTATACGTTTACCACTACTAACAGTCCGCCGTCCGTTTCGGCTATCTCAACAAATGTCGTGGATGTAGATCCGGGGACGGCGGGAATCCAATATTATGAAGGTACTACGGTTACATATTCCGGATCGGCATCCGATTCCAATGGGGATGCATTAACGTGGACATGGTTCTACACCATTAACGGAGGTTCGGAAATTCAATTTTCTACCGGCACGGGCGCCGTACAAGATGCGGTTTTTACCTACGGCGTGGGAACAGCAGGATCAACATATAATTGGATTTTACGTGTTACGGATGGAAAATCCTCTCCGGTGGAGAGCACGCTTTCTGTTGGGATAATCTCCGCTCCGGACACAACACCTCCTACTATATCAGCTATTACATCTTCGAACATAACCACTTCAGGAGCAGGTATTGCATGGACCACAAATGAGGCCGCGGACTCCCAAGTTGAATACGGTATTACTACCTCATATGGATCAGTATCTTCTCGCGGTTCTTCTCTTGTAACATCTCATAATGTCGTATTATCGGGACTTTCTCCCTCTACAACATACAACTATCGTGTGCTTTCTCGTGACGCGGCAGGGAATTTAGCCACTTCGCTTAATCGCACATTTACCACGCAGGCACTTCCTGATACAACACCTCCCAATACTGTTTCCGATTTTTCAGCGGGAAGTATTACTACAACATCCGCAACGGTAAGTTGGTCTGCTCCATTGGATCTGCCGGGCGGTGGTGCTGTTGCCGGTTACGATATTCGCTATTCAACATCTCCCATTACGGATCTTAATTTTGGATCTGCCACCGTTGTTACGGGAGAGCCGGCGCCTGCCTCTCCTGGAACAACTCAGACATATGTTATTGCGGGGCTTAATTCTTCCACGCGCTATTATGCCGTACTGCGTTCGCAAGATGCGCAGAGTAATGTATCGCTTGTTTCTAATAATGTGAATTTCATTACACTGGCACCCGCTGACACAACTCCGCCGTCTGCTCCTGGAGCATTGACAGCCATAGCCGCTTCCGTGTCACGTATTGATCTTGCGTGGAGTGCGTCATCCGATAATGTTGGTGTGACAGGGTATCGTGTAGAACGGTGCCAAGGGAGCGGTTGTTCCAGTTTTGTACAAATAGCTACGCCAATCGTAACAAACTATTCCGATACTGGTCTTTCTGCAAATACGACATATCGGTATCGGGTGCGAGCTGTCGATGCCGCAGGTAATATATCTGCATATTCAAATAGTGCTGAAGATATAACTATCGATACCATTGTTCCTAGTATCTCCATAACATCACCGGCAAGTAATGATACTGTTGCGGGCGTAATCCCTGTTTCAGCGAATGCGGTAGATAATGTGGGCATCGTTGGTGTTCAGTTTTTATTGGACGGTTCAAATATAGGGGCGGAAGATACCGTTTCACCATATGGTATTTCTTGGGATACGACGTTGACGAGCGACGGTTCTCATATTCTTACGGCACGAGCGCGTGATGCGGCGGGAAACATGACGATAAGCGGTGGTATAACCGTTGATATTCTTAATAACCCTCCACCACCATTCGATTTCTCGTTATCCAACGGAGGAGATAAAGGAGTAACCAGGGGAGGATCTATCACAAATACTATAACGGCAAATCTTGTATCAGGTACCACAAAATCAGTTTCGTTTTCTGTTTCAGGACTTCCTGCGGATACGACGGGTACTTTTGTGCCGACAAGTTGTGACCCGGGATGTTCTTCGATACTCACTATAACAGCTCTTCCAACTACTCCGATTGGTCCTAGTACCATAACGGTAACGGGTGTGGGAGATGGTAAAACGCGCACCACTACATTTCGGCTTGATGTACTACCTCCGCCAAGTAATAAGTTTAAAACCAATGATCGTGTAGCAGTCCAGTCTTCTTCGGGTAGTGGAGCGGATGTATATGATTCGGCAAGCTTGTCCTCTTCACGACTTATTAATCAGCCGGATGGCACGTTGGGAACTGTTGTCGGCGGTCCTCTTTATGCGGATAATCTTAATTGGTGGCAGGTTAATTATGATACTGCTGGCGGTATTGGCTCTGATACTGATGGGTGGAGTGCGGAAGATAATCTTACGATTGCTATTTTTGCCTCGGGGGCAAAACTGGCTCCTAGTGTGGAGGGTAATGTTGTTTCTGCAAGAGACTTTACAGTGGATATTATTCAACGCACAAGTAGTACGACATTGTTTACAATTACTGCTCAACCGGACGTGCAAAATGAAGTTCCTCTCTCAACTCTGGTCTCCAATCTTTTGGAGGGAACATATAATCTTCTTTTAAAAACCCCCGGATACCTTAGAAGGTTTGTTAAAGATGTTGTTATTTCTTCGGATAGCACTATTACCTTACCGCAACTTCGCGGAGGAGATTTAAATAATGACGGTATTATTAACTCGTTTGACTGGTCGTTTATGAATACGCGTTGGTTTGGATCGGATCTTGCCGCCGACTTAAATAGGGACGGCGTTGTAAATTCAATCGACTTTAGTTTTATGAATAGAAACTGGGGGTTAGTAGGCAATTAATATGCAAAAGATTACATTAATGAAGCGCAATATAGGACAAATAAGTATGGCAGTCATTGCTATTGCTGTATTTCCGTTTATTGCAGGTGCCGCAACATTATCCATAACACCTAGCTCCGGATCCTATACGGTGGACGATACATTTACGGCGACAATTTATCTTGATACAAACGGTATTGGTGTAGATGGTGTTGACTTTCGTTATCTTCGGTATGATCCCGCTCTGTTGGAGCTCGTTGATATTGATATGACACAGAGTGGTACGCAAATTACGGCGGGATCTCTTATGTCTAATACGGTACAAAATATAGCAGACACGCAGGCGGGCATCATTGATTTCTCACAACTAACGGCAGGGGGGTCCAAATTTACTAGTAGCGGTGCCGAAGTTCTTGCTACGGCAAAGTTTATTGTAAAAAATGCCGGCACGGCTTCCCTGTTTTTTAATTTTACTCCGGGAGTAAGTGATGACACGAACGTGGTTTCCAATGTGGTTGATGTTCTTACATCAGCTACCGGTGCTACTTATTCATTATCTGCGAAAAGCCAAAGTGGTGGATCGTCAAATGGAGGTGGAAGCGGTGGGGGTGGAGGCGGAAGCGGTGGATTTACGCCGGTGTTGCCGCCTGCGAATTTTATAGCATATGGCGGTCCGGACCAGGTTGTACTTACATGGAAAAATCCCACGGATGTCAGCTTTGTCCGTGTGCGCGTAATTCGTAACGAAAATGCTCCTCCAAGTTCAATTGATGACGGTACTATTATTTATGAGGGAACTGATGAAGAGTTTACCGATACCAATCTCATACCGGGGACGGCATATTATTATGCCATATACTCACTTGATTATGCGCTTCGCACTTCGGACATTCGTCATTCGGGAACCGGAGCTACGCGTCTTGGAGATCTTTCCGAAGATCAAATCATTAAAAAAATAACGGAAGAAAAAACAAAAAATGTAATAGTAGCGGCGCCATCAGGAAATACTTTTCAGTTTTCGTACCGCTTTACCCTTCCTTTGCAGTTAGATTCTGTTGGTGAAGAGGTTAAACAGCTTCAAATTTTTCTCAACAAGATTGGATTTACTATTACATCAACCGGTCCTGGATCTCCTGGTAATGAAACATCTTATTTCGGCGTACTTACGCGTGATGCGGTGGCGCGCTTTCAGGAGCGGTATCTTTCCGGTATACCCTCGGGGGATAGGGGTCTTGTTGGGCCGAGTACGCGCGCTAAGTTAAATGAGCTTGTCGAAGATCAAATATTAGTACCACTTCCACCGGTAATTTCTGCAGAAGGTTACTCCTTCACACGCGATCTTACTATAGGAAGCAGGGGAGAAGACGTACTCCAACTTCAAAAATTCCTAAATACAAATGGATTTACCGTATCAGTAACCGGTCCCGGTGCGCCCGGAAGTGAAACAGATTACTTCGGCTCTCTTACTAATGCCGCCGTCGCTCGTTTCCAGGAAGCATACACGACACAAATTCTTTTGCCGGTTGGCCTTAGTAAAGGAACGGGTTACTTCGGACCATCTACCCGAAAACAAATACATGCGCTTGTAGGGAGTGGAGGAGTTCCTCAACCTCAACAATCATCCAATTCTCTTCAACAGCAAATCGATCAGCTTAGAGCACAGGCGGAAGCGCTCTTAAAGCAGTTGGGAACAATAGAATAATTAAGAAATATAGGATTTTATCCACAGCACTGACTGCAAAGAGAATAGTCCTTATGGTAGAATACTAACATATACTTTTGTCAATTATTGTGTTGTATAAAAATACGGCATCTATCTAGAATTTATAAAAGGTCAGAGTTTTCTTTATTCATAATAAAAAACATATTACATGCTAGTACAAACATGGGGGGAAGTGCTTATTAGTTCAATGCAAACATTGTGGATTGGCGTTGTCGGTTTTGTGCCACGCCTCATTGTCGCCCTTATAATTTTCATTATTGGTTGGGTTATTGCCGTTGCTTTAGGGCGTCTTGTTATGCAGGTTATACGCGCGCTTAAAGTTGATATGGCGCTTGAAGGTTTGGGTGCCAAGGAGGTGGTAACACAAGCAGGATTCAAACTTGACTCCGGTGCTTTTGTGGGAGAATTGGTAAAATGGTTTTTTATCATCGTGTTCTTAATGGCATCGGTTGATGTGCTTGGACTTACCGAAGTTACAACGTTCCTTCGAGATATCGTACTTCTTTATATTCCAAACGTTATTGTAGCTTCTATTATCTTGGTAGCCGCCGCTTTACTTGCTGATGTATTACAGCGTGTTGTGCGCGGATCAGCGCAGGCGGCAGGTCTTCCGTCAGCTGCTTTTTTAGGGGGTGTTACGCGTTGGTCTATATGGGTGTTTGCCATTTTGGCGGCTCTTTATCAGCTTGGTGTTGCCGGTCCTTTTGTGCAGACATTGTTCACCGGTTTTATTGCTATGGTGGCGATAGGGGGCGGTCTCGCGTTTGGTCTTGGAGGCAAGGATGTCGCCGCGCAATTTCTTGAGCGGCTTCGAAGTGACATTACGCACAACAAAAAATAAACATCTTAGATTGTAAATGAAAAAAATCCCGACGCTACGCCGGGATTTTTTCTTGAAAAAGCCTGTAAATACGGTCCTTTTTCAGTTTAATGCATGAAAGGCATGATAATTCACGAAATGTGCGGCGAGCGTTGACTTATCTTACATCCTTCTATATACTGGAGAAACGCATGATACGATATATTATTATCACAAAAGTCGGAAAGGGATAGCTTGGGAACTCTTGTAGTGCCTAAGATGCCTCGTTTCCGGCGGGGTGATTTTTCTGAATGGAACGAACATTAACATTGAAATAAAAGACATGAAGCAAGTAATGAATTTGTTTATGCTTTGTTTTATTCAAAGATAATTTTGCCAACGAAATTATCAGTTTAAAAGTATCGCTTTTATTTTTAAACACGAGTTAAGCAAAGTATAAATAAGGTGGACACATACAAGTTTTTTAATGATGTCCATAAGGGCGTATGGTGAATGCCTTGACTTTGAGAGACGATGAAGGACGTAGTGTGGCTGCGATAAGCCTCGGGGAGCTGCCTAGCAAGCTTTGATCCGGGGATCTCCGAATGGGGAAACCCATCTCGGGTAATGCCGAGATACTCTATGAATGTTCATAGAGAGTAAACCCAGGGAAGTGAAACATCTCAGTACCTGGAGGAAAAGAGAACAATTGTTATTCCCTTAGTAGCGGCGAGCGAAAAGGGAAAAGCCCAAACCGGTCAATTATTCGTAATTTACCGGGGTTGTAAGGGAGTATCGTTTATTCAGTTAAAGGGAGGTAAGTAAGATAGTATTTATAGTGGAAGGAGGCTGGGAAGCCCCACCATAGAGGGTAATAGTCCCGTACGCGAAATAAATACTACACTCCTTGATGCTCTTCTTGAGTACTTCGACAAAAGGTTGCGTCGGGGGAATCTGGCGGAACTAACCGCTAAGGCTAAATACTCTCAAAGATCGATAGTGAACTAGTACCGTGAGGGAAAGGTGAAAAGTAGCCCGGTGAGGGCAGTGAAATAGTACCTGAAACCATACGCTTACAAGGAATCGGAGCCTTGGTATCTTCGGATACCGGGTGACGGTGTGCCTATTGAAGAATGAGCCAACGAGTTATTGTGTATCCTTTGTCTAAGGGCTTACGGTCCGGAGGCGCAGGGAAACCAAGTGTTAATAGCGCGCATGCCCTAATGCAAATTAGGGCGAGGGTACATGATAGACCCGAAGCTAGGTGAGCTTGCCATGGCCAGGGTGAACCTTAGGTAAAACTAAGAGGAGGCCCGAACCGGTTGGTGGTGCAAAACCATCGGATGAGCTGTGGTAAGGAGTGAAAAGCTAATCGAACCTAGTAATAGCTGGTTCTCTCCGAAATAGCTTTAGGGCTAGCGCTTCATATTACGCGGGGGTAGAGCTACTGGATGGGGTGCAAAGGGCGCAAGCTCGGCTCTCCAATCAAACTCCGAATACCGCGTGTTAAAAGTATGAAGTAGTCAGACTGTGGGGGCTAAGCTCCACTGGTCGAAAGGGAAACAGCCCAGATCGCCATCTAAGGTCCCTAAGTGTATGTTAAGTGTTACAAGGAAGTAAGGCCTCATAAACAGCGAGGAGGTTGGCTTAGAAGCAGCCATCCTTTAAAGAGTGCGTAATAGCCCACTCGTCGAGAGTCCTTGCGCCGAAAATAATCGGGGCTAAACATACCACCGAAGGTGCGAACACGTGAGCTTCATGGAAGAAGTAACATAGAACTCTAATTGCGAGTAGCTCAATGGTAGAGCATCCGACCAATGTTGGTTTGGAGATTGAAGGTTTAAATCCTTCCTCGCAAGTTTTTTCAGGGAAGCATAGTAATGTTTCCCTCTTCCATGAAGCTCATGTGTGGTAGGAGAGCGTTTCGTTCGCAATGAAGCCGTATCCGTGAGGGGCGGTGGAGCGTACGGAAGTGAGAATGTTGGCACAAGTAACCACAATGGAGGTGAGATTCCTCCACACCGAAAGCCCAAGGTTTCCTTGGCAATGGAGATCAGCCAAGGGTGAGGCGGGCCTTAGGCGATGGCGAAAGCCGGAGCTGATGGACAGACGGTTAATATTCCGTCCCTTTGTATAGATGCGATGGAGTGACGGGGAGGCGTACATACTGCGTGTTATTGGATTCGCGTTCATTGCGCGGAGGTGTTCCTTAGGTAAATCCGGGGAACGTCCTGATGCAAATCGGGAAAACCAATGCGTTGTGAAAATTCTTCCTCTCGGGGAAGGAAATAGTATGGAGAGCTCCTCCAGGAAAACCTTCTAAGCTTAATCTATATAAAACCGTACCAAAACCAACACAGGTGGGCAGGGCGAGAAGCCTAAGGTGAACGGGTGATTCCTCCCTAAGGAACTCGGCAAAAAAGCGACCGTAACTTAGGAATAAGGTCTGCCGTGGATAAAACCATGGCCGCAGCTAAAGTCTTCCTGGCGACTGTTTACCAAAAACACAGCTCCCTGCGAACTCGTAAGAGGATGTATAGGGGGTGACACCTGACCAATGCGGGAAGGTTAACGGAGGATGTCATGGGGGTTCGCCCTTATGGCTGGTGCCCGAAGCCCCCGTCAATGTCGGCCGTAACTATAACGGTCCTAAGGTGAATTGCTTGCCTTAGTAAAATCTAGCCATATGCTGGGACATCTGTGGATAAAATCTTCAAGAATCCAGTGCTACTATGGCAATATACGACCATAGAATATAATGTATATGCCAAGTGAAAATGCATCTGGTGCAGACAATCAGCAGGAAAGGTTAGGAACGGCTTATTGGATAAGTGGATTTACTGACGGAGAAGGTTGCTTCTCTGTCGCGCTTATCAAAAATTCAACGACACGATATGGAAAGCAAATTTTTCCGGAATTCGTTGTTACACAAAGCAGTAAAAGCTTACAATCCTTACAGGATATTCAAAATTATTTTGGATGTGGCAGTATTATATTGAATAAACGATATGATAACCATAATGAGCATTTATATCGCTATTGCGTAAGATCAATCGTTGAATTGGATAAAGTAATTATTCCATTCTTTGAGCAATACCCATTACGAACATACAAGAAAAATGATTTCGTTATTTTTAAGGAAGTCATTAGATGTATGAGAAACAAAGAACATCTGCAAAAGGCAGGATGGGAAAAAATTGTGAAGGATATTAGTTTAATGAATCGGAAGAAAAAACGTTCCTAGAATCCTCAGAGACTATACGCTAGACTTTGCATTCTAATATGCATTGAAGATATAGTCCGACCTCTATGGCGACATAGAGAGCATGTCAGAAATGGACATGCCTCCTACTAAATAGTAGGAAGTAACAATTGTGAGCGCAATTCCTTGTCGGGTAAGTTCCGACGCGCACGAAAGGTGTAACGACTGGGAAACTGTCTCGGGGAGGAGCCCGGTGAAAATGCAATACCGGTGAAGATGCCGGTTACCTGCTGCGGGACGAAAAGACCCCAGAAGCTTTACTATAGCTTGGTATTGATCATAGATTATATATGCGTAGCATAGGTGGGAGGCTTTGAAGCTTTGCTCTCGGGCAAGGTGGAGCCGTCAGTGAAATACCACCCTTATATGGTTTATGCTCTAACCTACCCAAAACACGGTGGGAACAGTGCCTGGTGGGTAGTTTGCGTGGGGCGCGATCCTCCAAAAAAGTAACGGAGGAGTCTATTAAGGTCGGCTAGGCGCGGATGGAAATCGCGCTGGTAGGGCAATGCCATAAGCCGGCTTAACTGCAAGGGGGACATCCCGAGCAGATGCGAAAGCAGAGCATAGTGATCCGATGTCTCGTTTTAGAAACAAGGCAGAGCTCAACGGATAAAAGCTACTCTGGGGATAACAGGCTAGTCGGATCCGAGAGTCCATATCGACGATCCGGTTCGGCACCTCGATGTCGGCTCGTCCTATCCTGGGGGTGGAGAAGCTCCCAAGGGTTTGGCTGTTCGCCAATTAAAAGGGCACGCGAGCTGGGTTCAGACCGTAAAGTAGCTTTTGGCTACTGATATATATCTTTTAGCTAAAGGATATTTTACGATCTGAATCCGTTCGCACGCTAAACATCATATCCAAAGTGTCTTTTCGAACCAAAAATTTAAAGAAAGAAATCAATCATATCACGGCGGTCTTTCTTCTCATGTAATGGGGAGGAAAGAAAAAGTTAGCTATATCGGCAAAACCCCACTCACTACGGAAGGGTAATACCGAGGGAAGTCTGATAGTATCAGATCCCGTAGAGACTAGACGCTAACCTTCGCGAAGAAGCGAAGAAGATATAGTCCAATGCATGCAGTAATGTGTGATATCATGCGTGAGACAGGTTGGTCTCCTATCTGTAGCAGGCGTGAGGTTCTTGAGGAGAGTCGTCCCTAGTACGAGAGGACCGGGATGAACTGACCTCTGGTCTACCAGCTGTTCTGCCAAGAGCATCGCTGGGTAGCTAAGTCGGGAACGGATAACCGCTGAAAGCATCTAAGCGGGAAGCCGACTCCAAGATTAGGAACCATGGATCCCTCGAAGACTACGAGGTTGATAGGCTCTAGGTGGAAGTATGGCAACATATTGAGCCGAGGAGTACTAATAGATTCTACGACATCATTAAAAAACTTGATTTGTTTTCATCTTCTTTATGTCTTTGTAATAAGAGAGAACCGTGTGTTCTCTCATCTGGTGGTTTAACGCCATGGATCTACCTCTTCCCATTCCGAACAGAGTCGTAAAACGTGGTAGTGGCGATGATACTGTCCCCCTTGCGGGGGCGGGAAAGTAGCTAACCGCCAGTTGAGAGAACATAGGATGAAGATATATAGGTCGGTTATCCGGCTATTTTTTATACCTACTTTCACCTTTCTCCATACTCCTTTATACTAGTCTTATGGAGCTTTCCTGGCGTACAAAAAAACAGCTTTCCTTTATGGGCATTTTTATGGTTGTTATATTGTTGGCGAGCGGGTTACTGCTTTATAAGACAATTGCTCCCGCTTCTTGCACGGACGGTAAACTGAATCAGGACGAAGAAGGTGTGGATTGTGGCGGAGTGTCGTGTACGCCGTGTATAACGGCGGCAGCACGGGATGTTACGGTGTTATGGACTCGGTTTTTTGAAGTGCGTCCGGGATTGTACGATGTCGCGGCTCTCGTGGAAAACAGTAATCAGGAAGTGGGCGCACGGGCTGTACCATATTCATTTGAGCTTACGGATGAGCGCGGGCTTCGGATTATGCGAGTTAAGGGAGATGCGTATATTCTCCCAAACGAGAGATTTTTAGTTTTTGCATCTAACCTTGAGACCGGTATCCGTACACCCATACGTATGGCGTTTGAAATGGATGATCCCGTTTGGGAAGTGATTCCTGAGCAGGATCTTCCGCTTACTATCGTGCGCCGCGAGCGTATGTTCGATGAAGACAGACCGCGGCTTATTGTAACGCTAGCAAATAATACATTTAAGGATATTAACAGTGTCGATGTATCGGTTGTTATTTCCGATAGTGAGAATAATGCTGTTGGAACGGCTGTTTCTCATATAGATATTGTTCCTGATTCATCAACTGCGGATGCTCTTTTTATATGGCCACGTCCGTTTGCGCGCACGCCCGTTGATATAGAAATTTTTGTGCGCCAAAATCCGTGGAAACTCTAAAAATTATCTCCCTTACATGCAAAATCTTATACGCACCATGCGGCGGTTTGATTGGGTTCTGATTGGGGCTCTTATTCCGCTTTTTATCTGGAGTTTGCTTACGCTTAAGGCTGTAGGAATGGCAAATGACTACTTTTTTACGCGCCAGATTATTTGGATCGGTGTTGGCTTTTTTGTCATGTTTGTAATGGCGTCCATAAATTGGCGGATACTGGCAAATAGCGGCGTAATCCTCACGCTCTACGGCATTATTTTGGTATTCTTAGGAGTATTGTTGTTGGGCGGAACACAAGTAAAAGGTGCTGTAAGTTGGTTTGATTTTTATATAGCTTCTTTTCAGCCCGCAGAGATTGTTAAGCTCGTGCTTATTCTTATTATCGCCAAGTATTTTTCTCGCCGGCATATCGATATGGCGCGGTTTCGGCATATACTGATATCAGGACTTTACGCCTTTATTCCTATAGCCCTTATTCTCCTTCAGCCCGATTTGGGATCGGCCGCCATTATTTTTTCCATATGGCTGGGAGTAACGCTAGTGGCAGGTATTCGTATGAGGCATATGGCGATACTTGCGATAGCGGGTATTGTAATTGCCGGTGCCGGATGGGTATTTTTTCTTGAACCCTATCAGCAAGCGCGTGTTACGAGTTTTTTAAATCCGGCGGCCGATCCGCGTGGTGCCGGCTATAACGCTATTCAATCTATGATAGCGGTAGGATCTGGGCAGTTGCTAGGAAAGGGAGTGGGGTATGGATCACAAAGCCGCTTGCAATTTTTGCCGGAATCGCATACCGATTTTATATTTGCCGCATTTGCGGAAGAATGGGGGTTCGTGGGTGTGCTCCTCTTATTCATATTTTTGGGAATTATTATTTGGCGTATTTTGGCAATCGGGGCGCTTTCGTCAAGCAATTTTACAAAATTATTTTCCGTAGGCGTTTCTATCATGATTGTGGTTCAAATTACCATTCACGCGGGCATGAATATGGGTCTTTTACCGGTTACCGGTATTACATTTCCCTTTATGAGTTATGGCGGATCCAGTTTGATAATGTTTTTTGCGGCATTGGGTATTTTACAGAATATTTATACCGAGGGACGCGCGTATAGTCATTATGAAATCGAAAGCACATAGTATGCAATTTCCAGATATATCGTGTGTGGCATATCTTTATGTATGCGGAGAAATGCGCTAAACTAACGTCAGTACATATAAAAGGAGGCATCGCATGATACGAACACTGGTTTTGGGACTTTGTTTTGTGTTTAACCTTACCTCTATAGCATGCGCTGATCAATCATTTGCTTATTTGCCAAAAGGGTCCGAACAACAATGGCGGCGTATTGTAAAATCGCTTCCCAACAAGTTTAAAGCATGTCGCCCGTATGAATACGATACCTATGATAATACATTATCCCAAAAAACGGTGGTGAGAAATATCCATTGCCAAACGGGAATATCAATTATTTTACGCGGCAAATATATTCTCGTTCCCTGGCACGTACTCCGGGTAAAAAAGGAATCGATAGAACGTTATCTTAGGCGGTGGAAGGTTTCATTTACTAATGTACGGTTTGGTTCATCAAAGGAGGTATGGACATTGGTTTTGGGAAGCGGAAAAAGTATTAAGCATGGGGCGTTTACGTTGTTGTTCGAGGATGTTTTAACAGATAGTGCTCTTTTGCATATTACCGATCCACTTCCCGGTTCTGATATATTGTCGGTACCTATTACTCGCGTTTCTCCCGGAGACTCCGAAACGTTTTATCTTCCCGGAATGGCGGCAGGATGCGAGCTCCGTACTCATGTGCGAACGGGAAAACGAAATTACATTGAGGTGGACAACTATATAGTACGAGGGATGTATTTTGGGGCAAATATTTCGGTTGAACAAGGCGATAGCGGCGTTCCTTTGTTTGTATATCGGAATAAAAAATTTTATCTTGTGGGTATGGCACTGGGTAAAAAGTGGCATATCAGTTGGTACGGCGATGTATATAATATTGGACGCAAGATAAAAGGTCAGATAGGAACTTCCATCTTGCGTTAAAAATAAATAAGCTCTTAAAGAGAGATGTGCGGGAATAATAATTCCCGTTTTTTTATACATTCTTGACTTTTTTATATGCGTACGTATAATCGAATTAGCACTCTCATAGTTTGAGTGCTAATTAGAAGGGTAAAAGCATTATTAGTCAATAAATATAATATGAATCTACAACCTACGGAAGACCGTATTATTGTGGAAGTGCTTCCGCGCGAAACAAAAACAGCGTCCGGGCTTTATCTTCCCGATACGGCAAAAGATGAAGAAACACTCCGCGGCACTGTTATTGCGGTGGGGGAGGGTCGTAAAAATGATGCCGGAACAGTAATTCCTTTGGTGCGTAAAGTGGGAGAGATGGTTTTATTTACAAAATCGTTTAACTCAAATCAAGTAAAGGAGGGGGAAAAGGAATACGTCGTTATTCGTGAAGGCGATATTATCGCTGTAATCAAGTAGGTGATAGGGTTTATGTTGTTTTTCGGGACATGCGTGTTTCCGGCTATCTAATACCTAATATCTAATATTAAGAAATATGGCTAAACAAATAATTTTTAATGAAGAGGCGCGTCACGCGCTTAAGCGGGGTGTGGATACTCTTGCTGATGCCGTAAAAATTACTCTGGGTCCCAAAGGGCGGAATGTTGTTCTTGATAAGGGGTATGGTGCGCCTACCATTACCAATGATGGCGTTACTATTGCAAAAGAAATAGAGTTGGAAGACAGAATAGAAAATATGGGTGCGGAAATTATAAAAGAAGTTGCTACTAAAACAAACGATGTTGCAGGAGACGGTACAACAACAGCAACGCTTCTTGCGCAATCAATCATAACCGAAGGTCTTCAGAATATAACGGCGGGTGCATCCCCGGTGGGTATACGTCGCGGTATAGAGAAAGCCGCCGAAGCAATTGTGCAGAAAATAAAAAAACTCGCAACACCAATCTCCACCGACAAAAAGGATGACATTATGCAGGTCGCTACAATTTCTGCAAAAGATAAACATATAGGGATCAAAATAGCGGAAGTTATTATGGAAGTGGGAAAAGATGGCGTAGTGACGGTTGAGCAATCTCAAGCATTTGGTGTGGAGCATGAGATTGTAGGTGGTATGCAGTTTGATCGCGGATATGTATCTCCCTACATGCTCACCAATACGGATCGCATGGAGGCATCCTACGAAAATCCTCACATTCTTATAACGGATGGCAAGATTTCTTCTATGCAGGACATTTTGCCGTTCTTGGAAAAAATGGCAAAGGCCGGTATGAAAGATCTTGTTATTATCGCGGATGATCTGGAGGGAGAAGCTCTTGCTACGCTGGTAGTGAATAAATTACGCGGCGCGTTTAATACTCTTGCAGTAAAAGCGCCCGGCTATGGGGATCGTAAAAAAGATACCTTACAGGATATTGCTGTTGTTACCGGAGCTACTGTTGTTTCTAGTGATACGGGGCTTAAGCTAGAGAACGCTGAATTAGATGTGTTGGGAAGCGCAAAGAGGGTTGTTTCTACAAAAGATAGCACAACTATCATAGACGGTAAGGGAGAGAAAGCGGATCTTGATAAGCGTATCACGGAAATAAAAATGCAGGCGGAACATACGACATCCGATTATGATAAGGAAAAATTGCATGAACGCGTGGCGAAACTTTCCGGCGGAGTTGCCGTTATTCGTGTGGGAGCGGCCACCGAAGTGGAGCAAAAAGAAAAACAGCATCGTATTGAAGACGCCGTGTCTGCTACAAAAGCGGCAATTGAGGAGGGAATTGTGCCGGGAGGAGGAGTGGCACTCATTCGTTGTATTCCCGAACTTCATGATCTGAAGGGAGAAAATAAAGATGAAGATATCGGTATTGATATCGTTAAGCGCGCCATCAGAAAACCGCTTATGCAAATTGCCGAAAATGCGGGTGATTCCGGTGAAGTTGTAGTGCGTGAAGTTGAAAAAGAAAGAGGAAACGTGGGCTACAATGCCGCTACGGGAAGATATGAAGATTTAGTTGCAGTCGGTATCATAGATCCGGCAAAGGTAACTCGAAGTGCGGTGCAAAATGCCGCATCCGCCGCAGCTATGCTTCTTACTACGGAAGTGGTAGTGGCGGAACTGCCTAAGAAAGACGAGCCCGCAATGCCCGCCGGAGGCGGTATGGGAGGCGGCATGGGAATGATGTAAGCGGAGTATAGATTTTCAGTTGATAAAATGACAGAAGAAAAAAGAACCTCGAAATAATTCTAGGTTCTTTTTTCTTGAAATTTTTTGTATATAGGCATAATATAAGCATATAAAAACTAGCATAAAAAAATGAATATTGGTCTTATTGTCATTATAGTTTTGGGAGTTGTAGTGCTTTGGGTTATCATTGCTTATAATGGTCTGGTGCGGCTCCGTAATCGTGCAAAAGAGGCATTTTCTGATATAGAAGTACAGTTAAAGCGTCGATTTGATCTTATCCCGAATTTGGTGGAAACCGTAAAAGGATATGCGGCACACGAGTCGGGTGTGTTTGAAAAAGTAACGGAAGCCCGCGCTCGGGTGGCGCAGGGCGGAACGGTTGCTGAACGGGCCGAATCAGAAAATATGCTTTCCGGCACGTTAAAGACATTATTCGCCGTTTCCGAAAATTATCCGGATTTAAAGGCGAATGCGAATTTCTTAGAGCTCCAGCGCGAACTTTCCGACACCGAAGATAAAATTCAGGCATCTCGCCGATTTTACAACACCAATGTGCGGGACCTAAACACCCGCATCGAAACATTTCCTACCAATCTTCTTGCCGCCCCATTCGGATTTACCAAAATGGAATTCTTTGAAGTGGAACGCGCAGAAGAAAAGGAGCCGGTTAAGGTTGATTTTTAGATTTAATCACCAAAAGTATAAATTTGAAATTACCGGATGGCTACCCTTTATACGCATCAATCATCTAATATTCGAAAAACATGGCTTTTGTTCACCGTGTTTTTTATCGTGGTGATTGCGCTCGGATGGGTGTTTACGGAGGCGTATGGCGATCCATCCATTCTGATTATCGCGGTGGTATTCAGCATAATGATGAGCATTGCCAGCTTTTGGTATTCGGATACTATTATTCTTCGCATGACGCATGCACGTCCCGTCACTAAAGAGTCTGCGCGAGAACTGTATAATATTGTTGAAAATCTTAGTATAACGGCAGGTCTCCCCGTGCCAAAAATTTATATTATAGATGAACCCGCTCCCAATGCGTTTGCCACAGGGCGGAATGCGGAACGGGCGGTAGTAGCGGTAACAACGGGCCTTCTCGACAAACTTGACAGATCGGAATTAGAAGGCGTGCTTGCGCATGAACTGTCCCACATTGGAAACCGCGACATGCTGGTGTCTACCGTTTCCGTTATTCTTGTAGGATTTATAGCGCTTATCTCCGATTTCTTCTTACGCTCTATGTTTTGGCGTAACATCGGCGGGGGAGACCGTGATCGCGGGCAGGCAGGAGTCATTCTTATGCTTGCCGGTATTGTTCTTGCAATCCTCTCACCTATAATAGCCTCTTTAATGCAACTTGCCATTTCGCGCAAGCGAGAGTTTTTAGCGGATGCATCGGGGGCGCTTCTGACGCGTTATCCGGACGGCCTTGCCCGCGCGTTAGAGAAGATCTCTCGCGACAATACGCCGCTTAAAGCGTCTAATAACGCGCTCAACCATCTTTGGCTCGCCGATCCGGAGAAAAAGCGCGGCCGGCATTGGTTCGCGAGCCTCTTTATGACGCACCCGCCGATTGAAGAACGCATCCGCCGCCTCCGACTTCACGAGGTTAAACCTCGTGAAAAGAATCAATAAAAACATCATCCCTATCAAGGTTTGATTTTGTACTTACCCAATCGTTGAGTGATGCTGTGTACTCATCGGGAGTAGAAAAAACTTCTCGTATTTGCTCCATTGCTAATAGGGAAGGAAAGTTCTTTTTCCCCATATAGTCCATGTAACTTGACCATTTATAGGATGATAGAAATGTAAGATTATCCTTTTGCTTGTTTTTTGATGCAAGGTCAAGGGGATTGAGGTGAATATAATGAGGTAAATAATAGAGATATTCGTTATTAGTCACATGAACAGCTTTGAATGTTCCTTGAAAAAGAGATCCTACGCGTTTATATTTTTTATTGAAAAACATTGAATATCCCGTCCCTAGTTTTTGCATAAATACGGATATGCCGTTATCGGCAACTTGACTTAAGAGAATGTGGAAGTGGTTTGGCATAAGACAAAAAGCATATATATTAACAAGAGAGGACTCTTTTTCACGAGGTTTAACCTCATGAAGTTGAAAAGAAGATTTCTTGTATCTATAATTCTCGGCACTTTCCGGTCTATTTAATTCGTGAAGATGATATATAAATCTAAAATAATCTCCCTTATCTTGAAATATGACTCTTTTCTCAACACCCCTGTTGTAAATATGATAAAATTCTCCATTTGCAAATATAGGTCTTTTCATGAGATAATGATACCATATTTTTCATGAGGTTAAACCTCGTGAAGCCTAAAGATGGAAAAAGGAAGGGTGCGTGAGTGGTTGAAACGACACGCTTGGAAAGCGTGCATACCGTAACAGGTATCGGGGGTTCGAATCCCCCCCCTTCCGCCACATCGTGCTAGCACAAGGAGTTTTCGGATTGATGTATTAAAAATGCTTAAAAAAGCCTTACATGGTTTGGCCTTCAAAGGTTCCAAGCCCGAGGTAGTCCGCCAATTAGGATTTGTAAATAAACGAAAAGCCTCGAGGTACATAAAACACGGCGGAGATAAGTTCCGTTTGAGTTAGTTTAAGAATAATACTGCAGGAAAGTTCGATAAGCTTCCAATTTGAGTAATGTTCGAATTTACACTGTCATATAAGCAAAAACTTTTTTGTTTTCGTAGGTATGATATAATAATGCGTATATGTACCGCGTTTTACAAAGAGGGGGCATGGCTCTTGTTGTCGTTAGTCTGGCATTTTCTGCTCATGCCCAGAAAGTTATTCTTCCTGATCCGGGTCTTACGCCGGAAAGCCCATTTTACTTTTTAGATCTATGGGAAGAAAAAGTTCGTTTTCTCTTTTCACCGCGTGACTCTGTTCGTCTTGAGCATAGACAGCGTTCCACCGAGGAGCGGCTCGCCGAAGCAGATATGCTTGCCGGTACCAGTATTGTTGGCGTGCGGCGTGCTCTGGAACATTTTGAGAAAGAAATTGTACAATTTTACGCTCAAGCAGAGCGGTTGGGAATAAGTTCACATGATCAGATGCTTGAACGCGCGAACGGATATCTTTCCGTGCTTGATGGTATATCTGAACACACACCTCCAGAAGAGAAAGAATTTATAGAGCTTACGAAGATATTTTTAATAGACACACAGATAGATTCTTTACGCTTGTTCGCCAGAAGTGGATCGGTTGAGCGTACATTTGAAATTATTGCCGCTAATATCGAAAATCGTTTTGAGCGCATTAAGGATGTCGCCATCGACGAGGAAAACAACAACGAAGCTTTTAAGGAATATGATCGCTACATTCAGTTTAGTATCGTACTTCTCGAAACATACGACAGTGAACGCGTCGGTACCGAAAGAACACGTACTTATTTGGAACGTATAACCGGTAGTCATGAACGAGTACTTACCGATTTCATATTACCGCGCATCACGCACACGGCAATCGATAACTATGAAATAGCACTGAATGCCGTTCGGAAACTCCACGGACGGATTCCCATTGTTGTGCCGAGAAACTTTGTCTCACATACCGAATCACCGTTTTCCGATGATAATACTTCAAGTATCGATAATAACGATAAATCATTCCCGCCGCTTCCGTTGCCGCCCGCCCCGCCCGCTTCATTTGAATAATGTAAACGGAATGCGTATACTAAACATCATCTCTGGTGCCGGAATTCTTATCAGGAGATATATTATAAGAATAAAAGAACTAACCATATGAATAATTTAGAAATGTCAAAAGGGTTTGGGGCCGCCGGTATTCTTGTTATTGTTGGTATTATTATTATCGTTGGCGGACTTCTTTATTCGGGCGCATTACGACAGGAGGCCGATCTGCGGGAAGATGATACGTCTCTGTCTTCGGAGTCGGAAAATGAATCCATGATGAACGATGAGAATAATGAAAATATGGTAATGCCGGAAATTGGTACGGAAGATGAGATGATGAGTGACGAAGGTTCTATGATGGAAGAAGGCGACAACGCTCTTGTTACGGTAGATATTACGGGTAAGAACTTTGAATTTTCTCAAAAAGAAATTCGCGTGAAAAAGGGAGATCGCGTGCGTATCAATTTTACAAGCACCGATGGCTTTCATGATTGGGTGGTGGATGAATTTAATGCCGTCACCACACGTGTAAGCACGGGAGACAGTACGTTTGTTGAGTTTGTGGCGGATACGGCGGGGACATTCGAGTATTATTGCAGTGTGGGAAATCATCGCAGTCTTGGCATGAAGGGTTCCTTAATAGTGGAATAAATATTCCGGATATTAGCTTTATTACATATGACATATAAATCAATAGGAGGAACGGTTCTGGTATTACTCATCATTCTTGGCGGCGTTTGGTGGTTTTTTGGCTATGATCGCGGGGACAGCACGCCCGCATTTACATCGGTTGCAACGGGTATTCATCATATCGGCAATAATCAGCACATCATCGAAGGAATGGTTACGCTACCAAATCCGTGTCATGAACTTTCCGCGAATGTAGAAATCCGCGAGTCATTTCCGGAACAGGTTTTGCTTCGTTTCGATTCCCGGCAAACAGCCGACGTATGTGTGGAAACAGCCTATGAAGAATCGTTCCGCGTAACGTTTATTGCCAGTCCGGAAGCCGTAATAGAAGCCACTTTAAACGGCGAGCCACTTGCACTTACTCTCGAGACACGCTCTTTTGTAACGGCACCGTTAACAGAAGAATTTACCCTGGCATTTGATGAAGAAAAACGGGTGGATGACCTTCCTATTCGTTTTCTTCGTATAGAGGAAGAAAATCGTTGTCCGGCGGATGCGGAATGTATTCAGGCGGGGCGAGTGGTGCTTATGTTTGCGGTTGCGGAGGAAGAAATTACTCTTGCACTTCCGGGGGGTGAGCAAATACCCAATGCCGCGGTTGTAGGAAGTTATCTTATAACTCTGACAGTAGTTAATCCTACGCCCGTTCTTGAAGAACAGTTTTCCGACGATCAATATACGGCAACTCTCCGGGTAGAACTTATAGACACAAAGGGATAGTGCAACATTACACCACAAAAGCAAAACACGCGCCAGGTTGACGCGTGTTTTGCTTTTTGCTTGAGTGGACTGACAACAGGTTTAAGAATTCGTGTATGGATGCTAGACCCCGTCCTGATTTATCAGGAGTTTCCCCCTCGGTTTAGCATCCATACACGGATTTTTAGATAGTTTTCCGACACCAATGGCATGCTTCTTATTGAGTATTGCAATATACATTTATTACACATCAGTACGGTAATTTGTACAATGTATAAATCAATTATCCACATGTTGACAATGTGGGAGGGAAGCCTATACTGAACGTATAGTTAAATAAAAAATCTCTCGTTGGGGAAACCGGGGGACACATGCATAACATTATGCCGTGTTTCTCCAACAAACAAATTAAACAGATTTTCCAAAAGCCGTTTTCGGTAGTTTCCGAACGCGGTTTTTTTCTGCGCGTTAACAAATAAAAAATATAACCAGGCACGGACTCTTCCTTGCTTAAAAGCGGAGGTTCGGTGCGTGGCTATATCTCATACATTATCCGCGGGTAAAACCGCAGGCGGTGTAGCATATGGTCAGAAAAGGTCGAAGCAAGAGTATGCATTTGTTCCATGAATCCTTAAGGGATGGAGTAAGTGAGATATTCAACAATTATACGAAAAATTAACAAAACAAACCTTATGAAAAATCGAATTATTGCACTCGCGGCATCTCTTCCAATTACAACATTGGGATTTGCAGGCGTTGCACTCGCAGGTGATGACGTAACAGTTATCAACTCCAACAGTGCGTATGTAAAGAATGTTGTTTCTTCCAAAGCAGACTCCGGCGATAACTGGGCGGGAGGCTCAACGGGTGGCAACGGCGGCAATGGCGGTAGTGTTTCAAACGCTGGCGTTGACAACGATGCAAAAGGCAACACAACCGGTGCGGCTGGAAACGGCGGCGCAGCAGGTTTTGGTGGTTCTATAACGACAGGTGGAGCTCTTTCCACGGCACTCGTTGAAAATCACGTAAACTCCAACGAAACAGAGGTAGATGCTTGTGGTTGTGAGGAAGAACCGGTAGTAGAAGAACCATCCGGCGAAGGTGTAGAAGTTCTTAACGAAAACGGCGGTCATCATGGTGACGACGTATTCGTAATGAACAAGAATCGCGCACGCGTGAAGAACTATGTTTCTTCCAAGGCAGACTCCGGTGATAACAGCGCAGACGGCTCAACCGGTGGAAACGGCGGTAACGGCGGCAGTGTTTCAAATGCTGGCAAAGGTAACGACGCTGACGACAACACAACCGGTCCTGCTGGAAACGGTGGTACAGGATCTGAAGGTGGCCTTATTCAGACAGGCGCAGCAAATTCTCTTACCGGCGTAGTCAACTACGTAAACCGCAACATCACACGCATCACGCGCTAACTTCTTTTCTTAAGAAATTAGAGTGGACACGTAGATGTCTGAAGGGAGCGGGAAGTTAGATAATAATTTCCCTCCCTTCCGAGACATGTTTGCGTGCTGGCAGACATGTCTCGGAAGGGTGTATAGGTTTCAAACATAGGACACCCTTCTAAAAAGCATTCAAGAGCAGGTGATAAGCATGCTCTCTACAAAAAGGTCGGAATATATAAACATAATAAACAAAACATATATGAAAAAACTTATTCAGAAATTCCTTGCTGTCATAACGGCAACTCCTATGCTGCTTATCGGCTCCCCGGCGTTTATTGCGCAAGCGGCATCGGCAAATCCGGCATTGAATCCGGCGGATGCATGTTCTCTCGACATCGCGCTCGTGCTCGATAAATCAGGAAGTATCGGTGGTAATGAGGCGGAAATAAAAGGTGCGGCAAAGGCAGTGGTAAACGCATTCTTGCCGGCAACAGACACCGAACTTGGTGTTATCTTCTTTGATAGCACGTCCGCTGTTGTACAACCGCTCACCAACAACGTAACCGATCTCGAAACGGCAATCGATACATTGTCTGCGGGTGGCGGTACGTTTTGGGGTCCGGCAATTGATGACGGACGCACCATGCTGGAAGTAGGCGACCGTGATGATGCGGATCATAAAGACCTTATGATCATGTTCTCCGATGGCAGTCCATCAGATACGGGAGAAGCGGAAGCGGATGCGGCAAAAACATCGGCATCCACCATGCCTATCCGTATTCTCGGCGTTGGTATTGGTACGGGGGCGGCAACATCAAGCTTTCGAACCATAACCAATGGTGGCTCAAGTGTTGTTTCTCCACCGGATGCGTTCGGTATTGATACAGACATTGTAATGTCCGATTTCGCAACACTCGAAGCGGATCTTGTAGCATTGGTAAATTCCTTGTGTGATGAAACCATTCCGGAAGAAGACGGCGGTGACGACACCGTAATCAACAAAAACTCTGCATACGTAAAGAACGTTGTTTCTTCCAAAGCAGACTCCGGCGATAACTGGGCGGGAGGCTCCACGGGTGGCGACGGCGGTAATGGCGGTAGTGTTTCAAACGCCGGCGAAGGTAACGACGCTGACGACAACACAACCGGTAACGGCGGTGCGGGTGGAAACTCTGGTGTGGGCGGTACAGTATACACCGGTAGCGCAGCATCCGCAGCAGGTGCGACCACATACGCAAACGACAATCTCACCGAGATTGATCGCTGTGCATGTAACGGTGGCCCCGGCGACACGTTCGTTCTTAACAAAAACCGCGTAACAACCAAGAACATTGTGCGCTCCAAAGCCGATTCCGGCGATAACAGTGCAGATGGTTCAACGGGTGGTAACGGCGGTAGCGCAGGAAGCGTTTCAAACGCTGGAACCAACAATGACGCTGACAACAACCAAACCGGCAACGGAGGAGACGGCGGATCTAACGATTCAGAAGTTCCTACCGGCGGATTTGTAAGCACCGGAGACGCAGTATCTGTGTCTTCCGTACTCAACAAAGTAAACCGGAACGTAACACGGATTGGACGGTAAATACCGCAGGATTCCTAATTCGCTTCGGCGGATTGGGGCTTCCTGTGAGGAGTGTATACGTATCCACTCTTCACAAAGAGGCATATCAACACCTAAAAGGTCGGGATTATTATCACAATTCCCATTATAGAAAAGGGGACATAACACATACATATTATGAACAAAATACTATCAATACTTGCCGGTATTTCCATGGCATTTTCTTCCTTCGCTTTTCCGGTTCTTGCCGATGAGCAGTGCGAACAAAAAGCCGTCGAAATCGTCAGCGATACAACCAATTTGGTAGAAGGCGATGGCAATGCTATTAATGTTGCTATCATTCATCCGGCATGGACCGCTTCCATTCCGGGCGCTGACTGGATCTGGAAAACATCAGCAACGGCAAACAACGAAATTGTCGCATTCGAAAAAGATTTCACGGTAGAAGGCGCTACGGTATTATCCGCAACGCTTGACATCGCAACCGATAACAGCTACGAAGTTTTCATCGATGACGTTCTGGTAGCATCAGATCCGGCGGAAAATAATTTTCAGCTCGCCACGCAGGACACACATGATCTCTTAGCAGACGTTACCACCGGTGCGCATACCCTTCGCGTGGAAGTCAAAAACATCGGTACATACAACGCGGAATCAAATCCGGCAGGTCTTCTCTACAAATTTGTCGTAGAGAGCGAATGTTGCGGTGACGATGAAGACACTGGCGGTGACGACACCGTAATCAACAAAAACTCTGCATACGTAAAGAACGTTGTTTCTTCCAAAGCAGACTCCGGCGATAACTGGGCGGGAGGCTCCACGGGTGGCGACGGCGGTAATGGCGGTAGTGTTTCAAACGCCGGCGAAGGTAACGACGCTGACGACAACACAACCGGTAACGGCGGTGCGGGTGGAAACTCTGGTGTGGGCGGTACAGTATACACCGGTAGCGCAGCATCCGCAGCAGGTGCGACCACATACGCAAACGACAATCTCACCGAGATTGATCGCTGTGCATGTAACGGTGGCCCCGGCGACACGTTCGTTCTTAACAAAAACCGCGTAACAACCAAGAACATTGTGCGCTCCAAAGCCGATTCCGGCGATAACAGTGCAGATGGTTCAACGGGTGGTAACGGCGGTAGCGCAGGAAGCGTTTCAAACGCTGGAACCAACAATGACGCTGACAACAACCAAACCGGCAACGGAGGAGACGGCGGATCTAACGATTCAGAAGTTCCTACCGGCGGATTTGTAAGCACCGGAGACGCAGTATCTGTGTCTTCCGTACTCAACAAAGTAAACCGGAACGTAACACGGATTGGACGGTAATCCAGAAACGGATTTGATGGAGTATCTGATAGTTGATTGGCAAAATCATCTATCAGGCCTCCTTTTGAGATCTCTTTCCAGATAAGTATTTATCATAGAAAGAGGTCTCGGATGGGGGATAACAGTTTTTTAAAACAATGAATTGCATTATAGGTGTCATAGTTTTTCTATATGTCTTGGTTGGCACGGTGGTGCATACCGCGGATGCCTTTTTCGATGGGAGTGCATTCCTGGATAATATGCTTGGCGGATCATTTTCGGATGAGTGGAACACTGAAGAGGAAGGAGCGGTAGTGGAAACAGTGATAGAAAATCATGCGTCAACCGGCGGTAATTCTGCAAATGGTTCAAACGGAGCGAATGGAGGCACGGTCATAACGGGATCTGCCTCTGCGGATGTACATGTAGAAACGCATGTGAACGGAACAGGTACAAGTAAAACAATAATTGATGTATCTGTGACGGACGATACGGAATCCATAACAAAACACGAAGAGACGTCGGGAAATGCAGACACTATTATTCACATAAAAACAGACGGCGGTATATCAGAAGATGCCGAGCATACCGTTCGCGAAGATGAAAAATCAGAGAAGGAGGAGGCGGAAAAACGCATGAATGGGGATACCGAAATGGCAAGCAGTACCAAAGCGGAAGATGCATCAATTACAAAAATAAAAGATACGGAAAGGCGACAATCAAGGAGGGGAATTATACAAGCATTAACATCATTATTTTCATATGTTTTCTCACTATTTAATCGATAATATGCCGGCGCGGAATATTGTCAGCTTTATACTTTCCATAAGTATGATTTTTCTTAGTGCCGGATATCCGATTTCCACTGTATATGCTGAAGACGTGCTTCCTGCAGAAGAACTTACGGAAACGGAACAGACGGCGGAGATACCCGAAGATACGATAATAGAAACGGGTGATGCTGTTTCCGGTACGGATGTTGTAAGTGAAGTAAATACAAATACGACAAATCAGGAGCATGCATCGGAAGAGTCGCAGGAAGAAGATACGGAAAGTTCCGAGGATAATACGGATGAAGGTTCGGTAATCGATCAATCGGATGTGACGGAACATAATACGGAAACTGACGGTAATACGGCATCATCAACATCGGAGACTGTCATAACGGGTCAGGAAAGCCCAACGAGTACGACAACGCCTGACGTGTTGCCGACAGACGAAGAGGATACCGGTACAACAACACCAAGTATAGTTCCGGAGAATAATCAAACGGCATCATCAACAAATGCCGATGATTTGACGTTGGAGGATGAGGAAGAAGAAGGTGTTTTCAGCTCCGAAAATGAAAATAATGCCGCGGTTGTCACGAATGCAGGCGGTAATGCCGGTACGGGATCAAATACGGCTGAATCAAATGCGGGGAATGCGGTGGTAAGCACCGGTACGGCGTCCGCCTATGCAAACATAACGAATCTTGTAAACAGTAACTTTGTGAATTCGGAGGGATATTTTCAGCTTCTCAATTTGTTTGGCAACGCATATGGCGACATCAGCTTATCGTTTGATGATGGCGCAACGTGTAGCTTCCTTTGTTTCCTTACCAATATGATGGTGAGAAACACTAATAACGCCCAGGTGACAAATAACGTATCCGTTTCGGCAGACACGGGATCAAATACGGCATCATCAACGGACGGATCTGCAAGTATTGCCACGGGTGATGCATTTGCCGCTTCAAATATTGTAAACGTCGTCAATACGAATGTCATTAACTCTGATTACCTGGCATTTATAATGAACGCATTCGGATCGTGGGAGGGAGATCTTGTATTACCGCCTAATTTCTTTGCCGATGACGAGCAGGTATGTGATGTGTGCGGAGGAGGTGCATCCGGATCGATCTCTGTATCGAATGAAAATGATGCCGATATAGGAAACAACGCAACGACAACGGCCGATACGGGAAGTAATACGGCAAGCGGAAATACGGGTGCGCATATAACAACCGGAAACGCGTATGCATCATCAAACCTCATGACAATTGCGAACACAAACCTCTTTGGAAATAATATGATGCTCCTGTATGTGCGAACGGGTGGAAGATGGTCAGGACAGATATTCAGTTTACCGAGCGGTCTTCGGATTATTGGTATGGAGGATGGATTTATCATAAACGGCATGAGTTCCGGTGCGGCGGCTTCTACACCATCCACTCTTGGCGCCGGAGGATCGGTTGATGTTACAAATAATAATACCGCTGTTGTTCGAAATAACGTGAGTGTTTCGGCATCCACCGGTAATAATACGGCAAACGGAAACAACGCCTCTATCCAAACGGGAAATGCCTATGCGGCGTCCAATATAGTAAATCTCGTAAATACGAACGTAATAGGACAAAATTGGCTCCTTGCCATTGTAAATATTTTTGGCGGATGGAACGGGGATCTCGCGTTCGGACGACCCGATTTGTGGCTTGGTGTAAGTGCCACGGCGCCATCAGTATTAACGCCAACGTCGGAATCTTCTTATACGCTTACCTATCGAAATAACGGAGATGCGTACGCTACGGACGTAGATATTTCAAGTACATACGCGGATGGTATGCGCATAACAAACGCCGGCGGAGGTGTTGTTGATAGAGAGCGCCGGACCATTACATATCATCTTGATTATATGAATCCGGGAGCATCAGGAGCATTTACTTATACTGCCGAAGCGGATGGTTCTGCGGGATACGGATCTACCGCAATGACAAATAAAAGCTGTGCTACATTACACGAGGACGATGCGAATAATTCTGACAACTGCGATATGCTTGTGCAGACCATAGAACATCCGGCACCGTCTACAAATGTGGGATATGATAACATGTATGCCCGTCTTGAAATTGCAAAAAAGAGAATTGGTGAAGGCATTGTGATGCCGGGAGACGAAGTTGAATATGAAATAACGGTTTCAAATCGTGGATCAGATTACGCCTATAACGTGGTGGTGGAAGATGAAATTAAAAACGAAGACGGCGATGTGATAAGTAAAAATGGCTGGAATTTAGATACGGTATATCCGGACGAACAGGGAGAAGGTGCCATTAAAATAAATTATGTTGTTGAATTTGCCAGTACAACACCGGCGGGGACGTATACCAATTTTGCCATTGCATACTGGCATGACGAAAATGGAAATTTCGTTGATCATTCCGGGCATGCGTTGGTAACCGTGGAAGTTGGCGATGCGCCGGAGCCCCCCGCAAATACTTCAATCGTACAGGCGGGCGATTCTGACGATGTAAATAACGAAGAGTTTGGCGTTGGTGGTTCATTGGTGGTAGGGGATAATGCCGGAGAAGAATTAACAGAAGAGATAGAAGAAGAACAACAGTCACAGTATTCTGCTTTGCATGATGCAACAAACCAAGAAGTTGCCGTAAAACCCTCGGAAGTACACGATTCATTTACGGCGGGTAATCCTACACTGATTCAGTCTGCCGTAAATATGGAAGACGATCTTTTGAATGAAGCATTTATGCGTACCACAAAAAGCGATCCATGGTGGAAGAAAAATCTTTCCGCGGGACTGCCGTTTATAGTGGGTTCGGAGTTCTCGTTTTTCTGGATACTGATAATGATTTTGACGTTGGGAGGATACCTTCTTCTTGATCGTAAAAAATACAGCAGGTAAAAAAATAACCGTCGGCAGTTACCGGCGGTTTTTTCTATCTTTTTTGCGGCTGTGTTGTCTTCTTATATTTTTTTCCGCAGGAGCCTTTATACCCATTCGTACTTCATTTTTTTCTGTAGATAATGGACGTATATAAATATTGTCTGTAATGTACTCCTTGCTTCCTAAGGCAACCCATGACTGATGCGTCCATCGGGAAATGGATATCGAACATAGTATGGCATTACTTCTTTTAGAAATTATTTTCAGGATAATATCATTTCCCACAGTAATAGGTTTTCCAACAGAAACCGTTAGGAGGACCACATACACTCCTTTAACGTTACAAAGAATAAACCAATAAAATTTTAAAATAAAAAATTAAAAAGGTCAAGTTTTTTGTGTTATGCGCATATGTGATATACTTTTTATATGAAGTACATAAAACTATTACCTCTCATATTCTTGTCATTATTTCTTATAGGCGCAGGTATGCCCGTGAGTGCGTTGGAGCGTCTACCGCGGTCACCGCGGGTTCTTCCCGATGAATTACTTACACGCTCACCGCGTCTGCCGCGGGAATCGCGTACATTTGCCGATTCTGAAATTTTGGTGCAACGTCGTGGATCGGATCATTTTGAGCGTCTGGCTGTTCCGGTGGGAAGTACAGTGGAAGAAATGCTCGCATTATATAACGGACGCAATGATGTGCTTTATGCCGAGCCGAATTACATAGCGTATGCGCAGTTTGTTCCAAATGATTCGTACTATAATCCCTATCAATGGAATTTTGATAATTCTTCTTATGGCGGTATTCATATGCAGGACGCATGGGACACATCCACCGGATCCGATGTTATCATTGCGGTAATCGACACCGGTGTTGCGTATGAAGATTACAGCATATACCGCCGTGCGCCGGATCTTTCCGGAACAGTGTTTGTCCCCGGGTACGATTTTGTGGGGAACGATACTCATCCGAACGATAACGAAGGGCATGGTACGCATGTTACCGGTACGCTTGCGGGAACCACGAATAATAGTTCCGGTGTTGCGGGCGTTGCCTTTCATGCATCTGTCATGCCGGTAAAAGTATTAAACGCGCAGGGATCCGGCACATATGCTGATATTGCGGACGGTATCCGTTTTGCGGCAGATAACGGTGCTCATGTTATTAATCTTTCACTTGGCGGATCATCATCATCCCAGGTAATGTACGATGCCGTTAAGTATGCGTATGAAAAGGGTGTTACTATCGTTGCCGCCGCAGGGAACAATGGTGTGAATGGTGTTTTATATCCGGCGGCATATGATGATTATGTTATTGCAGTGGGAGCTACGCGTTTTGATGAAACGCGGGCACCATATTCTAATTACGGATCGTCTTTGGATATCGTGGCTCCCGGCGGAGATGTATCCGTGGATCAAAACGGAGACGGCTATGGGGACGGTATTCTTCAGCAGACATTTGGATCAAATGTACGCAGTTTCGGCTATTACTTTTACCAGGGAACTTCCATGGCAACACCTCATGTTGCCGGTGTGGCAGCTTTGGTAATTGCAAACGGAAACGCAACAACACCGGACGATGTACGCACCGCTCTTGAATCTAGTGCAGATGATATAGGTGTTCCCGGACGCGACAATACTTATGGTTGGGGACTTTTAAATGCACGTTCGGCGCTTTTGTATACGGAAGGAACGCCTCCTCCGCCACCACCCTCGCCGGAAAATCAGGCACCCGTAGCGGATGCTGGCACAGCGGTACGTTCCTTGGAAACCGGAGTGGTTGGTACATTCGACGGATCGGCATCGTATGATGATGTGGGCATTGTTTCGTATGATTGGACATTCGGAGATGGCGTATCGACCTCGGGAGATGTAGTAGGACACGCGTATCTATCGGCGGGTACCTATACGGCAACACTTACCGTAGAGGACGCCGAAGGGCTTTCTGATTCAGATACAATAACGGTTACCGTAACGGATCCCGTAGTGGAGCCACCGTCGGACGGAGATGTGATGGTATTTGAAGATTCTTTCGAAGTTAGTACATGGAATGGACTGTGGACAGAAGGTAGTCAGAATGATTGGTTTCGTTCCACTCAGCGCGCAACAGACGGAAATGTGAGCGCGGAAGTGGACGGACGCGCAACGGATGCCGCTCTTATATCTGTTCCTATTAATTTGCAGGGACGCACTAATGCAACCATTACGTTTGATTGGCTTATTGAAAGCAGGTTGGATACAAATGAATATCTCGCGATGGATGTGTCGTTTGATGGCGGATCAAGCTGGCAGGAAAAAGCGCGTCTCCGCGGGAATGTGGATGCGGAAGATGTGTGGCACGCTAAATCTATAGAAGTAAATAACATCTCTGGTCTTCAAATTCGTTTTCGGGGAAAAATGTCCAACTCGTCGGAAGATGCTAATGTGGACAATGTGCGGGTAGTGGCGTTTTAGCTCCACTACATTTACAGGCAAAAGAAAAAACCATAGATTACTTGTGGTTTTTTCTTGCTTTTTGTTCATATGGTATAATAAATTCGTATAATAAATTAAAATTTCATTCGCTGGTTGGCGAATGGATGCTTTGCCGATGACCCCTGTTGAACAAATAAAATCCCGCCTCTCCACGGCCGACGTTGTTGGTTCGTATATTAAAATTGTGCGCGCGGGCGCTAATTTAAAGGGTGTATGCCCATTTCATGCGGAGAAGTCCCCTTCATTTTTCGTATCTCCCGCGCGCGATTCGTGGCATTGTTTTGGGTGCGGAAAGGGAGGAGATCAATTTTCTTTCGTTATGGATATGGAAGGAGTGGATTTTAAGGAAGCACTTGAAATTTTGGCGCGAAAAGCGGGCGTTGAACTTCGGACGGAAAATCCAAAAGAGCGTTCCGAGCGCGCGCGACTCTTTTCTTTACTGGAAGAGGCCGCGGCATGGTATACCGGTAATCTTGCACATTATCCGGAAGTGGTAACATATTTGCGAAAACGAGGCGTGGCACAGGAAACCATCGCGTCATTTCAGATAGGATATGCATTGCCGGTATCAAACGGATGGCGCGCGTTTACCGAGCAAGCAATAAAAAAAGGATACACACCCGATGAGCTCATAAAAGCGGGTCTTGCAATAAAAAAAGGAGAACAAAACGGTTCGGCATCCGCAACATCCCTATATGACAGATTTCGTAATCGCATAATGTTTCCGATTGCCGATTACAACAGTCGTATTATCGGTTTTGGCGGACGCATTTTCCCTATGGAAAGCGGATCCGTTTCCAATGGAGAACGTGAGCCGGCTAAATATATTAATTCACCGCAAACCATATTGTATGATAAAAGCAGGGTGCTTTATGCATTTGATAAGGCGAAGGGAGCTATGAGAAAAGAAAATAATTGTATTCTCGTAGAAGGATATATGGACGCTATTATGGCACATCAAGCGGGAACGGCGTATACAGTGGCGGTATCGGGAACGGCGCTTACCGAATATCAACTGCAGGCATTAAAGCGTTTATCAGAACGTATTTCAACGGCTTTTGACATGGACGAAGCAGGCGAGTCGGCAACACGGCGCAGTATTGACTTGGCTCTTGAAATGGGCTTTGATGTAAGAGCAATCACTATTCCCGGAAGTAAGGATCCCGCTGATCTCATTGCGGAAGATGTGTCCGTATGGACTACGCAAGTGGAAGCGGCAGATACCATTGTTTCTTTTTTTCTACAAAAAGCACTCGCAAAACATGATCCCGAGACTATTGGCGGGAAGCAGGGTATCTCCAAATCCGTACTTCCGTTAATAGCGCGGATTCCCCAGCATGTAGAAAAAGCGCATTGGGTATCGGTGGTGGCATCCCGATTGGGGGTGCGTGAAGATGCGGTATGGGCTGATTTGCAAAACATTAAAAATACACCGCAGACTCATACGTCAAAGGCGGAAGAAAAAGAAACGGTTGTTCCGGCTTATCGGGGACGTGCCCAACTTTTAGAAGAGCGTCTTTTGGGGATGCTCCTCGCATACGGACTTGCCGTTCCTGTGGATGTTACGGAAGATTTATTTTCTACAGAGTCCGCGCGCGTCATATTGCGTAGCTATCGTCAGCAAAAAGACAGTAAGGCATCTCTGGAATCTCTTGATCCCGAACTTCGTTCAATGGCAAATAAATATATGCTCGAAACAGAGCTTGCCGTAGCGAAAGAAAATGCACCGGAGGAAGTTACCTCATGTATGGAAGCGCTTCGAAGAGAGGCATTAAAAAAACATCTTGAAAAAATAGAAGGGGATATCCGCCGTGCGGAGGGCGCCGGAAATACCCAACAGGTATCCGTGCTTATACAGGAATTTACGGCATTATCAAAACAGCTTACAAGTTTATAATTATAATTTTTTCTCCATACTGCCTGTTGCTTATTGCATAACATATTCATAATGCCTACAAAAGGTTCCAAAAAAGGTAAAAAAAATGCGTCGTCCGCCGGTGGACGCAATAAAAAAAAGACGGTAAAGAAATCAACACGTTCATCCAAAAAGAAAGCAGTGCCGGTAAAGAATAAAAAAACGGTTGTTCGAAAAAAGAACATGGAAAAAAAGGCGTCTAAGAAAACGGCAGTCAAGAAAACAAAACATCAGGTTTCCAAAAAAACGGCAAAAAATACCCGTTCGGCTAATAAGCGAAAAGGCCGATCTGTAAAGAAGAAAACACCGGTAAAAATTCTTTCCAAAGAGAAGATAAAAATCAATGAAGCAAAGATACAAGAGATACTTGAACGCGGTCGTACGCGCGGATTTATTACCTATGGCGAAATATTGCAGGCATTCCCCCGCATCGAGCAAAATATTATTCTTCTGGAGGATTTATACAATCGTCTTGAAGTTTCCAATGTAGATGTTTTGGAAGAAAAAGGATTTATCGATGTTGGAACGGAAGATGTTCCCGCAAAAAAAGAAGGAAAGGAGGGAAAAGGATCTAAAGGAGGAAAAGGAAAAGACGACAGATATCTTAAAAATGAGGTGGAACATATTTCTTCCGATTCCGTGCAAATGTATTTAAAAGAGATCGGAAAAATATCGCTTCTTACGGCGGAAAAAGAGCGGGATTTGGCAAAGCGCGTGGAGAAGGGGGAGGAAGAAGCCAAGCAAATGCTTGTGCAGGCGAATTTACGACTTGTTGTGAGTATTGCAAAGCGATACGTGGGACGAAGTGCTAATCTTTCTTTGCTGGACCTTATTCAGGAAGGAAACCTGGGATTATTCCGTGCGGTTGAAAAATTTGACTGGCATAAAGGGTATAAGTTTTCCACCTATGCAACGTGGTGGATTCGTCAGGCGATTACGCGTGCGCTGGCAGATCAGGCGCGCACGATCCGTATTCCTGTACACATGATAGAAACCATATCAAAGTATCAGCAAATACGTCGGCGTCTTTTGCAGGATCTGGGTAGAGATCCCTTACCGGAAGAAGTTGCTTCGGAAATGGGGCTCGAGGTGGAAAAAATCCACCACATTATGGAAATTTCGCAAGATACGGTTTCTCTCGAAGCACCGGTGGGAGAGGATGATGCCGATGATTCTTCCACGTTGGGCGAATTTATTGAAGACGAACGCATGCTCACTCCCGCACAGGAAGTAGATCGCCGTATTTTACGTGATCAATTGCGTGCCATTTTGGATGATCTCACGCCGCGGGAACAAAGAATTCTAAAAATGCGATTTGGGCTTGATGATGGTATCACTCATACGCTTGAGGAGGTGGGAAAAGAGTTTGGCGTAACGCGTGAGCGCATTCGTCAGATTGAAGCAAAAAGTTTCGAGAAAATACGTCAGCACGGAAGCTCTCGCAAGCTTGATGGCTACCAAGGGAATTAGAAGCATATTTTTTGAAACAAGCCAGTATTTATACATGCCTTAAAACATGATTAGTCATCAATATGAACTACTGGCTGTTTAAAAGTGAACCGCGGTCATACTCCATAGACGATCTCGCCCGGGACACAAAAACATTCTGGGACGGTGTACGTAATTATCAGGCACGTAATTTTATGCGGGACGATATGCATATTGGGGATAGAATATTCTTCTACCACTCAAATGCCGATCCGTCCGGTATTGTCGGGCTTGCGGAAGTTACGTCCGAAGCATATCCTGACCAAACGGCATTCGATAAAATGGATCATCATTATGATCCGAAATCAAAAAAAGATAATCCCGCATGGTACGGGGTAGATATAATGTTTTGTAAAAAGTTTTCACGCACTATTAGTTTGGAAGAAATTAAAAACACATCTGCTGTGAAAGATATGCTTGTGGCGCGTCGTGGTATGCGTCTTTCGGTGATGCCGGTAGAGGAAAAGCACGCAATGCGTATCCTTGCAATGGCATCTTGAAATTACCCGTCGTTTTTTGTATCATGTGTCTATATTATAGTAAGCGTTGATAGGTATTTTCCTGCGAAATGTGCGCATTTACGCGCGCCGAAGGCAACAGCAAGATATACCGAAAACGTATAAATTCTAAATTCTATGGATGAGCAAACAAATGATAAACCTATGTTTAGCGGGGAATGGAATTGCAGTGGTTGTAATGCGCCCATAACACAGCTTCCGTTTCAGCCACGGGAGACAGGTAATTTAAAGTGCAGGGATTGTTATATGAATAACCGATCCGGATCGGCTCCCCAGGGAGAACGCACTATGCATGAGGGAAATTGGACGTGTAGTGGTTGCGGGGGTAGTATTACTAAGCTTCCGTTTGAGCCTCGCGATACCGGTAACCTTAAATGTTTGGATTGTTATAAAAACAAGGGATAGGTTTCCCTTATATATTCCGAGGTACTTTAAGCTAGTGGGGACTAGCTTAAAGGTGGTAGAGCATAGGAGGTTCACAAAATAAAACAATATATTCCGCGGTAGCTCAGTGGTACTTGAAAGCAATGGGATTGCTTTCAAGGGCGACCCACACGATAGTGTGCAGTCGACCGCCTTTAGTATCTGTATGAACTGCTGCATAAGTTAAAAACAAAATATATTCCGCGGTAGCTCAGTGGTAGAGCGGGCGACTGTTAATCGCTTGGTCGTAGGTTCGAATCCTACCCGCGGAGCACTTCGACAAGCTCAGTGCTTTTGCATATGAAATTATGGTATATATACATTCTTTTTTGCGACCAGAAAACTTTTTATATTGGCATGACTGATAATCTTAAGAGGAGACTAACACAACATCAGAAAAAGGAATCTTTTTGGACTAAAAAGTTTTCTGATATAGAACTCGTATATTCAGAAAACTATAGTACCAGATCTCAAGCAGAACGAAGAGAATTGCAGTTAAAAAAGTGGTCTGTTGCAAAAAAGAAAGCGCTCATCAACGGTGATAAGGAATTATTACAAAAGCTAAGCAAAAGCACATGAGCTATGACGAAGCTCTGTGAGTAATGTAGTATGGTGAGTAAGTCCCGAGCCTGTCGAGGGGCGTGTCGAACCATCCTACCCGCGGAGCTATGGTAAATGATTTATGTAAAAAATGTGGATGTGAAAAACATTGGCATTTAATTCATCAAGATCATCAGGTTGGAGAAAAATGTGTACAATGTGAAGTAATGCGCTGTAAAAAAGACGAATGTTTTTGTGATGGTTTTGTGTAGGAGACAGAGAAAAAATGATACGAATAATTGATACGTTTGATCTTGAAAAAGCGTCCCTGACCCCGTTTACCGTAGCCAAGAGCCTGTTGGATGCCGTCGCTCGGGGCATGGTTGCCATCTTTCGCCTCAATTACAGCAATTGGCAGGTTATTTTTGTAGTAGAGAATGTAATCGGCTCTTTTTTTAGAACCTCGAGATACTGTCTTTCCGCGAACATTGATGCGTCCTGCGGTAAAAGAAACCTCCTCACGTATTTGAGTATTTAAATCCCAACCAGCTTTCTGAAGTGCTGGGGTTATGTATTTCGTGCAAATATCACGTTCTGATAGGTTTTTGTCTGCCATATCTATTTGGTTTTGGTGCTATCGAGGAATCTCTGAAACTCTTTTTTCTCAATTCGAAACTCCTTACCTATTTTATACGCTTTCAACCGACCAGCTTTGATATAGCGATAGATGGTCATGATATTGACCCCGAGCTTATCGGCTAGGTTTTGCGCTGTATAAAACTCCTTATCCGGACCGGACATATGATACATCATACTTGACAATACTTTACATGGCAAATCTTTTGGTGGATAATAAGAAAATTATGAGTACTGAAAAGAACAATCAAAGAATTCTTAGCGTGAATGATTTGGATAAACTTCAAAAGGAATTTTATCAGATGTACGATCCCGATTATTGGCTCTATCGAATGCTGCTGTTAAAGAATGCGCATGATGAATTTGATGATGTTAGGAACAATTTGACTAAAAATATTATTGACGCAGATGAAGAAACTTTTAAGCGCGTCATACGAACCGAGCTGCACTTTCTATACTTTCAGATGACAGAGACCCTGTTTGAAATAATCTTTGCATTAACAGAGCAGGATAATCGAAACCTGTGGCTCGCACTCACATTTTCTAATGAAAAAAGTACGGGGTTTTACTCTGATACTTACAACAAAATAGAAAAGCTTACATTTTCTTCTGAAATCTTTACAAGAAAGATTCAAATTGAAGTTTCAGGCAAGGAGATAGAGGTTCCTTTTTTGCGATGGTTGTTCTATTTTGTCTATCCAACATCTCTTGACGATGCAGGATGGAAGAAAAATTTGGAGAATATACAGAAACTACTTTTATCATTTGCGCGTGATTTTACTGATAGAGGAGAGTATAACGCCTACAAGCATTCGTTGCGTTTCTACAACGTCCCTTTTTCTATGTCGATCGGTTTGACTGGGCGAAATAATGTGAGTCATCTTGGTTCTAGTGATGATTGCATAACTTTCCTAGAGGAACGGAAAAAGAAAGATGGGGATGAAAATAGGTGTCAGGTACCTTTTCTTCAGAATCTGCATATTTCTATTCAATAAGATTTTCCATGTCTACATTTTTGTATATTACAATGTAGATTTGTTGGTAGATATCAAATCGGGCACATATACATACGGGGGAACTCGAATTTTAAAGGAGTGCAAACGACTATTAAAACTTCAGAGTGCCGATCTCGGAGAGCGTAGTGCGAACGTAAGAATTGTGCCCTGACTAAAGACACGAAAGAAGAAAAGGTACTTGACACCTATTATTACTGACACCTATTATATGATTAGGAAAGAAGTAGGAGGGTCGTTCACTGAGAGCGACCTGTTTTTATACCACTATGAATTTTAAACAACATTTGCCACATTATAGAGACGCATTCAAAAATGATTCGCGTTGGCTTCGGTTTGAATCGAAACATTATATATTTCATTATTTCCCGGAGTCTCTTGCGGAAAAAGATATTACCGCAATAGCAAACCGTCAAGAGAAAGTATACAAAAAAATAATAATCTTTCTTGACGGCGATTATCCTGCACAAAAAATATCCTATTATCTATATCCTTCAGAAGAAATAAAGAAGTCTCTTATGGGGGATGATGGTTTTGCGCAATCAATATACAACGACTTTATTATCCACGCATTATATACATCAGAGGTACAATTCATAGGGGAACATGAAGATATGCATTTATTGTCATTGCCATGGGGGCTTTCCATAAGCTTGTTTCAGGAAGGCCTTGCCGAATATATGGTGGGTTATGATTTCCGTGGATTAGACCATGATGTATGTAGTAAAAAAGCCATAGACAATAAAGCCTTATTAATGCCATCTCAATTAATGGATCAAGAGTCGTGGCTTAATACGAGTGATGATTTAATGTTTGAGTATTACTGTATAGCAGGTTCTTTTACGGGGTATCTGATAGATAATTATGGAAAAGATGTATTTAAGGATCTGTATATGAAAACATCCCGTGATTTTACAAGTGCGGAAAATGCCGGTGTATTTAAGCAAGTCTATGATAAGACCATTCAGGAAGGGGAAATTGATTGGTTAGAACACGTAAGAAAATCTTAACTTGTTAATATTAATGGGTCAGTCCTTATAAAAAGAAAAGAAACAAAAAAAGGGAACTGATCCCATTACCGCAATTATTACTCAATTACGTTTATGATTGAAGTCGAAAAAAAGTTTATTTTAACTGATGAGCAAGAAAGGAGTCTGATTCATGGAGCACAGTTTTTAGGTGTGAAAGAATTTATTGATGTATACTACGATGATTCAAATTATTCTTTAACAAAAAGAGATATTTGGTTAAGAAGTAGAGAAGGAAAATTTGAATTGAAGATCCCAATAAATGAATCTATAGAAAAAAGAGTTTCGGATCAATATAGAGAATTGGAAAATCTTGAAGATATATTAAAATATTTTAAGGTGAGTACGGGCGCATCTTTTGAAAATTTCTTAAAAGAAAAAAATTATAATGCTTTTTGTAGGATAACTACTACAAGAAAGAAATATAAAAAAGATGAATTTAATATAGATTTAGATGTTATGGATTTTGGCTACACATTGGCAGAAATAGAATACATGGCTAATAATGAGTCAGAGATTGGCGATGCAACTAAAGCTATCGTTAGGTTTGCAGAAAGATTTGGTATAAATTCTAACGATACAATCAGAGGAAAGGTAATTGAATATCTAAAAAGGAATAATCCAGTACATTTTCAAGAGCTTATTAATGCTAAAGTAATTACATAAAGCATAGATTGTCAATTTCTTTTTTAATTATTCCCCAATCAACAGTTCCAAACATATCCCATGGCCGGAACTCGAATTTTAAAGGAGTGCAAACGACTATTAAAACTTCAGAGTGCTGATTTCGGAGAGCGAAGTGCGTACATAAGAATTGTGCCCTGATTGGGGGGACTGGAAAGAAAAAGGGGGGAAGAAGGTCTATATTATTTTGTAAGAAAAAAGGCGTATTTCTACGCCTGTAATTAACCAACTAAGGATTAAGTGTTCATTTTACTCCGCATTGAACGGATGGCGCTAATGCTTCTGCCGATTCGACGTGCCAGTTCGGCATCAGAAGGTCTGTCGGGTGCCATTATTTGATTTATGTGTTCAATTGTCCACTCGGCACTATGGTTTCTAGGTTCTGCTGATGCTCTTGGACTTGGCGCACTATTTGCTCCTGGTAAAGAGGCGCGAATAATATGAATTTCTTGCTCTAGCTTATCTAGAGCTTCCACTACAATAGCAATTTCATCACCATTGAGAGTATCGAACTTTAGGCTAGTGGGAATCCGTTGCAACCAACGAATGAACACGTCAACTTTTGCCTTAATTTTCTGTGATGTGGAAATAGGTGTCAGGTACCTTTTCTTCAGAATCTGCATATTTCTATTCAATAAGATTTTCCATGTCTACATTTTTGTATATTACAATGTAGATTTGTTGGTAGATATCAAATCGGGCACATATACATACGGGGGAACTCGAATTTTAAAGGAATGCAAACGACTATTAAAATTTCAGAATGCTGATTTCGGAGAGCGAAGTGCGAACGTAAGAATTGTGCCCTGATTAAAGACACGAAAGAAGAAAAGGTACCTGACACCTATTACACCTATTACTGACACCTATTACACCTATTACACTTATTATTGCGGGACGCTACACTCATGCGTTGTTTTATCAATTTGATTAAACGCAGTAAGATAAAAGATGATGATAAAATCTTATAAAATATTTATCGGAATTGTGGTGCTGTTCATTATCGGAGGAGTAATTTATGGCGTTTACCTCATTGACCGCGGGATGGATATGACGAAAAATGAGCTACCAGACGTAAGGATAAACATTCCCCCTGGTTGGTATGAGCATCGATTAAGTGATACACATATTATTTTGACAAGGCAGGAAGATTTTCCCGATATTGGTGCCACCGAAGGATACGCCTATGGCGAGCAGATAAATATCAATGTCTTGCCGGCAGGTACACCCTCGAAAGAGTGGGTTAGCCAAAATTTCATAGACTTGGACGACGTGCTTGTCAAAGAGGCGGCATGGAGCATTGTAGACAACGGCGATAACATTATTGATCCTGGCGATATAACTTTTCTGCGCGTAGAGCACGAGACACCTGCCGACCCTCAATTAACATACTATGTCTTTGAGGATGAGTATGTGTATGTCTTTTCTCTTTATCCGCTCGAACCGCAAAATACGGAGCGGTTGGATACGCTGGAATCGGTAATACGCTCATATACCAGTGTTGGCGCAGAGGAACGTATTCGCATTGATGGGACAATTATTGCGCTTGCGGGTGACTGGTCGGCATACCGCAACGAAACATTGGGCATTGCGTTTGAGTATCCATCTGTAATTAACGGAGAGGATATTTTTGTATCGGAATTTAGCGCTTCCGAAAGAGATGGTGTTACAACGGAGGGAGGAGTTACATTTTATCCAGACAGTCGTTTTGGCTTCATCAGCATTTCTGTTCAACATGCGCCGTTTACGACTTTGGAAGAGTGGTTTGCATGGAGGGAAGAACAGGTCGGCTATTCTATCTACAAGGACGGAGAAATAATGATAGATGGCCACAGGGCACTTGTTACGCACACACCACAAGAAGCGGGCGCTCCTCTGCATCCCGAAGAAAATCGCTGGCGGACGACCGTCTTTTTCAAGAATGACAAGCTGTATAAAATTTTTACCCGCGCGGTACCCTACGAGGATGTGCAGAAGATTTGGGAGACATTTCAGGTTCTCTAAGTCTTTCCCAGTCTCGATCGCCTGTACAGCTACGTGGAGTGTGTAGGGTATCTTTCCCGTACGTCGCATGAATCATATCCCTGCGGATGTGTTTAGAAGTATGAATTGCGCTTCAGGTTGGAATTTAAGGATGTACGTTTGACTTTTATTAAAAAAAACATACACTCCCTCTAAATAAAATTGAATGGAGGAGGTATTTAAAATATACAGAAAGAAACAAGAGCTCTACCGTACCGGATCACATTTCATTATCTGAAACGCACTATGGAAAGGAAAAATTATGCGTACCTTGCTGGCTATTGTGTTCTTGCTTTTCGGAACCACTTCCTATTCTTACGGTGAAATTATACATTTCATAGAAAACAATCCGAATAGGGAAAGTATATCACCCGATCAATTGGCGAAGTTATGGCCAATTGATAGCCATCGTTTTCTGCAACACCCTCCTTCAAAATTAGGCCTGCCGGAATCAGATTATTTAACGGAGATGGTGTGGCATGCAAATGATCACCCAAATACCGGAAAAATTGTAATAGGCGGCGGTTGGTGCAGTGCGGAACGATTTCCCGGACAAGCTCGTGCGGTAACAGCGGGTCATTGCAAGTATTCTTCTTCGGGACCTATTAAGGGCGGTATATTTGTTCTTCCAAACGGCGAGCAATTTCCTATTACTCAAACATGGGTAACATCTCGTCTTATACAGACAATTAATGTAATTCCTTCCGAAGAGGATTACGCTATTATAGGGTGGGACACTCAAGACCCTACCCCTCCGCCACCTTTACCCAGACCATGCAGGCGCCGGTGTCGGTCTTACGCAAAGACACTTACCGCGATGCCCGTATCGATAGAAGATCCCGGTATTAACAGGATTGTTACGGTTCGTGGGTACTCAAGCGGACACGACGCGGGTAATAATATGGTAAAATTCACATCCATTACCATGAGACTATTTGATTCAACAACATATATCTTCGGAGGTAATATGGAGCCTGGTATAAGCGGTGCTGTCGTGCTCTGTGATGCGGGTAATCCGGCGCCGGAGGACGCAGGAATACAATTTAATGTATGGTGCGGCATCCTGACTTTATATGTCACAGATGGCACTGGAACAACGGTGCAAAATGGAGCCGCTTTCCTGAACGAACCGGCATGGTCAGATCTTTTGACTACAGCCGGTATTCAATAACGATATTTTGCCGTCATAGATTTCTAAGGCGGCTTTTTTAAAAAGAAAAAAGGGGACTTACCCTATTTTTCATTTTTTCCCTAGCCGAGAAATTATTATAACATCATAATAAAACTAAGAAATAACTATGAAAATCGGCAACACATTCAAACTCATCATTTCACTTATTATCCCGCAGTTGGCAGGAGGGCTGGGGAGCTTTTTTACCATCGGTTCGGTGAAAGATTGGTATCCGGTGCTGGTGAAGCCCGCCCTCAATCCGCCGGCATGGATATTCGGTCCGGTCTGGACGACGCTGTTTTTTTTGATGGGCTATGCGCTGTATCTTGTCTGGAGAGACGAGAGCGGAAAAAGCAAACACCTGGCCTATTGGATGTTTGGTATTCAAATGGTTTTAAACGCGCTATGGTCAATTATCTTTTTCGGCCTGCATAGCCCGGGCGGAGCACTTTTTGAGATAGTGTTCCTCTGGCTCGCCATTCTCACCACGATCATTGCATTTTATAAAATCTCTCGTCCGGCCGCCTGGCTTCTCGTGCCCTATATTCTCTGGGTCAGCTTCGCCGGGTATTTAAACTATTCAATTTATGTCCTTAATTAATATATTTACCATGAGCTCTGTCGAAGTGTTCGACGGAAGAAATAAGAAATAAGTATCAGACACCCGGTTATACTTACCGTAATAACATAGTTTTATAAACCTTGTTACGATATGTGGCCACATAGCACAAAAAAGAATCCTTGCATTAATGCAAGGATTTTTAGTACAGACTTGATATTTAAAAGTAAATTTCTACCATACTATAATATATCCGATTTAGGAGAGACATAAGAATATGAAATATGAGAATTCAACCCATGAGAGAGGTTTCTAATGGAGATAAGTTATTGTTGAGCTATTTTGGTTTTTATCCACATGGCTTGTTACGTATTGTTAGCGGTAATACATAATTCTGGTACAATAAATTGTAAGTGATATTGAATAAAAGACGTAGTAATAAATAGTTATATAAGGCAAAAGTCGAATCGCTATTAAAAATTAATCCAATCAAATATGAAGAAAAATGTTGTTTTAATGGGGGTACTGACTTTGCTTGTAGTAACGGGATCATGGGCATTTGCGGGAGAGTGGGATGATATAAGAACCCACTGTGTCGGTGAGTTGGTAAAACCGTGTGACGCGGTATATGCGACTCTTCAAGAGGCTCATGATGCCGCTGATAGGCCGGGAGAATCAATTATTATTTCACCCGGCGTACATAATGTAGGCCGTGCTGTTTTAACAAAATCAGTCCGTATACGCAGTGTTAATCGGCGAAGTAAGTCTGTATTATCTGATGCTAATTTAGAGCCGGGCGGACCTTTTATTACAGTTCGGCGTCCGGCGGGTTCTACGGATCCTGTAAAAAGAGTAATTTTTGAGGATCTTGATTTTGAAATCGGTAATTCATCGGTGGTGATTTCATTTCCCGATGATGTTGAAAAAAGTTTTGTTCAAAGAAATACTATTACTTGCTTAAGTCCCGGTATTACGGGCGTGGAGTATGCGGAACATGGAAATGCATTCAGTGGACGCGTTGATCGTACAACGTTTACAAACTGCGCGACGGGTGTATTTATGGGCGCAGGTACGCGTCATTTTCGCATAGAGAAAAATGAGTTTTTTACCAAGAATGGAGATACGGCCATTCAGTATAGGGCGCGTCAGGGGCAGATTTTTTGGAATGATATAACATGTATGGGAGGAGATTGTATCGCATTAAAGATAGAGGGATCTGATCTTACCGATATCAATAATAACAACATATTCGGAGGTACTGCCCAGTGGCTTGTTCATGAGGGAAGATCCAATGACTCTATTGAATTTGATCATAATGTCTATAAAAATCCGCCAAATGGAACTCCTTTTCTTGTTGAGACGTCTCCGGGCGTATTTACGGAGGAATATACATTGGATCCGAGCTGTGGAACTTCATGGAGCCGCAATCAGATAGTTATAGGTAGTGAGGTAGAGGTTTTACCGCGTTATCGAACGTCATTTTGCAGTTTTAAATAACATTACTTAAATGGTTCCTGTATTGTGGGAATCGTAATTGTGCGGTGTATAACCACACCAGTATTGTATGTGCTGGTGTGGTTTTATGTATAAAGATATATGCAAGGCGAATGTAAATATAACGAATGGGTGTTATAATATTGATTATGTCATATCATCATACGCAAATAGGGTATTTTATAATAAGTGCACTCCTTGTGGTTGCTTTGTTTTTTGGAATAATGCTTATGCAGGCGGGACTTGGTGCCGTTTTTAATGTTATCCCGATCGTCATTCTTTTTATTATGGCATCTTTCGTGTCGCTTACTGTTTCTATTGATGGTGAGTATGTGCGTATCGTATTTGGGTATGGCGTGGTGAGAAAAAAAATTCTTCTCGCGGATATTATATCCGCACATGTCGTCACTAACCATTGGTATTACGGTTGGGGTATACGCGTTTGGTTTTGGCCGTATATGTGGATTTTTAACGTTTCCGGATTTAATGCCGTTGAAATACGGCTGAAAGATGGAAGAATATACCGGATCGGAACGGATGAGCCGGAGGAATTAGAGCGTGCCATTATACAGGCGTCCAAATCCATGATGCATAAAAATAATGACCATATCATAAAAGATAATAAGAAAGAGAGCATGCAGTAGTCATTGATTGTATGTGGTGTCTCGTGTATGCTAAGACGCATTATGTCGTATAGCCACGGACTTATTACATTTAATGCAGTTTCATACGAGCATAGTCCTCTTAAGCCAATTCTTGTAGAATCAAGTTTTTCTGTTAGACGCGGTGCAAAATTGACGCTTATGGGGCAAAATGGTGCCGGTAAGAGCACTCTTTTTGGCTTGATTACGGGTATGTACAAGCCGGATGAAGGACAGGTTAGTATTATGCCTCGAACGAGTATAGGGATTTCACGGCAGGTCATTCCGCGTAATGAGCTCGCTCTTACTATGAGGGAATTTTTTGAAAAATGTTTTACGGATAAAGTATACGATATTGATCCCAAAATAGACGATGTGCTTTCAATAGTTAATCTTTTACCGCCGGAAAAGGATAGCGCATCATATAAAGATCGTACGGTGGGAAGTTTTTCGGGCGGTCAGCAGGCGCGTCTCTTGCTCGCCTCGGCTCTTATTCAAAATCCTGATATTCTTTTGCTTGATGAGCCGACAAATAATCTCGATAGAGAGGGGATTGAGCATTTAACGGAATATTTGAAGGAATATAAAAAAACCGTAATTGTTATTTCCCATGATGCCGATTTTCTTAATGCATTTACTCATGGCGTTTTGTATCTTAATGTACAAACTCATGCCGTTGAGCGATACGAGGGAAATTATTATGATGTTGTGGAGGAAATTACGGCACGAGTTATGAAAGAAGAGCGGAAGAATGCACAGCTTCAAAAAGAAATCCAGGCAAATAAAGAGAAGGCAAACTTTTTTGCAAAGAAGGGAGGGAATATGCGTATGGTAGCAAAGCGTATGCGTGAAAAAGTAGAGGCGCATGAAGAAAGTAAGGTGGATGTGCGTAGGGAAGATAAGACCATTCGCCCGTTTACCATTCCCGTACAGGAGGGGGTTCCTATGGATGTTTTAAAGCTTTCTTCATACAATGTTATTCGTAATAACGGAGTCAAAACTATTTTTTGTGATATAACGCTTCGGCGCGGAGATCATTTACAAATTGTCGGTCCGAACGGCATTGGCAAAACAACATTATTGGAATCGCTTGCATCGGGAGAGGCGGATGGTGAAAAGATAGCGAAGGGAACTATAATCGGGTATTACCGGCAGGATTTTTCAAATCTTGATTTTGATCAAACGGTATTTGATTGTCTTATGTCTGTAATGAAGGAAAAAAATCAGGAGAATATGCGTGCGTGCGCGGCTGGATTTTTAATTACGAGTGATATTATAAAAACAAAAATCGGACTGCTTTCAGAAGGGCAGAAAGGATTGGTGGCATTTGCGCGTCTTGTGCTTCTCGAGCCCGGACTTCTTATTTTAGATGAGCCGACTAATCATATAAATTTCCGACATGTTCCCGTAATAGCGCGCGCTCTTAATGCGTATGCGGGTACCATGATATTAGTGTCCCACGTACCGGATTTTGTATCGCATATTGCCATTAGTGACGTATTAGACCTCGATAAAAAGAAAAAATAGGATGGAAAAGTATTATAGAGTAAGAAGTTATGGATGTATGGGTATGGTAGGGAGTGGGAAATATGCAAAAATCTTGACATTATATTATAGATATGATATAATTGAGCTATTCAAATCATAAGCTGTAGGGGAATCATAGTCGAGTTTTACCATATAGTGTTCTGTGTTTGAGACATTTATTAATATAGTTTTTTTTTACAGAAATGCAAAAAGGAATAATTACCCGTTTAACCGATCGCGGTTTTGGGTTTATTGCTCAAGAGGGTCAAGAAAAGGATCTTTTCTTTCATTCAAATGAGCTTCAGAATGTTGAATTTAACGATTTGCGCGAAGGTGATGAACTTACCTTTGAAGTAGCGGAAGGTCCAAAAGGATCTAACGCGGTTAATATCAACAAGGCGTAGATAATAAAAAATATCCCGGCATTTGCCGGGTATTTTTTATTGGCTTATTTCCGTATGTACGGACGGAAGAAGCTCTGTTTTTCCATGGGTAAGAAGGCCAAAAAGAATAAAGCCGAAACCGGCAAGGGTAATAATATCCGCAAGCAGAAAAAAAGTTGAATTTGCAAAATCGTGAAGAGGTCCTCCCGCCACCCATAAAAAAAGACCTATGGCAATAAGAAAACTGCGCCGTCGAGTTTCCCCCGGGTACGTAGCGGCAAAATAAAAAGAAGCGAGAGAAAGAGGAATTATGCCAAGAATAAGTTTAAGAGCGATCATACTACCGGCCAGTCGGGAGGGTATTATTTGTTGAATATTGTGGGTTTCAAAAGAAGTAAAGTTAAAAACGGGTAAATGTGTAATATGTATATAAACCTCAAAAGCTCCTATGGCCAGAATGATAAAAAAACCGATAACGGGAGAAATATGTGTATAGCGCGCAAACAGAGCGGCAAGCCAGGCGGCCGCGAGGGTGAGGAATGCCTGTGCCGTAATATATCCCCATACCATTACCGTTTCGTTATAGGGAGTGAAAAGAAAGGGAATTACAAAAATAATGCCAAAAAAAGTTACCGCAATGAAGGAATTACGGAAATACCAAAACAGCGGATTATCGGCATGTTCTTTTACGCGCCATGAAAGGCGGACGGAGCCGTATGCGCCCACGGCCGTTATGAATAAAAGAAGGATGGCTGTTGTACTGATGGGAAATATGTGAAAGAACGCCATGGCGGGAATTATTTCTTAAAACTTTTTTTCAAGTGTGGAATCATGGATTGACGAATGTGTGTCAATGTTATGCCATTGCTTCCACCATACGATAATAAGATAAAACGCTGTCACGATAAATACTGCAAGAAGAATGGTTGTCCATTTTTCAAATATATCAGTCCATGTGGCGCCGATATATATTCCAAGTGAAAGAAGGGATATTTTCACAACCGATACCTGCCACCATCTTAATGTTATGGGCTTAAAGAGTGAATTCATATGTTAGAATATTACTTATAATAACCACTAGTTCAAGTATAGACCCTTTTGCCAAGAAATTGTAGATGGTACTATGAAAAAGTATGAAAGATAATTGTATCCAGTATATTGAGCTTTATGCTCCGGACCTTACGAAGATAAAGCAATTTTATGCAAACATTTTTGGATGGAAGTTTACTGATTATGGTGAAGGATATACGGCGTTTACTAATAGCGGTGTCGAAGGAGGATTTGAGAAACGGGAAGCCGTGGTGCGGGGAGGGCCGCTTATAATTTTATATTGTGCAAAATTGGAACAGGCAAAAGATGCTGTTATGGAGGGTGGCGGTGTCATTTGCAAAGATATTTTTTCATTTCCCGGTGGTCGGCGATTTCATTTTATTGATCCGGGCGGTAATGAGCTTGCCGTGTGGTCAGATATACAAGCACCATAATATGGCGCGAATACAGGATTCGGAAGGAAATTACATAACACTTCGCGCTGTTAAACAGTCTTATCATTTGGTATAGACATGGTACTACTTTTGTGGTACAATTCTCCTAGTTTGATCATTGTTATAGGAGGATGTATGTCGCAGGAAAAGAAACCCTTATTTTCTTTGTACGATTTCGTTACATGGAGCAATAGATACCCATCCGAATTAAGGGAAAGGATAGTAAAGAAGTATGGCATAGGTCCGTTTCTCGTTGTCGGTGTCCGGTTAAAAAAAGAAGATGAGATGGAATTCAGCGCCACTGTCGCGGAATGGGTAACGATTGAGCTTCCTAATGGAGAGAGGCGTGAAATCGACGGCGGTTGGTTCCAAAAAACGTCGGCCTCTTCACCGGCGAAAAAAGTTATGAGTGAAGAAGACGAACAAAGGATAAAAGAACTAATAAAGGACCATCCGCTTTATTTTGAGGTAATGCTTGGAGAGTATCTATCTCTAGAGCCGTATGCTGTAGTATGTGAGGTGCTCAACGCCATATTCGGAGGAGGTTTTTCCGACGTTGGTGAATATGTTCGCCGAAACACAAATGATATTTATCAACAATTTTCCATTAATGTGGCGAATATGCGAGAAATGGAAGCGGCGTTTAAAGTAATCGAAAAGAAAATCTTTTTGGTCGAGGCCTGTATATTACGTCCACATGATGTTTCATCATATGGAGAATAAGAGCAATAACTCAACGGAATTATCCGAAGAGTTTTTTTATTTACATAAAATATTTGTATAATTATATCATATGAAATCTTATACGCTGGGGTTTGTTTTTAATACGGATCTCTCAAAAGTTCTTTTGATGGAAAAACAGCATCCGGATTGGCAACGCGGAAAATATAATGGCATTGGCGGTAAAATTGAGGAAGGGGAAGAGAGTCGGGCATGTATCGTGCGGGAAATAGAGGAAGAATCGGGACTTTCCACCGAGGAGGCGGACTGGATATATATCGGAGTACTAAAAGCGGAAGAGTATGTGGTAGACGTGTATGCGCTCGTATATATGGGAGCACGAACAGACGCGGTTACTACTACGGATGAAAGGGTGGAATGGTTTTCTACCGTGTCTTTGCCGGACAAAGTAATTCCTAATTTACGGTGGATGGTACCATTTGCGCTTGATAAAATCACAAATAAGGAAGTAAGACATTTTATGGCGGAGTACCCTTAATTATTAAATGTGCATATGGCAAAAGCAGAGCTCAAAACCAAAAAAACAAAACAAAGTGTTATAGCGTTTTTAAATACTATTAAGGATCTGGAAAAAAAGAAAGATGCGAAAAAAATACTCGCGCTTATGAAAGAAATCACCGGAGAGAGGCCTCAGATGTGGGGAGATAGTATGGTGGGGTTTGGGGACTATCATTACACATACGCGTCCGGCCGCGAGGGCGATTGGTTTCTTGTCGGGTTTTCCCCCCGAAAACAGAATCTTACTATTTATATTATGCCGGGATATAAAGATTACGGACCCCTCATGAAAAAATTGGGTCCGCATGCGCTTGGAAAATCATGTTTGTATATTAAGCGATTAGATGATATGCATATCCCTACGCTTAAAAAACTCATCAAGACGGGATATCAGGACATGAAGAAAAAATATAAAAAATAATATGGAAGATAAAAAACAAAATAATAATGAAACGGAGCCGGTTTTACATATCAAAATATCCTATGATGATTTTGCGAAGGTGGAATTGCGTACGGCAAGAATTTTATCAGCGGAAGCGGTGGAAGGATCGGATAAATTAGTGCGTCTCCGAGTTTCGCTTGGTACGAAGGAACGGCAGTTATTGGCCGGCATCGGAAAGTCGTATACACCCGATGATCTTGTCGGAAAAATAATTGCGGTGGTTGCCAACTTAAAACCGCGGAAAATGATGGGCATGGAAAGCGATGGTATGTTGCTCGCGGCAAGCGGAGAAGATGGACCGGTACTTCTTACATCTGACAAGGAGATTTCGCCTGGTGCAGAAATACGATAACGAAGTTAACTTTGTTGAATGTACCGGCAAGGTTTTTGTTGTTATGCAAAAAAATAAAAAATATATTGTTATTGAAAAGCAAGTGGGCGAAACGCCGCGCATGGTCCTTGATAGGTACCGGAAAGAAAATACGTGGGTGGGGGATATACCGCTTGCATACGCCGGTCGTCTGGATCCTATGGCGGAAGGATTATTATTGGTGCTTGTGGGAGATGAGTGTAAAAATCAAAAAAAATACCATGCCCTGGATAAAGAGTATGAGTTTGAGGTTCTTCTCGGATTTTCAAGTGATACGGGGGATATACTGGGAATGGCGGAATCCGATGCGGGCATGTCTCGTGTGTCAGATGCGCGCATGAAAAGTATAATGAGACAATTGGAGGGTAAGCAGAAATTTGCTTATCCGGTATTTTCATCTAAAACAGTCAAAGGAAAGCCCCTTTTTTTATGGGCATTGGAAGGGCGTCTCGGAGAAATAAATATACCGTTTGCAGACATTACGATATATAACCTTGATTATAAAGGTATGCGTACTGTTGCAAAAAAAGAATTATGGGAATGTATGGAGAAAAAAATAAAAAGCATTCCCGTTGTTGCCGAAAAATCAAAAGCGTTGGGCACCGATTTTCGCCGATCTGATATACAAAGACGGTGGAAAAGCGTATGGGATTCCTTCGATGACGAGTATATGTTTCAGATAGCACGGTTTACATGCATATGTTCCTCCGGCACATACATACGCACGCTTGCCGAAAAAATTGCGGAAAAAGCAGATACTATGGGGCTTGCTTACCATATAAAACGCACCGGTATCGGAAGGTATAAACAGGTATGGGGAAGAAAGGGGTTTTGGTATAAAACCTTTAAATAGCACTATTTTATAAGGAAATATTGATAAATGATTGACATTTAACTTTATTTATGTCAGAGTAGAATCTCATATGTATAATCGAAGTAATTCCTGGACACAGTCTCCGGGCAGATCAAATAACAGGCGTGGTTTTGGACAGCGCCGCTCGGTACCATCCCGAGGGCGTTTTCAGAGTGGACGCGGACGTGGAGGCAAGGGCGCTTTTAGTATGTCTACCGATGATATATCTATTTTTATAAATAAGGCAGTTGCCGAGATAAAAACCGAAGAACATATTATCGAACATAGTTTTGCTGATTTTGCCCTACATCCCGATCTTGCGCGCGCCGTTCGTTTCCGTGGATATACGACACCGACCCCTATACAGGACAAAATTATTTCTCATGTTTTAAAAGGGACTGACGTGGTTGGACTTGCCAATACTGGTACCGGCAAAACGGGCGCCTTTCTTATTCCATTGATTCATAATGTACTGCAAAATCCTGAAAAACAGGTTCTTATTATAGCGCCCACGCGCGAACTTGCGGTTCAGATTGAACGGGAATTTGACAGCTTGATAAAACGAATACGTTTGTATGCGGTAGTGTGTGTTGGAGGTGCTAATATGGGAGCACAAATTCGCAAGCTTCGTCAGCACAGTCATTTCATTATCGGTACACCGGGACGTCTTATGGATCTTATGAAGCAGGGTGCTTTAAATTTGGAACAGGTGGGGACAATTGTTCTTGATGAGGCGGATCGCATGCTTGATATGGGTTTTATAGATGATGTCCGTTTTATTATGAGTAAGATGCCGCGAGTGCGACACACGCTTTGTTTTTCTGCTACAATGTCACGGAATATATCCAATCTCATTAACGATTTTCTTATCAATCCCGTTACCATTTCAGTAAAAACGGGAGAGACGGCCGCCAACGTTGAACAAGAAGTGGTGCGTGTTCGCGGACGTAATAAAATGGATGTACTATATGATCTTCTAAAAACGGAAGAATGTAGTAAGGTGCTTGTTTTCGGAAAGACAAAATATGGCGTGCAGAATATTTGCGATGCATTATATAGGCGTGGTATTAAGGCGGATGCTATTCATGGAGACAAATCGCATGGTCAGCGTCAGCGTGCACTCCGTAATTTTAAGGAAAATAAAGTACAAACATTGGTAGCTACGGATGTTGCATCCCGAGGGCTAGATATTAGTAACATCACCCACGTCATTAATTTTGATATACCGGCGACGTATGATGATTACGTGCATCGTATCGGACGCACGGGGCGCGGTACTAAAAAAGGAAAAGCTCTTACATTTATTGAATAGAAAGCATATTTTTTCTTTTTGGAATTATGGAAATCAGGAATATAGCGATAATAGCCCACGTAGACCATGGGAAAACAACACTAACTGATGCCATTATGCGGCAGACGGGTATGTTTGAGGAGGGTATGAGTATGGATACGAATGCGCTTGAGCAGGAGCGTGGTATTACTATTTATGCCAAAAATACGGCAACGATATATAAAGATACAAAAATAAATATTGTAGATACGCCGGGACACAGTGATTTTGGATCAGAGGTGGAACGAGTGCTTCGCTCTATTGATTCAGTGCTTCTGGTAGTGGATGCACAGGAAGGTCCTATGCCGCAGACACGATTTGTTCTCAAAAAATCTCTTGAACTTGGTTTTAAGCCTATTGTTATTCTTAATAAAATTGATAAGCCGGCGGCGGATCCCATGCGTGCCGAAGAACAGGTTCTCGAATTGTTTTTTGAACTGGGTGCTTCTGATGAGCAGGCGGATTTTACGGTAGTTTATGCAATTGGAAAAGATGGCGTTGCCATGAAAAACAGAGATGATGAGAAAAAAGATCTCTCGCCTTTGCTGGATACTATTTTAGAACAGGTGCCAACAGCGCCTCATACGGTGGACGCGCCTCTTAGGGCACAACCATTCAACTTGGCATATGATAATTTTTTGGGACGCCTCGCTATTGCGCGCGTATATGACGGTATTCTTCGCGTGGGCGCACAGGTATATATTACAACGCCCGATGGGGATATACGAACCGGAAAAGTAACGAAGCTGTTTACGTTTAAAGGAGTGGCGCGAAAAGAAGTTGATTTCGTGGAGGCGGGAGACATTTGCATGATAGCCGGACTTCCCGATATTTTTATCGGAGAGACTATCAGTGCAGACAAGGAAGTTGAGTTATTACCCGCAATCAAAGTGGACGAACCAACGATTACGCTTACGTTTTTGGTAAACAACTCTCCGTTTGGAGGGCGTGATGGTACGTTACTTACGTCGCGGCAGATACGGGAGCGTCTCGAGAAAGAACTTGAGGTGAATGTGGGGCTTAAGATTGATTTTACACAGCCGGATCAGTTTAAGGTTTATGGCCGCGGAGAATTACATGTTGCCGTTCTATTGGAAACGATGCGAAGGGAGGGGTATGAGATTCAGGTTTCACAGCCACACGTTATTATCAAGGAAGAGGATGGTAAGAAATTAGAACCCTTTGAGGAAGTGACAATTGATGTGCCAAGTGAATTTCAGGGGGCGGTTATAGAAAAATTAGGCAAAAGAAAGGCAATTATGACGGATATGAAGACGGAATCGGACGCGACGGTACGACTTACGTTTGAAGGGCCTACCCGTGGTTTTCTAGGTTATCGAGGGCAATTTATGGTGGATACGAAAGGGGAAGGTATTCTCTCAAGTAGAGTTATAGGATTTAAGCCTTATGTAGGGCATATAGAAAAGCGTGTTACGGGATCCATGATATCAATGGCTACCGGAAAGGCGTTGGGATTTTCACTTGCAAATTTGCAGGAACGCGGTGTTTTGTATATTGGTCCGGCGACGGAAGTGTATGAGGGTATGGTTATTGGAAATACGGCAAAAGGAGATGAAATGTCGGTAAATCCCATAAAGGGAAAACAGCTTACCAATATGCGCGCTTCCGGATCGGATGATACTATCCAGCTGGCACCGCCGCATATTATTACGATTGAATCCGGACTTGAGCTGATTGCCGAGGATGAGTATCTGGAGATAACGCCGCATAACGTACGTATACGGAAGCAGTACTTAACAGAAAATGAACGCTCAAAATCAAAAAGAGGAAAGGGTGGCGCATAGGAATGTTTGCAATTTTTTAATGCCTATGGTATGCTATGCGCTATACATGTCGACGAAGTAAAAATAAGGTTGAATTTTATACTTGAAGACAGGTGATTATAGGAATTTATGTTCTAACAATGCAACAGGGAACAGTTGCCCGTATCATGGACAAAGGCTACGGCTTTATCCAGCGAGAGGGCGAAGAAAAAGACCTTTTCTTTCATGCAACTGAAGTTAAGGACGGCGCATTCAATGATCTTCGTGAAGGAGATGCTGTGCAGTTCGAAGTTGAGGAAGATTCAAAGGGAGCACGCGCCGTACAGGTGAGTCGTGCATAGGTATAAAAATACCCATAAAACATACCCGACGTACGTCGGGTATGTTTTTGTTTGAATGGCAACATACATGCGAGTATGTTGACGATTAAATTATAATAATGTATAATCGTGGAAATGGCATTTAAGGGGGTTGTATGTTTAAGGAACCGACGGTGCGTTGTGGGAACATAAAGGTAGAGTTAATTTTCGAGAAATACGACATAAAACTTCCCGATGGGTCGGTTCGCGGGGGATGGAAGATGTGGGTCGGAGAGTATTATTTTGGAGCCGCTGACTCAAAAGAGATGCTTCTGAAAGCGTGGAATGAGCTTAGTAGGCCATCAGAATCATTTCATTGGCGAAGTATTTCTGAAAGATCAAGGTATGTTCTTACAAACAGTCGGGGTTACAGAGAATATTTGGAAGAATCTCGATTACGACTACGATAACTACAATCCTTGGCACAGCAAGGGTTTTTTTCTTGGATTAGTATGCACATGATATAATAAAAAAATGGAAAAGGAAAAATCGCATTTACTTAAAATAATTCCGTACTTACTCGCGTATAAATGGCGGGTTGTTTTTTCTCTCATGCTTATTGTTGCGGGACGCGTGTTTTCTGTGGCAAATCCTTACGTTATAAAAAAACTTATCGATATGCTTGTGGACGGGGCGTTACCGAACCTCTCTTTTATTATTGGTCTTATCATCCTCTTTTTTATTTTTCGGTGGGGTACGGATATTACCGGTGGTATTAAGGATTATATTTTTGCCAAAGTGGAAGTTGGTGTTAAGCGTCGCATTCCCCTGGACGTGTTCGAGCATCTCCTTTCTTTGCCGTTGGATTTTCACGCGGATCAGGCAACGGGAGGCGTTGCGCGAAAAATTGCGCGTGGCACTAACTCGCTTTCGTCGCTTAGCTTCTTTTTTACCGGAAACATTCTCCCCACAATTATAGAGATACTGTTTATATTAGGGATATTTCTTTTCACATTTCCGATTTCGTTTAGTATTGTATTTGCGGTTTTTGTGGCGGTATATATTGTATATACAGTAAGGATAACCGATCGTCGGCAGGTTCTTCTTATTGAGGCGAATAAACGTGATGATGCAGGATCGGAAAAATCTGTTGATGCCCTCCTTAATTTTGAGACAGTGAAGTACTTTACCAATGAAGAATTTGAAATCCGGCGCTATGATACGGCCTTGGGAAAATGGGCCGAAGTTGCCGTTGAATCTACAAAGAAGGGGGCAAATTTAAATATGGGGCAGGGATTTATTATAACCGCAGGACTTACGGTGTTATTAGCTCTTGCAACACGCGAATTTATGCAAGGAGCGGCCACTATAGGAGATTTTGTCCTTATAACATCATATTTGAATCGTATCGCCATTCCTATGTCCTTCCTCGGAGCATTATATAGGCGCATTAAGGAAGGACTTGCGGATATTGATGCTATGTTTCGGTTATTTGATACGGAGAATACCATTACTGATAAGATCGATGCTCACCCCCTTATCATAAATGAGGGACGGGTGGAGTTTCGTGATGTTGTTTTTGGATATAATACCAACAGAAAGATACTGAGGGGTATTTCCATCGATATGCCGGCAAAAAAAAGTATAGCGCTCGTAGGGTATTCCGGATCTGGAAAATCAACAATATCAAAACTTCTCCTTCGATTATATGATGTCTTGGAAGGCGGGATATATATTGATGGTGTGGACATACGGGATGTTACGCAAAAGTCACTTCGGGAAGCCGTTGGCGTTGTGGCGCAGGATACCATTTTATTTAATGATACGATTGGTAACAATATTGCATATGGAAGACCGGATGCTACGGAAGAGGAGATACAGAGCGCGGCAAAGATTGCTCATATCCATGAATTTATAGAAACATTACCAGAACAATATAATACGCGCGTTGGAGAGCGCGGTGTAAAATTATCGGGAGGGGAAAAACAGCGCGTTGCCATCGCGCGTATGTTGCTTAAAGATCCTCCTATCTTATTATTCGACGAGGCAACAGCATCCTTGGATAGTAAATCAGAGCGCTTGATACAAGATTCTATTGCCGCATTATCGCATGAAGGGCGTACGACTATCGTTATTGCTCATCGTCTTTCCACGATTGTTGATTTTGATAAGATTGTTGTTATGGCAGATGGTGCCGTTATCGAACAGGGTACGCATAAGGAATTATTGCAAGAATGCGGAGCATATCAGCGTCTATGGAGTACGCAAAACAAGCATCTGTGACTATAACAAAATAATACGCAACAAAAATATGAATGCACTGCGAGACGTATACAAAAAATATGAGCATGTAATGGCATGGGGTGCATTTTTGGGCGGGTTTTTATGGGATACGCTTACGCTTACCCGGATTGATTTATGGATAGATAATCTGATGTTGTTTTTATATATCGTAATTGCCGGTACGAGTATAACGCTTTTTAATTTATATGATATTGGACGATTGCAACGGCCCATTTTCCGGATTTATGCACCATGGCTTCCATTGGTTATGCAGTTTGCATTTGGCGGCTTATTCAGCGGATATGTTGTGTACTATTCTCGCAGTGCCGCATTTGCAACAAGTTGGCCGTTTCTTTTTTTTCTTGCGGTACTGCTCGTGGGAAATGAATTTTCTGAAAAACGATATCACCGATTTACATTTAACGTAAGTATTTTATTTGTTGCCATATTTTCATTTCTTACGTTTTATATGCCCATTGTTTTAGGCTCGCTTGGAGCGAGTACGTTCCTTATAAGCGGATGGATGAGTTTAGTTGTTATCGGTGCGTTATTGTTTTTATTTATGCGTATTATGCCGGAGCGCATGAAGAGTATTAAGTATTTGTTATTTATAAGCATCGGAGGCATATATATATTATTTAACGTATTTTATTTTACCAATATCATCCCTCCCATTCCGCTTTCTATTATTGAAAGTGGAATATACTATAATGTGGAGAGGTATGGGGATGAGTATAGGGTGACGAAAGAAGATAGGCCATGGTATGTGTTTTGGAAGAGGGAACACGTGTTCTATCGAAGCGGAAACAATCCTATATATAGTTACAGTGCCGTATTTGCACCAACAAAACTACAGACAAAAATTATACACAGATGGTTATATTATAATGAGAAAACCGGTGCGTGGATACAAACGGATGAGTTTCCCTATGCTATTTATGGGGGGCGGGACGGCGGATACCGAGGGTATTCGGTAAAACATAATGTATTTCCGGGACGATGGCGCGTGGATGTCATTACCGAACGAAAACAGCTTCTGGGACGTACGACATTTATGGTACGTGATGCAGAGAAAGAACTTCTTCTTACAACAGAGATACGGTGATGCAAGGAATATTATTGACCTAATATATTATTAATGTTATAATATGAGCATACAAAAAAGGTCTTTTATAGGGTAATAGGACAATTTATGAAAACATTATTAGGTATTGTTATACTTGTTATAGCCGTGTGGATATTTGCGACAGTAAGTGAACCGGTGAGTCGTTACGGAGGAGGTGCAGTACTCGCTTTGGTAGCGGTCTGGCTTCTTTTAAGAGGACGTAAGGGATAGGGTGAGTTTGCAGGTATGAGGTATATATGTTAGAGTAAGAATGTCTACAGAGGCGCATCTTATCAGCTTATAATCAAAATCATGGATGAAATGAATCCAATGGATCCTCAAACAGAAGGTGAGGCTCCTGCAACACCAACAGAAGGTGGTGATATGCCTGCAGCAGCCGGTGATGAAGAAGCTCCTGCAACACCAACAGAAGGTCAGGAATAAGACTTTCTTCGTATAAAAAAGAGCTGATATATATCAGCTCTTTTTTATTTGTGTTATCCATTCTAAAAACTCAATCTCTGTTTTTGTGTCCGCCATGTTTTTTTGCCGGACATTTGCATCCATGCGGCTTTATAAAATCATCAAAGTATTCTTCGCCATAATCATAGGTGATTTCCTCACCGGGTTTAATGGTGCGTGTGGCGAAAATAAGGATACGCCCGCCACGTTCATCTGTTTCGCAATTAGGCTTGCAGGCATGGTTAATATACCGAGCCAAGTGTTTATGGTCTTTTGCGTCTAGTGTCCATTTGGTGTTTATGGTAAAAAGATATTTTCCGCCTCGTCTATCTGCTTCCGCGTCGGAAATTTTTTCTCCCGTATATTCAATAACAAAATCCCCTTTCTTAAATTCCCGTTTTGTAAACAAAGCGAGTCCTGCACCGGGTTTTGCACGCTTTACACAAAACCAATCCTTATGGGTTGTATATTTTTGTGACATATCATAAAAATATACTGTATTATCACATCAGAGTCAATTGTCTGATTTGTTGTCATAATGTAGTATGGTGTGTAGAAAAGGAGGTTTACCATGGAGCATAAAAAAGAAGTAGCGGATGTTTCTTCTTTTGTGGATGAACAGAAATATCCGCCATGTGATTTTTGTGATGATGGATGTTTACCGTGCGCGTTTTATGATTTCGAAAAAGATGATTTTGTAGAAGGCGAAAAATGTACTTGCGGCAGTGGAAAAGATTTCGTAGGAAACGGATATAAGTAAAACCCTGTCTTTATCGGCAGGATTTTTTTGTTCACTTTGTCGTCCATTCTGTCTTTCGGGGTATTTTGATATGATGTACATATGCGTATCAGTAAATATATTCATTCCTGCTTGCTGGTGGAGGAAGGGGGTGTAAAAATTCTTTTTGATCCGGGAACATTTTCATTCAAAGAAGACCGTGTTTCTCCGTATGATTTTACGGAACTGTCTGCTGTATGTATTACCCATCAGCATGTGGACCATGTGGATATTGGGGCGCTTAAAATTATTATGGCGAATAACATACATGCCAAACTTTTTACGAATACGGGCGTGGCGCATATCCTTGCGTCCGAAGGCATAGAAGCGGAAATATATGAGGAGGGAGAAAAAAATATAGGGGGAGTGCGTATAGAAGCGTATTCCGCCGACCATGAGCCATTACTTACTCCCGTCCCGCATAATACGGCTTATATTATTAATGGTACTTTTTTGCATCCCGGAGATTCATTGAACGTATCCTTGCATAAATATGCGGGGGTCTCCGTACTAGCTCTTCCTGTTACGGCGCCGTGGGCGGATAAGGTGCGTATTGCAGAGTTTGGCGCGGCCATGCATCCTAAACATATTATTCCCATTCATGACGGATATGTGAAAGAATTTTTCTTAAGCATGCAATATAAAGAGTTCGCGGCATATGTTAAAGATTATGGCAGTATGTTCCATTCCATAAATAATCCGGGAGAAGAGGTTATTATAGAATAAAAGAAAATAATAGTTACCAGTATTAATATACCTATATTATGTTACTTGAATTTTATGGTGAAGAATGTCCTCATTGTCAGGAGATGGATGCGCTCGTAAAAAAGCTGGAGGAAGAAACCGGTGTGCGGGTGGAAACCTTTGAAACATGGCACAATACGGAGAATGCCCGTAAGATGGAAGAATATGACCGTGGACTCTGCGGAGGAGTACCGTTCTTTTTTAATACCGAGTCCGGAAATTTTATCTGCGGAGAAACATCGTATGAAAATTTAAAGCATTGGGCTGAAGAAAAATCTGCATTATCTTCAAAAAAGGAATAAGCATGTTTTATGGATATATTTACATTTGCAACAAAAGAAGAGGCGGAGAAAAAAGCACGATTGGCGCTACGTAATGAGATTGTGACGCGATGGGGTATGCAAATGCTGTTTTTAATTTCGGGAGGATCGGCCTTTGGTATATTGGCGGATTTGGACCGTAATTGTTTGGGAGAATTTCTTACTATAGGCATCCTTGATGAACGGGCAGATAAACAAAAGGAGGTAAATAATTTCGCCCGGTTTATGAAAACGGATCTTTATGCCGAGTCATTGGTGAAGGGGGTTGAGTTTATCGATACGCGACTTAGAGACGGAGAATCGGAGAAAGATCTTGCCGGAAGAATTGAGTTTAGTCTACAGAATTGGCGACATCGCAATAAAGAAGGATTTGTTCTTATAACGCAGGGAATGGGAGCGGATGGTCATACGGCGGGTATTATGCCGTATCCGGAGGATCCGGAAACGTTTGCTAAACAGTTCGAAGATACGCATCATTGGACATGCGGATATAATACGGGGGAAAAAAGTAGTCATCCTCTGCGTGCTACGGTCACGATGCCTTTTTTGGAATGTGAGGTGGATGTGTCTATCGCTTACATTGTCGGGAAAGAAAAACAAGAAGCATTTACGCGTCTTGTTGCGGAGAATGGTTCTTATGCTGAAACACCTGCACGTATTATGCGAAAGATGAAGCATGTAAAAATATATACCGACCTAACATAGTTCGTAAAAGAATGGGCGATTTATATTTATTGCTCTACGATAAAAATATGAATTATATTATCGGTATCGTAAATATTTTGTCCTTGTCCGTTGGGTCCGAATGATCCGACAACAACAGCATTTAGTACGGAAGGAGACGGGTCGATGTCATAATCCGTATCAAAGAAATACGGGTTTCCCCATGGATCGTTCTTTATGCTAGCCATATATGGTCCGCTCCATCCGCTATATGCTCCGTCTGTTGTAACAAGACCGGCGGCCGGAGTGGAAAGATCCCAAATTTCATTATTGGGCGTTAGTTCTATGGCGTCGATTTTTTTGTGATTCGGCCATTCTCCGGTATCTTCCGACATTACGGTGATAGCGCGACGCAGTTGATTTACGGTTGTTTGAGCTTCCGCAAGACGCGCCTTTCCGCGAGCGTCTCGCAGGGAGGCAAACACAAACGAAAACAAAAGCGATATAATGGCGATAATGGTGAGAAGTTCTATTAAGGTAAAACCCGCGCGACAGTTCTTTGGTGTACTGACACATCTTTTCATATTTGTTTTCATGTCCCTTAAGTATATGATATATACGGTTTATATGCCTGTGGAAAAGTATGTACATAAATGATATCATGGCCGTATAAAAGAGTTGTGGTGCTATTATTTAATAACTCTCATATATATGCCAGAATTTCTCATTAGCTTAGTAATAGGTATCGCTGTATTTGTTGCTATATTGCGGCAAATAAATCAATATCAACGTGGTGTTATGTTCACTATGGGGCGATTTACCGGCATTAAAGAGCCGGGGTGGCGTTTGGTGATTCCCGTATTTCAGTTTATGCGCAAGGTGGATATGCGTGTGAATGTTATTGATGTGCCGGATCAGGAAGCCATTACCAAGGATAATATTTCTATTCGGGTAAATGCCGTCGTATACTTTAAGGTGCATGATGCACGTGCGGCAATTATTGAAATTACAAATTACATGTTTGCCATATCACAACTTGCGCAGACAACCATGAGAGATATCGTAGGAGAGGTTGAGCTGGATGAACTCTTGGCGAATCGCGATGAAATCTCCAAAAAAATAAAAGGCATTGTGGACACGGCAACGGATCCGTGGGGTATTACGGTGGTATCGGTTGATCTAAAACATATTGAGCTTCCGGAGGATATGAAGCGAACCATTAGCAAGCAAGCAGAAGCGGAACGAGAGCGGCGGGCAGTCATTATAAAGGCGCAGGGTGAAGTTGCCGCGGCCACCGATATGGCACGTGCCGCTGAAATATTAGCAAGCACACCGGGAGCGTTGCATTTGCGCTCACTTCAGTCGTTGAACGATATTAGTTCGGATCAATCAAATACCATCGTTTTTGCCGTGCCGCTTGAAGTACTGCGTGCTTTCGAAGCGCTCTCCCAGGTAAATAAAAACAATAAAAAAGACGAATAATAATGAGAAAAAGCAGAGGGACGTCTACCTCTGCTTTTTGTAATGTTTTTTACAAGGGGTCGGTATTGTTATGTATCCAATACGTGATTATTTTTTAATAGGTGATTTACATACCGCCGCACTGGTATCCAGGAAAGGGTCCATTGACTGGTTTTGTTTGCCACACTTTGATTCTTCCAGTATGTTTGGAAGAATGCTTGATGAGGACGGAGGTACATTTGCCTTAATGGAAGAGGGTGCGGATATGGAATCGCGATATATTTCGGATACGGCTACCGTAGAGCATTATGTTAGATACAATTCTGCGGAATATACATTACACGATTTTATGGTGCCGCAACCGGTAAATATATGCAAAAGTCATTTTCTTATTCGGAAGATAACGGGCATTACGGGAAAAACCGATGTATCGTTTTTATTTGATCCTCATCCGGATTACGGAAGGAAAGAAGCGATTATAGAAGAAAAAGAAGGGATGCTTATTTGTGCACTGGAAGGAAGTTTTTTAATATTACATTTGCCCATCCACGCGGAGGTTATAAAAAAAGCGAGGGGATATGAAATAATATGTCATGTTTCAAAAGGAGATGAACGGGCGCTTGTTCTTGAATACGGATCTCATCCGGACGCGGCATATGCGGGACAGGATTTTGAGAAGGTAACAAATCAATTTTGGAAAACGTGGGTGGAGCAGGGGGTATTTTTCACATTCTGTCGTGACCAATTGGTACGTTCGGCAATTACACTTAAATTGATGCAATTTTATCCTACGGGAGCTATTGTAGCCGCTCCCACAACATCACTACCGGAACACATGGGAGGTGAACGCAATTGGGATTACCGATATGTGTGGATTAGGGATGCCACTTTTGCATTGTATGCCTTGTATGTACTTGGGTATACGGAGGAAGCTGTTAAGTTTTTTGAGTTCATAGAGGGCGTTGCAAGAGAATGCGAAGATTGCGATATTACCATTCATCTTATGTACACAATTCATGGCCGTCCCGTTCCGGAGGAAGAAATACTTTCTCACTGGAGCGGATATCAAGATGCATACCCCGTTCGTATCGGTAACGGCGCTAAAGATCAGTTTCAGTTGGATATTTATGGATCTTTAATTGATGCGCATTATTTCATGGCGGGACGCGGTGTGAAGCTTACAGAAATGAGCAGAGATATTATTTTACATATGGTAGAGCAAATACAGAAACATTGGCAATTGCCGGATAACGGTATTTGGGAAGTGCGTAGCGGACCTAAGCATTTTTCATATTCAAAAGCCATGGCTTGGGTTGGTATTGATCGCGCTTTATTACTTGCCGATGTGCTCGGTGTTTCCGATGAAAAGAAAAAAGAATGGGATCATCTGCAAAAAGATATTCGTCAGTGGGTATGGGATAATTGCTATGATACCGAACGGAATATTCTTTTTCAGCATAGTAAAACGGACAAGCAGGATGCCACTAATTTTTTATTGATTCCTCTTAAATTTTTAAATAAGCATGATATATCTACGAAGAATATTATGCAAAATACCGCCCGTGAATTGGTAATGAACGATATATTTGTTGATAGATATCATACATACGATGCCTTAAAGGGAGACGAAGGAGCCTTTGTCCTTTCTTCATTTTGGTATTTTTCAGCACTTGCTATTTTAGGAGAAACTGAAAAGGCGCATCGTTTGTTTGAAAAATTCTCCACCTATATAAATTGGAACGGCCTTCTCTCTGAAGAAATTGACGAACGCACGGGAGAATATTTAGGAAACTATCCCCAGGCATTTTCACATATGGGTTACATTATGACGGCATATTATTTACAAAAATATGCGCATAATGCTAGAGTAAAACCAGAAAAATAAGGCGTAAGGAGGATATTATGTCATTTGGAAGAATACGCCGTACTTGCGGTATGATTATTGTTTCGCCGGAATTTTTCCCGAAAGGGGGCGATTGTTGGGAAGAAAATGAGGGGATGTTTCTTTCCCTGGATACCGTTGCGAGAGTGTGTCGCTGTTTATGGGTGGAAGAGGAACGTACGAAAATTCCCGATGCTTTTAATGGGGATCTTACTGTTCTTAAAAAAGAATTTTATACGCAATTCACGGAACGTCATTACAGAATTATCCTTCTTGGCGGTGATGAGTATGATTTTGTTTCCATGGTTCAAAAAATGAATATTATATCCGTACCGGATAATTTTAGAACACTACTTGCAAGGAATGATATAGAATATAATATAGTCCAGCGTGTTTGTATGCATCCCGGGGATATGGTAATTCGTCTGACGGAATCACCTGAGATATCGGGATGGTACATTGCAAAAAAAGACAGGTATGGTTAGTGGCACGCGGATGTATAAAGGATCAAGAGGGTTTTTAAAGGGTCTTTACGACCCTTTTTTATAAGATTATGAACCGTGAAAAGATAAAAATTACTATAGAAAACATGTCCTGGGGCGGTGACGGTATTGGATATGAGCAGGGAAAAGAGGTACATGTTGCGGGTGTGCTACCGGGCGAAGTGGTAGAGGTTCTGCCCTACAAGAAACGGGGCGGTGTTTTGCATGCACATCTCTTACAGGTAGAGGATGCGTCTCCCGATAGGCGAGATCCGAAAGAGGAATATTATTATCGTACGGGCAGTCCGTGGCAATGCATACCGTATGAGAAGCAACTCGCATACAAAAAAGAGCTATTGATACGCAATTGGTATCGTGATACCGGCGGATTACCGAGTAATGAAGTTTCCATAGAAAGAAGTTTTTATGAGTGGGGATATAGAAATAAATTAGAGTTTAGCTTTGATGAAGGGCATTTGGCGTTTCATGTACGCGGGCGCCGGTATGATATGCAAAGAGTTGCCGGCAGTGTATTGGGAAACGAAAAAATGAACGAATGCGCGCAGGTTATCGTGCGGGAGATTAGGAAGAAAAAAATACCGTCGCATATTCTTAAATCACTCGTCATACGTTATAGTTTTCTGGAAGATACTTGCATTGCGGTTTTGTATGTAAAAAACAAAAACGGAGCAGATAACATTCGCATCGAGCACATGCTCTTTAACGAAAAAAAATCCGGAGGATTTTATGTTGTATATTCCGATCCGCGTTCTCCTGCGTCCGTGGCAACGGAGGTAGTATATCGTAACGGAAGCGAATATATAGAGGAGCAGGTGGGAAATAATATATTTTCCTATCACTATAATTCCTTTTTCCAGGTAAATCCCTCTGCGTTTGGATCCGTGTTGGAGGATATGCGCTTACATGCATGTTCGGGAGGATATGCGGCTGATATGTATGCCGGTGTGGGGACTATCGGTATTTCTCTTGCCGGCATGTTTGAGGGGATGTATTTTATTGAATCGGATGTATATGCACGGGAAATGATACAAAAAAACGGCACGCGTGCCATGCCCGAGGCTCAATGTTTGAAAAATGGGGATACGATTGTGGGAGATGCGGAAAGGCAAGATTTGCGGACACTCTTGCAAAAAACGGATACGGTTATTATCGATCCGCCACGAAGCGGATTGCATCCTCGTGTGATGAAGTACTTTATGGAATCACCACCACGTCAGATTATCTATGTATCGTGCAACCCTAAAACGCAGGCACGTGATTGGCGTATATTTCGGGATCTTTATACGACATCCCATTGGCGGTTGTATGATTTATATCCACAGACACCTCATGTAGAGAGTATGTTAATACTTTCACGAATAGAGTAAACTACTTATAGTAGTTATCTATATTAGAATAGTAATGTAATATGTCAAAAAGTATTCTTGTATTGTTACGTATTTCTCTCGGATGGCTTATGTTGTATGCGGGCATTACAAAAGTTCTCAATCCTGATTGGTCTGCGGCGGGATATTTGGCGGGCGCAAAGACATTTTCCGGCTTTTATGGTTGGCTTGCGGGCGGGGATATTTTGCCATTCATTAATATTATGAATGAATGGGGACTTACGCTTTTGGGAATATCACTTATTGCAGGTGTATTTGTGCGGTGGAGTGCTCCACTGGGGGCGCTTTTAATGTTACTGTATTATATTCCTACTCTTGCGTTTCCCATGGTGGGAGATCATTCCTATATTGTTGATGATCATATTATTTATGCATTGGTTCTTCTCTATTTTTCAGCTGTCGGTGCCGGGAACGTATGGGGAATTGACGGATGGCTTAGAAACAGGAATCAGTAAAGTGCTATAAACGGAAAAACTGCATGAATATCCATGCAGTTTTTTTGTAGAGAAGTGTTGACTTTCAACGGCTTTATGGGTATATATAGACATACATCTATATGAAAAAAGATGCTTTTTATACACCAAATAGAGAGCGGTATGATACTGCCGATGAGGCGCGAAACAAATATCGCGCTGATTTGGGTGTGACGGAACATTTAGTGCGGGAGATCTCCCGGCAAAAGAACGAACCGGAGTGGATGCTTGAAAAGCGTCTTCGGGCATTTGCTCTTTATAAAGAATGCCCCTTGCCTTCATGGGGTCCGGATTTATCGGGATTGGAACTTGATAAAATAACATATTTTGTGCGTCCTGACGCAAAGGAATCACGATCGTGGGAAGATGTACCGGAAGATATCCGTACAACATTTAATAAATTAGGTATTCCGGAAGCTGAACAAAATGCGTTGGGTGGCGTTGGTGCGCAATATGATTCTGATATTGTTTATCATAATCTTAAGGAAGAGTGGGAACGGGAAGGGGTTATTTTTGAGAATATGGATACGGCTGTTCATAAGTATCCGGAGTATGTAAAGGAATACTTTATGACAAGATGTGTACCCATCAATGATCATAAGTTTGTTATGTTGCATGCGGCTGTATGGTCGGGAGGTACATTTATCTACGTTCCTCCGGGCGTAAAGGTTACCGTTCCCTTGCAGGCGTATTTTCGTATGAATGCGGAGCGCGGGGGGCAATTTGAACATACACTTATTATTGCGGATAAGGGGTCAGAGGTTTCGTATATTGAAGGATGTTCCGCGCCGCGCTATCAGACAAGCGCTTTGCATGCCGGTTGTGTTGAGCTTTTTGTAAACGAAGATGCAACCATTCGATATTCGAGCATAGAAAATTGGAGCCGTAATACGTATAACCTTAATACGAAACGAGCATTGGTGGAAAGAAACGGAAGAATTGAATGGGTGAATGGTAATATGGGTTCGGGAATAACTATGTTATATCCATCCAGTATATTAGCGGGAGAAGGTGCTCACAGTGAAAGTTTGGGTATCGCGTTTGCCGGTGCAGGGCAGAATCAGGATACGGGATCAAAGGTGGTTCACGTGGTACCGAATACATCATCCGTTATTCGGGCGAAGAGCATATCTCGAAAGGGGGGTACGGCAACGTATCGCGGACTCGTGCGTGTTGGAAAGCGAGCTACGGGAACGAAAAGCAGTGTTGTATGTGACGCTCTTATGATAGAAGATGAATCCGTATCGCATACCTATCCGTTTATGAAAGTAGAAAATAAAAATGTTTCGGTGACGCATGAAGCGCGGGCGGGAAAAATAGGTGAGGAGGAGTTATTTTATGCGCAAAGCCGCGGTCTTACCGAAGAGCAGGCAATCAAAATGATTGTGGGCGGTTTTGTGAGTGATATATCAAAAAAATTACCCCTGGAATATGCGGTCGAATTTAATCGACTTATAGATTTGGAAATGGAGGGCGTTAATTAAGCAAGCGATATAATGCATAAGGAAAAAAATACAGACAAAAAGGAAATAGTATCCCATTACGGTATTGGAATCTTTTCGGTAATGCCGCAGGATATAGTACATGCCGATATGGAAATACCAAGCATAAAAGTCTCAAAAGGGGTTGTCGTGGTGCGAAATAAAAAAGGTATTCACATAACGGTAAAAAAAGAGAATGTAGCGGAAATAGAAATAGTAAACGATACAGATGTTTCCGCAAACAGTACTATGGATGTGTTCGTGGAAGAAGGAGCGAATGTCCGGATTCGGCGGCGATATGCGCCAGGGGCACCTTCCTTGCATACGGAGCGCTATACACTTGAACGCAATGCTTCTTTGCGTATGGAGCGTATTGTAGAAACGGTTGTATTTTTACGTGTTTTGCACGAAGTAATTCTTGCGGGAGATAATGCGTCATATAGCCTCATAGGGCGCAATACCGTTTCGGGCGCGAGTACATTTGATAGTGAGGAAAGTATTTTGCACAGGGGCAGGAACACAACCTCTTCCATAGAAGAGAGGCATGTCGTAAAAGATAAGGCAAAACTCATTTGGCGCGGAAGAACACGTGTGTTACAGGAGGCGAAAGAATCTATGGTAAGTCAAATATCGCGCACGCTTCTTATGAATGATGAGACGGAAGCGGATACTGTTCCTATGGTGGAGCTTTTCACGCACAATGTACGTGCTTGTCATGCCGCCACAACAACAACGCTGGATCCAGAGCAGGTGTTTTATCTTACAAGTCGTGGTATGTCTGATAAAGATGCGGAAAAACAGATTATAGAAGGATTTTTAAAAGTAATGCCAACACTATGAATATATCAGATATAAAAAAAGATTTTCCGATATTTACAACCAATCCCGATCTTATATTTCTTGATAGTGCGGCCACCGCTCAAGTTCCCCGGCAGGTAACGGACGTCATGAATGAGTATTATCATTCATTTAAGGCAAATGTGCATAGCGGTATATATCCCATAGGCGTGCGTGCAGTCGAGGAATATGAAAAAGCGCGGCATACCGTAGCTTCGTTTATTGACGCCGATCAGGAGGAAATTGTTTTTACGGGAGGAGCCACTACTGCTTTAAATATGATATCCCGTATGCTTGCGGGCGGTATAAAAGAAGGAGATGAAATAGTGGTGACGGATCTGGAGCATCACAGCAACTTTATTCCGTGGCAACAACTTGCTCGGGTGGCAGGCGCGCACCTACGCAGTATACCTATAAAGCAGGATGGGACTATTTCTTTGGATGACGTGCAAGACATAATTACCGAAAAAACAAAAATAGTTGCCGTAACACATGTGTCTCAAACATTAGGAACTTATGTGCCAGTGAAGGATATTTGTCGTATGGCGCGGAAAGTGGGGGCATATTCGGTTGTTGATGCGGCGCAAAGCGTGCCTCATATGCCGGTATCGGTACGGGATATAGATTGCGATTTTCTTGTTATAAGCGGACATAAGGTTGCGGGACCTACGGGCGTCGGTGTTTTATACGGTAAAAAAGAGGTTTTGCATTCTTTGGAGCCGGTTGTATTTGGCGGTGGCATGATTCGATCCGTTTCCGTTGAAGAATCTTTGTGGGCAGACATACCGGCAAAATTTGAAGCGGGAACACTGCCGGTTGCCGAAGCTCTTGGTCTTGCTTCAGCTATGGATTACCTAAGCGGTATTGGTATGGACGTTATAAAAAAACATGAGAATGACATAACGCATTACGCGCTCTCGGAATTAAAAGCTCTTTCCGGTGTAACGCTGTTTGGTCCGGGAGATGCTGACAAACAAGGCGGTATTATTTCATTTCTTGTGTCCGGCGTGCATCCGCATGATACGGCCGAAATTTTAGCCAAAAATGGTATAGCGGTGCGTGCGGGGCATCATTGCGCTATGCCACTCATGAAGAAATTGGATGTATCAGGTACCGTACGCGTAAGTTTTTACATCTACAATACGCGGGAAGATGTTGATGCGCTTATAAAAGGAATAAAAGATGTAAAACATATATTTTCTAAGAATGTATAATATGGATCAGGATTTATACCGGGAGCAGATACTTGATTTACATAACAACCCTCATAATAAAGGGGTGCTTTCGGGCGCCTTGCAAGCAACGGAACATAATGCATTATGCGGAGACAGTATAACATTGTATGTTGTGGTAAACGAAAATGATACTATTGTGGAAAGTAGCTTCGATGGTACCGGATGTGCTGTAAGTCAGGCATCGGCATCTCTTCTTACGGATTATATAAAAGGAAAGACCGTAGAAGATGTATGTGCTTTGACGCAGAATGATATGGAACGCATGTTGGGGGTTTCGCTTAATGTGGTGCGTATGCGATGTGCCGTACTTTCACTGAATGCGGCACAAAAAGCCGTAAAAAAATAAAGAATCAGAATAATGAAAAAGAATGTATTACAAATAAATAATATTCATATTGCGGCAGATGCAATGGAGATTGTGCATGGTGTTACATTGGAAATTCCCCGGGGAGAAATCGTTGCCCTTATGGGACCGAACGGATCCGGAAAGAGTACGCTTGTCAGTGCCCTTATGGGACATCCCCGATTCTGTATTACCGGTGGATCACTTGTTCTTGACGGAAAGGATATAACACAACTTCCGGCATACGAAAAAGCACGCAGGGGACTGTTTTTATCTCCCCAGCATCCGCCGGAAATTCCGGGTGTTTCAGTATTTTCTTTTTTGCGTTCAGTGTACAATATCGTTCAAAAGCATCCCATGTCCGTCCCGGATTTTAAAAATTATATTGAAGAAAAAGCGGCAATGTTGGGTATGGATAACGCTTTTCTGAAACGGTCGTTGAATGAGGGTTTTTCCGGCGGAGAGAAGAAACGCATGGAGATGCTTCAACTTTCACTTTTTGTTCCGACATATGCTTTTCTTGACGAAACTGATTCAGGTCTTGATGTTGATGCTCTTAAGATAATTGCGAATTCTATTGTCCGTATAAAACATGACATGGGCATATTGGTAATTACACATCATACCCATATTCTTTCATACCTTGTGCCGGACAAGGTTTATGTCATGAAGGAGGGAAAAATTATACAAGAGGGAGGAAGCGAACTTGCGGAGAAAATAGAGAAGGAGGGATATCAGTCAATATAAGGTGTTATGATTACGAAAGAACAGGTTATAGAAATATTAAAGACTATAAAAGATCCGGAGTTGGATCTTGATGTTTGGACGCTTGGGCTTATTTATGATATTTCGGTAACAGACGGAAAGGATATTTATATGATAATGACATTTACAACACCTCTTTGTCCGTATGGGACGGAAATGGCGGGTACTATTAAAGAAAAAATCGTAAAGAATCTTAAGCCGAAATCTCTTAAAATTGAAGTTACGTTTGATCCGCCCTGGGAGCCGTCGGAAGGGCTTCGTGAAATGTTAGGTGTATGATATTATTTTTTAGGATACTTCTGAAACAGGAGGAAAGTTCTTTATGAATAAAGATGATCCCGATGGATGGATTGTAACATGTGTGCTTGCGTGTCTTACCGTCGTATCAATTATTTCCGGAATGTTATTTATGGTGTATTAACGATAAGGAGCGACTTTGGTCGTTTTTTTTTAAACAATTAAAAAATAATTTCCCATAATGTGATATACTTAAGAAATAAGTTATAAAATTAGGTTGCGGGTATGAATAAAAAAGAAGTTGAAATTATTAAAGAGGAACGAACCAGATCACATCCCCCATACGGAGCATTTTTAATTTTTTCCCTCTTTGTTTTTGTGTGGGCGGTTTTTTTATACAAATACACGCCGGGTGAAATTGTTGAAATGATAGGCATTGAAAACGGTTTTATTATTGCTTTTGTCGCCGCATTTCTGGGCGGTCTCTCCACGTTTTCTTCGGTGCCGTATACTCTTATTATTGTTACACTTGGTGCGGGAGGGCTTCATCCATTGGGTCTTGGTCTCGTGGCGTCACTGGGACTTTTTTTGGGAGATTCCACATCATATTTTTTAGGGTATTATGGTAATGGCGTGGTGCCGTCCCGTTTGCAAGAGTATCTGCAAAGATTCCATAATTGGCTTGTGCAAGAGCGGTTTACATCCGTTATGCCGTTCTTTATTTTTTTGTATGGTGCTTTATTTCCGTTTTCGAATGATGTTGTGGTAATATCGTTCGGCCTTGCGCGTTATCCGTATTGGAAGGTTATGATTCCGCTTACGCTCGGAGCTGTTGTTTTTAATACGATGATGGCGTACGTGGGCCTCTATGGCATTCGATTATTCGGGTAATAAGAGGAAGTTTTATCGAAGAGAAAGGAAGGTGTCTATTTTTTTCTTAATCGCTTCCCATACATCTTCCCGTGTCTGTAGAGCATTAATAATATGCCATGTTGCGGAATCCTCCTTTGCTTGCGCAAGAAATCCATTACGTACTTTTTCATGAAAGTCTATTTTTTCGGCATCGAAACGTGATGTCGCTTCTTCTCGCGTAAGAATCATTTTTGGATCAGCATCGAGAAGGAATATTATATCGGGCCATATGCCTTTTCGTGCGCGCGCGCTTTTTTTCTTTATATGATCAATGGATATACCGCGTGCATATCCTTGATAGGCAATAGTAGAAGGCTCGAATCTATCCAGGAGAATAATCTTTTTTTCCTGTAGGGCCGGAATAATGGTGTTTTGTATGTGAAGTGCGCGATCTCTGCAAAACAAATTAAGTTCCTCTTCCGGTGTGAGTACGCCTTTCATGTCTAAGAGTTTCGTGCGAATAGAGGGGTCGCCTCCACCCGGTTCATGGCTTGAGAGTACCGTATATCCATGCGCTTTAAGATATTCTTTCGTGTACGCAATTTGAGTTGTCTTGCCGGCTTTTTCACCTCCCTCAAAGAGAATCAGCATACCTTGTGATGGGGTGATTTCAGTCATACAATGGAAGTATATCATAAAAAAGAATACCTGTATGAAGCAGTATATTGATGCGCTTACCCATATTATGGATCATGGAGTTGATAGACCTACGCGTACGGGGGTAGATACGCGTGGTGTATTTGGTATGCAGATGCGCTATGCTATGGCGGATGGATTTCCAGCGGTCACCACGAAAAAACTTGCATTTAAATCCATTACAGCGGAACTTCTTTGGCTTCTGTCGGGGAGTTCCGATGTAAAAGATTTACAGAAATTGGGATCCCATATATGGGACGCTAATGCCAATGCGGATTATTGGAAACCGAAAGCGCGTTTTGAAGGTGATCTGGGACGCGTATATGGCGTGCAGTGGCGTTCGTGGAAAGCACCGGATGGTAGAGAGATTGATCAGATAGCGGAAGCCATACGTCGTATTAAAGAAACGCCTCATGATAGGCGTATTATTGTAACAGCGTGGAATCCTGGAGAATTGGATCAGATGGCACTTCCGCCATGTCATGCTTTTTTTCAGTTTTCTGTGGCTGATAGCAAACTTTCATTGCAAATGTACCAGCGGTCATGCGATATGTTTTTAGGCGTTCCGTTCAATATTGCTTCGTATGCGCTTTTACTGCATATGGTGGCGCAGGTTACGGACCTGGTGCCGGGTGATTTTATTCATACGTTAGGAGACGCGCATATCTACCATAATCATTTTGATCAGGTGCGTGAGCAGATATCACGAACGCCGTATCCATCACCTAAACTTGTTCTGCGTTCGGCTGTGCGTAACATTAATGATTTTACTATGAAGGATATTACGTTGGAGCATTATCAGCATCACCCTTCCATTAAGGCGGATATGGCCGTTTAACTCTATGAATATATCGATTATAGCGGCCATGGGGGAGAATGGTGTGATTGGTAATAAGGGAAAGTTGCCGTGGGATATGCCTGCAGACATGCGGCATTTTCGCTCTTGCACGGTAGGGAGACCGGTAGTGATGGGGAGTAAGACATTCGCATCCATTGGTCATCCGCTTTCAGAAAGAAAAAATATCATACTTACCCGCAACAAGGCGTATATCGCGGCACATGGGTGTTTAGTTATGTATTCACCTCACGAAATTATGGAAAAATATAAAGAAGAACAGGAACTTATGGTTATTGGAGGTGCCGGAATATATGAAACATTTCTTCCGTACGCACATTATATGTATCTAACATACATTAAACATGTTTTTGAAGGGGATGTATATTTTCCATCGTTTAATGAAGACGAATGGAGTGAAATATCGCGAGAAGACCACGAAGCCGATAAAGAAAATCCATACCCATATGCATTCATTACCCGTAAGCGAAAATGTATATGAAAATTTCAATAAAACGAATAGATAAAACATTGCCGTTGCCGGAATATAAAACAGAAGGAGCGGCGGCTTTTGATATGTATGCACGCGTAGATGTGGTTATAGAGCCGGGAACAATTGGTATTATTCCCTCAAATCTTATCATTAAATCCCCGCCGGATTATGTTCTTATTATGGCATCTCGCTCCAGTACGCCAAAGCGCGGACTTATTATTCCGCATGGCATTGGTATCGTGGACGGGGATTATTGTGGAAACAAAGATGAGCTTGGGTGTCAGGTATACAACATCACAAAAGACCCTGTACATATTAAACGAGGGGAACGCATTGGACAGGCTCTGTTTGTGCGTCTGGGAAAAGTATCTAAGTGGGAAGAAACAGATTCGATGGAGAACAATAGCAGGGGAGGGTTTGGTAGTACGGGAATTACGTAAGATTAATGGTTATTTTTCCGGGTAAACGAAAGTGTTTGGAAAGCACTGCTGTGCGGGACTGATTAGTATAATGGGATGTTTCAACCTCATCATAATGCTTTTCGGGAAGATGGGTTAAATGTTCAAAGCGAAATTTGGCAATAGGTTGTCCATCGCGCAGAGCCACGTCTTGAAAAAGGGGACGCACTTCCATAACAGCGGTTCGTCCTTTTCCTTCGCCATCTTTCCCCCATCCCCATCCGGGATCAAAAAATCCCGCATAGTGCGAACGGAATTCACCGGCGCGTTCGTCCATGGGAACAATTTCGGAAGCAAGATAGGGAGGTACACGAATAGCTTCTTTTGTGCGAAGAATATAAAAATGCCCTTGCTTTAAAAGAATGCGTCCGTTTCTACAAAACACGGGGCGGAAAAAGGTGAATGGGTCATGTTCACGTTTTTTAGAGAGGTCTAATACGGCATTTCCCGGAATACTTTCCCATCCGACATGTTCTCCGGAAAGATCCACGGTAAGAATAAGAGATCCGTCTCGGTCGCTCATATGAAGATTTTGATAACGTATGGGTGTGCCAGAAGCATCCCATAAGAGTTTATCGCGTTCAATTGCGAGTTGCAATTCGAGTTCCGAAAGGCGGGTGTCATGTGTGAAAAACCGTATTTGGGAAAGTTTTTCTCCGGGCGGTATGTTGGTTGAAAATGAATTGGGTGTAATAGTTACCCATAATTCTCCTTTATATCCGGCGGGAGCAAAGTCAAAGCGCGGTATGCCGTCTGCGAGGACGCGTACATGTATATCATTTCGGCCGGTACTTGATTTGGGATTACAGTAAGCATATACCTCATGAGGGAGCGCAAGAGATTCCCGAAGACGAGCCAGATAAGTATTACCCCTTATTAGTGGTTCGTGTGGCGCGTGCGGCGTTGTATGTACTTCTTTCATGAGGTTGCGTATGGATTCGTTTGGGTATGGAAGAAATACTTCATTAATGCGGTACAATTCGTCTGATAATGCGAGATCGAGAGATGCGGGGCTTATGTTTTCCATTTCTGCGCCATGAATATGGCCCGCATTGATAAGATCGCGAATCAGCTGAACGGGAAGGGCGCCTATGTTTTTGGTAGTCATGGTCTTAGATTATCACCCGTTCGAAAGAAGGGCAATTTTTGCGAATTTGCAAAGCAATGTATAATGACTATATGGAATCCCCCACAACATTTGTCATATTTGGTGCCACTGGAGATCTCGCGCGGAAAAAACTAATTCCGGCACTGTTTGATTTATATGTAAAAAAAATGTTGCCGGATGTTTTTTATATTATGGGGTTTTCCCGGCGAGTTTGTGAGATAGAAACATTTCATGATATGGTGCGGGATGCTATTGGGGAGAAAATGCATAATCACGCGAAGGAAAAGGAGGATGCTTTTTTAAAACATGTTTCGTATGTGCAAGGATCGTTCGAAGATGCTGAAGCATATAAAAATCTTGCCGAAGCCCTTATAACTCTTGATAACATTCTTGCAAAAAAATGTTCTAATAAGATTTTTTATCTTGCGGTTCCTCCCATATCGTTTGCGTCTATTTTTACAAATTTGGCGGATGCAGGTCTTTCCATTCCGTGTGTGGGTGGGTGGACGCGTATTTTGGTGGAAAAGCCGTTTGGAAAAGATTTGCATACGGCGCAGGAACTTGATGCAACGTTGGGACTACTCTTTAAAGAAGAGCAGATTTTTCGTATTGACCATTATCTTGCTAAAGAAACAATACAGAATATTATTGCATTTCGTTTTGCAAACACCATTTTTGGTCCGCTTTGGGATAAAGACCATATAGAAAAGGTGGAAGTGCAATTGTTGGAAGATATCGATGTGGGCACGCGCGGATCATTTTATGATGGCGTAGGAGCGCTTAGAGATTTGGGGCAAAGTCATATTCTTCAAATGGTGGCGCTTATTGCTATGGAAGATCCGAAAGAGTTGGATGCGTCTTTAATTCGTGCGGCGCGCGCAAAGGTATTTACGTGCCTGCGTCCTTTTACAAAAAATGATATCAAAACACAGGTGGTACGCGGACAGTACGTTGGTTATCGGGATACGAAAGGTGTCGATCCCAATTCCGCAACGGAGACATATTTTCGTATGAAGACATATATTGATAATGAACGATGGCGCGATGTGCCGTTTTATTTGGAAGCGGGAAAAGCACTGCATGAGAAACGAACAGAGATAACCTTATATTTTCGGGAAAAGGTATCGTGTGTATGTCCGAAGGATACCGATCAGCATCATCAAAATATGTTAACCATTCGTCTTCAGCCGAATGAAGGAATGTCCCTTTTATTCTGGGTAAAAAAACCCGGGTTTGGCATGGATTTAGAGCCACAGCGCTTATCGTTTTCGTACGCTGATTCTCCCAACGCTGTTATGTTCCCGGATGCTTATGAGCGCGTACTTCATGATTGCGTTCGGGGAGATCAGACATTATTTGCAAGTACGGAAGAAGTTAATGCGGAGTGGAAGTTTATAACACCCATACTCCAGAATTGGCAGGATAATCCCTTGATGGAGTATGAAAAAGGGAGCAAGCCCAAGCATACTATAAGCTAATATAAAAACATATGAAGCTAGGTTATATCGGTCTTGGAAAAATGGGACTTAATATGGTGGAGCACTTGCTTGAACAAAAGCATGAACTTGTTGTCTTTGATGAAAATAGAGAGGTTATGCAACGCATTGCGTGGGGTGGCGTGAAAACCGCTACATCTGTGTGGGACGTTGTTAATTCGCTCGAAGGACCGCGCCTTATCTGGCTTATGGTGCCGCATACCGTGGTGGATGCAGTAATTGATGATTTAATTCCCATCTTGAAGGAAGACGATACCATTATCGATGGCGGAAATTCGTTCTATAAAAATTCAATGGCGAATGCAAAAAAGTTGGAAGAGGTGGGAATTAATTTTTTGGACGTAGGGACATCGGGAGGGCCTAAGGGCGCGCGTGATGGAGCATGTCTTATGATTGGGGGCAAAAAAGAAATATACAAAAAGTTTGAACCGTTATTCAAGGACATTGCCGCTCCCGATGCGTATGGTTATATGGGACCATCCGGTGCGGGACATTTTGTTAAGATGGTGCATAACGGTATTGAGTACGGTATGATGCAAGCAATGGGAGAGGGTTTTCAAATTATGCAGACATCTCCTTTTGGTTTGGATTTGCCTAAAATAGCCGATGTATATAATCATCGTTCTGTGGTGGAGTCACGTCTCACGGAGTGGCTGGTGGAAGCGTATAAGACGCATGGCGCTGACCTTGCCGATATTTCCGGTTCAGTCAAGCAAAGCGGAGAAGGGCTTTGGACTGTAGAGGCGGCGAAAGAGCTGGGCGTGTCAGCACCCATTATTGAAGGCGCGGTAAAATTTCGTACGGAGTCGGAACATAATCCCAGTTATGCGGGGAAGATATTGTCGGCTTTGCGCACCACTTTTGGGGGGCATGAGGTAAAAAAATGATATGAAGCTTTTTTATGAAAAAACGGCGTTAATAGAAGATAGGGAGCTTTTGGAAACGGAAGGTTTGCTTACGGACTACGTAAATCACATGCGGTCCGTTATTTCCGCGGGAGAGTATGAAGCGCCGGAAGCATCAGTTAATTTGCCATCCGATGATAATCTTTTAGCAAATATTTTACGCATAAAAGAAAAAAAAGTATCTTCAGCACTTAAGTATATTGTAGTTATTGGTATTGGCGGCTCTAACTTGGGTACGCAAGCGGTATATAATGCAATGCGCGGATACGCGGATGCGCTTGAGCCGGATATCTATCCGAAAATATTTTTTGCGGATACAAACGATAACGAGTTCACAAAAAAACTGTGTGCTTTTTTGTGTTCACATATAACCGATCCGGAGGAAGTTCTTGTTATTGCCGTCAGCAAATCGGGAGGCACAACTGAAACTATCGTCAATACCGAATTTTTTATGCAGAAATTAAAAACAGTGATTGTAAATGTGCGGGATCGTCTGGTGGTTATAACGGATTATAATTCAAAATGGTGGCAGGTTTTGGAAAAGGATACGGATATTACACGCTTGTCCATTCCGCATATAGTGGGCGGGCGTTATTCGGTGTTTTCTGCCGTGGGATTATTTCCACTTGCGGCCGCCGGATTTGATATAAAAGCATTGCGAAAAGGTGCATGTGATATGCGCACCCTATGCGCGGGAAATTCCATAGAAGAAAATTATGCCATGCAGTCGGCGGCGGTTTTATATGCAAGTGCCAAAAAGGGAAAAATAATAAACGATAACTTCTTTTTTCATCCGGAATGCGAATCATTGGGAAAATGGTACCGGCAATTAATGGGAGAAAGTATTGGTAAAGAAAAAGACATTGACGGTGTTGTTGTGCATGCCGGTATAACTCCGACAGTTTCGCTGGGATCGGTTGATCTGCACTCTATGGCGCAATTATATTTAGGGGGACCGCGTGACAAAATAACAACGTTTGTATGGAGCGACGTATCGGGGGTAAAAGCGCGTATACCCGAAAGAAAGGATATGTTGTTTCCTGAACTTGTGAAAGATATTTCAGGACGTACGTTTGAGGAAATAATACATGCGATTCGGGAAGGAGTAAAAATTGCGTATCAAAAAAATAATTTACCGTTTATGGAAATTATTCTTTCGGAACTGTCGGAATATGAACTGGGTATGTTTTTGCAGTTTAAGATGATGGAAATGATGTACCTTGGCAAGCTTATGCGGCTTAATGTTTTTGATCAACCGAACGTGGAAGCGTATAAAAAGGAGACAAAAAATATTCTTGAGACAAGTTAATAATCAATCATATGTATGTACTTTTTGATATCGGGGGGACGAAAATGCGCGTTGCTGTTTCTAAGGATGGCGAGACATTTTGCGAACCAAAAAAAATTCCCACGCCACATAATTTTGAGGAAGGCGTACGGGCGTTTGGAGAACTTGCTCATGAACTGGCGGGAGGTGCGAAAATTGAAGCGGCGGCGGGTGGCATTGCTGGTCCGTTGGATAAAAATCGCACCATGCTGGTAAATTCGCCTAATATTTCCGATTGGATACAAAAACCACTTACGGAATCGTTGGCGCACAGCATTAACGCTCCGGTTTTTGTGGAAAATGATAATGCTATTGTGGGATTGGGAGAAGTTACGGCGGGCGCCGCAAAAGGGTGTGATATAGTGGCTTATGTGGGTGTGGGAACCGGTGTGGGAGGAACGCGTTATGTGGACGGTAGAATAGACAGAAGCGCGTTTGGGTTTGAAATAGGGCATCAAATCATAGATGCGGACGGTTCACTTACACATACCCCCGATGGAGATACACGATGTTTGGGATGCGGGCAGGTGGGACATTTGGAGGGTTATGTATCGGGGAGATCATTTGAAAACCGGTATGGAAAAAAGGCATATGATATTGATGACCCCGCTGTATGGGAGCAAGCGGCAAAATTACTTTCATACGGATTATATAATACCATGGTGCATTGGTCTCCGGATGTTATATGTTTGGGGGGATCGATGATTATGGGAAATCCGGTTATCCCTATGGATCGCATAGAGTATTATTTACGTACTATTACAAAAATTTTCCCGACATTACCAAAATTAAAAAAAGCGGAATTAGGAGATGTGGGAGGGCTTTATGGTGCACTTGCTTTTTTGAAGCAAAAAATGGGGGAGTAATATTATATGAATTTTCTATGATTAAATACACAACGCCGTTTTATATATGACTTATAGTTTGCTATAATGAAAGCATATGTCAACGTATGCTATTCGTATTGGCGTTCTTGTAGTTATCCTTATAGGAGGAGGATATTGGTGGTTTTCACAAACCGCCGATCCGCAAATAACATCCGTAACGGCGGCGCGGCAGGATGTAGTGGAAGAAATAATCGTGACGGGGATTATCGTACCAAGTGACCGCATTCATTTAGCGTTCGAACAGGCCGGAAAAGTGGAGGATTTGTTTGCGGATGTGGGAGATGACGTTGTTGTCGGAGAGGCACTTGCAAGGCTGGGATCGGAAGAACTTACTGCGGGACTACAAGAAGCAGAGGCGGCCCTTGCGGTTGAGTCAGCAAAATTAGAACAATTAGAACGCGGAGCGCGTCCCGAAGAGATAGCAATACAAAAGGTAAAGGTGGCGAATGCCAAAACAGCTCTTGATGACGCCACGGAGGATGTTCGACAAAAAATACGGGATGCATATACAAAACTTGATGATGTGGTGCGTAATAAAACCGACCAGTTTTTTGAAAATCCGGGAACAAATCCCGATTTTACTCTTTTGATAAGTAATTCTCAGCTTACGTCGGATCTTGAACAGATGCGATTTTCCATTGAAGATCTTTTAAGAAAATGGAATACATCCCTAAAAGACCTTAACCTATCTGCAGATGTAGAACTTTATATTACTGAAGCAAAAGCAAATATTATAACTATTCGTGTGTTTTTTGATATGCTTGCTCCCGTAATTAGTGAATTAAAACCAGGAGGAAATCTTACTCAAGCGACAATAGACGGTTATCGAGCGGATATTTCAACAGCACGGGCGAATATAAATACGGCGGCCATTAACGTGGCCGCTGCCGAAAAAGATGAACGTGCAAAATCTTCCGCACTCACACTTGCAGAAAATGAATTACTTCTTCTTGAAGCTGGCAGTACAAAGGAGGATATCGCAGCACAGCGCGCCGCTGTGCAAAAAGCTTTTGCCACACGCGATGTAGCTGTGGCAAAGCGCGCTAAAGCAACGCTTCGGTCTCCCATTTCCGGCACAGTCAGTGCTGTAGATATTTCCCTCGGAGAAATTGTGAGTCCGAATACGCCGGTCATCTCGGTTATTACGGGGGAGATGCTTCATATTGAAGTTTCTATTCCGGAGGTTGATATTACAAATGTGTATGTGGGAGATATGGCTGATATTACCCTTGATGCATATGGAAATATTCCATTTAAGGCGCAGGTAAGCGCTATTGATCCGGCGGAGACAATTATAGAAGGCGTACCTACATATACGACAACACTTTATTTTCTCGAAAAAGATGACCGTATTCGTTCAGGCATGACGGCAAATATTACCATTGTAACCAATCGTCGAACGGGAGTTATTGCCGTTCCGGGGCGAGCCGTTGTAACAAAAGATGGACGACATACGGTACGTTTTTTGGAAGAGAACGGAACGATACGGGAAGGTGATGTTGTAACGGGTATTCGCGGGTCGGATGGAAGCGTGGAAATTATTTCAGGTGTAGAGGAAGGGGATAGGGTTGTAATTTTTATTGAAGAATAGCCATGGCCCTTATCTCGGTAAAAAATTTAAAAAAAACATATTCTAGTGAAGATATTGTAACACATGTTTTGAATGGCATGTCGTTTTCCATTGAAAACGGAGAATTTATCGCCATCATGGGTCCGTCCGGATCCGGAAAATCAACACTTCTTCATATCTTGGGATTTTTAGACGTACCTACGAGCGGGGAATACACATTTGAAGGGCGGGAGATTTCGAGCTACACGGAGGAAGAACGCGCGCGCCTGCGCAATAGTCAGATGGGGTTTATATTTCAATCCTTTAATTTATTAGCGCGGACCAGCGTTTTTGATAATGTAGCGTTGCCGCTTATGTATTCGGATAAGCCGGAGGCAGAGTGGCACAAAAAGGCGTTCGAGGCAATTTCCGCCGTTGATCTGAATCATCGCATGGAGCACGATCCGGGACAGCTTTCGGGGGGAGAAAAGCAACGCGTCGCCATAGCGCGCGCATTGGTAAATGATCCGCAGGTGTTGTTTGCCGATGAACCGACCGGTAATCTCGACTCTGTTTCGGGGAAGAATGTTATGGATATTTTGGCCGATTTACATAAGAAGAAGGGACACACCATTATTCTTATTACGCACGATAATGATGCGGCGGCATATGCAAAACGCATTATTCGGATTAGCGATGGAGTTATTGAAAGTGATTCAAAAAAATGAAATCAAAATATATTCTTCAAACGGCCGTCATAGGCCTTAAAACAAATAAGTCACGTTCAGCGCTTACCATTCTTGGTATTGTTATTGGCATAACATCCATTATTCTAATGGTTTCCATAGGCGATGGTGCCGAACAGCTTATTTTAGGTGAAATTGCCGGTTTGGGAGCGGAAACTATTGTTGTGCGTCCGGGTCGTGAACCATCGGGCCCCACCGACTTAACAGAAACGCTTTTTTCCGATTCGCTCAAGGAGCGGGACGTCACGGCGCTTCTCCGAAAAGAAAATGTCCCTGATTTGGTTGATATTATGCCGGTGTTGGCCGTTCCGGGAACGATATCGTTCGAAGGGGAGACGTACCGCGGACAGATTCTTGGCGGTTCAGCTGAATTTTTTGCAAAAACATTTGATATCTATCCATTCGAAGGCGTGGTATTTGATGAACAGGATATTCGTACTCGCGCCAGTGTTGCCGTTATTGGCAGTAAAGTACGGAATGAATTTTTTGGCGATGGAGATGCGCTCGGTAAGCAAATTTCCATTCGCGGAAGGAAGTTTCGGGTGGTAGGTATATTTCCGGCAAAAGGACAGGTTGCGTTTTTAAATATCAATGACATGGTTGTTGTTCCGTATACAACGGCGCAGACATATCTTTTGGGAATTAATCATTTTCATGAATTTATCATAAAAACGACAAATCCGGATGCTGTGGCACATTCCGTAGAAGATATTGAACGTACACTGCGTATCTCTCATAACATTACCGATCCGGATAAAGATGATTTTTATGTGGAAACTCAACAGGGACTGGTAGAACAAATAGGAACTATTCTTGGTGCGCTCACTATTTTCTTGTCTTCCGTGGTGGCGATTGCCCTGGTAGTGGGCGGTGTGGGAGTCATGAATATTATGCTCGTATCCGTTACGGAACGTACGCGCGAAATCGGACTTCGAAAAGCTTTGGGCGCCACGAATGAAGACATTCTACGCCAATTTCTTTTGGAAGCCATTATTCTAACCGGTATAGGAGGATTAGTAGGTATTTTTCTGGGAGCATTTTTTGCGTTTCTTGCTTCCGTTGTTCTCACTACATATGCGGAACTTGCTTGGGCGTTTACGTTTTCTGTCCCGGCGGCCTTGCTCGGACTAAGCGTATCTGCTCTTGTTGGTTTAGTGTTTGGTATTTATCCTGCTCGTAAAGCGGCGCGCAAAAGCCCGATTGAGGCGTTGCGGTATGAGTAGATGTTCTAAAAGAGGAGTAGTGCATTTACAATAAGATAAAGATTTCTTAGGGTAAAGAAAACAGAAAGGAGGCGCTTTATGAGAATAGCGTCCATTGAGCATCTTGAAAAACAACTGGGCCGTAAATTGTATTACAAAAACATTGTTGCTATCGGCGCTATTCATTTTATGTCATTGATTGGCATAGTGTGGGGAGTGTATTTTGGATTTACGGCGTTTCATTGGATTCTTGCCTTTGTTATGTATGGCGTTCAGGGATTTGGTACTACGCTTGCGTACCATCGTTTCTTTACGCATAATTCGTTTAAGTGTTCGAGTAAATATGTTGCTCGTATACTTGCCTTTATGGGAGGAATGACGGGGCAAGATGCTTGGGGGTGGGTGCGGACACATCGGACGCATCATTTATATACTGATACGCCGCGCGATCCTCATTCACCGGTACAAAGCGGATTTTTTTGGGCCCATGTCGGGTGGCTTCTTGTTCATTTGGATATACCGGATGATGTAAAAACGGACGATCTCGACAAAAATGAAACGATACAATGGGAGCGTAAATGGCACAATAATATTCTTATAGGTAGTTTTGTGTTCGTTCTTATTGTTTCGGGTCTGGAAGGGTTATTCCGAGACGGGTCGTTTATGTCAGTTTTAGAGGGAGGAATCGGCGGTCTTCTTCTTGCCGGATTTATCCGATTTACCGTAGTACTGCAAGTTACCTGGTGTGTGAATTCCGTGTGTCACTTGTGGGGATCGCAGATGCCGGAAACAGCACCGGGAGATACCAGTAGAAATAATGGCATTGTTGGGCTTTTGGCTCTTGGTGAAGGATGGCATAACTGGCACCATATAGCCCAGCATCTCGCGCGGCAAGGGCGATTCTGGTGGCAGATAGACCTCACCTGGTATCTCATTTGTCTCGGGGAATGGATGGGTATTTTTACGGATGTAAAACGTCCGAAACCTTTATAGCGGTTCCGTTAATGGAGTCGTTTTTTTATTAAAGGGATGATATGATACATATGTTCGTGGATACTAATGTATCAGCGAAGGTTCTGTTATAAAATAATAGATTTATTATGGATATACGAATTAAAAATGCTTTAGGTATTGTGGGTATTGCAGCTCTTTCCATTATCACCATTGCGGTTGCTGTCGGCGCGTATGTTATTTCCCAGGTGAATGATCCGACGGAACGACGTACATTTTCTGTATCAGCAGAGGGAAAGGCAATAGCTGTACCGGATGTGGCACAGTTTACATTTCAGGTTATTACGGAAGGCGGGCTTGATATAGCGGAGCTTCAGCAGACAAATGTACAGAAAGTAAACGGGGCAATTGCGTTTATAAAAGAAAAAGGAGTTGAAGAAAAAGATATAAAAACACAGAGCTTTAATGTGGAGCCGCGATATCAGTATGTTAATTGTTCATCGCTTCGCACTATTGGGGAACCATGTCCGCCGGCTGAAATTGTGGGACACACCATACGCCAGGTTATTTCGGTTAAGGTGCGTAATTTTGAAGCGGTAGGAACACTCCTTTCCGGCGTTGTTCAGAATGGCGCTAATTCGGTGTCACAACTTTCTTTTACCGTAGATGATCCGGAAGCGGTAGAAAATGAAGCACGTGCGGATGCTGTTGCGAAGGCGAAACGAAAAGCGGAAGAGGTGGCAAACGCCGGAGATTTTCGTATCGGTAAACTTATTTCTATTAATGAAGGGGGAGGTGTTCAGCCGTTTCGCTCTTATTATGCGGAAGATTCCGCTGTGCTCGGTGTCGGGGGTGGTACGAGTGCGCCCGTGCCGGCACCCAGTATTGAACCGGGCTCGCAGGATATTATTATTTACGTGACATTGGTATACGAGATTAAATAGGGTAAAGTTTATGACGCGTGTAATACAAAGGACTCCTGTTTCGACAAGAGTCCTTTATTGACAGAAATAGGATCATATCTGTACAATGGGAAATTAGTACATAGAAGAGGAGGTTTGTATGGCATCCACTTTGGTTGTGAGCAATGCTCATAGGAATTTTGTACCGAAGGGACAGTGCTTGGATAACGGTACCTTGCTTTGGATGAATATCGGTGCCTTGCAGGAAGATGTGAAGAGAGAGCTTCCGAAATATATTGCGCTTAAGCTTATTTCCTTAAATGGTATCAGGCCGGGTGCTAATCAGATCAAATTGGAGTTTGATCCGTCGGTTACGCCGAAAGAAGAGCGAATAGTTCGGCGTACGCTCTGTTGTTTACCCAAAGAACATACAAATGGAGGTGAGTTGTCCCATAAAAGCAGTGCTAATAGAAAATTTTCCAAAGAGCCTTGTGTAAAGCGGTCGCCACGACCTCGATAGTATGCATTACCCGGTAACGGGTATTTTTTTTTATAGCTTTATTGTTTTTTGAGAAAAAGATATTATTGTCGTATGGATAAAAAGAAAACATACGATGCTGGTATTGGCTGGGTGAGTTCGGTGGAGAATGTGTTCCTTTCATTTTTAAAAAAAGAATTACGAAAGAAAAAATATTCATTTGATGAAGTCACTTATGAAAACCTACGTCATCGATATGATGACATTAAAAACGACCGATACGCATATCGTGTTTTTATAGATCGCGCCTCATTTGATCACCCGGCATATTTTCTATTTGCCGATCTTGTACAAAAGAAAGGTGCGTATGTAGTTAATAATCCGGATGCGGTAATTGCGTGGGGAAGTAAGACGGCATTATACGGCGCTTTATGTAATGCCGGGCTTCCACTGCCAAGGGTATTCCTTCTTCCTGCGCGTCCACCGGCAAAAAAAGAACTTATTCACATACCGAAAGCATTGGGCGTGCCGTTTATTTTGAAGCCGGCGTATGGCGGTTTGGTGGATGATGTTCTTCTTCGTGCCCGTACGGTTGATGATATTATTACATTTATGGAGGATAACGGTACGGATGAAACCCTTGCACAGGAGTATGTTGTACCAACGGTAGTAAGAAAGAAGACAGCATGGTTTAGACCGCTTTATGTATGTGGGGAAGTTATTCCTCTGTGGTGGGATCCGCTTTCCCATTTTTATCAACCATTTGGACGTTCGGCGGAAGAGCGTGATATTGCAAAAGATTTGAAGAATATGCTTTGTCGCATTCATGATATTACTGGTCTTGATTTGTTTACAACGGAAGTTGCTATAGATGAGGGGGGTGAGTATAAAATTATTGATTATGCAAATCACCCAATCGATTTAAATTCACAAGAGAACGCATCCGATGCACTGCCGGAAGATATTTTGGAAGATGTGGCGCGTTGTATTGCGGTATATATCGGAAAAATTAAGGCACACGGGAATGTCATACGAGAATAATTTTCGTGATGTAAGAAAAAGGTAATGGGGAAGATGTTATTAACAGTTTAGTATTTTTTTAATACTGGCGTTTGTATGTTCTTATCCGTATACTTAACCGTATGGAAAGTATTGTAAAAGCTGATATATTCTTTTTTGTAACCACCATCGCGCTTGTTCTCTTTTCTGTTGCGTTTTTAATACTACTTTACTATATCATTCGTATAATAAGGAATGCGGCATATATTTCCCGTCTTATTGTATCTGAAACGGAGCAAATTAAGAGTGATGTTAGCGAGGCGCGTGCGTATGTACGGGAGGAGGCCGTTAAGATGGGCTATTTCATAGGGTTTATAAAAGCGCTTATGAAAGAACCGAAGACAGCTTTGGCGGCAAAGAAGAAACGAGCAACCAAACCAAAAAAAGACTCGGTAGAGTAGGTGTTGTAATGGAATATATAAATTTTATACGATAATCTAATTTCATAGATATATGGCTAAAAAATCAACAACTGAAGGAGTGGGAATCGGGCTTGCGGCATTAGCGGCCGCCGCGGCTGGTGCATATTTTTTGTACGGAAAGAATGGTGTGAAAAATAGAAAAAAAGTAAAAAGTTGGATGTTTAAGATGCGTGCCGAGGTGCAGGACAATATAGAAAAAATGCAGGACGTAAGTAAAGAATCGTACAACAGAGTGGTGGATGAAACGGCTCGTCATTATAGCGCATTAAAGCAGGTGGATCGAAAAGAACTGGATCAGATGGTACGGGAATTAAAAGGACACTGGAAGAGTATTTCATCTCAAGTGATGAAAAACATAAAAACGGTAAAACCTGCAAAAAAGAAAACTGCGAAGAAATAAGCATACCAAAAAACTACTGCGGAAAGCAGTAGTTTTTTTGGTATTATGGTAAGCTTATGCGTAATCTGGATTCGTTGTCGCAGATGGTTTATACTGTTCTTATGGAAAATAATCAGCAAAAGCTCAATATAAAAGCGGCAGACAGGGATCTAAAGGGGCGAAGCGCCAATAATGCCATGATATCGCATACAAAAGAAGAGTTCGTACTGGATTTTATTAATATGCTCCCGCCTCATCCATTGCTCGTATCACGTATAATCATAAGTCCGGGACATGCAAAGCGCTTTCACCGTGCTCTTACAGAACAGATAGAGCGTTATGAGGGATCATTTGGAAAACTGGAAGACGGAGAACATAATAAACCCAATATCGGTTTTCAGAATAATTAAATAAAAAACCGGAAATGTTGTTTCCGGTTTTTTATTTTAGTATCCACGTTCATCTACAAACTTACCGTTCGTATCCCGGAGAGTAATGGTTTCATGTGTATTGCGAAACATTTCAGCGTCTTTTTGAAGCCAGATAAGCCATCTATTCTGGTAGAAGTTTTCCTGATTTTTATAATTTCGCACACAACCGGCGTAACTGAAATTTTCTATAAGATAATCGGAGCATTCGCTTTCAATGCCGAAAAAGTCGCCTGAATCGGGAGTTCTGCATCCTCGAATATCATCAATAACCTCAAGGCAACGGTCACTGAAATAGGTAAGATCGGCGGTGTCGATGGTGTTAGGGCACCGACTTCCTATGGAAGGCGTAAATTTGGAGGTTTCTTTAAAATAACCCGTACAAAGGTTTTCTCGAAAATTTATGTTGCGATCTTGCTTGCCCACCGTGATAATTACCGTGCCTCGAGGAGTAAGAATGAGATCACTTAATTGAATGGATGTACCTCCGGGCAAATTTTGAACTTGTGGTATAGTGATACGTCCGCCTCGTGCATTGGTAATGGTCCAGCCGGTTATATTAACGGATTGTTCTTTACTCTTATTGGAAATAGTGACTTGTTCCGATACGGGATCGGTACGGTTTCCGCGGAATTGAGAGATAATTATTATTTCATGAAACGTTGACGTTGCAGTTTCCGAAGGAGGTAGTGTGCGCGTTGTTGTATTGTCAACGATTATAACGCCATCGGTAATATCCTTATTTACTTCTCGCAAGGTGTTAGCATCAAATCGGCCATGTACGCGAAGATCATTCGCTTCTTGATATTTGCGTACAGCCTCTTCGGTGAGAGAGAAATAATTTCCGTTGGAAACGGGATATGTGAAGTATCCCATGGTCCGAAGAAATTCTTGCAAACGTACAACGTCAGGATCATTGGTAAGACCGGGAGAAAAGGTGCGTTTAAATTCGGTAAAGGGAGGAGTGGGTGTGTTTTCGGGCGGAAGAGTGATTGGTATTTCGCCGGATAATTGACCGTTTACGGCATTACGGGTAAGGGGACCGAAATAGCCGGCAGGGGGTGTTATGTTGTGCGCAAGTTGAAATGCGGCAACGGCTTGTTGTGTGAGACTAAAATAATTACCGGTAGATTCCGGATAGGTAAAAAATCCTTTTGCGCGTAAGAATTCTTGCAGGCGCACTACTTCAGGATCATTACGAATGCCAACAAACAAGTCCCGTGTAAAATCTTCCGCGGAAGCAAAAGAGACAAAAGCGAAAGACAAAAGAAAAAAGATAGCATACTTTTTCATATTCATATTGTATATCTTTATTGTGAAAGTAAAAAGGGGATATTAATACTTTAGAAATATAATATTTTTGAAAACTACTATTTAAAAAAAGAGCATGTAATGGTAATGCTCTCTTAAATGGGATTCTTTAATTGTGTACTTGAACGAAGAAAGTGTGTGGGGGAGAGGTATTACCCAAGGAGGAGATGAAACTCTTCCTTATAACCACTCTCTTCGTTCAAGTCTTCGCATTTTACATTATGATAGTATGATTGTCAAACTTTTACAGCGAATGTTTTTAGGGCTTTCTTATTTTCCGTTACTTCTGTATTCTTATCCCTATGCTTGATTTTTCTATACAAAAACAATCAAAGAAATCCCATGCACGGGTTGGCACGATAAAAACAACCCATGGAATCGTTGAAACACCAGCTTTTATACCGGTAGCTACTCAAGGTGTGGTAAAGACACTTACAAGTGAGGAGGTTGTTGCGGTCGGATCTCAGATGCTTATTTGTAATACATATCACTTACATATTCGTCCCGGAGAAAAGATAGTAAAAGCGAATGGAGGATTGCATGGCATGATGCAATGGAATAACCCCCTTATGACGGATTCGGGAGGATTTCAGGTTTTTAGTTTGGGGTTTGGTAAAGAGCAAAGTATGGGAAAAATTCTTAAAAAGAGGCAAAAACCATCTGTTAGTGCGGATATGAAATCGAAGTTTTTGCGCATAACGGATAAAGGTGTGCATTTTCATTCGTATGTGGATGGAAAAGAGATTTTTCTCGATCCAAAAACTTCCATAAAAATTCAACAGGCACTGGGTGCCGATATTATGTTTGCATTTGATGAATGTCCGCCACCTCTTGCGGATGAACGATATATGATTCGGTCACTCGAAAAAACACATAGGTGGGCCGAGGAAAGTTTGAGTGCGAAAACTACAAAGAAGCAATCTTTGTACGGTATTGTGCAGGGAGGAAAATATAAGAACTTACGTATGCAGTCTGCACGATATATAGGAAATCTCCCCTTTGATGGATTCGGTATTGGCGGGGAATTCGGTTTCAGTAAACGGGCAATGACATCCATGCTTCGATGTGTTTTTGAAGAATTACCGGAAGAAAAACCCCGTCATCTCTTGGGCGTGGGACATCCGGAAGACATTTTGCCGATTATTAAAGCAGGTGTTGATACGTTTGATTGTATTGTGCCAACACACTATGCGCGCCGCGGCATTGCGTTTACATCTGAAGGAAGGCTTGATCTTCGAAAAGCTTTATTTTTTACAGACAAAAAACCGCTCGATGAAACGTGCGGGTGTATGGTATGTGGTGTATATTCTCGGGCATATATTACGCATATGTTGCGTGCTCACGAAATAACACCGCTTAGACTGCTTACAATACACAATTTGTTTTTTTTCCATGCAAAAGTTGCGCGTATTCGTGAAGACATAAAAGAGGGAAGAATATGAAATGGATTTTATTATGAAAGATATATTTGCCGTGTGGAAACCGAAGGGTATGACATCGCATGATGTTGTGAATGCCGTTCGGCGTGCTACGGGAATAAAAAAGGTAGGACATGCGGGTACGCTTGATCCTCTTGCGGAAGGAGTTTTAGTGGTGGGGGTTGGGCGGGATGCCACGAAACAGTTGGGAGATATTGTCGCAAAAGAAAAAGAATATGTAGCAGAAGTACTTCTTGGCACCACAAGTAGTACGGACGACGAAGAGGGTGAAAAAACAAAAAGGAATGTAAGCATTCAGCCATCAAAAAAAGATGTGGAAAAGGTGATAAAATCATTTATCGGGCGCAGTATGCAGGCGCCTCCTCGTTATAGCGCTCTTAAGGTAGGGGGTGTGCCGGCATACGCATACGCACGCGCCGGTAAAGCAGTGGAATTAAAAGAGCGGCAAATTATGGTAAAGGAAATGGAGCTTGTTTCATATGTCTATCCGTTTGTCTGCTTTCGTACCGTGACAGGACCGGGAGTATATGTTCGTGCGCTTGCAAGAGATATGGGAGAGCGGCTCCATACGGGCGGATATCTTACGGCACTTACGCGAACGCGCGTAGGCGCATTTACCGGGAAGGATGCATGTGTGCTTTCAGAATTAAAAAAAGCCCTGTAATGGACTTATTATTTTTGGATGATGATTGCCCGTTGCGAGGCATGTTTATCGGCAATTTTCTTTCGATTGGCAATCATAATATATTGCGCAGCGTGTCGATTTATCAGAGTGCCGCGTTTTATCTCATATGTCAATGTCAAAGATTTTTTTACCAGCTTATCTTTTATGGCATTTCTCCTTTTTATTTTATATACTAAGGTGATTATAGGAAATAGTAATAAATAACGGAAATATATGCAAGAATCTCACAATCCGTATGTCATTCCTCTCTCCATTATTGTCGCCGGTGTTCTCATTGCAGGAGCCATTATGTATGCCGGAGACGGGGGTGGTTTTGTGGCACAAACGGATACAACAAACCCAAAAGACGGTACGGAAAGTGGTAATGAACAAGCTGTTACGGGTGATGTAAAATCCGTTACGGGAGAAGATCATATTTTAGGCAATCCGGACGCACCGATAAAATTGGTGGAATATTCGGATTTGGAGTGTCCGTTTTGTTCACGATTCCACGCCACCATGAAGCAGGTAATGGATGAATATGGAAAAGATGGGCAAGTGGCATGGGTATATCGCCATTTTCCGCTATCACAAATTCACCCATCGGCAAATGAGGCGGCACAGGCAAGTGAGTGTGCGAATGAGCTGGGAGGAAATGATGGATTTTGGGCGTATATCGATGAAGTATTTTTGCGCCAGGATCAGGGACTTTCCACGTCAATGCTTCTAGCTGTTGCCGAGGATATAGGACTTGATAGACCGGCATTTGAATCATGCCTTAGCTCAGGAACATATGCAGAAAGTGTTCAGCGGTCATTTGAAGATGCGCGTACGGCTGGCGGTACGGGTACACCATATACGGTAGTGGTTGTTGATGGCGATACATTTACGCCAATCAATGGTGCTCTTCCGTTTGCGCAGGTATCATCCGTCATAGAAAGTGCATTGGCAAGATAATCTTTATTTTTTCCGGTAATGCATAAAAAAGCCGAAGCATGGCATGCTTCGGCTTTTAGCTATATCTCTGCGAGATTATGCTCGGGTATATTCACGCGAATTTTTTTTCCGATTAAATTTATCAAAATGGCCATGTAATCGTAAGGAGAGTTCTTTTTATTTTTTACTCTTTCAATTACCTCTCCTATAATATTCTTAAAAAGACCATCGACAACAAGAACATTTCCCGACCACTGCTTCTCAAGATCTATTATTCCGCCAGTTTCTCGCTCCTTGAGTTCGGTAATGATAAGTTTATCAATGGGCAGAATCTCACCGGTCGTTCCCACTATATATTTTACGCCTGGTACATTGTTTGTGGTGTGTATGTGTTCTTTATTAATACACACAAATAGATATTGCGGAAAGAGAGGGGTTTTTATACGTCCTTTTCTTTGTATCTTTTGATATCGCATGGGAAGGTAGATATCATCTTTAGGAAATATGCTTTCCAAATAACTCTTTACGGAACGTTCTTTTGCCGCATTGGTCATTACCACATACCATTCCTTCATATAGCACCTCTCAAATATATTCTGTAAACATTAATGACATAAAAATATATAAAAGTCAATAGTTTTATTGTTGCTGAAATAGTATGCCATAATTTATTTAAAAGAACTATCCATAAGCTATGTTGACGTAAATAAGTTCATTTGCTAGAATGGTTGGTAATGAATAGATTCGTGAACCAGTCTAAAAACTTTTTCTCCTTTTGGGGATGGTTTTTTGCCTTTATGAGGCGGACTGGTTTTAGGAATGTGATGTAATATAAACTCACAATACATGCTAAATACCAGTCCTGTCCAAGCAGGAATTTTTTGTGCTTTAACGGCTCATAATCTTTTTATAAATTTTTTAATATAAAAAGGTTATGAGCCCTATAGAGCATATTTATAGGAAAGTTCTTTAAAAAAGGAATAGGGAGGAACGAGTTATGTGGTTCGAAGATCAGGAAGAATGGTGGCGCAACGCATATACGCCATTGTATAGTCCGAAAAAAAACAACGAAGACCATGAAGATCAAGATGGTAAAAATCTTGCATGGTAAGAGAAGTACATCAAGAGGAGGAATAGTATGCTTGTTAAGATGTATGGACATGCATCGTCGTCGGAAATTACGGCAATCGAGGAAAAGCTGCACGGTTTGGGGTATACAACCGGCAAAATGGTCGGTGAGGAAATCACCCTCATTGGTGTCTACGGCGATATCACCCGGCTGCCAACTGGCGAGATTCAAGAGATGGCTGGTGTAGACCGCCTGATCCCAATCTCGCGCGCCTATAAACGGGTCGCCCAAAAAGGGGTGCCCGGAGCACTTATCCATCAAACGGTTCGCATTGGCAGAGTTGAAGTGGGCGGCGATGCATTGAGTATAATCGCCGGTCCTTGTTCGGTTGAGAGTGAGGCCCAGATTATGGAAGCGGCATTTTTTGTTAAAGAGTCGGGAGCAAAAGCGCTTCGGGGTGGAGTGGTAAAATATCGCTCAAGTCCATACAGTGGTTGGGAAGGCATTGGTTCAAGCTCTGAAGAAGCCCTGCGGAATGGCTTACGGCTGATTGTGAAAGCCGGGCGTGCCTTTGATCTGCCAACCGTTGTTGAGGTGCTGGATGCGGCTGATGTGTCGATCTATGAAGATATGGGGGTGGACTGTCTGCAAGTTGGCGAACCGAACGCCAAAAACCAGTCTCTGCTCAATCGTCTACGTGACACCCAGCTCCCGGTCATCCACAAACGCGGTAATTCCTTAGATATCGAAGCGTATCTCTTGTGGGTTGAACGCGTTATGGCAGCGGGCAAAGAAAATGTCATCCTCTGTGAGCGGGGGATTGTGAGTTCAAATAAATATACCCGCAATACGCTGGATATGGGTGGTATTGCCGCATTTCATTATCAGCTGTCGTGTTTGCCTGTGGCTATTGATGCCTCGCATGGCAGTGGTATTCGTGATCTGGTCCATCCGCTAACCTTGGCTGGAATTATGGCCGGTGCCTCAGTTGTTCTCGTTGAATCCCACCCCAATCCGCTGATTGCCAAGTCGGATGGATTTCAAGGCTTATTTCCCGAACAGCTCTCCCGCTTAGTCGCTGCCTGCCAGCAGGTGTGGGAACTTCGTAAGCGCATCGAGCCCTTGTACGTCCCGAGTGCACTACTTGAACAGCAGTATGAAGAGCGGATTGGCCATGATAAAAAACGGTTCTTCGATGTTTAAAAAGGAGGAATATGGCCGTGCACTATGATAAAAATGGATTTCCGTGTAATGGCAGATTGAAAAAGATATGCTCTGCATTAAGTTATTGTTGTACATGCAAAATGAGCATTATAAACGCGGTGCTCTTTGTACTTTCTCCGGAGCGCATATTGTTCCTTAAAATGCGCAGAGAAATTTGTAATTCTTTCCACGAAAACGGCTCTTTGGATTTAGGAGCCATTTGTTAAGAAGGTAAGGGGGTTATTAAATAATAACCCCTTTTTTCTTAAAAACTTACACTATACCGTTATTAACAGCCTTTATTGACAAAAGATCGTTTTTTGTTAGCATGAAGGAATGTTAAAGGGAGATAATATTTCCGATACGAAAAAGACCGCGCTTCTCTTTGGAGATGTAATTATGTGCCTTACGAAAAGGTAGCAGAGTTTGTTTTAAATGATTTATAGTAACAAGCTCTGCTTCACGGCAGAGTATTTTTGTATAATGTATGGATTGTTTGTGGTTTGCGATGTGTCTGCTTGATAGTGGGCATATGAAGATCATAAGCCGGCTCGTTGACAATTTAAACTCTTATAGGGAGGAGGTTTAGTATGCCCAAGAATAGAAAAGATGAAGATTCTCATCTGGTGCACGGAGGTGACCCGTTTGTCATTACTCCGGTAATGGGAGATACATATGATAGAGCGGAGATTGAAGAAAATCCTCATCTTGAGGATAACTTACGCCGCTTAGAGAAAGAGCGTAAAAAGTTACGAAGGGAGGCGAGTAGTCATGGAAAATAATCTTTCTGATCTTTTACAGCGTGTGGTGGAAGAGTGTTCTCAAGATATGGCAGACGCAAACCAACGGCATAAAGAGCGTCAGGATAAGAGAGTATGTTTTGTTTATACAAATTGGAGTGTTGATAGAGCAAATGGGATAGAGGTGGTGATAGCGAGTGTGGGCATGATTATCAACGGAGTGCGATATGAGGGGATGGCAACTTCTTTTGATGCTGTTCGGCCGGTAAGAGATGTCTTAATTGAGTCCATTTTATTGGCTGCTTTTAAATCAGATATTATAGCGGGAGAGAATATTCCTTCATTTAAAAGCTGTTTTCAGTCGGGAGTTGTGACACTTTTTGTGGAGGATGATTCATTTTCTGTTGAAGTTTCCGATGAGCGCGATGACCTTGCTTCTATGGAGGTTGCACGACGATATATTGCTTCACGATTGCCATCGTGAAGATTTATGGGGATGCTTACACGCACCCCCATTTTCTAAGGAGGAGTGCGATATGCTCGATATGGTATTTAAACTACGTCAAGAAAATGAGCGCGTATATATGGAAATTACGCTTAAGATGAACGACATTTCGGCAACGGAAATATACGAAGGTGATGATTCTTCGTGTCGGCTTGAGGAGAGAGCGGTGACGCTTATGTTGCAGGCGGCTCAAACGATCGGGATTATGCCACAAACTCAGTTTTCTGTTTCTGTAACGGGAGGGACGGAAGTTCGGAACGGTGTTTTGGTAACGATACATGCTGAAAGGAAAATGACGGGATTCACGGATTGTGTTTATAGCACACCGTTCACAGCGGCGCAGGCAACAAAAGATATTCTTGAGCAATTACAGAATAACGAAGTTAAAGCGGCGTAGATGTAAACCCCAGAATTTCTATTGGAAATTTTGGGGTTCTTTTTTAAGAAGATTGATTTTTAGTTTACATGGCATTATAGTGGAACGAAGATTACCTGATAAGGAGGAGAATGTATGCAAGGAGTATTTGTTATGATTACATACATTCCGAAAAGGGCACTTGATGAAGCATTGTCGCGAGAGGGTGAAGACCCTCCTACGCAAGAAGAGGCTCTTTCGTTTTTACGGAAGGTTATGTCGTTTAGGGAAATCCCTTCGATTCTGAATAACCCTCCCTTAATCGGACGTCTTCTGGACACATTTTATGGGAGACATGCCCGTGCCGGTAATGCTTTTGAAAGGATGTCAATTGTCGAACGAGTGAGAGGTGAAAAATTGGAGATTACAGGAAAGAGGGTTAGGGAAAAAAATAAGAAAAAAGAAATACAAAGACGCGTATAAGAGCATTACGCTCTTTTTTTTGTCTTCATTATACATCCGCTTTCCACTTTTTACGCACTGATTTATACTGGGGAAATGACCAGAAGTGAACTTCTTCAAAAATTAAAAGAAAAACGAAAGGAGATTGCCGAGCGTGAAGGCAAGGAGCTTTTTATGGTATTTCAAAATAAAGCTCTGGAAGAAACAGTAAAAGCAATGCCGCAAACACGGGAAGATTTAAAATTGGTAAAAGGATGGGGAAAGGTAAAAATATCACGGTATGGAGACGAAATTCTTTCTATTTTCAAGCAGGGAAACGGGAAACATGAGGATACTTATGCAACAGGCGGATTATTTAATAATCCAATACCTGCCGCCGAATCTCCCTCGGGCGGAGAAGGCAAGCAGTCTCATGATAACGCCGTATTATCGGTTTCGGAATTTATCGAAGTTGTTAATATTACGCTTTCACGATTAGGTTTGGTGCGTGTGCAGGGAGAAATAAGCGAGATGCAGATGCGGGGAGCGGCGGTATATTTTACGTTAAAAGATACATCGGGTGAGGATGCGATAGTAAAATGTTTACTTTGGAAATGGCAATTTGAACAGCAGTATGATTATTTGGAGGATGGTTTGGAAATTATTATAGAGGGAGTGCCGGATGTATTTGTAAAATATGGAACATTTAGCGTAAAGGTAAGTCGCGTAGAGCCGGTAGGGGAAGGTGCTCTTAGAAAAGCATTCGAAGCGCTTAAGAAAAAATTTGAAATGGCCGGATATTTTGATGAAGCGCGCAAGCGTCCGCTTCCGCGCATTATACAACGTATAGGAGTTGTTACTTCCGCTTCCGGAGAAGCAATTAATGATTTTAGGCGCAATATCGGAGACTATGGTTTGGAAATATGTATGGTAGATGTGCGCGTGGAAGGAGTATACGCCGAGGATTCCATCGTGAAAGGAATACAATGGTTAAATACTCATCATGCCGATTTGGACGTACTTGTTCTTATACGCGGAGGCGGTGGTCTTGAAAATTTGAAGGCATTTAATTCAGAGCGAGTTGCTGAAGCCGTTCTTGGTTCGCGTTTGCCGGTAATAACGGGTATTGGGCATGAGCGCGATGATACCATTGCGGGTTTTATAGCGGACATCAATTGCTCTACGCCAACAGCGGTTGCGGTGTATATTCGGCACATACGGGAAGATCTCATAGGGGAGGTAAATGAAAAAGTGGAACGGCTGATTCGTTTATTTGATGTTATATACGAAACAGCACTGCGTTCATTGCATGAGCGGAAGACGGGACTTATTATTTCGTATACCCACATTCTTTCGCGGTATCGGCATGACATCGCATCACATACGCGTGCCCTACAGACGGGGCTGTTTCAGATATTTAGCGGATTTCGTCTTTTAACGGAACAGTTTCGTTCATCATTTCACCGTTATGAATCTATTTTACGGGAATATTATCGAACGGTAGAAATAAACGCCGTAAAAGGGGTTCGTATTCTTGAACGGAGTATGCAGGAATACGAAAAACGTATTTCTGTTACCGAAACCGCGCTTGCTTCTCTGGATCCGGCGGCGCCTTTAAAGCGCGGATATAGTATTACATACGGATCTGACGGCCGCGTGCTCAAGAATGCAAAGAATGTTACCATAGGGGAGAGAATCAGCGTACATTTGTACGAAGGGAATATTGGTGCGCGGATAGAAGAAAATATTCAGCCGGAAAAATAAATATATAATCATTAAAACTCAATATTTGGTGTATGAAAGACAAACAAAAATTGGAACATTCATTAAAACAGCTTGAAGTTATCGTAGAAGAGCTGAATGGAAAAGATGTGGATGTAGAAACGGGACTTGCTAAATTTAAGGAGGGCGTGGATCTTATCACGTTTTGCCGGCATGAACTTAAAGCGGCGGAAAATGAATTTAAAAAACTCCGCATGGAATTGGATCAAGAGGAAGATAAAGAAGAGCAGTAAGAATATAATACAATGGCGGTCTTTTATCTTTTTATATTTATTCTATCAAGCGTAGTGCTCGCTGTTGCCGGTAATTGGCTTGTTCGTTCTCTTTCGCGTATCGCTCATTATTTTAAATGGCAGGAGTTTATTGCGGCATTTTTTATCATGTCATTTGCCGTTTCGGTGCCGGAATTGTTTATAGGGGTATCGGCGGCGCTTACGGGCATACCGGAACTTTCTTTCGGAAATATTATTGGTGCTAATATTATTCATTTTACACTTGCGATCTCTCTTGCCGCTCTTGTGCTTGGAAAGCTTGAATTTGAAAAAGAGAATATGAGGGTGAGTGTTGATTTTACCATTATTTTTGCACTATTTCCCTTTCTTCTCATGCTGGATAATAATCTTTCTCGTGGCGACGGTGTTATTCTTATAGCATCTTTTTTCATCTATTCCATTTGGGTGTTTTCCAAAAAAGAACGATTCAGTGAATTCTACATGAGCCGCAAGAGGAAAGATGCCGTTCATTACGGATATACGGGGTCTCCAATAAAACAGTTTCGGCAATTTATAAATGATGGAGGAATGTTTATTGTGGGGATTGTGCTCTTGCTTGCCAGTGCGCAGGGTATTGTCAGTTCGGCTTCGTTTTTTGCCGGTATGTTTCATTTGCCTCTTGTTGTTGTTGGTGTGTTTATTGTGGGCCTTGGCACAGCCCTTCCGGAAACATATTTTGCGGTTGCATCCGCGCGGAGAGGAAACGGCTGGATGGTAGTGGGAAACTTGCTTGGTTCTACGGTATTCACCGCCAGTTTTGTTTTAGGGGTCGTTGCACTTATTCATCCCATTGTCATTACAAATTTTTCGCCTTACATAATAGCGCGTATATTTTTAATTATGTCTGCTATTGCATTTCTTCACTTTTCACGAACAGGCCGCGTTATTACCTCTCGAGAAGCATTATTTCTTCTCATGCTTTATGTTTTGTTTGTGATAACGCAATTGGTAGTTGGATGAGTTTGTCCCCATGTTTTTCTGTCGTTTGGCATATGTTTAATTGTATGTATGCGGTAAAATGAAAGTGAGGTATATGATGCTGATGTTGTAATAAATCCACAACGGGGGTTTTATGGATTTGGAAGAACCTAGTGGTAGTGATGAGTTCAGGCCCTTTACATGGGAATACCCATCCGCATATTGGGATGCTCCGGACTTACGGAAACGTCTTCGGTCGTGTCAACTTTTGAACGATGAGAAGAAGCCATTTAATTCTCGAGGGCTTTTCGTAAGGCGCCCATGGTGGCGTAAGAAATATTATCTTATGGTAAGATTGATTAAAGTTTTACCAAACTATATCATAGTAATAGTGGGAGTTTGTTTGTAAGCAATATGCGATTATAAAGAGGAAATAGATCCTCTTTTTTCTTTGAGAAAGACTGGCATATTGACAAATTTATATTATTAATGTACAATCCCCCTAAATTTAGGCCATTTACGGGAGGTAATATGGAAGAAGAATACGAATATGCAACCGCATTAAATGAAGATGGTTTTTACCCCGTATATGCACTATACAGGGTAAAAGGTGAATACAGACTTTTATGGGCCATTCTTGCGGAAGCCATTGCATGCTTGTTCGATAAAAATCATCCTGATGCCTCTTCGGAGGCAAGGGAGTGGATAAATAGTGAAGAAGATTTGTGGTTGGGTAGTTTTAATAATATTTGTGAAATTTTCGGTATCAATCAGTCGTATTTAAGGAAAAACCTTTTGCAGGGGCAGGAGGATGCAGTGGTGTCTTATATTAGCTCAAGAAAGAAGCTTTTTACCACTTAAGACGGGGGAGTTGACGTACCTGCTTTTTTCGAGAAAAAAGCAGGTTTTTCTTTGAAAGTGGAATTAAGAAGTTATGTGGATAACATCTTCTTGACTTTATTATAAAAATCTGGTAACCTCTATATACAAGTTCGAAGGTGTGGATAACTCGTTTTTAATACTATTGCCACCTCGAAAAAACCACGGTATTATTCACTTGCAAGCTTAAGCTACGTGGGAATCTCTTCAATAAAAAATTGAAACGACCAAGAACTCTGTCCATGAAGGGAGATAGGGTTTTTTGTCGCTTTTCTCTGTTTTATATTGACCTACAACTACTTTCATGTATGCCTATGAAAGAGGTGTAGTTTGCCCCACAGCATATAATTCATATGGAGAAGAAATTTTTTTCACGGTACAAAGAGCCTCTTATGCCGCTCCCTGAACTTGTGGAAGCGCAGGTAACTTCTTTTAATTGGTTACTTACAGCAGGGCTTACAGGAGTATTTGAGGATTTTTTCCCGGTAGAGGATTATGCCGGGAATCTTAAGCTTGATTTTGTCGATTTTGCGATAGAAGACATGAAGCATGACGAATATTATGCCCGTGAGCATAATCTTTCGTATGAAGCACCGCTTCGATTGCGCGTAAGTCTTACAAATAAAAAAACAGGAGAAGTAAAGGAACAAGAGGTATTCTTGGGAGATTTTCCGCTTATGACAAAGCGGGGAACATTTGTTATTAACGGTGTTGAGCGTGTTATTGTTTCTCAACTTGCCCGTTCTTTCGGTGTGTATTTTACGGAGTACTTTCTTCGCGGTAAAAAATATTTTGGAGCGAAAATTGTTCCGTCTCGCGGAGCATGGCTTGAGTTTGAAACCGATGCAGACGGAGCGCTTTATGTAAAAATTGACCGTAAGCGCCGTATTGCGGCAACAGCCCTTTTGCGTATTTTGGGCGTTGAGAAGAATGATGCCATAAAGAAAGCATTTGCAAAGGTGGATACGGGTGAAATCTCGTATATAGATCGTACGCTTGAGAAGGATACTACTACAAGCGCTGATGAAGCTTATGTTGAGCTTTATAAGCGTATTCGTCCGGGAGATTTGGCAACGGTGGATAATGCTCGTGAATTGCTGGAAAACATGTTTGGTTCCGATAGATACGACCTCTCACATGTAGGGCGGCATAAGTTTAATCAGCGATTGCAGATAGAAAAGAAAGATAAGGATGCAAAACGTACCCTTGACGGTGAGGATATTATCGGTGTTCTTTCTGAAATTATCCGACTGGATCAAAATCCGCATCTTTCGGCTGATGATATCGATCACCTGGGAAATCGTCGGGTGCGCGGTGTAGGAGAGATGTTGCAGAATCGGTTGCGTATCGGGCTTGCGCGCATGGAGCGTATTATCAAAGACAGAATGTCCACTCTCGATGTGGCTACCATTACGCCAATGCAGCTTATCAATGCGCGTCCTTTTATGGCGGCAGTGAAAGAGTTTTTTACGACAAACCAGTTGTCACAGTTTATGGATCAGACGAATATTTTAGCGGAGTTGGAGCATAAACGTCGTGTTTCCGCATTGGGCCCGGGAGGACTTACTCGTGAGCGAGCCGGATTTGAAGTACGCGATGTGCACCCGTCGCACTATGGACGTATTTGCCCCATTCAAACGCCGGAAGGACCGAATATCGGACTTGTTGGTCATTTGGCAAGTTATGCGCGCATCAATGATTTTGGTATTATCGAAACGCCGTATCAGAAGGTAAAGAAAGGCGTTATAACGCATGAAATTCAGTATATGACGGCATTTGAAGAAGCGCGGTACAATATTGCTCATGCGGGAACGCCTTTTGAGAAGAATGGCGCCATTACTTCAGAGATAGTAGAGGCACGCGTACAGGGACAGCCGGGTGTTATTGATCGTGAGAGCGTGGATTATATTGACGTTTCTCCGCAACAGGCTATCAGTATTGCAACCAGTCTTATTCCATTTCTGGAGCATGATGATGCAAACCGTGCTTTGATGGGTTCAAATATGCAGCGTCAAGCGGTACCGAATGTGTTTCCACAGGCACCCATAGTGGGAACCGGTGTGGAAGAACGTGTAGCGCGCGACTCCGGACAGGTGGTAATTGCGGAAGAGGCGGGAACCGTTATGGCAGTAGACGCAAAACGTATTGTCATTAAAGAAGCAAAACGCGAAAAAGAATACAATCTTATTAATTTTCTTCGCTCAAATAATGCAACAACATTGCATCATCGTCCCATTGTACACATGGGAGATGCTATCGCGAAAGGGCAGATTATTGCAGATAATATGTCCACCGAAAATGGGGAATTGGCTTTGGGACAGAATATCCTGGTGTCATTTCTCTCATGGGGCGGATCAAATTATGAGGATGCTATTATTATTTCCGAACGACTTGTACAAAGAGACGTATTCAGCTCGGTACATATTGAAGATTTTACGGTAAATGTGCGCGACACTAAATTAGGACCGGAGGTAACAACGCATGATATTCCAAATGTGGGAGAGGAGAAGTTAAAAGATCTTGATGAAGACGGTATTGTGCGTATTGGTGCGGAAGTTCGGCCGGGGGACATTTTGGTGGGAAAAATTTCACCGAAGGGAGAATCGGATTTGACGCCGGAAGAACGCTTGCTTCGCGCTATTTTTGGTGAAAAAGCACGTGACGTAAAAGATACGTCGCTCCGTATGTCTAATGGAAAGCGGGGGCGTATTGTCGGCGTTAAGGTATTTTCACGCGAACAGGGAGATCGTTTGGAGTCAGGTGTTATTAAAAGCGTTCGCATAGAAGTGGCACAGCTTCGCAAGGTATCGGTAGGAGATAAACTCGCGGGACGTCACGGAAACAAAGGAGTTATTTCTAAAATTTTAGCGGTAGAAGACATGCCTCACTTGGCTGATGGTACGCCGGTGGATATTATCTTAAATCCGCTGGGAGTGGCGTCTCGTATGAATATCGGGCAGATTTTAGAGACTCATTTGGGGTGGGCGGCTCATAAGCTGGGATACCATGCGCGTACGCCGGCATTGCTGGGAACACTTGATGAGGAAATTCACGAAGAGCTTGAACGCGCCGGTTTGCCGCGCGACGGAAAGGTGGATATATATGACGGACGTACGGGTGAAAAGATTGATCAGAAAGTGACTGTCGGCATGGTATATATGCTCAAGCTTATTCATATGGTGGAAGATAAAATTCACATGCGTTCCATTGGTCCGTATTCTCTTATTACGCAACAGCCGCTTGGTGGCAAGGCGCAGGGAGGCGGTCAGCGGTTTGGGGAAATGGAGGTATGGGCATTGGAAGGATATGGTGCGGCACATACATTACAGGAAATGCTCACGATTAAGTCCGATGATGTTACCGGACGTGTTTCCACCTATGACGCCATTGTACGAGGCGAGTCGTATAAGACGCCAAATATTCCGGCGTCCTTCCATGTATTGGTAAATGAACTCAAAGGTCTTGCATTAGATGTCGATCTTGTTTCCGACGATAAATAATAAGAGAACATAATTATTATGATGGATAACGAATTACATACGGAATATCAAGATTTTGACGGTATTGTTCTTCGTCTTGCGTCTCCGGAAAAAATCATGGAGTGGTCGCACGGAGAAGTTACAAAACCCGAAACCATTAATTATCGTACCCAGCGACCGGAACGTGATGGGCTTTTTTGTGAGCGTATTTTCGGTCCCGATAAGGATTATGAGTGTTATTGCGGAAAATATCGTCGCGTGCGGTACAAGGGTATTGTGTGTGATAAATGCGGCGTGGAGGTAACACGTTCTATTGTGCGTCGCGAGCGTATGGGGCATGTTACATTAGCGGCTCCGGTTTCTCATATTTGGTTTTTGCGTGGCGTGCCGTCAAAAATGAGCCTGCTTCTTGATGTTACCGTAACGGATCTTGAAAAAGTAATTTACTTTGCCGGATATATCATTGATTTTGTAAATGAAAAGAGACGCACGGAAGTGCTTTTGGAAATAGATAAAGAATACAAAACAAAACTCAAGGCGGGAGATACCGATAAAGAGGCGTTGAAAGAGGCGGCCGATCAGGCAAAATCTGAAGTAAAGAGTTTGCGTTTGTATCAGGTGCTTTCGGAAGTGGAATATTATCGCTTAAGTATGCGTTTTGCAGATTTATTTACGGCAGATATCGGCGCCGAGGCGCTTCGTAAGATTTGTACGGGTCTTGATCTTGAAGTTATAGAGGAAAATCTCTCGAAAATAGCTGATGGAACCACTCAACCCCTTGCACGAAAAAAGGTGCTTAAGCGCTTACAACTTGTTCGGTCAATAAAAAATGCGCGTATTCGTCCTGAATGGATGTTTCTTACCGTTATCCCCATAATACCACCGGCATTAAGGCCTATGGTGGCTCTTGAAGGAGGACGACATGCAACCAGTGATGTGAATGATTTGTATCGTCGTGTTATTAACCGCAACAATCGGTTAAAACGCCTCTATGATTTAAAAGCACCGGAGGTTATTTGTCGCAACGAAAAGCGTATGTTGCAGGAAGCGGTTGATGCTCTTATCGATAATTCCATTCGCCGGGGACAGGCCGCGGTTACATCGCAGGCACAGAAGCGCCCGCTTCGTTCGCTTGCGGATATGCTGAAAGGAAAACAGGGGCGATTTCGCCAAAACTTATTGGGTAAGCGTGTTGATTATTCCGGCCGTTCGGTAATTGTAGTGGGTCCCGAACTTAAACTGCATCAGTGTGGGCTTCCTAAGCATATGGCTCTTGAATTGTTTCGACCATTTGTTATCCGTAAACTTATTGAACAAGGATTTGCTTATAATATTCGGGGTGCTGGACGTCTTATCGAAGAAGCAACGCCGGATGTATGGGCAATTTTGGAAGATGTCATTAAGGGAAAATATGTACTTCTTAATCGGGCGCCTACTTTGCACCGCTTAGGTATTCAAGCGTTTCAGCCAATGCTTATAGAAGGAAATGCTATGCGTTTGCATCCTTTAGTGTGTGAGGCGTTTAACGCAGATTTCGACGGAGATCAAATGGCGGTTCATGTGCCTCTTACCGATGAAGCGCAATATGAAGCACGTGAAATTATGGCGGCCGATAAAAACTTGCTAAAGCCCGGAAGCGGAGAATCAATCGTGCGTCCCCAGCAGGATATGATTATCGGGTGTTATTGGCTTACACAAATGAATGAGGGTGAAAAAGGAGAGGGTATGATTTTTGCAACGCGCGATGAGGCGATAAATGCTTATGAAGCCGGCGTTGTTACACTTCAGGCAAAAATACAGGTACGCCTTTCAGATGCACCGGAGCGCACGGAAACAACAATAGGACGCATTATTTTTAGTGATGTTCTTCCCGAAGGTGTCGCGTTTATCAACGAACAACAGACAAAGAAAAGCCTAAGTGCCCTTACGGGACGCATTATTCGTACGCTTGGCAGTGCCGCCACAGCTCCTTTCGTTGACCGCATTAAAGTTCTTGGCTTTAAGTACGCCACACGTTCAGGTATTAGCTGGGGTATTGATGATATTCCCGTACTTACACGAAAGGGGGCAATTATCGAAGAAGCACTCGAGGCGGCAAAAGTGGTGCGGGATCAGTTCGATCGCGGTCTTCTTACCGATAAAGAGCGCTACAATAAGATAGTTGAAATCTGGAATTCAAAAGTAAAGCCAAAAATTGATGCCGAGGTTCGCGCATCATTGGATAAAAAAGGATCGGTATTTACCATGGTTAATTCGGCAGCGCGCGGATCATGGGTGCAGGTAAACCAGATGGCGGGCATGAAGGGAATGGTGGTAAATCCGTCCGGACGCATTATTGAGCTTCCTATTATTTCAAGTTATAAGGATGGGCTTAATGTGTTGGAGTACTTTATTTCTACACATGGTGCCCGAAAAGGTACGGCAGACACCGCTCTTAAAACAGCCGCCGCGGGATATCTTACGCGCCGTCTTGTAGATGTTGCACAGGATTTGGTGGTTGTGGAAGATGATTGTAAGGACAGTGACGGAATTATTGTCTATCGCCGTGATTCAGAGGCGGTAAACAAGAGTTTTTCAACGCGGCTTTTTGGACGCACGATGATTGCCGATGTTATTCATCCGGAAACAAAGGAAAAGATCGCTAAAAAAGGAGAACTTGTTTCTATTGAAGTCGCGGAAGCTATTGATGCCGCCGGTCTTAAGGAGATACACATGCGCTCGCCTGTCAGTTGTAAAACGCGCCGAGGTGTTTGCAGTACCTGCTACGGATATGATTTGGGCGCTAATAAGATAGTGGTAAAAGGGGAGGCGGTTGGTATTGTAGCGGCGCAGGCAATTGGAGAGCCGGGAACACAGCTTACTATGCGTACGTTCCATATCGGGGGTGTTGCCGGAGGTGGAGACATTACTATGGGTCTTCCTCGTGTGGAGGAGGTGTTTGAAATTCGCACACCGAAAGCAAAAGCGATTATCTCGGAAGTTACCGGTAGCGTACTTGAAATTATAGAAGAAGGACGTGATCGCATAGTACGTATACTTCCGGATGACGACGACGATACGAAGCGTGATACGCGAGAATACACAATACCGTTTGGAAAAGGAGTACTTGTGAAAGTAAATGATGCCGTGCAAAGGGGACAAGCAATTTCCGACGGCGTGGTGGATACGAAGGAACTTTTCAAGGTTGCGGGTATTGCCGAAGCCCAGAATTATATCATCAGAGAAATTGGAAAAATTTATGCCTTGCAGGGGTCTCCTATTAGTGAGAAGCATATTGAGGTTATGGTGCGTCAAATGTTCTCACGCGTGCGTATTAAAGAAGTGGGAGATACGACATTTAGTGAAGACGCTATCGTGGAGCGTGATCAGTGGCTTGAAGAAAATGATCGCGTAAAAGCGGAGGGTAAGGCTCCCGCAAAGGCGGCACGTCTCCTTATGGGTATTTCAAAGACAGCGCTTACCATTTCAAGTTTTCTTTCAGCCGCTTCATTCCAGGAAACAACACGCGTTCTCATTAATGCCGCCATCGAAGGACAAAGAGATAATCTTCGTGGACTTAAGGAAAACGTTATCATTGGCCGTTTGATTCCTGCCGGAACGGGATTTCGCAAGGATGTTCCAAAAGAACATGTTTCTCGAAGGGAAGAGAAGCAAGGAGAAAAGATGGAAAAAGTAATCGAGCAGAAAATAATTGTTTAAAACAGAGATATAATAAAAAGCCCGGGAGTGTATACCGGGCTTTTTATTTTTATGTGTATGGTTATACAATAGTGAGAGGAGGTATGTTTATGAGTGCACATGTTATTTTTTTGAAAAAAGAACGCCGAAAGCGGAATATAAGAGAGATGGAAAGGTATGTGCCGATATGGATTTTGGCGATTGCGCTTGAATTTGCTCTTATCCTCATTCCCAGCTTTGCCATCATTTTTTCATGGACAATCCTTATTGTAGGGTTATGTTCAGGAAGTGTCTTTTTAATGCGGTATATATGGGTGTGTTGTAATAATAAAGGGTATTATGCACGCTCTCCCCACACAGGGTGAATGTTCGGAAGCTTCCCTTCCGATTTTTTGTTTGTGGGTGAGTATTTTTGTATAATAGATGGATATGGCAAAAACAAAAAATGGTAAGAAAAAATCGCGGAAAGAGAGCGAAGAAGAATTCGAAGAAGATCGCCGCCGATGGCATGATGATTTGCGCCCTGATACAAAAAAATCGGTCTGGGCGGTTCTTTCCTTTTCCGTTATGGGGCTTTTGACGCTTGCATGGTTTGGAAAGGCCGGTGCTATCGGATCGGTTATCTTTTCAGTGCTTACATTATTATTCGGAAAAGCATTTTTTTTGGTTCCCCTAGCATTCTTTTTTGTGGGACTTTCTCTTGTTCTTGGTATGCGCGAGCGTATTTTTGCCGGTACATTTTTTGGAGGTTTTTTATTTTTGGTAAGCATGCTTGGTATCGTTGACATTCTTATCGAGCCGCGGACGGCAGGATATGTAGGATTTGGTATTGCTTATTTCCCCCTTCAATTATTTGATGTTGTGGCAAGTGTTCTTATTTTTGGGACATTCTTAATAATTTCATTTCTTCTCATGTTTAATTTCTCGTTCATTCCGCGAGCAAAAGAAGCTATTGAAGATATGATGGATGGTAACGAAGAAGATACTGCCGGAACAACGATCGACGAAAAAGAAAAACAGGGTATGTTTGCTCATATAAAAACGATGGTTGGCATGAAAAATGAAGGAGAAGAAAGGGGTGCTGAAGAGGAGAATGAAAATAATTTTTCGGCGGAGGAAGATAAAAATAGTATGGAATCCGTTACGGAGCCAAGTACGAATGATGCTCCCTTGGAAGGGAAACGTATGGTTTCTTCCCGTAATGTTCCGTCCACTTATGTGCCGCCGCCGCTCTCAATTTTAGAGGGGGATAGAGGGAAGCCGTCATCGGGAGATATTCGGGCAAATGCAAATATTATTCAGCGAACACTTCAGAATTTCGGTATTGATGTAGACATGGGGGAAATTAGCGTAGGTCCGTCCATTACTCAATATACGCTAAAGCCGGCAGAGGGCGTTAAGCTGTCTCGTATCACAAATTTGGCAAGTAACCTGGGTCTTGCATTAGCGGCTCATCCGCTTCGTATTGAGGCACCCATTCCCGGGCGGGCGCTTGTGGGCATTGAGGTGCCAAATAAATCAATTGCATTTGTGGGGTTAAAAAATCTCCTCACCGAATTTAAAGAACGTAAAGCCGAAAGTGTTTTAGGGTTCGCGTTGGGTCGTGATGTTACCGGACAGCCCGTATTCGTGGATCTTGCGCGTGCTCCTCATATGTTGGTGGCAGGATCAACCGGTTCCGGAAAATCAGTCAGTATTCATGCGCTTATTTTGGGATTGTTATTTACAAAGCCGCCTGAACAGTTGCGTTTTTTAATGATTGATCCAAAACGTGTTGAGCTTTCTTATTATAACGGCATCCCTCATCTTATAACGCCGGTAGTGGTAGAAGCCAAAAAAGCTATTCAAGCCCTTAAATGGGCGGTAAAAGAAATGGAACGGCGGTATGAGCAATTGCAGGCGGCGGGGGCTCGCGATATTATATCATACAACAACGATGACACTAACGAGGATATGATGCCATATCTGGTGATTGTTGTGGATGAACTTGCCGATTTAATGACATCATATCCTCGTGAGGTGGAAGCATCTATCGTACGCATTGCCCAAATGGCGCGCGCCGTCGGTATTCATTTAGTGGTGTCTACACAAAGACCATCCGTAGAGGTTATTACCGGACTCATTAAGGCAAATATTACAACGCGTATGGCTCTTCAGGTGGCGTCTCAGATTGATTCCCGTACCATTCTTGACATGGCGGGGGCGGAAAAATTGCTCGGAAAGGGAGATATGTTGTATTTATCGGGTGATACGTCAAAACCGGGGCGTGTACAGGGAGTATTCGTATCGGAGCAGGAAGTGAAACGAGCAACGGCATATTTAAAAAATATCAAAGAAGAATCCGATAAGGATTTCGAAGAAGATATTTTTACGGTTGAACAGGGTAGTGGTCTAGGAAGGGAGAATGGCGAAGAGGATGATGAATTATATGAGGATGCGCGAATTCTTGTTATAGAATCCGGCAAAGCGTCCACATCATTTCTTCAGCGCCGGCTTCGATTAGGGTATGCGCGTGCCGCACGATTAGTTGATATGCTAGAGGAGCGTGGTGTGGTGGGTCCCGGAGATGGTGCGAAGCCGCGGGATGTTCTGGTGCGCCGGGATGAAGACGACGGATTCGGTCGTGATGAGAAAGATGCTGTTTCGGAAGACGAATAATAGTTATGATTACCTTACCCGATACCGCGTATGTGCGAGAAATAAAGCGTCTTCAAAACCGGCGAGGTGTTCGTATGGTACTCATTGGGTTTGTATTTGTTCTTGCTGTTATATATATGGTTTTTCAAACACGGGATTGGGTTTTGCGTCCGGATCTTTATCTTGATAGTCCGAGAGACGGAGAGACATTCTCTGAAACGCAGATTACGGTATCCGGAAGAGTTACCCCCGGTGTACAGTTGACCATAAACGGCCTTGAAGCGTATAGTGACGAGACAGGACTTTATGCGACGGATCTATTATTACCGGCAGGAGTACATACTATAGAGGTTGTAGCGCGAAATAGATTTGGACGAACGCGGTCTATTATGCGTCAGATCGTTATCACCGCTCCCGTATTATAAGTATAAAGATATAAACTATGCCGAAAAAAGCCGCAAAAACATCCATCAGCCAGCGAAATAAAGAGAGAGAAATGGCGGGGGGAAAGAAGGGGGGACTTATCGAAGACGTGGTAAAAGATATTCAGGCGCGTTATGGAGAGGGAGCAATTATGCGTTTGGGAGGTGTTCAAAAAGTCGATGTGGAAGTGGTTCCCACTGGGTCATTGGCACTCGATGCCTCACTTGGTGTAGGCGGTATTCCTAAAGGACGTATTGTAGAAATTTACGGACCGGAGTCTTCCGGAAAAACAACGTTAACATTGCATATTGTTGCTAATGCGCAAAAAAGAGGAGGTACGTGTGCATTTATAGATGCTGAACATGCATTGGATCCGGAGTACGCACGCCGTATTGGTGTTCAGATTAATGATCTGTTAATTTCCCAGCCGGATTCCGGCGAGCAGGCTCTCGAAATTGTAGAGAGTTTGGTGCGCACGGGCGGTATGGATATTATAGTAATCGATTCCGTTGCCGCCCTAACGCCACGCGCCGAAATAGAAGGAGACATGGGACAGCAACATGTTGGCCTGCAGGCACGGCTCATGTCGCATGCGCTTCGAAAACTCACATCTATTGTCGCCAAAACACATACAACTATTATATTTACCAACCAGATTCGTATGCAAATAGGTATGATGTACGGAAACCCGGAAACCACTCCCGGTGGAAAAGCACTTAAGTTTTATGCATCTGTTCGTATTGAAATTCGTCGGGCGGCAAAAATTCAGAAAGGAGACGATGTGGTGGGGAGTCGCACGAAAGCAAAAATTGTAAAAAATAAGGTAGCGGCACCCTTTAAAACGGCCGAGTTCGATATTATGTACAACGAAGGTATTTCTCGTGAAGGTGATATAATTAATTTGGGAGAAAAGTACGGATTTGTTAAAAAAGCAGGCGCTTCCTATTCGTATGGGGAAATTAAGATTGGGGTTGGTATGGATAAGGCAAAGCAATTTCTTAAGGATAACCCTGAAATTACTAATGAAATTGAGAAAAAGATACAGCAAACAATGCAGGATAATAAGGTGGTATAGTAACTACGAAGAATAAAGATATGGCAACATAAAAACTCGCTAGAGCGAGTTTTTATGTTTGGTTACAACAAGTTATATGTATTACCGCAATGTAAACGGCAAAAGAGCCAGATGACGTGCATGCTTAATGGCTTTTGTGAGCTGTCGTTGGCACGAAGCACATGTTCCGGTGCGCTTTCCGGAAAGAATACGTGCTTGCGTGGTAATAAACTTCCGAAGTAGGTCGGAATTTTTATAGTCAATTATCTTTATATTATTTACACAAAAGTGACACTGTTTCATTTTTTCGATACTTATTGCTAAATAGTTGTGGGAAGCTTGAAATGGATTTAATTCGAAGCGTGCCGTGAAGCGTGAGTGAGCCGTATTGAACATACGGAGAACGAGTATTGGAACAAGTAACGAAGAAGTAAGTTCATTTCGGGCTTCCTCTTGCTATTGTCGATGACTAAAATGGGATTTCGTTGGGGTCTATATCATCCTCTGCCGGATATTCCACTGTCGCCACGTTTTCCTCCTCTGTTGGTTGTTGGTCTGCGGGTCGAGAAGCTGTATGTGCGGCAGTACCTCCACCGCTACGCGGTCCCATCTGCATGTTTTCCGCAACAATTTCGGTGCGATATCGTTTACTACCATCTTGTCCGTCCCATGATCGTGTCTGCAGGCGTCCTTCAATACATACAATCTGACCTTTTTTTAAGTATTGTCCGGCAACTTCCGCCTGTCGTCCGAAAAGAACAATATTATGAAATTCTGTTTGCTCTTGCTTCTGTCCCTGGCGGTCATTCCATCGCCGATTGGTGGCAATGCCGAGAGTTGCAAGTGTTTGTCCGGATGGGAGTGCTTTTATTTCCGGATCCCTTGTAATATTTCCAACAATAATTACTTTGTTTACATTCATTATCTCATGGGTAGCGTAATGGGAAAGTTTATGTATGCCCATTATCCGCTACGTACTAACTGCCTAATATTTCATCAAGTTTTTTGTCAATTTCTTCTTCGGATACCTTTTCCTCTTCAGGACGGACGTCTTCATGTGTTGTGGGAGAAGGTGCAGGCGATGTTACGGGAGGTTTTTCGAGGACATTGTTTGCAGTGGTAGACTTTTGTTTTGTCGGACGAGATTGAATAATAGAACGTTCCGGTTCTTGCTCCCAGGCAAGAGTCAAATGCCGTATAATGGCCGTATGGGCTTCCACATCCTTATTAATAGCCGAAAGGGCTTCAGGAGCCACCATAAACTGAAGAGCACCAAAATATGCTTGGGTGAATTTTTGGATAGGATAGGCGAGAGGGCGTAATTTAGCATCCGTCGTACGATCAGGCATGCCACCGTTTTTTTCTACGTAGGAACGAATTTCACCCAAAACTTCCGCCGCTTTCTCGGCGGGGAGGTCAGGCTTTATAAGGAAGCCGATTTCGTAGAGTTGTGGGTCGCGTGTCATATGTAGAAAGTATTGTACTATAAAGCTTTTCTAACTGCAAGGGTTGACTTTTATTAATAAGTAGTTTATAAAAATAACAATAAAACATGGGCTTAAATTTCATTTTTTGGTATAAAAAACCGCTTATAAGAGCGGTTACCATTTTTTGAAGTATTCCTGATATTCGGTTGAGAGCTTAGGATTTTCTCCCGCCCATGCCAGGCATAATTTTACGGCGGGGGTGAGGTCGTTATTACCGCGAAAAACGGATAATACATCTCTGCTATTCTGGTAGTGGGTCAGGATTTCGCTATATATGCATCCGGGCAAAGAAGAATATAATACATTGAAATATACGTGTTTGTCGCTCCCTTTTTGTAAGCGGCATACGGTGGACGTTATTATATCTGTATACTCATAGGTTTCAGATATTGTTACACCGGGCGGAATGGATGAGCATATCCTTTCAGTATGTATTCCCGGATTTGTCATTTTTTCTAAAAAAAGTAACTCGGCAATAATAAGTAATACAACTGATCCGGCGAGAAACAAAAGCAATCGCATCATTATACTACCCTCCTTTTTATAAAGATATTAGTCTGCAGGCTCAACGTCAAGGAACATATATTTTATATTTTAAATTCTATTACGTCTCCATCTTGAACGATATAATCCTTTCCCTTCGTCTGGAGTGTGCCTAATTCCCGCGCTTTTGCGTATGAGCCGGCAGACAGGAGGTTTTCGTACGATATAACATCTGCGCGAATAAACTTTTCTTCAAAGTCAGAGTGAATGGCGCGTCCGGCGCGCGGCGCGGTAGCATTTTTTGGAATGGCCCATGCGCGAGTTTCTGCTTCACCTGTTGTGAGAAAGGTAATAAGACCGACAACTTCATATGCTTTTTTTATAAGAGCGTCAATACCGGACATGGATTTAAGATCACCGGCATCGTCTCCCAGCTGGCTTATCTCTTCCTCCATTTTTATATTAAGAGAAAGGGAGGGCAGATCTTTTACGGCAGGCGCTTCGGTATCTTCACCATTAAAGAGGAAGATAAAGGGTTTTACCGTAAGGAGATGAAGCTCTTGAAGTATTTCTTTCCCTTCATCAGTTTTTGGCGCATATATATTAGCAAGATGTCCTTCTGATAAGAGTGTTTGCAGTTCCTTCAGGGTTTCTAATTTTTTTATCGCCGTTTTATTGCCCGTTCTTGTTTCTTTCTCTATGCGCGGAATGGCGCGTTCCACGGTACCGAGATCCGCCAAGATAAGCTCGGTATTTATCGTTTCCATATCATCCTTCGGATTAATCGTTCCGGAAACGTGATGAATATCTTTGTTTTCGAATGCGCGCACCACTTCCACGATGGCGTCCACTTCGCGAATATGAGAAAGAAATTTGTTTCCGAGACCTTCTCCGGCGCTGGCACCTTTTACGAGACCGGCAATATCAACAAATTCAATGCTTGCCGGAATTATTTTTTTTGAATGGGAAAGATCGGCAAGGGGATGTAAGCGTTCATCCGGCACGGCAACAACACCGACATTTGGGTCGATGGTGGCAAAAGGATAATTTGAAGTATCCACCTGTTTTTTTGTAAGGGCGGAGAAAAGAGTAGATTTTCCCACATTAGGGAGCCCCACGATACCGATTTTCATAAAGAGAAAATTGTTATATATACGTATTTGATAGTATACGATATATTAAATGAATGGTATAGTATACCTACTTTTAGTCCTAATAATACGATAGGTACTGTTTGTTTGATCATGCAAATTAATTCATCCATATTTCGCGCATACGATATTCGGAAATCGGTACCGGGTACGGTTTCTAAACACAATCCGCTATGGTAGCCACTACTTAGTATATAAGATATATCATTTTTTAGATTAGACAAATATATCTACGGCGTATGAAAAATAAACAAGCCAACAACCAAATCATTATTTACGAGGGCGACAAGGGTCAGCCAAAGCTTGAGGTGCGGATTAAAGACGAAACTGTTTGGCTAACGCAGACACAATTGGTTGAGCTTTTTCAATCCAGTAAAGCCAATATCAGCGAGCATATTAAAAATATCTATCTAGAAAAAGAATTGACCCCGGAATCAACTGTTCGGAAATTCCGAACAGTTCAAAAAGAGGGTGACAGGGAGGTTTCCAGGGATATTGAGCATTATAATCTTGATCTGATTATTTCCCTTGGCTACCGCGTAAAATCGCACATTGCCACCCAATTTCGTATTTGGGCGACCACGCGACTCCGTGAATACCTTGTTCAAGGATTCACTATGAATGATGAATTTTTGAAAAATAATGGTGGCGGAATCTATTGGAAAAAACTTTTAGCACGTATTCGTGATATTCGCTCCAGTGAAAAAATCTTGTATCGACAAGTTCTTGACCTTTATGCCACGAGTGTGGATTACGACCCTAAATCTCTGCAATCAATCAAGTTTTTTAAAATTGTGCAAAATAAATTGCATTACGCGACACATAAACAAACAGCGGCGGAAGTTATTTACAATCGCGCCGACAGTAAGAAAAAATTTATGGGTTTGACGGTTTTTACGGGTGATTTGCCTGTGTTGGAGGAAGTGCGCATAGCGAAAAATTATTTGACTGCCGAAGAACTGGAAAAATTGAATAGACTTGTTTCAGCATATTTTGAATTAGCAGAATTGCGCGCTATAAAGCAACAAACAATGAGTATGGCGGATCATATCAAAGCTCTTGATAGCTTATTGGATGATTATGGCGAGGGAGTTTTGCGTGATCAGGGCAAGGTAAGCCATGAGAAGGCAATAAAAAAAGCCGAATCGGAGTATAGAAAATATCAAAGGGAAACATTGAGCAATGCGGAAAAAGATTACTTGGAGAGTATTAAAGCTGTGGAGCATAATGCGAAAAAGAACATCTCACCATTGAAGAAAAAATAACATGGCATTACATAAAAATTTTCCAAAATCACCGCACGTAATACTTGATCCGAAAATCAGGTGGTTTCGGTGTGGACGCACCACTGGTTCTATAAGGGCATAGCATCTATTGGCACCCGTGTAGAAGTTGTGGCTAGGGATTGTGGCGACCAACTTCTTACCATTGTATCCTTGAATCATCGCATTCTACCTTTGTTATAAGATGAGTAAATTACTCCCTTGTCTTGCTGGCATGGGAGTTTTCTTTTGCAATCTGTACAATCATATCCATGTTTTTTTCAATAACATCCTTTTGTTCCGCGAGGTAGAAAGGTGGGAGCGCGTTAAGCGGATGCCATGCGATCTCATCTTTCTCATTGTGTTCAGTAATACGATGTTTTTCTTCTCGAGTTGGTGTCATGAGAAAGTAATGAATTGTCTTATCTTCACCTGTTTTTTCTACATGGCGCGTGTATGTTCCAAGCGGACGAATAATCTTTATATGTTGTAATCCGGCTTCTTCTCGGACCTCCCGCAAAGCGGCGTCTTCAATGGTTTCTCCGTTTTCTCTATGACCTTTGGGTAACACCCAGTCGGAATAGGCACGATCCCGTATAAGGAGGATATTGGGCTTATCGGCAATCATTTTTACAATTACTCCTCCGGCAGATATTGATTGTTTGGAATCCATATAGTTAATACTGTCAGTATTTATATTGGTCGTTGTTTAAGAGGGGGGTAGCTCTATTTCAAATGAAAAGGGAATAAGTTTGCCGTCCGTATGTCGTATTGTGTTTAAACCATACCGATTTTCATAAAGAGAAAATTGTTATATATACGTATTTGATAGTATACGATATATTAAATGAATGGTATAGTATACCTACTTTTAGTCCTAATAATACGATAGGTACTGTTTGTTTGATCATGCAAATTAATTCATCCATATTTCGCGCATACGATATTCGGGGCCGGTATCCCGAAGAGTTGAACGAGCAAACGGCATATCGTATTGGACGCTCCTTCGCCTCATTCCTTAAGTCGGGTTCCGTGGGAAAAGATCATATTCGTGTTTTGGTTAATGGAGACGCACGTCCCAGTTCACCGTCTCTCACTAAAGAGATTATAAACGGACTTACTGATGAAGGATGTGATGTTCTCGACGCCGGTCTCTCGACAACCCCTATGCATTATTTTGCCGTTAATCATTTTGATGTAGATGGCGGTATTATGGTAACGGCATCTCATAACCCCTCGGAGTATAACGGATGCAAGCTGTCGCGCAGAGAATTAGTTTCTGTGGGAGGGGGTACGGGTATGGAAGAAATTCGCAATATGGTTGTGCGCGGCGTGTTTCCCTTACCCCAAAAAAAAGGACGCGTGCAGATCATATCTAATCTTAAAAAGGACTATATAGCATTTGTCAGGAGTAAATTTTCACCGAAGGATTGGCGGCCGCAGAAAATTGTTTTTGATACGGGTAACGGTATGGTCGGTCTCATCTTGAGGGATATGCTCGCGGGGACGGGGATTACTTATTCTATATTGTACGAAGATATAGATATGACTTACCCTAACCATACGGCGAATCCGTTGGATGAGCATACGCTTGATGATTTAAAACGCGCAGTAAAAGAAGAGCATGCCGATATGGGTGTGGCGTTTGATGGAGACGGGGACCGTATTGCGTTTATTACGGCAGAAGGTGATCGTGTACGCGGCGAGTATATGACAGCGCTTTTTGGTTTACATGCACTTTCTCGAGAAGCGGGCGTGGCGACGGTATATGATCTTCGTTCCAGTAAGGCGGTTTCCGAGGTTATAACCGAAGCGGGCGGCATGTCGGTACGAAGCAGGGTTGGACATACGTTTATAAAACGTGCCATGCATAAATATAAGGCAGTTGTCGGCGGAGAGGTTTCGGGACATTATTATTTTCAGGAAACGTTTTTTGCCGAGTCTAGTATGTACGCTCTTTTTTTATTAGTACAAATACTTTCGGAGAAAAACCAATCTCTTTCCGGTGTGGTGCGTCCTTTGGATCGTTATGCAACGACAGGGGAGTTAAATTTTTCTGTTACGAATGCCGATAGTATCATTGATGACTTGGCAGTATTATATAAAAATGAAAAAACGGATTATCTTGATGGTCTTACCGTAGAGGCGGACAATTTTTGGTTTAATATGCGGGTGTCAAACACGGAGGGAGTTCTTCGCCTTAATCTGGAAGCTAAGGATAAAAAAATCCTCCAGCAGGTACTGAAGGATATTAAAAGCGTGTTGAAAGTCGGGTAATTTTGCCGGTTGATATAATTTATATAAGACCGACTTTATCATATACTTCGCGTAAAGTTTTTCCGGCAACCGTTCGGGCCTTTTCCGTTCCTTTTTCAAGTATGGAATGTAGGGTGGTGGGGTCGGAAAGGAGTTCCGTTTGTTTTTCCCGCAGGGGAGCAAGGTACGAAACAAGAGTATCCCCAAGCGCTTCTTTGAATTCTTTATATCCTTTGCCGGAAAATTCTGCTTCTATGGTGGCGGTATCTTTTCCCGTACATAAACTATAGATAGCAATTAAGTTTGCGAGTCCGGGGCGCATTTGGGGATTAGATACTATATCACTACCGGAATCAGTAACGGCGGATTGTATTTTCTTCCGGATATTGTCCGGTTCATCAAATAGGCCAATGTAGGTATTAGAGCCATGCGACTTTGACATTTTTTTAGAAGGATCCTGAAGGGAGAGAATTTTACTCCTATCCGTGAGTACATGCGGTTCGGTAAGCGGGAACAGCTCTCCAAAACGGGTGTTGAAGCGCCGAGCCGTTTCTCGTGTCAGTTCAACGTGCTGTATCTGGTCTTTTCCAACGGGTACTGTATCCGCTTTGTAAATAAGAATATCAGCAGATTGTAAAACAGGATACATAAAAAGACCTGCAGTGGCTTCTTTTCCTTCTTCACGTTTTTCTTTATATACAACCATGCGTTCTAGGTCGCCCATCGCGGTTATGGTGGAAAATATCCACATAAGTTCCGCATGTTCCGGTACATGAGACTGTACAAATAAGGTAGAAGTATCCGGATCAATACCCATAGCGATAAGACTCGCTACGGTTTCGAGTGTATGACGGCGCAGTGTTTCCGGGTCTTGCGGTTCCGTGATGGCATGGAGGTCGGCAACCATAATATACGCATCATAATCTCTTTGCATATTCACCCATTGTTTTGTGGCGCCGAAATAGTTTCCAATATGGATTTCCCCGGATGGCTTGATGCCGCTTAAGAATGTCTTTTTCATATTCTAAATTTATGTGCCAAATATATTTACCCGTCTGCTAGACTTCGATAATAACAGGCAAGACCATCGGTCTTTTTTGTGTTTTGGTGAACAAAAATTGTCCGATGTTTTCTCGTACCTTATCCTTTACATATGCCAAATTGAGCGGATGCATTTTTTGAGTTCCTTCTTCAATGGTGCGACGAATACGCGTGCGTGTTTCGTAGAGAAGTTCTTTTGATTCCCGCAAATATACGAATCCGCGCGAGATAATATCGGGAGATCCTTTTACTTTTCCGGTTTCGGCATCTACGACGGCGATAATAACAAACATTCCATCTTCGGCAAGCATTTGCCTGTCGCGCAAAACAACTTCTTCCACGTTGCCAACACCAAGACCGTCTACGAATACGTAACTGGCGGGAATTTTTTCTCCCGTGGATTCCGCAACGCCGCCGGATATTTCGATGACCTGACCGTTGTCAGGATAGAAAATCCGTTTAGGGTCAAATCCCGCTTCTATGGCAATGCGCCCGTGAATTTTAAGAAAAGAATGATTACCTTCAATGGGGATTAAGTATTTCGGTTTTACCAGATTTATCATGAGCTTCAAATCTTCCTGTTTAGCATGTCCTCCCGCATGAATATCAAGCATTTTATAATTAATGACATCGGCGCCGTCACGATAAAGCTTGTCGGTAAGATATTGAACGGAACGTTCGTTGCCGGGAATAACCGAAGATGAAAACACAACCGTATCGGCGGGCTGAATACGTAAAAATCGATGTTCCTTATTAACGATACGCATAAGAACCGCATTTGATTCCCCCTGTGCGCCGGTTGCCAGAATGATAACTTTATGCGGTGGATAGTTTTTAATATCCTGCACGGGAATAATGGTATCACTTTTAAATTTCATATAACCGAGCTGGCGAGCAATTTCAACATTCGTTTTCATGCTTCTGCCTTCCACAACCACTTTTTTCTTGTGTCCTTCCGCCAGCTGAATAATTTGTTGGAGGCGTCCTAAGAGGGAAGCGAACGTACCGATAATAAGACGCCCTTTTGCACCGGCAATAATTTGTTCGAGCTCCACCTTAATTTCTTTTTCGCTGAACTGGTGTCCGGGTTCGCGGGCATTGGTACTGTCTGACATGAGAGCAAGAACATTTTGCTTGCCGAGAGCTTTTATTTTATCGATTTCCGTTTTGCCGGCAATGTCCGATTTAACATCAATTTTAAAATCTCCGGTGTGTACCACGATGCCCTCCGGCGTTTTAATGACGACACCGATAGATCCGGGAATGTTATGTGACACACCAAAGAAAGAGCATTCAAATACGCCCAGTTTTATTTTAGAATCGCTGGTTATTTCATGAGTATTAAGTTCCACCGATGTATCTTTATAATCGGTTTGGCGCTTCATAAAAATAGCAAGCGTAATATCGGTACCGTACATGGGGATGCCGCCTCCGAGTTCTTTCATGATATGCGGTATGCCGCCTATATGATCATAGTGTGAATGCGTTATGATAACGCCTCGAATGTTTTTCTTTTTGGGAAGAAGATAAGAAATGTTCGGGATAATGTAGTCAATGCCCGGCATATTCTCTTCCGGGAATTGTAGTCCCATATCGATAATAATGATGTCATTGCCATATTCAAGTACGGTCATATTGCGACCGACTTCTTCGCATCCTCCTACGGGGATAATGCGCAGTTTTGCTTTTCCTGGACGGATCGATTGTTTCTCCGCAGAGGGGGAAGATGACTTCTTTGCGTGAGAACGTGCCTTTGTGGGACGCCTTGCTGGTGCGGTGATAGTGCGCGTATGTGTTTTTGCGCTTGTCGTTTTTTTGTGTGATGGTGTCATAAATTTAATTAACAGTAATGTGAGTAGTTGGTAATAAGTGTTATACGATTAGTTTTTATTAAGTTTTTTTATTTTCAAATAGTTTTTGCATACGGTTTCTAAGGATAAAGAATTAAAAGTTAACGTATCTTCCGGATACTTTAATGTGTGCCGGAGAGAGGACTCGAACCTCCACGTCTTTCAACATACGCACCTGAAGCGTACGCGTCTACCAATTCCGCCACTCCGGCAATAAATAATTTTTAGCAGAGCTTTTATAGATTTCACCGCTTACTACATTCCGCTTGTTTGCCAGACATTCTTCGTTTTTATATACCATGTATGTATATCAGTGAATCTATCTGAAGGAAGAACGACATTTTTAATGGAGATATTGTGTACCGAGGAAGCGGGAACATATAAGTAATATGGACTATACAGAAACAGTGCCGGCATATCAGTAGCGATATATTCTCCGAATGTACGATATTTTTCTTCGCGCTCTTCCGGAGAGGGTAGTGCATGAGCATCTGTAAGCAGGGTATCTACGCGCGGGTTTGTATACATGGCTATATTCAGTCCGGGATCGTTTCTTTGGGAGGAGTGCCAGAATGCAAATGGATCGGGATCATGCGCCATAGCCTGGCCAAATAGTACGGCATCGTAGCGGCGCGGACGCAAGACATTTTGTTCAAAATCTCCAATTTCAAATACGGAAATTTCCACTTTTGCGCCAAGTTCATTCCACATGGTCTGTAAGAGGCGCGCCGTTTCCACGAGGTCGGGCGTGTCGGATGTGCTGATGGTAAAGGAAAGATGGATAGTTTCATCTTTGGATATTTTTTTATCACGTATGCCGTCCTCATCTATATCAATCCAGTCATTATCGGTCAATAGCTGTTTTGCGCGTTCAAGATCAAATGCGCGATCACTGTAAAAATCCTGATCCAATGCACCAAATGTTTCCGGTGGGATAGGACCATAAGCGGGCGTACCTTCTCCTTCAAGTACATTTGCAACAAGCATGTTTTTATCGATACTTAACTCGAGAGCGTCCCGCACCACATCATCGGTTAATGTTTTCGATGTGTTCTGGTTAAGAAAGAGGCCAAACACGCGAGACAGAGGTAGACGAAGGATGGGGAATGATTCATGGATATGTGCGGCGGCGGAAGGAGGAACGGCACTCGCTGAATCAATGCGTCTATTTTCAAGGGCAAGGAGAAGTTCTTCGGGTGAGGGAAAAAAGTGGAGTTCCAGGGTATTAATTAATGGTGTTCCCAGCACGTAGTGAGTGTTTGCTTCAAGAATGTACGTAGTAATGCCTCCCGTGCTGTTTTTTTCGAGCGAAACAACACGAAACGGTCCGGCGCCTATCGGCTCTATATTAAGCGGTGTTAAGGTAAATTCTTCCGCAGATACGGCGCTCCATATATGACGGGGGAGAATGCCTACGGTTGTATTTTCAAGGAATGGCGCGTACGGTTTTGCAAGTGTAAATTGTACGGTATAATCATCAATTTTTTCTGTGGCAACACCTTCCCAATTTGCCCGTAAAGGACTGCGATATGACGGATTGGTGGCAAGAGATATGGTAAATATCACATCATCCGCCGTTACGGGTGTTCCATCGCTAAAACGTGCGTCTTTGCGAATATGAAAGGTGTACACAATGCCATCTTCGGAAATGGTGTAATCTTCTGCAAGATTCGGTATCACCGTTCCTGTGGAATCCAGTCGCATAAGGCCCGCATAGGTAAGGGCCGTCATATCTCTGTCGGTGTTTGATACGGCAAGAAGAGGGTTGATAAATCGGGGGATGCCGATGATGCCTTCACGCAACGTACCTCCGTTTGCAGGTACGGGTACGGAGTAAGCGCGACTAATCGAACCACCAAGGTAGATACCGGAAGCTATCAATAAAACAACAAAAAGCGCATATATACCTTTCTCACTTCGTGTTAAGAGGCGAGTTGCGGCGCGAAAGCGTAGTATACGCGAAGGTTTTTGTAAATGATTATCGGAATCTTCTTGCACGATAAATTAAAGAAGTGACAAAAATAAGGAAACAGAGATCGGTTTAGAGTATCGAACACAAGATTATTATGGTAATAATCCCAAATTCCATGCTCCAAAATATTATTCGTTTGATTCCCCTGTAGGTACGGCGTTCGGTATTGTGTTGATGGAAGGAATAGTTGGTGCGCCGGATTCATCCGTTAGGGGGACGGTTTCTATATTGATCGACTCGGTTGTCGCCGGCTGAATTGTCTTGCTTACCACAATGGTAAGAAGGCCAACAAGCAAAAAGAGCGCACTTAGTATAATAGTAGCAATTAGGAGTCCTTTTTCAACACCTCGTTTGCTCTGATAAAATCCGCCTCCGCCAAATGTTGAAGAAAGACCCGTCCCTTTTTGTTGTAAGAGGATAACAGCGCCAAGTGTGATGGATATGCCGACTTCCGCATAGATCAAGATTTGTCCAAGATTCATTCCCGTAGCGTACTACAGGTTGCTTGATAAGTCAAATGGTTTATTACAATAATATACACCAAGAATAGCGCAACCAAGGATAAGAATATGAATACTTTTCTTTGATGAAATAAATGACAATCACTTACTTTAAATAACGGTGTTTATGGTTTCCTATCTACTGCGGTATACTCAAAGTATAGCATGAAACGCAAATATATTATTGGTATAGATGAAGTAGGACGCGGACCGTTGGCAGGGCCCCTTACCCTTGGTGCCGTTGCCTTTTTCGGAGAAGGGGAAGAGCTTTCGAATGATTTCGGTTTAGGTGGCATAAAAGATTCAAAAAAACTAAGTCATAAAAGAAGGGTTGAATGGGCGATGAAAATAACAAAACAGCTTCCTTATGCGGTTTCATCAATACATGCTGGCGAAATTGATAGCGGTGGCATAAGTCGTGCGCTTAGAAAAGCGGTAGCGGATGTTTTGGAAAAACTGTTAACGGAAAACCCATCAATTTTTCATTCAGAGTGTGTTGTTCAGTTGGATGGAGGATTGCATGCGCCTGACTTATTTACCCACCAGGAAACTATTATAAAAGGGGACGAAACTAATGCGCTTATATCCGCCGCGTCCATTGTAGCCAAGGTATGCCGAGATGCCTATATGTGCCGGCTTCATGAAAAATATCCCGTATATGGTTTTGATAAGCATAAGGGGTACGGCACGCGATTGCATATGGATAATATTATTAAACATGGTCTCTCGCGTCACCATCGCAAGTCTTTTTGCCGGAATTTTATAAAATAAGCGAACTATATACTACAAAGTTACCCCAACTTTATACCCCCTTGCTCTTTATTTTTTTATGTTGTAGAGTGTTCGTATGTCTATACGCATGAGGCACACAAAGGCTCATAGAAACGAACGGCGGGCTCATCACGGGCTTAAGCCTCTTCAGGCGGGTACATGTCCGAAATGTAAATCAATAATAATGCCGCATAATGTATGCGCAAATTGCGGTACGTATCGTGGGCGGGAAGAAATTGACGTACTTGCAAAGCTCACGAAAAAAGAACGAAAACAGAAAGAGAAAGAACTTGCCGCCACCGAACCGAGTAACCAGCCGCAAGGCGAACCTAGTATGGAAGAAATGTCCAAAAGTTAATTAAACAAAGAAAGACGGGTTTATTTTCTCAATGTAAGCTAAATCTACTATCTAAACTAGTTCCTTAAAATGGCTTCACGACATCTTGCGCGATCTATTGCCATGCAGACGCTTTACGAATGGGACTTTAAAGAAACCATCGGTATTTTGGTTTCGCGTGAAGATGTGTCCTCCATATTAAAGCGGGATATTGACGAGTTTGGTCCCGGACTTGAGGAAAAAGCGTTTGCTAAAAATTTAGTAGACGGTGTGCTTGATCATGCAAGTGATATTGATGCCATTATTGAGAAGGCCGCACCCGAGTGGCCCATTAAACAAGTGGCAATTGTAGACCGCAATGTTCTTCGCATCGGTCTTTTTGAGCTTCTGTTTGGAAAATATGGAGAAGTGCCGCCCAAGGTTGCCATTAATGAATCTATTGAGCTTGCGAAAACATTTGGCGGGCCAAATTCCGGCAAGTTTATTAACGGTGTGCTGGGAACGGTATATCGGGAAATTGGTGAACCGGGCAAAGAGGATAAAGTACGCAGAGACTTGTCTCCCGAAGAGCGTGCCGAGCTTCCTGTGGAAAATAAAGTAGGGGCGGTTGTATTTCGGAAAGAAAAAAATACCAATCATTTCGCGCTTGTACATGATGTTTTTGGATATTGGACGCTCGCGAAAGGAAGCCCTGAAGAGCACGAAAAATTGGAAGACACCGCAATCCGGAAAGTTTTGGATGAAGCCGGGCTGGGGCATTCCCATGTAGTGGAGAAATTGGGCGAGAATGAATACGTGGCGCATGATCCCGAAAAAGGGCGTGTGCGTCGACGTGTTACCTATTTTTTACTGGAAACAGCGGACACAAAACTCACACTTAAGGAAACGGGCGGTCTTGATGATGTACGGTGGTTTGCGGAAAAAGAACTTTCCGATCTGAAAATGTACGATGATGTTCGTGGATTTTTTGCGAAAGCGCTTGAAATTATAAATTAGTTTGTAGGTTGTAGGTGTCAGGTTAGAGGGGAAACTCTAAAGCTTGGCACCTAAAACCTAATATTTCTCTTATGAAAGACGTAACTAAACTTGAAGAAATTCTTGGGGTAACTTTTAACGACAAAGATCTTTTAAAATCAGCCCTGACGCATCGATCGTATTTAAATGAAAATCCGTCATGGCCGCTTCCGCAAAATGAGCGTCTTGAGTTTTTAGGTGACGCTGTTTTGGAACTGGCGGTAACGCGTTATTTGTATCTTAATTTTGAGAATCCGGAAGGCGAGCTTACGAGTTATCGTGCGGCATTGGTAAATTCTATCATGCTTACGCGTTTGGCGGCCGATCTGAATCTTAACGATTTTTTACTTCTTTCTCGCGGTGAAGCCAAGGATGAAGGCAAGGCGCGCATGTATATTTTGGCAAATACGGTGGAAGCCGTTATAGGTGCAATCTATCTGGACGGGGGGTATGATGTTGCGGAGGCCTTCATTATGCGTGTCCTTATTCCTTATATGGATGAGGTTCTGGAAAAGAAATTATATCGGGATGCAAAAAGTTATTTTCAAGAAAAAGCACAGGAAGTTGAAGGTATTACGCCTACGTATCATGTTATAAAAGAATGGGGACCTGATCATGCCAAAAACTTTATTGTGGGAGTATATATCGGAGATAATCTTGTTGCCGAAGGAGAAGGGTCGTCAAAACAAATTGCGCAACAGCATGCCGCAGAAAATGGTATTAAGATAAAGGAGTGGGAGTGATGTATCTATCCTTTTTTCCTTACCACTTCCGATTTTCTACGGTATACTAATTTTGTGAGCATCCTTAAACAACTGGAAATTACCGGATTTAAATCGTTTGCCAAGCCGGTAACGATAGAGTTTGACGCGCCCATTACCGGTGTTGTCGGCCCGAACGGTTCGGGAAAATCAAATGTATCAGAGGCTATCAAATGGGTACTGGGCGAACAATCCATGAAGTCTTTGCGTGGAAAGCGCGGGGAAGATCTTATTTTCAACGGTTCGGGTTCGGTGTCTCAGCTCGGCAAAGCAAAGGTTTCCATTACGTTCGATAATAGTAGTAAGGTGCTTCCTCTTGATTTTGATGAGGTGATTGTTTCGCGTGAGGTATATCGGGACGGAGCGAATGAATATAAATTAAACGGATCTTCCGTGCGCCTAAAGGATGTTGTGGAACTTATGAGTAATGTGGGCGTAGGCGGATCGGGGCATCATATTATAAGCCAGGGGGAGGCGGATAGGATTTTACATGCATCACCCAAAGAAAAGCGCGCCATGCTGGAGGATGCGCTGGGGCTTAAAATTTATCAGATAAAGAAAGCGGAAACGGAGCGCAAGCTTGAGCATACGGAAACAAACATGGTCCAAGTGGAGGCTCTTCGTCGCGAAGTGGCGCCGCATCTGACATTTTTACGCACGCAGGCGAAAAAAGTGGAAGCATCAAGTAAGTTACGGGAAGAGCTTAGGCAAAACGTTGCGGAATATATTGCACGGGAAAAGCATGCCATTGATAAAGAATATGCTCGTGTGGAGGCGGAGGAGGCGCCGTATAAAAAAGCATATGAAGAACTTGAAAAAGATTTGCATCTCATACGTTCGTCTTTTCCGAAAGGAGATGAGAAAATAGATACGGCTCACCAAAAAAAACAAGAGACGTACCGGCATGAGATGAATGAAATAGAGGAGCAGTATCGTGGATTAGAGCGTGAATTCGGCCGTTTGGAAGGACAACTTGCTGTTCTGGCAAAATCTTCCGCACCTATTGTCTCATCACACGATGAACGCCATATTGCGGTCGGGGAGGTTAAGGACATTTTAGAGGAAATGCTTTCAATGCTTGCCGATATGGAGAACAGTAGTTCCGTAAGGGATGTGCAGGAAATTATTACACGCATACGCACGCACGCGGAGTCATTTTTGGAGCGTCTTTCCGTAAAGAAACCAAAAGAGGATATTGACAGTCAGCCCGCGGAGGAAATACATACTCTCACGAAAGAGAAGGAGTTTATGAATGATGCTATGCGGAAGCTGGCGGAGAAACGGGATGAAATGAGCCTGGTGATGCAAAAAGAGAATGAGGACTTTATATCTTCGCGTCGGGCGCACGCGGACGCGGAGCGGCGCATGCACGATCGGGAAGCGGAATTATATACGGTAAAGGAGACGCTTCAGAAGTATGCGTTTATGAAAGAGCGTGTTCGGCTTCGGGAAGATGAATGGACGCGCGAGCATGAAGAAATGAAGCATATAGTGGAACAAGCGGACATGGGACGTTATACAGAGGCGTTTTCCCGGGAGGAACGTGAGCAACTTCGCCGGTCTATCCAACGGCTTAAGATAAAACTGGAAGAAGTGGGCGGTATTGATACTGCTGTTTTGGAGGAATATAACGAAGTCGCCGAGCGCGATCAATTTTTAGAAAAAGAACTTTCCGATTTGCGGGAATCGGACGAATCTCTTCGCGCGCTGATGGAAGAATTACAAACACACCTCGAACATGATTTTCAAAAGGGTATTACGCAGATTAATATCGAGTTTGCTCATTTGTTTCAGACAATGTTTGGGGGAGGCAACGCTTCTCTTATTACCGTTAAAGAAAAAAAACGAAAACAAAACCGCGAGGAAGAATATGAGCAGGAAGAAAATGGCGTTGAGGATGATGGGGAAGCCGGTATAGAGATAGCTGTAGATCTTCCGCGGAAACGTATTAAAAATCTTGATATGCTTTCCGGCGGAGAGCGCGCTCTTACCTCAATTGCTCTTTTATTTGCGATGTCTATTGTCAATCCGCCGCCGTTTTTGGTGCTTGATGAAACGGATGCGGCGCTCGATGAAGCAAATTCACAGCGGTACGGTGCCATGCTTCAGCAACTTTCCAAAGAAACACAGCTTATTGTCATAACGCATAATCGTCAAACAATGAAAGAAGCGGGTATTCTTTACGGGGTTACAATGGGATCGGACGGTATCTCGAAGATATTATCGGTTAAATTTAATGAAGAAAAAACGCCATAATGTTATGTATCATGTCTTTTCGGGAGTACTGTGTATGTGGGGGGACTTGATTTTTAGCGGATATCCTGTATGATAGGCACCATGGTAACTATACGACTCCAACGCGTGGGAAAACGGAACGATCCGAGTTATCGGGTTGTTTTGACGGATACCCGTCGCGGACCAAAAAGTGGTGGGTTTATCGAGATTCTAGGATCTTACAATCCCAAACAAAAAGGGTCTTTCCGCGTGAAGGAAGATCGTGTTTCGCATTGGATTGCATCCGGCGCACAGGCATCGGATACGGTGCATAATTTGCTTGTCAGTGCAAAAGTAATTGATAAGCCAAAAAGGAATGTTGTACCGCCCGCAAAACCAAAAGCGGAAAGCGAAGAAAAGGAAGCAGTAAAGGAAAAAGAAGAAAGCGTGGAAGATAAACCGTCTGAATCTAAGACGGCAGATGAGAAAAAAGATGAGAATCCTCCGGCGGAACAGGAAGTATCGGAAGAAAAATAAAATAGTTGACTTTTTAATAATATATGCTATAATTTTTGTTATTCATACAGGAAGGTCGATTTACAGATTATCGGAATCGGAGCATATCCAAGTAAATCTCGGTTAGTGGCAGAAAAACAGATTTTCGGATGTGTTCTCTAGCGAATGAATCAATGGCATATTCTGATCAGGATTTCCTTGAATTCGTTGTAAAGGCTCTTGTAGACAACCCCGAAGAAGTTTCGGTTGACCGCAAGGTTGATGAGATGGGAGTTCTTCTTACTCTCAAAGTAGCTCCTTCAAACATGGGGCAGATCATCGGCCGTAACGGTGCTACAGCAAAAGCCATTCGCAGTCTTCTCCGTGTTGTGGGCATTAAAAATAATGCACGCGTAAACCTCAAGATAGAGGAACCGGAAGGCCGCGAAGAACGAATACGGGAAAGCAGCAGAGGCGTTGACGACGTTGTTGACGATCTAAAGCTCTAATACGTATCTTTAATAAAAATCACCGCGACAATTGCCGCGGTGATTTTTCTTTGTATGTTGTATGCGAAAAATAAAAAAGGCGAAATGCCTTATTTGTGTACCACTATAATATCATTATGTCTTGGCGAAAAATGAAGCTCCGCCGGCGAATCCGCCGGTGCGATAATTCTTGTCGCTATCGGCATGCCGATAGTGCATACGCCTATAATAACGGCGCATATTTCAGATCCTAAACAGTAAACACCGTGTGATAAAGAGCAAGCCATAATCCCAAGAGTGGCTATGTTCGCCGCAACCAAAGAGAGAAAGATATATACCTTCATAGACCTCCCCTATAGATACAATATACATCTACTCTCTATAATACATTATATTTTAAAATAGAAAAGGATATAGATTATTTTCTATATGGCATTCGCTAGTATATACTATCATTATGCGATTCGACATAATAACAATCTTTCCGCGTATATTTGATTCCTATTTTGGAGAGTCAATTATTAAGCGTGCACAGGAAACAAAAAAAGTATCTTTTCATGTGCACAATCTGCGCGATTATGCAGAAAATAAGCATCATCAGGTTGATGATAAGCCGTATGGGGGCGGTGCCGGTATGGTTCTGATGGCGGAACCGATTTTAAAAGCATGTGTCAATCTTAAGAAAAAGAAAAGATCGGAGCAGGAGAAGGAAAAAGTGGTTATCTTTTCGGCAAAAGGAAAGCTGTTTACGCAAAAAATGGCGCAAGACTGGGCAAAAAAATATGACCGGCTTATTTTTATCACCGGACGATATGAAGGAATTGATGAGCGTGTGAAAAAAGTGTTGAAGGCGGAGGAGGTTTCTATAGGACCATACGTTCTTACCGATGGGGATGTGGCGGTTATGGTGGCGGTGTCTGCTGTAACGCGCCTTATTCCCGGTGTTATTACATTTGAATCACTGAAAGAGGAATCGCATTGGGCGCGCGTATTATCCAAGGAAAAGAAAGGAGATCATATGCCTTCGAGCGGTACATTGGAATATCCGCACTATACGCGTCCGGAAGTGCTTGAATATAACGGAAAAAAGTATCGCGTTCCCAAGGTGTTATTATCGGGGAATCATAAAGATATAGAGAAGTGGCGCAGTGAACACAGAACATAAGCACTCCCTTCTTCGTGGGGTTGACCGCCGGGCAGGATATGTATATAATGGACGCACACTCATATTTTGCAAGATCGTTGAAAATCTATTCTATTGTTCCGGTCGAACACGGTGCGCACTTTTTGTGTGCTGTGTTCATATTCTGAATATTATAATGAGTAATATCACTATGGTATTTGGATTTATTTTGAGAGTTTGATCCTAGCTCAGGACGAACGCTGGCGGCGTGGATAAGGCATGCAAGTCAAACGGTCCAATTTATTGGACAGTGGCAAACGGGGTAGTAACACGTGGGTACTTACCCCAGAGTCGGGCATAACTAGTCGAAAGATTAGCTAATTCCCGATAGTCCCGTAAGGGTAAAGGAGTAATCCGCTCTGGGAAAGGCCTGCGAGCTATCAGCTTGTTGGTAAGGTAACGGCTTACCAAGGCGATGACGGCTAGGGGAGGTGAGAGCCTGACCCCCACCATTGGGACTGCGACACGGCCCAAACACCTACGGGTGGCTGCAGTCGAGAATCTTCCACAATGAGCGAAAGCTTGATGGAGCGACGCCGCATGCAGGAAGAAGCTCTTCGGGGCGTAAACTGCTTTTATAGGGGAGGAATGTAAATGACTGTACCCTATGAATAAGGACCTGCTAATCTCGTGCCAGCAGCCGCGGTAATACGAGAGGTCCAAGTGTTGTCCGGATTAACTGGGCGTAAAGGGTGTGTAGGGGGTAATGTTAGTCCTGCTTTAAATCGCGAGGCCCAACCTCGCGGCCGGGTAGGAAACGGCATAACTGGAGGATGCGAGAGGTACATGGAACTCATGGTGTAGGGGTGAAATCCGTTGATATCATGGGGAACACCAAAAGCGAAGGCAATGTACTGGCGCATACCTGACCCTGAGACACGAAAGCGTGGGGATCAAAAAGGATTAGATACCCTTGTAGTCCACGCTGTAAACGATGATGACTAGCTATTGGAAGTATCGACCCTTCCGGTGGCGAAGCTAACGCGTTAAGTCATCCGCCAGGGAAGTACGGCCGCAAGGCTAAAACTCAAAGGAATAGACGGGGACTTGCACAAGCGGTGGAGCATGTGGTTTAATTCGTCGCTAACCGAAGAACCTTACCAGGGCTTGACACCACGTCGACGGCTCTCCGAAAGGAGCGCTTTCTCACAAGGACGGCGTGGCAGGTGTTGCATGGTTGTCGTCAGTTCGTGGTGTGAACTGTCCCCTTAATTGGGTCAACGAACGCAACCCTTGTTGTCTGTTATACGTGTCAGACGAGACTGCCCGGCTCAGCCGGGAGGAAGGAGGGGATGACGCCAAATCAGCATGACCCTTTGATGCCCTGGGCTACACACGTGCTACAATGGGATGTACAACGGGCCGCGAAACCGCGAGGTGGAGCAAATCCCTTAAAACATCCCTCAGTTCGGATTGGAGTCTGCAATTCGACTCCATGAAGTCGGAATCGCTAGTAATCGCGGGTCAGCTATACCGCGGTGAATACGTTCTCAAGTCTTGTACTCACCGCCCGTCAACTCAAGGGAGCCGGGAGTACCCGAAGGTTCGCTTCATGCGGAACTAAGGTAAGTTCGGTAACAGGGAGTAAGTCGTAACAAGGCACGGGTAGCGGAAGCTGTTCGTGGAATTCATCCTTTTAAGGATATACATCTCATGCTAACGGCATGAGTATGGTCGTTCGAATATTTGCGGATATATGGCAAGTATTTGAAACGGTTTGGTCGTCACCAATCAGAAAACGACTCCGGAACAATAGAATAGGCGTTCAACACAAAAAGCCGCCGTCAAACGGCGGTTTTTTGTGTTGGTGGGAGTAAGTAAATGGAATGCAGGAAATGGCAATAATCGTTTATGGGCGGTTATCATATTGAAAAATAGAGTAAAACAGTGTAGGCTATGTTCTATAGATACGGGTGTTCAGCTCAAGCCGGTTTAATCCGTTCTGAACAAGTGCCTTATAATTAATGGGCGTGTAGCTCAGCTGGTTAGAGCGCGTCACTGATAATGACGAGGTCGGAGGTTCGAGTCCTCCCACGCCCACAGAATGGATTTAGAGCGGAGAAGAGTAATAGGAATTACTCTTCTCCTGATAACTAGAAAATACCTGTGATATTTTCTAGAGGTCGGAGGTTCGGAGTAACGTAATCCAAGTGGACATAAAGATACACACAGTAATAAATGCGCTTCTTGCGTATTTTTTTGTATACTATATCTATGAAGCAGAATAAATTAAAAATTGGTGTTGTAATGGGCGGACCGTCGAGCGAGCATGATATTTCATTAATGACGGGTAGGAATGTTATAGATACTCTTCGCGGATTAGGGCATACGGTAACACAGGTATATGTTACCAAATCGGGCAATTGGCTCTATAACAACAGTGCTTCCGCTTTCGATCCGGTAGAGATATGCGCACGTCATGATGTTATGTTCAATGCTATGCACGGGGAATATGGTGAGGATGGGCAGGTACAGCAAATTTTTGACAGATGCAATGTGCGGTATACGGGATCTCGCACAACGGCGGCGGCACTTGCGATGAACAAAATAATCAGCAAAGATATTTTTAATAAGGCGGGAATCCTTACGCCAAGAGCCGTAGCGTTCGAGCGGAATAATTTTGATATGAAGGAGGCTCTTTCTCGCGTGCATCTCATGACGGCACCTCCCTGGGTAGTGAAGCCCGCAAGTCGCGGTTCTTCCGTGGGTGTTACCATAGCACGCACACTTCCGGGGTTAGCCGACGGTTTGGAAACCGCATTCGGGTATGATAATCATGTTGTAGTGGAAGAATTTATAAAAGGACGGGAGATTACCTGTGGAGTACTTCAGGATTTTGCCGGAGAGGATGTGCACGCGCTTCACCCGCTGGAGATTATTCCGCCGGACGGAAAGTTCTTTGATTATGAAGTAAAGTATGATGGTTCTACAAAAGAAGTTCCAGCACCGTTCTTCGGCGAAATGCTTAAAAATATTAAGGCACAGGCCGTTGCGGCTCATAATGCGCTCGGATGTCGGCATTATTCCCGTACGGATATGATTATTAAGGGAACGAAAATATACGTTTTGGAAACGAATACCCTACCGGGACTCACAAGCGAATCGCTTTTCCCGAAACAGGCGCGATTAGCTAAAATGGAATTTCCGCAGTTACTGGAACATTTGGTGCGTTTGGCAACGGCATAACAGATCTTTTACAAGGAGGAAGTGTTTTATGAGACGCATGCGATGGCAGAGTTGGGCTTTGGGATTTTCTCTTTTATATATTTTAGTTAAGGGATTTGGTTCATCTGAATATGCGAGTATGGTAACGCCCGCACGCTTTTATATACAGTCTTATTTTGTAGAAACGCGCCTGGTTGTATACGAAGGGGAATACTGGCGTGTTGTACTACACGAAAAGCAGAATCCGCATTTCTTGCGGAGCATCGTGCGTTTAAAACGGGTATGCGAATCTCCCGTATGCCTAACGTCTGCTGAAAGGCGAGAACGGGATGAGATAGAACTCGTACTACATACTTTGGTACTTAGATATGGCGCCACCTACACCAACTTTATGCGTCTTATGAATAATGCTTATCGTTCGCCGATTCCTATGCCGGTAATGCATTATCACTTTATTCCGCGCTACAAAACCCCATTTTCTTTTGGAGAGATATATTTTCATGATAAGGCGTATGGGCGTCATTATTCTGAAAACGAAGAAAAGCCGGTTCCTCCCGCACTTATGCTTCTCATAAAAAATATTGTAGGGAAAGAATTTAAAGACCGTATGCCAAAGCCATCCGCAGAGGTGGCTTTTTTCTTGAAAAAAAGGAAGAACCATGGTATGGTTTTTTGTAGATTTCAAATTAAAATATTTCGAAATTTACGAGGGCGAATTTCGGTAGCTCATCTGGTAGAGCGGTTTGATATGCCCCCAGCATATCAAACTTGCACTGCGGAGGGTGGAAAGTAACGGGGTTACTTTCCACGGTTCGAGTCCTAGGAGGGTAAAAGACTTTAATAATAGGTTTAGAGACGTAAATAATATGGGCCCGTAGCTCATCTGGTAGAGCGCCGCACTTGCACTGCGGAGGTGGCAGGTTCGAGTCCTGTCGGGTCCACATCGTAAATCTCAATAACCGTTTTTAACCTCCCGCTGTCCGCGTGCCGGCAAGGCGGAAAGAGGGAGTTTTTGGTTTGCTTAGCCGCTTTCTTGTTTACAAAACCCCTTAAATCCGATATGATTTAAATATAGATATTCCATACTTTATATTATAATCTATATACCAATTTATATAACAGAAAGTTATGAAAATTGCAGATAACCTCAAAAAAATAAGAGCGGAAAAGAGCTACTCTCTCGAAAAAGTGGCGCGGTTAGCTGATTTGTCGCTCAATACGGTTGTAAAGATAGAAAGCGGGGTCAATAAGAATCCTACTATCGATACTCTTTCCAAAATCGCCAAGGCGCTTGAGGTTGATGTTGATGATTTAATACAGAAGTAGTTATGAACACCCAAACCTTAAACATGGGCCTTAACAAGGCTGGTCAAGCAAAGAAAGATGAGTTTTATACTCAGCTCGTTGATATTGAAAAAGAGTTGAAGCATTACAAAAATCAATTTCGAGGCAAGGTTGTTTATTGCAACTGCGACGATCCGTTTGAGAGTAACTTTTTTAAATATTTCGCTGGTAATTTTAATGCACTGGGATTGAAAAAACTAATTGCGACGAGCTACAAGCCGTCACCTATTGCAAATACACAGCTTGGACTATTTGGTGACGAAGAAGTGCTGACAAAATCCAAAGGCCGTCCAAAAGTGACTGCCAATAAATTTATCATCAACGAAGTTGATGATTTTGATGGCGACGGTGCTTTTGATTTACGTGATGTCGCTGAACAGCTCAAAGCAAACAAAAACAACGAATGGGCACCGTTAGATAGCGAGGGAGATTTTAGAAGTCCAGAAAGTATAGAGTTGCTTAAACAAGCTGACATTGTAGTGACAAATCCGCCATTTTCACTCTTTCGTGAGTATGTAGCCCAACTTGTTGAATACGATAAGAAATTTTTAATACTTGGGGACCAAAACGCCATAACATACAAGGAGATTTTTAAGTTAATTAGCGACGATAAAATATGGCTCGGTTACGATAATGGAGGCACGAAATGGTTTCAAGTCCCGATGGATTACGACATTCCAACTGAATCAAGAAAGAAAATCGTAAACGGCGTGAAGTATTTCAGTATGGGAAGAATTATGTGGTTTACAAATCTTGAGACCACAAAACGTCACGAGAGACTGACTTTGTATAAAACATACACCGCACAAGAATATCCTAAATACGACAACTATCCTGCAATAAACGTTGATAAAGTCTCTGATATTCCAATGGACTACGATGGAATAATGGGTGTCCCTATTACTTTCATCGATAAATACAATCCAGAGCAGTTTGAAATATTAGGCATTACTGATAGACAAAACACGTCTGGTCTCCGAACGAAAAAATATACAGAAGCGGACAATCCTAAATACAACGACTTAAATGCTCGTAGCGTGATAAAAACTGGCAATACTTACAAAGCTGTGTACGCGCGACTTTTAATAAGAAATAAAAAATAATTATGAAAATTGAACTACACAGAATCAAAATACGTGAGGTAGTCAATGGCTACGCAGACAATCATGAAGAAGGTGTGGTTGCTTATGGTGGCAAGCTCGATATTCGACCTAAATATCAACGTGAATTTGTCTATAAAGATAAACAGCGCGATGCGGTCATTGATACCGTAAAGAAAAATTTTCCGCTCAATGTGATGTATTGGGTAAAAAGCGACGACGATAGCTTTGAGGTGTTAGACGGACAGCAAAGAACAATCAGTATCGGGCAATTTGCGAATGGAGATTTTTCGGTGGACTTTAATGGTCGCACTGCTATGTTCCACAACCTTACTAAAGAAGAACAGGGGCAAATCCTCGATTACGAATTGATGGTGTACTTCTGTGAAGGAACAGATAAGGAAAAGTTAGATTGGTTCAAGATTATCAACATCGCAGGCGAACGTCTTACCGATCAAGAATTGCGAAATGCTGTTTACACTGGCACATGGCTTTCGGACGCAAAACTTAAGTTTAGTAAATCTGGCTGCGCGGCATATCTTTTGGCAAATGATGGCGGCGCATTGCTTACAGGTTCACCAATTAGACAAGAGTACCTAGAAACTGCACTCTCGTGGATCAATAGCGGCGAAATTGCCGAATATATGGCAAAGCATCAGCACGACAAGAATGCCGATGAGCTGTGGAAGTATTTCCAAAATGTTATTGCGTGGGTGCGTCAGACATTTCCGAACTATCGCAAAGAAATGGCGCACGTAAATTGGGGCGAGTTGTACAACCAATTCAAGGATAAAAAGCTAAACGCCAAGAAACTTGAAACAGAAGTTGCAGAATTTATGAAAGACGAAGATGTAACAAAAAAATCTGGTATCTATCCGTATGTTTTGACGCGAAATGAGCGGCATTTAAATATCCGTTCATTTACTGACAATATGAAGCGAGAGGCGTACGAGAGGCAGAAAGGTATTTGTGCATTCTGCAAAGAAAAGTTTGATATTTCTGATATGGAAGCTGATCACATTACCCCTTGGCATGAGGGCGGCAAAACTAACGCAAAAAATTGCCAGTTGTTGTGCAAAGACGATAACCGAAGGAAATCTGGAAAGTAACACTAACACCATGAGGCTACCTCCCCAAACAATACGAACACTGTTAGAGGCAATTTTTTGGGGATCTGCTGTTTCGTTTACCTTTATTCTTGGATCCGCTATTGGATCATGGTTTTCGTTGAATATTCTCCCAGACTATTCATGGTTGATTACTCGTAAGGGCGAGGCATTTTATATTTTTGTATTCGCTCTTTTATTCTCTTATCTTTACTTTCGAGATTTTCTACAAGTAGTATGGAAGGTCATAAAGAGTTCGAGATTTGATATTTTTATTGCGGCAGGATTAAGTGCATTGGTGGTCTTTAGCAATAAAAATATACTTTCTACATACATACAGGAGCATGTAATGGAACTAAACAGCGACAGCGTATTACTTTTCTTTATTATTGTATTTATTTTGTCGCTATCATGCGTACTGTATGTGATACTGCAAATGTTTAACCGCAGAAAGAAAGTGGACTCAAAATTTGCAAATGATAACCCAATTAGGGATTCCGAAGGCGATCTCCTGGATTTTAGTACAAAAGCAAATTCGTTCGCAGAGAATATCTTTCATGCTTCACAGGGTAAGGGTTTAGTGTTTGGTGTAGATGCCCCTTGGGGATCTGGTAAGTCATCATTTTTAAATCTCTGTAAGAGGTATTGGGAAATCAAACATAAAAACGAGTTAATTGTGTACGAATTTAGTCCCTTACACTATTCAACAGATGCTAATTTACTTGAGAGATTTGTGGATGGTCTAATAAAAGAAATACAAAAGAATGTTTTTATTCCTGAGATACGCCCACTTTTTTCTCAATATTCTAAGCTCATCAAGATAGTAAATGGATTTAGTATTTTTGGGGTAAAAATTCCAGAATTTGCTAGTAGGCGCACCATTAACGATGTACATAATGATTTAGAGTGTGCACTAAATGGAATCAATAGGAGAATAATCGTTATTGTAGACGACCTAGACCGCATAGAATTAAAAGAGATTAAGAACGTATTGTTTGCAATACGTGAAAGTTTTAAATTCCCCAATATTTCGTATGTCTTATGTTACGACACAGAGAATATAAATGCATTGGAGGCAGATACGCCAGAGATTGAGACGGTGAATGAATTCCTGGAGAAATTCGTCAATATTAAGATAAGTATTTTCCTCGATAAGAAAAACCTAGAGAATTTCGTTTCAAAAGAATTGAAAAAGGTAATTGAGGACAAAACAACAGATCCAGAACTTGTTGCTGTCGTATTAAGCGGACTACGCGACATATTTCAATCACCTGAATTTCATCGTTATACGTCCTTTGTCGGAGACATTAGAAAATTGAAGCGACTTGTGAATACGGTGGTTCTTTTAGAGTTGTATAAAGTAAACTTCGATAAAGCAGATATTGATAAGTTTGATTTAGCTCATTTACTACTGATTTATATTAATTATCCAAGTATTTTCAGAAAAATTTATAACACCGAAACTGCAGGTGGTTATGGTTTTTTCTCTGCAGTTGGTCCCTATGACAGTGAGTTTTATCCAAAAGATAAGAAGAGAAACAATGGAGAAAGGAGCGACACATATGAAAATTCTGATGTATACAACGAATATCTAGAGGACTTAACAGATAATCAAAAGTTTCTCATTGAGCAGATATTTAATGTCACTAGGCGACTTAAGCGAGCAAAAAATAATGATAGTGCAAACCACTACATCAATAATGAAGATTCATATCGAAAGATAGACAGTGTATCGGAAGACATAAAAACTTCCCTGGCATGTTTCAATGGTGACAAATTTACTGGTTCTGGTCGCAATCTAGAAGATTATTTGCGTTTAATTGCTCATCTAGCGCCGCCAGAAGAAGAAAAGCAATTTGCACCTTTCAAAAACTGGCGAGACAAGATCATTAGCGAAGATATAACTATAGAACAACTTTTTAATCAACCAGAATTTTCTGTTGAACTTGGCGAGCAAAAGCGACAAAAACTTTGGCGTCTCATTGTAAACAACACAAGGAAACTGAATCAAAATGTTGCTGGTAATTTAATAAGGTATCTGACACAAAATATATCTAAATATTCCCTGTTTGAAAACGAGGTTCTTGGCGTAGGACTACGTCATCATGATCTTCCTTATTTTTTGGTACGACTGCTTAATGATGCTGGATATAAAGGTAGCATGAATGGTAATAATACGGAGGAAAACATCAAAGAAATCGCTGATTGGATTTTCGGTGAAGACACCCACAAAGATGAAGGAATACTAGACGCCTTGTTAGAAGATGAGCGAGGTATTCTTGGTCTATATGATTCACTTAGTTTGAGATTGATCTGCTGTTCCGATAGAGGTGGCGATATTTTCAACGTATCTAGAGCAATAGCAAAACACGGTAATAAAGAAGCTCCTACTGCGGGGGACACGAGAATCATTGTAAAAGAAGAAATGCGTGAAATTTCACAGAAAATTTTTGGTGTGTTTAAATCACGATACATTGACAAAAAGATTAACATTTTTTCGGAAGTTCAAAAGTTGTCTTTGGATAATATAACGGGAGAATATTCCACTTATGTGCGAAATCAAGTGAAAGGCGGTGTTATATCTGAAGATAAGTTACAGGCAGATGTTGAATATACAAAATTTAATGCTTTAGGTTTTATTGTTTACCAGCTAGGTGATGACCAGATAAATCACGGGGTTGGTTGTGGTCTTTATGATCCTCTCGGAAATGCTGACAAAGGAATGATCAAAAACTTGATGAATAAGTATCTATTTGAGAGGTGCTTTAATCCGACAACCAGTGAGAATAATTATGAGAATCTTTTAAGTTTGCTTTTGAGGAATATTCCATTTGATGCTCTCAGGGAAGATCATTTTGGTAAAATTCCTGACTTTAAGTTAAAAACGATTGTTGGTGTTCTTGATATACAAACTCTCTCTGAATTTTGGAAGGAACATAGAGAAAAAATCAAGAAACTAAACTTTGAGAATTCAGGTAAAAAAATATTTATGGGAACACGATATGTAAATTCAGATTCTGAGGATATTTTTGCGTCCTATCAAAACGACTTGCCACGTGTATATAAGGCACTCGATGATTATATCGATAACCCTACTGGCAAAGGGGAGTCGCCCGCATAGCGGGCGGTTTGCGCGCGCACTGGGAGGGTGGGGCAAACGCAAAGACATTTTTTGCCTACTTTGTTATAATTCACAAAAAGCGGACATGTCGACCCGCTCTCATATAAATCAACTAACCTTTTATAACTATGGCTAAAAAAATTTCAACTGAAGAAGTAAAGAGTAAATTGGATAAAAACGAGAACTTTTATCTCATTGATACATTGGCGGCCAACAGCTTTGAGGCGCGCCACATCCCCGGAGCAAAAAGCATGCCGTATGGAACTGATTTTATAAAACAATTTGAGCAAGTAATTAACGCCCAGAAAGACGCAGAGATCATAACTTATTGCGCCTCAAATGGATGTCAGCTATCAGCGTTGGCCGCCAATGCTCTTGAAGAAGCCGGCTATACGAATGTTGGTCATTATGTTGACGGTCTCGCAGGTTGGCAAAACGCAGGCCATAAATTTGAAGGAGAAGCGACGAAATAGTTTGGATTAAGGGAGTAAAATTATGCGCACACTGGGCGAGTGTGGCAAGCACAATATGGTAAACTACAAGGGTCGATTAATAACTAACCATAAAAACTATGAAAACTCTAAAATGTGATATGTGCGACCATGAAGCACAGGGCGAAACGTTTGGGGAGTGGATGAATAATCTCAAGCCACATTATACCGAGGCGCATGCTGAAGTTATGAAGGGAAAGGCAGATCTAACTCCCGAACAACAAAAGACGGAAATGCAGAAGTGGATGGACGAGAACAAGGCAAGATTCGAAGCCGCGTAGTTTTGCCGCACAAACATCGCCGAAGCCACAGAGCGAACACGAAGCAAACACCGAGCTCCATTTAGTAAATACCCGGAAAAGTCCTTATTTTAAATCATGTCATGCCTCTTTTGATCCTCTATATCACTAGATTGATATAGTAAAAATGCTTGATTTATCAGTGGATACTAGGCCAGTTTTTTAGGGCTGATTATGTCGGCTTTTTGCACCAAGTCGTAATACAAATATCCTTATTGCACTTTTTGTGGATATCTGGTAATATGGGAATACGTGTTTCAACTTAGACAAAACAAGTAAAACTATGGAGAACAAAGCACAGCAAAATGACAAATTTATGGCAGGTACTCACAAAAAGCACTTCTGGGGTAAGGATTATGAATACCAGAGTTTTTTGCCGTCTCCGGTAAATCATCCCTACGAGTGGCAAGATAAAAGAATTCCTGTTCTCCTTGAAGAGGCAATTAGACTTGTCGGAGAATTAAATGCTTATTCCATCCTTGTGCCGGATGTAGATTTTTTCATTCAAATGCATGTGCGCAATGAAGCGGTAAAATCCAGTCGCATTGAAGGCACTCGCACTGGTATGGATGAAGCTGTTTTGCCGGAAGAAGAAATCTCTCCGGAAAAAAGAGATGACTGGACTGAGGTACAAAATTATATTGCCGCAATGAATAAGAGTATTGCCCGATTGAATGAGCTCCCGATCTCGATGAGGCTTTTACAAGAAGCTCATAAGATTTTATTGTCCGGCGTTCGTGGTGAACACAAACAACCGGGAGAAGTTCGCACCGCACAAAATTGGATTGGCGGCACAAGTATTCAGACCGCCGCTTTTATTCCACCCCATCCGGAAGATATGGGAGAGGCCTTAAAGGACCTTGAATTTTTTTGGCATAACAAAGGATTGAATATGCCCCACTTAATCAAGATGGCTATTTCGCATTATCAGTTTGAGACGATTCACCCGTTCAATGACGGCAACGGGAGAATTGGCCGTATGCTCATCGGGCTTCATCTCATCGAGCTTGGAATTTTGCGAAAACCAACCCTGTATCTTTCGGACTTCTTTGAAAGAAATAAAGGTGCGTATTATGACGCGCTTACTTTTGTGCGAGAGAGGAATGATCTGGATCAATGGATAGTCTTTTTCCTCTCGGCAGTTATTGAGACGGCCAAAAAAGGCAAAGATACGTTCGAGAAAATTATCGATCTGCGTGCTCGCTACGAGAAACAAACTATGGAGCTCGGACGCCGGGCAAAACTGGCTCATAAACTTTTATTACAGTCATTTTCCATGCCTGCTTTTAAAGTTTCTGATGCATCAAAGTATCTTAACGCTTCAAACACGGCGACCAACACCCTTGTCGGCGAAATGGAGCGCGTTGGTATTCTTAAGGAAATTACCGGTTTTTCCCGTAACCGGATTTTTGTCCTGCACGAGTATCTGGAACTTTTTAAGAGATAAAGCTATGAAAAAGGAAATCGCCACAACAACTAAACAGGAAAGCTACTACAGATTTGGATTTGTGGGATTAGGATTTAGTGTCAGCCACTATTGAATTTAATTCCCGTCAGGTCCACCCTGTTTTGATAAAATCAACTTTATGTTATATTATCTAAACGATTGACAGTCAGGTGAGGAGAGTCAATTTCTCCAAAAACTTAAAACAGTCCCGTGGAATCCACGGGGCTGTTTTTATTGGGCACACAGAAAAACTAAAAGGAAAGCCGGCCATCCTTCTATTTTTGCCTCTGGTTCCGTATTCTGTCGCACGGGCGTATTTCTTCATATACGATATTCTGGTACATTTAAGATATGAAAATAGTTGTAGCTTCTCAAAATCCGGTTAAAGTAGAATCCGTAAAACGCGCTTTTGAAAGCATGTTTCCGGAAGAAGTGTTTGAAATAGCCGGCACTCCTGCTGTGTCCGGTGTACGTGATCAGCCGTGCAGTGATAAAGAAACATTGGAGGGCGCGTATAATAGAGTGGCACACGTTGTAAAAATGACGGATGCGGATTTTTGGGTTGGTTTAGAGGGCGGAATAGAAGATAAGGGCACCGAAATGGAAGCATTTGCGTGGGTGGTAGTGAAGGCAAAAGATAATAAAATAGGGAAAGGCCGGACGGGTGTATATATTTTGCCCCCGAGAGTAGCGGAGCTTATTCGGCAAGGGAAAGAATTGGGAGAAGCAGATGATATTGTATTTAAGAGAACAAATTCGAAACAAGAAAACGGCTCGGTGGGTATTCTAACGGCGGACAGCATAGACAGAACGAAGTATTATACGGCCGCCGCCATACTTGCCCTTATTCCTTTTAAGAATAAAGAGTTATATTAAATTCTATCGATACGGGAATTCTTGAGCTTATTTATAAAGAATATATGTTTTTAAAGCGCAACGAGTCAGCTTTGGCGGAATGGTATACATTTTACACACAGTCTGGTACTATGGGCAGTAATACATGTAATTATGTATAAGGGAATATTAGATTTAGTAGCTATATTATAATGGATAATACACATATGGACGATGCAAACACACAAGAAAGTATGGAGGAAAACATATCATCTTCGGCTAAAGATATGTCGAGCCAGGTAAATATAACAATGAAGAAATCCAAGCTGGTTTATATTATAATCGCAGGCGTGATCGTTCTTATTCTTGTCGGACTGTTCTTCGCTAAAAGTCTTTTTGTAGCGGCAACGGTAAACGGTAGTCCGATAAGTCGTTTTTCCGTTATTAGCGAGCTTGAAAAACAAAGTGGTGCGCAGGTGCTTGGAGCCATAATAGATCAAAAGCTTATTAAGGCCGAACTTGATAATCAGGGTGTAAGCGTGGCGGAGGAAGAGATAGATGCGGAAATTAAAAAAATTGAAGAACAAATTGCAAGCCAGGGCGGAGAACTAAGTCAGATTCTCGCCGCGCAAGGCGTTACAGAAACGGAACTTCGTGAACAGATTAGTATCCAGAAACGATTGGAAAAAATATTAGCAGATAAAATTGTTGTTTCAGATGAGGAGGTAAATGCGTATATCACGGATAACGCCATTACTCTTCCGGAGGGAATGACAATGGAGGTGTTTGTCGGACAGATTAAAGAGCAGTTAAAAAATCAGAAATTTCAGCAGGAAGCAGGGCAATGGGTATCTGATGTAACGGCAAGTGCGGACATCAAATATTATATCGAATATTAAACAAATAAAATAAGCATGTTTCTTGGAATGAGTAAGTACTGCAGAATAAACCGCCTTATTGGCGGTTTATTGTTGTTATGGAAAAATTGATAATTTATAATGGCGTATATATGGAATCTGTAAAAAATACCGATAAAAATATACACGCCGTCTTTGAAGGGGGCGGCGTAAAAGGGACGGGACTTGTAGGGGCCGTGCAGGTAACGGAGGATCACGGATATATATTTGACCGTGTCGCGGGTACTTCGGCGGGTGCTATTATAGCCGCTCTTATAGCGGCCGGTTATACGGCAAGCGAAATGAAAGAAATTATGTTTGCATTGGATTATAGGAAGTTTAAAGATAAGGGACTGGGAGACAGTATACCGCTTGTAGGACCTCTTGCGAGTTTGCTTATTACAAAAGGTATTTATGAAGGAGATTATTTTGAAAACTGGTTAAGAGATTTGCTCTTACAAAAGAATATCAGAACTTTCAAGGATCTTTTGATTGATGAAAACATCAAAGACTCGACGTACAGATACAAGCTTCAGGTCATAGCGTCGGATGTTTCGCGCGGAAGACTTATTACACTTCCGCATGACGTGAGCGAATATGGTTTTGTACCCAATGATTTTGATGTTGCAAGAGCTGTTAGAATGAGTATGAGCATTCCTTTTTTCTATAAGCCGGTTATCATGAAAAATGCAAAAGGGGACGCTTCATTCATTGTAGACGGAGGAATTTTAAGTAATTATCCCGTTGGAATTTTTGATCCCGTGGGAAATACGAGTCCTCTCTGGCCAACATTCGGCTATAAACTGGTGGAACCGGATGAATATAAGCCACACAATATCAACGGTCCGGTAAGCCTTTTAGCGGCACTGTTTTCGACCATGATGGAGGCGCATGATGCAAGATATATTAAGGATACGAATTTCCAGCGTACGATACCCATAGAAACGCTGGGTGTCCAAACCACCGATTTTGATACGACCATAGAGAAAAAACAGGAGCTTTATGAAAGCGGAAAAAAGGCCGCAGAGGAATTTTTCCAAAAGTGGAACTTTGAAGAATACAATCAAAAGCGTGGAAAAGGAGAAAGCCGCAGACAGCAAGTTTGGAAATCGAAAGAAGAGGCGGGATGATTATTAATTGATTTATCTCTGCTTTTTGTATATACTGTACCCACAGTATGGCAAAAAAAGCATCAAAAAAGAGTACGTCACGCAAAAAGAGCGTATTGTCGAAGGCAGAACTACCCCCCCTCGGCAATGCCCATGCTATACAGGTGCGTGGCGCACGTGCGCACAATTTGAAAAATGTCTCTGTTGATATTCCGCGTGATAAATTTGTTGTTATTACGGGACTTTCCGGATCAGGGAAATCATCGCTTGCTTTCGACACCGTTTATGCCGAAGCCGAACGACGGTTTGTTGAATCTCTTTCTGCGTATGCGCGTCAGTTCTTGGGTGTAAAAGAAAAGCCGGATGTGGATTCCATAGAAGGCCTTTCACCCGCTATTGCCATTGATCAAAAAAGTGTTTCGCGTAATCCGCGTTCTACCGTAGGCACCATCACGGAGATTTATGATTATCTGCGTATCTTATATGCGCGTATTGGTATTCCGCATTGTCCGGAGTGCGGAAAACCCGTTCGCCGGCAAAGCGTGGATGAAATTATCGCCCGTATTCTTTCCATGCCGGTCCGTACACAGGCGATATTATTAGCTCCCATTGTGCGCGGCCGCAAAGGAGAGCATAAGGGGGTGCTTGAAGAAATACAAAAGAAAGGATTTGCCCGCGTGCGGATTGATGGTGTCGTGATACGAACGGAGGAAGCGGTGGATAAAGCGCTTGATCCGAAAAGAAAACATAGTATTGAGGTTGTGGTGGATCGTATTGTGGTGGACGATGGACTGGATCGTCCGCGTCTTGCTGATTCATTGGAGACTGCCCTTAAAATAGGAAAAGGTATTGCGGCGGTGGATACCGGAAAAGAGGAACTTATGTTCTCGGAACATTTTGCATGTCCCGATTGCGGTGTTTCGTTGCCGGAATTGGAGCCGCGGCTTTTTTCGTTTAACAGTCCGTATGGTGCTTGTCCGGCATGTACCGGCATTGGACATACGCTTGAAATTGATGCCGATTTAGTATTTCCCAATAAGACACTCACGCTTGCGGAAGGTGCAATACAGCCGTGGGCGAAAGCATCGCATAGGGTGGGGCGCCAGTCATGGTATTGGTGGATGCTGGAAGATGTAAGCGAGCGGCATAAATTTTCTTTGCATACTCCTATAAAAGATCTCCCAAAGTCGGCGGTGAATGTTATTTTAAATGGCGACGACACCGATTCGAAAGAAGGAAAACAGGGGTTTGAGGGTGTGATTTCGAACTTAAAGCGGAGGTGGAAAGAAACAGATTCGGAATGGACGCGTGCCGAAATTGAAAAATATATGCGTTCGCAGGTATGTCCGGCATGTAATGGAGCACGCCTTAAGCCGGAATCGTTGGGAGTTAAAATTAATAAGAAAAATATTGCAGATATTGGCCGCATGGACGTGCAATCCGCGGCACCGTTTTTTGAAGATATTCTTGAGCAGTCATCTTTCGAGCAGAAAAAGATTACACGTCCTCTTGTTAAAGAAATTGTGGGTCGTCTTACGTTTCTTATTGATGTTGGTCTTGAATACGTTACCCTTGATAGGGAATCCACAACTCTTTCGGGCGGAGAAGCGCAACGCGTGCGTCTTGCCACGCAGATAGGATCCCGTCTTACGGGAGTTACTTATGTATTGGATGAGCCCTCTATCGGACTTCATCCGCGGGACCACGGACGTCTTATCGAAACACTCAAAAAATTACGAGATTTAGGAAATACTATTCTGGTGGTTGAGCATGATCGTGAGACAATGCAGGAAGCCGATTGGATTATTGATCTGGGTCCGGGTGCCGGAAAGCATGGGGGTATGATAATTTTTGAGGGTACGGCAGAGGAGCTTTTGAAGGCATCAACGCTTACCGGGCATTATCTTTCTCATAGAAAACATATAGCGATACCGGTAAGCACGCCACCGAAAAGCAAGAAAACATATCTCACCATAAAGGGAGCTTCGGGGAATAATTTAAAAAACATTACAACAAAAATTCCATTGGGTGAATTTGTGTGTATTGCGGGCGTTTCCGGATCCGGTAAAAGTACGCTTGTAAATGATACGCTGGGAAGAGCGCTTATGCAGTATTTCTATCGTTCAAAGGCGGAACCGTCGCCCCATAAAAGTATAGAGGGACTTGAGCATATCGATAAGGTTGTTATTGTGGATCAGTCTCCTATTGGGCGTACGCCGCGATCAAATCCGGCAACATACACGGGAGCTTTTTCTTTCATAAGGGAAGCGTTTGCGCGTACAAGAGAGGCACGCTCGCGGGGATATAAAGCGGGACGATTCAGCTTTAATGTAAAAGGAGGGCGATGTGAAGTATGTGAGGGGCAGGGAGTGCGAAAGATAGAAATGTATTTTCTCCCCGATATTTATATCGAGTGCGAAGAATGTCGCGGTAAGCGGTATAACCAAGAAGCGCTTTCCATTTTATATAATGAACGCACGATAGCGGATGTACTTGAAATGCCCATTGAAGAAGCGTATATATTTTTTAAAGATATTCCGGCAATTGCCTCACGCCTTGAAACGCTTGTTCATGTTGGTTTGGGGTATATGCACCTGGGACAGCCGGCAACCACTCTTTCCGGCGGGGAGGCACAGCGTGTAAAATTGGCAACGGAGCTTGCAAAAAAGGCAACGGGAAAAACGTTGTATATTTTGGACGAGCCAACCACGGGGCTTCATTTTGAGGATATCAGGCGACTTTTAGAGGTACTGCGCGCCCTTGTGGAAAAGGGAAATAGTGTTCTTGTAATTGAACATAATACGGATGTTCTTAAAAATGCCGATTGGATTATTGAATTAGGTCCCGAAGGAGGATCCGCGGGAGGGATAATTGTTGCCGAAGGAACACCGAAAGATATCGCAAGTACAAAGAAATCCCCTACTCAAAAATGGCTTATATAAAGAGCTTTTAGTGCTTTAAGGGGGGAAGTTGACCTTTTTTATGGATTATGTTATTATGCGCACATGGTATCAATGCATCCACAAAAGGCGGTAGAAATACTTACGGCGGAATTACCTAAACGATCGGGAGCTGTTCTCGAGAAGCGTTTTGGTTTGGGTAAAACCGGCAAGCGTCAAACGCTTGAAGCTATTGGAAAAGGGTATGGCATAACACGGGAACGTGTACGCCAGATTGAGCGCGATAGCATAATACGTATTAAAAAGAGTGCGGCATATAAGGATGTTATGCCGGTGTTTTTTGTATTTGAGGAATATATAACACAGAAGGGAGGTATTGTTGCGGAAGATCAGCTGGTACGCCAGTTTGATACGGACGGAAAGTCGCAAAATCATATCGTTTTTTTGCTCACATTAGCACCGGCAATAGATCACAAGCCGGAGAACGATGAACTTGCAAGTCGGTGGATAACCAATACTGAAAAAATGACTGCCGTAGAAAACGCTCTTAATGCCGTACATGCCGACATCGAGCAAAGCACAAGTCTTCTTTCGCGTGATGAATTGGTAAGCAAGGTGCAAAACCATATGGAGGCGCATAATGTATCGGCAGACTCCGATGAGCTTGATCGGTACATTGGTATTTCAAAATGCATCGGAGAGAATTGCTTTGGTCAGTGGGGACACGCAAGTTCGAGTCTTGTGCGTCCGCGCGGCGTGCGCGATATGGCTTATTTGGTATTTCAGCGGGAAGGGAAGCCTCTTCATTTTTTGAGTGTGGCAAATCTTATCCGTGATCTTGTAGCGGAACGCAGTGTTCATGCGCAAACAGTGCATAATGAGCTTATTAAAGATAGCCGTTTTGTGTTGGTGGGGCGCGGTATGTATGGTCTTCGGGAGTGGGGGTACGAACCGGGTACGGTACGGGATATTATTATGCGCATGCTCCGAAAAGATTCGCTTACCAAGGAAGAAATTGTGGATAAGGTGCTTGATAAACGGCAGGTAAAAGCTAATACCATTCTTATTAATTTGCAAAATAAAAAGTTTTTTAAAAAGCTTTCTGACGGCCGGTATACGGCGGTGGCATAAAGAACAATGTCGATATCTTATTGGTTTGGCGGGCGCCTTTCATGATATACTTATCATGCAGGGAGGGAAACTCATAAGATAACGATGTGCGTGTATTGTGGAAACTCAATTGACAATTTCTCTTTTTAAGGCGGCGGTAACTACATGGTTCATTTGGTTGCCTGTTTTGTCGTTCCTTGTTCTTGTGGTTACATGGCTTGATTATAAGCGCACGATATTTATTGCCGATGTTGAGTACGTTTTTTTGGAGGTACGCGTGCCTCGTGAAATTAGGCGCGGACCCAAGGCAATGGAGCAGTTATTTACCTCTATTTACAGTATTCTTAACTCTACGGTTCCGAGCCATATTATTGACGGTCTTTTATATGGAGAGATAGCGCTTACTATGTCGTTTGAAATTGTTTCCATTGGCGGAGAAGTACATTTTTTTATTAAGACGCCTAAGAAATTTAAAAATATTCTCGAAGCAAATTTGTTTGGATGTTATGCCGATCTGGAAATTGCCGTGGTTCCCGATTACACCGAGCGTATGCCGAGTACGTATGCCGACCTTGCCGAAAATAATTATGAGTTGTGGGGATCGGAGCTTGTCTTGATGACGGACGATGTTTATCCCATTCGTACATATGTGGAGTTTGAATCCATGGATGAATATGCTCAGTTGGATCCCATTGCCACGCTCGTTGAAATGTTGAGTAAGTTGCAGGTGGAAGAGGAGCTTTGGATACAGTTTATTATTGTTCCGGCGGGTATGGAATGGCGCGCAAAAGGGCAAAAAGTGGTTGAAGGGTTGCGTACTCAGTCAAGCAAAACAACTATAATAGGAGGAGAGAGTACGGTATCCATGGTGGATAGAACACCCGGACAAACAGATATTATAAAAGCAATAGAGCGTAATATTTCAAAGCCGGGATATTATACCGTTATTCGCTATGTTTATATAGCACCTAAAAGTATCTACAATAAGGATCTTGCACGAACCGGTATCCCAAGCGCGTTTAATCAGTATCAAGCACAAACACTAAATGCCTTTCGGCATGATTTTAGTGTACGCACGCAAACAATATGGCATAAGCATCCTTATTTTTTCCCCACCTGGCGGCTTTTACAAAGACGAAAGTCTATTTACGATTCATTTATAAAGCGTTCATTTCCGGAAGCGCCATTCTTTAAGCAATTATTCACCGGACAAACACTGTCGGCGGATATTCCCATTTTTAACACAGAAGAACTGGCAACGTTGTATCATTATCCAACAGATATTGTTCTTACCGCGCCGTCAATGAAGCGCGTGGAGTCGAAGAAGGTGGGTCCTCCCGCGGGACTTCCTATTTTTCAGGAAACGGGAGATAGTATTCAGGGTTTTAAGAATAAATAAAGAAACGATATGGATGGATCGGTGTCATATACCATACTTGCTGTCATAAAATCACTTGCGCTTCTTATTACGTTATTTTCATGGGTAATGATTGTTTATGCTATTATGAAAAAGCGGGAATTTATGGAAGCTCGTCCCGGAGACATGCTGGCGAAGAATACGGAACCAAAAAAAGATCCCGATTTACAGAATAATATTCGTACCCAAAAAATTGCCCGCGAAGGATGGACGCGTATCACCGGCAAGATAGATGCAACAGAACAAAAAGATTTTAAATCGGCAATTATTGAAGCGGATGCATTGGTTGATGCCGTACTAAAAGCGTATAATTATTCGGGTGAAACCATGGGAGATCGTATGAAATCCATAAAAAAGGATGAACTGCCAAGTCTGGATGATTTATGGCAAATACATAAACTGCGCAATACTGTTGCGCACCATCCTACGTACGAAATTACCTCAAAGAGGGGAGAAAGTGCTCTTAAAACATACGAAAAAATACTGCGGGAATTGGGGGCAATATAAATACAAAAACTATGTATACTAATCTTTAAAAATGGATGACAGCGTAGCCTATTTTGCAAAAACAAATTTCCGCAATAAAGAGCGGATGTTTGGTATACAAAAAAAAGACCGCCGCCAGCACATGTATGTTATCGGACAGACCGGTACGGGGAAATCGACGTTTCTTAAAAATATTGCGCTTCAAGATATACGATCGGGGCATGGTATTTGTATTGTTGATCCGCACGGAGAATTTGTGGAAGAAGTTCTCGAAATGATTCCATCGGAGCGCATTCGAGACGTTATTTATTTTAACCCGGCCGATAGTAATAATCCGGTAGGTTTTAATGTCCTCGAAGTGCCGGAACAGACAACGAATACGGATTACCGTACCATTGCCGCCTCGGGTCTTATGGGGATTTTTACCAAAATTTGGGCGAATGTCTGGTCATCGCGAATGGAATATATTCTCAATAACGCCGTACTTGCCCTTCTTGAAATGCCGGGCGCAACGCTTTTGGGTATTCAACGTATTCTTATCGATAAAGAATACCGCAAAGAAGTGCTCTCTCATGTGAAAAACGATCAAGTGCGCGCTTTTTGGACGCAGGAATACGATTTATGGGAGCCGCGATTTCGTAATGAAGCCATAGCGGCCATTCAAAACAAAGTGGGACAATTTTTATCTTCTCCCCTTATTCGTAATATCGTAGGACAGCCAAAAACATCACTTAATCTGTATGATGCGATGAATCAAGAGAAGATTATTTTGGTAAATGTATCGAAGGGGCGTATCGGGGAAGATAATTCCCAGCTTTTGGGAGCTATGATTATTACCAAAATTCAGTTGGCAGCCATGGAGCGTGTACAAATTCCTGAAGATGATCGGAAGGATTTTTACTTATATGTTGATGAGTTTCAAAATTTTGCAACGGATTCATTTGCGTCCATTCTTTCCGAGGCGCGTAAATATCGTCTGAATATTATCATTGCTCATCAATACATCGGACAACTCGTTACCGAAACAAGCACCAAAGTGCGGGACGCTGTTTTTGGAAACGTGGGCACAATGGTTACGTTTCGCGTGGGTGCTACGGATGCGGAGTTTTTGGAAAAAGAATTTGCGCCGGAAGTAACCATTCAGGATTTAGTCGGTCTTCCTAATCATAATATTTTTCTAAAACTTATGATTAACAATGTGCGGTGCGCGCCGTTTTCAGCAACAACTCTGCCGCCATTAGCTATTGATACCGAAGAGCGTACAGCGGAAAAAATAATAGAATATTCTCGAAAGACCTATGCACGTAATAAAGATGAGGTAGAAACGGAAATACGTGCACTAAGCAAGATAATTGATGCCATACCCCAGTCCAAGTCGCATAAGCCGATATCGCCTGTAAGGTCGGACCACGCACCTGCGCGTCCTGTTATCGTGCCTCGGCGAGAACCGCCCAAACAGCATGAGTCGTATTCTTCATCGCACGTAAAAAAGGAGAAGGAAGATGTTCCTGTTCCGCAACCAACAAAACCGGTAGAGCCCAAAAAAGTTCTTTCACTGGCATCTCTTCTTCCCAAAAAAGAAGAAAAGAATGACGCTACTGATATAAGAAAAGAGTACACATCACGAAAGGAAGAAAAAAAGCCGGAACGGAAAAAGAGGCCGGCAGGTATGACAGATTTAAGAGAAGCTCTTCATCGCGCACTGCAAAAAAAGAATTCTCCTGTGCGGGAAAACACGCAAACATCTTCGTCAAAAGAAACAAAGCAAGAAGTGCGCGGAGAACGGCTTGAGCCCGGGCAAAGTGTAAAGCTGTAATACTCTTAGGTACGCGTTATGTAACCCGCTCAACGTACGCCCCCGTTTCTGTGTTAATGCGTACGATATCTCCGGGCTCAATAAACATGGGAGTATTTATTACAGCCCCTGTTTCGAGAGTAACCTGTTTAACGCCTCCTTGTGCTGTATTTCCCTTTACGGCCGGTGGTGCTTCTTTTACGGCAATATCCACTTTTATGGGAAGGACGATATCCAGGAGCTTATCGTTGATGTAGCGTGCGAGTATTTCGGATTGCGGCTTCAAGTATTTTATTTTGTCTCCCAACGCATCTATTGCTATAACAAAGCGCTCGCCGGGTTTACCGGAGGGGTAAAATGTGCAGGTATCTTTATTGCAAAATACAAAGATAGCGGATTTTTTCTCTATGGACAACTCCTTAAAGGTGTCCGATTGCTTGAATGTCTGGCTTGATACGGATCCCGTTTTAAGGTTGCGTATTTTTGTTTGTGCCACGGGACGGCGCTGTTGCATGCGCATAAAATTATACTCAACCACTTCGTAGGGTTCGCCGTTCCATTCGAAAAGAGTTCCTTTTTTTAGCTCGTTATAGTCCAGCATTATGTTATGTGTAGTTTATAACAATATCTCAAAAATAACGGGATATATTACATGTTGCATACGGTGTATTTTGAGTGCAGGTTGATTTTACGCCATTTTTAGCTACAATTCAACCTATGGCAGAATCAAGTACAAAAACGGAATATGAAGTCGTTGTTGGTATTGAGGTGCATGCGGAGTTAAATACGCGCACGAAGATGTTTTGTTCATCCCGGAATGATCCGCATGAGTCTCATCCCAATATGAATATTTGTCCGGTATGTATGGGGCATCCCGGGACATTGCCGGTTATTAACAGGGAAGCTGTAATGAAGGTTATTCGGGTTGGACTTGCTTTGAGAGGAGAAATTAATGCGTTTTCACAATTTGACCGTAAGAATTACTTTTATCCTGACTTGCCAAAAGGATATCAGATATCACAGTTTGAATATCCCATCGTAACGGGGGGCATGTTAGACGGTGTTCATATAACGCGTGTTCACTTGGAGGAAGATGCCGGACGGCTTCAGCACATGCCGGACAACACGCTCGTGGACTATAACCGTGCCGGCGTGCCTCTTATGGAACTAGTAACGGAGCCGGATATTCGTTCCGCCGCGGATGCAAAACATTTTGCAGAAGAGCTTCGCGCGCTTCTTCGATATGTCGGTGCGTCGGATGCCGATATGGAAAAGGGGCAAATGCGCATAGAAGCAAATATCAGTTTGCGTCCCAAAGGAGAAGAAGTATTCGGCACGAAGGTGGAAGTTAAAAATATTAATTCATTCCGTGCGGTAGAGAAAGCTATTGAATATGAAATGGACCGACAGGCTGTATTATTGGATGCGGGAGAGAATATAACACAGGAAACGCGCGGATGGAATGACGTAAAGGGGATAACGGTATCTCAACGTAAGAAGGAAGGGTCGTCCGATTATCGCTACTTTCCGGAGCCGGACTTACCGCCTCTCCATCTTACCAAAGAGGAAGGATGGGACATTGAGGCTATTCGAAATACATTACCGGAACTCCCCGCGGAAAAGCGAGAGCGTTTTTCAAAACAGTACCCTATAAATGAAAAACAGCGCGAAACACTTATCGCCGATAAAGCATATGCGGATTATTTTGAGCAGGCGGCATCGGAACTTCGTGAATGGCTGAACGGCAAACAAGAATCGAAAGGTGAAGAAAGGGCTATTACGCTCTTGGCGAATTATCTTACATCGGACGTTCAGGCTCTGATGATTGAAAAAAGTGCACACATATCACAAATTCTCATAACACCGGAGAATCTTGCCGAGCTTGTAAAAATGATTTTCACCAATGAAATATCCTCACGAGTAGCAAAAGATGTGCTCATGCGCATGTTTGCCGATGGGTCCGATCCGTCCGTTATTGTACACGAAGAAGGGCTTGCGCAGGTGAGCGACGCGGGCGCTCTCGAGACGGTTGCAAAAGAAGTTGTAGAGGAGAACGTAAAGATGGCGGAAGATTATAAGAACGGGAAAGAACCTGCTTTGCAGGCGCTAGTCGGAAAAGTAATGGCAAAAACAAAGGGAGCCGCCAATCCGCAGGTGGTACGAGACGTATTGACGCAATTATTACAGGAGTAATATTATGCATGCATGAGTCTTCGACGCCTCCTCATCATAAGAGGAAAGTAGGCGGAACGACCATTATAGCGGAGGCATGGTTATCGTAACCATGCCTCATTTACGTCTAGATTACTTATTGCATAAGTTTAAGCTCTGCTGGGTATGCTGGAAGGGGTGTTGCATGTATGTAACGCCTTTTAATATGCAAGAAATACCTGTATAAGATCTTCCGCTTCTTCTTGGCTGGAAATCCATCGAATATTTTTATCTCTCTTAAACCATGTCATTTGGCGTTTTGCGTATTGCCAGTTTTTTTGTATGAGAACATGCTCCAGCTCTTGTAAGCTTCCGAAGACCTCATTCTCGGGAGCTTTTAAATACTCCAATGCATAAGAATATTCAAAGCCAAGTTCGCGGATGCGTTCTTTTGGTATGCCGTTTTTTATAAGACTCTGCACTTCATTAATGAGGCCGTTTTCCAGCATGTCATGCACCATATGAGTAATGCGTTTTTTTGTTTCTTCTTCGGTTCGTTTTATACCGAGCATAAGCGTGTTATATTGCGGATCCTTTTTTATGAGAGGGACCGATCCGAGTGCCGTTGTAATTTCTATCGCGCGTATAAGGCGCCGTGGATTATCAGGATCAATAGCGTCCGCACGCGCCGGATCGCATTTTTGCAGGAGTGCAAAAAGTTCTTTCGTTGTTTTTTCGGATAAGTCTTCACGGAGTTTTTTATTGGGAGGTACTTTCGGCGGTACGATGCCGTATACAACGGCATCTATATAGAGTCCGGTACCGCCAACGAGGAAGGGTGTTTTGTCGCGCGAGAGAATGTCTTTTATTGCTTTGTCGGCACAGTTTTTAAATTCAGCGACTGTATATGTTTCTTTTGGATCTATAAAATCAATGCAATAATGGGGAATATTCTTATAGGTGAATGTCGTTTTTTCCATTCCATCTCTTTTTTGCCATTGCCCGGAAATTTTATTCGTACCAATAGCAAGGTCTCTATACACTTGCCGGGAGTCAGCCGATATAATTTCACCGTCATATTTTTTAGCCAAAAAAACCGCCAACTCGGATTTTCCGGATGCGGTTGGTCCTACGATTGCAATAAGGGAGCGTGCCGGCATTTTTATCTACAAAATATGTTCAAATTTTTTAAGCAGTGCGTCAATTTTTTGTACGCCGCCGTCTTTATTGCCATGTTCGCGTACGCTCACCGTTTCGGCATCTTTTTCTTTTTCACCGATAATAAGAAGATAAGGAATCTTTTCTTTTTCGCCCTCGCGGATTTTTTTACCGATAGATTCATTGCGCGTATCAAGTTCCACACGAATATTATGTTCTACAAGTTTTTGCATAACGGTATGGGCATAGTCATGTACTTTGTCGTTTATTGAAAGTACTTTTACCTGAACCGGCGCGAGCCAGAATGGAAATGCACCGGCGTAATGCTCAATTAAGAGTCCGAAAAAACGCTCGGGAGATCCGGTAATGGCGCTATGCACCATAACGGGGCGCCGTTTTTTGCCTTTTTCATCGATATATTCGAGATTAAAGCGTTCCGGCTGATTGAAATCTATTTGAATGGTGGAAATTTGCCATTCCCGTGCGAGTGCGTCTTTCACAATAAGATCCATTTTAGGGCCGTAAAAAGCCGCTTCGCCTTCTGCGGTAACAAAGTCTATGGCATTATTTTTAAGAAGTTTTTTGAGTGTTGCCTGTGATTTTTTCCATACGGCATCAGTGCCAAGATATCCTTCTTTATTTTTTTCATCACGAAGGGATAGGCGGATATAATAAGAAAGCCCGTAGCGCTTCATGGCAGTATTAATGCTGGTAAGAACATTTTTAAATTCTTGTTCTACTTGATCTTCCCGTAGAAATGCGTGTCCGTCATCCTGGGAAAAGGATCGAAGGCGAGTAAGACCGGAAAGCTCTCCCGGTTTTTCATCCCGATAAAGAAGAGAGAAGTCGGCATAACGAACGGGCAGATCCTTATAGCTCCGTATTTCCGAAGCATAAATTTGCGTATGCTGGGGACAATTCATGGGCTTTAGAAAATACGCTTCTTTTGAATAGTTTGATGATACATGAAACATATCATCCTTGAACTTTTCATAATGTCCCGAATTCATGAAAAGTTTGTCTTTATTTATTTGGGGTGTTTGCACTTCTTCATACCCGATTTCGGTACGAAGCGCATGCGAGAAGTTTTTAATGCGACGCAATATACCGGCGCCCTTGGGGGTGTAAAGAGGAAGACCGGGACCAACTATGTCCGAAAATACAAAAAGTCCAAGCTCGCGGCCGAGTTTTCTATGATCGCGCCGTACGGCCTCTTCCAAAAGCATAAGGTGGTCTTCCAGTTCTTTTACTGTTGAAAATGCCACGCCGTATATGCGGGTAAGTTGGGGATTTTTTTCATCACCGCGCCAGTATGCCCCTGCGAGTTTCAAAAGCTTGAACGCATCGGGATTGATTTCCTTTGTGTTTTTAACATGTCCGCCCTTGCAAAGATCCACAAAATTACCGGTTGTATATGCGGTTAAATCTTTTTTATCTTTCGTGAATTCTTTTATTAAATCAAGTTTAAACGGTTGGTTTTTAAAAAGAGAACGCGCTTTTTGGGGAGTAATTTTTTCGCTGGAGAACGGAAGATTTTCATTGATAATTTCTCGCATGCGTTTTTCAATGGCAGGAAGCTCATCTTCGCTTATTGGTTTGGAAAATTTAATATCGTAGTAAAAACCGGTATCAATAGCGGGTCCAATGCCCAGCTCCGCCTTGGGATACTTTTCCAAAACGGCGGTGGCCAAAATATGCGCCAGTGAGTGGCGGATATGCTCTATATTGGTGTTCGATTTTTTGTTTTGAGTCATGGGTGGATTGTAGCAAAAATTGAGAGAAAGGGAATATCGGCATTTTTTATCCTTAGCTATACCATAACTATAATTTCGTCGCAGATAATGGAAGTTTCACCCTCCCGTTCGTTTGTTTTTCCTTTTATGGATATGCAATTTTCTTCTTTTAAGTGTTCGCCATATTTTTTAAGCGCACTGGGGAATACGACAGCTTCGATGGTATCGGACAGATCCTCAATGCGAAGGAATGCCATGGTGTCTCCTTTTTTCGTGAGAATTTTTTTCATGTTTGAAATAAGCCCCGCCGTTGTAATGGCGGCACCGGAGCGGAATTGTTTTACGGTCGCTATGCTGGAATTCGATCGCGGAATTTTTTCTTTGAATGGATCAAGCGGATGTCCGGATACATACAATCCCAAGAGTTCCTTTTCCCAGCGAAGGCGTTCGGTCATAGACGCGGCTTCTACGGACGGAAGGCGGAGAAGAGGTGCTGTTTGTTCGGCGGGAAGAAGGGTAAACAGGGAAGACTGATTTTGCATTTTTGCCCTGCCGGCTTCACGTACATAATCCAAAATGGCATCCATATTAAGAAGTATGCGATTACGTTCCTCCAGATCATCAAACGTACCCGATTTTACGAGTGCCTCAAGGGATTTTTTATTGATGGTGCCCGCATTCATCCGGTTAAGAAAGTCTTCAAACGAAGTGAATACGCCGCCGGCTTTGCGTTCTTCTATAATGGCATCCGTAGTATTACTGCCTAAATTTTTAATGGCGGCAAATCCGAAGCGTATTTCATGTTCGGATACGATGGTAAAATCTCTATTGCTGGCATTTATGCTCGGTGGGGATACTGTTATATTAATGTTTTTGCATTCGCCTACCAAAAAAGCCATACGCTCAACATTTTTAGCATCGGCATTCATAATGGCGGCCATAAATTCTGCCGGATAGTGTACTTTAAGATATGCGGTTTGGTATGCAATAAGTGCATAACACGCCGCATGACTGCGGTTAAAACCATATCGGGCGAATGGCGGAAATAATTCCCATATGGCTTCGGCGGTTTCTTTCGGAATATCATTTTTCACCATGCCCGATATAAGTTTTTCTTGCTGTTCGGCAAGGAGATCCACAATTTTTTTACCGATTGCCTTTCGGAGCGTATCGGCTTCGGCAAGTGTGAAGCCGGCAAGGTCGCGCGCTATACGCATCATTTGTTCCTGATAGATACCAATGCCATAGGTACTGCGAAGTATGGGTTCCAGTTTGGGGTGCAGATGGGTAATTTTTTCCTCTCCGTGTTTTCGCTTAATGTATGATGGAATAAGTTCCATCGGGCCGGGACGATATAAGGAAACCATGGCAATAAGATCTTCAAATTCACTCGGACGAAGTTCTTTTAAGTATCTGCGCATACCTGCCGATTCAAACTGAAAGAATCCCGTCGTTTCTCCGCTTTTAAAAGGTTCAAATACACGCTCATCATCCAGAGGGATATCGTCAATTACAAGGGTAACGCCATGGCGTTCTTTAATGCGCAAAAGAGCATCTTCAATAATGCTTAAGTTGGCAAGACCGAGAAAATCCACTTTCAAAAGTCCCAAATCTTCCACGGCATGCATTTCGTACTGCGTAACAAGCGATTTTGCCGATTCTTCTCCGCCGCCGCTGGTGGCATACTGAAGCGGCATAACGTCCGTCAGGGAATCTTTGGTAATAACAACACCGCACGCATGCGTGGAGGCGTGCCGCACAACGCCTTCCAGTTTTTTAGCGGCATCCAGAAGTTCTTTTGTTTGCGGATCTTTTTTGTATAATTCTTCCAATTCGGCAACTTCGGCGAGAGCTTTTTCAAGACCGTATCCAAACGGGATGAGTTTTGCAATGCGGTCACAGAATCCATATGGAAGCCCCATAGCGCGTCCGGTGTCCCGTATAGCGGCTCGTGCCGCCATGGTGCCAAAGGTGATAATTTGCGCCACATGGTCGCGCCCGTATTTTCGGGAAACATATTCAATAACTTCATCACGGCGTGTATCGGCAAAATCCAGGTCAATATCGGGTGGACTGATGCGGTCCGGATTCATAAACCGCTCAAAGAGAAGATTATAATAAATAGGGTCAACGTTCGTGATGCCGAGAATATACGCCACTATGGATCCGGCGGCGGAACCGCGTCCGGGACCCACTACAATACCTTGATCTTTCGCCCAATTTACGAAATCCTGCACCATCAGAAAATAGGTGGTAAATCCGGTTTTCTCAAATACGGAAAGCTCATAGTGCATGCGGTCATAAATTTCCTTTGCAGGTTCGGGGTATCGGTTTTTAATACGACTTTCACACATTTCTTTAAGATATTCGGCATCTGTTTTTCCATCGGGGATAGGGTAATGGGGAAGTTGTATGGTGCCGAGCTCAAGTTTGAGATTGCATTTTTCTGCAACACGCAGAGTATTTTCAACAGCCTCCGGTATATGAGGAAATAATTCCTTCATTTCTTCCGGTGCCCGCACGGAATAATCATCCGATTTCATAGACATACGATTTGGATCACCCACGTGGGAGTTTGTTTGTATGGCGAGAAGCACGTCATGAGCGGCGGCATCTTCGGTATGGAGATAATGCGCATCCTGCGTTGCAACGAGGGGTATGGCGTTTGCGCGCGCGAATACGATAAGATCATCCACTACTTTTGGGTAATTCGGTACATTGGGATGATTGCCGATTTCAATATAAAAATTATCCGCACCGAAAATACTTCTATATTCGTCGGCAAGCTCTTTAGCTCTTTCTTGATCGTTTATTAAAAGGGCTTGCGGAATCTCGCCCGACAAACATCCCGAAAGGGCGATAAGGCCGTCGGCATGTTTCTTAAGAAGATTCTTGTCCATGCGGGGTTTGTAGTAATAGCCCTCCAGATTAGATGCCGTTACAAGTTTAAGAAGGTTTTTGTACCCGGTTTGATTTTTTGCCAACAAGATAAGATGAAAGCGCTTATCATCAATGCCGGCAATCTTACTCGTCATGTCGCCCGCCGTTATATATGCCTCCACACCGATAATGGGTTTAATACCTGCCTTGGTTGCTTTCTGATAAAATTCAATGGCGCCGTACAAATTGCCATGATCCGTAAGGGCAAGTGCCGGCATGTTCTTTTCTTTTGCGTGTGCGACAAGTTCATCGATCTTAGAGAGACCGTCGAGGAGACTGTAGTGGGAGTGGGTATGCAGATGTACAAATGACATAATTTTTCGATTCCTATATTTGGCGCGCTACTGCGTTGCAAGCTCCAGGGGCTCGACACCGTATACCCGATACGGCTTTCTCGCCGCTTCGCTTGCGCCTTGTATCGCATCCAAATCTAGAAATCTCTTAGTTTAGTTAAGGTCTCTGATTATTTTACCTTCGCGCCCTTGTCTATCCGGTAGGTAGGTTGAGTTTCATCCAAACATGCGAATCCTTACAATAATGAAAATAAGATTACTCGAATATATTTATTGTAAGTTAAATTTGAAAGAATTTCATCTTTCTATTATAAACAATCGTATACGGTAATTTTTATTGACTATGGTATCTATGGGCGTATAGTATAGGCATATGAATGAACAAGACATTCAAAAGCTTATAGGCGCGATGAAAGAGGTTTTTCCTACCGCCGAGATGGTACAAACCGGCTTTACGGAAGCATCAACAGACTGCCAAACCATGAAAACTGATATCGCGGAAGTACGCGCCGATCTCGGACACCTTACCAGTACCGTTGAAGACCTACGCGAACGTGTCGCAGTTATGCCAACCACGCATGATATGGAAGCCATTCTAGAACGAACTTACGGTTTCAATCAGATGAAAGCCGAACATAAGAGTATTAAACATGCAAGTAAAATAAATATATGCCCACTTGGATTATATTTGTAAAAATATTTGATATTATAACGATCCTTCTAGTATCTGCATCTGTCGTTTGGCTTTTCGCTACTTATAATGAAGAATTTTCGAGGACCCCATTCTTTTTAGGGATCTTTGTTCTGGCGGCTAGAGGGTTGGTGGTTGGATCTCTATATTATAGGGATATAAGAAAAACTTGGAACAAAAGTGTTTTCGATGCAATTGCGAGCACTATTCTTATTCTCCGATTCCCTTTCTATTCCAATGTATATTTCCGGGAGCGAGAGAAAGATTTGAAGAATCGGAGTTCTGTTAAATCAGAAGATTCATACGGGCTATAATAAACCTCATACTTTTGTATATGAAATATGACATCATATCTCTAACTTTCTTCTTAACCAACTTTTAAAATTTGCCGACAAAATGAGTGGTGTAATTTCTAATCGCCCAAAACACTGAAAAAAGAGCCGTGCAATACGGCTCTTTTTTTCAACAATATCCACACCTGTCTTTGCTCTCACTGCTCAAAAGATGCATTATGGGTGGTTTATGTGAGAAGACATGTTTATATTATTTATCTTCCTGTTTCTTTCGGAACGCTTTTACAATTTTCTCGAAATCGCCGGCGATGACATTTTCGATGTCGTGCCAATTTTTCTTGATGCGGTGATCGGTTATACGATCCTGCATAAAGTTATAGGTGCGGATTTTTTCAGAACGGTCTCCCGTACCTATTTGGTCTTTGCGGCTTTGCGCCACGTCACCAACATTTTTACGCTGTTCCTCCTCGTATACCTTTGCGCGCAATATGCCCATAGCACGTTCACGATTTTGGGTCTGTGACCGCTCCGCTTGAGAACGAACTATAATGCCGGTAGGTTTATGTAAAATACGTACCGCTGTTTCCACCTTATTTACATTCTGGCCGCCCGCTCCTCCGGCACGTGAAAAAGTGACCTCAATATCTTCGGGCTTAATATCCATTTCCGCCTGTTCCACTTCGGGGAGTACGGCCACCGATATGGTTGAGGTATGTACGCGTCCCGATTTTTCCGTTTTGGGAACGCGTTGTACTCGGTGCACGCCCGATTCATGTTTAAAATCTTCGTATACATTCTCGCCTCGAATAGCGAACACCACTTCTTTGTATCCGCCAAGGTCATTGCCGGATTCATCAATTTTAGTAAGTTTCCATCCTTTTTTTTCGGCATGACGCATGTACATCTGCGCTAATTCGTATGCAAAAAGAGCGGCCTCGTTTCCGCCGGCGCCGGCACGAATTTCCATAATAATAGAGTTGCGTGTCATGAGGGGACAGGGGTTAGATGAGTAGAGGCGGATTAATGTCGAGTGAGAAATTATTTGCGTACTTTGCGCGCAGTCGTTTTCTTTTCTTTTTGTTTTGCGGCTTTTTCCACTTTAGTGCGGAATTTTTCAACGCGGCCCGCCGTGTCTACCAATTTTTCTTTTCCGGTGTAAAAGGGATGACAATTACTGCAGATTTCAACGCTTGTGGATTCTTTCGTGGAGCCAACGGAAATAACATTTCCGCATACGCAGGAAATTTTTGCACCGGCAAAATATGGTGGATGAATATCCTTTTTCATGAGTGCTATAATACACCATATGGCTCATTCATGCAAGTATAATGGTCTATTTGCCTATGCAGAGCACAAAACTCTTGCGCGTGGCAATGCTCTATGGTAATGTGTTTCTTATGATATCTCCTATAAGCGAGGAAGAGAAAATAGCCGTAAGTCCTGAGATTTCCGCCATGTTCAAGGCAGGTATGCATATTGGATATGCAAAAACACGTCGTCATCCAAAAATGCGGCCGTTTATTTATGGCACAAAAAATAATGTTGAGGTTTTTGATCTGCAAAAAGTTCTTCCCAAATTTGAAGAGGCAAAAAATGTTATGCGTACGCTTGCTATGGAGCGAAAAACGATTCTTTTTGTAGCAACTAAAGCTTCGGCAAAAGATTGTATTCGCAAAATGGCGATGGAGCTTGGTATGCCGTATGTGGTGGAGAGGTGGCTGGGAGGAACGCTTACCAACTTTAAAATTATTCTCGAACGCGTGCAGTATTGGCAGGATTTGGAGCGCCAACAGGCGGAAGGAGAATTTAAAAAGTATACAAAACATGAAGCGCTTAAGCTCTCTCAACAAATTGAAAAGTTTCGATACATGTTTGGCGGGCTTGAAACAATGTCTCGTCTTCCGCATGCTATGGTTGTGATCGATATAAAAGAAGAGGAGCTTGCAGTTCGGGAAGCCGAGAAAAAAGGCATCCCCATTTTAGCCCTCTCAAATAGCGATACGGATCCTACGCATATTGCTCATGTTATTCCGGCGAATGATAATGCTAAAAGCAGTATAGAGTTTGTATGCGAAGCACTTAAAAAGGCCTATCAGGACGGACTTACGAAACAGATTCCGCTTCCTGAAGTTGTTCCGGCTCCTATTTCCGCGGAAAAAAATGGCGGAAAAGATGTTAAGCCTAAAATTGACACGGCGGCATAATAAAAATTATTAAGAGACCTTTTAAGATTATGGTATTATGGTAGACGTAGCAGTACTTAAAGAACTACGTGATCGCACCGATGCGCCGATTAACCGGTGCAAAGAAGCGCTTGAAAAAGCAGAGGGAGATATTCAAAAAGCGATTATCCTCTTAAGCGAAGAAGGCGTAAAGGTGGCTGCCAAAAAATCCACCCGCGAAACGGGTACGGGTATTGTGGAAGCATATATACACGGTGCCGGACGTATTGGCGTTCTTCTTGAAATCCGCAGTGAAACGGATTTCGTCGCACGTAACCCGGCATTCAAGCAGGTGGCGCATGATATTGCTATGCATATTGCCGCTGCAAATCCCGCAACGACGGAGGAAATGAACGAGCAACCCTTTGTAAAGGATGAATCGAAAACGGTTGGCGATGTGATAAAAGAAACCATTGCCCGTTTTGGAGAAAATATACAGGTCACGCGATTTACCCGGTTTGACGCCTAATGCGTTACCCTCGCTTTAGAGTATGTTTGATATCATAATCCGCTCTAGAGATATGATCTTCATATGATTATTCCGGCTTCTATTATTTTTGGCGTAAGTTTAGTGGGTATCATTGCTCTTTTGGTGCGGCGTATACGAAGTGCGTCATATATGAGCGATACCCAATTGCGGTACCTTCTCTTAAAAGAACCGCCTCTTTTTTTGCAAATGGTATATATGGTGCGGCATGGTATTCAGATATTCTGGTATCGTTATTGTCGCGATATATTATTTGCATTTATTATGAGGCAAATTTCGCGCGTGCGGATTTTTGTCTTGCATATTGAACATAATCTTTTTCGTATGGGCCATACAATACGGGAACGTAGTATTAGGCGAAAGCCTTCGGTTTATTGGCGCGATTTGCATGGGTGGCATAAAGCGGCGCGATGGAGTAAAAGAAAAAAGAATGTTATGAGTGAAAAACGAATTGAGGTGCGTGAATATACGCCGGATGATTTTGCTCCGGTTGAAATAAGCCGTAAATAAGCCACCTTAGCTCAGTGGCAGAGCAACACTTTTGTAAAGTGAAGGTCCTCGGTTCGAATCCGAGAGGTGGCTCTATTTTATAGAAAAAGATAAGGAAGATTCCAAGGCGTTGGACGCGCGAAGCGCGTGATGGCTTGAAACTGTCGTGTACGCTCCACGCGCTTCGCATGCGCTATGGTCATCATTACGAATTTTTAATAAAGTAAGTTTGAGTAAAGTCATAAAGAAACGACGCTCATGAAAAATTACGCTAAGAAACAAACACATAAAGGGAAAACGGCATACCGGACACCATCCGTTTTTCGATATAAAAAAACGGTGGAATATGGTAAGCTGAAAAAGGCAAAAAATGTAAATCGACCGCATTCATGATGTCTTCTCTTAAATTTGCCTATGCAAGGAAAGATGCCCCTTTACCAAAGGGGGTTGTTTGTGTGCGCATTACCGAAAAGAAAGAAAATATATTAGTACGATCCCCGGATACGCATGACGTTCTTGAAATCGGCATAGGGAAGGAAGGTGTTATAACGAGGCGACGCCTTGTTCTTGCGGCACGGAGAATTATTATATTTGCAAAATCTCAGGCTATTTCTCGTATCGCCATTTCCTTTTCAGATTTTTTATTTCCGCAGGTGACTATATCAAAAGAAGAGATTGCGGAACTTATTGCTGTTAATATGGAGATGGCAAATTTTGATTTTGTGGATTATAAAACGAAACCGAAAAACGGATGGCCGTGGGTTTTGAGTGTGGTGGTTATGGGTGATATTTCTAAAAGTGTCCGGGCGGCGTTTGTTAAAGGAAGTATTATAGGAGAAGAAGTTAATGCGTGCCGGCACCTCGCGAATATTCCCGGTGGAGAAATGACACCGAAACGTCTTGCGGAGGAAGCAAAAAAAGCCGCAAAGGGTACACCAATACGCGTAACCGTTTTTGATGAAAAAGAGATAGCGCAAAAAAAGATGGGAGGCATAATAGGGGTTTCCCGCGGTTCGGGTGAAGTACCGCGGTTTATCATCATGGAGTATGCGCCACCCAACGCAAAAGGAAATCCTATTGTGTATATCGGTAAGGGCGTTACATTTGATACGGGAGGACTTAATTTAAAACCCGCCGATGGCATGTATGAGATGCATATGGATATGTCGGGAGGGGCGGCTGTTATGCATGCCGTCGTAGCGGCGGCAAAACTGAAATTAAAGCGCCATGTTATCGCCCTTATTCCTGCGGTGGAAAATATGCCGTCCGGGTCAGGGTATCGTCCGGGAGACGTACTTATATCACTTTCAGGCCGCACTATTGAGGTTCTCAATACGGATGCCGAAGGGCGTATTATTTTGGCGGACGCCATAACATATGCAAAAAAATATAACCCTTCTCTTATGGTAGATGTAGCCACGCTTACCGGAGCTTCTATGGTGGCGCTTGGTATGCGGTGCAGTGCTTTATTTACGACAGATGCGCAAACTGAAAACATGATCCGCAAAGCGGGAGAAGAGTCGGGAGATTATGTGTGGCCGCTTCCGTTATGGGATGAGTATGATGAAGATATTGCCGGCACGTTCGGGGATATTGCGAATACCGGAAAAAATAAGTATGGAGGCGCTATAACGGCTGCTAAGTTTTTACATGCATTTGCAAAAGATGTCGATTCTCCGTGGGCTCATATTGATATAGCTCCCCGCATGACATCCATTGAAGGGGATTACCTGGCTAAGGGAGCCGCCGGTGCGCCGGTGCGGTTATTGGTTAAATTACTCGAAACGTATTAGTATTGAAGTATAGTCGAATATAATAAACCAAGTCGGTACTATGAAATTAGTCAGTAGTGCATTTGAAGACACAACACCTATTCCGCCGGAATATACATGCGACGGGAACAATATAAATCCGCCGCTCTCTATCCAAACCGCACCGCCGGGAACAAAGAGTTTTACACTTATCATGAGTGACCCCGATGCTCCGGGAGAAATATGGATTCACTGGACAATGTGGAATATTCCGCCGGATACATCCGAAATAGCGGCGGGTATTTCTCCAAAAAATGCTTCAATTCCCGGCACGTCCAATATAGCGCGTCATGCCGTTGAGGGGACGACAAGTTTTAATACAAAAGGATACGGCGGTCCGTGTCCGCCGAGCGGGACTCACCGGTATATATTCCGCCTGTATGCACTCGATATTCCTCTTACGTCGCGTGTTTTTCAAATAGAGGAGGCAATGAGGGGGCACGTATTGGGAGATGCTTCTCTTATGGGTACTTATTCCAAGTAAGAACAATCTTACCCATTAACAAACATGTATGTTTGAAGCCATTATACTAGGAACCATACAAGGCGTAACGGAATGGCTTCCAATTAGTTCGGAGGGCATTACAACACTTGTGTACACGGCTCTTACGAAAAATACCGTACCTCTTGAGGAAATTATTCGCCTTTCTTTGTTTTTACATGGCGGCACTTTTTTGGCCGCCTTGGTATATTTTTGGAAAGATGTGCGAGACATTATACTGGCTCTTTTCTGGCGGGAGAAAACGGAGGAAATACATCACCTTGTCCGATTTCTTATTATCGCAACGGGTGTTTCGGGTAGCGTGGGATTGATATTATTTTCCGGCATTAAAATAGCAAGTGACTGGTTACAGGTGGGCGGGAGTGGTATTACGGGACTTATTGGTATGTTTCTTATTATAACGGGCGTACTTCAGCTTACTCAAAAAAAGGAACATAGTAACATACGAGAAACAAGGGACTTGACCATGAAGGATGCTTTAGTGTTGGGTGTTGTGCAGGGATGCGCTGTTCTGCCCGGTCTTTCCCGTTCCGGTATTACAGTAGCGGCGCTTTTATTTCGATCATACGCCACAGCATCCGCCTTGCGCGTAAGTTTTTTAATGAGTTTACCGATAGTATTGGGAGGAAATATTCTTTTAAATAGTAAAGAATTTGCCATTACACCGCCTCTTATGGCAGGTTTTTTTGTTTCGTTTTTCTTTGGATTCCTCACTATTAACGGCCTTCTTAAGCTTGCTCAAAAAATAAACTTCGGTTATTTTGCGCTTGGATTTGGCGTACTTGCGTTACTGGCGGCATTTATATAAAAACACCTCCGGAGAGGTGTAAACAAGACGATATTACGACATTCTTTTTTCGCGGGCGTGTATAAGTGTTTTGCGCAATGATTCAGTTTGAAGCCCGAATGTCTCACAGAGACTCTCGAACGCAAAAGGCCACTCACGTTCTTTCGAGAGTATCCACCGCTCTTCTTCCCAAAAATCAGTCTCACCATTCGGAAGAACAAAATTCTCTATTCCGTCGGTAAACACCAACCATTTAAACACCAACTCATTGGTCATGAATCCCGATAATTTTTTGTCAGATAAGAGACTTTCAAAACATGGGAAAAATGGAAATGAAGTGAGGGGTTCCATCGCTGTGGGGGAGTTGGTAAAGATGGACTCTTTTTGGCATGGCATTCTACACCTCCCAAGGATTTCTTTTTTTATAATACATCATTAATTTAATTTGTCAATTCATATATGCGAAATGCTTCATTTCCGCGTTTGTTAGCGATGATGCGCGTCGGCATAATGCCGGACGCATGCAATTGATTCTCAAAATTTCTGCCGACAGGCGTGAGGAATTTTTGCGTTTTAAGGGGTATGCCTTCTGCCGGTATGATAATAATTGTTTTTGTAACACCAACACGGTCAAATAAATCAGGACCCTGCTCACTAAGAAAACTAAGATACTGGTCAATGGGAATTACAGGCCATGCATGATAAATCTGCAATCTATCTAGTATCCATAACTGTCCCATACTTTGGATGTTTCGGTCGTATAATATAAGAAGCGGATAAGGTTCTTTCCCTGCGCGTTCCGCTTCAGTAAGAGATTTTTTATGAATTTCGCTGATGAATGCATACTGTGATTCAAAGGCGAATGCCGGCATGCGCCCGTCCAGTTCTTTTGTGATATACGCATTAAGTTCATTGTATCCCCAGGCATAGTTATCGAATCTGCTTTGCGAGAATGTCCATAATTTAGCACCGTAGGGATATGATATTAATTGAGTATTTACTGAATATAGAAATTCAATCAATAAAAACACACTAATAATTCCCACACGCATTCCTATGCGGAAGTTAGACTTTCGTATTGCTGTCGAAAGAAAGTAAGCTATGCCAAGCGCCATGAATGGCGTAAGAAATGATATGAAGCGAAGGGAGGGGCCGATAAGCCCAATAATTAAAAGGAGAATCCATCCAAATGAAAGAAGTAAAAGGGTATGTTTACGGAGAATTTCTACACAATTCTTTTTACATGTAAAAAGAAATCCCATAATACTTACCGCAAACATAGAGAGAAAAATCCAGGAATTAAAACCGATAGTATTAGGAACAAATGACGCAAGGCGCGCATTTATGGTTGGAAATTGTTCTTTGCCCGGTGCGATCTGCCATACAGCCGGATGTTGTCCAAATATATATGAGAGCTGAAAGTCAAAATGACCGACGGTCTTCCATAAATGGTAATTGTATAAAAGTACGGGACTAAAAATTATAGTTCCGATTCCGGCACCGATCCATAATTGCCGCGACCATAAATAATCCCGATGAAACAAAAGGAGATAACTTCCAAATATAGGTATTAGCACAAAAAGCGTATATTTTGTAAGAAAAGCTAATCCAAGAATCGCTCCTAAGACGGTAAGATATGATTTATTTTCGCGCGCACGAATAAAGACATAGTACGAAAGCAGAAGAAAAAACATAACGTATGCTTCCTGTAAGCCAAGACGGGATATGGTAACGGGATTTACCGTAACGGCAAATATGCCGGCCGCAAGAAGACCTGCATCATCATCGTATAGGCGTCGCCCGATAAGATACAGAATGTATACCGATGCTATGCCCAGAAGAGCAGACGGAAACCGAAACGCAAAATTACGCTCGCCAAACACGGTTATAAATGCATGCTGTACCCAAAATACGAGCGGCGGATGATCATGGAAAGAAAGCTTTGTCCAGGAAGGTATATCCGGATCAAACCATTCAAGCGGCGTTGTTTGGTCGCCCGCTTCGTCAAAATCCAGAAGCCCCACTGACCGGAATGCGTATCCGACTTCATCCGTAAGAGGGTCTCCGGAACTTATGGCGGTAAGGCGTAAAAATGCCGCCAAAAGAAGAATACTTATAAGAATAAGGGTGTGATATTTTTTTAGCATGATATATATGGTCAACGATAACATGTATGGTAAAGTAATCACATGACACCTGATACCATGCGCCGCATTGATTATTGGGTGGGGATCCCGCTCTGTTTTCTGGTAACGATATGGTATCGTGTCCTTCGGTTTTTGGGGTTAAAAAATCCGCAGTATGACAATAATCCTAAGCGCATACTGTTCATAGAATTAGCGGAAATGGGAAGTACGATTATCGCATATCCGGCAATGCGAAAGGCGCAGGAGTTGTACCCCGATGCAACATTTTATTTTCTTCTATTTAAGCAGAATAAAGCTACGATGCAGGTACTGGATGTGGTAGACGCGGAACATACGCTCATAATAGATGCTTCCGATATAATTTCTTTTATACGCGACACGCTTCGTATTCTTATTATTTGCCGTAAACGGAAGATCGACACGGTTATTAATCTTGAAATGTTTGTCCGCTACAGTACCCTTCTTTCATATTTTTCGGGGGCGCGGAAGCGAGTTGGATTTTTCCGGTATTTTAATGAAGGGATGTATATCGGGAATTTTTTAACACATAAAGTGCCGTATAATAATCACATTCATACAGCACATTCGTACATAGCGCTTGTACGTGCACTTACAGAATCGTCGAGCGATATTCCTTTAAGTAAATTTTCCATAGCGGAGGATGATATTTCTTTACCGGTACGACACCCCGATACAAAAGCAAAGGATCGCGTATGGGAAATTTTAATGGGGATTAATCCGCGTGTTAGTAAAACTGACCGACTTATTGTCATCAATCCAAATGCAAGTAAGTTGGTGAAAATGAGAAAGTGGCCGCTTGAGAATTATGCGGCATTGGCAAAAAAATTATCGGCGGAAAATGGTGTGTTTATTGTTATAACCGGCGTGGAGGAAGAACGGGAAGAAGCGGAATATATTGCAAAAGCTGTGGGGGTGGAGCGCGCCATAAATGTTGCCGGTAAAACATCTCTCACCGAACTCATCGATCTTTTTTCGCTATCACACGCACTTATTACAAATGACTCCGGTCCGGCGCATTTTGCATCTCTTACCGACACTCCTTTATTTGTCTTTTTTGGTCCGGAAACGCCTGCTCTCTATAGGCCACTTTCTCAAAACTGTACCGTGCTATATTCACGGTTTGCTTGTAGTCCCTGCGTATCGGTGCAAAATCAGCGTCGGACACCGTGCACACTTAATGCATGTCTTCAAAGTATTGAAGTAGAGGGGGTATTTCGGAAAGTATTGGAGGGAATATAGAGCCAAAAAACCGTTATTTTATAGGGGTAAAATGACTACTTTCTGAATATGTATAAGGCGCTCTGCTTGTATTGACTTTTATACCCTTTTTGTGTATAATGCTCCCATCGATGAATATGGCGTTTGGAAGAATAGGAGACAGATTTTCTCCTATGTCTGCGAATAGGATTCGGTGTCTATGAACGAAAACAAAACAATTTTACGTAATTGTAGGGGTACGTGTATTACATATAGTAAACAGTCGCAATTCTCGAGAAAGGTACTCGCTGGATTTTTCGGAGTATCCACATTTTTACAAAATATTCTTTTACCTGTTCCGGCACCGGAGGATCTTCAAAAAGAAATAGAAAACGTTGTTGCTTATATTGAATCAAGTACGCCTAAACCCATAGGAGAGCATTACACTATTGTAGAGTCATTTGATTATACGGTAGAGGATGGTGATAATATTCATAGCATTGCGCGTGATCTTAAAAAGGAAAACATATGGGTAACACCAAAGCAGATTATTGAATGGAATAATCTGAATGGACCGCGGTATTATCTGGATCCGGGACGAATTATCAAAATCAATAAACTTTCATGGGACAAGCAGATCGTAGAGGCGTCATGGTACGGACCCGGATTTCAAGGGCGTCCCATGGCAAATACGAAGATTTTTGATCAGAATGATATAGTTGCGGCGCATATGCACTTACCTCTTAATATGAAGGTGCGGGTAACTAATTTGGAAAACGGAAAATCTCTCGTCATTCCCATTACTGATCGTGGTAATTTTGAAAAATATAATCGCGGTATTGATCTTTCAAAGCAGGCGGCCAAGGAACTTGGGTATCAGGGTGCCGGCGTAACACAGGTGCTGATAGAACCGTTGCATACGCTGTAGTATATACGGTAGTATATGTGAAGAGCAGAAAGCTGAAATGGGTTTTTGTGTAAAAACAAAAATCGCTTTCAGCTTTTTTGCTGAAATATAGTTCTTTGAAGGAAAGGAAGTACGGAATGGTGAAGGTCCTTGGGATAATGGCAGTGGTTATTATTGCGTATGTGATGTGTGTCGTAGAGGTTGGTGCGCGCGTGAAGGGTATGTTTATAGCAACAACATACCGACAGCAAAAAATTGCTTCTTGGTACGGTCCGGGCTTTTGGGGGAAGCGTACTGCGTGCGGTAATATTTACACAGGCCGGCAATTAACCGCCGCGCATATGGATTTGGGAGATAAATTTCCGTGTGGAACGCGCATACGCGTAACCAATCTGCGTAATGGAAAAAGTGCCGTTCTTACCATCGACGACACGGGAAACTTTGCTCGATATGGGAGAGTTTTGGACGTTTCCTATGCCGCCGCAAAAAAATTGGGCTTTTTAACTCAAGGAACGGCTCCCGTACAAATTAATGTCCTTCCTTAAACTCTTTTGCCTCTTACATTTTAAGGTAAGGGGTTCTTTTTTTACGTGGACTCTGTGGTATAATAGATGCATGAAATTAAAAGAAGGAAAAAAGGCGCCTGCCATAAAACTTCCCGATCAAAACGGGAACATATGCCGTTTAGCGGATTACAAAGGCGTATGGGTGCTTGTTTATTTCTATCCAAAGGATGATACGCCCGGATGTACCGTGCAGGCGTGCGGAATTAGAGACAATTACGCCGCCTTTAAAAAAGCAAAAATTACAGTTTTTGGTATTAGTAAAGACCCCGTAAAAAAACATAAAAAGTTTGAAGAAAAATATAATCTTCCCTTTACGCTCCTTTCAGATGAAGGATTGACTGTTCTTAAGGCGTATGATGTGTGGGGAACAAAAAAATTCATGGGACGTGAGTATATGGGTATTTCCCGTACGTCATTTCTCATAGACCCGGAAGGCAATATTGCGAAAATATATGAAAATGTAAAACCTAATGAGCATGCGGATATGATCCTTAAAGATGTAAAAATGCTTCGGACATAAATCTTTATTTTTAATTTTCAAAAAACATGGGAATCTTTTTTACCGGTAAAAAGAAAATAACACGCGAAGAATTTCGTGATTCACTAAATGCACTTCGTCACGAGAGACTTAACGATTCGGATATTAATGATCTTAAAAATATTTTTAGCGGTTCTCTTAATGAAAAACATGATGATAAGGGAATTGACGGAGATGAGTTGAAAAAAACCATCGAACTGCTGAAAAAGAATAAGGGAACGCATAATCTCTCAAAAGCACAAATAGAAAAAGCTGAAAAAAATCTCAAAAAGCGTCTGTAACTTACGTGTCGCGTAAGAGTGGTTTTAAATTGCCTTTACGGCTCATTTATAATACAATGTCGCCATGAATATAAAAAAGACAGCCGTACTGATAATCGTTTTTATAGCCATTGCGGTAACGGGTGCGTTGGTATTTAGGTCGGAATATCAACCTATCAATGTTCCAGACGAACCCATAATTAGCGAAGAAGACAAGTACGAAGAACTTACATTTCCGGACAATACCCTTGATACGTCGGATTGGGAGATGTACCGCAATGAAGAATTCGGGTTTGAGATTCGGTATCCGAGAGGGTGGAAGATAAATGCACCTTTGATACACCGTGGTACAGCAGTAAGTAGTTTTTCTGAAAGTGGATATGGGGGCGAATTGCGGTTTTTCCCTGATGGTATTCCAAGTTCCGATTACTTGGTATTTATGCGTGTTCGGAATATTTCGCTCGAAAATCAAATTGAGAATGTAGAAAACAGCGAAATGTTTCCAATGGCTGGTGTAAAAGAATATATAAAAGTGAATAACACTGTTGGTATTGAAACAAAAGATTTTGAAGGCCCAGGATTTTATGTGTATGAAAGGTACATTTTAGAAGGGCAAAATAACATAACTTACGAATTTGGTGAACTTAACGAGCCGAACGCAGATAAATATAAATCAGAAATGGAGCAAATGCTCCTTTCGTTCAAACTCATCAAGTAATCCATAGAAATTACTTATTGCAAAAAAATGATAGTATACTATCATCGCAAGGTCGGTTAATTGGTAACCGACCTTGTTCTTTATGTCGCACGCCTTATTTAGATAGAAGTGCATCACGGAACCATTCGCGCCGAACCGGGAGGTGCTGATAGGGGGAGCGCGTTTATTATCGAACTGCCGTTGGAGGGTATTGAGAAAAATAAAAAAGGTGTTATGGTGTAAAGATTATATTCAAGTACATTTTTGATACTATACATGCACTGGAACAAAAAATATATAATTATACTAATCATAGTCACCATTACTTTAGCGGGGACGCTGTTTTTGAAATCGGAAAACGGGCTTATGCCAGAGGATTCAATGGAAGAACCGGTAAATGGAATAATGCCTAAAGACAGAATGGAGAAACCGCCCGCCACTACCCCGGATAGTACATACGAGGAACTTGCATTTCCGGATAACACGCTTGATACGTCAGATTGGGAGACGTATAAGCCAAGCAGTTTTGATAATAATATCGCATTTGAAATAAGATATCCAAGAAACTGGAAAATCCAATCTCATGGGGAAAAACAGGCCGGACCAAATGCAACTATGGTTCTTTACGATAAGAGAATAGGTCACGGAGCCGATAACGGTATCTACATGGTAGTAGAAATAATACCTATTGAGCAATACGTTAGTGAAAGCACGAAATCTTCAGAATATAGAAAAATTAAGGCAGGTACTGTTTATGGGTACGCGCTTTCCGATGAAGCCCAAAAGAACTTTTCAGCATCAAGTGCATTATCAGATGTAATATTTGGAAACACGAAAGGGAATAGGACGTATACGTTTCGTATAATTGGACCAGATCTGAAAAATCCTTCTGATCCCGATTATTATTTAGATGTTCTAGAACAAATCCTTCTCTCTTTCAAGCTTACTCCGTAGATTCCGGAGGATATTGCAAAGAGGGTATTAATTTAGTAAAATATTACGGTCGGTTAATTGGTAACCGACCTTGTTCTTTCACAACTAGAGGAGGGTAAATGTATGAAGATTAGATTGTTCTTGACTGGCACGGTTTTTATCGGTGCGTTTATTGGATCTGTATACGCAGGATCAATTAATCCTGTAAGTTCTCCGACTGGGACGTTTGATGTACCGCAAGATGAGGATTATTCAGGACCATATTGTAGTCAGAGTGGATTTAAACTGGATTACGATCAGTACCATATGCAATGGAATGGTATTATCAGTAAATACCATATGGGCGAAGATTGGAACGGAATGTGTGGTGACGACACGGATGAGGGTTACCCCCTACGAGCAATTGCATTCGGAAAAGTTGTGTATGTGGATGACACGGGCAATTCCACAAAAGGCAAACAGCTTCACATTCGGTATTCTTTTCCGTATGCACTGGCACCGAATGATGTGCAAACATTTGATAGCGTGTATTTACACATTACCGGGATTAATCCGAGTGAAGTTTCTTTTTCCGGATCGGGTACGGGAAGTTTTGTTTCGAAAGGGGATGTTGTCGCATATCTTGGTGGAACTGGTGGGACAGTGGGATGGCCTGCGCATCTTCATTGGGAGGCATTGTGGGATGATAGTATTTCGCTTACCGAAAATACCTACCAAAATCCACTCACGGTGGATCACGCATTAAAATATCGTGCTCCATCGCTGATTGTTGATGATCGGCGCGATATCGTCGGCCATAGCACTCCTGCTCCGGGTAACTGGTATACATTCACCATGCAGGGTAATGCGCCATCATCTACAATGTACATTTGGCATAATGGAGAGCGCAAGAGTTTGAGAAATGCCATTGCGGCTGGATGGATACCGTCAAAGCCCATTCTCCATGAGAGGGATGGAACATGGTACTATTACATTGATGTCGACAATAACTTCTTTGAAAACGGTAAAAGGTATGCCATTAAAACACTTATTTCCGGCCCTGTTTTCTACATCCTTATTCCGGGAAACGGCTTTACGGAAGACCGTGCCCGACTTGATATGCTTCATGCAGTGGAGAATGATAATGGATACGATTCGGTAAAAACGGAGACGTATAGTGTTGATTATAACTGGATGAGTAGTTTTGAGCTTTATCAAATGGAGTTTAAATTATCAAATGGCGATACCGCATATGTATATCAAGCGACAAGCAAGACTAACCCACTAATCCGGTATACCAGCCATTATGACACCAGTAGCAGTACCTATTCCGGATGGGTACCGGTGAATTGGAACCGAATGTACTAATGTGTCTACTTTTTAACCTGTTGTTATATAATCAAATCTTTTAGCTTTCTTGTATTTAGGAAGGCTTTTTATTTTAACGAAGTCCGTATAAAAAAATTTATATAATGGGACATAAGTTTGAGCTTAGGGTGGGAATTCTTTAATCGCATGTCACTGAATGAAGTGTGAAGTAGATTGGATTCTGATTAAAGCAACTAATTCCTCTAATTGTTTCTTAGTAGTATCAGGAGTAGGTAGCGTTTCTTATCGTACAAAAGTTCAAAAACTACTCTGTAAAATTATTGACATATAATATATTTTATATTATAATATGACCATGAAATATCTCACGGTCATATGTTCGGTAGGAATACTTTTTTTCATTTTTTCTTTTGTTTTTACGGCATATGCCGAATCTGCAAGCCTTTCTCATAGGGGAGAACCGGTGGTTTTTAGTGATGTCGGAACACGAAACGAACAAAACGTAACCATGCGGGGAATGGTGCGTCCGGAGGGGAAATCCACCATTGCGTGGTTTGAGTGGGGATTATCTCCCGATAGTCTTCCCAATGCAACGCCCGGCATATCCCTGGACGCGGCTTCTTCGTGGCAGGGTTATTCTTATAATATTACCTCAATTATTATCCCCGTTTATTATCGGTCCGTTGCTTATAATGAAAATGGTATTTCTCGCGGCGGTATAGTAACAACCGACTATGGATATGTACTGTCGGAAGAAAAAGATGAGGTATTTATTCAACCTGATAATAATCCGTGTGTGTGCGATTTTTCCGGCAGTGACATGCCCTTGGAGAAAGTGTCGGAATGGGATATAGAAAAAGATATACGTCTTTCCGGTAATTCCATTATTACGTATGCTATTCACGTTACAAATAAAGGACCAAAAGAACTGCATGATATTGTCATAACAGACACGCTTGCCTTTTCCGTGCCGCCTCCCATACTTTCCATATCGGATAAGGGTGTATATAGCAAAAAAGACAAGACTGTACTATGGACAATAAATCGCATGGAGTCGCATGAAACGCGCATACTAATGTATGTAGTTGCGGTGGATGAACATGAGCCGTACGCCATTCTTGCGGGAGGACAAACAACATTAAAGCAAAACGACACATCGTTTAAGGTGTCTACCTCCACAATAAGTACATCCTCCGGAACATATGAATATATATACGAAGAGCAATCTACAGATTCCGGCATCGCAGGGAAACATATTTTATCCCCACCTTCTCGGAAGGCATCTTTCTTTTCCGGTTTTATCGGGATGGCGATTGGCGGTTTGGGTATTCTTCTTATATTTCTTCTTATTTCTTTGGGAGGAATTATAGCCTATGAAAAACGCTTGAATCGTTTGCGGGCGTAAAGGAGCTAAGGAATACGTAGAATAATAAGGGTTTTTCTTGCGTATATCCCCGCAGTATGGTAGAAAATAAGCATTATGCATGAAATTTTTCTCAGTGCCGAACCTATTTTTTCTGTGGGAACTTTTTCCGTAACAAACGCTCTTATTCTTTCCGTGGTTGTGGTTCTTTTTTTGCTGATTGGCAGTATATTATTACAGAGGCGTATACGGCTTGTTCCGGGCGGATTTCAAAGCGTGGCGGAGATTGTTTACGAAGAGGGACTTTTTTTAATGGACTCCGTTTTGGGTGAGCGCCGTAAATCCGAAAAATATCTTCCGTTTGTTGCCACGATATTTCTTTTTATTCTTTTTTCCAACTGGTTTGGTATTTTGCCCGGCGTTGGTTCTATCGGGTTTTATGAAGAGGTCGCTTTGCATGGGGAGCATCATATGACATTTACTCCTTTATTACGCGCACCTTCCAGCGATCTTAATTTTACTCTTGCGCTTGCCATACTTACCGTTGTTATGGTGAATGTTTTTGGTATAGCGGCTATAGGAGTAAAAGCGCATATCGGAAAGTTCCTTAACTTTAAAAGCCCCATAGGTTTTTTTATAGGGATACTTGAACTTATTTCAGAAATTGCTAGAATGATATCGTTTGCGTTTCGTCTTTTCGGAAACGTTTTTGCAGGCGAGGTATTGCTTGTCGTAATTGCTTTTTTAGTACCGCTTATAGCTCCGGTACCCTTTTTCTTTCTTGAAATTTTTGTGGGTTTTATTCAGGCGTTTGTATTTGCAATGCTTGCCTTGGTTTTTATTTCCATGGCGACGATAGAGCATCATTAGAACTTTCTCATGTGTCTTACTGTAAAGTCACATGAGTGAGTTTTAAAGGGTCGAAGATGCGAGAGTGATGAAATAACTATTAAATTAATATATAATCCTATGGAAACAGAAGTAATTAAATTATGGGCAACAATGGGAGCTATTGCTGTTGGGGCAATTGCACCGGCTATTGCTATTGGATGGATTGGTGCTAAGGGAGTCGAGGCTATTGGACGCAATCCGGAAGCAGCCCCCAAAGTGCAGACGGCAATGATTCTGGCAATCGCTTTTGCCGAAGCTATCGCAATTTATGCATTGGTAGTTGCTCTTATCATCAAATTCGTATAATAAGGACTTCATGGAAGAATTTGTAAGACAATTTGGCATAGATGGCCGCTTTCTGTTAAGTCAGGTGGTAAACTTTGCTATTGTTCTTGCGGCACTGCGGTTTTTTGCCTTTAAGCCCCTGGCTCATATTCTTAAATCACGGCGGGAGCGTATTGAAGAAGGGCTTGCAAAAGCGGATGCCGCCGATAAGCGTATGGAGGATGTACAGCAGATGGCCAAGAATAAATTGCGGAAGGCTGAACAAGAGGCAATGGAGGTTCTACGTGCTGTTGATGTTCGCGCAAAAGAAACAGAGGAAGCTCTTTTGGAATCTTCTCGTAAAAAGGGAGAGGTACTTCTTCGCGAAGCTGTTCAATCTATAGAAGCCGAACGTCAAAAAACGCGGGGGGAAGTAGAAAAAGAGGCGCGTACGCTGGTGCGTGATGCTGTACTTGCCGTCGCGGACATATCTCCGGATAGTATTGACGAGGCGCTTATTGGAAAAGCGCTTCAGCGCATAAAATAAGCATGAAATACGCCCCCGTATTATACGCACGCGCATTTGCATCTGCCATGGAGGAATATCCGAAAATGGCGCATGATCTTGTTAAAAATATGCTTACCGTACTTAAGCGTACGGGAGATATTTCTCATGCGGAACGTATTATATACGCTATCGAGCGCGAACTTACACGAAAAAACGGCGGACATGTTATTACGGTACAGACAGCGCGAACCGTATCCGACATTCTACAAAAGAAAATTACCGAATCATTTACAAAAGAAGATATAATAAAAGAGCAGATACGTCCTGAGTTGGGGGCGGGTATACGTGTTGTTGTGGATGATGAGAGAGAATACAATGCTTCACTGCAGTATAAATTAAAACGACTATTAGGCGTCTAGTGTTATAGACTCTGTATCTAAAATCTAAACAATGAGCTACGAAATTGTAGAAAAATTAAAAAAAGAGATAGCGGGTTTTACCGATTCTGCCGAATGGCGGGATGTGGGTTCTGTTATTGAAGTTGCGGACGGTATTGCAAAAGTATCGGGGCTTCGGAATGTAATGAGTCAGGAGCTTCTCGTAATTGAAACACGGCAGGGAGAATGTTCTGCTCTTGCTCTTAATTTGGAGGAAGAAACAATTGGTGTATTGGTGCTCGGCGGGTATGAATCCATCGAGGCGGGAAATACTGTTCGCAGTACCGGAAACGTACTTTCCTTGGATGTTGGTCCGGATATTGTGGGGCGTGTAATTGATCCTCTGGGTCGTCCTCTTGATGGGGCCGGACCGCTATATAAAGAGGGGAGCAATAAAAAGCGCCAATTGTTGGAGGAGAACGCACCCTCTGTTATTGATCGTGAGTCGGTTAATGTTCCGCTTCACACGGGTATAAAAGCTATCGACAGCATGATTCCTATCGGGCGCGGACAGCGCGAGCTTATTATTGGAGATCGGCAGACGGGGAAAACAGCTATTGCTCTTGATGTTATTATCAACCAGAAAAAAGAGGGCGGCGAGCCACCTGTTTGTATCTACGTTGCTATCGGACAAAAGGAATCTAAAATTGCCCGTACTATTGAAACATTGAAAAAACATGGCGCTATGGATTATACGGTTGTTGTTTCCGCGCCGGCGGCATCTGGTGCGGCGCATTGGTATCTGGCACCTTTTGCGGGCGCGGCAGTGGGAGAATATTTTCGTGATAGCGGCAAGGATGCGGTAATCATCTATGACGATCTTTCCAAACATGCATCCGCTTATCGTCAAATAGCACTTTTACTGCGCCGTCCGCCCGGACGAGAAGCATATCCGGGAGATATTTTTTATCTGCATTCCCGCTTATTGGAGCGTGCCGCGAAACTATCAAAAGAAAAAGGCGGCGGATCTCTTACCGCCCTTCCTATTATTGAAACACAACTTGGCGATGTTACCGCCTATGTGCCCACAAACGTAATTTCCATTACAGACGGACAAATTTATTTGGAATCCGATTTGTTTAATAAAGGCATGCGTCCGGCTATTAATGCGGGTCTTTCCGTTTCGCGCGTGGGTTCGGCGGCACAAACAAAAGCCATAAAAAAAGTAGCAGGGAAATTGCGTCTTACACTTGCACAATTCCGGGAATTGCAGTCGTTCGTACAGTTTGCGTCTGATGTAGATGAACAGACACGTTCCCGTATTCAAGAGGGGCGTATTATGACGGAACTTTTGAAGCAATCCGACTTATCTCCCGTTCCGTTTGAATATCAGGCCGTTTTGTTTTTTGCCGCTATAAATGGTTATCTTGCAAAACTTGATCCCGATATTATCCCGGCGTTTGAAAAAGCATTTATGGAGCACATGGAAAGATTGCATGAAAAAGATATCTTGATACCGATTCGAGAAAAGAAAACGATTGATGAAGAATTGGAAAAAACATTGAGGGATATTATTCAAACGTTCGTAGAGGGTTACAAAAACTAATTTTAAACTGTGGAATCCCTGCAAAACATAAAACGTCGTCTCAAGACCGTAAAAAACATCGGCCAGATAACAAAGGCCATGGAACTTGTTGCGGCGACAAAAATGCGCAAGAGTCAGGATGTGGCGCTTGCATCTCGCCCGTATGTATATACTGTTCTTGAACTCCTTGCCCAACTTTCGCGCGTAGAGATGCCCTATACGCCTCCCTTGCTGAAGGAGCGGGTAATAAAACGTACCGCCGTTGTTGTAATTGCGTCCGATAAGGGGCTCACGGGATCTTTTAATAGTGCCGTGTTTCGTGCTTGTGAAAAATACATGGAAACTAAGCATACGAATGTATCCTCGGTGTATATTGCCGTAGGGACCAAGTCCGCTCAATTTCTTCAAAGAAAGGGTTACCCGACGGAGGCATCATTTACGCAATATGGTGATATTACTACGGTAGAAGGAGTGCGTCCTCTTGCCACCATGCTTTTAAACGGATATCTTTCTCATAAATGGGATTCTGTTGTTATTCTTTCCACTAATTTTAAAAGTGCCCTTTCACAGAATGTTGTAACACGAGAAGTGTTTCCGATAACGTTTGAGAGTTTGGAAAAAACAGCCCGGGAGATTATTCCCGTAACAAAACGTTTTACGGAAGAATTTAATGAAAAAGGATTTTCTTTTTTTGCGCAAGATGAACGCACGGCAAAGGATCAGGAGTATATTATTGAGCCGTCTCCCGAAAAGGCACTCGAAACATTAATTCCTCATCTTGTCATGATGCAGATATACCACACTATACTGGAAGCAAATGCATCAGAGCATGCATCCCGCCGGATGGCGATGAAGAACGCCTCGGATAATGCAAATGATATTTTGGATACGCTTTCCATTGAATATAATAAATCCCGTCAAGCAGGTATTACAAGAGAACTCACCGAAATTACGGCGGGAGCGGAAGCGCTATAATTATGCATATCATAATATAGTGTCAGAAACTCGAACAGATAATATGCTAACAGAAAAAATATGAAAGGAGAAATAAGTCAAATCATCGGTCCCGTGGTGGACGTGCGTTTTCCAAAGGATGCCATGCCGGCATTGTTCAACGCGCTCACCGTTAAAAATGAAGACAAGGTTATTACACTCGAGACAGTAAAGCATTTGGAGCCCGGATATGTGCGAGCAGTCTCGCTTGCATCAACGGACGGGCTTCGGCGCGGTATGGATGTTACTGATACGGGTGAACAGATTAAAGTTCCGGTGGGGGAAGATGTGTTGGGAAATATATTTGATGTGTTGGGAAATACGCTTAATGTCGAGAAAAAAGATTTTAAAAAATATTGGCCCATTCATCGCGCCTCTCCTCCGCTTACGGAACAGTCCATAAAAACAGAAATCTTTGAAACAGGTATCAAGGTTATTGATCTTATGGCACCTATTATTAAAGGAGGGAAGGTAGGCCTTATTGGCGGTGCTGGTGTGGGGAAAACAGTGCTTTTGCAGGAGCTAATTCGTAACGTGGCAGAGGAATCGGGGGGTGCTTCGGTTTTTGCCGGCGTAGGAGAACGATCACGGGAAGGAAACGACCTTTATAATGAAATGAAGGAATCCGGTGTTATTGATAAAACGGCACTTGTATTTGGGCAGATGAATGAAGTGCCGGGGGCGCGTCTTCGGGTGGCTCTTTCCGCACTTACGATGGCGGAGTATTTTCGTGATGAAGAAAAAAAGAATGTTCTCTTATTTATCGACAATATCTTCCGCTTCTCACAGGCGGGGCTTGAAGTTTCTACGCTTTTGGGGCGCATGCCGTCAGCTGTCGGATATCAACCGACGCTTGCTACAGAAATGGGAGAATTGCAGGAGCGTATTGCAAGTACTAAAGACGGATCCATTACATCCGTACAGGCAATTTATGTGCCGGCCGATGATATTACGGACCCGGCGCCGGCGGCGACGTTTAGTCATCTTGATTCCACCCTTGTTCTTAACAGGGCTCTTACCGAAATTGGTATTTATCCGGCGGTAGATCCTCTTGCTTCCACATCCACGGCACTCACTCCCGCCATCGTGGGCGAGGAACATTATAATGTAGCACGGGGCGTACAGCAAACACTTCAGCGATACAAAGAGCTCCAGGACATTATCGCCATTTTAGGTATTGAAGAACTTTCCGAGGAAGATAAAAAAACAGTAGATCGAGCACGTAAAATTCAAAATTTCCTCTCCCAGCCGTTTTTCGTTGCGGAAATATTTACCGGTTCCGCCGGACAGTTTGTATCGCGCGAGCAAACCATTAAAGATTTCAAAGATATTTTGGATGGCGTGCATGATGATAAGCCGGAGCAGGAATTTTATATGAAAGGCGCATTAGAAAACTAAATACTACTATGAAGCTCCGCATATACTCGCTTAAAAATGTGCTGTATCAGGGAGACGCCGTTTCTCTTAACTGCTCTACCGTCAGTGGCGATATTACCGTTTTAGATAATCACCGGCCGCTTATTTCGGTTCTAACAGGAAGCACGATGTCTATCAAGAATACGGATGGCACCGATAATTACATCCCTATCCGCTCTGGTTTCTTGGAAGTAAAAGGCACTAACGAAGTAAGGGTCTTAGTGGAAGAGGATCCGAAACCGGAGCATTAGTTCTGTGTAAGTGAAAAAGGAGTCTTTGAACGGTAAAACTCAAATCAGTATGCCATTGTTAGTGGTATGCTTTTTATTTACCATCCTCTCCATGTTATACTCCACAACATATCCGCTAAGTCATACACCCTAACATCTAAGAATTATTCTATGGCTGATATTCATACAGATTATCTTATTATTGGTGGCGGTATTGCCGGTACTACGGCGGCCGAAACTATTCGTGAGCATGATGGGGAGGGTCTTATTGCTATCCTTACGAAAGAGGACCAAGTGCTTTATTCGCGCGTAATGCTTCCGGAGTACATCGAAGGACGCATTCATCGTGAAAACGTTTTTCTCCGAACAGCGGAAGATTATGCGAAAAATCGTATAAATCTTTTTGTGAGTGACGAGGCTATTGTTATTGATGTGGTGCGTAAAATAGTGGAAACGCAAAAAGGGAAGATTATTTATTTTAAAAAACTTCTACTGGCAAGTGGCGGTACCCCAAAGCCATGGCATGTTCCGGGGAGCGATTCTTTGCCAATAATTCGTTTTCAGACTATAAATGATGCCGATGCATTTCGAAAACAGATATCCTATGCGCCCTTAAAGGAGGCGGTTGTTGTGGGCGGCGGGTTTATAGGGCTTGAATATATTAACACTCTTTTGCCTCACGGATTTACCGTACACTGTTTTTTACAGGAAAGCGGATATTGGCACCCTTATATGGACGAAACAGGCTCGCAGTTTATCGAGCGTTATTTGATGGAACGTGGAGTTATATTTCATCATGAACGTGAAATCATATCGCTTGCCGGGAATGAAGACGGGACTATAAACGTACAAGCGCGTGGAGAGCAGGCATTTATTACCGGACTTGTTGCCGTAGGAATTGGTATTATGCGCGACCTTACATTATTCACCGGTTTGGGCATTGAAGTTAATCGCGGTATAAAAACAAACAGCTATCTTGAAGCGTCGGTGCCGGATATCTGGGTAGCCGGGGATATTGCCGAGTACTACGACGGTATTCTTGAAAAGTATATGCTTATTGGAAATTGGAATAATGCATTTATGCAAGGATATGTAGCGGGTATAAATATGGCGGCATCTCTTACGGGTACGGAGAAGAAAAAAGAATTTCGGCACGTGGCATCTTACGCTATTGATATTCAAAAAATGCATGTGACATTTTTGGGTGATATTGATGATGAAGCGCATGAAAAAGAGATTATTACGCGAACAGACGACAAAACATACTATGAACGGTTTTTTATAAAGAATGATTTTTTGACAGGAGCGATTATGATAAATAAATTTGAAGATAAAACGGTTCTCGAACGCCTTATCCGGGATAAGGTATCCGTAACGCCCTACCGTCCGTACCTTACAAATCCGCGCGCATCGCTCAAGGAAAGTATCGGTTAATATATAATAGTATGATCGGAAAGCCACTACATTATGTTTTTTTCTTGACGGTTATCCCGGGTATAGGCGCTTTTATGGCGTTTAGTTTTTGGAATAATATAGACGCGGTACCCGCCAGCACATATTATGCGAAGGAAGTGGCAGATCCCTTAACGGCACAGTTGTCAGTTTCCGAACAAAAAGATTCACTACCGCCAAAACCTCCGCCGCCAAAACATCTGCACACCCCCGTACCGCTTAAGGGAGTTTATATGACAAGTTGGGTTGCCGGCACGCCGTCGTTTCGGGATACACTCATAACATTCATGCGAACATCTGAAATTAACGCGGTTGTTATCGATGTAAAAGATTATAGCGGGCAAATTTCGTTTGATACGGATGACGATTTGATTAATGAATTGGGATCGGAAGATATTCGTGTGCCGGACATGAAAAATCTTATTGATCGCCTGCATGCAGAGGGTGTGTATGTCATAGCTCGCATTAGCGTATTTCAGGACCCCATTTTTTCAGCCGCATATCCTCATCTGGCGGTTCAGACAAAAGCAGGTGAAATATGGAAAGATCGAAAGGGGCTTTCATGGGTGGATCCGGCATCAACCGAAATGTGGAATTACATAGCGCGCGTTGCCGAAGCTACGGAACAGGTTGGGTTTGATGAACTTAACTTTGATTATATTCGGTTTCCGTCGGATGGAAACATGCAGGATATTTCATTTCCCGTATGGGATGAGGTGACGCCGCGATCGGATATTCTGGAGACATTTTTTGCTTACATGGACAAACGTCTTGAACACTTAGGCATACCTATCTCGCTTGATATATTTGGCATGACGACGGTGAATTATGATGATTTGAATATTGGGCAAGTGCTAGAAAAAGCGGCTCCGCATGCGGATTATATATCTCCCATGGTATATCCTTCGCATTATCCCACCGGCTTTCAGGGTTTAGTAAACCCGGCAGATCATCCATATGCGGTTATTAATGATGCTATGGCACAGGCCTCCCATAGATTACGTCTTATAGGGGAAGATCCTAAAAAACTACGTCCGTGGCTACAGGATTTTGATTTGGGAGCCATATACACAGAAGACATGATTCTTCAGCAAAAACAGGCCGTATATGATGCCGGCCTCGATTCGTGGATATTTTGGGATCCACGGAATATATACACCAAAGAAGCCTTTCGTTAAGCGAACTTCCATATTTGGCGCATTTCTTCGTTACAAGCAAAAGTTCTTATTCACGGTATGCCCGATACCGCTCATTTCAAACTTTCACTTGTGCCTCGAACTGCACTCAAATCTGGAAGTTCTTACCGACGTGTTCTAATGATGATACAATGCAACCGGTAGTTTTTTATTGTTAATTCACAAGCATGGAGTTAATAATAAAATTGAGTTATGTCCTTAAATGTACGGATGTGCCACAGTCCACGACCGGACTTAAAGTTGGTCTGAACACTCCCGGCACATAAGCTTAATCTGTACGAAAGATAATTTTTTTAGCTAAGCTTGCTAAAGATGAAATACTGGGGTGGGATCTTGGTATAGGACGAACTCCCAAAAAACCGCCGTTAGGCGATTTTTGGTTTCAAAAGAATCCTTGCATTAATGCAAGGATTCTTTTGATTTGCATACTACCGCATACATACGGCATAATGTATATATGATTTATGACGTTATAATAATTGGTGGAGGGCCGGCAGCAATAGCAGCCGCTGTATATACGGCTCGAAAAAAACTAAAAACACTCCTTATAACAGAATCTTTCGGTGGACAATCCATTGTTTCTGCCGAAATTTATAACTGGATTGGCACAAAAACGATTTCCGGCATCCAGCTAGCAAAGAATTTGGAGGATCATGTGCGTAATTTTCCGGACGATGTAACTATTACCATGCCGGAACTTGCTACGGGCATTGTAAAAGAAGGCGGTGTCTTTACCGTTACAACCGATAAAGATGGATCTTATCAAGCAAAAACAATTGTTGTCGCATCAGGGGCTGCAAGAAAAAAACTAGGTATTCCCGGCGAAAAAGAATTTGACGGCAAAGGCGTGGTATATTGCTCTACGTGTGACGCCCCCATTTTTAGCGGCCAAGACGTAGCGGTAGTGGGTGGCGGAAACGCAGGATTGGAGGCGGTTGTCGATCTTCTTCCGTACGCTAAAACGATTTACCTGCTTGAATATTCCGATTCGGTAAAGGGAGACCCTTCAACGCAGGAAAAAATAGCTCAGAAAGACAATGTGATGTTGCTCTTAAACGCAGAGACAAAAAAAGTGACGGGAGAGCAGTTTGTAACGGGTCTCGTGTATCACGATACAAAAAGCGGCGAAGAAAAAACACTTTCGGTAGGTGGAGTATTTGTAGAGGTAGGATCCGTCCCTAATTCTGGTTTCGTGAAAGATTTGGTAGAATTGAACGAGCATGGTGAAATTGTTATCGACCACAAAACGGCGGGAACGTCCCTGCCGGGCATCTATGCGGCGGGAGATGTGACGGATGAGATGTATAAACAAAACAATATTTCAGCCGGAGACGGCGTAAAGGCGGCACTTTCAGCTTATCAGTACATTTTAAACAATACATAATATGAGAATTGCAATAAATGGATTTGGTCGTATCGGGCGTGTATTTTTTCGGCAAGCGTTTGGTACGGAAGATATTGATATTGTTGCCATTAACGACCTGGGAGATGAGGAAAACCTTGCGTATCTTTTGCGTTATGACACCACCTATCGCGGATACCATAAATCAGTAAAAGCAGAGAAGGGGAAATTGGTTGTGGATGGGAAAGACGTTGCTTTTTTTCAGGAAAAGGATCCGGCACATCTTCCCTGGAAAGATTTGGATATTGATGTGGTTGTGGAATCGACGGGATTTTTTACCACAACGGAGAAGGCGATGGGACATATCACCGCCGGAGCGGGACGTGTGGTTATTTCAGCGCCGGCAAAGGATGAGGAAACTCCTACCGCTACCCCCAATGTCGGCATTGATACTCTTGTTGAGGGGCGTATTACCTCAAACGCATCGTGTACAACAAACGCAACTACGCCGGTGGTAGCGATTATGATGAAAGAGCCGGGTATTGAGAAAGCGCTTCTTTCCACTATACACGGCTATACATCTACACAATCATTGGTAGATGGACCGGAAGCAAAAGATTATCGCCGTGGCCGCGCGGCGGCGCAAAATATTGTACCGTCATCTACAGGAGCGGCTAAAGCGGTAGAACGGGCAATCCCATTTTTTAAGGAAAAGTTTGATGGTATAGCCGTGCGCGTTCCGATAATAAGCGGATCCATTATCGATTTTACTTTTTTAGCAAAGCGTGATACGTCAGCCGAAGAAATTAATGATATTTTTCGTGCCTCTGCTGGCATGCCGCAATGGCAGGGGATTCTTCGCGTATTAGAGGACCCTGTTGTATCGAGTGATATTATCGGAGAGCCCTATGGTTCTCTTGTAGATACGACGCTTACTCGTGTTGTAGATGGTAATTTGGTAAAAATAATGAGCTGGTATGATAATGAATGGGGATATGCCGCCATGCTTCTTAAGCATGTTCACCAGCTAAAAAATCTTCTGTAATATGAATCAGCACTCGGACATAAAAATTTATTTGGGCGCTGATCATGCCGGTTTTCCGCTTAAAGAACGTATACGGCAGTTTTTGGTCTCCGAAGGATATGCTACCGCTGACATGGGCGCAAATCGTCTTACGCCGGGGGATGATTATCCGGACTATATAGCGCCGGTTGCTAAAAAAGTTTCCGAAGATCCCATCCATGCAAGAGGCATTATCTTGGGAGCTTCCGGTCAGGGAGAAGCCATGATGGCAAATCGGTTTCCTCATGTGCGTGCCGCTGTGTGGTACGGAAAAAACGAACGCATTATCACGCTTTCTCGTGAACATAATGATGCGAATATATTATCTCTTGGCGCACTTTTTGTGCATGACGATGAAGCCGTGCGCGCGGTGGAATTATGGCTCGAAACACCTTTTAGCGGAGACGAACGCCATAAGCGTCGTATTGACAAAATTGATAATATATTATAAAATAAACCCAGAAATCAACAAAAGGAGTGTGCTTATGGGTGTTAGACTTCCAATAATTCTTTTGTTTTTGTTCGGATGTCTTGGAGGCGTTCTCGCGTACAACATAGCCGGATTTTTCGATTTTGGAAGGATGGTTACTGTAATACTCACCTTTTTGGGAGTTTTTTACACCACCATTTTTACCGGTATTTTCATATCTCTCTCTCAAAAAGAGACAGGTAACTTCCGGTAAAATCTAGCTAGAATGATGCTTTCTAAAAAATATATAGGAGGAGTTATGCCTAATATGCCTAAAGAAAAAACAGAAGGATGTTTTTGGGCCTCGGACGCTTCTTCGTGCAATAAGCCCTGTGGTATCGGCAACTTATGGTGTGAGGAGCACGGAGCAATGATTTATGAAGAACGTGTTCGTCGTGGTATGCCGCGTGGACAAGAAAGGGAGGAAGATGATCCTTTGGACGGCGAAAGCTGGCGAAACTAAGAAGCAATAACACTGCTTCTTTTTTATTTCCTTTTTCTTTTTGTATGACATTCCTTATACTAAGCATATGATAGAGATCATACCGGCAATTAATGCCGAGAATTTTCGTGATGTAACAGAGAAGATAAAACGGGTAGAGCCCTATGTACGGTGGGTACATATTGATGTTGCCGACGGCACATTTACGAAAAATATATTGTGGCACAATGCAAAAGATCTTCTTATGCTTAAAACGCCTCTTTTTATCGAAGTACACCTTATGGTTACTGACATTGAAAAAAAGATATCCTCATGGCTTTTGCCCAACGTTCGTCGCGTTATTTTTCATGTGGAAACTGCAAAAGACCCCCGAAGTATTGTGCGTGTATGTCATGCCGCCGATATAGAAGCGGGTATTGCCGTTCATCCGGATACGTCATGGGAGCAATTATTGCCGTATGTAAAAGAGGCAGACATAATACAAACACTTGCTGTTGTTCCGGGGCATGCCGGACAAGTGTTCCAAAAGAAGATTATCAAAAAAATTGAAGGATTACGTCGAATGTGTTCAACATGCCTCATTGAAGTGGATGGTGGTATGAATAAAGAAACCGCCGGACGTGCCATACAGGCGGGAGCTACGCATATTGTAGCGGCTTCAGCAATTTTTAACGGGGGGGATATAGAAAAAAATATCAAAGATCTGCAAAATATATAAACATGTATATACGGACATACATACTATGGAGCATGGGCGTTCTTATATTAGGCGCTGGCATTGCGGCACTTCCCGTAATAGGTATTCAATATGTTGTAAAACCGGCTTCAGTGCTTTTTGATGCCGAAGCGCATGACGATACCGGCGTAGCTTCTTCGAAAGAAGATATCATCAAAATAGCCGATATATCTTTTATGGATGATCGGTCACAAAATACATACGCAACACGCACGCTTGATCCAACTCTCCTTGTGCCGCCGTCTGCGGGGCGGGCCGTTGTTGCCGATCTTTCCGAAATGATGATACGTGTTTTTGAAGACGGAACCGCCATACACGAATATCCCATTCGTTCAAAAGGACGTCCGGGCTCATTATGGGAAACACCCACCGGCGCATATACTATTAAAACAAAGGAGGAAAATCACTACTCTACAATAGGAAATGTTTGGATGCCGCACAGTATGCAGTTTTTCGGCAATTTTTTCATTCACGGTTGGCCGGAGTACGCGAATGGTTCTCCGGTGCCGGAAGGGTTTTCCGGCGGATGTATCCGTCTCTCGAAAGAAGATGCTGAAGCGTTGTTCAAAGAGATGGACATAGGCGTTCCGGTGCTTGTTATAAGCGGTACCGGCACTGGCATAGCGCCTGATCATAATGAGAACACAAATACCGTTTTTTCCTATACCGGAACGGATTCATTTATGCCGCCGCCGTTTCTTTCCGCGCGCTCGGCTTTTGTTGCCGATCTTGAAAATGATTTTGTATTTTTTGAAAAAAATCCGGATGAGGTTCGCGCTATTGCTTCTTTATCCAAACTAATGACGGCACTTGTTTCGCTTGAGGCAATAAACCAATTTAAAACGGTAACCATAACCAATGAAGATGTTGAAATTTATGGTGCCGCCGGAGGACTTAGTGAAGGAGATATATTCGAGGCAGGAGAGTTGTTGTGGCCTCTTTTACTGGCATCGTCTAACGATGCTTCCTACGCCATTGCGCGCACTATGGGGGAACATTGGTTTGTAAGTCTTATGAACGAAAAAGCAAAGAGTCTGGGTCTTACTCATACATCGTTTGAAGAGCCGTCCGGACTAAGTCCCGAAAACACATCAACGGTTATTGATCTGTTTCGCCTGACAAAGCATTTGTGGGAAGATAAACGATCTCTTCTTATTATGACCCAAGAAAGAAACCACGGTGCATGGCGCAATATTCATCCGTTTGCTTCAAAGGATTCATTTCTTGGGGGTAAAACGGGATATATTCCCGAGGCAAAACGAACAATCATAGCCACATTTTTAATTCCTTTTGGCGAATTTGAAGAACGTCCGGTAGCGGTTGTTCTTCTGGGATCGGACGATATTCGGTCTGACGTTGAACGACTTCGTTTATGGGTTAAAAACAATTTTTCTTATTCATACGAAAATGATACGCAGGATAATCAATTTGTTTTATATACGCCCGTAGATGACACACATAATAACGAATCCCTTTCTCTTCTCTTCGGCGGTGATGTTATGTTGGACAGAGGCATTGAAAATATTATAGAAGATCAAAGATATAACTGGATGTATCCTTTTGAACAGGTGGTTCAGGAAACACAACGTGCCGATCTTGCATTTGTAAATTTGGAAGGTCCGGTATCTGACGCGGGACAGGATAGAAAAAATCTGTATTCATTTCGTATGAATCCGGCAAGCATGAATGCTCTTTTAGGTGCGGGTATTGATGTTGTATCTCTTGCAAATAATCACATAGGTGATTTTGGAAGAGAGGCACTGGAAGACACTATGCGTCGTCTGCATAGGGCTCAAATTGCATATACGGGAGCCGCATGGAACAGTACTGAACTGCTTGAACCAACGATACGCATGGTGAAGGGGAGACGCATTGGTTTTCTGGCGTTTACTGATGTAGGTCCCGATTGGCTTTCTGCGGATGACGCTCTTTCTGGTATTGCCATTGCTTCGGCGACATATGTGGAAGATACCGTTCGACAAGCAAGTAAAAAGGTTGATATACTAGTGGTATCGTTCCATTTTGGAAATGAATACGAAGCACGACCAACAAAAAGACAGCAGTTACTTGCTCGAACAGCCATTGATGCGGGAGCACGTATTATTATAGGGCATCATCCTCATACGGTTCAGTCCATTGAAGAATATCGAAATGGCGTTATCGCATACAGTTTGGGAAACTTTATATTCGATCAAAATTTTTCGGAAGAGACATCAGAAGGACTTCTACTTAATGTAGAGCTTACTGGCAATGAAATTACAGCCGTAGTTCCGATACCTATCGGATTTTCGGATACCTTCCAGCCTTTTATTCGATAGTGTTACCGTTTCTTAATATTTTCCCATGCATATATCCGATGATAAAATTCGAGACCTTGAAATAACGGCGAACATGATTCGTCAGTCTGTAATTGAAATGCTAATATGTGCGGAAAGCGGTCATACGGCAGGGCCTTTAGGTATGGCCGATATTTTTACGGCATTATATTTTCATATTCTACGCCATGATCCTAAAAATCCCGATAAGGAGGATCGCGATATTCTCGTGCTTTCCAACGGTCATATTTGTCCCGTGTATTATGCCACGTTGGCACATGCCGGTTATTTTCCAAAAGAGGAGCTGATGACACTTCGGAAAATCGGCACGCGCTTGCAGGGACATCCTCATCGGGGAACATTGCCGGGTATTGAAACCACATCCGGACCGTTAGGGTCGGGACTTTCACAGGCCATTGGTATCGCCTTGGCGCTTAAGATGGATAATAAGCAAAATCAAGTATACTGTCTGCTTGGTGACGGTGAACAGCAGGAAGGGAATGTATGGGAAGCTCTTATGCTTGCCGGAAAACTTCACCTGGATAACCTTACAGCTATTACTGACAGAAATAACATTCAGATAGATGGTATGACGGAAGACATAATGCCCATGGAACCGCTTAGGGAAAAATATGAAGCATTTAATTGGCATGTTCTTGATATTGATGGACATAATTTTCCCGCTATTGTGGGCAGTGTAGAAGAAGCGCGTGCCATTTATGAGCGTCCCGTTATGATTATCGCGCATACTATTCCCGGACGCGGTATTCCGGAAATTGAATTTGATTATCGCTGGCACGGTAATCCTCCCGGAAAAGGACCGGATGATATTATCCCAAAGGAAGATCAGGGAAAACGATTTTTAGAAGAACTTCGTACGCTGGGAGGTAAAATAAAAAGTGAACACGAATAATATTATTTCTTATGCCCCTTAATACAGCCGTACAATTAGCTCCCAATATACTTGATCCCAAAAAAGTTGAACGCATACCGCTCCGTGCCGGATTTGGTGAAGGACTTATTCAGATAGCAGATGAAAACCCTCACGTGGTTGGTTTATGTGCCGATCTTACTGGATCTACTAAAATGGATGCATTTGCCAAAAAGTATCCGGAGCGTTTTATTCAAATAGGTGTTGCGGAACAAAATTTGGCAACGGTAGCATCCGGACTCGCAAAAATGGGAAAAATTCCTTATTTTTCTTCATATGCCATGTTTTCTCCCGGACGTAATTGGGAGCAAATTCGTACTACTATTTGCTACAATGATGTTCATGCCATTTTAGTGGGTTCTCATGCCGGCATATCGGTAGGCCCTGACGGCGCTACGCACCAGGCCATTGAAGATATCGCCATTACTCGTGTTATTCCCAATATGTCTGTTATTGTACCTGCTGATGCCCATGAGGCACGAAAAGCTACTATGGCGGTGGCCGGGCTTTCGGGTGGTGTGTACCTTCGTCTTGCTCGTGAAAAAACACCGATAATGACTATGCCGGAAACGGCATTCGAAATCGGGAAAGCATATTATATATGGCAGTCGGCAAAAGAAAAACCGGATGTAGCCCTTATTGCCGCCGGCCCCCTTCTCCATAATGCTCTTTTAGTGGCACAAGAGTTGGAGCAGAAAGGAATCGGTGTTACGGTAGTTAATAATCATACAGTCAAACCTCTTGATAATGATACTATAATAGAAGCCGCAAAAAATGCCGGCGCAGTGGTTACCATAGAAGAACATCAAATAGCGGGAGGAATGGGAGGAGCTGTAGCGGAATGTTTAGCGGCGCATTATCCGGTTCCTATGGAGTTTATCGGTGTTCGTGATCGATTTGGAGAATCGGGAGAACCGGATGAACTATTAGAGCATTTTGGTATGGGAACGCATGATATCATAAAAGCCGTTAAAAAAGTCCTTAAACGCAAATAATAAAGAGTTGTCACACAATCATATGCGTACTTTCTTTCTCATTGCTTTTTTAATCGTAGCACTGGCATCCGTTGTTCCGATTTTATCAAATAATTCAGCATCATCGGCGTCGGTGCTTATCGGTATCCAGGAAGAAATTTCCATCATACTCAAGAAAATTTTTCAATTGCAAAAAGATTTAGATTTTCTGAAAGCTCAAAAACCCGAAGTGGAAGTATATGTAGCTCCACCTGCTGATATTGAAGAACCTGCGGTGAATGTGCGTACAGACTATATACCTCTTGTCAGTCATAATCTTCAAGAGGGACTTGTTGTTTTGTATAAATTCAGTGTTACTGCCGGGCCGGACCGCCCGGAAGTAATTGATACGTTTACCTTTGTTATAGAAAAACAGGATATTTCCCTAAAACGTCTCGAGTTATATGCCTTTGCCGACAGTGAATTTACGACAAGCGCATTTACTACAAATCCTGCCGGAAAATATACGGCGTCCCTTGACGATGAACGAAAGACTGTTCGTATTACGATAACAAACGGCGAAGGTACACCGGCAAAAATTCCGGCGGGAGAAACATACTATTTTGAACTGCGCGGTATATCTGCCGGTAAAAATATTTCCGCAAGAATCACCACTATCCTTGAAGGATTTGCCGCGGAAATTCTAGAATAACAGCTTATATTTTATTCATGGAGCAATTTGATTTTATAGCCATAGGAGACGTTGTGACAGATGCATTTATTAAATTGGAAGATGCGGGAGCTTCCGTTGATGAGGAGCGCAATCTTCTCTGCATGAAATTTAAGGATAAAATACCGTATCATGACGTAACGATTGTACCAGCCGTGGGAAATGCCGCTAATGCCGCTGTTTCGGCGGCTCGTTTAGGACTTAAAACCGCTTTTATTTCTGATGTGGGAGCTGATGATTGGGGAAGAGAATGTCTTGATACTTTGAAAAAGAATAAGGTTGATACGCAATTTGTGGCATCGCATGAAGGAGAAAAAACAAACTATCATTATGTTTTGTGGTATGGCGATGAACGTACTATTTTGGTAAAGCATGAAAAATACGACTACGTGCTTCCTGGTTTTGGTGAACCGAAATGGGTATATTTTTCCTCCATGAGCGAAAATGCCCTTCCTTTTCATGATGCTTTAGTGGAGTATTTAAACATACATCCCAATGTAAAACTCGCATTCCAGCCCGGTACCTATCAAATGAAATTTGGAAAGGATCGTTTGTCGGAAATATACAAGCGTTCTGATTTTTTTGTCTGCAATAAGGAGGAGGCGGAACGCATTTTGGAAACGGAAGAGCGTGATATAAAAAAACTGTTGGAGATGATGCATAAAGTGGGCCCGCGGCTTGTTGTTATCACTGATGGAAAAAATGGTGCTTATACATATGACGGAGCGGAGATGTGGAGTATGCCGCTCTACCCGGATCCCAAGCCTCCGGTAGACCGCACGGGAGCCGGGGACGCATTTTCGTCCACTTTGGCGGCATTTCTTGCTACGGGGATGAGTACCGATGAAGCGCTTCGGCGCGCACCTATTAATTCCATGTCGGTGGTGCAATATGTCGGTGCCCAGGAAGGACTTCTTTCAAAGGAGCGTTTGGAAGAGTTTCTTGCAAATGCTCCTCGTGATTATGTACCGAAACAATTATAGTATTTGATAACGTTTTTATTCTTTATTTTTACCATGCTTACACTACAGGAAATTTTACGTCATACGCGAACGGAACAACACGCTATTGGCCACTTTAACATTTCAAATTTAGATATGTTCCGCGGCATTATGGAAGGAGCGAAGGCGGTAAATGCATCTGCTGTCATGATTGGAACATCAGAAGGGGAGGCCGCATTTATCGGGCGTCGGCAGGCGTTGGCACTCACGGAAAGTATGCGAGACGAGTACGGTATTATAATATATCTGAATGCGGACCATCATAAAAGTGTGGCGGCCGCAAAAGAAGCGATTGATGCCGGGTATACTTCCATACATATAGATCTTTCAAAAGAACCATATGAAAAAAATCTTGCCGGTGTAAAGGAAGTTGTTGATTACGCCAAATCGAAAAATCCGGCTATATCTGTAGAGGGTGAATTGGGATATTTACCAACGGATTCTTCAAAAATATATGACGAAACAGTTTCTATTCCGGAAGGAAGTTTGACACAACCGGAAGAAGCCGCTGTTTTCGTAAAAGAAACAGGTATCGATCGCTTTGCCGCCGCTATAGGAAATCTGCATGGCATTGCCGCTAATGAACCGCAACTTGATTTTGAACGCATTAAAGCCATTAAAGATGCGTTGCCGGAAGACGTAGCGCTTGTTCTGCATGGCGGATCCGGTATACCGCTTGGACATATTAAAGAAGCCATTGCGCTCGGTATGAATAATGTGCATGTTTCCACAGAGCTTCGTGTGGCATATATAACAACACTTAGGAAAGCCTTTGCGGAAAATGAAGAAGAAACAACACCTTATAAATTATTTCCTCCCGGCATAGAGGCGATAAAGAATATAGTAAAAGAAAAAATTACCCTGTTTACGGGAAAATAGGATACTTGCCGCGCATTGCGCATTGTGCTACAATATTCCTCATGGCTGAACTCATAGCAACATCTCGAAAAGAATTAGGAAAAAAATCATGTCGTGTACGCGCGGCAGGGTTTGTTCCTGCTGTTTTATATGGATATGGTACCAAACCACAGCCTCTTTCCGTAGAAAGTCATGTATTTGAAAAGACATGGCGCCGGGAGGGTGAATCTTCCGTTATTACCCTTGTGATAGAGGGCGACAAATCTTATAACGTACTTATCCAAGATGTGGCACTTCACCCTATACACGACAACCCCATTCATATAGACTTCTATGCCGTTCAAATGAATAAACCTATTGACGCCATGGTGGCACTCTCTTTTACGGGTGAGTCAGATGCCTTAAAAACATTGGGAGGTGTCCTAGTGCGTGTAATTCAGGAAGTGGAGGTACGTGCTTTACCTAAAGACTTACCTCACGAAATAGAAATTCCTCTCAAATCACTCCGCACATTCGAAGATCAGATACTTATTAAAGATATACCGATGCCTTCAGGTGTTGAAATCCTTACCGACGGCGAACAAGTTGTTGCTCTGGTAGAAGCACCGCGTTCTGACGAAGATCTTGCGGCGCTTGATGAAATGCCGGCCGGTACATCCGTTGAAGATATCGAAGTTACCGGTAAAAAACCGGAAGAGTCTTCTGAAGAAGATACGGAGAATAAATAATAATACAATAAATGCACAAAAAAACTCCCCTTAAGGGAAGTTTTTTTGTGCTAGCGAGTAAGACTATTTAGAATATCTATTTGATCTTGATATGTTTCTACTTTGGCAAGTACTTGATTGGCATACGATCGCCCTAAATAAGAATCCCAATTACCTCCCGCAAAATAACGGGCAGCCGCTTTAAATTCATTTGAAACCGCGCCATTATCGCGAAGAAGAAGAGCGGATGCCGTAAAGGCATCCTTGGGATTCCAAGGATTTGCGGGTGTGTTTCCGGTAATACGAGATACGGCATCTTTGTATAATACCCAAGTAGATGGAATAAATTGAGCCGGTCCCATAGCGCCTCCCCAACCAACACGATTTCCGCTTGAATCACGCATAGGACAGGAAACAGGCATTTGATTAGGATCAAGTCCCAGTTCGTTTATAACCTGTAAAAACGGTCCGTCGTCTCGTCCGGGTTTCATGACGTTTTGCCATTTGTATTTCGGTGGATCATCGACTAAATTACACTGCCCAATATTTCTTCCCAGTTCTGATTCTTGTGCAATAATTCCCAGGATAAATGCGGCTCGCACACCAGTACCGACAGATGCCGCTTCTGCATGAGCAAGTGCCTGCTCAAAGGGAATAGCGGGAGACCCTTGCAGTAAAAATAGCTGACTGCGAATATCCGCGGCACGACGTTTCTTTTCATCAGCGAGTTTCTGATAATTTGACTGCTCACCCCGCGTTACAGTAAGGATATTTTGTTTTTCTTGCTCTTTTTGCTGTTGTATGCGCTTTTCAATTTCCTGTAACGCACGAAGTTCCGTTTGCTCTTGTTTTTCTCCCAGCAAATCTTCTTTTACCTGTTCTTCCGTAATAATATTCGTTCGCAGTTCGTGAAAGGATGTTTGAATAGCAAACTGTAAAGAATCAATAGTATCAAGTTCCACAAAAAAATCGGAAAGTTCATCATATCCTAACAGCATTTCCACCACCGATGTATCATCATACTCATACAACGTACGCATGGCCTCCTTAAGGGAATCTCGTTCCGCATTTATTTTACGTCCCATTTCTTCTATGGAACGATTTTTTTCCTCTATGGTTGAAGAGATTTCCCCGATAGCCAAATCACGCCTACGTACCTCAAGTTGTGCTTTTTTGACTTGAGCATCAATAATGGCTATATCTCTTTCCAAAGAAGCCGCTTCACTTCGTTTTCCGTCAATAAGGATATTAAACCCGTTAATCTGACTTTCTAATGCATTAAGTTCTGTTTTGAGAGCGTTTCGCTGTGCCTCAACAAGCTCGCTCGCAGGTTGCGCCAGAAGTCTTATCGGAAAGGATCCCAAAATACTTAATCCCAGAGTAATATATAATAATCGAAATATAATATTCATATGTTCCTTAAGTATACCGAATTTATAATTTTTTCACTATCCACACATGATAAGATGCTTGACGACTTTAGTCTGATGAATGGGAATTGGGGGAGGATGCAGTAAAATGGGAACATTGACTTATTTTCTCATATCCGTATCATATAGATACTAATCTATATGATACGGATATGAACTCTGTTAAAAAATCATGCGTATCGTGTTTTAAAACTCTTGCGGAACGAACACGCCTTCGTATTCTTAAGGAATTACAAGAACATGGGGCGCGTAATGTAACGGAACTCACTCGCATGCTCGGAATAACACAACCAACGGTGTCACATCATTTGGATGTCTTGTTTAAAAACAGCATAGTCGAGAAAAAACAGGAAGGGAAACACATCTACTATACGTATAATAATAATTATCCTTGCCGAAGTTGCGGTATTTTTTCGGCGTCCATACGAATATAAACAATGAAGTATTATGAAAAAAAGGAGAATCTATCTTGATTATGCCGCCGCAACACCGCTTAATCCCTCGACCTTAAGATCAATGTTGCCATTCTTAAAAAATGCATATGGAAATCCATCTTCTATTCATGAGGAAGGACGCATTGCAAAAAAGGCCATCATGAAAGCGCGGGCAGATGTTGCCCGCATATTGCATGTGCATGATGATGAGATCATATTCACCGGATCAGGTACGGAATCGGTCGCTCTTGCTATACACGGTATTCTTACGCTGTTCCCCAAAAAACATATCATAACAAGTACTATAGAACACCCCGCCGCTTTGGAGAATATTCGTATGTTTGAACAAAAAAACTATCCTGTTTCTTATGTTTCCGTAAGCAAAGAAGGAACGATACATATGGAAGATATTAAAAAAAGTATACGTCCCGAAACTGTTTTTATATCCATAATGTATGCTAATAACGAAATTGGCAGTGTTCAACCCATAAAAGACATCGCAAAAATAGTAAAAAACGAACGTATGCGCCGGCTTAATAACAATGAAACACTCCCCGTATGGCTTCATACCGACGCTTGTCAGGCCGCAGGATATCTCGATATAAATATACTGCGCTTGCATACCGATCTTTTTACTCTTAACGGATCAAAGATATACGGACCGAAGGGTGTTGGTGTTTTATATAAAAGCAGGGAAGTGTCATTTAATCCGTTCTGGAAGGGTGGCGGACAAGAAAACACCTTGCGAAGCGGAACTGAAAACGTAGCCGGCATTGTCGGTATTGCTCATGCTCTTACGGAGATTGAAAAAAATAAGGAAAAAGAGGTACGCCGTCTTTCCATACTTCAAGATTATTTTATAAAAACAATTACACAAAAAATCCCCGAGGCACGCATAACGCTGTCTTCTATAGAAAAAGGGGGGAAATTGCCGCACATAGTGCATGTAATGTTTCCGAATAGAAACGGGGAAATATTGGCTATATATCTTGATAATGAAGGAATTGCCGTATCTTCTCAGTCAGCATGTGCTACTACCACAGACCATCCGTCTCATGTTATGATTGGGTTAGGAAGATCAGAAAAAGAGGCACGGGAAAGTATTCGCTTTTCTTTTGGAAAATATACCACAAAAAAAGATATAGACTGCGTGCTACGCGCTCTTTCTCGTATTCTTGTTTTGCTTGAGAAAATGCCGTCCGATACGCTTGTCAAATAAAAAATAATTCAGCAATAATATTAAATGAATCCCGAAAAAAAAATAGGTAAATTGTTTGTTGATCGCGCGCTTTGCATCGGAGCCGCGAGTTGTGTGGCAGTGGCGCCGGACGTATTTGAACTTGACGAAGAGAATAAGGCGGTAGTAAAGAACGCCAAGGGTGCCGATACCGAAACCATTATTTTGGCGGCAAAATCATGCCCTACGCGTGCCATATTTGTATACGATGAAAATGGAGAACAAATATATCCTTAAATTACAGCCTCTATAACTATTTACCGCTTATACATTAACTTATAGTACTATGAGAGAAGTAAAACCGCTTGCTTACAAAGAATTAGACGGCATATCCGAAAAACAACTCGCGGAACATCATAATGTTTTATATGCCGGTTATGTAAAGAAAACGACTGAAATTGAAGAGAAAATAAAAACAGCCGATACATCAGCGGCGAATGGCGTATATAGTGAGTTTGGGGAACTGAAACGAGAAGAAACTTTTGCCGTAAATGGCGTTAAATTACATGAGGGGTATTTCGATAATATGATACCAAATGGGTCAAATATATCGGGACCCATAAAAACGCTTATTGAAAGAGATTTTGGATCATATGATGCATGGGAAAAAGAATTTAAAGCAACTGGCATAGCCGGACGCGGTTGGGCAGTTCTCGGATATGATCTTGATGAAAAAAAACTTCGTACCGTTCTCTGCGATGCTCATAATCATGGGGGGGTCTGGAATATGGTAGCTCTTCTGATTATGGATATTTACGAGCATGCTTACTTTATCGACTACGGTACGGCTCGAAAAACATATATTGAATCATTCTTCAAAAATATTAACTGGGAACATGTAAACGGCCTTTTGGAGAAATACGGCATATAAACCGATAGGACTATAAAAAGAAAAATAGTATTGACATAATTAATAAACATCAGTAAAATAAAACATATCAATGCGCGTATTACCGCATGTCACATTAGGCTTATATGGAAGATTTAACTAAAGCACAACTTATCTGGCTTGTCCTTTTGGTAAGCTTTGTAACATCTTTAAGCACGGTAACAGTTACAGTGTCTCTTCTTGAGGCTATGCCTTCGAAACCCTCTTCGCAAACAATTCTTCAACGTGTTGTGGATCGAGTTACAACACCCACCCAACATACCGACGCTTCTTCCGAAAAAGATACCATAGTCGTAGTTTCCGAAGAGGATCGTGTAGTAGCTGTGGTGGAGGAAGCGTCTCCCGCCGTCGTAAGCATTATAGCTACACGTGATCTTCCAAGCTTTGAGCATGTTTTAATAGATCCGTTTAGCGATTTATTTTCAAATTTTAATCCGGAAATAAAAGAACAAGAAATAGGTCGTGGATCAGGGTTTATTACATCTTCCGATGGCACCATTATTACCAACCGGCACGTTGTCGCCGATACGGAAGCAGCTTATACGGTAATTCTCAACAACGGAGCATCTTATCATGCTACCGTCATGGCACGTGACCCAATCCATGATATCGCCATTCTTAACATAGACGCTCAAAATCTTCCGTTTATTTCTTTGGGAAATTCTTCCGATATAAAAATTGGGCAAAGCATTATTGCGATTGGTAATGCGTTGGGGCAATTCCAAAATACCGTATCAGTAGGTGTTATTTCCGGCACCGGACGAACCGTAACCGCTAATGGCGGCATTAACGGTCCTTCCGATCTTCAGCGTGTTATTCAGACGGATGCGGCCATAAATCCGGGAAATTCCGGCGGCCCCCTCCTCAATCTCCGCGGAGAAGTAATCGGTATTAACACTGCTATTATTACAGGGGCCGAAAATATAAGTTTCGCCGTGCCATCAAATCTCATCACGCGTGATATTGCACAAGTAGAAAAATATGGTCGTATTACCTATGCATTTCTCGGTATCCGTTATCGTATTGTAACGGATGCTCTTGCGGAAGAACAAAACTTACCGGCAACGGAGGGCGCACTCATTATATCGGGAAATACATCTGAACCAGCTATTGTTTCCGGATCTCCCGCGGCGGATGCCGGTCTTCGGGAGGGAGATATTATTACGGAAATTAACGGTATTGCGCTTACTCAAGCTCACCATTTAGCTGAACGCATCCAGGAAAGCACCGTAGGAGAAACTATAACGCTTTCAGTATTAAGGGGAACTCAAAATCTTCAATTTTCCGTAACGCTTGATGAATTACCCGACTAACCATATTGATAACATAATCATACACCATGACTCCATTTCATAATTTCACCGTAAAAGCACAGGAAGCATTAAAGCGGGCTCACGAACTCGCTATTGAACGTGGACATAACCAAATTGATGCGCTCCATCTTCTAACAGCTCTTCTTCTTCAGGAAGAGGGTATTGTTATGTCTATGCTGGATCGTATGGAAATTGACGTTCAACTTCTTCTTGATTCCGTGTTTGATAAATTAAACGGTAATATGCGTGCTGAAGTACTCGCGCCAACGCCTCAAATCTATCTGACACAGGATTTGGCACGCATATTGGAAGAATCACACAAACTGGCGGCCAGCCTGAAGGATGAATTTATATCAACAGAGCATTTGTTTTTGGCTCTTATCGAAGTTCCATCACGTGCTCACGATGTTCTTGCCAAGTTTCGCATCGAAAAGGATGCCGTTATGCATATTCTTACCGAAATACGCGGATCACAAACAATAACGGACATGGAACCGGAAGCGAAATACCAGGCGCTTGAAAAATATGCCCGCAACTTAACGCGCCTTGCACGCGAAGAAAAACTTGATCCGGTAATTGGGCGAGAAGAAGAGATTCGGCGCGTTATGCAGATTTTGTCGCGCCGCACAAAGAACAACCCGGTACTTATCGGTGAGCCCGGTGTCGGAAAAACAGCCATCGTAGAAGGACTTGCTGAACGTATTGTTGCGGGAGATGTTCCGGAAAGTCTAAAGGATAAGGAACTTATATCGCTTGATTTAGGGGCTCTTGTTGCCGGAACAAAATATCGCGGTGAATTCGAAGAACGTCTTAAGGCGGTCCTGAAAGAAATTGATCGGGCGGCGGGAAATATCCTTTTGTTTATCGATGAGCTTCACACTATTGTCGGTGCCGGTGCCGCTGAAGGCGCCATTGATGCATCTAATATGCTAAAACCGGCCCTTGCACGAGGGGAACTGCATGCCGTTGGTGCTACTACCATTAAGGAGTATCAAAAATATATTGAAAAAGATGCCGCTTTAGCACGCCGCTTTCAACCGGTGTATGTAGAAGAACCTTCCGTAGAAGATGCCGTTGCTATTATGCGTGGTCTTAAAGAAAAATACGAACTTCATCACGGTGTACGTATTTCGGACGACTCCCTTATTGCCGCCGTACAGCTTTCAGCGCGTTATCTTAGCGACCGTTTTCTACCCGATAAAGCTATCGACCTGGTGGATGAGGCAGCTTCTTCATTGCGGCTTGAAATCGATTCGATGCCGAAGGATCTTGATCGTTCTCGTAGAGAAATTATGCGGCTTGAAATCGAAAAAGAAGCATTACATCGCGAAACAGAGGGGAATAATCGGCAAAAAGTCCGTAAAATTCAAAAACAGATTGAGGATGTACGGGAAAAAACCGAAGGTCTTGAGCTTGCATGGAAAAATGAAAAAGATGCTATTTCGAATATCCGCGGTATGAAAAAAAATCTGGACAATCTTCGACAGGAATCGGATATGGCGGAACGGGAAGGAAATTTAGCACATGTTGCTGAAATCCGCTACGGCCGCATACCGGCTCTTGAGAAAAATATCAAACAAGAAGAAATAAAACTTCGTAAATTACAATCCTCCCGTAAAATTCTTAAAGAGCGTGTTGACGAAGAAGACATCGCCGAAGTTATTTCTCGCTGGACCGGCATTCCGGTAACACGCATGCTCGAAGAGGAAGCGCAAAAGCTTCTTAAAATGGAAAGTGTTCTTAAAAATCGTGTAGTGGGACAAGATGATGCCATTATAAAAGTAGCTCAGGCCATCCGCCGTTCCCGAGCGGGTATTGCAGAAGAAGATCGTCCGGTGGGATCTTTTATGTTCTTAGGTCCTACCGGAGTGGGGAAAACAGAGCTCGCACGCACTCTTGCCGGATTTATGTTTAACGATGAACGCGCACTTATTCGAGTGGATATGTCGGAATACATGGAACGCCATACGGTTTCCAAATTTATCGGCTCTCCCCCCGGTTATGTGGGTCATGAAGAGGGTGGACAGCTTACGGAACTCATTCGTCATAGGCCTTATTCCGTCGTTTTATTCGATGAAATTGAAAAGGCGCATCCGGAAGTATTTAACATCATGCTTCAAATTTTGGACAACGGCCGTCTTACCGATGCCAAGGGGCGTCATGTAAATTTCAAAAATACCGTTATCATTATGACATCAAACATCGGATCAGAGTTTGTACGGGAAATGGAGCGCTTGGGATTCTCCGCTGACGGAGAAGATACCAACGAACGCAGGGAAGATGACCTAAAAGGAAAAATCCGAGAATCTCTGGAACGTAATTTTCGTCCGGAATTTCTTAATCGTCTGGATGAAATTATCATCTTTGACAGTTTATCCCAGGATGTTCTAAGTGAAATTGTAAAAATTCAGTTAATCCGTGTCGTAAAACGATTGGAAGACAAGCAGATTGCATTAAAGGTAAGTACGGAAGCGCGCAAATTCTTGGCTCGAGAGGGATATGATCCAAATTACGGAGCGCGTCCCTTAAAGCGACTGATTGAGAGTCAGATACTAAATCCGCTCGCCGAACTTATTGTGGCGCGAAAAGTGGAAAAGGGATCAACTATCCATGTGGACGTAAAAGACAATAAGCTCATACTTGAATCAACGGTAAAGCCAAAAAAACGATCCCGTGTGACAACTAAGAAATCCCTTTCCGCTTCAGCGTAGCAAAGTCGTTATTTTTACCGAACACAAAAATCCCGCCCTATACACCGGCGGGATTTTTGTGTACAATATACTCACGTTAAAAATCAACATAGCCCTATATTACAATTAGCTATGTTGTATACGGCAATATATAAGTTATCATGGGTCGGTGGCGGAGCGGTCAATGCCTAGCCGTTCGACATGCTCCCGGCATGTCTTACTCTAGCGGTATTGCCTACGAAGTATCTCATAATAAATTGGGTCGGTGGCGGAGCGGTCAATCGCACTAGACTGTAAATCTAGCGGCTATATGCCTACGCAGGTTCGAATCCTGCCCGGCCCACACAATACGCCGTCGTAGCTCAGTTGGTAGAGCGTCGCCATGGTAAGGCGAAGGTCATCGGTTCAATCCCGATCGACGGCTCCAGAGAGATATTGTAAAAGTATTATATCTGTGTTATAAATCGTCCACAAACTAACACATCACTATGCCACAGCCAAATCTTATCAAACTTCAATGCACAACGTGCAAACGAATCAACTACTGGACTCGCAAAAATAAGAAAAAGGTAGAGCGAAAACTTGATCTTTCGAAATTTTGCAAATGGGATCGCGCACGCACACCTCACAAAGAAATTAAGAAATAATTTTAAAGGGAGCATACCTGCTCCCTTTAAAATTACAAAAATTCCTATATACTTTATATAGTAACGTAGCTTAATGTAATGGGGGTATAGTTCAATGGCAGAATTCTGGTCTCCAAAACCAGCGATCTTGGTTCGAATCCAAGTACCCCCGCACAAAGACGTGCAATTCTTATATTGACTTTTCTTTTAATTTAGCTTACGGTGCATTCGATACAACCTTTAAAAAGGGAGGTGTTCTTATGCAATTGCCGGAAAATAAAGATTTCGTTTTTACGATTTTTGATGATCCCGACAATCAAACACTGGAACATAAAGATGTATATACATTTCTCACTGACATAGGCATGCGAACCACTAAAGGTATCTGGCCTCTTAGTGCTGATGATGCTGAAATACAGACTCGGTGGGGAAGCAGTTGTCAAAATACCGCGTATCTTAATCACGCCCTTCAACTTCAAAATGAGGGATTTGAAATTGCTCTTCACAACGTTGCGTGCGTATCATCTCTTCGTGAAAAGGTAATTCGTGGACTTGAAGAATTTCATTCCCTGTTTGGTCACTATCCGTATAGTATGGCTAATCACAGCGGGTGTCGGGATTCTCTGTATTGGGGAGATGCCCGCATTGCAGGCATGCGTAAGATTATTTACCGACTTCTCACATTAAACAAAAATCATCGCAAATTTCAGGGTCACATGAATATGAGTCCTTACTTTTGGGGTGATTATTGCTATGAAAAAATAACGTATGTGCGAAGCTTTGTGTTTTCCAGTATTAATCTCGCAAGTGTATGCCGAAAAATTCCCTATAAAGATCCTCTAAGGACAAGTATACCGTATTGGTTTCCGTCATCAGAGGGCGCAAATGTTAACTCATTTAACAAAATGATAAGTGAAGCCAATCAAGATCGTTTAGCGGAAGAACGCGGTGTATGTATCATGTATACGCATTTTGCGGGCGGTTTTATGGAAAACGGAAAATTACATGCGCAGTTTAAGAAACGCATGACGCGTCTTTCAAAAATGAACGGGTGGTTTGTGCCGGTACATGAACTACTCGACCATCTTCTGGCACAACAGCCTGTTTCCATAATAACACCAAAAGAACAAAGAAAAATGGAATGGGTATGGTTGCTCGATAAAATACTTCGTACCCGCGGGACAAGTTAACGAGATTATGGGGAGATGTCTAATGATCACATGTGAACGGGTGAGTGAGGTTAACGAGGCATTCAGAGAGTATTTAACATTATTTCAAACACCGGTGTGGCTGAAATTCATAAAAAATACTCAAGGAGCAGATCCCGTTATAATCGCTCTTATGCAGGACGGGTGCATTGCCGGATACTTTATAGGGTGTATGGTAAAAAAATTTGGCATACGTATTCTTGGAAGTCCTTTTCCGGGCTGGACAACCGGTTATATGGGATTTTGCCTATCAAATGCCATATCGCCGGAAAAAGCTCTATTTGCTGTTACGGATTATGCATTCCATAAACTTGGGTGTATGCATATAGAGATTATGGACAAGGACATAAACCTCTCGCAATTTTACGCTATTTCCAAAAAGTATCCTTTATCTCACAGGATATTTGGGACGTTTGAGATCGACCTTACTCAATCGCCGGATATTCTTCTTGGAAAAATGAATCAGAATCGCCGGCGCAACTTGAAAGCGGCTAAAAAAAACGGCATAACCATAGAAGAAGCACCTATGGACACGAGTTTTGTCCGGGATTATCACGATAACCTTATAGCTGTTTTCAAAAAACAGCACAGCACCCCCACATACGATGAAAAGCGTGTTAAAGCCTTGATTGATACTCTAGGTAGTTTCGAATTACTTCTATTGCTTAGGATATATAATAGGGATAGGGTATGTATTGCAACCGGTATATTTCCGGCATGGAATTCCATTGCATACTTTTGGGGTGGCGCCAGTATTCCCGCATATAATTATCTACGGCCAAATGAATCCATGCATTGGTACGCTATGATGTACTGGAAGACGCACGGCATGCGAATTTATAATATGGGTGGTGGCGGTGAATATAAGAAAAAGTACGGAGGGACGACAATTGAAACACCGTGGGTAAGAATTTCACGCTATAAACCCATATTGTTTCTTCGTACGTACGCGGAGAAGCTTCATAAATCGTTATTAAAAATACCATACATCGCCGCGTAATTATTATGCGCGGTGATTTTTATTTTACATATATAATGGAAATATACGACAATAACCATATGGAAAACAATATGGTTATAATGTAGTATGTATATTATCCCATGCAACTTGCCGATGATCTTATAGAAAAAGGTGTTTTAAAAACACCTCGTATTATCGATGCATTCCGTACCATAAAACGGCGGGATTTTATGCCGAATGATTTGCGTCCTCTTGCCGGTATAGATGAAGCTTTTCCCATAGGAAATGATCAAACCATCTCACAACCCTATACCGTAACTCTCATGCTTGAACTTTTAGACCCAAGACCCGGTGAAATTATCATGGATGTGGGGTACGGTTCCGGATGGCAAACAGCGCTTCTTGCTCATTGTGTGGGAAAGGAGGGGAAGGTACACGCTATTGAACGCATAAAAAATCTTTGCATATTCGGCAAAAAAAATCTGGAAAATTATTCTTCTCATTGGGGAAAACAGACCGTACATCTGCACTGCAGAGATGCAAAAGACGGACTTCCTCTGGAGGCAAAACGATACGGCGGATTTGATAAAATCATCGCCGCCGCCGCCGCTCCTTCCGTTCCGCATAACTGGGAAAAACAACTCGCCGTTGGAGGAAAAATCGTCATGCCCATTGATCATTCTCTTTGGGTATTTACAAAAAAGAAAGACGGATCATTTAAAAAGGAGGAATATCCCGGATTTGCATTCGTTCCTCTCGTAACAGAAAAAACCATTCGCACATTACCTACGGGAAATATATTTTTAAACACAATCGCCGCTCTTCTTATGGCAGTGCTTGTCTTATTCGTGTATGGTATTTCTCCTCCCTCCGCCCCCTATCCGCAAGAAATTACCATCCCCGGTGGTTCTACCGCCCGTCAGGTTTCGCGCATACTGACAGAAAAGCATATCGTGCGTTTCGAAAACGTATTCCTCTTGCATCTTTTCTTCCGGGGGGATTTGAGCCGTATTCAGGCGGGCGTGTATCTTTTCGAAAAACCACGGTCTTCATTGTCGGTTTCCCGTGTGCTGGTAAGTCCTCCGTTTCGGCGTATTTTAACCGTACGTGTCCCGGAAAGCTCCACACTGCGCGGTATTGCTCTTAGCTTGGAGGAAGCCGGTTTGTTTTCCCGGGAAGAATTTTGGCGCACGGCAGGCAGACCACCGGAAGATAACATGCTGGCGGATACCTATACTTCTCTTTCGCATGTTTCCGATCTTGTAAAGCAGTTTTCCTTTTTGAACACAAAACCCCTGCAAGCAACTCTTGAAGGATATTTATTTCCCGATACGTACGATTTTTTTGATGATGCCACACCACCGGAAATAACATTTAAAATGCTTCAAAATTTTGAAACACGTCTCCGCGAAGAAGGTTTATTTGAAGAGATAGAAGCACAAGGACGCACGCTTCATGAGGTTCTTACGTTCGCATCTCTTCTTGAAAAAGAAGCCATTACCTATGAAGACAAACGCATTATTGCGGGAATCATTAACAACCGCTTACAGGCAAATATTCCGCTTCAGCTTGATGCATCCCTCATGTACGTTACCGGAAGAGGGAGCAGTCTTCTTACAAAAGACGATCTTGCCCTTAAATCTCCCTATAATACCTATGTAATAAAAGGTCTTCCGGCAGGTCCCATAGCAAATCCGGGCATCGCCTCCATTAAAGCCGCTCTACACCCTGAAGAAACACCTTATTTTTACTACCTTTCGGACAACAATCTTACCATACATTACAGTCGAACTTTTGAGGAACATAAACAAAAAAAAGCTTTATATATTCCCTGATTCTCAAGTATCCCTCCTTGGAAATATATTTCTCACGTGATAGACTGTCGACGATGCATTATGGTAAAAAATCAAAAAAAGTATATGTAGCCATGAGCGGCGGCGTTGATTCTTCCGTAGCGGCTTTACTGCTTAAAAAGCAAGGATACGATGTCTACGGAGTATTCATGAAAGAATGGATACCACCCGATATAGTCTGTACATCCGCCGATGATCGCATTATGGCATCCCGCGTAGCGGCTTTTTTAGGCATACCCTTTACCGTATGGGATTTTAGCGATGCGTATGAAAAAAAGGTGGCGCATTATATGCTTCTCGAATATAAAAAAGGACGCACGCCAAACCCTGATATTATGTGCAATAAAGAGATAAAATTTAAAATGTTTCTTAATCGCGCCCTTAAAGAAGGGGCGGATTTCATAGCAACCGGACATTACATTAAAAAACGGAGAACAGAGGATAAAGAATTACAAAATTCCATCTATAGTCTTTTTGAAGCGGAGGATAAAAATAAAGATCAAACATATTTCCTCTGGACTCTTACGCAAAAAGAACTTATGCATAGTCTTTTTCCTATTGGGGAATACACGAAAAACACCGTACGCGCACTGGCGAAAAAAGCAAAATTGCCTTCATGGGACAAAAAAGATTCCCAAGGCGTATGTTTTGTAGGACAATTTGATTTCGCGGAATTTTTACGCATGCGTATACCGCAAAAACAAGGAGATGTGTTAAATGAAACCGGAAATATTATTGGCACGCATGACGGTACTGCGTTTTATACCATCGGTCAAAGACATGGTTTTAATATTTCAGTCGAAGAAGGAGGCATGGATAAAAAACCATTATATGTTTCGACAAAAGATATGAAACGCAACACCATAACCGTCGTTGAAAACCATAATTCATTGCTTGCAAAAAAAGAACTTACCGTATCCAATATAAACTGGATAACGGAAAAGCATCCCAAACTTCCGCTTTCATGTCTTGCGCGTATTCGCTACCGGCAACCCTTGCAGGACGCAACTCTACAAGTATTACATAAAGATAATACGGGGCAGAAAATTGAAAGCTATTATGTAACATTTAAAAAACCGCAAAAAGCCGTAACTCCCGGTCAATCAATCGTATTCTACGCAAACGGAGGAGAGATGATTGGTGGCGGTATTATTGCCGGCCTGTAAACACTTTATACTTAAAACATTATACCGTATACTGTTTTTATGACTTCCGATGAAATTCGAAAACGGTTCTTGGACTTTTTTGAGAAACGAGGACACACTATTGTGCCGTCGGCGCCTTTAGTGCCGGAAAATGATCCTTCCGTTCTTTTTAATACCGCCGGTATGCAACCACTCGTGCCATACCTTATGGGATTACCGCATCCTACCGGCAGTAGAAGAATTGCCAATACGCAAAAATGTATCCGTACCGTTGATATTGAAGAAGTGGGTGATAATACCCATCTTACATTTTTTGAGATGCTCGGTAATTGGTCGCTAGGGGATTATTTTAAAAAAGAAGCGATTGAATGGAGTTATGAATTTCTGACATCCAAAGATGACGGCCTGGCACTTGATCCAAAACGTCTCTATGTAACCGTTTTTGAGGGAAACGAGACAGCACCCGCAGACACAGAAGCATATGCTATATGGGAAAATATTTTTGAACGAGAAAATCTTGACCCCAAAAAAAGAATATTTTATATGGACGCAAAATCAAATTGGTGGAGTCCGGGAGAACAAGGCCCGTGTGGTCCGGATAGTGAAATGTTCTATGATCTTACAGGAAATCTTACCGGGGGTCTTTCCAAAAAAGAATTTATTGCCGCTGATGCAAAGCAAGAATTAGTGGAGATATGGAATGACGTATTTATGGAGTATGAAAAAAAGGATGGCGCTATCGTTGGCAAATTAAAAAATAAAAATGTTGATACCGGATCCGGATTTGAGCGCGTTGTTGCTGTGGTACAGAAAAAACACCATGTGTACGATACTGATCTGTTTCTACCCGTCATTACGCACATAAAAAACCATGCTCTTCATTCCGATACGACACATGAACGTATTATCGCAGACCACATGCGAGCAAGCGTTTTTATCATGGGAGACGGAGTTGCGCCCTCAAATACCGACAGAGGATACATCTTAAGACGGCTTTTGCGGCGCAGTATTCGCCGTGCCGACATACTGGGCATACCTCCATATACTCTTTCTTCCCTTATTCCGGTAATTCTACAAAAATATAATGATGCATATCCTGCCTTGAAGATGAAAGAACACGACATAGAAAAGGGAGTGCGGGAAGAAGAAACAAAATTTAGGCAGACATTGGAAAGAGGCCTGAAGGAATTTGAAAAATATAAAAAGCATACCATATCGGGATCGGACGCATTCACCTTGTTTTCCACGTATGGATTTCCCCTGGAACTTATTGAGGAAATAGCAAAGGAAAAAGAAATTACGGTTGATAAAAAAGGATTTTATGAAGAAATGAAACATCATCAGCATATCTCCCGTACAAGTTCAACCGGTAAATTTAAGGGAGGACTTGCCAATATGAATGAGAAAACAACCATGCTTCATACGGCAACTCATCTTATGCTTGCGGCACTCCGCGCCTACTTAGGGCCGGACGTTCATCAGGCAGGATCAAATATCAATGAAGAACGCGCACGATTTGATTTTACATATCCGAAAAAGGTAGAACGCGATATTCTTGATAAGGTGGAAGACTACGTTAATTCCGCCATACAAAAAAAATGTCCCATGACAACAAAAATAGTTCCGAAAGAAGAAGCTCGGCAAACCGGTGTCGAAGGAAGTTTTTGGGAAAAATATCCTGACGATGTAACGGTATACAGCATCATATGTAGCGACGACACCGTATACTCCAAAGAGTTATGCGGCGGCCCTCATGTAAAAAACACCGGAGACATTATTGGTGTGTTCAAAATTAAAAAGGAAGAAGCATCATCCGCCGGAATACGCAGAATTCGCGCTGTGTTAGAATAAAATTCACACGATACATACTATAAATATTGGAGAGGCAAAGGCGACATGATATACTAAAAACATGTTTTCTTTAGGGAAAAAAGAAATTATGGGACTTGCCGTTGATATTGGAACATCGTCCATTACCGCGGTCGTGTTTACTGCGCCGAATTGTCTTCCGACATCAAAGCCCTGCATAAAAAATGTATATCGTGCGTCCCTTGATATGCCCCGAAAACCGCGAGCAGAAACATTGGAGCGCCAGATCACAACGCAATTACGGGACCTTCTTAAAACAATTCGGGCATCTTTGAAAAAAAATCCTGACTTTGCGTACGTTGGTCTTTCCGCTCCCTTTTATATTTCCCGTCTTATAACACTCACATCAACGCGACCCAAGGCGTCGGCTCCTATTACAAAAGAAGAGATTCTCACTCTTATTAAAAAAGGGGAGAAATCCTTCACAGAGGAATACATATCCCCAAAAGAAAACCTTAAATTACATTTGTTCGGAAGTACCCTTTTAAAAACAATAATCAATGGCTATCGAATACCCGAAATAGTCGGTGCCACGGGAAAAACCCTTACATTATTTGTACGATACGAAACGACGGCAAAAAAATATATTAATGAACTATATGATCTTTTTGCGCCTCTTGTTTCGGAGAAAAAATTACATATAACATCTCTTCCTACCGCATGTTTTTATGCCATAGGATCCGCTATTCCTTTCAAGGAAGGATTGGTGCATGTGGATATCGGGGGTGAAATATCTGAAATATCAATCATTTACGATGACGTTCTTGAAAAAATTATTACAATTCCTCTTGGAAATGCTTCATTAGCACGGAAAGTAAGCGAATATTTTAATGTTTCATTCAAAGAAGGGGAGTCTCTTTTACGGCAATTTTCTAAAGAAGTTCTTGATTCCAAAAAAAGCGAAAACATAGCCGCTATAACTAATCATCATGTACGCGAATGGTGCGTGGCACTTTCCGCGGCCCTGACAACGTATGCAAAGGAAAATGATATTCCTTCAAATATCGTTCTTTCCGGCGGTGGCGCATTTTTAAAAGCGTATAGACAATCTTTTTCGTCTGAACTGTTACATAAAACGCATACATCTGAAACACCTCATATTACCATTGCCGATCCAAAACTTTTTCAAAATGAGTTCAGTGCAATGAGCACACTTACCGGTCCGCGTGATTTTGGCGTAACTTGTCTTGCGTTGCTTTGTTCACGAAATATTTTATAACATAGAGATATGATTAACAGATATGTTTATGGGTGATGTATTTAAAAACCATCCCGGGGAAGGCACATATCCGGAAGGAACACCTTCCGCCATTCCGCGCGATCCCTCTTCGGGGCGTTTTATTGTGGCCGATATTTTACCACCTCGCAAGCCGGACGTACGCCTTACCGCCATGCCGGAACAAATAAAAAAAAGGGCCGTAAAAAAACCCTCTGCTAAAAAATCATCTGCTAAAAAAGTCTCTGCGGAAACGCCTTCCGAAAAAAATCCCTTTTTATCTTCTACAAAAAAGGAATCTCTTGATATGTGGTTTCAGAAACGTAAAAAATCATTCGATGTTCCCGCACCGCCTCCTTCCGACCAAACTGTATTCCGACAGACACCTTCCTCATGGAAACGCGTACTTGGCATTGTTTTTATCCTTACTGCTCTTACCGGTGGTGGCATCTACGCATTTGGCCAAACATTTGCCAAAATGCACATAACACTGGGACTTAAATCAGAAACGCATGTCGTGCAAAAAGAAATCATTATCGCAACTGATGGCCGGGAAGGAAGCATCTCCGGTGAAGTAATAACCATATCTCATCCAAAACAAGAATCATTTCCCGCTACCGGACATGATACCGTTGAAACAAAAGCTCACGGCACCATAACGATTTATAATGCATTTAGTTCGCAAGAACAGGTTCTTGTGGCAAATACGCGCTTCGAAGCTCCCGATGGAAAAATTTATCGTATTCAAAAACCCATAACAGTTCCCGGAGCCGGTATTAAAGATGGAAAAATTGTTCCTAATTCCATCGATGTAACGGTATACGCCGATACAAGCGGGGAAGAATATAACAAAGATTCCGCCGATTTCACCATACCGGGATTTAAAGGATCTCCTCGCTTTGAAGGATTTTATGCTCGCACCAAAACATCTCTTACCGGCGGATTCATCGGGGAAACCAATATTATTACGGAAAAAGATCGGGATGCCGCCGAGGAGCTTTTAAAAAATATGGCGCGAGAAGAGGCGTATAACAACCTAAAAGAGGCTGTTCCTGAAGAGTTTATACTGCTTGATGACGCATATGAAATCCTTACCGAAGAAAACACATTCTCTCCCGAAGCCGGAGACCCGGCGGAACAGTTTACCGGATCAGTTGTCATGGAAGGACGAGCCCTTATTTTTCGAACGGAAGATCTTGGTGCCTATTTAGCAAATGCATTAGGTCTACCGTCCGATCGTGTTCATCTCGCCAACACCGACGATATTTCCTTATCGGTAGTGAGACGAAGTCTTGATGCCGGAACATTGGTATTGGAAGTTACAGGCCCCGTTCAATTTCTTTGGAATTTTTCGGAGGATGCTCTTGTAACTGATGTTCTTGGCGCGCCTTCGCCTGATGTATTGCATGATATTTTTGCAACCTACGCCGCTATCGATCATGCCGAAGTTCGCTTTTCGCCAAAGTGGGTTCGATTAATACCGCCGGACAGGAAAAATATTGTTCTAACAAAGGAAATTACGGATACACAGCTATAACACCTGTTTTCTCCCATAAATCCTTGACTTTGCATATCCTGTACGGTATGATTCTTCTACAAAGTATGCTTCTTAAAAACCCTGTATTTAGCTAAAAGGGGTACAAGATGGCTCTGGAGTTTGCTAAAAAACCACTTTTTAGGGAATTTCCTTAGGGAAATACTCTTAAAAAAGACATCCCTGTTTTTGAAGACATTCTCCATACCGCAGAAATGCGGGTTTTATATTTTTATGGCACATAATTCCGATAAGATCATAAAAGAGGGTTCTGTTACAGAAACCTTGCCAAATACAACGTTTCGCGTTACGTTAGACGATGGTGGGGAGATTCTTGCCCATCTGGGGGGTAAAATGAGACTTCATTATATTCGCGTTTTACTCGGCGATCGCGTGCGTATAGAAATGAGCCCCTATGATATGTCTAAAGGACGCATTGTGCATAGACTATAAATACACGCCATAGTCATATTATCACTCCTTAATGTGTTACATGAAAGTTCGAGCTTCGGTGAAAAAGATCTGTAATAAATGTAAAATAATCCGTCGCAAGGGACGGCTCTATGTTACGTGCACCGTTCCGAAGCATAAACAGCGTCAGGGATAGATTAATAACAGGTATGCAACTTGCAACATATAACACAAACAGGGTGTGTTATATGCCACAGGCTGTATATCCGGAATAATCTTTATTAATATTCAGTAAAAATTTAGAATGGCACGTATTTCAGGCATTGATATACCGGACAATAAGAAAATTGATATTGCTCTTACCTATGTGTATGGCATCGGTCGGCAATCCGCAAACGGTATTCTTTCATCTGCAAAAGTTGATCCCGCAAAAAGAACTTCCGACCTTTCTCCACAGGAATTATCCCGCATCCGCGAGATAATAGAGAAAAGCCATAAAGTGGAGGGGGATTTGCGGCGTGAAATTGCGGGAAATATAAAACGTCTCCGTGATATTAATTCTTATCGAGGCACGCGCCACTTACGCGGACTACCCTCCCATGGACAGCGCACCAAAACGAATTCCCGCACGCGTCGTGGAAATACGCGCAAAACAATGGGGAGCGGACGGCGGTCGGTAGATAAGAAATAGTATGAATGGCATAATTATAATTTTTTAATGTTCTGGCATGGGTAAGAAACGCATAATTAAAAAAGGAGATACAACTTCGTCAGAACATTTGACGATCGCCGCTTTGAAGAAAAAAATTAAGCGACGCATTTCCGCAGGGCACGTATATATTAATTCCACATACAATAACACCATCATCACATTCACTGATGAACACGGCGCTGTTATTTTTTGGGGAAGTGCCGGATCACTTGGATTTTCGGGTGCCAAGAAAAGCACTCCCTATGCCGCTTCTAAAGTTGCAACACTACTAACGGAACGCGCAAAAGCAATTGGTCTTGAAAATGTTAATATTTTTGTACGCGGTGTTGGTGCCGGACGTGAGTCTGCCATTCGATCAATCGCATCGGGAGGACTTGCCATTACATTTATAAAAGACATGACTCCCGTCCCCTTTAATGGTCCTCGAGCACGAAAAGTTCGCCACCCATAGCATAGTAAAAAGATTTGAAATATTAAAACTATGAAAGATCCAAAATGTAAAACATGTCGCCGTGCCGGAGAAAAACTCTTCCTAAAAGGGGAGCGTTGTTTTACTTCCAAATGTGCTATCGTACGAAAGCCCTACGCCCCCGGCATACAAGGCGGTAAGACAACGCGTCGCCGGAGAAATATTTCAGAATACGGCACACAATTGCGTGAAAAACAAAAAGTTCGTCATATGCATCACATAGACGAAACCCAGTTCGGCAACTATGTTCGGCATGCCATGACGATAAAAGGAGCTGATGCGGGTGAAAAACTTATGGAAACACTTACGCGGCGTCTTGATACCGTAGTGTTTATGTCGGGGTTTACCGTATCACGCAGTATTGCCCGTCAGCTTATCAGTCATGGTCATATTCGGATAAATGATAAAAAAGCCAGTATTTCATCCACCATTATAAAACCGGGTGATGTCATATCGCTCTCTTCCCGCATTAAAGAAAGCGCGTTTAAAGAAATAATCGAACAATCCATCAAGGACAGCAAACCGCCGTTATGGATAACGATGGATGCGGAAAAACTTCAAGCAACGGTAACAAAAATGCCTGATGCAGAACCTTCTTCGCACAACACGAAACTTATTATTGAGTACTATGCTCGTTAATATGGTTTATTCCAAAAAAAATTCATTATTGGGGTATAATGCATAGACATTTATGAAACACGATATTATTTTGCCATCAAAGCCAAAAACAATCTCGGAAGAGGGGAATGCCGGGATTTTTGAGATAGACGGCTTTTATCCGGGCTACGGCATCACGGTGGGTAATGTTATCCGCCGTATTCTTCTTTCCTCCTTGCCCGGCGCCGCTATTACTCAAGTAAAAATTGATGGCGTGCAACACGAATTTTCAACTATTGATGGCGTGCAAGAAGATGTTATAACCATTCTTCTTAACCTTAAAAAACTCCGGTTTATCATGCAGGGTGACGAATCTCAAACGGTTGAAGTATCTATAAAAGGGGTTAAAACACTCACCGGCAAAGATATAAAAACACCTTCAACTATTGAAATTATTAACCCCGATGCGCATATTATGACGGTAACTGATAAAAATACGTCCATTACGATGGAATTTACCGTGGAAAAAGGATTAGGATACGCCACGCGCGCCTCACTTCATAAAGATAAGGTTGATGTTGGCATGATGACATTGGATGCATTATTTAGCCCCATTCAAAAGGCAACGCACGAAGTCGAAGACATGCGTGTAGGAGATCGCACCGATTATAATCGTCTTCGTCTCCACATTGAAACTGACGGTACTATTACGCCCCGAGAAGCCCTCATGCGCGCTATAGCAATCGCTCTTGAGCAATTTACGGCACTTGCGGGAGCCATTAGCGACACACCCGTGGAAGAAAGCACACCGGCGGAACTTTCTCTGATAGCAGGGGAGTTAAGCACTATAGAAGATACCGACTCCGATGATGATGGCGTTGACGTAAATAAAGTAAAGATAGAAGACTTACACTTACCGTCACGTACCATCAATGCACTGCATGAAAACGGCATTCGCACCATCGGCGGCCTTCTTCGAAAAGATACCGAAACATTATCCGAAATTCCCGGCATTGGAGATAAGGCCATCCAGGAAATAAGACGCGCAATTGGAAGTATGGGACTAACGCTTAAATAATATGTCATACACCGTACAAGGGAAAAAACTGAAACGCAACCGAAATCAGCGACGCGCACTCTTAAAGAGTCTGGCGGCTAATTTAATAACGCATAAAAAAATAAAAACAACGCTTTCCAAGGCGAAGAATGTACGTCCCTTTGTAGAACGGCTAATTTCTATTGCTCGAAAAGATACCGTAGCTTCACGAAGATATGTAGCACGATATCTGCCAAAAGAGGTCGTAAAGACTCTAACGGAACTGGTACCGGAATATAAGGAACGCCCCGGCGGCTACACGCGCATCACAAAAGCGGGGCTTCGCAAGCATGATGCCAGTAAAATAGCCTTTATTGAATTTGTAAAATAGGTACGTTTACTATGAATACGGTAACAAAAAAAGTACATACAATTGATGCATCGGGCAAGGTGCTTGGGCGTGTGGCGACAGAGGCCGCTCACTTTTTACGCGGAAAAGCGAGTCCTTCATTTCGCCCCCACGAAAAACCGGAAGATTGCGTTGTAATAGTAAATGCTAAAAAAATAACATTAAGCGGCAATAAAGAAGAGGTAAAAACATATAAACGATACTCCGGCTATCCAAGTGGTCTTAATTATACCCCTTACAAAAAAGCATTTGATCGTGATCCGGGATGGGTTATCAAAAAAGCTATTATGGGCATGCTTCCCAAAAATAAACTGCGAAAACACATGATTAGTAATTTAACTATCCACAATGGCAACAGCAACTAAAAAACAATCTTCCACGGAACCATACACGGAAGGCATAGGAAGACGGAAAACATCTGTTGCCCGGGTGCGTATCTACGAAAGGGGAACCGGTATTACGGTAAATGATAAAGATTATCATGATTATTTTCCCGGAGCATCTCTGCATCATATTGTAGAGGAAGCATTGAAAAAAACAGACTTACATCAGCAGAAGAAGGTTTCCGTGCACGTCTCCGGTGGCGGACTTTACGCCCAAGCGGAAGCCATACGTCATGGCTTGGCACGGGCATTGGTATTACTGCATGAAGATTTAAAAAAACCCTTGCGTGACCTTGGATTTCTTACACGTGATTCCCGTATGAAAGAACGAAAGAAATTCGGCCTTCGCAGTGCTCGCCGTGCCCCACAATGGAGTAAACGATAAATCACATAGGAACAAAAGTGGGTATTAAATCGGGAAAATAAACCTTTTTATGTATAAAAATTAGCAATCTTGACAAGAGAGTGCTAATTTTTTTATACTGGCACTATGGACACGCTCACCGATAAGGAACAATCTGTATTGGAAGCGATTGTGCGTGCGTATATAGCGGAGGCGTCTCCCATAGCATCCTCTCATATTCAAAGCCATGTAAGTTCCGCTACCATCCGCATAATCATGAATACTCTCGAACAAAAAGAGTATCTGCGCCAACCACACACATCAGCGGGGCGCATACCAACCGGAAAGGCGTATCGCTTTTTTGTGGATAATTGTATTCAAAAACATTTTGTGCCGGAATCACTTAAACGGCGTCTTAGGAACATACGTCAGTGGCACACTCTTCTTCAGACAATTTCAGAAGCGACGCAACTCCTAACCATCGCAACATATGGAGATCCTCCCACCATCCTTTATTTCGGTATGGGGGGAGTATTGGAAGCTCCCGAATTTAATGATCCATATTTAACCCGTAAATTAGGCTACCTCATGGATTCCTTTTTATACAATCGTACCGCATACCAAACATATACATCCAATCGTACCGCATATCCCTTGGTCTTTATCGAAGAAGAAAATCCATTACCGGAAGCTCAATTTGCAAGTATTGTCTCCCGATCGGTTAACAATGGCACCATTCTCACCATCGGACCCACGCGTATGAATTATGAAGCCACCGTTGCTATTTTACGAGCACTATAATAATTTTTTATGAAAAAAAATACTCCCGGGGAAGAGGTTCCCAAAAAACGATCCTCCTCAAAGGATTGTGAGAATTATAAAAAAATGGCTGATGAATATCTTGCCGGATGGAAACGATGTCAGGCGGATGCCGCAAATGCAAAAAAAGATGATGATCGCAAAAGGACCGAATATATCCTTTTCGCCGAAGAAGGCATTATCCGCGAACTGCTTCCTATTGTTGATATATTTGACCGCGCATTTGCCGGACAAGATATTCAAAATCCTTATGTACAGGGATTTCGCCACATTCATACGGGACTCATGCATCTTCTTACGACGCACGGTGTGACGCCCATTGAAGCTGAAGGACTGCCCCTGGACGTCTCTCGTCATGAAGCGATAGAATCCGTTCCGGTGAATGACGAACAAAAGGATAACATTATCACGGAAGAGCTTTCAAAAGGATACATGCTTCGGGATAAAGTTATTCAGGCAAGTAAGGTAAAGGTGGGTATTTATAAAAAATCTTCTTAAATACACATATTTCATTTCGTTATACACGACATATCATGATACACTTATAACATAACATTATATTACCATGGCAAAAATACTCGGCATCGACCTCGGCACCACAAATTCCGCTATGGCGGTTGTAGAAGCCGGTCAACCCAAAATTATAGAAAATAAAGAAGGAAATCGCACCATGCCCTCTATGGTTGCTGTTTCCAAAACAAACGAGCGCTTAGTAGGCCTTTTAGCAAAACGTCAGGCGGTTACGAATCCTAAAAATACCATTTTTTCTGCAAAGCGTCTCATTGGACGTACGTATTCGGATGAAGAAATAGTACGTGATAAAAAACTTCTCCCGTATGCCATACAAGAATCAAAAAATAATGGCATTGAAATTACCATGGGCGAAAAACAATACCGTCCGGAAGAGATTTCCGCCATGGTCCTGCAAAAATTAAAACAGGATGCTGAAGAGCAACTGGGAGAAAAAATAACCGAGGCAATTATCACCGTACCCGCATATTTTGATGACGCCCAGCGTCAAGCCACCAAGCATGCCGGAGAAATTGCCGGCCTGGACGTAAAGCGTATCATAAACGAACCGACGGCGGCCGCTTTAGCATATGGGTTTGAGAAAAAGAAGGACGAACAAATTGCTGTATATGATTTTGGCGGCGGTACATTCGACGTATCGGTACTGGAAGTTTCAAACGATACCATAGAAGTACGTTCCACCGGCGGAGACACGCACTTGGGCGGAGACGATTTCGATCAGCGCATTATGGACTGGCTCGTAAACGAGTTTAAAAAGGTATCCGGCATCGATATAGGGAACGATCATCTTGCACTCCAACGCCTAAAGGAAGCGGCTGAAAAGGCAAAGCATGAACTTTCCACAACCATGGAAACAGAGGTTAATATTCCGTTCATCACGTCCGGCGCCGAAGGTCCCCAACACTTGCTTATAAAGCTCTCACGCGCAAAACTGGAGTCCCTTGTGGAAGATCTCATAAAAAAATCTATTGAAACCACAAAACAGGTTGTTACTGATTCCAAGTTTGCCCTCTCTGACATTGATGAGGTCATTCTTGTCGGTGGACAGACACGTATGCCTGCCATTATAAAAGCGGTAAAAGAACTATTCGGGAAAGAACCGAATAAATCCATCAATCCCGATGAAGTAGTTGCTTTGGGAGCTGCCATCCAGGGAGGTATTATGCAGGGAGATGTAAAGGACGTTCTTCTTCTTGACGTAACACCGCTTTCATTCGGGATTGAAACATTAGGCGGCGTATTTACGCGCCTTATCGAAAAAAATACGACAGTCCCGACATCGCATAGTCAGGTATTTTCAACTGCGGCGGACAATCAGACATCCGTTGAAGTACACGTACTTCAGGGAGAGCGTGAACTTGCGAAGGACAATAAAACACTCGGTCATTTTATGCTTGATGGCATTCCGCCGGCATCACGCGGCATGCCGCAAATAGAAGTATCATTTGATATTGATGCAAATGGTATTCTAAACGTAAAAGCAAAAGATAAAACGAGCGGCAAAGAACAATCTATCCGCATTGAGGCATCATCGGGTCTTTCAACCGAAGAAATCGAACGCATGAAACGTGATGCCGAAACACACGCCGAAGAAGATAAAAAAATCAAAGAATTAATCGAAGAAAAAAATACGGCGGACACACTTATCCATACCGCAGAAAAAGCGCTTGCCGACGGAGGAGAAAAAGTACCGGCGGATATCAAAACAGACGTCGAGTCCCGCATCGCCGATCTTAAAAAAGCAAAAGATGGAAATGATAAACCCGCAATAGAAACTGCCGCAAAAGCATTATCTGCGGCAATGCAAAAAATAGGAGAACATCTCTCGTCACAACAAACAAATACGGAACAATCACAGACAACGAAACCCTCACCGGAAGAACCCGTACAAGATGCCGATTATAAAGATGTATCAAACGAAGAAAAGAAAGAATAAATGTCCTCACCGCATACAAAATCACTCGGTACCGGCATACTCGCTGTTATGTTCTCGGTACCGTTCTGGTTCTTCTACAAACAAGGTATCGATTTCGGGTCTCTCGACGGCACGCCGACACTTTACGCGCTGGGGTTTCTTATACTCTATTTTGTAAGTATAAGCATTCTTTTTCTATTCAATGATTACTGGCGCGTATTTATGGGGACCATCCTATTCAGCACTGTTCCATTTTTCTTTTTCTTCGGCACAACCGCGCTTACCGGAGGATCAGCGTTTATATTTTTTCTGGGGTCCATGCATGCTCTTACGCGCGTACAGCAAGAACGGCGCAATCGCCTTACATTCAAGGTGCCTATTCTCCTTCACCAGGGACTTCCGCTATTCCTTACACTCTTTGCGTTTATTCTCGCAACGGCATATTTTATCGAGACAAAAAATGCCCCCTCGGAAATTACGTTCAAAGATATCATTCCGAAAAAAACATTTACGCGTCTTTTACGCACAACACAGCCTTATATTGGTGAAAATATTCTCCCCGGATTCAATCAAAACCTTATGGTGGACGAATATATTATGGAAAATCTTAAATCGTCAGGTATTAATATCTCGGCACTTACCGACGATGAATCCCAATCTCTTCTCATTGAAGCGCGCAGACAACTTATAAGTCGTGTGGGTCTTCCGGAAAATTCACCTCCATTATCGGGACAGGAAACATTAGGAGACACTCTTTATATTATCATCACGGAAAAAAGCACTGCATTGTTTGAGCCATACCGTCAATTTCTTCCTCTTGCATTTGCCATAGGATTTTTTCTTTTCCTTAGAACCATCGCTCTTCCTTTTGGTTGGTTAGTGTCCTTCATCGCCCTCCTTATCGTAACGTTCTTTAAGTCGCACGCCATTATTGCACATGAGGATGTTCAGGCGACAAAAGAGATCGTTCGTTGGAGCTGATAATATAACTTTGTTGCCGATAAAACAGGTAATTCCTCTGCTTGATGTGTCGCACGATGTGTTGTATAATCATTCTGTCCTGCAATTATATTGCTTACACGCTCTATATTATATTCAACCATGAAAGATTATTATGATGTCCTTGGTATCGCCCGTAACGCTTCTGCGGAAGATATAAAAAAGGCATACCGAAAACTTGCCCACCAACATCACCCCGATAAAAGCGGCGGCGATGATGTTCGTTTTAAGGAAATTAACGAAGCATACCAGGTACTGGGAGACGAGCAAAAACGCGCCCAATATGACCGCTTTGGAAATGCTGGTTTTAACCCTTCAGGTGGAGGCGGCTGGGACGGCGGAAACGCTTACGCAAATGGATTTGAAGGTGTCGATTTGGGAGATATTTTCGGAGATATTTTTGGCTTTAACACAGGAAAAACACGAACTCCACGCGGACGAGATATATCAATAGACATTGAACTTTCCTTTAAGGAAGCGGTATTTGGTACCGAACGTTCCGTCTTGCTTCAAAAAATATCCGCATGTTCCGTATGTTCCGGTGGAGGAAATGAACCGGGAACACCTCTTAAGACATGCTCCAGCTGTAATGGCTCCGGGCAAGTTCACGAAACACGCCGATCCGTATTCGGCACGTTTACAACAAAACGTGCTTGTACAGCATGTCATGGATCGGGGCAAGTGCCGGAAAAAATATGCAAAGAATGCCGAGGAGAAGGCATAAAACAGGGGTCGGAAGAGGTAACAATTTCTATTCCTTCCGGTATTGATAACGGAGAGATGATAAAACTCGTAGGCAAAGGGGAGGCCGTACAAAAAGGTATTGCGGGAGATTTGTATGTAAAAATTCACATAGCTCCTCATAAGAAATTCTCCCGAACAGGAAACGACATAACCTTATCCCTTGATGTCCCATTTACCGATGTAGCACTGGGAACAACGGAAACAATCGAAACACTAGACGGCACCGTGCAAGTCCAGATACCGGCCGGAACCGATTCCGGAACCGTCCTTCGCATTCGAGGAAAAGGCGTTCCTCGAGCAAGAAGTAGTAGGGGAGATCTTCTTATTAAGGTAATTGCAAAAACACCCAAAAAGCTTTCCCGTAAAGCAAAAAACCTCCTCGAAGAACTGAAAGAAGAAGGACTATAATATTAAAAAACTGATTATATCCAAGAATATAATCAGTTTTTTAGTGGAATAACTTTTACTGCATGTTTTGAACTATGTCCGCCCGGGAGGGCTCGAACCTCCGACCGTCGGCTTAAAAGGCCGCTGCTCTACCAACTGAGCTACAGGCGGACGTAGTTCAAAACTATATATTATTGTAAAAAACCATTAAAAACAAATGTTTTTACTTTTAACTCCGTACAACCAGACTAGGGATGGACAGTAAAACGCATTACATCGCACTGCCTAATCTCCCAACCGCTTGCGGGTTATAAGCATTCCGACGAGTGGCACGGAAAGCCATATAAGAAATGCCATATCAGTTCTAAATAGCGTATGTGTAAGGGGGGAGATATATATTCCGTATTCGGATGGTACCAAACGTACCACGAAACTAACGAAAAGTCCAACACCAAATACCCCCAAAATAAGAGCATGCCACCATTCTTCCCCGATACGCCTCTGTCCTTTAAAGAGGGAACGTAATAACAGAAGCGAAACCAAAAATAAAAAAGTAATAAAAACACCAACAGAAACACCAAACCTTATACGTACATCCTCAAACACGGGAAAAAACGCCATACCGATAATATAAGGATGAATAAGGATAGAAATATAAAGTCCTAAAAGAGATGCCAAAAGACGTAGTCGCCCGATAAGAATACCGTAAAAAAAACCTGCCGTAATCAAGAAAAAAACAATCAGAACATCCCATGAGGGGATCCGATTTTGCACCAATGAAAGAAACTCGCCAATACGCGAAACCATATCCCCATGCTACACGGCATAGAAGGTAAACATCAAGCATTCTTATCCCCAATTACGCCTATGTTCGTAATTCCTCAAAAAGCCTACAATAAACACACATAGTTCTATAAAGAATTCCCATAGTTTATGCTTTATAATTCATATCTAAACTTAACCTTTTTTGCATTATCTGTAAGTGCTCTTACGTTGTTATTTGCTTTTCAGGCTTCCGCTTCGGTGATAATCCGCCCCATCCACAACCAAGGCCTCGTCGGCTATTGGTCCATGGACGAAGGGGGAGGACTTACCGCGTATGATCGAAGCGGCAACCTCAACCACGGTACGCTCACCAATATGGATGCGGATACCGATTGGACAGACGGCCAACTCGGCGGCGCGCTGGACTTTGACGGGAGTAATGATTATATAACGGCACCGGATTCAGGAGTATATTCAGGATTAAGAGCTATTACCGTATCACATTGGGTCAATTGGGAAAGTTTTGGTGGTGGTAGTAATCATAAATTTACTGTCGGAAAAAGCAACTGGTCTTCTCAAAGAGAATGGCGAATAAGGGTGGAGGATGGGACAAACCTTGTATGGCATATCAGTAATGATGGAAATGATCCGGATACTGCAGAAATACGGTATGCGGTATCTAATCTTACATTACGCAAATGGCACCATATCGTAGGAACATATGATACCGATAATAATAATCTTTTAGAGCTTTACGTGGATGGGAATTTGGTAAGTACGGCGACAGGAGAGACAGGGCCAATACTTAATGGCACAGCGGGTATAGGTATAGGTAGCAGTTCTGATGATGGAGCCGGAAGTGAAATCGATAATCACGACGGGCTCATAGACGAAGTTCGCATCTATAATCGGGCGCTTACGCCCATAGAAATCCGGCGGCTGTACCAAATGACAGGACCGAAGATAGCAACACCCGCCCTCTCCGATGGCCTCGTCGGCTATTGGAACTTTGACGAAGGGGGAGGACTTACCGCGTATGATCGAAGCGGCAACCTCAACCACGGTACGCTCACCAATATGGATGCGGATACTGATTGGACAGACGGCCAACTCGGCGGCGCGCTAGACTTTGACGGGAGTAACGATTATGTGGAGGTTGGAGATACAAATGTTCTTGATATATCCTCGTCTTTTTCTATTTCGGTGTGGATACTGAAAGGATCAAACACGGGTTATGACATGATTCTTATGAAAACACCAGACCAGAATAATGCAAATTATTACATTACAACAACTAGTGATGAAATAGCCATGGGTTTTACCGATGTACCAGCCAATTGGAACGAGTGTGCGACATCTGCTACTAATATTGTTACCTCCGCATGGTATCACTTGGTAGGTGTTTTTGATGATGATGGTAATACACAAACAATATATGTAAACAGTCTATCTCAAGCTGTGACGGGAACATGTGCACCTGCTGTGTCTCCACAAACAAATGCGGGTAGTATTTATGTCGGAGAATCACAATTGAGCGGCGGAGGTGAATGGTTCGATGGTATTATAGACGATGTCCGAATATACAACCGAGCCCTTACTCCTACCGAGGTTCGACGGCTGTATAATATGGGACGATAATCATTATCCCCACCTACCACATATTCTCACATCTCCATAAAAAAGACACTGTACCTATGCCAAATTCTAAACTCAAAATTTTCTATTCCTGTGTATTTACAATACTTATCTTTCTTGCCGCAGGCACTGCTTCTGCTCAAGATATTACATCCGGCCTCGTTGGTCACTGGACATTCGACGAAGGATCGGGAACGGTAGCAGGAGATTCAAGCGGGTTGGGCAACACCGGAACACTTACGAATGGTCCTGTATGGGGGGTAGGGAAGGTAGGGGGTGCGCTAAGTTTTGATGGATCAAACGATTATATAGATGCAGGGTCAAATGCAATACTTGATGATATGTCAGTTTTTTCGTTTTCTGCATGGATTAATCCTGGAACGGGAGCCTACGGTCCGCAAGGAACTATCGTGCAAAAAGGACATGGTGATATTCAACTTACGTATGAAGGCTGGATTTTGGCGTTTTACCCTAATGCACCTACCCAGCTTACATTTCGTGCTGTTCATCAAACAAATCACTTACTCATACAAGCCCCACCAAATGTGTTCACTATGAACGAATGGCAACACGTGGTAGTAACGTGGGATGGCTCGCCCAATGCTTCAGGTGTAAAAATTTTTCGTAATGGCGTAGAAGTTTCTTACTCTACTCAACAAAATGGTTCCGGACCTAAAGTATCGGATGTTGCGCGAAATTTTCTGATAGGGATAAACTCATATGTGAATACGCCATTCAAAGGATCTCTCGACGACGTCCGTATCTATAACAGGGCTCTTTCCTCTACTGATATCCAAGCTCTCTATGCCTTAGGATCCGGTCCTCCGCCGTCAGATACCACTCCTCCTATACGTTCCAACGGTTCTCCGACAGGCA